>Ga0209570_1000028_pt1 | contig 450099 bp, 377 predicted proteins | sample EBPBio172007_DNA_FD_185861 | JGI IMG/M metagenome (GOLD analysis project Ga0209570, IMG submission 185861) | Wastewater treatment Type I Accumulibacter community from EBPR Bioreactor in Madison, WI, USA - Reactor 1_9/17/2007_ DNA (SPAdes)... | ecosystem: Engineered > Bioreactor > EBPR >... | reverse complement strand
GACCAATTTAAATAAATATTGCCTCCATAGCTCAGCTGATAGAGCAACTGACTTGTAATCAGTAGGTCGCTGGTTTGATCCCGGCTGGGGGCTCACAAAAGATTGTCAACGTGATAATCTACAATTGGGTAAGACCAATTTAAATAAATATTGCCTCCATAGCTCAGCTGATAGAGCAACTGACTTGTAATCAGTAGGTCGCTGGTTTGATCCCGGCTGGGGGCTCACAAAGGCTACGAATTTCGTAGCCTTTTTTATTGCTTCTTGACGGCTTCCTAAAAGCATCCTGTGTATTTTCCTTGAAAACTCGTAAGTTTTAGTTTATCTTAGGCCAAAGTTGAAAATTTGGCAAAATGAGACGTATTACTTTTTTCATCTTTGTGGTTGGTATGATGGTTTGTGTAAGCGGGTGCTGGTACAGACAGTGCCCGATCAGAGGTTGTAAAGTTCGATACAATCATAGTCATGGGAGAGGGGTAGTACGTGGTAGAGGTACATTTCCTAAGCCACATCTTTTTGGAATGCCCAAGACAAAAGCAGAAAAACGAGAAGAATCCTCCCACAAGCGTCGTAAACGTCGCTAATTTTGCCTATATAAAGTATTTGGTGTATTTTTGTACATATAAGCATTTAAATTTAATTTATGTCAGAAAACACCAGCAACATTATCCCAATTAACATCGAGGAGGAAATGCGGACGGCTTACATTGACTATTCAATGTCGGTAATTATTTCGCGTGCGCTTCCCGATGCCCGTGACGGACTCAAACCCGTCCACCGACGGGTGCTTTATGCTATGTTTGAATCGGGCTTCCTGCACAATCGCCCTTACAAAAAATCTGCACGTACTGTCGGTGACGTAATGGCGAAGTATCACCCTCATGGTGACTCTTCGATTTACGATACAATGGTTCGTATGGCTCAGCCGTGGTCTTTACGCTATCCACTTATCGATGGTCAAGGTAACTTTGGTTCATTAGATGGTGACTCGCCTGCGGCGATGCGTTATACAGAATCACGCCTTAAGCGTATTGCAGAGGAAATGCTGGTGGATATCAACAAAGATACCGTTGATTTTCAGCCCAATTATGACGATTCTGACGAAGAACCAAGTGTGCTTCCTGCCAAGCTGCCTAACCTGCTTCTTAATGGTTCGTCAGGGATTGCGGTAGGGATGGCAACTAACATGGCACCTCACAACTTGACCGAAGTGTTGGATGGAACCATTGCTTACATTGAAAATAACGATATTACAATTTCTGAACTAATCCAGTACGTAAAAGCCCCCGATTTTCCTACGGGTGGAATTATTTATGGGTACCAAGGAGTACGTTCAGCGTATGAAACGGGGAGAGGACGTGTCGTGATGCGCGCAGTCGCATCGTTTGAACAAACTAAAACAGGTCGCGAGCAAATCGTAGTGACTGAAATTCCTTACATGGTCAATAAAGCAGATATGATTAAACGTATCGCGGATTTGGTCAACGATAAAAAATTAGAAGGAATTTCAGCCATTCGTGATGAGTCTGACCGTGAGGGCGTTCGAATTGTATTTGAATTGAAGAAAGATTGTATCCCAAATATCGTTCTCAACCACCTTTATAAATATACACCTCTTCAATCATCATTTAGCATTAACAACGTTGCCCTTGTAAAAGGACGTCCAGCGTTGCTCAATCTAAAAGACTTAATCAAATACTACGTAGAGCACCGTTTGGAAGTCGTGACTCGACGTACGCAATTTGAACTTAAAGAAGCCGAAAAACGTGCTCACATTTTACAAGGGTTATTGATTGCCTTGGATAATTTGGATGCGGTTATTAGCCTAATTCGTAGTGCTCGTGATCCAGAAACGGCGCGCAATGGCTTAATTGAACAGTTCAGTCTCAGCGAAGCACAGGCAAGGGCAATTCTTGACATGCGCCTCCAACGTTTAACGGGTATGGAGCGTGATAAAATTGTACTTGAGCATGAAGAGTTGATGAAAGTAATCGCTGATTTACAAGATATTCTTGCCAATGAGCCCCGTAAATTCCAAGTCATCAAAGATGAACTATCGGAATTGCGTGCGCGATATGGCGATGAAAGACGCTCAAAAATCGAGTACGCAGCTGAAGAGTTTGCCGATGAAGATATGATTGCTGATGATGAAATGTTGATTACCATTTCACATCAGGGTTATGTCAAACGTACACCGTTGAGCGAATACCGTACACAAGGTAGAGGAGGAGTAGGATCACGTGGGGTAGCAACCAAAGACGACGATTTCACAGAGCATCTATTCTCAGCGACGATGCTTAATTACTTGTTGATTTTTACCGAATTTGGCCGATTGTACTGGTTGAAAGTGTACGAAATTCCTGAAGGTTCAAAGGTATCTAAGGGGCGCCCAATTCAAAACCTAATCAACATTGAATCTGGAGATAAAGTACGAGCTGTTATTAATGTGCGTACACTCAGTGATGCCGATTATATTAATAATAACTACTTGATTATGTGTACCGAGTCTGGTACTATTAAGAAAACGTTATTAGAAGCCTATTCGCGTCCACGGGTTAATGGCATCATCGCTATCTCAATCAATGAAGGCGACCGCTTGCTGGATGTTGCTTTGACCAATGGAGACAATGAAATCGTTATTGCTTCAAAAGAAGGGAAAGCCGTACGTTTCCATGAAAGCCGTGTGCGCCCGATGGGCCGTACCGCTGCAGGGGTAAAAGGAATTGAATTAGGTGATGAAGGTACTAACAAAGCGATAGGAATGCTTTGTGTCAGCGGGACCGAAAAACAATTATTAGTAGTGTCTGAAAACGGTTACGGCAAACGTTCCCCAATCGAAGACTACCGAGTAACTAACCGTGGAGCAAAAGGGGTAACAACGCTGAATATTACGGATAAAGTTGGAGACCTAGTCGCTATCAAAGAAGTGAGCGAAACCGACGATTTGATGATTATTAATCGCTCTGGAATTGCAATTAGGATGTCTGTATCGGAGATACGCGTAGCAGGGCGAAATACGCAGGGGGTTCGACTCATTAAATTAAGTGAGAATGATGAAATTTCATCGGTGACTCGTATCGAAAAAGAAGAATTGGAAGGAGAAGAAGGGACACCGACAGAAACTTCTGAAACAACTGAGACCTCAGAAACCACTGAATAATAAAAAGTTAGATGGCGAATGATAAGGTAACACTCATCATTCGCCATTTCTAATTATAATAAACCTAACAATTATCCGTTTTTTTGCACAAATTTTCAACTTAACACTTAACACAACGAATCCCAAAATGAAGAAGCTGTTTTTAATGTCTGCTTTCGGGTTATTTACCGTATCTGCCTCGGCTCAGGTAGATAAACTCATGCTAGAGCAGAAGAAAAAGGACAAAGAGAAAAGTGATAAAGCAATTGCAGATCCAAAGGCGGCTGCAAAGTCTTCAACCTGGTTAGATCGCGGCAAACTCTACGATGAAATCGCTCGTTTATACACAGAAATGGACTCAAGTGCTGCAATGGTAGCCTATGAATCATTTAAGAAAGCGGTAGAAGTTGATGCTGCTAAGCCAGGGAAAGTAACGAAAGATGCCCAGAAGTTTTTGACAGGTGGTACAGATGATTCTGGAGTTAACCTAGGGCAGGCCCTTGTTAAACAAGGTGCAGAAAAGTTCCAGATCAAAAACTATACAGGAGCAATTAAGTTCTTTAATGTAGCCCAAGAAGTAAACCCAAAAGATACGTTGGCCCCACTTTATGGTGCTTATAGTGCAATGCAAATCCAGAAAAATGATCTTGCTGCGACTATGATGGAAAGCTATGTAGACAAAGGAGGGAAAGATGCTAGCAATTATTCGTTATTAGCACAACTTTATCGTGTTGAAAAACAAAACGATAAAGCGCTTAAAATCCTTGAAAAAGGAATGGCGGTATTACCACAGAGCAAAGCTGCCTTTAAATCAGAGCAAGTGAATGTTTATTTGGACATGCAAAACATGAACGCTGCAAAAGCTGGTTTGAAAGAGTTGATTGATTTGGATCCGAAGAATGCCCAATATCCACTTAACTTGGGTATTATTAATGACAACGAAGCGAGCGTAGCTTCAGCGGAAATTCGTAAATTAAAAGATTCTTCTAAAAAAACAGCAAGCGCTGAGCGTAAAATTAAGGATGCAGAAGAAACTGATAAGGTTTTCGCAGACGAAATTAAGCGTATTGCTGGTTTGATTGTTAAGCAACCAAAAAATGCAGATTTGAAACGCCAAAAAACAGAAGCTGAAACCAAGCAAAAAGAGAATAAAGTGGCTTTGGAAGAAGCAAAAGCTGAGTTGGCTAAAGCAAAAGAAGAAGTAGCTGCGTTAGGAGACGTTACTAGTAAAATTGCTGACTTAACGGCTAAACAAAATGCGGCTCGTGAATCAGCTAAAGAAGCTTACAACAAAGCTTTGAGCATTGATGCCAATAATTATGATGCACTTTTCAACTTAGGTGTATTTTACTTCAACGAAGCTGTTGAAATGAAAGCAGTTGTAGATGCAATGGACATGAAAGATTACAACACAAAAGGCAAAGAAGTAGAAGCTAAAGTGTGTGGTAAATTCAAACAATCTCAACCATACTTCGTTAAGGCAAAAGCCATCAAAGAAGAAGAGCAAGTGGTAGAGATTATGAAGCAATTGGATACTATCTTAAAGCAATTTGAAGAGAAAAAAGTAGTTTGTGAAGAAGCAAAATAATCGCTTTTAACTCTAATTAATTAAAAAGGGCAACATCTTACCGATGTTGCCCTTTTTAATTGGGCTGATTATCAGACTAATAGGGAGCATACATTCTAGGGTAGGGGGCTTACTGAGTAATTTTAATATCATCAATGTTGGTTTCAAATTCTGCGGTTTTACCCCAGCCACACAGAACTAATTGCTTGAGCTCAGTAATTTCATAACTTATTTCAACGTCTATATATTACTCAAAAAGGTTGGAAATAATGTTAACTGTTAACTGTTAATCTTGGATTAAAACTAATATTAAAATGTGGGCTTCCTGCTGGTAAGAAAGGAACTATTTGGCTTAACAGAGCCCTCAATATAAAAAGGTGTTAAATATATAAAAGTTATATTTAACATAATGTAAATTATAATACATTTATTTTTCTGTATTTTCTCATTATTAAGCCTATTATAATGTATAAGTATAAAATAAAAGATAGAATGTATTAAAAGTTTATATTTGGTATGATTTGTGATTTTATGATATACATTCCTAGAACCTACCTTGATGAATTTTCTACTATGAATAAAGGACTGATTCCCGCCTTAAAAAAAATAACAATGAATGTCAAAAAGCGCCGCCAACAAATGCCGATGCCCACCGATATTCAAGACTATTTTTTTAACAGTGAAGCCGCTAGTTCGTACGAGAAGGCACAGGAAAATTTTCCGTTAGAGCAAAATCAATCGATCAAAAACGTGAGCGGTAAATATGAACGGTATTACTTAGACGAAGATCGTAAACTTATTACCAAGGATTTGGTCAGCATCGGTTCGGATGGTAAAGTCATCGTGCGTTCGTTTAATGGAATATATAAAGGCACGGGCACGTATTTTATGAATTCAACCCTGTCAATCAATTTGACGTCTATAAACGATTCTGAAGCGTTTTGTGCGCAATTGTTGTCATACGTTGGACGATTTACGTACGATGATATTCAATGCTTGTACACGATTTGTTCAACGATTGACGGACACAATGTACCGTTAGCTCGAATTGAGGTTTTAGTCCCTGCGGATACGTTTGGTGTTTTACCAGAACAAATAAAACTAGACTCCCAAGGGTTTTATAAATTGAACTATAAATACCCTCATTTATATAAAATTCTTCAGGCCCGCCAATTGCGTTCCCAGGGGCGTGTAACTTGGCCTTAAACTTCTCGTCTTCTACCCTTTTCAGTCTCCAAAAATAAGCCATTGATAATGAGCTACTTACATATTCACGTGGAACACTTGTGAAACTTTTGTGGAACTTGGTTGTTCAATTGTTTGATTTATAAGGTTTTATGTTTTTTTATTGCTGTTTCACGATAAAGGCTAGTTTATTTATATATATACTATTTTTGTGGTAATCCCCTGCTTGAAAAGTTAGACAATGCTAATAAGGTGATCTACCCTATTTTATCGGTATTGGCTTATGCACTTATCGGTATCGAGGCAATTTTAATGCAATAAGTCTATATTGTCTATATTTTAATATTTTTTATTAAACAATCGCTTATCGCCTACTCTTTTAAATAAAATTTAGCAGAATTATGAAGAGTTTATTTTGGTTTTCTAGCTATCGACTCAATTTTTCCCACTTAAAATTGAGTCTAAGCCCATTGATTTCATTTGGAATAATCTTCTTTAATTAATAGCGTAATGTCCTCTATAAACGCTTAAAAAGCCCTCCCTGAAAGAACATCGACGTGGTTCAAAAAACAAGAGACGCTTGCATAATTTGGGACAATTTTTAAAACTGATTACCCCAAGATTACGCGAGCGTCTACTTAATTAAACGTAAAATCTTCTAAGTGTTTTTACAAAATTAGGGCTCTCATTACTGCCCTAGTAGTTGATTTATTTTAGAATTTGGATCAACAGGAATTACCTGTGAACTGCCATCGTCATAAACAATGGTTATGAGTACAGCCTTTCTAGGTTTAGACACTTCAGAGGTGTTAGCCAATTGAGGCATTTCATGTTTGATTTGAAGCGGTCGAGGTTCGAGTATAGCTGACACCTTGGTTGGTATTTCTTTTTCTCGCAATTCTGAAGCGGTTGGAGTTTGGAGTTTTGAACCTCCATAACCTTGATTTTCAATGAGTTTAGCTATGATTTTATCTTCTTCTGGGGTTTGTGTTCTAAACCAATCAAAGCTGTATTTTGGGTTCCAAGCAACAATTTTTTCCAAAATGTCTTGACTTGGACGATTTCGGTAAGCTAAAATATGAGAAATCGTAGAACGCTGTACATTTATGGCATCAGCAAACTGCGAAGCATTAAGATGGTTTTCGTCAAGGATAACTCGTATTTTATTATTTTTCAGAAATCTTGAATCGGTAAAATCAGAATAGATAGCCATATTATTGTAAACAGTTGAATTTATACAAATGTAATAATATGTTTACAAAATACAAATTATGTTTACATATTTATATTTTTGTTTACTTTCATAAACGTAGCATGGTTTACAAAATATTATTACTCCAACCTTTGTTGTTTTTTGTAAACATAAAAACTGTCTTGTAAACAAATGTAACATACTGATTTTTAGTGCATTGATTATTTGAAATCCGTTAGATCCTGTGTTATGCTACAAAAGTGGTAGTACAAAAATTTTTTGTGAAAAATCGTAAACTCTTATTGTTTACAATAATTTAATTGTATAGATTTGTGACACAATTGCTGAGGAAGACGAGTACCAACTCACTTTCGAAGGAGTTTGCTGACAAGACAGTAATTTTTATGGGGTAATAGCACACTAAAAAAGCCACTATCTAGTGGCTTTTTTGTTTATATAAGAGGAATTAGATTATTCTTATATACCTAAACTGCGACGTTATTCTCTCTCAATGCGTCGTTAAGAGAGGTTTTAAGGTCTGTACTTGCCTTTCTCTTTCCAATAATTAACGCGCACGGAACATGATAAGTACCTGCAGGGAATGATTTTGGATAACTTCCAGGAATAACTACACAATCGTTTGGAACATATCCTTTATATTCTACAACTGTATCTCCAGTAACGTCGATAATTTTTGAACTACCTGTAATAGTTACCCCTGCTCCTAGCACCGCTCGTTTGCCAACGTGAGCACCTTCTACTACGATACATCTTGAACCAATGAATGCACCGTCTTCAATGATTACTGGAGCAGCTTGCGGTGGTTCTAAAACTCCCCCGATACCTACTCCCCCACTAAGATGAACATGCTTTCCAATTTGAGCACAGCTTCCTACCGTGGCCCAAGTATCTACCATGGTGCCCTCGTCCACGTAGGCTCCAATATTAACGTAGGAAGGCATTAGAATTACTCCTTTTGCTAAATAGGCTCCGAAGCGTGCTACAGCTGGTGGTACGACCCGTACGGCTAAAGAGTCATAACCAGTTTTTAGTCTCATTTTGTCGTGGTATTCGAATATACCGACTTCTTTTAGTTCCATTTGACGAATGGGGAAATAAAGAAGGATTGCTTTCTTTACCCAGTCATTTACTTGCCATCCATCTGCCGTGGGTTCTGCTACACGTATATGACCGTCGTTTAAGGCGGTGATAACGTTCTCTACAGCATTAATGATTTCTGGCTCCTTTGTGAGTTCTCGGTTGTCCCAAGCAGCTTCAATTTGTACTTTTTCTTTCATTACTAGTTAAAGTTCTACTGTAATTTGATTTATATAACTACCTGATATAGATTTATTTGGCAGTATAGCTTATTTAATTTATTTCATCTTGTAAAAATGTACTTTACCTATGCTTTATAATATTTTGTATCTCTATTGCTTCTGTACGCTTGTATTTGATTGGTTATTGTTTTCTCGTTTTGATACTCTGAGATGTTTCTATTATAGGATTTACTATCGTTTGACTGTTTATTATGTAATTTACTAATTTATACTGGTATTTGCAATTCTATAGGTTCTCCTCCTCTATTTTTGCTTATGTTCGTTAAATGTGTTGTATATTTATTGCTAAGTATTCAGTGGAATTGTCTTTAGTAATTATTATTTAGCTTATTGCTATCATTTAGCAAGCCCATTATTACTACACTAACGATATTGCTAATATTTTAGCTAAAATAGTCGATATTTGCTAAGAAATACGGTATATTTAGCATAGAAATACTAATATCTACTAAAAAGGAAACATGCTATACTACGTTTTGCTAAAAAATAATCCTTTAACAAATAGAAAAGAAATAAGTATCTTTGCCCATGAAAGTAAATAAAGATGTCCCATTAAACCACCAAAAAGCAACATGTCAAAAGTAAAAGTAGCAATCAATGGCTTCGGACGAATCGGAAGATTAGCTTACCGTCAAATTTACAACATGCCAGGCATTGATGTCGTAGCTATTAACGACCTTACTAGCCCATCTGTACTAGCCCATTTGCTAAAATATGATACCGCTCAAGGTAAATTCAACGAAACCGTAACATCTACAGATAATAGTATTATCGTTAATGGTGAAGAAATTAAAATCTATGCTCAAAGAAACCCAGCCGAGATTCCTTGGGGCGCTCACGATGTAGATGTTGTATTAGAATGTACAGGATTCTTTACCGATAAAGCAAAAGCTGAAGCTCACATTACAGCTGGCGCAAAACGCGTAGTAATTAGTGCACCAGCTACTGGTGATCTTAAAACGATTGTTTTTAACGTTAACCACTCTATTTTGGATGGTTCTGAAACAATCATTAGCTGTGCAAGCTGTACTACAAACTGCCTTGCTCCTATGGCAAAGGCTTTGAACGATAATTTTGGAATCGAAATTGGTAGCATGACAACAGTTCACGCTTATACAAACGATCAAAATACCCTTGATGCTCCTCACCCTAAAGGTGATTTAAGACGTGCTAGAGCAGCCGCTTCTAACATTGTTCCTAATAGCACAGGTGCCGCTAAAGCAATCGGCTTAGTATTACCTGAACTAAAAGGAAAATTGGACGGTGGTGCCCAACGCGTTCCAACAATCACTGGTAGCTTAACAGAATTGACCGTTATCTTAAATAAAAAGGTAACGCTTGAAGAAGTTAACGCCGCTATGAAAGCAGCCAGCAACGAAAGCTTCGGATACAATGAAGACGAAATCGTAAGCAGTGACATTATCGGAACATCTTTCGGTAGCTTATTTGATGCTACTCAAACCAAAGTTGTTTCTGTAGGTGATAAGCAGTTGGTTAAAACTGTTAGCTGGTACGATAACGAAATGAGCTACGTTAGCCAACTCGTTCGCACAGTTAAGTATTTCGCGGAGCTTATTTCTCAATAAGTTCAACACAATTAAATACGAATACATTCTAAACGGGCTTTCTCTTCATTGAGGGGGCCCGTTTACTTTTACCTCCTCTCCTACTTTAATTCACTTCGCCGTTGCAGTTACCCATTAAATAATTACCGAATTAAACTTAAACATATTAATTGTTTATCTATCAATCTAGCACAACCACTTGATAATCAACAACTTAAATATTTAAATGAAAAAATATTCATGTTTGAATAAATATTCATTTAAAGTTTATAAAAAGAGGGGCTTATTCAATTAAGTCCCCTCTTTTAGATTATTCCTTTACAGAAAATCGGCCGCGTAGATAGTGGACTGGGAAGCCTTTTTCTGTAAATATTTGTTCAAATCGAGTCTTGATTCCGAAATGTTCCGCGTGTAATTCAGACTCGTAAAGATCAAAAGTGGCGATTAAATCCCGAAATCCGAACGCCCCAAGCTCTTCTAATGTGAAGTCAAAAAGCTCCCGATTGTCCGTTTTCAAATGCAACAACCCCTCTTTTTTCATAACGGCCTGGTATTTTTCTAAAAAATGGGGATGCGTCAGTCGACGCTTTACTCGCTTCTTGATATTGAAAGGGTCGGGAAACGTAATCCAAATTTCGGCCACCTCGCCCTCAGCGAAAAAGTTTTGCAAGAACTCAATGTTCGTCCTAAGAAAAGCCACATTGGTTAAACCTAAACTGGTAGCACGTTCGCTCCCAACAGCGAGGCGATCACCTTTGACATCAATCCCAATAAAATTCTTTTCTGGAAAAACGCTGGCTAATCCGACCGTGTACTCTCCCTTTCCACAGGCCAATTCAAGCACAATGGGGTTTTCATTCAAAAAATAGCTTTCATTCCATTTTCCCTTCACGGTTTCATAAAGTGGTTTTCCTACCTCTAATACATTGGTAGACAGTGCATTCTTGGCAAATCGAACGAGTTTCTTACGGCTCAAGGTTTTAATATTTAAAAGTTAACTGTACTTAGTCGCAGTATATTCAATTCTCAGCGAATTACAAAAGTACAAAAATGAGGCTTAAACACATACTATACTATATATGTAAACAAATTAGATAAAATAGTACAAGTAGATTAAATAGGCTAAACTTCGGCTACCACAAAGGTACTACCACCCACATAGATAAAGTCGGCGGGTGATGATTCGGTTTGAGCCGCTTCCAACGCCGCATGAACCGATGCGAAAGCATTACCCTTTAAACCTAAGTCGTTCCCAATTTTTTTAAGCTCATCAGCAGGTAATGACCTGGGTAAATCTGCCGCACAAAAATAATAGTGGGCATCTTTCGGAAAGAGTTCTAGTACCCCAGCTACATCTTTGTCCTTGACGAATCCTAACACGAAGCGAAGCTGCGTATATTCATACTGTCGAAGTTGCGATAGTGTTTCGTTTAACCCTCCGTAGTTATGAGCCACATCCGCAATTACTATGGGTTGTTCTTGAAGCACCTGCCAACGTCCTTTAAGTTGACTAAGTTTCGTTGCATTAGCCAATCCTTCGTTGACTTGTTGGTCACTGAGCTCCCACCCTAACATTTTCAATTCGTCTACCGCTTGTAAAACCCCAAGGACATTTTTGGTTTGGTATACTCCCAGTAAGTCGATTGCAAGGTTTCGAGTTTCTCCCCGTACCGACTTTACTGTAATCACCCTTTTCCCTTTCTCCAACGTCGATTGGATTATTTCATACTGCTGATCACCAAAAACAATCTTCGAGTCGGCTTCTGTGGCTTTGGCTCGGAAAACAGGCTCCGTCTCTGGATGCGTTTCTGAAACCACCACGGGAATGTGGGGTTTGATAATCCCTGCTTTCTCCGCAGCTATCAATGGCAACGTATTTCCTAAAAACTCCGTATGGTCTAAACTAATATTGGTAATGACGGATAAGATGGGAGTAATGATGTTGGTCGAATCTAGCCGTCCCCCCAGCCCTACTTCGATGACGGCAATGTCTACTTTTTCTTTGGCAAAATAATCAAAGGCTAAGGCTACACTAATTTCAAAGAATGAGGGCTGAATTTTCTCTATAAGCCCCCTATTTTCAGCCACAAACGCACATATCGTTTCCTCTGAGCATGGACAACCATTGATTTTGAAACGCTCCGTAAATGACTTTAAATGAGGTGAGGTATGCAATCCCACTTTGTAGCCAGCCGATTGCAAGATAGCCGATAACATGTGTGAGGTACTTCCCTTTCCGTTGGTCCCCGCAACATGGATACTTTTAAAGTGGGTATGGGGGTCGCCCAACGCCGAACAAAGGGCGGTAATATTCGTTAAACCTGCTTTCATAGCCGCCCCACCCACTCGGTGGAATGCAGGCAAACGATGGTATAAATAGGCGATTGTTTCTTCGTAATTCATACAACAAAAATAAAGGGGCAAGTGCCCCTTTATCCCATTTTCAGGGTCAATTTTATAATTTATTAATTGATTATCTACTCTTAATGTTAAAAGTAATGGTGCCTTTAGAAGTCGCAGGTACGTTTTCTGACTTCGGTACAAGTTTCATTCGGCTTACAGCTCGCTTGTACACATCTACCACCGACTGACTGACGGTTGATTCTTTTACTCTGACGTTAACAATATCGCCCGTGTCATCAACCGTTATTTCAAATACAATTCGTCCAGATTCATCCGAGTCATCGTTGACTTGTGGCCGAGCCCCCATTCCCCAACCTGATACGTTTAAAGCAAGTCCTGTTTTGGCTCCTCCTGGTTTACCGTACAAACTACTCGCATCAATGCTTCCTTTAGGGTTTCCTTGATCACCAACCGTTCCTGGCTTATCTCCATTATTGTTCCCCCCCGTTCCTGAAGCCGTCCCGTTGGTACCATTGCTACCTTTGGAGCTTCCTGAAGATTTTTTAAACAAAGCACTTTCATCAATTTTCTTTGGCTCAGGTGCAGGTTTGGTGGGAGCTGGCGGCGCTGGAGTGGTTGATTTGGACTCCGTTTTAACAGGCTTCGTTTCCGCTTTGGTCTCTACAGGACTTTCAATTTTGCTGGTAATCGGCGGCTTTACGGGCGCCGTTTTTACGGTTTTAGGTGTTTCGACTTTAGGCGTAGGTGGAGGAGTCACCTTTGGTGTTGGTGTTGGCGTTGCCTTGACTTTGGGGGTGTCATCCGATTTTTTTACGTTTTCAGCACGAGGTGAATCGCTGGCTTTATTATAGGTCTGAATCTTACCGTAACCCGCCTGATCCGTTCCAAAATTTACTTCTACGTATTCAATGACTTCGGGTTTGGGAAGGGTTTGATAAATTTTCACAAAAAGGGTAATCGTCACAAGCGCAGAGGTAATGAGGGTCGCACCTGCTAAACCAATCATTTGATGCTCTCTGTCTTCTTTCGTATTGACAAGTATCGACATGGGTGAATGAAGGTAATTTTTGAATTAACGCAAAATAAGGGTAAAATATATACGAGCACAAAAAAAAGGGGCAAAAGCCCCTTTTTTTATAAGAACTTCGTCACTTATTTGTGAATCACATACGCCTTCGCTCCCGCAAGTCGACTCACTTGCGAAAGTTGTGATTTAGCTTTATCCGATGTTTCGCACGCCATAGCAGCAACAATAATCAATTTGCCTTCGGTTGGTTCTGGATTCAAGATCGTTGCTGCCGTGTATCCATTACTTTGTAGCTTTGATGTCAGATTGCGGGCATTTTCAATTTTAGAAAAACCACCAGCAATAACCAAAAACTCACCATTTTCATCCGAAGATGGTGCAGGAGTGGCCTCTTTCACCTTACTAACTAAAGACTCGGGGGCTTTTTCCTCTACTTTTGGTGTTACTTTAGTCGTAACCGTTGGGGCAACGTCTTCTTTGTCAGGTGTAACCGCAGGAGCTTGGCTAACTTCCTCACTCGCAACTACTTCTTGCACAGGTTTACTTTCTTGTGCAACAAGAACCTCTTCTTTTTTAACAGTGTTAGATTTTTTATCAGATGCAATCCACCCTTTCACCGTCGTAATTAACTCAAATGGGTTGAGGCTCGACTTTAGGCTTTCAGAAGGGAGTTGGGTAATACCTGCAAAAAGGGCCGTTCCAATCAAAAGAATTCCACCGATATACACCACAATGCGTGAACGACGGCGACGAGGCACTTCTAGTTCTAATTCCTCCGCAGGGCGGTCTCCCGAAGTCCAATCAGCTTTTGTATTCTCAGTCAACGCAGCTACCACAGCGGTAGAAATCGCTACTGATTTTAAGCCAAAGCCTTCGGCATAAAAATTAGTGTCTACCGTTGGTTCAAATTGTAATTTTCCTTCATCGTTGGTTTCGAGTTTTCCGATACCTTCAAGTAAGATACTTCCTTGCTCTTTGATGGTATTTTTAACCTCTTCTACAAACTGGCGAATTCGCGTTTGGGCTTCCTCACGCGTAATTTGTTCGTTAATAGTTATGTAGTGAGTGAGCAGTCCGTCGTCAAGTTTCAACGCCTCATTGAAGGCCACCCGCTTTTGGGGGGCATGATAAAGGGCGTTTTGCTCGCTGTAAAAAGCATGACTAAAATACGCTAAAAAACCACCCAAATCAGGCAGGACAACGCAGTCATGTTCGAACAAGAGTTTACGGGTATAATCCAGAACAGAAATCATGTTTTGTTTAATAACAAGTTTTATGGGGATTTGGGTACTAAGGTACAGAGAAGATAAAAAAAAAGCAATAGCTTTCGCGGCTATTGCTTTTAATTACGTCGAATCTTTGGGTCTAAATGCTTCTTATAGAACCTTATCCAATCAAAATTTTTATTTCATTTTCTAAAATTGTACCGAAAGTCCCGCTAAGAAATTTAGGCCTTGTTGCGGATAGTACAAATAGCGTTCGTAGTTTTTGCCCAACAAGTTATTGATGGAAGCAAAGGCCGAAAAATTACGGGTCAACAAGTAATCAATTTTAAGGTTTAAATCCACAATCGGCTTTAAGTTGTGGGTGGTCCCTGTTTTGAAATTTTTGTTTTTCAAACCTCCAATGTAGTACATATCCACGGTCGCAAACATTTTTTTGCTGAACGTAAAGGAGTTGTTCCACGTCACAGTAGTAGTAGGACGACCCCATGCGGCTTCGAGGCGTTTTACATTATAGTCGTAAAAATCTCCGCGAAGGGTCGACCGAACGATGTTTTGGTATTGGTAGCCAATTTGTGCCGATACGGTCAACACTTTGATGTAATCGGCATCGTACACTACCGCAAATTTGGTACTGTCAAGCCAATCGTTGTTAAATCCATAAAAGTTTTTGAACGTAGCGTATGACACTTTTCCTTCAAATTGGAAGCTTGGACCTAGTTCTCCTTTAAAACCACCGTAAATGTCACGGCTGCGTTCGGTGTTCGCAATGGTTACATTGGGAGCTAACCAACGGTTTTCACCAAGTAACGAACGGAGCGTATTCCGATTGAGGTCGCCCCCATAACCCGCAAACACGTGCACGCCCGACAAAGGCACGGCGTCTATTTCTACCTGAGGAAAGCCAACCGTGCGGTTAATCTTCAATTTATCGTCGGTTTCGTTTACGGCTTTAAATGCAGCTACGACCGTAAATACATCGTACGAAAACTTAAAGGCAGGTTTAACGCTGAACAAATTACGCTTGAAGGTTTCGGCATCGGTCCGTTGCGAAACGTAAGCATCGGCATTTAACAACGCAAAAATATTCTCAGTAATGGGTACGGAGCCCGTAAAGTTGGTTCCCCAGTCGGTTTCGGTCGCGCTGTAACGGTCGCTTAGGCGGTACAACGACGTCTTGATGGAGTAGTCAATAAACTTATTGTTGTCAATGTTATCCAACCCCACTTGTAGCCCAACGGTATTCAAGGTTTGGCGAATGGTTCCTTTGAGTACCTCCGACGTTGGCGTAGAACGATTGGCGTAGAAATAATAATTATCGCGGTCGTAGAAAGCCGTTCCACCCAACTTAAACGAAGTACCGATGTATTGTCCGTTTAGTTTTAAACGGTTTTCACTCGTAGCCGAATTTTTTCCATCCACGGGTCCCGTTTGGTTAGACAAATGTTTGAAGTGTACATCGTAAGCCAAGTCTTCGGTATTGTTTCCGATGAACGTTTCGGCGTAGATTTTACCGTAATTACCGCCCCCTGCTTTGACATAATTATTTAGGTTACCTCCCTCCTCTTCTTTATTCTCTCCGTTGACGGGCAGGACGTTGGGCGTGATTTTGGGCGTTCCAAGCGTTAATTTGGGGGTACGAAATTCGTAATTCAATTTACGGCTATCTTCATCACTGGTAAAGGGCTGAAGTTTATTGTAAAGACGGTTGGCGGGGGGCAACTCAATCTTTTTCTTTTTTTCGATTTCAAACGTTTGGCTATCAATCTCCCCTGATGGCTTTTGCGCCAACACGGGCAACGAAAAGCAGCCAGCCAAAACGAGCAAACTGAGCGGTTTTATTGTTCGGGTATTGTTCATTCTTTTTTAATGCGTTGATTGGTGAATCACAGATTTTTACGGAGGATAGACACATCACTTATTGCAAAGCCGCCAGTTTTGATTTCGCTAATTCAATGGCGCTTTGGTCTTCCGCGTTTTCAATGACCGATTGCAGCGTTGCTTTGGCTTGGTCGTTGTCTTTTAGCCCCACGTACACGTCGGCCAACAAGATAAACGCCCGCACTCTCCAACGCTCATAATCAGCGTATTGCTTGTTTAACTCCATAATGGAAGCCTGTGCTTCTTTCAATTTTCCTTGACGGAAGAGCGATTCCGAAGCCCAGTACTTTGCTTCTGCTCCAAATTCATCTTTATTCGCCGCTACTATTTTTTTCAATTCCGCATCGGCCGTTTTATAATCTGCTTTCTCGATATATACCTTAGCTATTTGCATCTGAGCCTTTTTGGTGGAGCCAGGGATAACGTCCCCTGCATTTACCACCTCTCGGGCGTAGTGCATCGTCGAATCGTATTTTTTCATCGTAAAATACGTGTCCATCAAACGCATCAAGCCCGTGACACGGTCCGTTTTGCTTTCGGACTGGGCATACAACAAGTTATAATTACGCACCGCTTGCGGATAGTTCTGATTTTGGGTTTCAATGTCTCCCGCGCGCAACGCTGCTTTTGGCGAAAACTTCTGGTCGCCTTCCGAAATCACCAAGCTGAACAATTTCAAGGCATTGGCAAAATCATTGTTACGGTAATAACTTTCCCCGCCTAAATAGCGAGCCTCGGTTGCTAACTTGCTATTGGGATAGTCACGGATAAAGCTCTGCAACGCCTTGATGGCTTGTGGGTACTTGCCATCTCCGTACAACCCTTTTGCCGTTTCAAACTCCAACTTTTCGGTTTCAGTACTTTGCGGGTTTTTCTTTTTATAATCGGCCAATACGTCCGACATTTCTTCCGAACGACCCGCATTTTCTAACGTGGCTTGTAAGCCCAACAACGCTTCTTTCGCCGCTGGAGCGTCCGAATATTCCGTCAAAATTTGTCGGTAGTCGCGAATAGCTTCTTCGTACACCTGAATGTTGTTATAGGCCAACGCACGTTTCAACAACGCGGGTGGAATCAAATAACTCCGTGGCTTATCTTTGACCAAACGTGTATAGGCACGAATCGCCGCTTGGTAATTTCCTTTTTCTAAATCGATATTGGCCGACTGAAACAACGCATCATCGGCGTAGCGTGACGTTGGAAACTGCGCAATCACTTTGTCAAACTGGGCTTTGGCCTCCGTATCTTTTTCTTGGTAGGTCAAAATTAATCCCTTTTGGTAAAGTGCGTAATCTCGGTCTAAACGGCCATCGTTGATGGCTTTGTCGTACATAGCCGATGCTTGGGCGTAGTTTTTATCCGTCAAATAACAGTCCGCAATACGGATTGTTGCATCTTCCAACGTTTGTGGCTCCCCTACGCTTTTGCCTTTGTTGAGGTACTGTTGAAAATTCGCGGCTGCCGATTTATAATCTTTCGTATTATAATAGGCGTATCCCAACGAATACAAACTTCGAATACCGTAAGGCGAAGTAGGATTACTACGAATCAACTGTTGGTACATCGGAATGGCTTCGCCGTAACGATTGAGGGCTGAAAACGATTCCCCCTTCTGAAAGGTAGCCGCGGTAGCAATTTCGGAATCAGGGGTGTATTTGAGCGATTTATCAAAATTGACAATGGCTTGGGCGTAGCGCTCGGCGTTAAAGTCGGCAATTCCCAAATTCATCGTTTGGCGCTGGTAGGCCGCTTTGGTGGCCTCATCCAATTTTTTCAACTTTTCGATGTACGCCACGGCGGCCGCGCTGTTGTTCGATTTGGTCAAGGCCAAAATGGACAGCTTGGTCGCTTCGTCTTCGTATTCGCTGTTGGGAAAATTTTTGATAAACTCCTGAAATTCAGTAAACGCCGCCGACTGGTTATTGAGTTCTAATTGAACTTTGGCGTGATTGAACGTCGCTTCTTCCTGAATGACTTTGTTGAACTTTAGTTTAGAGGCGTTGTCAAACCCCGTTAAAGCCGCTTGTGGGTTTTTATTTTGCAAGTGGCTAATGGCCAAGATGTACGAACCAAACTGTCCTGTGGTATCTTTTCGCGTAGCCACAGGCTTTAGTTGGTCTACCGCTCCTTGATAGTTACCTGTCTTAAACAACGAATGCCCATATCGGAATTGAATCGGTGCAGGCATGGGGGTTTCGCGGCCTTTCAATTGCACGTATTGCGCGTAATATTTGGCAGCTTCTGCATAATTTCCCCGATTGTACAACACTTCCGCCGCATAGAGCGCCACGTCGTTGAGTTTTACACCGCCCCCCTGCGAACGGCGCAGTAAAGGTTCGGCGTAGGCAATCAAGTCATCGTAACGCTCGGCTTGGTAAAGCGACGAAACAATCCAGTTGGGAGCGTCCATTTTGTACTGCGGATGCGATTCGATGCTTTTAAAATTGCGGTAAGCTTCGTCGTATTTCCCATTTTGGTAGTTAATCACCCCAGCATAGTAGGCCGCAGGGGCAAAATAATCGCTCGTAGCGTCTTGCTGCACTTCAGAAAAATAGCGAAGCGCGGGCGTGTACTGCTTTGTACTGTAGTACGACAACCCAAGTTTGTAGCGGGTTTCGGTAGCGGCGTAGTAGTTTGAGCTCCGTTCCAGCGCTTTGGTTAGATAGGTAATCGCGTTTGAATAATCGCCCCGATCAAAATAATACTTCCCCAAGTCGCTGTAAATGAGCGCGGCTTTGGGGTGCTCAGGGTGATTACGGACAAAACGGTCGACGGCTAACTCCGCTTCGGGAGCATCGGCGTAGAGGGCGCAGAGTGTGGTGTAGTACTCCGCCGTAACCGCCGTATAATCGTTGGTATTGAGCAACGCAGGGCGTTTTTCTAAATAATACCGAAACTCTTGTTTGGCGGCCGAGTAGTTAGATTTTTCAAAAAGTTCGACCCCGTTTCGGAAATGAACATCCGCTTCGGTGTAGCCGAGGGTGTTTTGGGCGTGAATTGCCTCCCACGAAAGGGCACAAATGGATAGGGATAGAAGGCTGCGTTTGAGAAACATGAGCTAGTATAAGGATGTAAAATCGAAAAGTACGATAAAAATTCCGTACAGGATTTATTTTTGCGAAAGAACGAAAAACAAACTTTAAAACGTATAATTCTTTGGTTCATTGCTTGTAAATCTCACTTCATCACTTACAAAACTCATCATGATTAAGTTTCTAACCCTATTTCTGGGAATTATTCTTGCAGGTACCGCCATTGCCCAGCCTCAAATCACCTATACGCTCTCCATGCCTCAGCCTCACACCCACTATTTTGAGGTAGAAATGAACGTAAAAGGAATCACCTCATTGGCCCAAAATGGCTATCTTGATTTTAAAATGCCCGTGTGGACGCCTGGCTCTTACTTTATACGCGAATACGCCAAAAACGTCGAACAGTTTCAAGCGTTTTCGGCGGGGCAAGTCATTAAAGCAGAAAAAATCCGTAAAAATGCGTGGCGTGTTTTTACCTCCAATGACGAACTAACCCTTAAATATAAGGTATACGCCTACGAGTTAAGTGTTCGAACCAGTTTTCTGGACGATTCACACGGGTATGTCAACGGCGCCACTGTTTTTCTGTTTCACGATGCGCTCAAATCATTCCCGTCTACCGTTATTATTCAACCCGCAGAAGGATGGAAAAAAGTAAATACGGGATTGAAAAACGTAGCCCCGTTTACCTTGCAGGCCTCTGATTATGATAATTTGGTGGATTGTCCCATCGAAATTGGCAATCATCGCACGTTTACTTTTACAGCCTCGGGCATTCAACATACCGTCGCCATGTACGGGGAGGCCGACGTAAACGAGTCCGAACTGGCAAGCGAAATGCAACGGGTTTGTCAATCGGCCGCATCCATTATTGGCGAACACCCCTGCGAAGAGTACACCTTCATCATTCACAATACAAACAAAAGTAGCGGCGGATTAGAACACGCCAATTCGACTACCCTTGGGGTGAATCGTACTACCTATAAATCACGGCAAGCCCGACAAGCTTTTTTGGAATTGGTAGCCCACGAATATTTTCATTTGTGGAACGTCAAAAGGCTACGGCCGATTGCCCTGGGTCCTTTTGACTACGAAAATGAAAACTATACCCACCTTCTTTGGGTAGCCGAGGGATTCACCGTTTTTTACGAAGCCCAAATTTTACTTCGGGCGGGCATTATCACCACTGATGACTACCTCAAACGTCTCTCAAGCCTCATCACTGACCTTGAAAATACGCCAGGAAATACCGTTCAATCGGTGGCTGATGCCAGTTGGGATGCGTGGATAAAATATTATCGACCCAACGAAAATTCAACTAATAGCACAGTCTCTTATTATGATAAAGGAGCAGTGATTGGGGAATTGATGAACTTGCTCATTGTAGCAAAAACCAATGGGCAAAAATCGCTCGATGATGTAATGCGCTATTTGTACCAAGAATACTACAAAACCCAAAAACGCGGTTTTAAAGACGATGAAATGCAAAAAGCGTGCGAATTAGTCGCGGGAAGTGAGCTAAATGACTTTTTCCAACACTATATTTATGGTACTCGTCCGTTGCCCTATTTGGAGCTACTACGTCCGTTTGGGTTAGAGTTAGTCGATTTAAATAGTAACAACCAAGAACCCTATTTAGGAGTAAAAGCCACCGTCAATGGAAGCGGGACTTTTATATCAGAAGTCATTCGTGATTCTCCCGCCTATCATGCTGGCTTGAATGCCAATGATGAAATTATTACCATCAACGGCGAACGGATTTCAAATGCAACCCCGCTAAAGGATATCATCGAGACCTTCAAAGTAGGGAATACCTTAGCATTTACGGTAAGCCGAAGCGGACTACTCAAAAATATAACCGTCACCCTGACTGCCTCTCCTCTCCGTGCGTACCAACTACAACCCCTCCGCTCGCCAAGTGAATCACAGAAACGACTTTACGAGCGTTTGTTGTTACTGGCGCCAAAGAAGTAGTAAAAAAAGGCGTTATTCTAGCCCTATTTTTTAAACAAAGTGTTGTTTTTTCAGAAAAAGAACACTAGTTTTGCACTCCTTTTATAGAACAGAATACATTATTATTTCATAATAAACCAATGGCAAATCATAAGTCAGCATTAAAAAGAATCCGGGCCAACGAAACAAAACGCCTTAGAAATCGCTACCAACACAAAACTACTCGTACAATGGTACGTAAGTTGCGTGACACTAAAGACCAAGTTGTTGCATCAGAATTGTACAAAACAGTCTCTTCTATGCTTGACAGATTGGCAAAGAAAAATGTCATTCACAAAAACAAAGCAGGTAACCTTAAGTCTAAATTGGCGAAACACGTTAATCGTCTTACGGTAGCAACTGCATAGATTATTGCACTTTTTTGCAAAGAAAAACCTTCAAGGCTGCGTGCTTTGAAGGTTTTTTTGTATTATGCGCATTCTTTAAACCTAAAATTTATTATTAACCAGTTAACCATTACTAAAAACTCATGAAAAAATTGCATTTGACGTTGGGAATGGCGTTGTTCTGTGCTAGTGTTGCTATGGCCCAAAAACCCACCATTGAATTCAATGCTCGCGGAATCTTGGCGCTTTCGGACGGTGATATGGCGGCCTCTGCCACAGTCGACGGAAAGCTTATGAAAGAGGTAGGTGTAAAAGACGCATTGACTGTGTATCCACTTCCATTAAAATTAGGTCAAGAAATTGGTAGTTCACCCGTACCCAACTCAGCCATCGGTTGGTCACGCAGTGCCGCAGTCATGTCTGATGGTCGTTACGCATTTGTGATAGAAACCCGCGGCCAAACGACCGATAGCGTAAAAACAGTAAAAAATGTAGCTACTGATTTCCCCGCAGGTAGCACTATGTATATCGTAGACATTTCAAACATGGGTAAACCCTCGGCACGTAAAGCTCCTGTTGGCAAAAATCCGTTAGCAGTTGACATGTTGGGAAGCAATATCCTGATTACCTCGGAAGAAGCGGCCAAAGAATTACGGATGTTTGAAATTGGTGCAGGTGGCTTGCCTACTCGTAACGTTCCGATTGCCCTCAACCTTCAAAACGCCCGTGCCACTGACGTCACTTGGCACCCAGAAGGCGAGTTTATTGCTATTACCGTAGAAGAGACCAAAGAAATTTGGCTCTATAAAGCGAAGCGTAACCCACAAGGCAAAATTGCTACGTTCGAAGCGTTTGGCACACCCGCAAAATTGACGGGCAAGCCAGGTCCTGGTTCATTTACCCCTGACGGAAGCTTGTTTATTGTTTCTGATTTGAAGGATGGTGCAGCTGGAGAATTGGTCGCGATTCAATTCAACACCACTGCGACTGACCCTAAAACAGCCGAACATAAAGTAGTTGCACAAACTGCCGTAGGTGCTGGTGTTGAAAGTTTTGCCATTAGCCCAGATGGTTCGATGATTGTGACGGCCAACAAAGCAAACTCTGCTCAACCTTGGGAAGGAAACGTCGGTAAAGCGAGCGTTTCACTTTTATCACTCGCTAAAGATGGTAAAGCAACCAAAGTAGCTGATTATGACATCGACGGAATTGCCCCTGAAAGCATTATCTTCGACAAATCGGGCGAAAACGTAGCCGTTTCTGTGTACGAATACTTTGACTACGGTCGCCGCGATGGTGGTATCGAATTTTTTAAAGTAAACAAAGGAGGTTCACCTTCATTGACGAAACAATTGGCAAAAATTAGCGCTCCTAAAGGCTGCCATACGGTAAAATTGATTCCGTAACGACTTAGATATTTCATTTTTTTCAAAAAGAAAAAGCCGATACCGCCTCTGGTATCGGCTTTTTTCGCTTTTTTGCAGTGAAAGTCTACAAAGATTTATTCGACATTCATCATTCGTTTATTCGTCATTTATAAGTATATGTTATTACAACAAATTCAAGAAGCAACTACCTACCTCAAAGGACAAATCCAAGGATTTGTCCCGCAGGTAGGTATCATATTGGGAACAGGGTTGGGAAGCCTCGTCGACGACATCGCCGTTGAGTTTACGGTATCCTACGAAACCATTCCCCATTTTCCTGTTTCTACCGTCGAGTCTCACAAAGGGAAGCTACTGTTTGGTACACTTTCGGGAAAAAAAGTCGTGTGTATGCAAGGTCGTTTTCACTACTATGAAGGATATTCGATGCAGCAAGTTTCCTTTCCCGTACGGGTTATGAAAATGCTTGGCATTGAACAACTGATTGTTTCGAATGCTGCGGGGGGATTAAACCCAGGCTTTCAAACGAGTGACTTGATGATTATTCAAGACCACATTAGTTTATTTTTACCCGAAAATCCCCTCCGTGGGGCCAACCTCGATACGTTGGGCGACCGCTTCCCCGACATGAGTGAAGTTTATGATTCGGCGCTGATTGAAAAGGCGATTTCGATTGCCCAACAACACGGGATTCGTGCGCACAAAGGTATCTACGTAAGCGTTACGGGGCCTCAGTTAGAAACTCGCTCAGAATACCGAATGCTTCGGCAATTGGGAGCGGATGCCGTCGGTATGAGTACAGTACCAGAGGTCATTGTCGCTCGCCACATGGATTTGCCCGTTTTTGGCATTTCCGTTATTACCGATTTGTGCATTCCTGAGACGTTGGAGAAGGCAGAAATAAGCAAAATTTTAGCGGCCGCTTTTAAAGCTGAACCGCTAATGACACTGATTATTAAAGAATTGATTCAAGCGTAGACTGAAAAAAATAGAGGGCTTACGCCCCGTTAATCGTTATCCGTTAATTGTTAATCTGATATTCAATACGTTTAAATGAAGCGGCAAACCCCAATTAACTGATAACGGTTAACATTACTTAGTTTACACTCTTCTCCAACGACTCAAAATTCATCATATTTGTCCGTTCTTCTTTTTTTCGAATCCCAAAATTATACACGACATTTACCCCAAAACGGCGCGTATCACCTTGTCGAATCCCCGACGCGCTAATGCTGCCTTGCTTCAGGGTAAACTCGTTACGCGAAGTGTAAAAAATGTCGTTGACCGAGAGCGTTACGGTCATTTTGCGATTGAAAAAACGTCGATTTACATTCATATTCAACGTCCCAAAATTGCTTAATTCATAAAACTGCAATTGTCCGTTGAAACGAATAAAACCATTGAGACTAAGCGTAGAACGCGTGTCCAGCTTAAGCTGATGAAACGTAAAAATGGACCATGAGCCGCGCTGAAACGTCAATGGCTTTCCTTCATACTGTCCTTCGTATTTATTGTGATTAAATTGCGTTCCTACCACGAAGAAATATTTCCCCCCAGGCGGAATAGCTCCCATCAACCGAAAATACGTTTCTTCATTTTTCCCTAAGTTATCGTAGGTGCGAAACGCCACACTCGGATTTTTGGGGTCTTGGTACACGACATTGGTAAAAATATCGCTGGTATAGTTTTTCCCAAACGCAAAAATTGGCCGTTCTTCCACGCTGATATTTACTTCTACGTTTTGGGTAAATTGAGGGCGCAACGAAGGATTTCCCGTTTCAAATAAATATTGGTCTAAGTACCGTTGCGATGGATTGAGGTATTCGTACACGGGGCGGGTAATCGAACGACGGTATACCAAGTACCCACGCAGTTCAAAACCCGCAATTTTGGTCAGACGTCTACTCAAATACACGTACGGGAAAAAGTCGGCTCTTTTTAGCTGAAAAGTGGTATCCGTCGGAATCCGCTGGTGACCATTCATCGAAGTTGTTTCTAAGCGCAAGCCTGCCTTTAACGTAAAGGCATTCAGAGTTTTAGAGCCTTGAATGTAGGCCGCATTGATGTTTTCGTTGTAATCAAATTGGCGCGTACGAACCACATCCGCCCGTCGGATGTCCGAAATACTATTAAAATATTTCGTATCGTTTTGAAACCATTGAAAAGCCGTTTTTACTCCCGCTTCTAAAATAAGTTTTTGAGGCAACAAATACTTGACGTCCGCCCGCGCACTGAACGAATGTCGGTCGTTACCAATAGCGCCATCGCCGCGCGTCGTAAAACGAGCGGGCAACAAATAATCCGTCGAAAAAAGCTGTGTACCTTGGTTCGTCGAAAAACTGTACGAAGCATCGGCAGTCACTTCCGAACCCAGCGAGTCGATTTTATATTTGGCCGAAACATCTTGGTTGAATAAGAATGCCCTAGTTTTACTTTCCAATTCGTTGACGTTTTCAACCACAAGCTTATCCAAACTGAGGCGCTTGATTTCGTTATGATTTTCGGCAAAAGACGTGTATTGGTTCCACGAAATTCGGTCGTCGAAATTTACCTCCCATTTTTTTGAAGGAGTAAACCCCATCCCAAATCCTGAATACAACGTCTGACTTGGCGTCGTGGTGTACGACCGCTGACTCAGCAGGGAATCCAACGTAAATGGACGGTTGGTTTCTACTTGGTCGTACGAATTTCGACGATTGTAGTTCAGCACCACGTACGAGGTTTTGTTCCCATTGTTATTATTGACGGTTACTCCCAGCAATTGATTTCCAAAACGGCCTTGGTTCATCCCCGCATTCACCGTTCCCGTTACCCCGAGCTTTACACCTTTTTTCAGAATCACGTTGACTACCCCTCCGCTGCCACTAGCATCAAACTTGGCAGAAGGGGTACGGAGAATTTCTATTTTGGCAATACTATTAGGTGGTAAGTTTTTAAGCAACGAGGCAATGTCGGCCGTACTCAGTTTTTGCTCCCTACCGTTGATGTAGACCGTAGCAGGAGTGGTACTACTTAGATAAATGTTTCCATCGGGGTCAATAAAAACCCCAGGGATTTTTTCCATCACTTCCATCGCACTCGTACTACTGCTAGCTACGGGCTCTGGATCAATGACGGTTTTATCGTCCTCTTGCAAAATCAGAGGTTTCGGGGCCGTTACCACCACTTCGTTCAACGTAGTTTTATCAACCTCCATCACAAACAGAAATGAATGTTGCGCCGCCGTTGGTAGAACCACTTTACGAACGGGTTTAAAACCAATGGAAGTCGCGACTAACACGTACTGCTTGTCAAAAGCCACTTTAAACTGCGCAACTCCTGCGGTATCAGCCACCGCGTACCATTTTTTAGTTGTGTCAGCACGGTCAGCCAATCGGAGGGTTGCCCCAATGACGGGCATTTTTGTCGCGTCTTGAAGGCGAACTTGAAGGGTTTGGGCCACTAAGCCGCTAAAAGGTAGACAGAATAGAAAAGAATACAAAAAATTACGTTTCATAAATACTGGTTCATTGGCTGTTATGTCACTACAATCACACGTATATAACGTACACTAAGCCTAACTATTGGTGTTAAAATGCAAATATACACCTACAAAGGTTGCGCCTCTAACGAGGCTGCTTATTCCACAAAAACTTTTCATCAAGTACGTAAATTAAAAATCCTCACCCTTCGAAAAGAGCGAGGATTGATTGTTTGTTAAAACGCAGAAAATTGAAAGCTCTTATCGTTGTTGCAACTGTGCCCTGATTTGATTGGCCGCCGCCACGTTTCCTTGTCGTTCGTAAGCGATGGCCAAGTACTGAGCCGCATCGCGGTTTGAAGGGTCTTGACTTAGCACCTCGTTCAGCACAAAAATCGCATTATCGTTCTGATTGAGATTGATGTAGGCAATCGCCATGGTCGTCATGGCTCCCAAGTACTCAGGGAAAATCTCTAACGCTTTTTGACATTCTTGAAGTGCTTCGTTGAACTTACCCACATTGACATAGGCATTAGCTAAGTACAACCGAACTACTTCATTATTGGGGTCAAGTTGACGTGCTTTTTCCAAATACGGGATAGATTCTTGTATCTTTCCTTGTTTAATAAGTTGAATCCCGATAAAGTCATCCTTACTAATCCGCTTAACAACGACTCCAATAGGTGCTCCATTAACTTCTATTTTCTTGATAGTTCCAGCGGGAGGAAACACCCCTGGATTACGAAAATGACTAGGATTAAGGTGCCCCGTCAAGAAAACGCCATAATCCCAATCCGACTCTGAACGTTGATAGTAGCGACGATACCCTAATTTAACCTTCGGATAATCCGTAAAATAGTCTTTTAAAGGGACAAAGTAATCACTCGCTATCACAACTGTATCTTTTTGAATATCAGGAACATTCGCTTTCATCCAGTCCGCTATCTCGCGTGTACTTACCCCAAAATAATCCATTTCATAGTTGGCAAAGGCCCCTTTCGTCCCCCCCGTCAATTCATTGTAGTACGTATACTGATATGGATGGTTTTTGACCATAAACCATAACGGTAAAGCAATCAAAACGGCAAGCAACCCTGTCAAAGCTTTTTGGCCAATCCCCCCCAAACGGCGGAAAAAGTACTCAAAGCCTACGGCCGTCAACGCTAATAAGGGAGGATAAATAAACGTAGTATGACGCCAACCGTTGTAAAAAGCCGAGTGTTTTGACACACCGTATAACCACGGGAAAAGAGCTACAAATAATACCAAGAACAAATACCGCTGGTTAAAGTAACGACGCGATAACGGTAATGCAATCAAAAATACCAACACCCCTAAAAGGAAAAACAACGGGGTAGACACCATCATGTATTTGGGTACGTAATACCAAGGTAGAGACGTGGAGTAAATTTTCGTCCCTTCAAAAAGTGTTTTGATACTGATGGGGAAGTTGGTCAGGGTTTCGAGGGCCGTTAAAGGGTTTTTCAACGGATTGGATAACGCAAATGGCCAAAACAAAATACCAAGCAAGTACCCACCTAACGTAACTACTGCCGTTTTAAGGGCTACCTTTTTTAAGACTACACTATCTCCAAACACCGCTTGACGGACGTTTTTTCTCATCAAAACTTCAACACCCACAAAAAACGGAACGTACGCGACCAAAGCTAGCCCTGGGGCGCGACTTCCTAAGCCAATACCAATTCCAGCAATGGCAAGCAGGGTGGTCTTCCACGAAGGTTGAGGTAACTCTTGAATAAATTTAATCAAGGCACAAATGGTCAATATATAACCTGCGGCAAAAGTGATATCCTTGGGGCTATTCATCGAATCTCCGAAAAGACGCGGCGAAAAAAGGGCAAATAGTAACGCTAATAAACCCGCTCGCCAATTGCCTCCTAACAAACGTCCCGTCAAACCTGTAGCTACAAAAATGAGTACCCCCATCAAAGAAAGTAGAAGGTGTCTGATGGTGTAAGGGTCGGCTCCAGTAGTGCGGTAAATGGCCGCCGACATCAAATCGAGTGTTGGCCCGTAGCAGTACATTACTTCTCCCCCTCTTGGTGCATACGTTAATGCTTCCTTTTTTTCTCCCAAGCTGGTGAAGAAATCTAAGCAGAGTTCGCCGTAAGCTTTGTTTCCCCATTCATCGGCCGTAATTCCGTACTGTGTACTCAGAATAGGCATTCCAATCAGCAAAGCCAAAGCGATTCCCCAAAAAATTTTACGAAAAAGCGCGTTGTTTATTTCGGGGGTAACAGGCGCATTTGCTTCTATTCCTGAGAAGCTTTCGGACGACAAAACAGAAGGAGTCGTAGATTCAACTTGCTGTTTTTGAGGAGCTTTTATGGGTTGAGGTATTCCTTTTTTAGATTTTGACATAACCACTCTAATTGGATAACAAACCAAATGTAAGGCGATATGCCCAATATCTCCAAAACTGTGCCAAAAATTAAAAAACGTTATCTTTGCACCGCCTTCAAAAAAGACCAACCACCGATGATTGAGTCGTTGCTATTTTCTTTACTTCTTTGGATTTGGGACAATCGGTCATTTGATACGATTTCACGGAGTAACCGCGCAAAAGTAGAAGGGCAAGAGGCCTATCAAGAAAAAAATTATGAACGTGCCCTCGAGGCTTATCAAAACGTATCTAGTGCTTCCCTCTTCGCCGAACCCGAATCCCGTCTTAATTTGGCTCATACTTATTTTCAATTGAAACAGCTGCGCAACGCACAAAAATATTACGCAAAACTCGCCCACGTCACCAATCCGTTTCTGGCCTCTCGTGCCTTAAACCAATTAGGTGTCATTGAAACCATCGAAAAAGACACGGCGCAGGCATTGCTTTATTTTCGACAAAGTTTACGGCTTAATCCTGATAACGAAAAAGCGCAGTACAACTACGAGTTGCTGAAAAGACAATTTCACGGAAAAGAAAAAACGCAAAAATCAGCGTCTCAACCGCAAAAAACAAATGCGCCTCAACCTAAAGCTACCCCTAGCGAGCAAGAGGCGAAACAAACAGAAGACCGTAAGCAATTGTTGAATAAACTCAAAAACTTGAAAATGACGGAAGAACAAGCAATGATGATTCTTGAGTCGATGAAGGCTTCCGAAATGCAATACTTACAGCAAAAACGCCAACGAACAACCCCTACTGATGACAGTAAGGGAAAATGGTAACAGTATATATATAATATAAGGTAGAAAGCATCCACCAAAACCTACGCATAGCGTGCAAACTCTCACTCAAACCAATTTTCAGTTTCCCAATCAAACGGGATTTTACCGCGGAAAAGTCCGTGATGTATATAGTTTTGAAGACAAAGTAGTGATGATCGCCAGCGATCGCATTTCTGCCTTTGACGTCATTTTGCCCCGAGCAATTCCTTTCAAGGGCCAGGTGCTTAACCAAATTGCGGAGCACTTTCTCCGTGCTACTGCCGACATCGTTCCCAATTGGCTCATCGAGGTACCAGATCCTAATGCAAGTGTCGGAAAAAAATGCGTAACCTACCCCGTTGAGATGGTGGTACGCGGTTACTTAGCAGGTCATGCTGCTCGTGAGTACAAAGCAGGTAAACGAATTCTTTGCGGAGTGGCATTACCTGAAGGGTTGAAGGAAAACGACAAACTTCCGACGCCTATCATCACACCAACCACCAAGGCACACGAAGGTCACGATGAAGACATTTCGCGGGAAGAGATTTTGGCAAGAGGCATCGTTTCAGAGGTAGAATACGTTCAACTCGAAAAATATGCATTGGCACTTTTTGCCAAAGGGACTGAAATGGCCGCCGAGCAAGGTTTAATTTTGGTTGACACCAAATATGAGTTTGGTTCAAACGATGGCACTATTTACCTTATTGACGAAGTGCATACGCCCGACTCATCACGGTATTTTTACGCAGATGTGTACGCCGAAAACCAAGAAAAAGGAATTGCCCAAAAACAACTTTCAAAAGAGTTTGTCCGCGAGTGGCTCATCGCCAACGGATTTCAAGGCAAAGACGGGCAAGTCGTTCCAGAAATGTCGGACGAATGGGTCAAGCAGATTTCGGCGCGGTACATTGAGCTGTTTGAAAAAGTTACAGGCAAGCCATTTGTAAAATCAGAATCAGAAGATATTTTGGCCCGCATTGAAGAAAATGTCACACGTTCGCTAACTTTGTCTTAATCGTACACTCAGCGAATTTACCTAACTTTTGATTATTATCGTTATTAACTTATGACACATACCATTCAAAAACACGAACAATACGCCCTACTTAATATTCATGAATCGACTTTTGGCGATGCTGAAGCGGGTGAATTAGAAACGGTCGCACGAGGGCTGTTTCGGGAAGGGTTTCATAATTTGATTATCAATTTTGCCACAACTACCCAAATTGCTGCCGCAGGAATTAGCATTCTCAAAAAAATCAACATGCTATGCTCGCGTGAGCTAGGACTAATGGTGTTAGTTTCTGACAACGATGATTTTGTAGATATGCTTATTGATGGCAAAATGCGCGATGTAACAATCCTCCCTTCGGTGGAAGAAGGAATTGATGCCGTATTTATGAACGACTTGGAAAATGAGTTTGGCGCTGAAAGTGATGATTTCAACGACGACGACATGGACGAAGACGGATACACTCAGAGCGAAAAACCTTGATGCCATTTTCTGTTTTAATACTGGGGGCAGGCTCAGCCACCCCCGTCCTTAACCGCCACCCTTCTTCGCAGTTGCTCACCTACGAAAGTGAAAACTTTCTGATTGACTGCGGGGAAGGGACGCAGTTTCGTTTGCTCGAAAATAAAGTACGCCCTGGGAAACTGAAAGGTATTTTTATCAGTCACCTCCACGGGGATCATTACTTTGGGCTCATTGGACTTTTGTCAAGCCTGAATCTTGGAGGACGAACCGAGGATTTATTACTTTTTGGTCCAAAAGGTCTTGACGAAGTACTGACCCTTCAATTTAAATATTCACAAACCCCCTTACAGTTTAGAATCCTCTACACTCCGACCGACACCTCGGCTTCTACGTTACTTTATGAGCACCCTTGCTTCAATGTGTACACGATTCCGTTGAGCCACCGCATCCCTTGTGCAGGATTTTTATTTCAAGAAAAACCACACAAGCGTAAACTCATCAAAGAAAAAATTACGGATGCCATTCCTTTTGACTACTTACGTCAATTAAAAAACGGCGAAGATATTTACGACGAAGGGGGTAATCTTCAATACAGTGTGGCGGAGTATACCCTTCCCGCACCTCCTCCGCGCAGTTATGCGTATTGTTCGGATACTCGCTACGATGAGTCAATTATTCCAATTATTCGTGGGGCGTCACTTTTATACCACGAAGCTACTTTTCAAGATGATTTAGCGCATCAAGCGTCCACCCGTTTTCATTCAACCGCTCGCGAAGCTGCTACGATTGCTCAAAAAGCAAACATTGGCCAACTTTTGATTGGTCATTTTTCGTCGCGGTACAAAGAAGTAGACACTTTTCTCACCGAAGCACAGTCGGTTTTCAGGAATACTCACATCGCCGAAGAGGGCGTTACGTTTAATATACCTTCAACACCTTCAACTGATGTTTCCCTCCTACCCGATACTTAGGAAAACTTGCCTTGGCACACAATACGCCTAAAGACGCAATTCCTCCCGCAATCAGGGCCGTTTTGGGGTCAAATTGAACCAAAAAATCAACACCTCCTTTCGTAATAAAGGTATCAGTCAATAGCAAAACACCCCCTGCCAGTGGCAACATAAAAGCTCCTTGGGTAACAAAAGGAATGTTTCGACTAAGCCTAACTTTCCGAACATCGGTTAGTTTTACTTCCGTTGGGATGAATTCGCCCAACACTTCATTGTAATTAGAATACGTAAACGAACTGTCAGAAATAGCCACTATTGTTTGTTTAGTTCTCTTGCGATGGTTTTTGACGAAAAATGTAAATTCATCACCCACAAAAAAACGGTGCCGACGAATCTTCCCCATCTTAAAGACATCCAACACTAGATACCGCCCCCCGTCTTTGGTCAGCGTGGAGCGGTACTGCGGATTTTGTTTCAAAAACAGTTCATTGGCATCAAGCGTTTGTTGAGGTTGAGCCATTATCCCCAGCGTTGAGAAAAATAACAAAAGTAATAGATAAACGTTTTTTTGCATGGCCTGTCAAATTTGAAGAACGTGTAATCAAAAAATAGTTTTTATATCTATAACGTCAAAGTTAATTTTAAAGTACTAGCAACTGGTTATACGTTTGCCAAAAAAGCTTATTTTTAGCATAGGCTAACTACTACCATAAACTTATGAAAAAAGCCTCTCAACTCAGTAGAGCGAGAGGCTTTTTTCATGAACTTTTAATTCGTCGTAACTGACGTTATCTTGTTAAGCGCCAAAAGTAGCAATTGTGCCTTGAACTTCTGATTTGAAATGTGCGATGAATTCTTCCAACGGCATTTGACCCAAGTCACCCTGCCCTTTCCGACGCACCGACACTTTTCCTTCTTCTTGTTCTTTTTCTCCTACGATGAGCATATACGGCAATTTGTTCACTTCCGCATCACGGATTTTACGGCCAATTTTTTCATCACGGTGATCGACGTAGCCACGAATGTCAGCTTCCTGCAATTGTAAGAACACATCGTTGGCAAAATCTTGGTATTTTTCCGAAATTGGTAACACCGCAATTTGATCAGGAGAAAGCCAAAGTGGGAAATTACCTGCCGTATTTTCAATCAAAATAGCGATAAAACGCTCCAAAGACCCAAAAGGCGCGCGGTGAATCATCACAGGGCGGTGTTTTCCACCGTCGGAACCCATGTATTCGAGATCAAAACGCTGAGGCAATTGGTAGTCTACCTGAATCGTACCCAACTGCCACTTACGCCCAAGCGCGTCTTTTACCATAAAGTCGAGCTTCGGTCCGTAGAAAGCGGCTTCGCCGAGTTCCGTCACGGTATTCAAGCCTTTTTCTTCTGCTGCTTCAATGATCGCACTTTCCGCTTTGTTCCAGTCGTCATCGCTTCCAAAATATTTTTCTGGCTTTTCGGGATCACGAAGCGAAATTTGAGCGCTATAGTTTTCAAAACCAAGGGAACGGAATACGTATTGTACTAAATCAATAACTCGTTTAAATTCGTCTTTCACTTGGTCGGCGCGACAGAAGATGTGCGCATCGTCTTGCGTAAAGCCACGTACACGCGTAAGCCCATGTAACTCACCGCTTTGTTCGTAGCGATACACCGTTCCGAATTCCGCTAAACGCAAAGGCAACTCACGGTACGAACGCGGGCGAGATTTGTATATTTCACAGTGGTGCGGGCAGTTCATGGGTTTCAGCATAAACTCTTCTCCCTCTTCGGGCGTATGAATCGGCTGGAACGAATCCTTCCCATATTTTTCCCAGTGCCCCGACGTAATGTATAATTGTTTGCCCCCAATGTGCGGCGTCACCACTGGCGAATACCCCGCCCGTACCTGCGCACGACGCAAGAAGCTCTCAAGGCGTTCGCGGAGCAATGCACCTTTAGGTAACCACAATGGAAGGCCCTGTCCTACTTTTTCCGAAAATGTAAACAGCTCCAATTCTTTTCCCAACTTACGGTGGTCACGTTTTTTTGCCTCTTCCAGTACGTGGATATAATCATCCAATTCTTTTTGTTTTGGAAAAGTAACGGCATACACCCGCGTAAGCATCGGGCGTTTTTCGTCACCTCGCCAGTACGCCCCCGCCACGTTCATGATTTTAGCGGCTTTGATAAAACCCGTATTTGGAATGTGTGGGCCACGGCATAAGTCCGTAAAATTACCTTGCTCATAGAACGTAATTTGGCCATCTTCCAACCCATCTATCAATTCGAGCTTGTACTCATCGTTTTTATCGGTGAAATACGTAATGGCATCCGCCTTGCTCACTTCGCTACGTTTGTAGTCGTTTTTCTGACGGGCCAATTCGAGCATTTTCTCTTCGACTTTTTTAAAATCTTCTTGCGAAAACGATTTGCCTCCTAAGTCGATGTCGTAGTAGAAACCCGTTTCGATGGCAGGCCCAATCCCGAATTTGGTTCCAGGATACAATGCCTCAATGGCTTCGGCCAACAAGTGGGCAGATGAGTGCCAAAACGTGGCTTTGCCCTCCGTATCGTTCCACGTCAACAACTGCACATTGGCATCGGTCGTAATGGGGCGAGATGCGTCCCATACTTGACCATTTACTTTGGCAGCTAACACATTTCGTGCTAGCCCTTCGCTGATACTCAGCGCAATGTCCATACTGGACACACCTGCGGCATACTTACGAACGCTACCGTCAGGCAGAGTGATGTTAATTTGTTCTGACATTTTGTTTGATTGTTTGTAGATACAACCTACGTCCTCATTGGCGAACGATTAAACGACAACCATCTACCAAGTCTACTCCGTAGTTTGTTTAAGCGCAAATTTGGTTTTTTTTCTCAATTTTGCCAACCCCATTAGGGTTTGATTTTGAAGTTACGGCTCGTATCCGACCTAGTTTTCAATTGAAGGTTGGGGGTCAACACATCAATTTGTACTCGCGATGGATCCAACGTTTTTTCAGGAGCCGTCGATTCATCTTCGGCTTCGGCTACTACTTCAGGAGTTACTGGTGGCAGCGTACCATAGGTCTCTAAATACGTTTTACGTTGTTGGGCACGGTATAACCTTCCCCTTGAACGCCAATCCGCAGGGTCTTGTTCAGCAGCCAAAGTATATTGTTCAATCGACCCCTCCAAATTACCGATTCGGTCGTAAGCCGTACCCAATAGGAAGTGAATTTGGGGATACTTAGCATTAAAACGAGCCACTTTCTGAAAACTTTTGATGGCTTGCGGGATGCTGTTCCATTTCAAATAAATGATACCCGCGTGAAAATCGGCCAAATAATTGGTAGTATCAAATACGATAGCCTTCCGATAACTTATAAGCGCACTATCCAGCCGTTTTTGCGTAAAATACATCATTCCTCGGGCGTAATGCAGCTGAGATTCCTTCGGAAAGTACTTTAACCCAGCCCTACTAATATCACGCGCCAAATCATATTCCCGTAGGCGGGTATGAATAGTAGTCAGCTCCACGTAGGCTGGTAAAAAGCGGGGTTTCAAGTCCAATGCGCGCTGCATCAACGCTATTCCAGATAACGTATCCCCCTGACGAGCATCTAATAAACCCGTATAAAAATACGCTTCACCGTCGTAGGGTGCCATTTGTAATGCCTTCGCTAAGTACAATTTTGCCTGACGATACTGTTTCTTTTGCTGCGTTAGATCTCCCAACAACACATACAGCTCAGGCGTATCTTGCTGGAGCACCTCCGCACGACGTGCCGAAGCGAGTGCTTCATCAAATTTATTGAGTTGACGCAACACCCGCGCTTGTGTCAATAAAAACAATCCATTGCTGGGACTAATATCCAAGGCTTGCTCAATATCTTCTAAAGCACGTTCATAATCACGCAAGGCGATGTACAGTTCGGCTCGCTTGTGGTAATTGGCGGCCGACCTTGGGCTTCGTCTGATCACAGTAGTGAGGTAATCTATTCCTACTTTGATGCGGTGGGTGGCATCATCCGTAGGAAGTGGTGGTATACGCGTACTTTGACGGGTGTCATTGGAACATCCACAAAAGCTAATCACCACAAAACATAAGCAAATAATTGACGAAATTCCTTTCAAAATCTTCAGCTCGGATAATTGTGCCACAAATTTCGAGAAAGTTTTGGGTAAATCCAGCATATTCTTTCGAATAACGGCTGTCATAACTGCCTATTTTTATACACAATTATTGACAAAATGGGACGATGTGTCGGGTAGCCTACTATCTTCGTTATGCCTTTTTTTGTGATTTGACGCAAACCAACCCGTTTTCTGACAAATTGTCATTTTTAGCTTTTAAAATTTTCACTGGCACACTCATTGTACAATTAAGCACCGTGAGAGGGATGCAACAGCCAAAAGCCACTCCCTCGCAAAATCTGTTAAACGAGCTATCAACGGCTCACTTAAAATTTACTACTAATGGGAAAAATAATTGGAATTGACTTAGGCACAACTAACTCGTGTGTGGCCGTAATGGAAGGGAACGAACCCGTCGTAATTGCCAACAGCGAAGGTGCACGCACCACCCCTTCGGTGGTAGCGTTTATGGACAACGGAAACGGCGAACGCAAAGTAGGTGCTCCTGCAAAACGTCAAGCCATTACCAATCCTCAAAATACAATCTCTTCTATTAAGCGTTTCATGGGTAAGCGCTTTACAGAAGTTGGAAGCGAACTTAAGACCGTTGCTTATACTGTCGAACAAGGAGCTAACAATACGCCTCGCGTTCGCATCGGCGAGCATTTGTTTACTCCACAGCAAATCTCAGCGCACATTCTCACTAAAATGAAGCAGACGGCGGAAGATTACCTCGGGCAGTCGGTGACAGAAGCGGTAATTACGGTACCTGCTTACTTCAACGATGCTGAGCGTCAAGCCACCAAAGAAGCAGGGATTATCGCTGGTTTGGATGTAAAACGTATTATCAACGAACCCACTGCGGCAGCATTGGCGTACGGATTAGACAAACAAGGCAAGGACATTAAAATCGCGGTATTTGACTTAGGTGGTGGTACTTTCGACGTATCTATCCTTGAGCTAGGCGATGGCGTATTTGAGGTAAAATCAACCGACGGAGATACGCACCTTGGGGGGGATGACTTTGACCAAGTGATTATCGACTGGTTGGCCGATGAATTTAAGAAAGATGAAGGCATTGATCTTCGTCAAGACGCAATGGCGCTTCAACGTTTGAAAGAAGCGGCTGAAAAAGCGAAAATCGAATTGTCGAGCTCAAGCCAATCAGAAATCAACTTACCTTATATCTTCCCTGTCAACGGTATTCCAAAACACTTGGTACGCTCGTTGTCGAAAGCGAAGTTTGAGCAATTGGCCGACAGCTTGTTCCAACGCATGATGGAACCTTGCAAGCGCGCCATGAACAACTCAGGTCTTCGTATGTCAGACATTGACGAAGTAATCTTGGTAGGTGGCTCAACCCGTATTCCACGCGTTCAGGAAGAAGTAGAGAAGTTCTTCGGAAAGAAACCTTCTAAAAACGTAAACCCTGATGAAGCAGTAGCCATCGGTGCTGCGGTACAAGGGGGTGTGTTGACGGGTGAAGTGAAAGACGTACTCTTGCTTGACGTTATTCCGTTGTCATTGGGTATCGAAACTTTGGGTGGTGTGTTCACCAAATTGATTGACGCCAATACAACCATCCCAAGCAAAAAGTCAGAAACGTTCTCGACGGCTTCAGACAACCAGCCTTCGGTAGAATTGCACGTGTTGCAAGGTGAGCGCCCAATGGCCTCACAAAACCGTACCCTCGGTCGTTTCCACCTCGACGGTATTCCACCAGCCCCACGCGGTGTGCCACAAGTTGAAGTAACGTTCGACGTGGACGCCAACGGTATCTTGAACGTAACGGCAAAAGATAAAGGAACGGGCAAAGAGCAAAAAATCCGCATCGAGGCATCAAGCGGTCTTTCGGACGCCGAAATCCAACGTATGCGTGAAGAAGCCAAAGCCAACGAGGCTGCGGACAAAGCCGCCCGTGAAGAAATTGAGAAAGTAAACCAAGCTGACTCAATGATTTTCAGCACTGAAAAACAATTGAAAGAATACGGCGACAAACTTTCGGCAGGAAGCAAATCAGCCATCGAAGGTGCGTTGGAAGAGCTTCGTACCGCACACAGCAGCCGCAACGCTGCCGCCATCGACGCTGCTATGACCAAAATCACGGAAGCTTGGAACGCAGCTTCGCAGGAAATCTACGCAGCAGGTGCTGACGCAGGTGCGCCACAAGACCCATCGGCAGGAGCTGGACAACAAGCCAACGCTGGCAACGGCCAAGAAGGTGAGTTTGTCAACTTCGAAGAAGTAAAATAGTTTTAGGGACACGGTCAGACGATAGTCAGACCGCCTCATTGGTGAGTAGTCTGACTACCGTCTAATCACCCACAGCTATCAATAATAATAAATGCAAAACAGCCCTGCCGCGAGGTGGGGCTGTTTTTTTGTTAGGTTGTGGGAGTAATTTTTACCGTTTGATCAGGTTGAACACATTAAAATATAGAGTAGCTATTCATTGCTCCAGAGGAGCTACATCTTAGTAGAAAAATGAATAAAATTCCCCCAAAAAAACATCGGGTGACCGACGCTCGGTGAAAGATGTCACCCCGATGGGGCTTTTGAATCGTCTTTGCTACTCTTTTTCTACTAAGATTTAGCCTCGCTGAGGCTACTTTTTTTAAATGCGTTTAACCTAGAAAAGTAAATATAAGGCGATTTCATTCGCTTTGAGAACTTTGTGCAATTCTTTGTGTTCATTGTGGTTAGCTTCCTACCTACCAAGTGATTACGGCAACTTTCAAAAACAAATGCTTCTTCTTAGTTTTGCCGCATGAAGCAGACCAAAAATCAGGCAAATCAGTACGACAAAATCTTCAAGGAGAACATAGAAGCCGTAATACCGAGTCTCATGCAAAATGTGCTGGGTATCACGGCTATTTTTATGGAAGAGCTTCCCGATGACGTACAGCACACCAAAGAACGAAAACCTGATGTACTCAAAAAAGTGACTGATAATCAAGGAAATACTTTTGTACTTCAAATAGAGTTTCAGGTGGCTAATGAACCTACTATGGTTTATCGTATGTTGGAATATTACGTCATGTTAAGTCGCAAATACGAATTACCCGTTCATCAATATGCAATCTATCTAGGTACAAGCAAACTGAGAATGGCTACTGAACTACAAAGTATCAATCTAACTTTCAAATACAACTTGCTTGAAATCAAAGCCATAGACTACAATTTGTTTCTCAAATCGAACAAACCCGAGGAAATTGTGTTGGCTATTTTGGCCAATTTTGATGGAGAAATGCCCGAAAATGCTTTAAAAAATATAATCCAACGCCTTGACGAAACTACAAATGGAGACTTCTCGTTTAAAAAATATTTCAATCAATTGCGAGTATTAGCACAACTTCGTAAATTAGAATCAAAATTAAAAGACATTGTCATGGATAGCATTGCGAAATATATAGATGAAAAAAGAGATGTAGCCTATTTGATTGGGCAAGATAAAGCCCGAGAACAGGAACAAACTAAGTTTGTCACCAACTTACTTGAAAAGTTGAGCCTTACTGTCGAACAAATTGCTGACATCACAGGTGTATCAGTTGAATTTGTAAAAAATATCAAGCAAAAACTTACAGCCGACAAGTAGTAGCTAATACAACTACTAAATTTCCTTTAATTTTGATTTTCCTTTTTCCTGTCTAGTTTCGTGGCGTTGTTTACATTGACCCACTCATAAACTATGCAGTCCTCCTTTTTACGCCTCTCATTTCTTCTTTTTGTTGCTTTTTCACTCACTACCTCGGCCCAGCTTCCTGATTTGAAGAAAAAAATCAGCCAAATCGTCGCGGGCAAAAAAGCAAAAGTCGGTGTCGCTATCTCAGGGCCTACGCCCACTGATACGTTGTCGTTTTACGGCAATGAGCGTTTTCCGATGCAAAGCGTTTTTAAATTGCACATTGGACTGGCGATGTTGTCGGAAGTGGACAAGGGTAAGTTTAAATTAAACCAACCCATCAACGTTGGTAAAGAAGACCTCATTCCTGATTTGTACAGTCCCCTACGAGATGCCCACCCCAACGGCGGAGAAATTGAACTTTCCAAAATCATTGAATACACCGTAGCTGAAAGTGACAATGTTGGGTGTGAACTGTTGCTAAAACTACTCGGTGGCCCAAAATTCGTCGAACAATACTTGCTCCAACGTGGTTTTAAAAATGTTTCTATTAAAATCAACGAGCAAGTGATGCAAAAAAACTGGGAATTGCAGTACCAAAACTGGACAACCCCCAAAGCCGCCAATGAACTTTTGACGGCGTATTACTTCAATACCAAGAAATTGCTCTCTGCCAAAAGCCATGAATTTTTGTGGAAAGTAATGAAAGGAACCAAGACGGGTAAAAACCGCCTAAGAGCCCAACTTCCTCCAGAAACGGTACTTGCGCACAAAACGGGTTCTTCGGGAACAAACAAAGAAGGACTCACGGCCGCCGTTAACGATATAGGAGTACTGATTTTACCTTCGGGCAGCCCTGTCTTCATCAGTATATTTGTCACCAATTCCAACGAAAACGAAGCAACCAACGAAAAAATCATTGCCGATATTGGAAAAGCGACGTGGGATTACTTTACAAAAAAATAACCCTTGGTGATTGTTTTCGCACAGACCAATAGTAAGATATTCCTACCTTATACTTTATAAATACAAAACCACCCGATACAAACATGAACCGTAGAGATGCTATACAGCAGGTTGCTCTCCTTTTAGGGGGCATGATCTCCGCACCCGCCATGGCTGGAGTGCTCGGAGAAAAAACGAATTTCGGCGAAAGCGTTCCCGTGAGTGCAGAACAAGAAGCTTTTCTTTCTGAATTAGCCGATGTCATCATCCCAACCACTTCTACCCCAGGTGCCAAAGCCGCTGGTGTAGAGAAATTTATCGTGCGTGTAATGCGCGATTGTTTCCCTAAAGAAGACCAAGAAAAATTCTATGCAGGACTTACCAAATTGAACACCGACAGCCGTTCTTCTTTTGGAAAAAGTTTTGTTGAACTCGACGCAGCTCAAAAAATTCAGGCTGTTAAATCACTCACTACCAATGACAAAGCATTTTTCTTGCGTATGAAAGAGTTGACCGTGACAGGATATTTCACTTCGGAAGTGGGCGCTACAAAAGCACTTGAGTATTTACCAATTCCTGGGCGTTTTGAAGGATGTGTTCCGCTAAAACCAGGACAAAAAGCCTGGGCGCTTTAATTCGAGCAATGCCGAATTGATACGCTCATTTATCTATCCAGTAGTTTCAAATTTAGATTCCCATGTACTTAAATATAGATGCACAAAAAGAAATGACCTACGACGCAATCGTTGTGGGTTCGGGGGTGAGCGGTGGCTGGGCTGCCAAAGAACTCACCGAAAAAGGTTTACGCGTTTTGATGCTCGAAAAAGGGCATAAATTAGACCACGTAACGGGCTACGAAAATGCCATGAAAGACCCTTGGCAAACCAAATACAACGGTCGCCTCACGGTAGAGCAAAAAGAAACGCACCCAAAATTGAGCCGCGATTATCCGTACAACGAGATGTCGGAAAAGTATTGGATGAACGACTCTGATTCATTGTACAAAGAAGTGAAACGCTTCGACTGGTACCGTCCCAACATCGTAGGAGGAAAATCCATCATGTGGGGGCGTCAGTCATACCGTTTGAGTGACATCGACTTTGAAGCCAACCTCAAAGATGGCATCGCCGTTGACTGGCCGATTCGTTACAAAGACATTGCTCCTTGGTACAGTTATGTAGAAAAAATCGCGGGGATTTCGGGAGAAAAACTAGGTCTTCCTCAGCTTCCTGACAGCGAGTTTTTGCCACCAATGGAAATGTATTGCGTTGAAAAAGAAGTTCGTAAACGCATTGAAAAAGATTTCCCTGGCCGTACAATGACCATCGGGCGCGTGGCAAACTTGACAAAGCCAACACAATTTATGGTGGACAACGGCCGCGCTGCTTGCCAATACCGTAACAAATGCGCTTTGGGTTGTCCGTTTGGTGCGTATTTCAGTAGCCAATCGTGTACGTTGCCATTGGCCGCGAAAACGGGTAAATTGACCCTTCGTCCCGACTCAGTAGTAACTAACTTGATTTACGACGAAAACAAGAAAAAAGCAACAGGCGTGCGCGTAGTTGACGCCGTGACGCTTGAAGAACGCATCTTCAACGCCAACTTGATTTTTGTTTGCGGTTCGGCACTTGGCACAACGGCCATATTGTTAAACTCAACTTCAAATCGTTTCCCAACAGGTTTTGGAAACGACAGCGGTGAGCTTGGCCACAACTTAATGGATCACCACTTCCGCACGGGAGCGAGTGGTACGTGGGAAGGCGATGCCGATAAATATTATTTCGGTCGCCGCGCCAACGGTATCTACGTTCCACGTTACCGCAACATCGGTAACGACAAACGCGATTACTTACGCGGATTTGGTTACCAAGGTGGCGGAAGCCGTGCTAGTTGGCAGCGCAACGTAGCCGAATTGAGCTTTGGTGCTGACTTCAAAGAAGAATTGACCAAACCAGGGCCTTGGAGCATGGGCTTAGGTGGTTTTGGCGAAACATTGCCTTACCACGAAAACCGTATGTACTTAGATCCGAAAGAAAAAGACAAATGGGGTATGCCATTGGTGGTATTTGACGCCGAACTCAAAGAAAACGAGAAGAAAATGCGCGTCGATATGGCCAATGACGCCGCCGAAATGCTTGAAAAAGCGGGCGTGAAAAACGTAAAATCGTACGACCGTGGCTCATGGCTCGGAATGGCGATTCACGAAATGGGTACTGCTCGTATGGGCCGCGACCCTAAAACTTCGGTATTGAACGGAAATAACCAAGTACACGCTTGCAAAAACGTTTTCGTTACTGACGGTGCTTGTATGGTGTCCGCTTCGTGCGTCAACCCATCGCTTACTTATATGGCGCTCACGGCCCGCGCCGTTGACTTCGCCGTGAAGGAACGCAAAAAAGGAAATATCTAACCAAATAAAAATACCCCGACTCGCATGCGAATCGGGGTATTTTTTTATCCATTTTGTTCCATTTTCTTTTTGACTACGTCGGCGGGGTAACGTAAAGCCAACTCGCGAATTTCGTAGCTAAACTCCTCAAAGGTTTTTTTCCATAAAAGTGCTTCCTCCTCCGAGTACGGATAAAAACCGTGCGCATTCGCGACTCCTTTCCCTCCTTCTTTCACAATATCATCAATCAATTTGGGAACCTCGGTTGTGGTGCTAAGGGTCGGGAATAAATCTTTCATAACGGTATGATACGCGGGAACACCCGTCAAATCCATCCACCGAAACGGCCCCACTAGCGTCATCCAATACCCCGCATTATTTCGACAAGCACGGTCCACATCTTCCACGGTCGCGTAGCCATTTTCTACCAAATGAAATGCTTCACGGTAAAGTGCGTACATCAAGCGGTTGGTGATAAAACCTCGAATGTCTTTCCGTACCAAGGTGGGTTCTTTTCCCCAATTTTGCGAAACTTCGTACAACCACTCCCCTTTTGACACATCACTCAAATCCCCACAAATTACTTCCAAAAAACGAGTCGTGTGCGAAGGTTCCGCCCAATGCAGACCCAGAAACCGCTCAGGATGAGCCACTTCTTTTTGTAAAATACTGATGGGAATAGCTGAGGTGTTGCTCGTAATAATCGCTTCTTTTGAGACAACAGCCTCAATTTTCTCATAGACCGATTTTTTTATGGGCAAACTTTCCAGCGTACATTCGATGACCAACGCACAATCAGCCAGCAATCGGTAGTCTTCCGTAATCGTTAATTGAGCAAAAAAATGTTCGGGCGCAAAGGTGGTCAATCCTTCCGCTTGCGATTTTTGAAGGTGTTCATGAATACGCGGTTGTGCAGTTGGAACATCCAAAGGCAAGGGAGCTACCGCCACTACTTTATGCCCTGCCATTAGCAAACAAGTAGTAATGCTGCACCCCATAAGCCCTAGTCCAACTACCCCTACTGAAATAGCTGATGTGGTCATGGTTAGGTTTAATTATGCGTTGTTTTTACTCCAATAAAATGCAATCGACGTTCCAGCCAAAATATGCCAAATACTCCACCAGCCCGCAATGATGGCCATTCCGCCCAACGGAAGATCTATAGGAAATACGGCGGGATTGAACAATAAGGCCAGCCCAAGTCCCGAATTATGAATCCCCGTTTCGATACTGAGCGTTCTTCGGTTTTGTTTTGAAAGCCCAAAGACGGCGCCCATTCCGTAGCCTGTAACCATTGCGAGCGTATTTTGAAGCAAAACCACCACAAACACGAAACCAATGTGGTTCAAGAAAATATCTAAGTTTTGCGTAAAGGCAATGACCACCAACGCCACAAAAAATAACAAAGACAACACCTGAAATGGTTTGAGCAGAAAGGCAGCCACTTTGGGTAAATAGTAAGAACATAGCATCCCGAGTACCATTGGTAAGCCAAGAATCATAGATACTGACTTGAGCAATTCTCGCCAATCGAGCGACAATGGCCGTACCAACGAGCTACTTTGGGCGTACAAGTTTCCCCAAAAAGTAAAATTGAATGGCGTCATAACAACCGCCAACATCGTACTTATGGCCGTCAGGCTAACTGCCAACGCGACATTTCCTTTAGCCAATGAAGTAATAAAATTGGAAATATTTCCCCCTGGGCAGGCCGCCACCAATATCATCCCCAAGGCAACTCCCACCGTAATGTTATCGCCCAACGCCATGACCAACAAAAATGTAGCCGCAGGCATCACCACGGCCTGACTGAGAACTCCAGCCAGTAACTGACGTGGATTTTGGAGAAGCGTCTGAAAATGATGCGGTTTGATGTCAAGTGCCACCCCAAACATCATTAACCCAAGGGCAATATTGACAACGGCCGAACTTTCGGCAGAAAAATTGAGGCGTATAAAATCCAGCGCCGCCAGTGATTCTTTCATGAAAAGAAGGTAAGGTAATAGGTTAGATGGAAAAAAAAGCAAGATACAGGATTCAACCTAAAACACATACCTCACAATAAAAAATTGCCGCTTGATAAATTGACTTCAACTAATAAAAGATTTAATTTACTATCAACTCTATTGTCTCCACTCTAAAATAGCCAATGAAAAGCTTCCTCTCCGTTTTTATAGCACTTATATTGGTAAACAGCATTCAAGCGCAACGTATTTTTTACGTTTCTCCAAGCGGGAATGATGCCTCCGCTACCCCCACCAATATCAATACCCCTTGGCGGACATTCGCCAAAGCGTGTAGTACGGCGACCGCTGGCGACAAAGTATATTTTAGAGGAGGTACTTATAACGAAACCTACATCAACTTCCCCAATTCTGGCAACGCTAATCAGTACATCGAATTTCTTAACTACGCCAACGAAGAACCCATTTTTGAGGGCAATGCCGCAACGGCTTATTTTGTACTTATTAGCAGCAAAAACTACCTCAGAATCAAGGGATTTCATTTTAAAAATCTTACGGGTAGTGCCTGGGGAATCAAAATAGACGGCACCTCCCACCACCTTGAACTAAAGAAGTGCAAATTCAGCCAATTCTACGCATCCCCTAACGCAGGGTTCAACCCCCTCGTAATTTGTGGAAGCCACCCAAGTACCCCAATCAATGCCATTGTAGTCGATAGTTGTTCGATTTTTGATTGCCGTACTGGAGTAAGCGAAGCATTAACCTTTGTCGGAAATGTCTATGGTTTCCTTGCCAGTAATAACCATATCAATAACACTGGAAATATTGGAATTGTAGCGGCAGGTTATTACAACTGGTGTAACAGCTCCACCTCCAACTCCCAAGCTAGAAATGGAGTAATAAGGGGCAACTTAGTCGAAAACTGCAAAAGCACCATCGCCTTGGCCGCAGGCATTTACGTCGATGGAGGTAAGAACATTGTGGTTGAACAAAATACCTGTCGAAACGGTCAACGAGGATTTCAAATTAATTGCGAAAACCAATTTAGTGTCGTCAATGCTGCCGCTGAAAAGGTAATCATTCGCAACAACTTGGCATACAATAACTCCCGAGGAGGAATTGGCTTAGGCGGTTGTAAGGAAACTTCGTGGTGTAAAAATGGACGCATCAAAGAGTGTTGGATAATCAATAATACCTGCGCCAACAATTTTAACGGTTCATTACTAGAACCTTCTGAGACATCGCCCCAAGATTACGGCGAACTTAACTTAGACTACTCAGAAAACTGCACCATCCGAAACAATATTTTTTACTCATCCATCAGCGGACGTTCTAAGCTCTTGAATAGCTGGCAACCCGCCGCAAGTTTTGTCATTGGACTAAGCTCCGATTACAATATTTGGTACTCTACCTTTACCAGTAATCCTCACCTTATGTTTGAAAAACGCGATTGGTATGGGCTAACTAATTTTAAAACCAACGAATCCAAAGACCAAAGCTCTCGTTCCGTAAATCCCCTTTTTCAAGATGTGGCTAGTGCTAATTTTCGGCTCAATTCCGAGTCCTCCCCCGCGTATGACTTCAGCGACCTCACTTCCGTTGTAACAGACTCCGCAGGAATTAAAGATTTAGCGGGGAAAACACGGGTTAAAAATTTTCGTCCCGACGCAGGTGCCTATGAATACCAATGCCCTACCAGTGACATTGTCATAGATATTCCACTGACCTACAAAACGTATCTTTTTGAAACAAACGGTAGAATAATAGTCAACAAACCCGTCAACCCAGCGATAAAAGTGGTTTTCAATGCCAAAAAGTCTGTCCTTTTCCAGAATGGGACTTTTTTACCTTCGTCTTCCAAGGTCGAGACCAAAACAGTAGGCTGTAGTAATTGAACAATAGGATAAATTTGGGCACAAAAAAAGCCTGTAAATCGGTGATTTACAGGCTTGTGCAGAGAGAGAGGGATTCGAACCCCCGGACCTGTTACAGTCAACGGTTTTCAAGACCGCCGCATTCGACCACTCTGCCATCTCTCTTTATTTTTCCCTTACTCGTCGTTTGGGATTGCAAAAGTAGAACTATTATTCAGCTTTGTCAAGCTTTTATTTAAGAAATTTTATGGCAAATCATTTTTTGTTTAACAATAAAGCAAAAAAGGCTACAAATCTATGATTTGCAGCCTTTCAGCAGAGAGAGAGGGATTCGAACCCCCGGACCTGTTACAGTCAACGGTTTTCAAGACCGCCGCATTCGACCACTCTGCCATCTCTCTTTGTTTCCCCTTACTCGTCGTTTGGGATTGCAAAAGTAGAACTATTACGCAGCTTTGTCAAGCTTTTTCTCAGAAAAAATCTAAAAAATAAGCTCAACAGCGCTTAAAAACGCCCTTTTTGCTGATTATCAATTTGTTAAAATTATTCCAATGCTTGCTTTAAATCCGCAATTAAATCATCAATGTGTTCTAGCCCTACCGAAATTCTAAGCAGGTTTTTAGGACTCACCGAATGAACTCCCTCCGCCGTCGCTCGGTGTTCAATCAAACTTTCTACTCCTCCCAAACTCGTGGCTCTAATAAACACTTTTACTTTACTTTTCAAGGCCAATGCCGCCTCTTCCCCTCCTTTCACTTGAATCGACAACATCGCTCCCCCCGCACTCATTTGTTTTTTGGCCACTGCTACTCCACTATGGCTCGGCAAAAAAGGGTAATGAACGGCTTCCAAAGCAGGATGTGTACTCAGAAATTCGGCCAACTGTGCTGCATTCGACGTTTGCTGCCGAACCCGCAAAGGCAAAGTTTTAAGTCCTCTCAAAACCAACCAACAATCAAATGGCGAAGGTACAGCTCCTCCTAAAGCTTGTATCATTCGGGCTTTCTCGGCCAACGGTCCATTTTCTTTAAATATCAATGCCCCACTCAACAAATCGCTGTGCCCCCCAAAGTATTTAGTAGCCGAGTGCATCGACACATCACAGCCCAAATCAAGTGGGCGTTGTAAAACAGGGGTTGCCCATGTATTATCACAAACGGTATAAGCGCCTCTTTGACGAGCCAACGTAGCTACCTCCGCAATGTCAGTAATTTTGAGTTGGGGGTTCGACGGGCTTTCAATCCACACTAATTTGGTATTGGGCAAAAAAGCCGCTTCAATCGCTGCTAAATCGCTCATGTCCACCTTTGTATATTTTAAACCCCAAACGGACATGATTTCCTGCAATAAAGCGGGAGTTCCGTAGTAAGCATCGTCAGGCACAATGACGTGGTCATTGGGAGAAAGACACTGAAAAATAGTAGCCGTAGCCGCTTGCCCCGACGCAAAAGCCATCCCAACTTCCCCTCCTTCCAATATCGCGTAGGCTTTTTCCAATGAATTTCGGTTGGGGTTACTAGCTCGGGTATAGATATGTCCGTGAGGAATACTGCTATCGGGTTCACGCTCGAACGTAGTTGACAAATAAATGGGAGGCACCACTGCACTGGCATTGGCATCGTGAAATTGGGCACTCTGAATCGCTAAAGTCTCAAAATTCATAGGTCTTCAATGGAAATAATAGCAGTTTGTACTGTCAATTTTCAACCGTTAAAAACTGACGCCACAATTTTACTTCAAATCTTTTTTGAAACAAAAATTACTTGCGTACGTTTGCACATAGTATGCTTGCATACTGTATTACATCCTAAATAAGACTTAACTCTTTTCTCCTCCCCCATGAATACCTATCAGACCTTTGACGTAACCGTCGAGCACTTTGTTGCCCGCGTTTTTTTTAATCGACCCGAGCGTGCCAATGCCTTAAACCAAACCGCTTGGGATGAAATGAAAGCGATTTTCGAAGAACTTGATGAGAATGATGAGGTTAGGGTCATTGTGCTGAGTGGGCACGGCAAGCATTTTTGCGCAGGAATCGACCTTGAGCTTTTGATGAACGTGGCACAGTTTTCAAATGCGTGTGAAGGACGAAAACGCGAACAACTTCGCAAAAAAGTATTGGCGCTGCAAGCCCCTATCAACGCCATCGAGCAGTGCAGCAAACCCGTCATTGCGGCCATCAAAGGAGGTTGTATTGGTGGTGGAGTGGATATTATAAGTGCTTGCGATATGCGTTACTGCACCGATGATGCCTACTTTACCATCAAAGAAATTGACATGGGCATGGTGGCAGATTTAGGAACTTTACAGCGTTTACCCAAAATAATTCCTCAAGGAATAGCACGCGAATTGGCATTTACGGGTCGAAATGTAGCAGGTATTGAAGCAGAACGCATCGGGTTAGTCAACCGTACTTTTGCCAGCGCCGAGGAAATGTACACTGAAGTGATGAAAGTAGCTCAACAAATCGCGGCCAAGTCACCTTTGTCTATTAGAGGAACAAAAGCCATCATGAACCACAGCCGTGACCATTCGGTAGCCGATGGCTTAGAGTATATGGCAACTTGGAATGCCGCCATGTTACTTTCGGACGACTTAATGGAGGCTTTTCAGGCGAAAATGCAGAAACGTGAGGCAATTTTTAAGTAAATGACGCCCATTGACGGATTCAAATTATTCTAAACACTCCTTTTTCATTATGAATTTTGCACAACCAATGCTCCGAGAAGGTTCGCTTCTCGGCAAAACCATCATCGTCACTGGAGGCGGTACGGGGTTAGGGAAATCTATGGCAAAGTACTTCCTCGAACTTGGCGCTCAGGTAATCATTTGCAGTCGACGTTTTTCGGTGCTTGAAAATACCGCCAAAGAACTCACTGAAGCCACAGGAGGGCAAGTGCTGCCCGTAGAATGTGATGTGCGTAAACCAGAACAAATCGACGCAGTGATTGCTGCTGGCATCGCAAAATTTGGCACTATTCATGGGTTAGTAAACAACTCAGCGGGCAACTTTATCAGCCCGACTGAACGTCTTTCCTATAAAGCCATTGATACCGTTGTCGATATTGTGTTAAGAGGAACCTATTACTTTACCTTAGCCATTGGCAAATATTGGATTGACAACAACATCAAGGGCACCATCCTCAATATCTCTACCACCTACGCTTGGACGGGTTCAGGTTGGGTGGTACCTTCGGCGATGGCCAAAGCTGGTGTATTGACCATGACAAAATCACTCGCTTTTGAGTGGGGTAAATATGGGATTAGGTTAAATGCTATCGCACCTGGGCCTTTTCCTACCAAAGGGGCATGGGAACGCCTGTTCCCTCAAGAATTAGCCGAAAAATTTGCCTTTGAAAATAGGATTCCACTCAGCCGCACGGGCGAACATCAAGAGTTAGCCAATTTGGCCGCCTACTTAATTTCCGACTTTTCGGCTTACATGACTGGGGAGGTAATTACATTAGACGGAGGTGAAGTGTTAAACGGCGGACAATTTAACTTTTTACAACAAGTAACCCCCGAAATGTGGGATGTTGTAGAAACGCAAATTAAAATGGCTAACCGTGCAAGTAAACAAGAGGGAAAGAGCTGATTTTTAGCCCTTTTGCTCAAATTAATATCCCAATAGCTTAGCCTAATTTGATTACAAAAAAGGCGACAAAACCACCTTCTTGCTTCAGCAGCAAGAATAATGGCTTTGTCGCCTCACGTTTTATGTACAATGCCGCTCCTAACCTACAAGCGACGAAGCTTGGCTTCAATCGTTTGTTGCGTATGAGGAACTGCCCGTAAACGTTCTTTCGGAATTAGCTTTCCCGTGTCGATGCAGATACCATACGTTCCATTTTTGATACGAATGAGCGCATTTTCAAGCTGCGTAATAAACTTTTGCAAACGTCCCGCCGACTGACTCATTTGCTCCCGCTCGCTTGTATCCACGTCTTCCATCAATTTGGTCGCTGCACCCGTATTATCGGTTCCACTGTCATTTTTACGACTTAACGTATCCTTAATGTACGCCAATTCTCTACGCGCAACTTCTAGTTTTGTGTTGATGATTTCTTCGAACTCTTTCAGTTCTTCTTCAGAGTAACGTTTTTTTTCTTCCTGTGCTGACATAATAAAACTCCTTGGTTTTGGGGTAGAACTTAAAGGCGGAAGTCAATTAAGCCGCAAAAATACGTTTTATTCGGTTTTGTCAAACGTTTTCTCCGACCGTTTAATAAAAACTTATTTTTTCACGATTTTATGTTTTCTAAAAAATACCGTGGAATATTTGGATAAAACCCCAAGAACCTATAGACTATTTCAACCTTTAGCTAAAGAGTTGCATTTCCTTTTACAACTCTTAATTGTACTATATCAAGAAAAAACTATCCTTTTGCATTTTTCGTTATAATAATAGTAAGTTTGCGCATAGAAGCTCAGACTACTTTTTAGTCCCGAGATTTTATCATCAAACGAACATTCCAAATAATCAGCATTCTTTAAAATTATGACTTACATTGAGCCAGCTCCTATCAAAGACAAGGAGAATCCATTGGAGTCGATGATGTCGCGTTTTGACAAAGCGGCCGAACTCCTTGGTATCAGCGATGAAATGTACCACATTCTCAAAGTTCCCCGTAAGCAAGTGGTAGTGGGTCTACCCGTAACGATGGACAATGGGCAAATCAAAGTTTTTGAAGGGTATCGTGTTATTCACTCTACCATCCTTGGGCCTGCCAAAGGTGGTATTCGTTTTGACATGGCCGTAAACATTGACGAAGTTCGGGCTTTGGCTGCTTGGATGACCTGGAAGTGTGCCGTAGTAGATATTCCTTATGGCGGTGCCAAAGGGGGAATCGCCTGCAACCCACGCGAGATGTCATCGGGCGAAATCGAACGGCTTATGAGGGCTTATACCCTAGCCATGTTGGATGTTTTTGGCCCAGACAAAGACATTCCAGCCCCCGACATGGGCACCGGGCCCCGAGAAATGGCGTGGTTGATGGACGAATACTCAAAAGCAATGGGTATGACCGTGCACGGCGTAGTTACGGGAAAACCACTCGTATTGGGTGGCTCACTCGGACGTACCGAAGCTACGGGGCGCGGGGTAACCGTTTCGGCACTTTCTGCCATGGAAAAAATGCGTATAAATCCCTACCGTGCTACTGCCGCCGTTCAAGGGTTTGGTAACGTAGGGATGTTTGCGGCGGCGTTGTTGCACGAACGGGGCGTTACGGTTCAGGCCATTAGCGATATTTCGGGCGGGTATTTCAACGCTAGAGGTATCGACATCGAAGATGCCATGAAATACCGGGCTGCCAACGGTGGAATCATGGAAGGCTACAAGGAAGCTGACAAAATCTCCAACGAAGAGTTACTTTCCTTGCCCGTTGATGTCTTGGTGCCAGCGGCGAAGGAAGACGTGATTACCCACGAAAATGCCACCGACATTCAAGCAAAAATGATTGTTGAAGGTGCCAATGGGCCAACCTCTGCCAGTGCCGATGACATCATTAACCATAAGGGAATTATGGTCGTGCCCGATATTTTGGCCAATGCTGGGGGCGTAACGGTTTCCTATTTCGAATGGGTACAAAACCGCATTGGTTACAAATGGAACCTTGAGCGTATTAATCGCCGTTCGGACCGTATCATGAAAGATGCGTTTGAGAACGTTTATGCCACTTCGCAAAAATACAAAGTAAACATGCGACTAGCGGCTTATATTGTAGCTATCGACAAAGTAGCTAGTACCTATAAGTTCCGTGGCGGTTATTAATAATTAACGCAATTCATCATTCCTAAAAGAGGGCAGCTAGTAGGTTTGCCCTCTTTTTTTATCCATCTATTGACGTTTTTACTACATTGCAATAAATTTCTGTTGACTACTTTTGAGCACCAGTGTCATACAATTGCACTTTGATGATAAAGTAAAGAGTAGAAAAATTGAAGCGGTTTGCCTACTTTTGCAACGTTTATCTCAAAACCCCGTTAGTATGACTATTCATAAAGAAGGTTACGTTAGCATTAGCTTGGCAGGCGTATTTGTATTATTAACCAACGCCCTTTTTCGTTCTTTTTTGGGCGACATCGAATGGCTAACAACCACTTGGCTTATAGCTTCACTCGTTTTCTTTTTTATCATTGTGCAGTTTTTCCGCAAGCCTACTCGCATTACCCCCATCAATCCGAAACATGTTATTGCCCCTTGCGATGGTAAAGTAGTGGTAATTGAAGAAGTAATTGAAACAGAGTACTTTAAAGGCCCTCGTCGTCAGGTTTCCATTTTTATGTCACCTATCAACGTGCATATCAACTGGAACCCAATTTCGGGTATAATAAAGTATTTCAAATACCACCCTGGCAAATACTTAGTAGCTTGGCACCCAAAATCTAGCACCGAAAACGAACGTACAACTACTGTTATTCAAGCTCCTAACGGTGTTGAAGTACTTTTTCGTCAAATTGCAGGTGCCTTGGCAAAACGCATCGTTTGGTACGTAAAGGAAGGACAACAAGTAAGTCAGGGTTCTGAAATGGGCTTTATTAAGTTTGGTTCTCGTGTCGATATTTATTTACCCCTCGATGCTGAAATCAACGTGAATCTTGAAGAAAAAACAACGGGAGGAATTACGGTGTTGGCGCATTTAAAATAACCACTGAGTGTACCACCCTTCTCATCTCCGAATTTGAAAATACTATCATGTTATCTACGACAGAATCTACTTCACATTATGATCACCTCGAACAAATGAGTGTTCGGGAGTTACTCACAAACATCAACAACGAAGACAAAACCGTTCCTCACGCCGTTGAAAAGGCAATTCCTCAAATTGAAGCATTAGTCGAACAAATTGTCGTTAGAATGAAACAAGGCGGACGACTTTTCTACATCGGGGCAGGAACGAGCGGTCGCTTAGGTGTCGTAGATGCGTCCGAATGTCCTCCCACCTACGGTGTTCCCTTCGATTTGGTCATTGGAATAATGGCGGGTGGCGACAGTGCTATTCGTAAAGCCGTTGAAAATGCCGAAGACGACCCGAACCAAGCTTGGGTGGATTTACAAGCGTTTGATATTGACGAACTCGATTCCCTCATCGGCATTGCAGCCTCGGGTCGTACTCCTTACGTGATAGGTGGACTCGAAAAGGCACGTAAAGAAGGAATATTGACAGGTTGTATTGTATGTAATACAGGTTCAAAAGTAGCTGCTGCCGCCGAATATCCCGTTGAAATTGTGGTAGGCCCCGAATTTGTAACGGGAAGTACACGCATGAAATCAGGAACTGCTCAAAAATTAGCTCTCAACATGATTTCAACTTCGGTGATGATTCAACTTGGTCGCGTACAAGGCAACAAAATGGTTGATATGCAAATGACCAACTTCAAATTGGTTCAGCGCGCTATTCGTATGGTACGCGAAGAACTCCCACACATTACGGCCGACGAAGCGCAAGCTCTTTTGGATGCCCACGGTAGCGTTCGTAACGCGGTCGAAGCGGGACGAAAATTGTCATGAAAAAAATCTGGAATAGCTTAAAAGAGCACGTTCAAGCCGATTTTGACCTCAAAACGTACAGCTTTACGGCTATTTTCCTCGTTTTAATTATCACCGTTAATTACGAAATAAACCTTGAAAAAGGTATTATTGATAGCTACCGAGGAAATTCCATTCGTATATTTTGGTATTTTTTACTTTACGCCTTCGCTTATTACGGAGGCGTTTTTATTTATGCGTTGTGCAAACAGCAAACAGCGGTACTAAAGCATCCTCGTTTTTGGCTATTTAGTCTTTTTATACTGGGCGTTTTGGGTCTCGACGGGGGCTTCTATGCCTATAATGAATGGAGTAAAACCTTGTTCAATGGCCACATTTACATTTACGTTTTTCACTGTTTATCCAATCTTTTCTCGGTGCTGACCGTCGTCGGTCCTTTTGCCCTTTTTTATTCGCTCATCGACCGCCAACCTTCCTATTTTTATGGTTTACGCCCCCAATGGTTTGTCTTAAAACCCTATTTACAATTGGTTGCGCTGATGTTGCCGCTCATTGGTTGGGCTTCTTTTCAGCCTGATTTTCTGCGTGCCTACCCTTCGTATGGCGGGTCAAATGCCGATGAATTTTTCGGAGTTTCGCCTTGGGTCACAACGTTGTTTTATGAAGTATGTTATGGATTCGACTTCTGCATCACAGAATGGCTGTTTCGAGGGTTTTTAACCATTGGTATGGCACAGCTTTTGGGTAGAGGCGCTATCCTTCCAATGGTCGTTTGTTATGCTTCTTTACATTTTGGGAAGCCCCTCGGTGAAACCATCGGTTCGATTTTCGGCGGGTACATCTTGGGTGTGCTAGCATTAGAAACCAGAAGCATTTGGGGCGGGATTATCGTTCATGTAGGGGTGGCATGGGCGATGGACTTAGCGGCTTGGCTTCAGAAGTGGTAGCCCTCGACGCATTTTTCTCAAAGGTGGCTTCGTAGTGTTTAAAATTGGTACCCATCCACTGATCCCACAAATTAAAGTACAGGCCGTAGTTTCCTTTCCCTAGCTGATGGTGCATATTGTGGTGAGTCGGGGTATTTTGCCAACGGCCAAACCACGTCCGAATAAAATGGGGAGGAAATACTTCGTAGCCCGTGTGTCCAAGAACATTCATTACCACCATAAAAATTAAAAACGCGAAAATGGCTAGAGGATGCATCGGAATCAATAGCACCATAAACACGAGTACGCCTGCTTCGACTACAGCTTCCAATGGGTGAAAGGCGAACGCGGCCCAAGGGGTGGGATTGTGCGACAAATGATGCACTTTATGAAAGTACGGAAATAGTTTAGGATGGTGCATCATACGGTGTGTCCAATAAAAATAGGCGTCATGCCAGAAAATCGCCAAAATGATACTTACCCCAAAATACAACCACCCAAAGCTTTCTATTTCCATATAAATCTGGGTAAAGCCATGCTTTCGGAGAAATGAAATCAGTAACCCTACCATCGAAAAAATAACCATCGTCAACAGCGAGTAACCTATCTCTCGAAGGACCTCTTTGTCTTTAGGGAATTTTTGTTGAATTTTAAAGTACAACCATTCTTGACGTTTGAGGTGGTAAAATAACCAATAAGCTCCTCCTGCTACCAACACATAACGAACCAACTGAAAGAAAAAGGTGAGCGAAAAACGGCTCAAAATATCGACTTCTTGAAGTGTTTCCATGACTGATTAATAAGTAATTGTTTCAAATTTATTTTTTTAATACAGTGTTAGGGAAGTTTCTTTAAGTATTACCCGCAGATTGACGCCGATTGAAAGCCGCAGATGACGCTGATTAATGAGAGTATAAAGCCCTTTTCAGCGAAAATCTGCGTTTGTATTGTTCTGCGGGATTCTGCGGGTAAAAATTGAAACTATTTACTTAACAATGTATTTAAAAATGCACGACAGTTTTCTTGAATTTGTGCATCTTCCCACGCCACTGGTTTCAAGGCAAGGGCTTTTTTCAGGTACCCATTTCGGGCAGGAGTTTGATGTAATTCATCGCAAAAGCGAGCCGCTAACAAATAGAATTTCAGATTGGAAGGTCAGAGTTCAATCGCCTTTTGTACTGATTTTACCCCTTCCGTCAGATTACCCCATACCACTATTCCTACCAAAGCTACAAAAATACGTATTCATAAATCATACATTATTCAGTTGGAGTTTTTGGAAGCCATCGTGGGAAACCAAGTTGAAATTCAAAAAAAACTCCTCCCTATTGGTGCGACCTATAAGGAGGAGTTGCTAAAACGATTGTCCCTTGAGTAAGTTAGTCTTGCGATAAGTGTTCTACTCCTCTCACAAACAAAGCTCGACTTGGCAAGGCAAAAGTAGCGCCTTGAGTGCGCACGATTTCTAAAATTTTGAAATTCACCTCTTCTTTCACCCGCATAAATTCTTTCCAAACCCCCGTACCTACGTGGTAAATAACCACCACGTCGAGGGAGCTTTCACTCAGAATCTCCAAGCGCACCGTTGGCTCTTTTGAGCTGGTAATGTACTGAGAAAGAAGATATTCTCTGATTTCATTGATGATGGCTTCGATGGTTTCTGAAGGGGTGTCGTATGCCAAACGAACGTAGTATTTAGCCCGACGGTGGGTGCGCTGCGAGACGTTTTCAAGGGCTTGGGTCACCATCAAACGGTTTGGTACGGTAATCAAACTTCCATCGTCCGAACGAACGCGGGTACTTCGAAAGCCAATTTGTTCAACTTCACCCGATATTTTATCTAATACCACCGACTGACCCACCAAAAAAGGCCGTTCGAGCATGATGGTTATCGAAGCGATGAGGTTCTCGAGCGTTTCGCGGGCCGCCAACGCAATCACCACTCCCCCAATTCCCAAACTTGTAATCAAGGCCCAGACGTTCACCTCATATACCTTGTGAAGCATCACAAAAAAGCAGGTGAGCGTCCAGAAAACGATGGCAATGTCTTTGAAAAAAGGGACAAGTTGGTCATCTAACGCCGATGGTGTCTCGGCGGCTTGCTGCTTGAATATCAGCGAAATAAACTTTATCAAACGAATCCCCAACCACCCTACTGCAACCGAAAGCATAGTTTGAAAACCTCGTTCGATGAGCATCAGCCAGCCAAACTTTTCAGGAGAAGCCCAGTGCCATTCGCTGGGGATATTGAGGTGATGAAAGGCCGAAAAAAGAATTAGCAGTGTAATAAGAAACTCAAAAGGGCGGCGCGTTAGTCGTACAAACTCGGCCACGGGAATAGAGCCTGCCTCACTTTTGATGAATCGGTAGATGGTTCGGCTGACGGTAAATGAGAGCCCTCTTCGGAGAATAATTCCTAAGCCCAAGATACCCACAAACCAGAGCAAATCGCCGATTTTGTTGTCTAAAATGGTGTAATTAAGCCAAAAAAAGAGCTGTTCCATGTCTCTTGCTGGTTGTTTTCCCCACAAAACAACGACGGATTTGGCGTTTTCACAACAAAATCATTGGCTATCGAATCGTTAATTTTGATAATTCACTCAGAAAGACATCTTTGCGTCGGCGGGCTACTTCGATTTGGGCTTCATCGGTCATCACAACCGTACCGCCTTCTCCTTTGATGTATTTTTTTACTTGACGCAGGTTGATAAGGTACTGATTATGTACCCGAACAAAACCGTAGGGACTCAGCAGTTCTTCGTATTCTTTGAGGTTTTTGGACACCATGATTTTTTTTCGACCTTGAAAATGAAAAATAGTGTAGTTGGCGTCCGACTCGCACCGAATAATCTCACGAATAGGAATATAAAAAATCCCCTCTTGCGTCGGTAAAGCAATCTGCATACTTTCCGACTGTCCGCCTCGTAAATTTTGAAGCAGTACTTCTACATTTTGCGCCGACGATTTTTTGGTACGAATCCGCTCGGAAGCTCGGTGAATCGCCGCTTCCAATTCATCGCCGTCAATGGGTTTGAGAAGGTAATCTACCGCCCCAATTTTAAAGGCTTTGACAGCATAATGGTCAAATCCTGTCGTAAAAATAACCTCAAAGTCAATCTTTTCGAGGCTATCGAGCATGTCAAAACCACTTTTTCCAGGCATTTGGATGTCCAAAAAAACCAAGTCGGGCGCCAGCACGTGAATGGCCCGAACGCCTTCGTCGGCCGAATGACAGAATTGCATGACAAAAATGTCATTGGCGTACAGTTCAAGTAATTTCTTGAGAGCTTGGCAGCCCATGAGTTCATCGTCAACGATGAGTGCTTTTAGCATAACCTATCAACTATTCGTTGGTGAAAGCTTCTTTAAGTTTTAAACTGTGCAATATCAGGCAGCACTATTTTTACCCGAGTTCCTACTCCTTGCCCCCTTTCATCGTAAAGATCATCAATGATAATTTTCGCCCCGTCGGTGTTGTACTGACGATTAAACGTTTCGATACTTTCGAGGACGTTTTGCGTACCCTTTGATTTTCGGCTTGGTGAAAGTTGTTTACTAATTTCTCTTGATTTTACCCGTCCTACTCCATTGTCCTCAATGGTACACGAAACCATCGTTGGGCTTTCTCGGTGAAACAACAGCAAAATCTTGCCTTCGTGGGGTCGGTGCATAAGTCCGTGCCAAATGGCATTTTCAACGTGGGGTTGAATCATCATAGTGGGAAAAACCGTTTCGTGGATTTCGATGCGAGGGTCCACCTTTATTTCAAAATCAAACCGATTTTTACCGAATCGCATTTGTTCTAGCTCAACGTAAAGGTTCATAAACGTGACGATTCGCTCCACGGGTTGCAGCGGGGTATCGGTATTGTCCAAAATCTGCCGAATCAACTTCGAAAACTTTGTCAAGTACTTCGACGCTTGGTGGTTTTGGTCGTGTAAGATGAAATTATTGATGGAATTGAGGCAATTAAAGATAAAATGGGGGTTCATTTGCGCCCGTAACGCCTTCATTTCTAGGGCTGCTATTTGCCGATTGAGGGTTGCTTTTTCCTTTTCTCGCTCTTGAATCCGTCGAATTCGCCCCGTAAAATACACAATCAACGCCCCTCCCATTGCCAACAACGTAACGTACCAAAACCAATCTTTCATCCAAAAGGGTGCCGTAACGACGACATTCAACGTGGTAGGCTTTTCGCCCCAAACCCCATCGGCATTGCTTGCCTTTACTTTAAACGTGTACGAACCTGGGGGCAATTGCGAATAACTAACAAAATGGCGTTGCCCACTGTAAATCCAGTTTTTATCTACCCCTTCAAGTTGGTAAGCGTACTGATTTTTTTGGGGAGAAACGTAGTCAAGCACCGCAAATTCAAACGATAAAAAATTTTGTTTGTAGGTTGTCTCTAAGGTAGGCTTTCCCGCCAAATTAACCGAGTGATTCATCACTTTTACGTCAGTAATCGCCACAGGCGAGGGTGGTCGCCGCTGCTGTAACCCCGAAGGTTGAAAAATGGTAAATCCATACACTCCCCCAAAGACCATTTCACCTGACGTCAATTTGAGGTACGCCCCTCCGTTAAATTCATTATTTTGAAGGCCATCATGGACATCAAATGTAGTAAAAGTCTCTTTTACAGGGTCAAAACGAGCCAACCCCATGTTGGTACTCATCCAAACTTGCTTCCTATTGTCTATCAACGACCCATATACGATGCTATTAGGTAGTCCATCGTCGGTGGTATAAAGTTTAAATTCCTTAGTGAAAGGATTATACTTACCTAATCCGACGCGGTAACTGCTTACCCACAACAGCGAATCACTGCTCACATTTACGTTGCTCACGTCGGTCACATCCACATCAGTCGACGGTATTTTTAACAAAATTGCTTCAATCGTCTCATTTTTAGGCGAGTAGCGTTGCAAGCCCGTTCCCCTTCCAATCCAAACATTACCTTGCGCATCTTCTCTAAACGAGTTTATCAAATCACCGAAGCTGTTCCCGCTTTCCCAAAACCTGTAACGTTTGGTCGGATAATCAAACGAAATCATTCCTTTGCTCGTCCCCAACCAAATCCTTTGACGATGATCTCGGTAAATCGTCCGAACGGTTGTATTTTGCAATGAGTCGAAAAGCACTTTTGAGGCATCATCAGGGCGGGTAATTTGTAGCTTTTGGGCATCAAACTGAAAAAGGCCGTTGCCCGTAGCGCACCAAAATAGTGACGGCTCTACTTCCGCCATCGCAAAAATTTGACGCTGCCCCGTCACCGTGGGGGCAACTACCCTAAATTTCCCCGTTGCTCTATCCCACACGTTAATTCCTTCGCCGTCGGTCCCAATCAATAATTTGTTATGATACTCCGCAAACGATAGTACAAAGTTGTAATTGAGACCATTGTCTTGGTTTATCGTCCTAAATTTCCCCAACCGCAAGTTTACTTTGTTCAGCCCACTGTTGTTACTCCCTACCCACAACAACCCCGAATGGTCTTCAAAAATATCGTTCAAAGGGGAGCCCTTCAAGCTGTTTAGTCGTTGATAGGTCAAATCAGACGGCAAAAACTCCATTTTTTTGGATGGCACATCCAAACACATTAATCCCGACTGAAGGCTTAACCAACATTTTCCATTTTTCCCCACCTGAATCGCACGAATAGGAAATTTCTCCAAAAGAGGAAACTGCGAACGGATAGCGTATTTTTTAACTAACTTAAACGTGTGGCTATCATAAACCCACACACCTTCGTTTTCGACCCCAACCCAAATTTGGCCTTTAAAGTATACCATTGGGCGTATGTCTTCATCGGGAGGAAGCCCGAGGGAAACACGATGAAAATGATTGTTTCGTGCATCCAATACCCAATAGTCATCGCTTGTCGAATACATTACTCGGTCGCCGTCCAATCGTACGGCATTGAGTAAATTGACGTCGGGAATTTTACAATAGCCTCTTTTTTGATGGACGTCGAAAAGAAACAAGCCTTTATGTGTTCCGACCCAGAGGTACCCTTTGGGGCCTTTGAGTAACTTTCGTATTCTTAGGTTAGGTAAAAAGGTCTGAATCGAATCAGTCAATACATTCAAAAGAGCAATTCCGTTTCGCGTACCAATCCAGAGATTAGCACCTCCATCGTATAATAAATGACGGACGCTATTGTTGGGCAACGCATTTGAAGAGGCTCCAATCTTGGCACGGTAGGGTTTAAACTGGTAGCCATCGTAGCGCAGTAGGCCATCGTCGGTACCTACCCAAAGAAAACCTTGCTGGTCTTGTGTAATGCTCCAAACGGTATTTTGAGTAAGCCCGTTTCGATTGTCAAAGTTTTCTACCCAAACGTTTTGAAACACCTGCGCCCGCAAGGATACTCCTCCATAACCGAGAAAAAAAACAAGTAGGTATACCTTTAGACGCATGAGGCAAGGGACAGAATGGATTCGATTTAATCAAAAGTAGTGAATAACCAAAAATACATCCAAGTCCGCCACCTTTTTAAGATTCCCGCCAGTTATTCATCGGTAGTTTTTCTTGGGTTTTGTCCAATTTATTTTTGAACCATCAACGAAACACAAACTCCTCTATCACATGAATACCCTTACTTACCCACCCCTAGCCCAGTTAGTAAAAATTCGCCAGCGGAAAGGCATTGTCCCCAAAATCACGCTGCCTTTCATGAATCGCTTCGTCAGTATTCCTATCAGTCAGATTTTATACATTCAAAGCGACGTCAATTACAGCAATGTTTACCTTAAAGACGGACGTCGGTTTTTGGTCGCTAAAACCTTGAAAGAATACAACTCCGAACTCAAATCCTATTCGTTTGCCCGTATCCATAAATCATTTTTAGTCAACCTCGACTCCATTTCATCTTGCGATTTCCCTGAGTATTCGGTACAACTCTGTACGGGATTAAGTTTACCCATATCTCGTCGTAAACGAAAAGATTTCCACCAAACCTACCACCTATTTCAACGTATCCAACGATTAGCCAGCTAACCTTATGAAAATGGCATTATTCATTGGTGGAATCATCGTCACATTTTGCCTCTTTTTTACTGCGCTGTGGTCGGCCATCGTTTTAGGTTTTTCGCACGTTAGCGGTTGGCAAAATTTAGCGAGCCAGTACGCCACGCCCCCTCTCCACGAAGGTTTATATACCAACGTAACTGGGCGGATGGGATTGGTCAGTTACAACAACTTACTCCGAATCGCTTTTACCGAAAAAGGGTTGTATTTGCACGTAATGCCATTTTTTCAAGTCGGTCATACCCCTTTGCTACTTCCTTGGCACCAATTACGCCACTGGGAACTCCAAACCTCTCTGTTTAGGAAAGTAGTTTATTGTCAAATTGACGGAGTACGTATCACCCTTCCCCACAAATATTGGGGAACGCTCCAAAGTTACCTTAGCGCCTACGCCTAATTTCAACAGTTATGCATTGCAGTTTTTTTTTGTGCAATGGGCCAATAAACCCGAAAATGTAGCGGCTCTCCTCCAGCAAAGAGCCGAAGAAAAAAAAAAGCCCATCTGGATAGTGTACAGGCCATTGAAAACATACAACGTGAACAGCAGCAAAAAAAGACGCCGAATTTCAACTCAAATCAGACAAAGAAGTAACAGCTGAAAGACAATGAATTAAGATTTAGCACGCTCGTTTACAAAAATTAGACAAGCATGTGATTAATGTGGTAATTTATAAAGACGGCATTGCTTACGTTGAAATGGGTGCTCAAAAAAAAATGCACCTTGAGTTGGGAATTAGGTATTCCTATTACCCCCTTACGTTTGACGCTAAAACCAACAAACCCCTCTGGCGACCCCCATTTTCATGAAAAACTTACTAGCGGTATAATGGCCATTAAAAGTTTATTGCTCTCATTAACGCTTACTTGCTGTTTAGGCTACGCCTTTACTTTTGGCATTACCAGCTCAAACTCTTTTCTTCACAAACTACCTTCGTGGAGTTTTATACCTCTTTCCATTGGATTTGGGATACTTTATCTAGTGGCTTTTTGGTGGGGAATTAGAGGTTTTATGGCCAACAAGTTCGCCTACCTCTACTTACGCCATTGTCAACTCAGTGACCTAAGCCAATTACGTTCCGAAGGTTTAGATCGTCTGGACGTCTCTGATAATCAATGTACGGACTTAGCAACCCTCAAAAACTGTCCCAATTTACGTTGGCTGACCATCAACAACAATCCACTGATTTCAAAAGAGCACGCGCATCTCTTCCCCAACATGGTCGCATTTCAAGCCAATATCGTCCTGTTAAAAAATAACAAAAAATCATAAAAAAGCCTCGAAGTGTTGATTCTTCGAGGCTTTTTGGCACCATTATAAGTGCAAGTGCACCAAATTATTTTTGTGCAGGTTGTTGCGCAGGTGCTGGGGTCGTTGCTGGAGCAGGGGTCGTAGGCGCAGGAGCCGCAGGCAACGAACGTTGGTTCGCTTTTTCTACGTTTACGCTATTGATTCCACCCGCCGCTTGAGGTTGTCCGATGAACAAGTGAGATACCAACGCTAAAATAGCCATGGCACCTGCCAATCCCCAAGTGATTTGTTCCAACAAATCAGTTGTACGCTTAACGCCAAACATTTGGCTAGCACCACTTCCTCCAAATTCGCCTGCTAAACCACCTCCTTTTGAGTTTTGAACCAAAACGATCAAAACCAACAAGACAGCGATAATGGCAATAACAACGATAAATACGGTAAACATTTTTTTGTTTTCTGTTTTGAGTTTTCTAGTTCAAAGTCGGCCTTTAACTTTCTACTCCGTGGTTAAGTCCTTAATCTTTTCAGCAAAGTAAGCCTTTTTTTCTGGTTTTTTCAACATCAGTTGCTCGTATATTTCGATGGCCCGTTCAATTTTTCCTTGCCGAACCATGATTTTAGCCATTCCTTCGCTCACGATTTCACCTTTGAAGCCCAAATTACGTTTTTTGGCAAGGTCTTCTGGTTCGTTGCTGGCTACTTCGTTTAAATTTGCTCTAATTGGTCCAATACGGGCTTCATTTTCAATAAAACTGTCAATGATTTCCATTTGGCGTTGGCGCTCAAGCTCTCTGTGCATTTTCACTTCCTCCTCTCCCGTGGAGCTTTCTATTTGTTCAAGGTCACTTTGTAATACGTTTTCTCGTAGTGTGGTATCGTCAATGGGTGGCAATTCTGGCATCAATGGTTTCGGCTGTAAAGTATCAAATGGCTCGTCAAAAAGGGTAATTTTGGGCAATTCGGGCAGGCTCCATCCTGGTTTGCTCAATGCCTCCGCTTCCTTTTTCTGATAATCGGCGGGCCACACCAATACATTTTCAAAGTTTTTACTCTTCAAGTTCGGCGACCATTCAAACTCTGAATGGATGAGCTTACGCAGCGTATTGCGACTAATCGAATACGCGGCTGCCTTTTGAATAGGCTCATCGGCGGCATCGGGCTGATGAAGCGCCGTGGCTTTCGCAACCAGTACTTGTAAGGTTTGACAATAGGGATACAAATCTGACGCTTCCCTCAGGTGAGGAATGTCAGCCTCCGTAATATCGTCTGGATGGGACGTCCAGTACGAAAACGATTCTTTTACGTAACGATTACTCATATATGGGGTCTTTTTAGAAAAAACTACCAGTCTCCCGCCGATTTATTAAAAATATCCTGGACGATTTGGTCCAAAATTTGGGGAACGAGACGGCTTTCTACTTGGCTTAATGTCTGACTTTGGGGAAAATCTTTAAAAAACGAAAAGCTTTGATCGAAGTTTTTCTCTTCGTCTTTATTATTAGAAAATTTAACTTGAATCGTAATCGTAAGTCGGTTTAAAGCGGCTTGGTCGTTGGCGGTTGGAGCCGCTGGTGTCACCTCATAGCCCGTAATTGCCCCTTCCAATTGCAAATCACCATTCAATGGCAATAAGGCTAGGTTGGTATTACGCTGATAATATTCCTTCATTTTCTCGTTGAACTGCAACGCCATGTTGGCAGGTCCCCCCGCCGTTCCCATCGTAAAGTTCACAATGGTTACACTTTTAATATCGGGCGAAAGGGTCGTTCCTCTAAACGAATAACAACCCGACAATAAAAAGCAACACAACGTTAATCCATACGCAAGATAATTCCTTGTCTTGGTATGGCACAAAGAGAAACCTAAAACAGAAAACGAAAAATTCTCACTAATCTTCTTCAATGTCGTATTGTTTTATCTTGCGATATAAGGTTCTTTCGGATATTCCGAGGGCTTGAGCGGCGTATTTACGTTTTCCAGCACTCCGCTGCAACGCCTTCACAATCATTTCTTTTTCTTTGTGCTCCAACGACAAAGACTCGTCTTCTGCTGCTTCGTGCGATATATCAACTACCTCATTTTCAATACTATCGTAGGGCGATATTTGAATAATATTGGGCGTATTGCTCGACATCGCTCCTCCAGAGTGAGCCGTGGACGGGGTAGAGAGGTTGGCACTAGGTAACAGTTTCGCTGGTTCTACCAACGGTTGCGAGTCGGCGTCGAGGCTACTGAACAAATTCCCGTGATCTCGTAAAATTTCGCCATGATGGGCATCTCCGCTCAACAACTTCAGCACCAACTTTTTGAGGTCGTTCATGTCGCGGCGCATGTCGAACAAGATTTTGTAAAGCAGTTCGCGTTCACTCAACGAATCACCTCCAGTAGCATTGTTGCCTCCCGCTCCCAAAAACGTCATCGACCGAGTAGACGAAGCATAATTGGGTAAGTATTTCACCAACACTTGGGGTGAAATCGGCACTTTGTTTTCAGCCTCTAAGATTTGAATTTGCTCCGCAATATTTTTCAACTGTCGGATATTTCCAGGAAAATTGTAGCTAATCAGCATTTCTTTAGCCTCCGAAGTGAGGGTGACGGGGGCAATGCGGTAACGCTCGGCAAAATCGGACGTAAATTTTCGAAATAATAAATCAATGTCACTTCCCCGCTCACGAAGGGGCGGTACCGCAATGGGCACCGTGTTAAGTCGATAGTATAAATCCTCCCGAAACTTACCGCGTTGAACCGCGTCTATCAAGTTTACGTTGGTCGCCGCCACCACTCGTACGTCGGTTTTCTGCACTTTGGATGACCCTACCCTAATAAACTCCTTGTTTTCTAACACCCGCAACAAACGCGCTTGAGTACCTACGGGCATTTCGGCAATTTCATCGAGAAAAATGGTTCCTCCGTTGGTAATCTCAAAGTAACCTTTACGGTCTTCAATCGCTCCCGTAAACGACCCTTTCACGTGTCCAAACAACTCCGAATCAATCGTTCCTTCTGGAATTGCACCGCAGTTGATGGCAATAAATGGACCGTGTTTACGCGAACTTAAATTGTGGATTATTTTTGAAAACGACTCTTTCCCGCTTCCACTTTCTCCCGTGATGAGCACCGTCAAATCAGTGGCTGCCACTTGCATGGCTACGTTAAGAGCGTAGTTTAGTGCAGGTGCATTGCCAATGATGCCAAAACGGTTTTTAATGGACTGAATTTCAGGGTTTGTCATTGTATCCTAATCTGATTTAGTTTGCTAACTTGTAAAAACAGGCTACCCAATTGAAGTAGACGTTCAAGTGGCAAATTTGCTTTAAAGGCCCGTTTAGTCATGGAAGTACCTAAACGGGTCTTTCCCCTAGTATAAAATCTTTCAAGAAAGGAGCACTTACGCTAACTCCGTTTCAACGACGTTACCAATCAACGTTGCCGACGAACATTCGGTCACCAACACTTGTACGTAGTCGCCTTTTTTGTAGTTTTCTTTTGGAAACACAACCACTTTATTTTGGTCATTACGTCCACACAAGAAATCGTCAGAGCGTTTAGAAGGCCCCTCGACCAATACTTTATGAATTTTACCCACCGCCATTTGGTTACGTTCGCTCGAATGCTGCAACTGAATGGCAATCACTTCTTGCAAACGGCGTTTTTTTACTTCCTCGGCAATATCATCCTTCAACTTTTTAGCTGCGGGCGTTCCTGGGCGTTCCGAATAAGCAAACATGTAGGCATAATCGTACTTCACGTACTCCATGAGGCTAAGCGTATCTTGGTGTTCCTCTTCCGTTTCAGAACAGAACCCTGTAATCATGTCGGTAGAAATACCGCACTCCACGCCCAAAATTTCACGAATACGGTCAATTTTTTGAATATACCATTCACGGTCATACGTCCGATTCATGATTTTCAACACCCGACTGTTTCCGCTCTGTGCTGGAAGGTGAATGTACTTACAAATGTTTTCGTACTTTTTCATCGTCCACAACACATCATCGGTGATGTCTTTGGGGTGCGACGTACTAAAACGAACCCGAAGATCAGGGCTAATCAGCGCCACCATTTCCAACAACTGCGCAAAATTGACCTTTTGCCCTTCTCCTCCATCGGGGGTTGGGGGGCTATACTTATAAGAATCAACGTTTTGGCCAAGAAGCGTTACTTCACGGTATCCTTCCTCAAAAAGCTGTTTTGCTTCTCTGACGATGCTGAACGGATCACGGCTACGCTCGCGTCCACGGGTGTAAGGAACTACGCAGAAGCTACACATATTGTCACACCCACGCATGATGCTGATATAGGCAGTGATTCCGTTGGAGTTGAGGCGAATCGGCGAAATATCAGCGTAAGTCTCTTCCCGCGATAAAAATACATTCACCGCCTTTTGACCCGTTTCTGCTTCTTCCACCAAACGTGGCAAATCGCGGTATGAATCGGGCCCCGCTACGATGTCAACGATTTTTTCTTCCTCTAGTAATTTTGTTTTTAAACGCTCTGCCATACACCCCAACACGCCGACAATCATGCCTGGGCGTTTTTTCTTTAAATTATTGAGGTGCTTAAGGCGGTGACGTACCTTCTGCTCGGCATTATCACGGATTGAACATGTATTTAAAAAAACCACATCCGCCATATCTTCCGACGAAGTAGTGGCAAAATCGGCATTACGCATTACCGCCGCCACGATTTCACTGTCCGAAAAATTCATCTGACAGCCGTAGCTTTCAATGAATAATCGTTTTTTTCCAACTGCCAACTCTTCTTCACTCACCTTTACGGTTTCGCACGCCTCTTTATCGCTTTCCGACAATATTTTTAGTGTTGAGGTAATCATTCCAATAATTCGTTAAAAAAATAGAGCTACAAAGGTACAAAGAATAGATGAAAAAACTGACAAAGTGTCAGCGTTTAACAAACTTTAAGTCTTAGTAAGTCGGTTTTAGAAACACATCGCCCCTACCAATCTTCCTGTTCATCAAGAAACTGACGGTGCGCCCGCTGCAATTCCTGATAGGTCTTCGAGTTTTGTTGTTCTAACGCCAATTGCATTCCTTTTTGGTACAATGCTTCGGCTTTTTCAAACTGCTCCAACCGAGCGTACAATGCTGCCGCATGGTAATACGTTGGTAAATAGGCAGAATGCTCTTCCAGCAAGGCATCAAAATACGGTTTAGCCTTCAGCACATCCTTATTTTGGTACTCCATCGCCAAGGCATAGGCATTGAATGGATCAGTGGGGTCTTCGTTGTAAAACTGAAGAAGTAATTCGAGTCGGTTATTGTTCATAAAAAATTATTATGCAAGCATACTATTTTTAATACTTGTGCTTTATATATTTGCACCAACAAAATAAATCTCCTTAAAGTTATATTTCAAAACTCCCGACGAAGCACATGAAAATTTTAGTTTGCATTACCAACGTACCTGATACAACGGCCAAAATCAGTTTTACCGACAATGACACTAAATTTAACAAAGCAGGAGTGCAGTACATCATCGGCCCGTACGATGACTATGCCTTGGCTAGAGCCGTTGAATTGAAAGAACAGTTGGGGGGAACCATCACCGTTTTGAACGTTGGCGAAGCCGACAGTGACCCTCAAATTCGTAAAGCTTTGGCGATTGGCGCCGATGATGCCGTTCGCGTCAACTGTGACCCACAAGATTCGTACTTTACAGCCGCGCAAATTGCTGCCATTGCCAAAGAAGGAGGTTATGACCTTATTTTGATGGGTCGTGAATCCATTGATTTTAACAGTGGGGTTGTCCACGGTTTAGTGGGCGAAATGCTTGGTATTCCGTCGTTTTCACCCGTTATGAAATTAGATATTGAAGGTATTACGGCCAAGTTTGCGCGAGAAATTGAAGGTGGAAAAGAATTATTGGAAGCTCCGCTCCCACTTGTTCTTGGTTGTCAAGAGCCCATCGCGGAGTGGAAGATTCCGAACATGCGTGGAATTATGACAGCCCGTACAAAGCCCTTGAAAGTGGTTGAACCCGTTGCGGTTGACGATTTAGCTTCCCTTGATAAATATACATTACCTGCCCCAAAAGGTGCGTGTAAGATGATTCCAGCCGACCAAGCTGAAACGCTTATTTCGCTCTTAAAAACAGAAGCAAAGGTATTGTAAGAACGGTCAAATTTCACCTGCACAATGACGTGTGTTTATTAAGAAAACCCGACATTCTGCATTCTAACCTCAAAACATTTTCATCATGTCAATTTTAATTTTTGTAGAACTCGATAACGGCAGTATTAAAAAAACATCATTGGAAGCCATTGCTTACGGTGCAGAAATTGCCAAAGCCCAAGGAAGCACGGCAACGATATTGGCCATTGGAAATGCTGACAGTGCTGAATTAGCTACGGCAGGCGCGTACGGTGCAAGCAAAGTATTACACGCCAACTCGGCCGAGCTAGCCACCGAAAACGCCATGGCGTATGCGTCCGTATTGGCAGCTGCCGTCCAACAAGAGGGCGCCAGCGTCGTGATTCTTCCAAAATCTGGCTTGTGCGATTCGATGGGCGCGCGCGCCGCAGCTAAATTAGGCGCAAGCATCGTTTCAGGGGTAACTGAGCTTCCTGATTTGAGCAACGGATTTAAAGTAAAAAGAAGTATTTATACGGGTAAAGCCTTCGCCACGGTAGAGGTAAAAGGTGCGATAAAATTGTTGGGTATCAAGAAAAATGCCATCGAAGCCGTTTCAGGTAGCGGAAGTGCCGAAGTGGTAAGTTTCTCACCATCGGTTGGAAGCGGCGATTTTGTAGCCAAAGTAGTGAGCCAGGAAAAAGCCAGCGGCGAGCTATCTTTAACGGAAGCTGACATCATCGTATCGGGTGGTCGTGGAATGAAAGGGCCTGAAAATTGGCAACCTCTCCTCGATTTAGCCAAAGCTCTTGGCGCCGCCACGGGCTGTTCAAAACCTGTTTCTGACTTAGATTGGCGCCCTCACCACGAGCACATTGGCCAAACGGGCATTAAAGTAGCCCCAAACTTGTACATTGCTTGTGGGATTTCAGGAGCAATTCAACACCTTGCGGGAGTTAACTCCTCAAAAGTGATTGTAGCCATCAACAAAGACCCCGAAGCTCCTTTCTTCAAAGCCGCCGATTATGGTATCGTTGGCGACGTGTTTGATATTTTACCGCGCTTGACGAAAGCTGTGCAAGAAAGTAAATAAAAAAGAGCAAGAAGTAACTTGACAAGTTAGGCATTCGCCCCCTTGAAAAATTGCTCACTTTAGTCACTTTTGAAACTTCGTGGAACGTTCCACTGTTACAAACCTGCGGGAGAAAAGAAAGCCTTTTCAAATCCCCGCAGGTTTATTATTTTTGTGGCCTATACAACTATTAATGCCATTTTTGGAGGCAAACATCAATTACGATTAACTGTTAGTATAAAACGTTCAACTGTGCTTTAGCACTTATCATAGTGGAAAAAATAAAACTTGAAATTTTGGGGCTTTCACCAAGCCAATCTCAAACAGGCTCGTTTGCTTTGGTTTTGGGCGAAGAATACGGAAACCGTCGTTTACCGATTATCATTGGGATGTTTGAAGCGCAAGCCATCGCAATAGAAATAGAAAAAATCCAGCCTAATCGCCCCATGACGCATGATTTATTCAAATCTTTTGCCAAAGCATTCAATTATTCAGTTAGCGAAATCATCATTTCAGATTTAAAAGAAGGGATTTTCTTTGCGCGCCTACAATGTACCGACGGCATTCGCGATACGGTCATTGACGCTCGTCCTTCCGATGCCATCGCCATTGCCTTACGGTTCAATGTACCAATCTACACCTACGAAAGCATTTTATCGGAAGCAGGGATAACATCAGGCACTCAAACGGAGTCAGACGATGAGATTGAAGAAATTGTACAAGCACCAAAACCGCGTTCCCTCAACGACCAAATAAAAAATATGAGTTTGGAAGAGTTACATAAGGTACTCGAAGATGCCCTCAACAACGAAGAATACGAAAAAGCGGCAAAAATTCGCGACGAAATCGCCCGTCGTAACTAAGCGTTAAAATTCAATATAGTTGGTTTCTACCAAACGAAAAGCCCCGATTTAGTCGGGGCTTTTCGTTTGGTAAGCAGCTTTGCTTATTTCTTTTTCTTTGTAGGCAACACTGGTACAGGAATTTTTGACGCAAACTCCGCCGCGCCTTTTTCAATCGCATCTTTGAAGAACGGAAACGAAGTATCGTTACTCGACTGCCCCAATTCCAACGCTTTTTTTGCCAATGGCGCTGCTTCGGCAAAATTACCCAACTTACCCAAAATTTGAGCTTTGGTCCATAGGTTACGGAAGGTTTCTTTGTACGCTACCGCTTGGTTCACCATTGTCAATGCTTTTTGGAGATTGATGCCCTTGCCTAGCAAATAAGTTGCACCCGCGTTCATATTGTTGGCACTCGCTTCCGCAGCTTTATCAATAGTCGACTCCACAATTTTAGTGGTAGGAATCGCCAACATTGGGCTTACCTTCACTTTATCCCACTTGATGTCCAAGTTGGCCGTAGAATCAGTGATATTTGAGAAACCAATTTCAAACGATTCCGTCATTGGAGCTTGTTCTGGCTTTACCGAAACCCGAACTACATCATCGGCTTGTTTGTACTGCTCTGGAGCAGTTGCCGCGCTTTTGTTGATGATCACCGTCCAAGCATCTGCATTAGGGATGCTGTACAAGAAGTACTTACCCGCAGGAACTGTTTTGCCATCCAACATGATGTCGGTTGAGAACTCAATGGCGGTAGCTTGGTTGGCACCCGTACGCCAAAACTGACCGTAAGGGACAAGTTTTCCAAAAACTTCACGGCCTTTCACCGCTGGACGCGAATATTTTACTGTAATGTCAGTCACACCCACAGTTTGCATTACTGTAGCCGCAGGACTTGGCTGAGGAGTACGAATTTGAGCCATTGCAAAACCGCCGACGAAGGTTAAAGCGGTCATTACCAATGTTTTTTTCATGTTTTTAGCTTTTTTGTTGGTTGTATTGGGAAAAAATTTCGGGGCGAAGATACGGAAAAGAATGTGATAGATTCCATACCTTCGCCGCTGAATCTTGTCCCAGTTAGACTTTTCTATGAACCGCAATCCGCTTCTCCAACTCCTACACGTTTATCAACCCACCGATGTCGAAGAACAACGTATGTGGCTCGAAACCATTGAGTTTGTCAAACAAAACCCCGATTGTTTTGAGCGTTCGCTCAGCATTGGACACATCACGGGTTCGGCATGGGTCATCGACGAGTCAGGGCAGTTTGTGTTATTGATGCACCACCGAAAACTCGACCGTTGGTTTCAACCTGGTGGCCACGCCGATGGAGAATCGGACGTTTTACAAGTAGCCCTCAAAGAAGCCCAAGAAGAAACGGGTCTCGAACGTATCAAAGTAGTTTCAACCGCTATTTATGACGTAGACGTGCATTTAATCCCCGCAAACTCCAAAGACCCCGCCCATTTTCATTATGATATTCGGTTTTTACTCCAAGCCGATAAAAATAAAGCCCTGAAAATCAACAGTGAGTCCAAAAATTTGGTTTGGGTTCCTTTACAAGAGGTATCCCGCTACAACGACTCTGAATCAATCATGCGTATGGCTCGCAAACAAAATATAAGTACTTTTATTAAGTAAAAATAGGTAGCTAATCTTATCTTTGGTGCTTTATAGCGTGTATTCCAAAAAGAAAGAGTAACTATCATGAAGCGTACCTTAACTCCATGCAAAAGTGTGGCGGTTATGTGTTTATTGTGGGTAATGTCTGCCCATTTCAGCAGCGCACAACACAACAAAGAAGACCGCCAAAATTATCCATCACCGCAAAACAACCCCAAAACGATCCTAAAAATCGACAAAGCCCCCTTTGTTTTTTCTCCTCACCTTTCTTACAAAGAGCAAAAACAAATACAGGTGGCCAAAAAACGAGTGGGTGGCATCTCGTTTTCGGTAAAAACTGTAAAAAGTCAGCCCAGTAATTACAAGCAGCCGACGATTCGCCCTCGAAGTAAGTCACCAAACAAGGGGAATTTTCTGGCCGACACTTCGGCGCCTTACATCCGTTACGAACTCAGCGATACCACCGAGCAGTAAAGTGTACGCCTGTTTTTACACACCTCAAAAGTATACGTACGATGGGGTGTGTAAAAATTGCGCAAGATTCGGATTGAGTCGGAAGAGGTTTTCTAGCTATTTTTGTTCAACGAAAAAGATGCAAGCATGGAAACCTTAAACGAACAACAAGCCATTGACTACCAACGAATTGAAAAAGCGATTCGGTTTATTGAAGAAAATTTTCAGCAACAACCCTCACTGGCCCAAATTGCCGACCACGTTGCCCTCTCCGAATTTCATTTCAATCGACTCTTTAGTCGTTGGGCAGGTACGAGTCCACAGCGCTTTATGCGGTTTTTGACCAAGGAATTTGCCAAAGAACGTCTCGCTCAAACGGCCAATTTACTCGATACCACCCTAGAAGCGGGCTTATCAAGCACGAGTCGTTTGCACGATTTATTCGTAACTTACGAAGCCATGACGCCCGCCGAATTTAAAAATCAAGGCGACGGCCTCACCATTCACTATGGGGTACACGAAACCCCGTTTGGAATGTGTTTTATTGCCGTTACGACTCGGGGAGTGATGGAATTACGGTTTCTGGAAGAAGGGGGAGAAAACAGCCTTCTTGTTTCGCTTCAGTTAGAATGGCCCAAGGCTCAATGGGTGTTCTCTTCCGAAATTACCCAACCGTATATTGAGCAGCTATTTTACTCAACGAGCAATCGTTCCGAACCCATAACCGTCTTATTGAAAGGTACAAATTTTCAGATTAAGGTCTGGGAAGCCTTGTTGACCATTCCCAAAGGACACCTAGTCAGCTACAATGATATTGCTCAAAAGATTGGAAAACCCAATGCCCATCGGGCCGTAGGCACGGCGATTGGCAGTAACCGAATCGCCTATTTAATCCCCTGTCATCGGGTGCTTCAAAAAGTAGGGGGAATTGGTGGCTATCGCTGGGGCATTACCCGAAAAAAGGCAATTTTGGGATGGGAAATGAGCCAGATTTCGTAAAAAAAAGGCGAACTTTGCGGCCAAAATCAAGATTTCTTTTTTCATGACTTCTCCCCTTATTGCTCCTTCGGTTTTGGCCGCCGACTTTGCTAATCTCCAACGCGATGTTGAAATGCTTAATGCCAGTGAAGCCGATTGGATTCACGTTGACATCATGGACGGTGTATTTGTACCCAACATTTCTTTCGGGTTACCCGTCACAGCTGCGATCAAAAAACACGCTCAAAAACCGCTGGATGTCCATTTAATGATTGTGCAACCAGAGCGCTACCTTGCTGCTTTTCGTGACGCAGGAGCCGAGGTGTTGACGGTTCATTACGAAGCTTGCCCGCACCTTCACCGTACTATTCAACAAATCAAGGACTTAGGAGCCAAAGCAGGGGTTGCACTTAACCCTCACACGCCCATGAGCGTTCTCGAAGACGTCATTGCCGATTTAGACTTGGTACTGATTATGTCGGTCAACCCAGGTTTTGGCGGGCAAAAATTCATTGAACGCACCTACAAGCGTGTACGCCAAGCAGCGGCTTTAATTGCCAAAGAAGGTAGCCAAGCAGTCATTGAAATAGACGGCGGTGTCAACCAAGCCAATGCGCCCCTCCTCTACCACGCAGGAGCAAGAGCGCTGGTCGCGGGTAGCTTTGTTTTCAACGCCCAAGACCCCATCGAAACGATTTCAAATTTGAAGAAGGTTTGGTAAGTATAGTCAGTCATTACAGAATCCTTTATTGGTTGACAATCAATAAAGGATTCTTCATTTCTGGTCTTAGGTTGCCTCTAACTACGGCACAAATGGCTAAACCAAACCCGTAATAATCATTCCGCTGTAGTAGTTCTACGCAACTGTTTCCCAACTACTTCTTAGGAGTCGACAGCTTTAGCCTTTGACAATCTCTCTCAAAAAGTGTAACTTGCTGGCTTAGTTTTTTTAATTACTGATATGGCTCACCAATACGTTGATTTTATTTCTGACGAGCATTTGCTCAATTGCATCCAAAATTTACATAGCTCTTACTTGAAAGCAAAAAACAACATCAATAAGAAGAGTTTTTACAGTAACAAAGTTGATACCATTAAACTGACTTTTGATGCTCAATTTAATGGTATCAACCAAGATGATTTAATTCAATCTGAAATTCTAAGACAAATAGATAAGTCTATTAACAATTCTATTGGTACTTTCCATGAGCAAATTTTAGGTGGAATAAATGGCTACGAAATTGGTAATTTAAGTGGGTTTGATATTAAAGCAACAGATAATACCCTATTCGCTGACATCAAAAACAAGCATAATACGATGAATAGTAGTTCGTCTGAAGCGTTATTCCAAAAACTAGCTCGATACGCAGACGACTACAAAAAAGCCAAATGTTATTGGGTTCAAATTTTATCTAAAGGAAGCTTTAATGAACATTGGAAAGGCGAAATTAATGGCAAAGAATATAGCCATAGTCGGGTATTTAAAATTTCTGGCGACCAATTTTATGCTCTTTTGTCTGGACAACCTAATGCCCTTTTTCAATTGTATAAAGCATTGCCATTAGCAATAAAAGACTATCTCAACGCTGTAAATGCGGACAATATCATCGCCGAAAATTCCGCATTAGATGAAATAAAATCTGAAATAGATGAATCAAAGCGTTCGATTCTTGACCAAATTACATTTGAGAACTACAGTTATTACTGGGGTTTTAATGAGTTATGATATTCGTTTAAGAACTTAACAATAGAATAACCAACTTCACGGCCCAAATTTACTGGTACTGCATTTCCAATTTGTTTATACTGTTGCGCTAAAGAACCAGCAAATTCCCAATCATCTGGAAAAGTTTGAATACGAGCGTATTCACGCACGGTGAATGGTCTAGTTTCTTCGGGATGACAACGTTCCGTTTGTTTTTGAGCAGGACTACAAGTAAGTGTTAGACAGGGTTCGTCCCAACCAATTCTTCTAGCAATTCCTGTTTTTCCACCACCTAAATAAAAACTGCCACCCATAAATTCTTTTTGAATTTCAAGCGGTAAATCACGCCAATAACCTTTTTGTGGTACTAAATCTAAAACAGCCTTTTTGCTCATTGGATATTTTGCCCCATTTGATGTTGGAACATCACAATCAAACAACTCACCTTGTTTCAAAGCATCCTTTAGATTATATATTTTCTTGTATGGTTTTGGGTACAGATATTCTGTTTCAATATCTTTTCTTACGCCAACTAAAATCAACCGTTCTCTTTTTTGCGGAACTTTGTAATGAATGGCTTTCAAAACTTGAACAGGAACAACCCTATATCCAATTTCATCCAAAATTGAAATCATTCCTTGAAGAGTTTTTCCGTTATCGTGACTCAATAATCCCCGTACATTTTCGCCAATGCAAATAAGAGGGTTGGTTTCTTTTACTACACGAGCAAACTCATAAAATAGCGTTCCTCTAGCATCGGCTAAACCTAATTTTTTCCCAGCATAGCTAAATGCTTGGCACGGGAAACCACCCGTAACAACATCTACTTGTCCATTAAATTCTGAAAAGTCAAAATTCTTAATATCCCCTTCCAGAACTCTCCAATTTGGGCGGTTATTACGCAAGGTTGAACAAGCGAATTTATCTATTTCATTCAAGGCAACACATTTAAGACCTGCCTGTTCCATGCCAACGGCCAACCCACCAGCACCTGCAAATAACTCCAAAACTTTATAGTCTCTTTGGGGCGAAACATAATTAGAAACCGTATCACGGGTATCCAAATGGACAAAATCAGAGAATAACTCTAAAACTTCCGTTTTTCTGTAAACACGATAGTTGCTCATAGGCTCTCTTACGGCTGACAATTTTCCTTCTCTATCCCAACGTCTTAGGGTTTCTTTATTTTTTCCAAGCAATTCAGCTGTTTCAGAGAGTGTCAAAAATTCATCCATAACCAAATTATAAAACATTATATATTGGTTACAAATTTAGCTCTTTTTTAAATGTAAAAAACATTCAACGAAAAATTAGTTTGGCCTTACCTCCCAACAAACACCCCCGACCGCTTCCCTGTCGATTTTTGTGAATGATAGACTTCTTCTCCATTCACCCAAACGCGTTCAATGCCCTTGGAAAGGGCGGTTGGGTTTTGGATGCTCGATTGGCTATTGACGGTAGCAGGGTTCAATAAAACCAAGTCAGCGAAGTAATTTGGCTGAATCAGCCCCCGATTTTGTAGCCCCAAATTCTCCGCAGTCAACGAGGTCATTTTCTGAATCGCCGCTGCTAGGGGCATGAGTTGTTTGTCACGGACATAATGTCCAAGAACGCGAGTAAACGCCCCGTATCCACGTGGGTGTCCACCCCAACCACCGTCAGAACAAATCGTCGTAAACGGCCAAGCGAGGAAATTAGCCACGTCGCTCTCGCTCATAGACTTACCCATTATCGTCTCGGTACTTCCCTTAAAATCTGGATTTTTTTCGTCAAAATCAGCGGCTTCAGCAATTAGCCCCATGAGGGTTTTAGCCGTTGATTCTTTTCGGATAGCGGCAATTTCTGAAATCGTTTTACCCACGTACGCGGCATTGGGAGCATAACGTACTAAGACAGAACCCGTTGGGTCAAACAATTGATTGACCGCAAATTCGGCACTTTCGGCGTTTGTGTAATCACGCTTGGGGAACAGCACCCGCAAGGTCGAATTCCAAAAATCGTACGGATAACAGTCGGCTGTGATGTTTATTCCTTGCGCTCGCGCTTTTTGCAATGTCCCTAACACTCCCCGCGAACGCCCCCATTGATCTCGCTTCGCAATTTTGATATGCGACACTTGCACGGGCATTTTGGTCTGACGCCCAATCTCAATAATCTCCTCCAACGCCTCATCGAAACCGATATCCTCACTTCGAATGTGACTCATGTACCTTCCGCCCGCGTCGGCAGCAACCTTCGCCAATTGTAACACTTCATCACGGTTAGAGAAAAAAGCCGATTCGTATTCAAGCCCCGTGGCCAGTCCTAGTGAACCTTTAGCCATTTCGGCTTTAAGGTCTTGTTTCATTTGGTTTATTTCTTCGGCTTTTGCGGTTCTAAACAAACTTTTCGCCCCCATCGCCTTTGCCCGCAAGGTCGAATGCCCCGTGTACGTCGCCACGTTGACGGCTATAGGATTTCGTTTCATCCTATTTTGGAGGGTATCGATGGGAATACTCCCACCGTCTTGTCCAATAATGATCGTGGTTATGCCTTGACTCACCATCGCTTCAGCGCCCGGATGCTCTTCCAATCCTCCAAAGTGGTGGCTGTGAGCATCAATAAACCCAGGTGCTAACACCCACCCGCCCGCATCGGTCACTTTTTCTCCTGCAAAAGGCTGCAACTCTCCCACTTCCCAAATTCGATTGTTTTTGATACGAACGGCTCCCTTAAAAGCAGCCCCCCCTGTTCCATCCACGATTTGAGCATTGATAATAAGTTCGGTCGTAGGAAGTTTAGCCGTTTTTCCGTCCAAAATTTGTTGCGCAACCTGAATCGCGGTTCCATCTTCCGAGCTTGTGAGGGCAATAAATGTCCATTTCTGCGCTAGGTGTCGTTCAATAATGGTTTGAAAGCCGACCCAGCCTCCCGTATGTGAAACTTTTGTACCTTCTTTGTCTAATCCCCATCCAAAGCCATACCAAGACTTCGATCCATCGTTGAGCGTTGCGGGCGTAAATGCTTCCTTAAGTGTTGCGGTTTTAATCAGCTTTTCCGTATTCAATGCTTGCTCCCACACCAATAAATCCTCGACCGATGAATACACATTGCCATCCCCCCAGACTCCGTCCAATCGAATCAAATCATTGGGTATATATTTCCCATTTACACGTTTTGAACCATATACCCTATTTTGAGGAGAATTGGGCATCGTAAGGGTATAGATATACGTGTTTTTAAGCCCAAGTGGCTTTACAATTGTTCGGTCAAAATAGGTTTGTATTGGTTCTTTCGTCAGTTTTTCAATCAGATACGCCAACAAAATATAGCCTGTATTGCAGTACGAAAAGGTTGAATTTGGCTCGAATTGGAGCGCTGGATGATGATTTTTTAGAAGTAAAACTACTTTCTCATTCGTTAAGGTATCTAACGTAGTATTGTATTGCGTGGCTAATTCAAAATATTCGGGTAATCCGTGCGTATGGTGCAGCAAGTGACGAATGGTGATGTTTTCGTATGGAAAATCGGGTATGTACTGTTTTACCTTGTCATCGTAATTGAGTTTTCCTTGTTCTTTGAGCATCATCACCATCATGCTCGTAAATTGCTTAGAAACGGAGGCAAGATTAAACGCGGAGGTGGTCGATAAAGGCTGCGGTGAGAGCGCTGACACCATTCCAAAGGCTTTTTTGTACACTACTTTCCCCTCTTTTGCTACCAGAAAAGTACCATTGACCATTCCACGATTAGCAAGTACAGTTAAAGAAGAGTCAAGTGACGTGATTTTTTGTAAATTGGGTTGAGCAAATGCACTACTCAACCCAATAAAGGCTAGCCAAAGCCAACAAGCCTTTCTAGTTAAATGATGAAGTGTAATGTACGGAGACATTTTTTGATAAAAGTAAGTTTTATTCTATTAAAGTATATTTTTTTCTATTAAAAATAGGCATATTTTTGAAAAATAAGATTTTTTTGCTTCAAACAACTCCATTTTAAAGATTAATTAAGCAAAATATGCTGGACGAAACTGACCGACTAATTGTTGACCGACTTCAACAAAATGCCAAGTTGACCATAAAAGAATTGGCCGAAGAACTTAACCTGACTACTTCCCCTGTGTTCGAGAGAATCAAGCGGTTGGAGCGAGAAGGCATCATTGAGCGGTATGCAGCCTTGGTAAATGCTGAAAAAGTAGGAAGAGGCCAAGTTGTTTTTTGCAACGTACAAATGCCCAATTATACTACCGAAAACATAGCGATTTTTGAAGAGCTAGTCCGCAACACTCCACAGGTGTTAGAGTGCTATCATTTGGCAGGTAATGTTGACTATCAATTGAAGGTACTTGTCAAAGACATAAAAGAATACGATACCTTTTTAAAATACATGGCAACGATTTCGGTGGTGAAAGTACAAAACAGTATCATTGCATTACACGATGTCAAATATTCAACAGTAGTTCCGTTATAACGCAAAAAGCGTGAAGCCTTGGGGCTTCACGCTTTTAAATACTGTCAGTTGCGAGCAGTTATTTTTTCAAAGCTTTAGGAGTCAAAATCATACTCATTCGTTTTCCTTCGAGCTTTGGTTCAAGTTCTATTTTCCCGAGTTCTTCCAATGCCTTGGCGAACCGTTCAAGAAGTTTATATCCTTGGTCCTTAAATACAATTTCACGTCCCGAAAACTGTACGTACGCCTTTACTTTTGCCCCTTCCTTTAAGAAGTTTAACGCGTGCTTCAGTTTGAAATCGTAATCGTGATCATCTGTTGTTGGACTAAAGCGAATTTCTTTAATCACAACTTTCTGCGCATTTGCTTTGATTTCCTTCTGTTTCTTCTTCTGTTCGTACTTGAACTTCGAATAATCAATCACTTTACAAACGGGTGGTACAGCGTTTGGAGAAATCTCCACTAAGTCTAAACTTTGCTCTTCTGCTATGCGCAAAGCTTGTTGAATATCGTAAATGCCTTGCGGGACATTTTCTCCAACCAGGCGGACTTGTGGTACGCGAATACGGTCATTGATACGATACGGTTCTTCTTGTCTTACTGGTCGAAAAGGTCTGCGTTGTTGTTGAGCCATTCAATAATTAAATTATGGTAATCTTGTGTTTGATGCGAAAACTAACGATTTGTTGAATTTTCTACAAAATTTTAGCAAAAAAAGTTTAAATTTTAATGCAAAGTTAGAATTTCTTATGAAACTCTATACCTCTGAAAATAAAAAAGATAAGAGTTAATGGGAATTCGCTTTTTTTCATGGGCGAGATTTCCACTAACTCTTATCGGCTTAACTTTACGAATTATTTCACTTTGAAGGTCGTTGATCCGATACGGAAGCCTTCGCAGTACAACTCAATCGTATGTTCTCCTTTCTTGAGAGGGATACCGCCGCGGGAATAGATAATTGAGCCTTGTGAGCCATCATTGCTATAATTCAACCCCTGCTTGGCCGTATAAACTGTCTCACGACCACCATACACAAATGTGCCTGAACCCGTAGCCATGTCTGCCATTACTGCCCCTTCAGGGTCAAGAATACGCAAATACACGTCACGGTTTCCGTTTTTAGCAATAGGGTTGGCCGCCAAATCAAAGTCAACTTTCAATTTATCGATACGTTTTGCACGATAACTACCGCCATCACGTTCTTTTCCTTTTGATGAAACCGCATTAACCTCAATCTTTTCAGCTTTAAGTGCCGAAGCAATCGTCACTTTTTCAGCAAGTTCACGGTTTTTGGTACTTAAATTACCCACTGAATCATCAAATGTTTTTTGAAGGGTTGCTTTTTCTCCTTCTAAGCCTGTAACCTTGCTTGACAGTTCTTGGTTTTGAGCCGTAACGATTCCCAATTCTTCTTTCAACTTAGCAATATCTTGGTCTTTTTGTACCAAAATAGCTTCATATTGAGCAATCTTTTGTTTGTATTTCGATACATCTACCGAAGCCGAAGTAGCCGCATTTTTCAAGGCAGCACGGTCGCGGTCAAGTTGTTGTTTCAACGTAATTAATGAATCAACTTGCCCACCTAGCTGCTGAATTTCTTCGATTTTAGCATCCAATTGAGCAGAAATTGAGTCAAGTTTCATTTTGGTAGCCACGACTTCCTCAGTTTTTGCCGCAATCACCGTTTCTTGTTCTTTATTCTTTTCCCGTTCTTTGTAGAAAAAATAAATTAACACCACGTTGAGAAGCGCTAAAATCGCTAATGCGGCAAGAAGAAGGCTTTTACGGTCGTTCTTTTGTCCTTGATTGTAGTCCATAATGTTTGTTAATTAGTTAGAGTAGTTAACGCCCAAGAAACGAAACCCTTGGGATTTTATTGCGAAAAATAACAAAAATTTAAATGTTAGAAAATCAACTCCCCCCAAACGAAGACGAGGAAGAAGAATTTTACGAACATCACCGCATTGTGGCGGACAAAGGCCAAACGTTGATGCGCATCGACCACTACCTCAAGCATCATCTTTCGGGAGTCACACGGACTAAGCTCCAAAACGCTATCGAAACTGAATCGGTCAAAGTTAATGATAAACCTGTAAAGTCAAGCTATAAAGTAAAACCGTTTGACATTATTACGGTCTCAATGCCTCACCCGCCTCGGGTTACTGAGATTCTTGCGGAGAATATTCCCCTTTCTATTATCTATGAAGATACAGAAGTACTGGTTATGAATAAACCCGCAGGTATGGTCGTCCACCCTGCTTATGGTAACTGGAACGGTACGGTAGTCAATGCGCTTTTATACCACTTTGAAAACCTCCCAACGGGTAGAAATGGCGAAGCTCGCCCAGGACTTATTCACCGAATCGACAAAGATACGTCAGGCTTATTGGTGATTGCCAAAACCGAGTACGCCATGGCTCACGTGGCGCGTCAGTTTTTTGAACATACGACCGAGCGTACTTACTACGCCATAATTTGGGGGATTCCAAAAGAAATGAAGGGAACAATTGTGGGACACATTGGCCGTAGTGCCCGCGACCGCAAAGTGATGTCGGTCTATACTGATGGTAGTCAGGGGAAACATGCAGTTACACATTACGAAGTGCTTGCTACCTATAAGTATGTGTCTTTGGTAAAATGTAATCTCGAAACGGGGCGTACACACCAAATTAGGGCACATTTTCAGTTTTTAGGCCACCCGCTTTTCGGGGACCCTGTGTATGGCGGCGACAAAATACTCCGTGGCACTACAAGTGGCAGCTATCGCGCTTTTGTCGACAACTGCCTTACACTTTTACCCCGACAGGCTCTCCACGCCAAATCGCTAGGTTTTCAGCACCCTCGTACAAAGGAATGGTTACAATTTAGCTCAGAATTGCCCGAAGACTTTACGACCGTGCTGGAGAAATGGGAAAAATACGCTAATCAATAACAAGTTAAACACATTAAAAACAAAGTACCCTCTCAGTGGCTACTTTGTTTTTAATGTGTTTTAAACTGAGTCAATAGACTATTACTCTACGACTCCCGAAAACAAATACAACCAAAGCAAACGCGCCATTCGGAAGTTGAAGGGAAATAAACCTATAACCACCACAATGCTGGCGATAAGATTGGTTATATCTAAAGCGCTAAAACCCAAAACTGCTATGCAAACAGCGTAGACCATGGCCATTTCGATGGTTGCAAGAGCGTAACTTATATACATTGCGCCCCAATAAAAACCTGGTTCTTTGCTAAAATTGTGCCCACAATGGGTACAATTTTCTTGCATAGTGGTGGGCCGAAAAGTTAGCAGATTTTTTGTTGAAAAAACTTTCCCTTGGTGGCATTTAGGGCATTTATTTTGAAATACGTGAATGAGTGACATGATTGTATTCGTTGTTTAATGAACAAAAATACGGTCACTAATCAAATTAGAAGGCCTATATTTGTAGCCAAAAATAGGAGAATACAGACATTAATTCATTTCATTATGAAAGACATCCCTATTTATGGCATCAACGAGTTTATAGAAGCTGACCTTTCAAAGGTTTTGTACGTCAACAACCTTCGAAATCACCTTGCTACGCATAAGTTTGTCAATCATCCCCATAAACACAGTACCTACATCACTGTTTATTTTACAGCTGGCTACGGCACCCACGAAATAGACTTTAATACGTATGAAGTACAACCTGGGAGCATCTTTTTACTTACCCCAGGTCAAGTACATTGTTGGAAATTAACCGAGGATGCCGACGGGTTCGTCATTTTTCATACCGAAGGTTTTTATAACAATGCATTCCTGACCCGAAAAATCAGTGACTTTCCCTTCTTTTTCCTTCAAACTAATTACCCTGTCATCCACCTATCTCCTACCGTCCCGTCCGTTCTTTCTTCTTTATTTACGTGGATTTGGGAGGAATCCAAAGCAGAACAGCCGTTAAAATCCCAACGTCTTATATCGCTTTTAGACCTCCTTTATATTGAGTTGGCCCGAGTTTACGACGATCATCGCCAAAACACCGACCGTTATTCTCATTATTATGTTCAGATAAGAAAGTTGGAAAAACTGATTGATGGACATTTTAGAGAGCAGAAGTTTCCCAAACAGTATGCGGAAATGATGAATATGACCACGCGTCATCTCAATAGAATCTGCCAAAACTCTTTGAATCAAAGTACGGGGAATTTAATCTTACGGCGAATACTGGTTGAAGCTCAGCGAATGTTAGTCCACAGTGACACGACAGTTGCGGCCGTCGCAGATTACCTTGGGTACGACGATTATTCGTATTTTGTTCGATTGTTTAAAGATAAAGTAGGCGAATCACCCAAACAATTTCAGCTACGAGTAACCGCGACGGGGCTTTCGCATGAGGTGACCACATTCTAAGTACGGTGTTAAGTACATAGCTTTATTTTTACCCGCAGAAAGCCGCAGAATTATAAACGCTGATTTTTGCAGAAAAAGGGCTTTATATGGTCATTAATCTGCGTCATCTGCGACTTTCAATCCGCATCAATCTACGGGTAAAACTTAAAAAACGTAGCTAACAGTGTACTATCTCATTTTGCTGTTAAAAATAACTATTTCAAAAATACATTGTACTTTACTTGTAAAATTCAACAAATTAACAGAAGTTCATCCTATTAATTGACGGTATAGTTTTCTTACACACCCTGTTAGTAACGAAGGTAATTTTGATTTTCTTCAACTAAACACTTCCAAAACTATGAAAACTGTCATGTATGCTCTCCTTTTGTTTTTCTGTGCCCTTTCTTCGTGTCAAACTGCTGATAGCAAAGCAACTTCTAATTTAGACGAGGAGAAAGAGAAAAAAGCGATTTTGCAAACGATTGAAAACGAAACGGCTTGTTTTTTTAACGGTGACTACAATTGTTGGAAAGAAAATTTTGTTCAGTCAAATTACGCATTTCAAGTTTGGAGCGACGCAAGTGGTGCGTTTGACCCAAAAATCGGTTGGAGTGAAGTAGATGACAAAATTGGACGCTACATTGAAGATAATAAAGTAGGTCAAGGGGGTAGTAATAACCCAAAAGTAATTCGAAAGGAAATGATTGTTAAGTTCTTCGGCGACAATGTCGCTTACTTAATTTGGCACCAGTACAATGCTGACAAAAAAATGACGCACTTTATCCACAGCACCGAAACACGTATCATGGAAAAACAAGACGGCAAATGGAAGATTGTGAACGTGACGGCATTGTGGGATAGAAACCAAACTATCCCAATAGACAGTGTAAAAGCAGATTAACTAGTTTATCAAACCTCACAGGCGTTTTCACCTGTGAGGTTTGTATGTATTAGCCCAATTCTTGCGCCGAGGCACGGTATTTTACCTCTACATTGTGAAGTTCAATCAGGGGTTTCAAAAATTCTTCTAGGTAGTTAATATCCAATTGGCTTGCGGCATCACAAAGCGCCTCCGATGGACACGTATGTGCTTCTACGAACAATCCGTCTACTCCTGCAGCTACTCCCGCACGCGCCAACACAGGCAGGTATTCACGAGCTCCCCCTTTGCTGTCTTTCGATGGGATTCCGTATTTACGAATCGCGTGGGTTACGTCAAAAACCACTGGATAGCCCGTTTTATTCATGTGATAAAAACTACGAGGATCTACAATGAGGTCATTGTAGCCAAACGTATAACCACGTTCCGTCAAGATAATCTGCTCATTGCCGCTGTCTTCGATTTTCTTAACAGGGTGTTTCATATTTTCAGGTGCCAAAAACTGACCGTGTTTCAAGTTGACAACACGACCTGTTTTTGCCGCAGCTACCACAAGGGTAGTTTGCATACACAAGTAAGCAGGAATTTGAAGTACGTCAACCACTTCGGCCACCGGAGCACATTGTTCAGGATAGTGTACGTCAGTCAAAAGCGTAAAACCAAATTGCTCTTTCACTTTGGCCAAAATACGCATTCCTTCTTCCAACCCAGGCCCCATGTAGTAGTCGAGGCTACTGCGGTTGTCTTTCATGAATGAAGACTTATAAATGATTTTAATACCCAAACGTTCTGAAATCTCTTTCAAACGTTCGGCCACGGTCATCATGATTTTTTCGTCTTCAATGACACAAGGCCCCGAAATTAAGAACAACTCATCGGTTCCGCACTCAATATCGCCTACGCGAACGATTTTCTTTTGCATTTTTTATAATTGATTCAGTACATTGTTAAGTAAATAATTTCATTTGTTTCACACGCAGAAGTCCGCCGAATAATCCAAACGCAGATTAACGCTGAAAAAAGACTTCATGAACCCATTAATCTGCGTTATCTGCGGCTCTCAATCGGCGCCAATCAGCGGGTAACACTTTAATGAAAATTGCATGATAATCGTAAATTTTACGCACAAAAATGGGCGATTTTATCGGCTAAAACAATATTTAAGAATCTTCCCATTTAGACTTTATTCCTACCTTGTCGAAAAGTTCGGACAAACTTAACTGAGTCTGACGAATATCTTGCCAATCTTTTAACACTACGCCAAGGGTTGATTCCACCAATGATTTTTCGAGGTGTTGGATGTGCATTCCCGCCAATGCTTCGGCCCAATCGAGGGTTTCGGCAATGCCTGGTACTTTATTGAGTCGCTGCTGACGCAATTCTTGCATAAAAGCTGTTATTTGGCGGGCAAGGGTTGCATCAATCTGCTCTACCTTCGATTTCACAATCGCTAGTTCTTTTTCGAAGGGGGGGTAATCAATCCACAAGTACAAACAACGCCGCCGTAAAGCTTCGGACAATTCTCGTGTTCGATTACCCGTCAAAATAACGTGAGGGATATGAGTAGCCTTGATGGTTCCAATTTCAGGAATGGTAATTTGCCAATCCGACAGCATTTCGAGTAGAAAACTTTCAAATTCTTCGTCGGCTCGGTCTACTTCATCAATCAAAAGTACAGGTGCTTTCGGTTGCGTCAGCGCTTTTAGCAAGGGGCGTTTTAACAAAAATTTTTCACTGAATAAATCAGCCTCCCAAGCGCCAAAGGGTGAGGCGTCGTTGTTATCCCCTTTTGGAGGTTGGGGAGCTACCTTCAAATACAACAACTGATGTTGGTAATTCCACTCGTAGATGGCATGATTGGCATCTAGTCCCTCATAGCATTGCAAACGAATAAGCTCTGTATCAAGTGCTTGCGCCATTACCTTTGCAATCTCCGTTTTCCCCACCCCCGCAGGCCCTTCAATCAGTAACGGTTTACGTAGCTTCATAGCTAAATAAACTGACATTGCGACGTACTCATCCGCAATATACCCCCGAGTTTGGAGCAAAGTCTGGACAGAAGCAAGAGATTGAGACATGGGGAATGTCGAATTTAGAGGTTAGAATGTCGAATGTTAGTCAGGAAACTGCGATTTATCAATGGCAGGGATGAGTTTGATGGCATTTTTGTAATACACCTTTTTCAGCACTTCGTCGGGTAGCCCCATTCCGTACATCCGCCAAAAAGCATGGTATTTTTTGTGATAAGGAAAATATTCATCTTCCGTTTCTAACACTCTGAAATACGTTGCGTACTCTGAAGGTACCCAACTATCTTTGCCAAAGAGAATTTTGTCTTGCCATTTTACGAAAAACTGTTTAGCTGCCCGTGGCTGACGCCCTAATTCAGCAATCACAGCTCCAATTTCTACGTACATATTTGGAAAACGGGTCATCAAACTATCCAACTTTTTAAGGTCGTTGGGATACCATCCCATGTGGGCATTGATAAATTTGGTTTTAGGATGGCGCGCAAAAACGGCGTGTTGTTCTTTCATCAACGAATCAAACGGCACGGGGTCGTTATTACTACGTTTACGTCCTGCGTGGGTTTTTAATTCCAGCCAACGTTCGTTGTAACGGTCGAGGGGGTCCCAGAATGACTTAGGGTCTGCGGTATGAATGATGATGGGAATGCCTAGCTCTCCACATTTTGCCCAAATTGGGTCTAAACGTGGGTCGCTTACGGCAACACGCTTTCCGTCGGTATCTTTAATACCACTAAAACCGAGGTTTTTGTACACTTTCATGCCCACTGCGCCTGCCTTTACATCATCCTCAATTTGTTTGGCAGCTCTTTCTCCATAGCCAGGGGATCCCACTCCTTTTAATTCGGGGTTGGTGAATACCATAAATCGCTTAGGGTAGTTCTTTTTTACGTTGTCAAGCATCCCCTTGATAGTCGTTGTCCCTTCTTCCCATTGCTGCGACCATCCACGCCCGCTCAAATTGACCATTACGCCCATATTCAACGCATCCATATCTGCCACCAATTTTGACAAATCTTGGTTTGACATGCTGTATTGGTGGTTGTGAATGTCGATAAAAGGGTATTTTGAACGGGTAAGTTTATGTTCTGTTACTTTCAGCGTCGAGACGGGATCGTACTCTTCAAAGCCCAGTGGTTGTTCGATTTGTCCTCCGTTGGTTTGAGCCACGGCGGTGAGTGATCCTAGTAAATACAGAAAGGTGAAGTGTTTTTTCATGTTAAATTAAAGGATTTAGACAATTATTGCTTACAAATCAACGCAACACAATGAGCCGCGATGCCTTCTTTTTTTCCCACAAACCCTAAATGCTCAGAAGTCGTGGCTTTGATGGAAATATCCTCGATGTCAATCGCCATTACCTTTGAAAGGCATTCTTTCATGGTCGGAATGTGCGGGTTTAGTTTCGGTTCTTGGAGTACAACTGTGACGTCAACGTTACCCACCTCGTAGCCCTTTGCCCGAATCATTTCCATTACTTTGGCCAGCAACAGTTTGCTATCTACTCCTTTCCACTGCGGGTCTTTATCCGAAAAATGGTATCCAATATTACGCATATTGGCCGCCCCTAAGAGAGCATCGCAAAGCACATGACAGACTACATCGGCATCCGAATGGCCTTTTGCCCCGTGCGTGTGGGGTATTTTGATACCTCCCAACCAAAAATCGCGCCCTTCCTCTAATTGATGTACGTCGTAGCCTTGTCCAATTCTATATTTCATAGGTATGATTAATTTACTGCCCGATAATACATCGTTGAACAGTTGTTTTTAGCAAGTACTTTTTTTGCCATTTCTTGAAGATCACGGGCCGTCACTGCCTGAATTTTCGCTGCTTCCTGATTCACCAAATCGGGGTTGCCCGCATTGGCGGCGTAGGCTAAATTCATCGCCCGATTCAACAACTCCACCTCCGAAAAAGCCAGCGTTGATTCGGCCTGATTCTTCACTTTCCCCACTTCCACCTCGTCTAACTCATTGTCCATCAGCTCTTGTAGAACTTCCTCCACAGCGGCGTTGGCTTCGTCTAGGGTTACTCCTGCATTGAGATTTCCTTGAATTACCAACAAACCTGGGTCAACGGAGGAGGTATTGTAGGCATTGATGTTGGAGAAAACTTGACGTTCTTTCAATAGCTTTTGGTACAACCGAGACGACTTCCCTCTTCCCAATATATCGCTAAGCAAATCAGCGGTATAGAAGTCAGAATCAAAACGGCCAGGAATATGAAAAGTTTTGTAAAGCGCATCTAACGGTACTTTAGCTTCCGTTTCAAAAAAACGGGCCGTCGTCTGAAGTGGCTCAACGGGCAAATTTCGCACGTATTTTTCGCCCGCAGCGATGGGACCAAACCATTTCTCTGCCAATACTTTTACTTGCGGTACGGTTACGTCCCCCGCGACTACCAAGATGGCGTTGTTTGGCAAATAATATTTATAGAAAAAAGCCTTTACATCTTCCATCGTCGCATTTTCGATGTGGCTAATTTCTTTCCCAATCGTTGCCCAACGGTAAGGGTGAACTTGATAGGCCAGTGGGCGGAGTTTAAGCCATACATCGCCGTAAGGCTGGTTGAGGTAGCGCTGTTTAAACTCTTCCACCACCACTTTTTGCTGCACTTCCAGTACTTTAGGATCAAACGAAAGGCTCATCATTCGGTCTGACTCCAGCCAAAAGGCCGTTTCGAGGTTGACGGCAGGCAGTGTTATGTAGTAATTAGTAATGTCAGGAGACGTAAACGCGTTGTTTTCTCCTCCTACGGTTTGGAGAGGCTCGTCGTAGGACGCTATGTTTTTGGAACCGCCAAACATCAAGTGCTCAAACAAGTGAGCAAACCCTGTGCGATTTTCGTCTTCATCGCGTGAACCCACATTATAAAGAATGTTCACAGCGGCCATAGCAGTTGTGTGGTCTTCGAGGACGTATACCTCAAGCCCGTTGTTGAGGGTAAAATGGTCGTAGTGAATCATTGATAATCAGCTATCTATCAAAAAAACAGTTTTTTGTAAACTCTTTATTACTAATCTAACGTTAGTTGCAAAGCGAAAGGTTTCTAACCCAACGCTCAAAAATAGCATTTTCTATCTATTTCGCAGGTACAGCCCCATGAAACGAATGTTCTTTTTAGTAACAACGATTAATCACTTCTTCACCCGTTCCTCTTTTCGCAAAATGCCTTACCTATTTGGTTTTTTATTTTTTTTAATCAGTTTTGTTCCACTCACCAGTCGAGCCCAACTATTGTATGACCCCGCAACTCAAGGGTTAGTGTTGGAAGCCATCGACCATATTTACAACTACGAGTTTGCCTCAGTAGAGCCCGTAGCTCGTCAAATCCGAAGCAAATACCCCAATCACCCCGTCAATGCTATGCTCAAAGCCATGCAATTGCAGTGGCAATACTTACCCGTAAAGGACAATCGAGCCATGAGCGGCCAATATGCTACATTGCTGGAAGAGTGTATTAATAAGGCTAAAGTGTTAGAAAAAAATGAAAAGACTCGCCCCGAAGCGGCGTTTTTTTCAATGGCGGGGCATGGGTACATCGCTCTGGTTCACAACTACAATGACGAAAAAATGAAGGCCGCAAGCGAAGCCAAGAAGGCTTACGACTATGTGATGGCGGGTTTTAAATACATGGAACACAACCCAGAATTTTACTTTTCATCGGGTTTGTACAATTATTACATGATTCGTTATCCCGAAGATCACCCGATTGTCAAACCAATTTTGTTATTTTTCAAAGATGGGAATCGCGAAGAAGGTCTGCGTCAAATGGACATCGCGTCACGCAAAGGTGTATTTACTCGTACGGAGTCGGCTTTTTATTTGGCTCGAATTTACCTCAAACACGAGCAACGCTACGACAAAGCCAGTGGTTACCTGAGTTCTTTGGTGGAAAAATACCCCAACAATCCCATTTTTTTGATGAAGCACACCGAGGCTCTTTTATTGCTTGGCAAATATGATGAAGCTGAACCGTTTCTCGAAAAACTAAAAAAACGTACCGATCCTTTCTTTTCTCTTGTACATCATTCGCTAGAAGGAATATACCAAGAGAAGCATTTACGCAACGACCAAGCAGCCCAACGCCTCTACCTTGCGGCCATTCGGCTACCACGTGATGAGGAGTATACCAAAGAATACCACGCCTTTGCGTACGCAGGATTAGCCAGGATTGCCCTACGTGCTGGCGATAGAAAAAAAGCTACGAATTATTACAAAACCGTAGCAGATTTGGCCGAATACAAAGGAACATTGAAAGAGGCTAAAAGCTATTTAAAATAACCCTTTTTACACGTTTAGCGCTCTATTCGACGCGTTTGGCAGAGGCCGACAATTTGGCTGAGTCGAGTGATGTTGTTTGTATTTGCCAATTCGTCCCTATCCGTTTCAAAAGTGTCCCGTTTTCGGCCACGATTTGTACGCCCCCCGTCGGGGCTTCTTCGATGCGAATCAAGTTTTCGCTAATTGGGGATATTTCCTCCTCCCAACTGACGCCGTTCCAGCGTAAAATGGTGCCTTTCTTTCCTACCGCCCAGCCCTGTTCTCGGCTTTGAGAATATACCGATAACAAATCTTCATTGGCAAATACAATCACTTCGCTCCATTGCTCACCATCCCAACGAAAGACCGTCGCATTTTTTCCTACTGCCCAACCAAAATCGGGAGACACTAAGTGCAACGCAGCTAGTGGCTGGGTAGTAGCAACGGGAACTGTTTCCCAGGTTGAGTTTAGCAATCGCTGAATTTTACCTTCAGGCGACACTTTCCATTCAGATTTTGCAGAAACTGCCGTTGAGTCTTGTCCCCAAACAGCGATAATGGTAGCAATAACAATTAAGAATGAGATGATTAACTTTTTCATGGTTCGTTGAGTTTGGCATGGTTACGTTTTAAACTCAGTCTAAAAGCCACATAAACCATGCCAACTCCATCTTACCCTTGCAAAGCCACTAATGCATCAAAATCTTCGGCAAGTTTGTAACTTAATCTATCAAAAATCTCCGAAAAGTGACTGTATCGCTCATGATTTTGCTCATTAGGGGCATACGTTTTTACCGATTTGATGGTTTGCGCCGCTGAGGTTAAGCTATCATATTTCCCCAACTGTGTCAAGGCCAACAAGGCAGCTCCCGCACTTGCGCTATCGTGTTTATCGTTGATATACACTGTTTTGCCAAAAACATCCGATAGTGTTTGGGCAAAAAACGGCAATGTTGCATAGGCACCATTTATATACAGGTTTTCTATGGAACGATATTGTTGGAGGAGTTTACCGATACTATAAATCTCATAAATAATCCCTTCCACCGTAGCACGTATAAAATGTCGACGTTCATGTGTGATATTGACCCCCATGTAGGCTCCCCGTGCATTTGCGTTCCATAGCGGTGCGCGTTCTCCTAATAAATAGGGTAAAAACAGCAAACCTCCTGCCCCCGCCGATACCCGTTCGGCTTCCATCAGGAGTTGATTAACGGCATATTCTATGTCCGTATGCACACCTGAAGCACCAAATTGTTGCACAAACCACTCAAACACAACCCCTCCGTTGTTGGTAGGTCCCCCTGAGATATAGGTTCCTTCTGCAAGAATATAGTTAAAAAAGCGCTGTTTCTCATCGGCCAGTACTTGTTTACCCGCCACTCGCACCGCACCACTTGATCCAATCGTAATGGTTGCATCACCCTCAGTAACCACCCCTGCGCCAAGCGTTGCTAAACATCCATCACTCGCTCCTGCAATCACCTTAATTGTACTTGGCACTCTAAATAAGCGTAAGTACTCTTTTTTAAGTTTAAGATCTGCAAAATCAATGGATACAGGTTCAGAAAGCTGGTGCGTTTTTATCCCCGCAAACTCTAAAGCCATTGGCTCCCAAGCTAACTGATGAATATTAAATAAACCTGTAGACGAGGCCAAACTGTGATCAACCACCAATTGCCCTGTCAATTGGTAAACTATATACTCTTTAATAGAAATAAACTTAAATACTTTTTCCAACCACACCGCGGAGTTGTTTTTTCCAAACCACCGTATTTTTACCAGCGGAGACATGGGGTGAATCGGAGTACCTGTTTGTTCATAAATTTTCACTCCTAGTTCCGAGTTTTTAAGTAGGGTTGCTTCGTCTCGCCCTCGGTTATCCGCCCAAATAACCGCATTTCTTAACGGAATTCCGTACTTGTCGATTGGCAAAACACTGTGCATTGAAGCACCAAATACGATGGCCGTTGGACGGTGTTTTTTGGAAAGTTCGTCGTTGATAAGTCCTTTTAAGGCGTATAAAACCGTTAAAAATATTTGTTCAGGATCTTGTTCACTATAATCGGGCTGCGGGTGAAACGTCGGATACGATCCCTGGCGCGTTCCTATTAAATTATTTGAGAGATCAAAAGCTGACGCTTTTACTTTTGTTGTACCAATATCAATTGTTATGATGCACTCCATGGATATAATGATAGATAATAAATAGAAGATTCTAAATAATACGTGGCTGTAAACTATTGGTTATGAAGTGTCCCCTGACTGTCGTTTTCGGTAATGTCCAGGCGTGTACCCTGTAAGTTTTTTGAAGGTGGTAGAAAAGTGCTGGGAGGAATAAAATCCCGTATCGAGCGCTATATCTGTCAGGCTTTTATCGGTCTGCCTTAGCTGACGCATCGCCTCCGCTATTCGTATGTTTATCAAATAGTTAAGTGGAGAAAACCCTGAATAGGCTTTTACTTTTTCGGTAAAAGCAGTACTTCCTAAACCTACCACGGTTGCCATTTCTTCTACCGTCCAAGGGTGATCGAGGCTCTGGCGGAGCATTTTTTCTAGCTGCTCAAATGCCTGCGGGAAGTCCCGTCGTTGGTTCTGTTGTTGGCTTTGTTGCCGTACAATCGTTACCAGCAACTCATCGAGTAATTGATTGATTCGTGTCTGATAGGCAAACTCCGCTTGTTTGAGCTCTTGTTCAATTTTGGTGAGTAATTCATTCACCTGTTTTAGTTGGTTAAGTACCATGGGTGCGTGAGAACACATCAAGCGCCCCATAAGCCTTTGGTCATTTTCTTGAAGGGCCGACCAATCACCCAATTGTAATTCTTTAGTAGGTTCAAAAAGTGCAGGTTCTAACTTTAACCAAGTAAAACTTCCAATTTCTAGGGTATTGGTAGGACTCCCTAATTGTTGCCATGGGCATAAGACAACTACATCATTGGGATATAAAATGTAACGATGTTGCTCAATTTCCCATTCATATTTCCCCTCTAAAACACATAAAATGTAGATTCCTCCTCTCACTTGTACAGGCCAATCATTTAACCGAACTGTCTGGTTTTTAAGACGTACCAATTCCCTGATGTGTGGAAATTCGGAAAAAGGGATGGAAGTCTGCGTTGGTTTACTCATTTACAACCAATGTTTTATTAAATTTTTTAAATAAATCATCAAAATATTACAAAATCCTACATCGTCCATTCGTAGAAGTTTTTTGTACAACTCTGCTATTTTTTTGCACTCAGTTCCTTATCTATCAGTTTTGTTCGACATACCCTTTTAATTTACCAACAATTTACCATTAAGATGAGAAAATTTCTATTCTTGCCCAAAGTCATTCTAACGTTATTGACTTTTTTGGCACTCACCACCACACTCTGGGCCCAAAACCGAATTAGTGGAAAAGTCACTAATTCGACCGACCAATCACCACTCGCAGGAGTATCCGTTGTAGTAAAAGGTAGTACCACGGGAACTTCTACCGACGGTAATGGGAGTTACACCTTGTCAGTCCCCTCAGGAGCTACGCTCGTTTTTAGCTTTATTGGCTATGCTTCAAAAGAAGTTTCAGTAGGTAATCAAACCAAAATCGACATTTCTCTTTCTGAAAGTACAGAAGCCCTTCAGGAAGTAGTTGTCACCGCTTTAGGGATTAAAAAGGAATCTAAAAAACTAGGGTATGCCACCGCTACCATCAATGCCGATGCCCTAACCGAGAACCGTACCCCTAACTTTATTAACTCATTGCAAGGAAAAATTGCGGGGGTCAATATTTCAGGGTTGGGAACGGGACCTGCGGGTACTTCAAAAATTCGTATCCGTGGTCAGTCGTCTATTTCTGGACAAAATAACCCGTTGATTGTCGTAAATGGTATCCCGATTGATAACACCAATTTTGGTACTAACCCAGGTAATGCTGCCGCTGATAATTCAATTGGGGTTCGTGGAGGCGGAAATACGTCTGATGGTGGCGACGGTCTGTCATCCATCAACCCTGACGACATCGAAAGCATGACGGTCTTGAAAGGGGCTACTGCCGCAGCTCTTTACGGCTCACGGGCAAAAGACGGGGTATTGATGATCACGACCAAATCAAAAGGCAGTGGCAAAGGAATTGGAGTAAGCTATAACAGCAACTACACCAACGAAACCCCGCTTGATTTCACTGATTATCAGTACGAATACGGACAAGGCGAAAATGGTGTTCGCCCCACCGCCCCTAACCCTACTTCGGGTCAATGGTCGTTTGGTGAGAAATTCCAGCCTGGAATGACGCAAGTATTGTTTGATAACGTAACTGTCCCTTATGAGCCCGTTTACAACCGCATTCGCAAGTTTTTCCGCAATGGTTCTAACTTTACCAACACGGTAAGTTTGTCTTCTGCCAGCGACAAAGGTGGCTTCAACCTTTCGTTTGCCAACATGGATAGCAAAGGGATTGTACCTAACAACTCGTTCAACCGCAAAACTATTAACCTTGGCTATTCGTACGAATTATCGAAAAAATTGAGTTTTTCTGGTAATATCAATTACTCTAACGAGTACAACAAAAACCCACCAAATATTGCTAACCAAGATAACTCTATTCCAACAGCACTTTACAACTTAGCCAATTCAATGCCGTTGGATTTGTTGGAAGCAAAGAAATTCAACGCCGCAGGCAATGAGTTTATTTACTCGCGTTTCCAAAACCGTACTAACCCTTACTTTACCCTCTCTGAACAGTTTCAAAACATTAGACGCGACCGTATTTTTGGAAACATTTCGGTAAAATACAACCTACTTCCTTGGTTATTTGTACAAGGACGCGTTGGTCAAGACTACTGGTCACGTGATCAGGATTACAACAACTTCCCTACGGGCCAAGCTTCATTAGCACCCGCTCCTGCAGGTTTTGTGAATGGTTTATACACCCAAGAGTCAAGACGTTTTAGAGAAATTAACACAGATATCTTAATTTCTGGTACGCAGAAATTCGGAGATTTTGGATTTGATTTCAACATCGGTGGGAACAAAATGTACCGCCGCTCCGACGTAAACAGCGTTCAAGTGCAAGATTTCGTCGTGAGAGGTTTATACACCGTTATGAACGGACGCGTCAAAGACCCCATCTATGGACTTTCGGAGCGTGCCGTAAATTCGGTGTACGGTTCAGCTGAGCTTTCTTACAAAAATGTTTTGTTTATCAACGCCACAGCCCGTAACGACTGGTTTTCGACACTTTCACCTGCTAACCGAAGCATTCTTTATCCTTCAGTTTCAGGAAGTTTTGTATTTTCTCAGGCCTTCAACAGCCTACCTAGCTGGTTGACATTTGGAAAACTCCGCGCTGCTTATGCCGAAGTAGGAAGTGATACCGACGTAGCCCCTTACTCAAACAATTTGTTTTACGGTATCAATGCTAACCTCTTCGGTGGGCAGCCTGTGGGTGGTTCTTCAGGAACGACTACCTTACCGAATGCCAATCTTCGTCCGATGCGTACGGCTGAGTCGGAACTTGGTTTAGAACTTAAGCTATTCGACAGCCGCATATCTTTAGATGCTGCTGTGTACAACAAAATCACGACAGACCAAATCGTTTCGGCACAGATTTCGGATGCTTCTGGATTTATTACGACCCTCATCAACAGTGGTAAGAGCCAAAACCGTGGTTTCGAACTATTGTTGAACATAATCCCAGTAAAAACTTCTAATTTCCAATGGGATCTAACCCTCAACGGTTCGTACAACAAAACCAAAGTATTGAGTCTTCTGTCAAATACTCCAGGCGAAAGAATCACCGTGGGTACACACGTTTTCAACGGAGAACTCCGTCAAGTAGTTGGCCAAGAAATGGGGCAGATTTATGGATTTGGCTTTAAACGTGATGCCAGCGGCCAAATGATATTTGGCGGAAACGGTATTCCTCTTCGCACAGACGACCTGATTTCGTACGGCTCCGCTTTACCAAAATGGACTGGTGGTATCAACAACGCTTTCAATTACAAAGGCATCAACTTGTCATTTTTAGTTGATTTCAAACTTGGAAACATGATGCTTTCGGGGACAAACTTTAACGCCGTTCGTCACGGATTGCACAAAATGACCTTGGTCGGCCGCGATGGTGGAGTATTAGGCGTGGGTGTAAACGCAAAAGGCGAACCAAATACGGTAAAAGCGCCAGTGCAAGATTATTGGTCAGTAGTTCGCTCGTTGGCTATTATCGAACCTGTTGTGTACGATGGTGGCTTCTGGAAGCTTCGCCAAATCACAGCTGGATACGATTTCACACGCTTCTTACCTAAAAACTTCCCAGTAAAAAATCTTAAACTTAGTGCCGTAGCCAACAACGTTTTCATCATCAAAAAATGGGTTGATAACATCGATCCCGATTCATTTGGTTATTCATCAGATAACCTAGTCGGGATGGAATCAACAGGTTTGCCAACTACCCGTAGCATTGGTTTCAACCTCAACGCGAAGTTTTAATACCCCCCAAACCCCCGAAGGGGGCTTATCACCAAGCTTTCGGGGACACTAAAAATGAACAACACAATGAAACGCATATTTAAAAAATCAGTTTTTTTACTCCCAATTTGGGCCGCTGCCGTTGTTGGTTTGGGGAGCTGTGACCAAGGTTTTGACGAACTCAACATTAACAAAACCGCGGCTCTTTCGGTCAATCCCGTCTTTATTCTGAACAACGCTACCGTCAATTCAGCCTTTACAACGGGTTCAGTGATTTACGAAATGGGGGTCGTACAGCAAATGATTTCGCCTAACTCTGGGGTATTGACAGGAGCAAATTTCAACCAAGACAACCGCGATAATACCGTTCAAAACTGGCAAAAATACTACCGCAACGTGATTCGTAACTCGCAAGATGTTATCAATCAAACGCAATCGGTAGCCGCACGAAGTAATTTGTACAACATGGCTCGTATTATCCAAGCCAATGCGTACATGATTCTGACTGATTCTTACGGTGATATACCTTACACCCAAGCTGAAAAGGGCTACACTGAACAAGTATTTTTACCTAAATACGACACCCAACAAGCAGTTTACACCGCTGTGATTAAGGAGCTCACTGAGGCAACGGCAGCTTTAGATGCGACGAAAACCATTGAAACAGCTGATGTACTTTATTCGGGAAATATTGCCCTCTGGAAAAAATACGGCAACTCGCTACTTCTTCGCGCAGGAATGCGTTTGAGTAAAGTGGATGCTGCTCAAGCCCAGCAAGTAGTTGCCAAAGCCGCTCAAAGTGGTGTAATGGAAGCGAATACTGACAATGCCATCATTAAGCACGACGCCAACTACGTAAACGGGATTGGTAACATGTTGAACTCTACCGAAGCGGCTAACATTTACCTAGCTGCACCGTTTGTAGATTACCTCAAAAAGACCAACGACCCTCGCTTAAAATCAATTGCTGTACGCTACGTGGGCGCAAAATCTGGCCCTGAACAGGTTGCTTCGCGTGCTTCTACCGACCCAACCACTCAAATCGGAATGCCCCTAGGCTTCGACAATAACACTATTTCGGCCGAAGTAACCAAAAACAAGCTAGCTAGCTTCTACGACTTTAGCCAAGTAGACCGTACTCGCATGGTGAAAACCACCGCCCCTACTTTCTTGGTAACGGCTGCGCAAACTCAACTTTTGTTGGCCGAAGCAGCTCAAAAAGGATGGGTAACGGGAACAACCGCCGAAACGTACTTTAACCGTGGTGTACGCCTTCACATGGAGCAAATGGCTCAATTTGATGCTAACTCAGCCGTGGCTGCCGCTGATATTGATGCGTATTTGAAAGCAAATCCGTTTGTAGCTGCCAATGCGTTAGAACAAATCAACACGCAGTATTGGGTAGCCTCCTTCTTGAATGGCCCTGAGGCATTTGCTAATTTCCGTCGGAGTGGTTTCCCTAAATTAACTCCGAACACATTCCCAGGAAAGAGCATCAAAGGTGATTTTATCAAACGTTTGACCTATCCTAACTCCGAAATTTCGGTCAACAGTGTCAATGTGAAAGAAGCCATTGCTCGACAAGGTGCCGACGATCTAGACACAAAAGTGTGGTGGGATAAATAATTTTAACAAACAGAGAGTGGGGATTAAACAACGATAAACTTATTTTTGTCTTTTCCCACTCATCTATCCATTTATAAAACGTCATCATTAATGCAAATTGGATTTGTAGGTCTTGGCAAAATGGGGTATAACTTAGCCCTAAACCTTCATCGTCACGGTTACGAAGTAGTTGCGTACGATGTAGCGACCGAAAACGTCAAAAATATTCTCCTCGAAGGCATTACTCCTGCCTTCAGTCTGGAAGAACTGTGTCAACAACTTAATGATAGGAAGGTAATTTGGCTCATGGTACCTGCGGGCAAACCCGTTGATGACTGTATTGAGACGTTGATTCCTTTTTTGTCAGCCCATGATATCATTATTGACGGTGGCAATTCCAATTTCAACGATTCAATACGTCGGTACAATTACCTCAAAAGTAAAGGGATTGATTTCCTAGATTGTGGCACAAGTGGCGGCGTTGATGGCGCTTTGAACGGTGCTTGTACTATGATTGGCGGAGAAGATGAAGTTTTTGCGCATTGTGCGTCCGTGTTTAACGACATATCACTTCCTAACGGTTGGTTACACGCTGGTGGCCCTGGAAGCGGACATTTTGTTAAGATGGTCCACAACGGCATCGAGTACGGTATGATGCAAGCCATTGCCGAAGGATTTGAGGTCATGGAAAAATCGAATTACAACCTCGATTTGGAGCAAGTAGCTCGCGTTTTTAACCATGGTTCGGTCGTACGTAGTTGGTTGATGGAACTTACCGAAAAGGCGTTTTCAAAAGATCCTAAACTGGAAGCAATCAAAGGAGTGATGCACTCTTCTGGCGAAGGAAAATGGACGTTAGAAACGGCCCTTGACATGGGAATTCCTACACCTGTCATTGCATTATCACTATTGATGCGCTACCGCTCACAACAAGACGATACCTTTACGGGCAAGGTCGTTGCTGCCCTCCGTAATGAGTTCGGTGGCCACGCCGTAGAAAAAGCCCATTAATTTAGTATCGAGTGCAGAATGTCGAATTAAAAATTAACCATTCGACATTCTGCACTCGACATTCGTATTTATTCTATTTCCTGCACTTTATAGACTTGGATTTCGGTTACGTACACCATTTTATCTTCTTTATTTTTGTACGAACGATAGTTCAACTTCCCTTCTACGGTTACTCGTTTACCTTTCGTAATCAACCGCTCGCACACTTCCGCTACCTTTCCAAACGCCACGAGATTGTGCCACGTTTTGCTTTCGACTTCCTCGTTTTTACGGTTTTTGTACGTCTCTTTTGTTACCATAGTAAAAGAAGCCAGCTTACCGTTTTCAAACGAACGTACGTTCAATTCTTTACCTACGTTACCTGTTAATGTTACCTTGTTCATGTTCCTAAAAATTTGAAAGTGAGTGATTTAATTTTGCCTGTCAATTGTTCCTCAATCGACGACACAAAATTGCAGCATCGCTCCTACCCGATTCGGTTCTTACTCGTTTCTAGTTGGATAAAAACGTTTGTAATCGTTTACAAACGGATATTAATTTTTATATTGCATATAAAACAGCAAATGCCATGACAGAAACAAAGACATGCTTAGAATGCGGAGAAAAAATCATTGGACGTTCAGACAAAAAGTTTTGTTCGGACGCGTGCCGCAATGCATACAACAACAAACTTAACTCTGACTCCAACAATTTAGTCCGCAACATTAATAACACGTTACGTAAAAATCGACGTATCTTGGAAGAAGTATGTAACGATGAGGACAAGGCCAAAATTTCTAAAAATGCCTTGTTGAGAGAAGGGTTTGATTTTACTTATTTTACCAGTACCCGTACTACACAAAAAGGAGCCACCTATTTTTTTGTGTACGAGTATGGGTATTTACCATTAGAAAATGAGCAGTATTTGATCGTAAAAGACCGAAAGGGTTAAACAATTAGCGTTGCTGATACGCCTCACGAATGACCTGTTCAGCAGGTTTTTGTTGCATAGAAAAAGGGTCCCGATGAAACTGGCGACGAGGTGGTTGTAAAAACCATTTCCAAGCAAAAGCGCCAACTAGCCACTTACGGGGCCAAACCTCTTTAAAAAAGGCCCGATAAGCATCCGCTTGTAGTTCGAGATTTTCGGGTTTATCGTCATGTGACTCCCAAGGTTTATCGACGGCAAAATCAACACTTCGGTAACCAATTTCGGTAAACAAAACAGGTTTTTGGAGTTTTTCAGCGAAGCGCTCTATCTCTTCAAGGTGGTTTTCCCAGCCTTTTTGCATCCCTTCTACCGACGGATGTTTTTCTGTTGACAAAGGGAAATAAGCGTCAATACCTACATAATCAAGCTCTTGCCAAAAAGGGTTTTTGGGATAATGATTCCAATTATCGGCGTAGGTAAGTGGCCCTTTGTAAAAAGTCCTAATCTCTTTAATTAGATTTTTCCAAAAACTAGGTCTTTTTCGGGCAAAATTATCCATTTCAGTTCCAATGCACAGCAGCTCCACCTTCAACGAATCCGCAATTCGCGCATTGGTTAGTATGTACGCCCCAAAGTCCTTTTCAAAAATTTTCCAATCCTCTTCGCTTTTTAAATCAAAATTTCCCGTATACATACCTCGCCCTACCCAAGCGTGAGGTTTAAGCATCACTTTTAAGCCATTTTTATGCGCAAGTTCAATCGTTTTTGCTATCCCTTCGATGGTTTCTCCCCACCACATTTTATTAGAATTAAAATAAAAATGAGGCTCATTTTCACGGCAAAATCCATAAGGTACCACCGCTACCCATTCAGCGTTGATAGCGCGTAAAGGCACAAAAACGGCAGAATCAATGGGTTCGGACGGGGCAACTAAATTAACTCCCTTCATTTTTACTCCAGAATACACGGGCGGGTTGGGACGAGTACAACTCAATACACTAACTCCACCTAAAAGAAGTACACAAATAATACGGCAATGCTGAAGTAAGCCCACAATAGAAGCAATTTGGTAATGTTTTTAAAGATAAAAAACTTCTACCTAACAATAGATAGAAGTTTTAAAAATCTTTGAAAACCTCCTAGCGAGCAGGCTGCGAATAGCGAGTTGCTTCAAACATATCCAGCATTCCGTTCCCAATTTTAGTATGCAGGCCCCCATTGTGTGTACAGTAATTCTTGACGTGATTCATAATTTCTGTACTTGTTAAGGTAGGATATTTAGACCAAATCGCCGTTACCATCGCCGACATCGTAGCAGTAGCTGACGAAGACCCTCCAAAATTTGATGGAATATCATTATTAGCGTTTTGTAGGGATAAAATAACGTTTGAAGCTCCCGTTTGTTTTTGCATAACCACCCCAAAGTCAACGTCGTTATGATAACAACACGAAGTACACGTAGTGATATTTGAGTACTGCCGTAGACCTAGACCATAATTATTATTATCTACTTGCCGTTTTACTCCAGTAACCGCATACACCGCATCATTCATCGAAGCAGGGAAAATAATTTGATGGCGAATGTCAAGGCTTTGTAAACGCCGTGGCAAATTTTCCATTACCGCTCCCACAGCTGGTGGTACCGTACCTGCCGCACAAAAGATAACTTTATTATTAAACTTGGCTAGCATTACGCCATCCCGAATGGAATTGACCGACATCCGATACGTTCCATCCACATTCGCTAAATAAGGCACCAAAACCGTCCCCATCGACATACTGATAACATCTACCGTTGTGCGTGCAAGGCCAGAAAACGCATCCGCAGCCCCTCGATACTCCGACCATTCAGAGAACAAAACATCATGGGAAGCTTTGACTGATACCAAGTTAGCTTTGTAGGCTACTCCCATCAATTTATTATCGTACGAAGGTGATGTACCAATCGACGCCGAGGCTGTGCCATGCCCGCACACATCTTCGGGTGATACCACTCCTCCCCGACCGTTGGGCAACGTACTAAAGCTCACAGCAAAGCGCCCTTGCGAATCGCCATCATCAAAGTTTTGGTTCATAATCGGTTGTATCGACGACAAACCTGTATCTATGTATGCAATAGTAAACCGTTTATTGGCCGTTTGGGCATAGCCATTAGCATTTAAAAACCACGCAAATTGCATACTATGGTCTCGTAATTGCCAAGAAATTTTGCGCAGAGGGAATTGCGGATAGGAATAATAATCTTCGTTTATCTGAAGTCCGTGAACGCCCGTATTATCACCACATCCAAAACCGCCTCCGCTTTTGGCTTGTCCGTTTGACCCAAGGTAATTATCTGGTACGTAAGTCGGCTCCATATAACGAACCAATCCTGTTTCTCTTAATTTTTGAAGGGTACTTAGTTGCGTGATTTTAAGGTCAAAATTAGGCATTTCCTTACTAACTGCCACCAAAATTTCATTGGGAGATTTGAGCTCGGAATTGTGCTTCTGTTCTTCTTCAAAAGCCACTTTCAACAATGTTTCGCGTATAATTAACCAGTCTTTGGTCGCACTTTGGTTCAAGTCCCAGCTATAATCTCCTTTAATGGTTGGTAATTTGTAGCCAATCATTAAAATATCAGCGTCTTTCGCTTGTTTCAATCCCGAATAAATCATGAAGTCATCCGCCAAACGCCAATCAAACTCTCCGTTATTTTTCATGGCAAGTTCTGCCATGCGCTCATTTAATTCTCTTTTTGAAAGAACATCCGTGCGGGCACTCGAATGGGTTACTGTAGGTGAACTTGACGTTGGTTCAAGGTTTTTGGGTTCGCAAGAAGTCACCAAAAAGGCGATGAGTAATGCAACGGTAGAAAGTTTTGCGGCTCTTTTCATAAAGTAAATCAGTTATTTTCTTCACAAAACTAGCCTTGAGCTTTTATTGATTCTGGCTCATTTCACGAACTGTCTTTGTAGCCCGTCGAACTGTAAATTTTACTCCATAAAACAAAAAAACTGGCTCAGCTTTTACCCCGAGTCAGTTTGGTAGAATGCGTTTTCTGTTATTGTTTTTCAAAAATCAATAAATTGCCTTTTCCGCCCAGCGGCGAAGCTATTTTTTGATTTGCCAATACGCCTAATTCTAGTTGCGTTTTTCCACTCACGGTACTTAACTGAAAATCGACCGCTTCGGACAACATGGAAAAATACCTTGACTCACACTGCATCAGGTCGGGGGTTGAAGCCATTTTAGTACTTCCAATCGCCGCCATTTTTATTTTACCTGTCTGTGTTGCTTCGTCAAATGATACCAATGAATAGGCACTAAAATACGTATTTACGGATGAACGCCCGTTCAAGGTCATCGCTCCCGTCTCGTCTTTTGTCGTTGAGAACGTCAAGGTAATGGGCTCAATCTTCCCCTCATTTTTTACCCCACAAGGCAAATCCATCATATCTCCCAAAAGAATACTTTTTAGCACCCAAGTCCCTGCAAGGTTGTTGACCGACGTAGTTTTTGCGGCTTGCTCAACTTTATCGCTAGTTTCACAAGCGCCCATGGCAAGCGTTAGCCAACCAACTAAACTTACAATCATCATCTTTTTCATAGCTTTCATGTTTACGACTATGACTCTTCTTTCTTTTGAAAGGTTGGAACAAGTTACATTTTTTTTCAGAGAATACGAAAGGCTACCAAGCTGCCAACAAAAAAAGCCACTTTAGAGTGGCTTTTTTTGTTAAAATAAACGTCTCTTAACCGAGATATGTCTTTAGCGCTTTGCTGCGTGATGTATGACGAAGACGGCGAATGGCTTTTTCTTTAATCTGGCGAACACGTTCGCGAGTCAAGTTAAATTTCTCGCCAATTTCTTCGAGTGTCATTGGATGTTCGCCGTTCAGTCCGAAGTAAAGTGCAATCACGTCCGATTCCCGTTGGGTAAGTGTTGAAAGTGCACGTGCTACTTCTTTACGAAGCGAATCATTGATTAGCCCTTGGTCAGGCTTTTCTTCCATGTCATTCTCAAGAACGTCAAGAAGGCTATTTTCTTCTCCTTGTACAAACGGTGCGTCCATTGATACATGACGTCCCGAAATCTTGAGGGTATCTACCACCTCATTCGCGGAAATATCTAATACTTCAGCTAGTTCTTCGGGCGATGGTTCACGCTCGAATTTTTGCTCAAGGTCAGAAAAAGTCTTTGAAATTTTATTTAGAGACCCCACGCGGTTAAGCGGAAGACGAACAATACGAGACTGCTCGGCCAATGCTTGCAAAATGGACTGACGAATCCACCATACAGCGTACGAGATGAATTTAAAACCACGAGTTTCGTCAAAGCGCTGAGCGGCTTTAATCAAACCAAGGTTCCCTTCATTGATAAGGTCACCAAGCGAAAGACCTTGATTTTGGTATTGTTTTGCTACAGATACCACAAATCGAAGGTTTGCTTTGGTAAGGCGCTCCAAAGCTTGCTGGTCTCCTTCTCGAATTCGCTGCGCCAAAGTCACCTCCTCATCAGGAGTTAGCAAATCCACCTTACCAATCTCTTGCAAATACTTGTCAAGGGATTGGCTTTCGCGGTTGGTAATCTGCTTACTAATTTTAAGCTGTCTCATCTATCTATACTTTGGTGCTTTGTACTATTACACATCTGTAACGTAAAAAGCGAAACAAAAGTTGATTTTTTACTTTCCAAATTAAGTTAAAAAAACAAAAATCTACTTATCGCGACGACGATTGTCATCACGACGACGATCTCCGCCTCTATCGTTGCGATCACCACGGTCTTCGCGCGGCGGTCTTTCTACAAATCCTTCAGGTTTTGGCAATAAAACCTTACGTGAAAGGCGGAATTTACCCGTTTTCTTGTCGTGCTCAACAAGCTTCACTTGAACCTCATCTCCTACGTTCAAAACTCCATCCATGCTTTCAAGGCGCTCCCACGTAATCTCGGAAATGTGCAATAAACCGTCTTTGCCTGGCATAAATTCTACGAAAGCTCCGAAAGGCTGAAGGGTCTTCACCGTCCCTGTATATACCTCTCCAACTTCAGGAATCGCGACAATACCTTTAATACGCTTCACTGCAATATCCATACTATCGGCATTGTTAGCAAAAATGCTAACGTATCCCATGCTATCACGTTCTTCAATAGTCACAGTTGCTCCTGAAACGCGCTGAATCTCTTGAACCACTTTACCACCTGGCCCAATTACGCCACCGATTTGGTCTTGCGCAATCTGAATAACAACAGCACGAGGTGTTTGTGGTTTAAGCTCTGGACGAACCTCCGTAATTGCTTTCTTCATTTCACCCAAAATGTGCAAACGTCCACGACGAGCTTGGTCAAGTGCTTCAACCAATACTTCATACGAAAGGCCATCCACTTTCAAGTCCATCTGACAAGCCGTGATACCTTTTTCAGTTCCTGTCACTTTGAAGTCCATATCGCCAAGGTGGTCTTCATCACCCAAAATATCAGAAAGTACTGCGTATTTTCCTTGATCGTCGGTAATTAGCCCCATAGCAATACCTGCTACTGGTGCCTTGATTTTCACCCCTGCATCCATCAACGCCAACGTACCCGCACAAACGGTTGCCATTGAAGACGAGCCGTTTGATTCCAAGATATCTGATACAATACGCACTGTGTACGGATTTTCCTCATCAGGTGGCATTACTTTCTTCAATGAGCGGTGTGCCAAGTTTCCGTGTCCTACCTCACGACGGCCAGGGCCTCGGTTTGGTTTTACTTCACCCGTTGAAAAACCTGGAAAGTTGTAGTGCAACAAGAAACGGCCATACCCATAGAACATGGCTGTGTCGATGATTTGCTCATCAAGTTTTGTACCTAACGTAACAGTGGTCAACGATTGAGTTTCACCACGCGTAAACAACGCTGAACCGTGAGGCGTCGGCAAAAAGTCGACTTCGCACATAATCGGGCGAATCTGATCCAACGCACGTCCATCAAGGCGAGTGCGCTCATCCAATACTAGTCGACGTGAAGCTTCCCACTCTAGGTCGTGATAGTAACGTTTGATTAACCCTACTTTTTCATCGTATGTGTCTGGATTTTCGACTTTATACTGCTCCAAAAACTCAGCAATAACCGCTTTAAATCCTTCTTTGCGCACTTGTTTGTTGGCATTTCCTTGGCGGGCTACGGCATAAATTTTATCGTAGCAAGCTTCACGTACTTTTGCACGCAGTTCTTCATCATGAACTACGTATTCAAAACTACGTTTCTCTGTTTTACCTGCTTCGGCTTCCAATTCTTTCTGAACTGCACATTGAAGTTTGATAACTTCGTGTGCTGCTTTCAGTGCCTCCACCATTTCTTCCTCAGAAGCCTCATTCATTTCCCCTTCCACCATGCAAATATCTTTCTCAGAAGCCGCAACGATTAAGTCCATCGTCGCTTTTTTCAACAGAGATGTTGGAGGGTTAATAACGTACTCCCCATCTATTTTCGCAACACGAACTTCAGAAATAGGGCCATTGAAAGGTACGTCTGTGATCATCAATGCCGATGACGCTGCCAATGCGGCTAGAGCATCTGGCAAAACTTCAGCATCGGCTGATATTAAAAATACGTTTACTTGCGTATCTGCATAAAAATCGTCGGGGAACATCGGGCGCAACGCACGGTCCACCAATCGACTCACTAAAACTTCATGGTCTGACAGACGGCCTTCGCGTTTCTGGAAACTCCCAGGAATACGCCCTGCCGAAGCAAACTTTTCTTGATAATCAACCGATAGTGGTAAAAAATCTGTACCAGGTCTTACCTCGGGATTAGATACAACCGTGGCCAAAAGCATCGTATTACCCATACGAACAACGACCGAACCGTGAGCTTGACGCGCAAGCTTTCCAGTTTCGATTGTAATAGTACGACCATCGGGAAGGTTGATAGTCTTTGTGATGATGTTAAACATGAAAGAAGAATTAAAAAAAACCGCTTGAAAACCTATCCAACAGCGAACATGATAGGTTATTAATTATAAAACCGCAAAAAGAAATTATTTACTTATTTAGGTGAAGTTAAATAACAAACAGGGAAGCCAGTTGCCTGACATTCCCTGTTTGAAGTATCGCATTACTTTCTGATATTCAGTTCAGCGATGATAGCACGGTAACGGCTGATATCATTCTTGAGAAGATAGTTCAACAAACGTCTGCGCTTTCCTACCAATTTCAAAAGACCAAGACGAGTAGCATTGTCATGCTTGTGCTGCTTCAAGTGCTCTGTCAAATGATTGATACGGTGAGTGAATAAAGCGATTTGTGATTCTGATGAACCTGTATCGCTGTCAGACTTGCCATATTTTTTGAACAAGTCTTTTTTTACTTCCGATGTTAAATACATGATTGTAACCTCAGATGGATTAAACGTGAAAAATATAAAAAACAAAAACGCCTGCAAAGATAGACGTTTTTCTAAGAAAAATTCAATTATTGTCGAATAAAACTTTTGTCAAAACAAAAGCTATCCATTTTTCTTACTTGAGGTCGATTGTTGAGATTCAAGTACCTCACGAACACGAGGCAAGAGCACGCTTGTTGGGTAGTCTTTGATAAAACTATTCAGTGCTTTTAGGTATGCGTCTTTCCCTTGTAACTTACCCAACAAATAGATTCGCAACAAAGCGTATTTGTCTTCTATCTTAGAACCTGAGTAGGTCACAATCGCCATTTCAAGTTGTGCATACGCCTCCGAATAGTTGTTTGACTGGTATAAGGCCAAGATTTTTTCGTAATCTTTCAATGCCTCTAGCTCTATATTGCCCGAAGCCGCCACCGTGCCACCTTTTTTGGTCAACAAGCGAGTGTACGATGAATTAGGGAACTCGGCCAGCAACTTATCTTTCCACGACTGACTATCTTTAGGCGAAGTCAAAAACAATAAGTAGTAAAGTTCGGGCTTGTAATTCGTATTAGGAAAGCGAGCTAAGGTAGTTTCGAACGTCTTAATTGCGTTTTCGGGTTCTTCTAAGTTAAACTTATAAATTTTCCCTAGTTTATAATAAGCATCTTCTAAGCGTTGATTCGACGCGTCGAGTTCTTGCTTCTTTAGCGGGATGTTACGATAAAGCGCATCCTTTTTAGCTTTCCATTCGGGGGAGTCTTTGGTCAATTTTGCCAAATCTTCCCCAATCATCTGAACGTTAGACGCGTTATTTGTCGCCGTTGGAGCAGCAGAAATGTTGTTATCAGCAGGCGTTAGCATAGCCGCCATTTTAGCACTTCTTCGCCAGTCATCTTCCAACGGGCGGTTTCCCCAACGCTGGCGAAACTCTACCTTTCCGCTATTTACTGCTGTCAAGTCATACAACGGGAATCGCTCAGCAGGGTTCCCCTCAAAATTGGAAGCATTGGCACTTATGGCTTGGGCATTGGCTACCAACATTTCAGCCTCCTTGACTTTACGTTTGTACTCCGCAATTTCATTTTCAATCACTTTATCCAAAAACTTGTCCAACGTAGCAGGATTCATCTGTGATAACCGCTGCAAGCTATCTTCCGTCCGAATAGTCGTAATTTGTTTCACAAATTCATCTAACACATCCTTACGCTCAGCTACTTTTTGTCGCTGAGGCGACGACTGCGGTAGTAAAACAAGTGCACTATCAAAATAAGCCTTCGCTAACTCATAGTTTTGAAGCTTATCGTAATACACTTTTGCCATTTCCAAGTACGTAAAAGGCACTTGTGTTGTGTTCGTGGTAGTTTCGCGGACCGATTTATCAAAAAACTCCAGCCCTTTCTTATAATTTTTCTTGCGCGTTTCAATCACTCCCATTGAGTAATACAAACGATCACGCAAATCAGTATTTTTTCGGTCGTTTAATAGTTTTTTAAAACCTGTCTCTGTAGAAATCGTCGCATCCGTAACTGCGTCGTTTTGGAGTGCGTTCATTTTAGCGAAAAACTCTAAATCATAACTCGGTTTATTCTTTGAAACGGCCTTGTAATGCACATTAGCGGCGGCAGGCTTTTCAATCAAATCGTACATTTGGGCAGCAGCATAATGAATGCGTGCCGTTTCTTCATTTTTGGAGAGCAAAGGAAAAGTTTCTTCCAAAATCGCCAAAGCCAATGGGTACTCCTGTTTTTGTTGATGAAGATAAGCCTTTACCAAATAATAGTTTTTTGTATTTTGGTCGTTGAGCGGTAGACTTCTTAAGTGCTCTGCCACACTCAAGGCGCTATTGTAATCTTTTATTTCAACGTAAGCTCGCATAAGCCAAATCAAACCTTCGTGCTTATCATCTTCGTCCTTGCCTTTTGCGTTCACATAACGGAGTGTTTCAATCCCATCTGTAAATTGGCCTTTGTATAAACGTGCGCGCCCAATGAGCACCAGCGCATTGTCTACCCAGCGGCTATTTTGATGGCGGTCGGGAATCAGTGACCCTTTTTTGATGACATCTTGCAACAGAGCGTCCACACTTTTAGCCTCCATCGAATCCAATGGATTAAGAATAGGAAGCAATTGGTTGTAATTTTCCTTTCTATTGGCCTTCAAAGCTATATCAGCCTCCTTCATTTTGTCCCGTGCAATCACATACGCGTTGTATTTGGCCGTAAGGTTATGATATCCCACGCTCAAACCGCTTGTGCTATACTGTGAACAGCTAAAAAATAATCCTGAAATCCCCAAAGCAATCAGGAATGGGGCAAATTTACGTGTAGAGAGGCAGTTGCTAATTTTCATCAAATAACTCACTTTCAAGAGCTTGCTCTTAAACTGTTAGATTTTGTTCTGTAAAAATAACGTTTTCTACTGACTAAAAGTATGCAATCTAAATGCCAATGTAGTTTTATGTAAAGGAAATTACTCAAATCTATCTACCCGTGCAGGAGGTCTATTTTATATTTTGAGTAAAAAAACGCCTTAGGGTAGTTCGATTAAACCTCATTTAGGTTGCATAAAAAATGCACCTATGAACAAAATATTAAACTATAAATCTATATTATAAACAATTATAAGATTATTTACCTTAGTACAAGCCATAAAATAGACTATTTTTTATTATTTTAGACTATTAAGTGAGTCATCTATCTTTCGATTTTAAACAATATGTAAATTTGCTTCGTTAAAGAAAAAGTTCATCAAATCTTCTTTTACAATGGATCAAAATCCGATAAATCCTGATAAAGTAGCCGAAAATCCTGGCTTAATGGCATACGCTCACTCGGTAGGAGGAGCCGTCATCAAGCCAACCGACATGGGAAAAGCAAAAGGGAAGGCGGTGTTGGCGATGCGACAACAAACAGAACGCCAACTCAATCAAATATATCAACAAATGGCTACGTTGGCCCAGCAAGCCAAAGAACTCCGTCAACGGGTAGATGTTTCCGAACGCATCTATGGTGCCCAAATGAATTTTGAACCTGTCTTAAACGAAACCTACTACGTATACGAGAAAGAAGATGGTCTGGATGTTCTGTCGATGGTAGCACCAAACGAGTGGGGGCGTTCCTATAAGTTTAGCCGATTTATAGCCAAAGTAACGATGCTTGCTGACCACACTTGGCACGTTGAATACAATGAAAATCAGCCTTAATTTTCCTCATTTTTTTCCCTAATTCTCAAAAATCCCTTCGCTCTTCAATACAGCGGAGGGATTTTTCGTTATTCAACTTTGAAAATTGCAACGCTACCCCCATCAATTGTCGTAAAATGAGGGTGAGCTATTGAAAAATTGCCAATTCGTTAAAACTTCTTTATTTTTAACGAGTACTTGTCTAAGAACCTGACCATGAACAAACTTTCCCACCAGTGATAAATCAGCTATTGCCGTATAAAAAATTTGCCACCACCCTAACCTTTTGGCTTATTTGGCAATTAGGTATTGCTCAAACCACCTACACACTAACAGGCCGCGTTACCGACGCCCAAACGGGTGAGGCGGTTCCTTTTGCCGCGGTAGCAATCAAAGGTAAAACGACAGGAGTGACAACCAACTTTGAAGGCTTCTATACCCTCAAAACTACCCAAATAGGCGACTCTTTGGTAGTTTCCTCTATGTCGTATCGTAAACGTACAAAGGTAATTACCCCCAATCAACTCACACAAACCATTGATTTTCAACTTGAATCAAGCGAATTTAAACTACCTGAAGTCAAAGTATATGCGGGCGAAAACCCAGCTTATTCTATACTGAGAAAAGTTGTTAAGCAAAAGCCTCTTCACAATCCTACTCGGCTTCAAGCTTATGAATACGAAAGTTACAATAAAATTGAGGTTGATGTCGATAACATTTCAAGTCGTTTAAAAAAACGAAAAGCTATGCGTCAAATCAATGGCGCGATAGAGCAATTTGATAAAATTGCGGGGGAAGACGGTCGGCCTGTCATTCCTATCTATCTCTCCGAATCTGTTTCAAATTATTATTACCGAGAAAATCCCAAGAAGAAAAAAGAACATATTCTTAAAACCAAAGTTTCGGGTATTGCAGTAACCGATGGCAGTCTGATTTCACAGATGACTGGTGCTTCATTTCAACAGTACAATTTTTATCAAAATTGGTTAAATGTCCTCGATAAAGACTTTCACTCCCCTATTGCTGACGGTTGGAAGAACACCTACGAGTATTACTTGATTGACACCACTTTTGTTGGGGGGTATTGGTGCTATCAAATTGATTATCAACCCAAACGTGAGCAAGACCTTGCTTTCAGTGGTTCATTTTGGGTAGACACGCTCACGCACGCTTTGGTTCAAATCGATGCCTCAGTAGGAAAACGTGCTAACATCAATTTTGTAGAAAAAATAAAACTCCAACAAGAGTACGAGCAGATTGGGGATAGTACATGGATGCCTGTCAAATCGCGGGTTTTAATTGATGTCGCAGAGCTTACAGATTCTACCGCAGGGATGTTAGTCAAGTTCTATACTTCCAACCGAAACGTCGTTATTAATAAGCCTCGCCCCGTCAAGTTTTATGACTATCCCATTGAGTTATCAGAAGATTATAAAGACTACCCCAGCGATTATTGGGATAAAGCTCGCCATGAACCTTTGACACTAGGAGAACTGACGGCGTATCGGCTGATTGACTCCGTCAAACAAGTGCCCATGATGCGTACGTACATTGAGGTATTCAACATGTTTGTCAATGGCTACAAACGCATTCCCAAAGTTAATATAGACGTTGGCCCATTTTTGTATTTGTATTCCAACAACGCTATCGAAGGCCACCGTTTCAGAATAGGTGCCAAAACAAATCCAGATTTTAGTCGGAAATGGATTTTAAGTGGCTCGGCTGCCTACGGAACCTTGGATAAAAAATGGAAATACAATTTTAGTGTTGATTACATATTTAGTAGAAAACCCTGGACTGTTGGGGGAATAAGTCACAGCTATGACCTCGAAAGAGTTGGACTGTCTTCTGAAGCCATCGGCAATAATGTACTTTTTGGAGCACTAACCAAGTGGGGGAATGTTCGGCGAGGTTACTTTGAGGGAATTACATCAGCTCATTTGAAGCGAGAGCTATTTAGAGGTTTTACTCAAACGGTAGGTTTGAGGCATCGAACCTTTCAGCCCATCTATCCATTTGCCTTCAAAACAGCCCCTTCACTAGGCGATCGTTCACCTGTTCAAAGTGCTTTTGAAACGGCAGAACTATTCTTTGAGTCGCGCTGGGGGAAGGACGAAGTTTTTATCTACAATGATAACGAACGCCTTACGCTAGGTACTCAAAAATGGCCCCTTGTATTACTTCGTTATCAGATAGGATTACGCAAGTTTCTCAATAGCGATTTTAGCTACCACCGTTTAACATTAAGTGTCAAACAAAGTTTTAGGGTTGGGATTTGGGGACGGTCTAACTACAATCTAACACTGGGCTACATTCCATCCACTCTTCCCTACCCTCTTTTATATACTCCTTTAGGAAATGAATCTGTTTTTTATGTAGACAATGCCTTCAATCTCATGAATTATTTTGAATTTGTGAGTGACCGTTACGCACAACTTAGGTTTGAGCATAACTTTGAAGGACTTCTTTTTAATCGGTTACCTGCCATTAAGCGGTTGAAGTGGCGATTTTTAGCGAACGCCAAAATCTTGTATGGAAGCCTGCATCCTTCCAATAAAGACTTAATAGCTCCAACCAACGCCCAAGGCCAACCTGTGCTAGGCTTTACTACATTGGGTAGTGCGCCCTATGTAGAAGTGGGCTACGCAATCGACAATATTTTTAAAGTTCTGCGGGTTGATGCCATTCATCGCCTCACGTATCGGCAGACTCCAAACGTGCCCCCTTTTTCAATAAAATTTTCGTTTTGGTTCAATATTTAAATGATAACCGAATAATAAATGTTACTTTTCTACGCGTACAATCGTCGTAAGAATGCCTAATTTTGGGCCGACTTCAGTATACTGCCCTGTCAACGAGCCATAAGAACTGCGAAGAATATGAAGAGAATGATCACCTTTTGGGAAGTTAGACTAACTATTTTGCTACTTTTTTTAAGTATAACTAAAGGCTTTACCCAAAACTCCCCAGCTTGTATCCAAAACTATTCATGGGCCACTTGGAGCAATTTTAAAGGACGTGAAGCAACTGGAACGATACAAGTAAATGGTAAGCCTGTAAATGTGACCATGAGTGCCAACTATGAATTTGGCTCAACCCCAACTATCTATGGATTTAATAATTTTTCGGGCTATGCAGGCGTCTCTGTTATACCAAACTCCACTGTCCCAAGAACTGAATGGACCGCTGGAGCAGGAGGCGAAACCAAAATGTGTTTTTCCGAGCCTGTTACCAACCCTTTATTATTAATATCATCTTTAGGCAGTTTTTTTTCAAGTGGAAATAATGGAAATAGTGCCGTAACACTTCGTTTTTCCGAACCTTATGTTTTTGCACATAATGCAACCGGTATTAAGAGTTCTAGTGACTATTCTATAACTGGTGAAGAAGGGTACGCAATCCTGCTTTTCCCAGGCACTTTTACCTGTCTAACTATTTATTCTGATACCCCAGAGTACTACACCAATATCACATGGGGGCTTCAGCCGCCCATTTTTCCTGTTAAAATCACTGAAAATTCAAAGTCGTGTGGTAGTGCAACGTTAACCGCCAGTGGCGGCGTTTCTTACAAATGGTCAGGTGGTACAACTCCCACTAGTGCTACAAATACCTTTGAAAAAAGCGGTGCCTATGCAGTAATTGCCACAAATGCCGATGGCTGTACCTCCATCGCTTTAAAGGTAGTAGAGGTTCCTTCTAAAATAAAAGACACTACTATTGTAAAGACTATCTGCCAAGGGGAAACTTTTGAAGGTTATTCTTCAAGTGGAACTTATAAAAATTCATTTAAAACCCCCATTGGTTGTGATAGCACTCGTACGTTAATACTAAGTGTTGTTGGATTTCCACAAGTTAATCTCAGTCCTACAATTGATATTTGTACGGGTAAATCAGTCCAGTTAGCACCCACCGTTACCCCTAACAACTTACCTATCTCCTACAAATGGTCTACTGGCCAAAGCACACCTTCCATTAACGTGTCTCAAGCAGGAAGTTACTCATTAACCATATCTAATGGTTCTTGCACAAAAATGTACAATACGACGGTAGCTGTAAGTAAACCACCAGAATTAAAACCTAATGAAACAGCGTGCTATTCTCCTCCCTACATGATTCTTGATGCAGGTACTTTGAGCACTGGCACATATTCTTATTTGTGGTCGGCAACTAGTTTCACTAACCCCAAGCTAACTGTTTTTCAACCAGGCATTTACCAGGTAAAAGTCAGTACGATTGGGGGCGGGTGTGAATCAAGCAGAAGTATCACTCTACTTGATGTTCCACAAATTGATTTGGGTCCTGATAAGATAGCTTGTGAAGGCGAGTCTGTAGTTTTGCGTCCAAATGTAAATACCTCTGGAAACGCTATCAACTATACATGGTCAACGGGTGCAACTGGTATAGAAACGAGAGTAACCCAAAGTGGACAATATATCCTAACTGCCACCGAAGGCCCATGTTCTAGTCGCGATACAATAACGGTACGAACAAACCCTTTACCTGATGTAAGTAAAGAAGCAAATTCATGTAATGAAGAACCACTCGTTGCTTCAGGCGCTGACAATCCAGACTTTAGCTACCTTTGGGATACAGGGGAAACCAGTAGGAGCATTCCTGCTCAACCTGACGGTGTGTATAGAGTAAAGATAACGAACCAATTTGGATGTTCAGTGTCACGTATTATTACTGTTGCTGGCCCGTGCAATCCCCGATTTTATGTTCCTGACATTTTCACACCAAATGGTGACAGAGTCAATGATACTTTCAAAGTAATTATGGTAGGCGGTGAAATCATCAGCTTATCAATATTCAATCGCTGGGGACACCCAGTATACTTCGAAGAAAATAAAGACCCCCAATGGGATGGTACATTCAAAAACGCCCCTGCTTCCAATGGTTCGTACGCCTATATATTACGCTACAAAATCCAAAATTCAGAAGTAACAAACGAACATCGGGGACTCATCCTGCTTGAGCGCTAATTTATTCAACAACCCATTGCATCATTAGCCCAGTTAAATATCCCCCGTATGTACCCAGTGCATAACCAAGAATAGCAAGTAGCACTCCTACCGAAGCAAGTGAGGGATGAAAAGCCGCTGCAACTACGGGTGCCGAGGCGGCACCTCCAACATTTGCTTGCGAACCAACAGCCGTAAAAAAGAAAGGCGCACGTAGCCACTTAGCCGCCAATAAAGTAACGATAACATGGGTACTCATCCAAAGTATTCCTACAGCAAATAAACCTAAGTTATCTGCCACGGCAAAAATATCCATTTTCATCCCAATCGTCGCTACCAAAACATACAGAAACAAGCTCCCAATCCTTGATGCTCCCGCAAATTCTAACTGACGAAGGCGGGTAAATGACAGAATAATTCCAATAATGGTAACAATCGAAACCACCCAGAAGAAAGTAGATGTAAGGCTAAACTTTTCAAGTGTAGGGTAATTAGACTTTATCCAAGGTGCAATTAAATCGGCGCTAAAATGGGCAATCGCCGTAGCACCAAACCCAACCGCTGCTAGCAGTACCAAATCATGAAGCGTTGGAATACGCTGAGAAGTCTTTTGTTCATGTTCTAGCTTTTCGCGTAGTTCATCAATAGCGGAGGCATCTGCTTTAAAAAAGCCGTCAATTTTTGTAGCTATTCCTGCCCCATAAATCAGGACAGCCATCCAAATTTCTGCTATAATGACGTCTACGGCGATTACCTGCGAAAACAGTCGGTCACTTGGTTGAAACACTTCTTTTAAAGCCGTTTGATTAGCTCCTCCCCCAATCCAACTACCTGCAATAGTCGCTAAACCTCTCCAGGCAGCATCTGCCCCAGTCCCTCCAACCACTTCAGGGGAAACAAATTTCACTATTCCTACGGCAATAGGGCCGCCTAACATAATCCCTAGTGTACCTGCTAAAAAAACGAACAATGCCTTTGGTCCTAGGCGCAAAACCGCTTTAAAATCCATTCCCATTGTAAAATACACTAAACACGCAGGAAGAAAGAATTGCGAAACTACTGAATATAGTTTTGAATCTTCTCCCGAAATAATCTTGAATGAATTCAACACACCAGGGATAAAATAACAGAGGAGTAGTGGTGGAAAAATAGCGTAGAATTTGGCCCAAAACGGGTGAGTAAGCGAGGCGGTATGAAAAACTCCTGCAAGAATTACAAAGAGAATTCCGAGTACAACAGCATCAGAAGTAAAAACAGTAGCAAACAACATAAGATAGATGAAGTAAAATCAAATAAGGCCGCAAAACAAACTAAACTTTTGTAATTACCTACTTTTGGGCAAAAAAAAACACACAGGCCTCAAAGCTGAGCCTGCGTGTCGCAATTACACTTCATCAACAAACTAAAAACCAAATAGTTTTTCTTTTAGGCAAGTGTCAATCGGACACTTTATCTTATATTTTAAAAGGATAACTCGTTGAAATGAATCATTTAACAAGCTATCCTTTGTATAGTTTAAGGCAAGAATACTTACCTTTCACATGCTTGCTGTAGGAGGGGGATTCGAACCGCCCACGGTGCAGTTAGCCGCGATACAAAGTTTGGTGGTCTACCCCAGTCGACTAGAGTGCCGGCATTATATCGTGTTTGTCCTGAACTCACCACCCCCGAGACAGGAGGGCATGGCTGCCAAGTTTCATCATCCTACAGTATAAAGAACTAATTTCAATTAATTTACTTTTGGCTGAGTGCCTTTTTGATTAATTGACAATGCAAAACTAATGGATTTAATTTTTTGTTGCAAATTTTCTATAAAAATTTTTGAAAATTTTGATTTCATTCAATAAAAATAGACTTTTGTTAAACAAAATCTAATTTTACTACTTCATCATGGAACGAAATTTAGAAATTGATAAAATTGATAGTACTGACTTAAAAATCTTGGCTCTTCTTTTGGAAGATGCTCACCTTGCGTACACAGAAATTGGAAAACGCGTACACGTTTCGGGTGGAACTGTTCACGTTAGAATGAAAAAATTAGAGCAACTCGGTATTGTAAAAGGAGCTCAATTATTAGTAGACCAAACCAAACTCGGATGGGATATCAGTGCTTTTTTAGGAATATATTTGGACAAAAGTTCTTTATACGAAGAAGTAGCCATCGAACTAGAAAGGATTCCAGAAGTTGTCAATATTCATTATACCACAGGCATTTATAGTATCTTCGCCAAAATCGTCTGCCGCGACACAGAGCACCTTCGCCAAGTACTTCACGACAAAATTCAAAGAGTTGGGGGCATTCAACGTACTGAGACATTTATATCATTAGAGGAACGAATTGCACGTCCTATTCCGTTGGCAGAATAATGATATTTTCATTGTTTTTGATACATTTGCACAAACCCTTCTTCTACATTTATTGTATACAATCAATATAATAAAAAAAGAAGATACGTAACGAAACTTACCTCTTTGGCTCATTTGAGCACAAAGAGGCCCAACTGACTTCATATGAAATTAACATTTTGGGGGGCCGCGCAGCAAGTAACTGGCAGCATGTACCTCCTCGAATTGGACAACGATTATCGTATTTTAATAGACTGTGGTTCTGATTTTGAAAGCGGCGACCGTAAACGAGCGCTTAACGAAAAAACAACACCATTTTCAAATGCTCTTTTCCCTTTTGAAGCTTCGTCTATCAACGTTGTTTTACTCACCCACGCACACATCGATCATTCTGGGAATATTCCTAATTTATACCGCGATGGCTACGAAGGCCAAGTACTTTGTACAGACTCTACGCTTTCTCTGACTACAATCTTGCTAAAAGATGCTGCTTTATTAAATCAGAAAAAGCTCAATGAAATTAATAATGCCGATTCGCAGCGAAAACGAAAAAAGGGAAAGAAAAAAGAGCTTCCAAAAGATTTATACCTCGAAAAACAGGTACGGGAAGCCTTAGAAAACTTTGTCCCTTTAGCATTTAATCGCCGTTTTAGAGTAGCCGACAACGTCATTGTCACGTTTGTTCCTGCGGGGCATTTATTGGGTGCCGCCCACGTAGTGATTGAAATTTGGGAAGATGGGAAGAAAAAAACCATTGGTTTTTCGGGAGATGTTGGTCGCAAAGGGTACCCTTTGTTGATTGACCCCGCTCCTGTTCCTCAAGTAGATTATCTAATCTGCGAAACTACCTATGGTAACCGACTCCACGAAAAAGAGGCGACTCCTGAAGAAGCTTTGGCAGCGGTAATTAAACGCACTTGCGTTGATATTCCTGGACGTCTTATCATACCTTCTTTTAGTGTTGGGCGTACTCAAGCATTGTTGTATACATTAAATAAATTATACAACGACCACAAGCTCCCTCCTATCAAAGTATTTGCCGATAGTCCTCTCGCATTTGAGAGCTCTCGGGTGTACCAACGGAACGTACGGATGCTCAATCGAGAGGCTCGGGAGTTCAATGAAGAGAACGAATCTTTGTTTGATTTCGAAAATTTAATCTACCTAGAAAGTACCGATGCTAGTCGTGCTATTTCTAACCATGTAGAACCTTGCATTATCATTTCTTCCTCTGGCATGGTTCAGGGAGGGCGCGTGGAATACCATGTGGCTCAGAACATTAGCAATCCATATTGTACTATTTTACTCATTGGCTATTGCGCCGAAGGAACTCTTGGATGGCGTCTATTGAATGGCCAAACGACACTACGAATCAGAGGGAAAGACGAACAAGTGTTGGCCAATATCGAAAAAATTGACGTATTTAGCGGCCACGGAGACAAAGAAGACCTTCTGACATTTGTTCAGCAACAGGCACCTGCCCAGCTAAAAACCATCTTCCTTGTTCATGGTGAAACCCCAAGTATGGAACATTTTAAAAACACTTTACAATCAGTCGGTTACGAAAATATCGAGATTCCCACAAAGGGACAAACTTTTGAATTGTAAGCAACCAACTTTATGCCAACTTACTTAGATTTTGAAAAACCTGTGGCTGAGCTCGAATCAAAGCTTGCCGAGTTAAAAAAACTCGCCGATACGACTCAAGTCGATGTTTCGGAAGCTGTTTCAAAACTCGAAAACAGCATCATACAATTACGTAAAGATACTGCACAGAACCTCACACGATGGCAACGGGTGCAACTTTCGCGCCACCCCGACCGCCCCTATACACTTGATTATATCGAATTGATGTGTGAGGAATTTATTGAACTTCACGGTGATCGTACTGTTCGCGATGACCCTGCTATGGTAGGTGGTTTTTGCAATATCGACGGACAAAGTATGCTCATCATTGGGCAACAAAAAGGGAGAAATACTAAACAACGCCAACACCGTAATTTTGGCATGGCAAACCCCGAAGGCTACCGCAAAGCGTTACGCCTAATGAAATTGGCCGAAAAATTTAATAAGCCTATTGTTGCCCTTATTGACACGCCAGGGGCTTTTCCAGGTCTGGAAGCAGAAGAACGCGGACAAGGCGAAGCGATTGCCCGCAACTTGAAAGAGATGTTTATGCTCAAAGTACCTGTCATTTGTATTATTATCGGGGAAGGGGCTTCAGGTGGAGCTTTGGGGATTGCGATTGGCGATCGCGTGCTCATGTTAGAAAATACCTGGTATTCTGTTATTTCGCCCGAATCTTGCTCGTCTATTTTATGGCGTAGCTGGAATTTTAAGGAGCAAGCAGCTGAAGCCCTACGACTTACTGCAACCGATATGACGTTTGCTAAATTGATTGATGGAATTGTGGAAGAACCTCTCGGGGGTGCCCATCTATCCCACCAAGAAATGGCAGATAAGTTGAAAAAAGTTATTTTGGATAGTATTAGCGAACTCCAAAAACTATCGCCCGAAGAACGAATCAATCAGCGTATTGACAAATTCTGCTCGATGGGCGTATTTACGGAATGAAAACCATAAAAAACATCATTTTTGATCTTGGGGACGTAATTATTAATATTGACGTCCCTAAAGCTTCGCACTCGTTTGCTACGTTAAGTCAAAAGCCGTTGGAGGAAGTTCAAAAACTAATTCAACACAATGAAGTTTTTAAGAAATTTGAAACGGGGCAGTTATCTGCCCCTGATTTTAGAAACTACATTCGAAGCGTTTTTGAACAACCCAATTGGACGGATGCTGAAATTGATACAGCCTGGAATTCTCTTCTCCTTGATATTCCTTCCCAGCGCATTGCTAAAATTCAGGAGTTAGCGCAAAAGGGGTATCGGCTTTTTCTCCTAAGCAATACAAGTTCTATTCACGTAGAGGAAGTAAACCGAATTCTTCATCGAACTACTGGCATTCCTCAGCTCAACGATTTATTCGAAACGCTCTTTCTTTCGTATGAAATGGGGGTAATGAAACCTCACCACGCTATTTACCACGGAGTTTTGGAAAGTGCAGGTATCATTGCTAAAGAATCCCTATTTTTAGATGATAATGCAGACAACATTCGTGCGGCAAACGAAGTAGGTATTCAAACTATATTGGTACAAAAACCGACATCCATTGTCGACTATTTAAAAGATTTCTAAGTGAACTCTACCCGTACCCTGCTTATTCAACTTCTTCTGTTTGTTTTAACAGTTATAAGTACCTCCTTGGCAGGTGCTGAATGGATGTTTGGACGCCCATTCGACCTTCCCTTCTTCCAAATTGAAAATCCATTGGGTTGGGAACATTTCTGGCAGGGCTTTCAGTTTTCAATCCCCTTTCTAGGCATTCTAACAGCCCATGAGTTTGGACATTATTTTGCAGCCAAATACCACAAAGTACGGGTTACGTTGCCGTACTACATTCCGCTTTGGCTAGGCATTGGACAAACCATCGGAACGCTAGGGGCATTCATTCGAATCAAAGAGTTTATTCGTTCCAGAAAAAAATACTTCGACATTGGCGTAGCTGGCCCACTTGCGGGCTTTGTGGTAGCCCTCGGGGTTCTTTGGTACGGCTTTACTCATTTACCTACCCTCGATTATATTTTTAAAATTCACCCAGAATACCAAAAATACGGAATGGGGTTTGCACGGGTAGTTTATACTAAAAACCAAAGCGGCAATATCTTATTGGGCGACAACTTACTTTTTTCATTTTTTAAAAACTACGTCGCAGACCCAACACGTTTGCCTCCTCCCCAAGAAATAATGCATTATCCATTGCTTTTAGCGGGGTATCTTGCGCTATTTTTCACATCGCTCAATCTCATTCCTATTGGTCAACTCGACGGTGGGCATATCTTATACGGTTTGATTGGTAACAAAAAATTTAGAATTGTTTCGCCCATTCTATTTTTCGTATTTATCACCTATGCAGGACTTGGATCGTACCGCCCTCAAGAATTTGCCATTGCCAACGACGGTAAGTTTTGGGAATTGTTTGCATCGCTAGTGATTTACACCTTTTTCCTACAGTTATGTTATAGTAGAATCGACGAAGAGAATCCACTTACGAAATGGATGCTGGCCCTTCTAAGCGTCACTATTCAACTTGTTATTTCGTACTTCTTCCCAACCACCGATGGTTATTCGAGTTTTTTACTTTTTGGATTCTTAATAGGCCGCGTGCTGGGCGTTTACCACCCCCCTACCGACGATATTGTCCCACTAAGTACTTCCCGAAAAATAGTGGGTTGGTTAGCTTTGATTATCTTTGTACTTTGTTTTAGTCCAAAACCGTTTATTATCTTATAATTAACGTCGCATTTGTACTTGTTTGAAAGGCTGAAAGCCCATTCTTGCAACCCCCTCATTTGCTGCGTTTTTCCAATCCATGATTATTTCTCTTGCCAAGCGCGCCACTCAAGCGCAAGAATACTATTTCTCCGTCAAGCTTGCTGAAGTTCGTAAACTCCTTGCGGCTGGCCACGATGTCATTAATATGGGTATTGGCAATCCTGACCAAGCACCTTCCGAAGCCACAGTCGAAGCATTAAAAAATACGGCTTCGCTTACCAATACCCACGGGTATCAGTCGTACAAAGGTATACCTGCACTGCGTCAAGGTATTGCCCAATGGTATGACCGAGTATACGGTGTTCATCTTGACCCTGAAAATGAAATTCTTCCGCTGATTGGCTCTAAAGAAGGAATCACGCACATTAGTCTCACCTTTTTAGATGAAGGCGACGAAGTGCTCGTTCCCGAACTAGGCTATCCTGCGTACCGTGCCGTAAGTGAAATGGTAGGAGCAACAGTGATTGAGTATCCTCTTCAAGAAGATAACCACTGGCAGCCAGATTGGAATGCCATGGAGAAGTTGGTGAGTTCAAAAACCAAACTAATGTGGCTCAATTACCCACACATGCCTACGGGTGCACCTGCCACACCTCAGCTTTTTGAAAACGCAGTTCGTTTTGCCCAAAAAACCCATCTTTTGTTGTGTCACGACAATCCGTATAGCCTCATTCTCAATCAAAAGCCTCCCATTAGTTTGCTTTCCGTTGACGGCGCAAAAGAGGTGGCAATTGAGCTAAATTCCATGTCTAAATCCCACAACATGGCGGGCTGGAGAATCGGATGGTTATCAGGGGCAAAAGAATACATTGATGCTGTTTTGACCATTAAAAGCAACGTCGATTCGGGCATGTTTTTAGGAATTCAGCAAGCGGCAGTAGCGGCCCTCCAAAATTCGGACGAGTGGCATTCCGCCCAAAACGCCGTTTATCATAGTCGTTTGGATGCGGCAAAGACATTTTTAGCTACTTTAAATTGTACGCTAGACGAGCGTCAAGAAGGAATGTTTTTGTGGGCAAAACTTCCCGAAAATGTAGCATCAGCTGAAAAGTTGGTGGATGAACTGTTGTACCAAAAGTATATCTTCATCGCTCCTGGATTTATTTTTGGCCCCAAAGGACAGCGGTACATTCGAGTATCGCTCTGTATGCCCGCCGAACGTATTTGGCAAGCCGTAGAACGGCTTAAAGCATAAGTTTAACTTGTGGGAAAGGAGGCTTGTCATCTTTCCCACAAGATGACTACTCAGTTTAAGTTACCCATAATGATGAACGAGGCATTTATCATCGTTGGACTTTCGTATTCCTTGGGATTATGTTCTCCTTCCAAAGCATTGTAGTAAAGTAACACTTTGATCCAACTTGCGATACCGTTATCGAGGTCATTCACGTTGCGGTATTCCTCCAGTTCTTTCGCCCATTTTTTAGTTTTAGTACTATATTTTTTTCGCAAGAAGTGCTCAAGACTCATCCTTACTTCACCGTCATGTACATAATACTCAAATCGGCCGTGTTCTTGGGAAGTTTCTGGTAATAAATCAGTAGTTGAAGCCGTAAAAGTAAGCAGTCGCTTGCGACCGTGAGGTTTTAATCGACGTTGGATGTTAAGGCCCCCCTCCCCAATATTTTCATACACAACTTCGCGATTACCGTCGGGCAACAGCCCCTTTACAAAGTGCCGAGTGAGTTGAACCCTAACGTCCCAAAACGAGAACGATTCTATCTGTCGGCTACCAAAGGCGCGGTGTCGACCATCTTCAAGCTTTATAGACACCACTTCCACTTCGGGGGCGTACAACAGCTCCCCTTTCAGTCGCTCGCCTGTAGCGAGTCTAATCTCTCCCTTTGACCAATGCTCTTTTGGTCGGGCTTCCAGGGAAAGCAATGCTATCCATGCCAAGCCAAGGCTTAGTAAAAAATTTTTCATGTGAACTAATAATGTGTGTGTTGTGAATGTGTAATAAACTTTCTAGCGGCTATTAAAGCGTTTTTAACCATTTTAATAAACCAACTATTCTACCAAAAATAACAACTTTTACCATACAAACAATACCTTTAGTCCATATTTTTGCAATTTTATTTGCCTAAAACAACATCCTCTTGTTAAAATACAATTATCAACACAATTCGTTGTTTATCAAGCGGTCTATCCGCTTGAAATTCCTCTAAAAATTCATTTATACCGTTGATTCTTTTTCCCTCACGCTTTTTTTGCGTTACTTTGTATGCTAAACTATTTAACAGGCAACGTTTTATTATTAACAAAACCTACCTAACAAAGATGAGTACAATCCAATCGGTACACGCCCGTCAAATCCTTGACTCTCGCGGTAATCCCACAGTAGAAGTTGATGTTCGCACAGAAAACGGCTTTCTTGGCCGTGCAGCCGTGCCATCAGGTGCCTCTACAGGTATTCACGAAGCAGTCGAACTACGTGATGATGACAAGAGCGTATATCTCGGAAAAGGCGTATTGAAAGCCGTTCAGAATGTAAACGAAATCATCTATCCTGAACTTTTGGGACTTTCTGTATATGATCAAAATCTGATTGACAAAATCATGATTGAGCTCGACGGTACTGCCAACAAAGGCAAGTTGGGTGCCAATGCTATCTTGGGGGTATCTTTGGCAATTGCTAAAGCCGCAGCACAAGAAGCAGGTCTATCATTGTTCCGTTACGTAGGTGGAGTTAACGCCAACACTCTTCCTGTTCCAATGATGAACATCATGAATGGTGGAGCACACGCAGACAATGCTATCGACTTCCAAGAGTTTATGGTAATGCCAACAAACGCAACTTCTTTCTCTCAAGCACTTCGCATGGGTACTGAGGTTTTCCACGCGTTGAAAGGTGTATTAAAATCAAAAGGTTATTCTACGAACGTAGGTGATGAAGGCGGCTTTGCTCCAAACATCCAGTCGAACGTAGAAGCCCTTGAAACAATCCTTATTGCTATTGAGAAAGCAGGATACCGTCCAGGTGAAGATATTTCAATCGCTATGGATGCCGCCGTTTCTGAGCTTTGGAATGAAGAAAAACAACGCTATGTCTTCAAGAAATCAAGCAAAGAAGAATTAACTTCTGCTCAAATGGCTGATTTCTGGACTGAGTGGGTAAACAAATATCCTATCATTTCAATCGAAGACGGTATGGCTGAAGACGATTGGGCAGGTTGGAAGTTACACACTGACGCTATCGGAAACAAATGCCAACTTGTAGGTGATGACCTTTTCGTAACCAACGTAAAACGCGTTGAAATGGGTATCGAAAAAGGCGTTGCCAATGCCGTATTGGTGAAAGTAAACCAAATCGGTTCGTTGACTGAAACCATCGACACCGTTAGCTTGGCAAAACGTAATAGCTACAAAAACATCATGAGCCACCGTTCGGGTGAAACCGAAGATTCAACCATCGCTGACTTGGCGGTTGCGTTGAACACAGGTCAAATCAAAACTGGTTCTGCTTCACGTTCTGACCGTATGGCAAAATACAACCAATTGCTCCGCATCGAGGAAGAATTGGGAGAAACAGCTTACTTCCCTGGTAAGAAGTTCTAATTAATGTCGAGTGCAGAATGTCGAATAAACACATCCATTCGACGTTCTGCATTCGACATCACATGGGTGCCCCCGTTGACATTCCTTCTGCATCTAACCCTCAACACTTTATGCAGTTCCTCAACCGTTTTCGTTTTCTCAAAAATTTTTACTGGGCAACTTCTTTAGGGTTGTTAACTTGGCTACTTTTTTTTGAACTAAATAGTATCCCTGACCAAGTCGGAAACTGGCTCGAACTTCGTGATTTAGAAAATCAAAAAGAATATTACGAAGAATTAATCGAGCTTCTCAAAAAAGAACAGGCCTCCACACTCGGCACCAACGAGTTGATGGAAAAGTATGCCCGTGAAAAGTATTTTATGAAAAAAGACAGCGAGGAGGTGTTTGTGTTGGTGGATAAAAATGGGGAACCATTTGAAAAATAAACCTTCCATTTGGTCAGTTGGAAATGACGAGATGAGCTAATTTTTCATTTTCTAATTGGCACATTTTCAACATTTGTGAAAATACAAGTCCTCTTCGTTTGCCTCGGCAATATTTGCCGCTCCCCATTAGCCGAAGGTGCCTTTCGAGAGCTAGTAGCTCAAAAAGGTCTATCAAATGTCATTTCTTGTGATTCCGCAGGCACTCACGGTTACCACGTAGGTGCCCTTCCCGACCGACGATCACGTAGGGTAGCTGCCGATTATGGAATTACCCTCACCCACCACGCTCGAAAGCTCTCAAGTGATGATTTTGCCAACTTTGACTACATCATCGCCATGGACGAATCCAATCTGGAAAACATCCAAACCCAAAGCTATCGCTCCACGGGATTTTATCCAGCAGAAGGACGCGTACTTTTGTACCGTGACTTTGATGAGCAGGCCGACTCCCCCAATGTCCCCGACCCTTACTATGATGATATATCTGCCTTTGAGGAAGTATATCAAATCGTTAGCAGGTGCGGCGAACGTTTTTTGGAATACTTGATAAAGGAACATAACTTAGTATAAAAAATTGAACCCACAATGAGTCAAAAAGTAATTTTAATCATCATGGATGGCTGGGGAATCGCTAAACAAGGCGAAGAAAACCGTTCGGCTGTCATCGCTGCCAATACCCCTTTTTACGATAGCATTCTTCAACAATATCCCCACAGCAAACTCGAAGCGAGCGGCCTTGCCGTTGGACTTCCCGCTGGACAAATGGGAAACTCAGAGGTAGGCCATACCAACCTCGGCGCAGGTCGTATTGTATACCAAGATTTAGTAAAAATCAATTTAGCGGTTGAGACAGGCTCTATTGCCCAAGAACCAACGCTCGTCGAGGCATTTAACTATGCAAAAGCCAATCAAAAGAAAGTGCATTTTATTGGTTTGGTTTCTGACGGAGGTGTTCACTCACACATCGACCACGTAAAAGGCCTTTGCAAAGCCGCTCAAGAGGCGGGCTTAAGCGACGTATTTGTTCACGCATTTACCGACGGTCGTGACTGCGACCCTAAAAGTGGCGCCGCTTTCATTAGCGACTTACAAACTTCGTTGGCAGCCACAACTGGCAAGATAGCCAGCGTAACTGGGCGCTTCTATGCCATGGACCGCGACAAGCGTTGGGAACGCGTAGCCAAAGCCTACAACGTAATGGTCAACGGAACTGGAAACGAGACTGTTACCGATAGTCAGATTGTTTCCGCCATTGAAGCTTCATACGCGGCAGGAACTACCGACGAGTTTATTGAGCCAATCGTGGTGGTAGACGAAGAAGGTGCTCCTATTGCAAAAATCGAAGATGGAGACGTTGTATTGTGCTTCAATTTCCGTACCGACCGTGGGCGCGAAATTACCGAAATGCTTACGCAACAAGATTTCCCTGAGCAAGGTACGACCAAATTGAATTTGTACTACCTCACCATGACCAACTACGACGACGCTTTTGTAGGGGTAAAAGTGATTTATGACAAAGATAATTTAAAAAATACCCTCGGAGAGGTGTTAGAAAGTGCGGGTAAAACGCAAATTCGGATTGCCGAAACGGAGAAATATCCGCACGTGACGTTCTTCTTCTCAGGCGGGCGTGAAGTTCCTTTTGAGGGCGAAAAACGGTTGTTGTGCCCATCGCCCAAGGATGTAAAAACGTACGATTTGAAGCCAGAAATGGCGGCTTTTGACATCCGCGACGCCATTGTTCCAGAAATCGAAGCAGAAACGGCTGATTTTATTTGCCTCAATTTTGCTAACCCTGACATGGTAGGTCACACGGGTGTTTTTGAGGCAGTTGTTAAAGCATGCGAAACCGTTGACCAATGCACACAAGCCGTAGCTACGGCGGGCCTTGCGCACGGATACACGTCTATTATCATTGCCGACCACGGCAACTCAGACTATATGCGAAACGATGACGGGACTCCTAACACAGCTCACAGTACCAATCTTGTACCTTGTATCTTTGTAGGCAACGAATACAAAGGACAACCTAAAGATGGAAAACTCGCCGACATTGCGCCAACCATTTTGGCATTGTTAGGCGTTGCCCAGCCTGCGGAAATGACAGGAGTTAGCTTGTTGTAACATCGAACTTTTTACAGACGGTGAGGGTTATTGAGCCATGAAAGCATTTTTTTGTTTATTTCTAGCGCTCATTTCCCTCGCTGCCTGTCAGCCTTCAGCCGAAACCAACCAAACAAAGTCGTACTTTGATTTAAAAGGCTTTATCGAAACCCAAATTCGTGAATTAGAAAAGCGAAAACCAACCGTCGAAAAAAAGATGACCCTCGACGGCGAAAGTGATACGAAGCAAACCAATGACATCCGTTGGGACAAAGAATTAGACCTGTTTATTCAAGCTGACCTCAACAAACAGGCGTATCAACTTAGCTACGAAACTACCCAGCCTAGTCCCCGAACCAACCTTTATACGCTCAAAAAAAGCGAATCTAAGCCCGTTCAATCCATGAAAGTGACATTTGATGACAAAACTCAAATGCCAGTCAGTATTGACGTTGTTCTTCGGGAAGAAAACAAACTTTATGATTCTGAGAAACAGCTACATTTAACGTGTGGTATGCGACCAGAAGGTGTTTGGATGATAAAATCGTACGTAATTTCTGGTTTTCAGCACCTTTCCTTGACTGATAAAAAAACATTTTCCATCTCAGGGACGCTTTTCTAAAGTGTTGATTCTTTAGCGAGAGAGTTTTGCTCTTTTACAGCAACGAAAAAGGACGCTTAGCAGCGTCCTTTTTCGTTGAATACAAATTAGACCTAGCGACCATTTGTTTGACCTGAGCCACCGCGAGGGTTATAACCTGAGGCAAACAAAGGATATTGATCAAAAATAGTTCTCACTACGTTTCGATAATAATTGTTGGCAGCGTTAGGATTTTTAAATATCCCAGCAGCATAACCTCTCCAAACCACTTGGTCGGTATCGGCATCAATGAGCGAAACGATAATGGTACCTTTATCCAACGAGTAGCGAATTGGTTCGTACTTAAACGAATCATCTTCTGTATCGACCCAGTTTTTAATTACTGGTTGCATGTATCCTTGGTAACGTAAGTTATCGTAGAAAATACCGTAGTTGACCAATAGCGAGGGTTTGTTGGTTGTTAAGCGATAACCGCGCGCTTGCATTTGGCGGTGGATAGCGTTATACACTTCAGTACAAACGTTTCCTGTATCCCGTTCACATTCCAAAAACGCGTACGTACTGTACTCTTTGAAATTGGTTTCGTAACTGTAATCGTGTTCAACAAAAATTTTCTGACTCGTATTACAACTTGCTGCCACAATAACAACAGCACATCCAAGCAGTAAAAGTTTGACAAGCTTCATAGATAGTTCGTTTTGGGTGTTTAGAGAATATTTGATTAAAAATACGAAATTTTCCACAAAAGCAAATTTTTTACTGCATTTCTTGCTATCACCCAAATTTACCCTACATAATAGGCTACAGCTTGTTGGATTTCGGATGGAGTCACTTTAATATCATACGCACAGGTTCCGATTCCGTCTAGCAGTGAAAAGCGCAACTCTCCTCCCTTATTCTTTTTATCCTGTTGCGCTAAAGAAATAATAGTGGGCACGTCCGTTAATTGTAACGAGGCCTTTCCAAACACTGAAAATATAAACTCCTCAACCTGCTCTAGTGTTTGCAAATCCACCATTTTTTTGCGGTAGGCCAAATAGGTTTCCATAATCATTCCTGCCGCAATTGCTTCCCCGTGTAACAAACGCTCCTTAGGTGGTTTGCTTAAAAAGTACGTTTCAACGGCGTGCCCAATTGTATGGCCAAAATTCAAAATTTTACGAAGCCCCTTTTCCGTTGGATCAGTAGCGACGATTTTTTTCTTGATTTCGACCGAGTGCGCTATTAAATCAGTCCAATTTTGTTGTTCAAAGTCTTTCTTGCGAATTTCTTCCCACTTTCCAGCATCAGCAATCAAACAGTGCTTTACAATTTCGGCAAATCCTGAGCGCAATTCTATATACGGAAGCGTCTGTAAAAAGGATGCGTCGATTAAAACATTTTTTGGCTGCGTAAAAACTCCCAAATGATTTTTGAAACCTTGGAAGTCAATTCCCAATTTTCCCCCTACGCTCGCATCTACTTGCGATAATAACGTAGTTGGAATCTGCACAAAATCGATTCCTCGCTTGTAGGTCGCGGCACAAAAACCTCCCATATCACCAATTACTCCCCCTCCTAGGTTGAACACTACCGCATGACGATCGAGTTGAGCTTGCGTCATATCGCCCCAAATCTTTTCACAGGTTGCTAAGTTTTTGTGTTGCTCTCCCGCTTGCACCACAATCAGCTCATGTTTGGGCAGTAAAGGTTTAATTTTAGCATAACAAAATTTACGAGTGTTGGCATCAGAAATGACAACTATTTTTGAATACTGATGCGCTGAAAGGTACGCAGGTAGACTCTCCTGAATCGGTGCAATGGTTACAGACATAGTGAGTTTGAGATTTTATCAACCAAAAGTAAGAACATTTACCGCGAATTTACACCTGCGCTTTCATCCATGCAAAAATCCGCACAAATCCGCAGTCTTTTGTGGACGAAACCGCACACTAACGCAATTTTGTTCGATAAAATATTGCAAATACGAGCGTTATTCCGTTTTTTTGAAGTAAATCCATATTTATTATAATCAACTATTTCACACTCTAACAACCAAATTGACCAACTATGGAAAAACTTCTCCTTCGAAGTATGGCTTTCCTGGTATGTTTTGGCGTGAGTCTGTCGCTTTGGGCGCAAGACCGAGTCATTTCAGGAAAAGTAGTGAGTACCGCTGATAACAGCGTGCTCCCAGGTGTAAGTATCGTTGTCAAAGGTACTTCAAGAGGTACAACTACCGACAACAACGGAGATTACAAAGTAACTGTCCCTTCTAACTCAACGCTTATTTTTAGCTACATTGGTTTTTTGAAGCGAGAAGTAAAAGTTGGAAATCAAACTGTTTTGAACGTTACACTTGATAGTGATGAATCTGTATTAGACGAAGTTGTAGTAACCGCTTTAGGGGTAAAAAAAGAGAAAAAAGCACTAGGTTATTCAACTCAAGATGTCAAAGGGCAAGATATCATTGACACTGGCCGAGATAACTTTTTGACAGCGATGCAAGGACGGATTTCGGGTCTTACTATGACTCCTACTTCTGGCTCTCCTGGGTCATCGGTATCTATTCAATTACGTGGTGCCAGTTCAATCGGCGGCAATAATCAACCACTTTTTGTTGTGGATGGCCTTCCCATCGACAACCGCACTTTTGGCCAAGGAGCCTTAGTTTCTGACCAACCAAACCGCGCCAATGATTATCTAAACCGTGCGGCCGATATCAACCCTAACGATATTGAGAGCATTACGGTGTTAAAAGGGCCAGAAGCGGCCGCCTTGTACGGAATCGATGCTTCTGCTGGTGCCATTTTGATTACCACTAAAAAAGGAACCCAAAGCGGTAAAGGAAAAGTAACGTATGATAACTCATTTCGAATGGAAGAGGTCTATCGTTTTCCTCAAATACAAACTGTCTACGGTAGAGGATTAAATGGCGCTGCTGACCCTAATACTCAGCGCTTTTTTGGGCCAAAATTGCCAGAAAACACTCAAATTTATGACAATATTGACGCATTTTTCCGTACTGGTTTTACCCAAAAACACAATTTTGGTTTAGAAGGTGGAAGCGATCGAGTTACTTATCGTTGGTCAACTTCTTACACAAACCAAAACGGTACAATCCCAACAAGCGCGTTTAAATCGCTTTCTTCACGTTTGACTGCCACGGCAAAAATCACGCCTAAACTCGAAGCTACAACTTCTTTCAACTTCGTCAACACTCAAGTTGTTAAACCAGTACGCAGCGAATTTGGGTTCTTGATTGGTTTGCTAACTTGGCCTTCGTACGACGATGTGAGCAACTATCTGAATCCAGACGGAACCCGCCGTCGCTTAATTGCTGACACGGGCGAATACGATAACCCATTTTTTAGTGTTAATAAAAATAAGAACTCAGACCGCACTCGCCGAACTATTGGGAATTTTACCCTTAATTATAACCCAACAAAATGGTTGAACATTGTAGGTCGTTTTGGAGCAGATACCTATTCTACACTGGGTAACTTTTTCCAACATCCTGAATCTAACCAAGGATTGGCAGGTAGAGGTAGTATTGAAAACTACAATGAAAATAGCCAGCTTCTTAATGGAAACTTTTTGGTAACAGCCAGAAAAGAGTTCGGCAAATTTAAAAGTTCGCTACTCGTCGGAAGTTCTGTAGACGACAGAAACTATGAAGTAACTGCCGTTCGTGGAGAAAAGCTTTACCTTGCTGATTACAACTCCATCAACAACACTGACCCTACCACTCAACGTAACAAACTAACAATCACTCGTCAACGTTTGTTGGGAGTATTTGGGAAACTTGATTTGGATTATGACAATTATTTGTTCCTTTCAGTTACTGGACGTAATGACTGGTCGTCGACACTTCCTAAAGCAAATAACTCCTTCTTTTATCCTTCCGTAAGTACAAGTTTTGTTTTCACAGATTTGCCTGTTTTGAAAGACAAATTTACTGCACTATCATACGGTAAAATTCGTGCGTCATACGCCCAAACAGGAAAAGATGCTCCTCCGTACCGAGTACGTGCCCGTCTTGTTCCTCAAACAAGCACAGGTGGTGGATTTATTTATGATTTCTACGGCGATAACCCAGACCTCAAACCAGAACGAACTAGTGGTTTTGAGTTAGGAACAGAGCTAAAATTCTTTAAAAACCGTTTAGGGCTTGAATTTGCCTATTACTCAAACGAGCGTTCAAAACAAATCGTTGTGCAACGCCTTAGCTACGGTACAGGATTTATTTTTGGTTTGTTGAACGGGGGTACCTTCTCCAATCGTGGTATTGAACTTACCCTTAATGCAAATCCCGTTAAATCTCCGAATTTCAATTGGGACATCACCGCCAACTTTACACGATTTAAAACAGAAGTTCGCAACCTTCCTGCTGACGTATCTGAATACTACAACTCAGACACATGGCTTTACGGAAACGCGCGTGCAAGTGCCTTTCCTAGCGGTTTAGAAAGTTATTACAGCACGCTCAATCTCGCCTACAATCAGCGGGGAGCGGCAAGTGCTACGGCAATCGGAGGATATAGCTATTTGCGGAACAACCGTGGAGATATTTTGATTAGCCCTGCCACAGGTCTTCCTGTTACCAATACTAACTTCCTACCTATAGGAGACCGTAACCCTGACTTTACGATGGGTCTTACAAACCTCTTCCGTTTCAAAAACTTACAAATGTCCTTCCTACTTGACATTCGTAAAGGTGGAGATGTATTCAATGGTAACGAACGGTATTTGTACGCAATGGGTCTAAGCACACGCACGCTCAACCGTGATCAGCCTGTGGTATTTAAAGGCGTTTTACGTGATGGTCTTGAAAATAGTGACAACCCAACGGCTAACAACATTCAAGTAAGTCCTTCAACGCGCCTCGACTACTACACAAGTGCGTTGCCTGAATCTGAATTTGTAGAAAAAGACATCAACTGGCTTCGTTTACGGGATATTACAGTAAGCTATAAATTCCCTAAAGAGTTATTGTCTCGTACAAAAGTATTTACTACGGCAAGTGTGTTCGTAACTGGTACTGACTTATTCTTATTAACCAACTATACTGGCGCTGACCCAAGTGTAAATGGAAACTCAGCAAGTACGTTGGGGGTTGGTTCAGCAGGGTTTGACTTTGGTACGCTAGCTTTACCGCGCGCTGTCTCGTTTGGTATTCGTGTTGGTCTCTAGTTTTCACTCATTAGGTTCCCTTGGAAATACGTACTTTCCTATTGGTAACTGAAAACACAAAAGTAAAACAATGAAAAAAACATATAATTTTCTTCTCTCCCTTGGACTAATCGCCAGTCTTACAAGTTGTGAGAATTACTTAGACATAAATACTGACCCTAGTAATCCACAAGTCGCGGAATCTTCTGCCATTTTGCCTCCTGTTTTATCACAAATGGTTCGTGGCCACGTCTTCGACTCACGTTTTACAGGTCGCTATGTTCAATATTGGGGACTCAACTCAGCACTCGATAGCTGGGAACGTCATGGATATATCTCAGGAAGTGACAATGGCGGTGAAATGTGGCGCTCGCACTACTGGTCAGTTGGTAAAAATATCGACCTCATCATTGAAGACGCTACGCCTAAAAAACAGTTTGATTTTGTTGGAGCAGCGAAGGTAATTCGGGCTTGGGGTTGGCAAACTACCACCGATATTCACGGTGAAATGATTCTGAAACAAGCTTGGGAGCCGAACCGTTACGTATTTGATTACGATTCTCAAGAGGATGTTTACAAAGAAGTTGTTCGCTTGGCAAACGATGGTATTAAAGACTTGAGCAATCCCGAAACAATCCCTGCCCTCAAACGAGGAGATGCGGTTTATAATGGAGATGTGACAAAGTGGGTAAAATTTGCGTATGCCGTTTTGGCCCGCAACGCGCATAATTTGACCAATAAATCATCGTATGACCCTAATAAGGTCATCGAATACGTTGATAAGTCATTTTCGAGTAATGCCGACAACTTTTCGGTGCCTCACGCAGGAACCAACACGGCAGACGGCAACTTCTATGGGCCACTACGCGCAAACCTCACCACGACTGTTCCTGGTGCCTACATTATTGGTCTACTCGACGGCACAACGTTTAGTGGCGTCGTAGACCCGCGTTTGCCTATCATGTTTGCGGCTTGCCCAGACGGGGTCTATCGTGGAGTACAATCTACTTTTGGCGACCCTAACAACGTGGCAGGTAACACTAAACGGATTCCTTTACTCTGGGGAAATTTACCTGGAACCACTGCTCCAACCGCTGGTCGTTGGATTTACCGCGACAACGCTCCTTATCAATTGGCTACGTATTCTGAGCTGCAATTCATTAAAGCAGAAGCTGCGTTGAAAAAAGGTGACAAAGCCCTTGCTCTAACCGCTTACCAAAAAGGAATTGACGCACACTTAGATTTTGTGGGTGTAGCTACAGCAGATAAAGCCAAATACCTTGCAAGTAAAGCTGTAAAACAAGTCTCGGCCGACTTGACGTTGAGTGATATTATGCTTCAAAAGTATATCGCATTATACGCTATTGGCGCAATGGAAACGTGGGTAGACATGCGTCGTCACAAATACAGCGGCGATGTTTATACAGGTTTTGTACTTCCTACAGGCACTCGTTTATTCCCTGACAATGGTGGTAAACCAGTGTACCGTATCCGTCCTCGTTACAACTCCGAATACGTTTGGAACCGTAAATCGCTTGATTTAATCGGGGGCAACAACCCTGATTATCATACGTACGAAGTTTGGTTTATGAAACCTTAATTTGGGGTTATTACTAAAAAAAACACCGCAATGAAACTTACATTCATCAAAAATATTTTCATCGCTGCAAGTGCCGCCGCTCTCATTACCGCTTGTGGTACTGAACATGACTTGTTGCAAGACATTCAAACTGCGACTGGCGCACGCGTTAAGTTTTTTCATGCTGCTCCCGACGCCCCTGGCGTTGCTTTGTATGTTAATGACAAAAAACTTTCAGGCGTATTGACTATTTCTCCTGCTACGCCTGGCGTAATCACCTACGGCAATATTTATCCTAGTACCGATTATGCTTTGGTTGAAGCAGGTGCTGCAAAAGCTCGTTTGATTGTACCCGCTTCTGGGACGACTGGCGAAACGACCGTTTTTAGTGGCACAGTTCCAGTGGAAGATAACAAATACTATTCTGTATTTGCGACTGGGCTTGCCCCAACGTATGGTGCTGTATTGATTCAGGATAACTTACCTGATTTCAATGAGCGCCAAGTATTTTTCCGAGTTGTCAATATGGTTCCCAATGCAACTGCGGTTTCGTTAAGTTTAGCAGGAGCAACCTATGCAGAAAAAATTGAATTCGGAAAAGCAAGTGCATTTGTCCCCTACAACGTAGCCGCTGATTTTAAGGGTGGAGCGATTGCCATTAGTGGTTTTAACATTAAGGCCGACGGTGCTGCCAATGTAACCAACACCAGTACGCTCAACTTTACTGGCTTAACAGGGGGGCGGGCAATTACCATTGTACTCCGTGGGGTATTACCTACGACAGTCGGTGGCACAACAAAGTACCCAATTACTGCTTCATTTTATACAAACCGCTAGATGGTTGTTTTAATCTAAGAATTCATCTTACCTTTTGTAGTTACAAAACCAAGATGATGATTAAACAATCTCCCAACGGTGCCGATTTATTCGGCACCGTTTTTTTATCTTTTATGATGCGTTGGATTGTCCCAACAAAAAACTCCTTCTTGCTCTTTGAGGTGCTACCTCATCGAAACAAGAAGGAGTCTATTTTTTATTGCTTTTAAAAGGCAGTAAGTGCTATTAACAACTAACAGTGCTTTAGCTCCTAAGCGTGCGAGAAGACAGGGTTAAACATACCTACTTCTTTTGCTTCCAACATCGACTCGCCCATCAAGAACTCATCTACTTTGCGGGCAGCCTCACGACCTTCTGAAATAGCCCATACCACCAACGATTGACCACGACGACAGTCACCTGCCGCAAATACTTTGTCAACTGAAGTAGCGTAGCTATTTTCAGCGGCTTTGATGTTTTTACGGAAATCAGTTTCAACACCAAATTGCTCAAGAAGGTACTGTTGTGGGTGAACAAAGCCCGCCGCAATCAGCGCCAAATCACAGTTAACAACGCGCTCATTTTCGGTGATGGGGGCTTTACGACCGTCTTCCAACGTACGCTCTCCTGTGATGTCAGCAATACGCAAGCCTGTCAATTTTTCACCGTCACCAATAAATTCTTGTACGGCAATGGCCCAAAAACGGTCACATCCCTCTTCGTGCGAAGTCGATGTACGTTTGGTCAACGGCCACTGTGGCCAAGGCGTTTTTTCGTCACGAACCTTATAGAATGGTTGCAACTTATCGTCGTATTTTGGCGCAGGCATTACTTCCACTTGCGTAACTGTAGCTGCTTTATGACGATTGGAAGTACCGACACAGTCAGAACCTGTATCCCCCCCACCGATAACTACTACGTGTTTTTCGGTGGCCAAGATTTCACCGTTTGCGTATTTATCGCCACGGTGGTCAACCTCGCGTTCGATGCCCGACACCCGCTTATTTTGTTGACTCAAAAACTCCATCGCTGGGTGTACACCTTTACCGATGTATTTATCCCAACCTGGAATGCGAATTTCACGCGGCTCGGTAGAACCAATGGCCAATACCACGGCGTCAAATTCGCGAAGGATATCATCCGCTTTAATATCAACGCCAATATTAACGCTTGTCTTGAACTCAACGCCCTCTTCCGCCATAACGGCGGCACGGCGAGCTACAACCGTTTTTTCCAATTTAAAATCAGGAATACCGTAGCGTAACAATCCTCCTACTTGGTCGGCGCGCTCAAAGACAGTCACCAAGTGGCCTGCATAATTGAGCTGAGCAGCGGCAGCAAGCCCCGCAGGCCCTGAACCAATCACGGCTACTTTTTTACCCGTACGCTTTGCAGGAATACGAGGCTTTACGTACCCTTTTGCGTAAGCCGTTTCGATGATAGACTTCTCCACGTACTCAATCGCAACGGGTGGTTTATTGATACCCAATACGCACGATGCTTCGCAAGGAGCGGGGCAAATTCTTCCAGTAAATTCTGGAAAGTTGTTGGTACTTGTCAGAATTTGGTACGCGTATTCCCAGTTTTCTTCGTATACAGCGTCGTTAAATTCTGGGATAATATTTCCTAGTGGGCAGCCATTGTGGCAAAACGGAATCCCGCAATCCATGCAGCGTGCTGCTTGTTTTTTTGCATCATCGGTTGTCCCTAGTAATTCAATTTCTTTGTAATCTAAGCGGCGTTCTTCTACACTACGCTTACTTGGCAACTCACGGCCATATTCGATAAATCCAGTGGGCTTTCCCATTTTAGTACTGAATAAAAGATTAAATGAGCGATTGAGAAAATAATCCAGATGTACTTTTTTAGCTTTTTGCTTTAGTTTTCAGAACCTTACAGGCAGGAAAACCTGCCTGCAAGGCCGAATATTAAGGGATGGGCTAATTATTGGGCTACATCTACAACGATGTCTTGGTAGACGACGTTTTTGTCAGCAATCTGTTGCGAAAGGCTAATTCCACGGCTTGCCAACGCATTTTTGAAATCGTTAGGCAATACTTTCACAAACTGACTCAAGTATTTCTCCCAGTCTTGGGTCATCGTGAAGGCCACGTTACTGGTTGTATATTGGAAGTGTTTTTCAACAAAACTCTTCACAATGATTTTATCTTCCTCCGACAAGGAATCAAGGCTTACCATTTCAGGGTTTACTTTAGGGGCAAAATCACCGTCTTTGTCCCAAACGTACGCCACACCACCCGACATACCTGCGGCAAAGTTGCGTCCTACCTCTCCTAAGATAATCGCCACCCCACCTGTCATATATTCGAGACCGTGGTCCCCTACTCCTTCTACCACTACTTTGGCACCCGAGTTACGAACGCAGAAACGCTCTCCTGCCGTCCCCCGAATATAGGCCTCACCCGAGGTAGCACCGTAGAAAGCTACGTTACCGATGATAATATTTTCTTCTGGTTTAAAAGACGCCTCACGGTCAGGATAAACCACAAGTTCGGCGCCACAAAGGCCTTTACCAAAGTAGTCATTGGCATCTCCTTCCAATTCAAGGCGTACCCCTGATGTATTAAAAGCTCCGAAGCTTTGACCTGCCGTTCCTCTAAATTTGAAATGAATGGTTCCTTTTGGCAGCCCTACTCCACCATATACCTTCGAAATTTCGTTTGAAAGCATGTTACCCACCGAACGGTTCAGGTTGTTGATTGGGTATTCTCCATACACCTCTTCTCCTTTTTCGAGGGCTGGTTTTGCCGCCTCCATCAATTGCCAGTCAATTACTTCAGCAATACCATGATCTTGCTCTTCTTGCTTGAACTGAGCGACATCAAGGCTTACTGGCTCTTTGTACAACATCGCATTGAAATTCAACGCTTTGTATTTCCAATGTTTGAGATCATCACGCATTTCGAGGTACTGCGCTTGGCCTACCATTTCATTGATAGTACGGAAGCCCAATTGCGCCATTATCTCGCGAAGCTCCTGTGCCATATAAGTAAACATATTTACTACATGCTCAGGTTTACCCGAGAACAAGGCACGCAATTCTTTGCGCTGAGTTGCTACCCCAACAGGGCAGGTATTCAAGTGACACTTACGCATCATGATACATCCCGTAGCTACAAGTGCGGCAGTTGCTACCCCAAACTCTTCTGCACCCAACAAAGCCGCAATGGCTAAGTCACGTCCTGTACGCATCTGACCATCTGCTTGTACTGTTACGCGGCCACGAAGTTTATTTTTCACCAATGTTTGGTGCGTTTCGGCCAAGCCAAGCTCCCAAGGAAGACCTGCATGGCGGATAGAACTCAATGGTGAGGCACCTGTACCACCGTCATGACCAGCAATCAAAATGTGGTCGGCGTGGGCTTTGGCAACCCCAGTTGCAACAGTACCTACCCCTGCTTCCGATACCAATTTTACACTGATACGTGCTGCACGGTTGGCATTTTTGAGGTCATAAATCAACTGAGCCAAATCCTCAATTGAGTAAATATCGTGGTGAGGTGGTGGCGAAATCAATCCAACTCCTGGCGTAGAGTGGCGAGTACGGCCAATCCAGTCGTCTACTTTGTGACCTGGCAACTGACCACCTTCACCTGGTTTTGCTCCTTGCGCCATCTTGATTTGAAGCTCTTGAGCATTTGACAAATAGTGGCTCGTTACTCCAAAACGACCCGATGCCACTTGCTTAATAGCGGATGACATAAAATCTCCGTTTGGAAGTGGTGTATAACGCAATTCATCCTCGCCTCCTTCACCAGAGTTTGATTTTCCACCAATTCGGTTCATTGCAATGGCAAGCGTAGTGTGCGCTTCCCACGAAATCGAACCGAATGACATCGCCCCCGTGGCAAAACGCTTGAAGATTTCTTCTACAGGCTCTACTTCATCGATTGAAATCGCTTTCCCTTTCTTGAAGCGCATTAGTCCACGAAGCGTCAACGCTTTTTGAGTTTGATCATCAATCAGTTTTGAGAACTTCTTGAAAATCTGATACCCCTGATCTCCACCCGTACGAGTCGACTGTTGAAGCAAGTGAATCGTTTGTGGGTTAAAGATGTGGGCTTCCCCGCGTTGTTTCCACTGATAAAAGCCACCCACTTCTAAGTGAGGATTCACCATTGGAGTTTCAGGGTAAGCTACTTTATGACGCACTAATACTTCACGAGCGATTTCATCGATGCCCATTCCACCGATACGCGAAATAGTTCCTGTAAAGTATTTGTCAATTACGTCTTTGTTAAGGCCCAAACACTCGAAAATCTGAGCTCCTTGGTACGACTGAAGCGTCGAAATACCCATTTTAGAGAAGATTTTGAGCAATTCTTTATTCGTCGCTTTGATGTAATTAGCGTAGAGTTTTCCGTTTTCAAATTCGCCGTTAATCATTCCTTGGCGATTCATATAAGCGATCGTTTGGAATGCCATATACGGACAAACACCCGCCGCTCCATAACCTATAAGAGTTGCTACGTGGTGAGTTTCGAACACATCCCCTGCTTCCACCAAAATCCCTACTTTACCACGTAATCCTTTACGGATTAAGTGATGGTGTACCGTTGCCATAGCCAACAACGACGGAATCGGTGCGTGGTCAGAGTCAATGGCACGGTCAGACAAGATAATGATTTCAAAACCGTCTTCAATCGCATCTTCTGCATAGGTACAGATACGTTCCAACGCACGCGTTAGGCCTTTTCCACCTTGGTCGGCACGGAAATAAGTATTGATAGTTTTAGCTTGGAAGTGTGCTTTATCTACCCAACGAAGTTTATCAAACTCTTCGATAGTAAGTACAGGTTGCTCAAGCTCAATTTGGCGGCAATGCTGTGGTGATTCAGTCAATAAGTTCTCGGTAGAACCTACAAAAGAAATCAACGACATAATCGAACGCTCACGGATAGAGTCAATCGGTGGGTTAGTTACTTGGGCAAAAAGTTGCTTAAAGTAATTGGCCAAATGTTGACTTTGCTCCGACAATACAGCCAGCGGTACGTCGACCCCCATCGAACCAATTGCCTCATAGCCTGTTTCGGCCATTGGCCCAATCACCATGCGTAAATCTTCTGACGTAAAACCAAAAGCAATTTGGCGTTTTAGTAAAAGTTTATCGTCATACGGAGCGAATGGACGTTGTGAAGGTTCGAGGTCAGAAATTTTGATTTTATTTTCATCCAACCATTGTTGGTACGGCTGGCGTGAACAAATATCCGCTTTAAGTTCTTCGTCTGGGATGATGCGACCTTGTTCCATATCAACCACAAACATTTTACCCGATTGTAGACGACCTTTGGTCACTACGCGGGCAGGATCAATGTCGAGTACCCCTGCTTCAGAGGCCATGATAATGGTATCATCGTCCAATACCCAATAACGCGACGGACGTAATCCATTGCGGTCGAGGGTGGCACCAATGATTTTTCCATCCGTAAATGAAATAGAAGCAGGTCCATCCCAAGGTTCTTGAATGGCCGCGTGGTATTCGTAAAAAGCTTTACGTTGTGGATCCATGGCCTCGTTACCATCCCATGCCTCTGGTACCACCATCATCATAACATGTGGCAACGAACGACCTGACAAATAAAGAAGCTCAATAGCATTATCTAGGTTGGCGGTATCTGAGTTTGTTAAATCACAGATAGGCAACAACAAATCCATTTCTTCTTTGGTGAAATGTTCAGACCAGAACGATTTCTCTCCCGCACGAATCCAGTTTACGTTCCCGCGAACCGTATTGATTTCACCATTGTGCGCCACATAGCGGAACGGTTGCGCCAATTTCCAAGAGGGGAAAGTATTGGTAGAGAAACGCGAGTGAATTATAGCAAAAGCAGATACTACCGATTCGACGTGCAAATCGGGGAAGTAGTATTTCAACTGACCCGTTGTCAATTGACCTTTATAAGAAATAGTACGGCACGAAAGCGACGAGAAGTAAAAATGCGCTTTGGCACCTACCACAGTATCGTTGATAATACGCGTAGCATACTGGCGAAGTACAAACAACTTGCGCTCAAACCCAAGTTCATCCGTTACCGAATCAGGGCGTTTGATAAACAATTGTTCCACTTGCGGTTCTACCGATAGCGAGCCTTCCCCTAAAATATCATTGAGCGTAGGCACAAGGCGATAGCCAAGCAACTCCATGCCCAATTTTTTAATCTTACGGTTGAGTATATCACGGCACTCGGCACGAAGCTTCTCATCTTTAGGGAAGAAAATCATACCAACGCCATATTCACCCGCCGCGGGGAGGGTAATAGCTAATTTGGCACACTCTTCTACAAAAAACTCATGAGGGATTTGAATGAGGATTCCGGCACCGTCTCCCGTGTTAGGATCGCAACCGCAAGCACCGCGGTGATCCATACGTTCGAGCATCGTTATCGCATCAGCAACCATCTGGTGTGACTTGCGACCCTTCATATTGGCGCGGAAACCAATACCGCATGCGTCATGTTCAAACTCGGGGCGATATAACCCCTGTTGGGCAGATTCTAACATGGTTTTGTTGTATATTGGGGGTTGGTTGTCTTCCGCGTCTTCACTTCGTTACTTAAGTAATACTACGGAACTTTAATCTCACGCAAGTTACACAAAAATTTATTTGGTACAACAACCTTTTTACCAAATAATGTACGTGCATTTTTAAATTATTGAGAATATATCAAATTATCTTGGAATTTTACAATTTCATAACACCTTCGGTCAATCTTTTTAATTTTTTTAATAATTACCCAATTCATCGAATGATTTTCAACAAATGACCAATTTTATTAGAAAATCATCAAGACGTCATTCAATTTTTACTTCTATTTTTCATTTTTTTCAAAAGAGACCTTTATTCCCATATTTTCCACGAATTTACATGGGTATTCTTGGTCAATTATTAGTAAGTATTTTTAGAAAAAGCACGCAAGGCGAATCTACAAACTCATTTGCAAAAAGGAGGTGTTAATGACCTGTTGAGCGTTTATTAGAAAGAAAATGTAAAATAAAATTAGAAATAAGTAGCAGCAAAGCTAACTTTGCAGCGCAAAAGCGCCATTAATCATTATTTGTGCCCTTTGCTGAGTTAGTACAAATCACCAATCCCCAACTCCCCCGCACGTGGAACACGTAGAACAACTACCAACCGTCGAAACCGCCAAAAAGCTAGGTATTCTTCCTGAAGAATTTGAACAAATCAAACAAATACTAGGCCGCACGCCCAACTTTACTGAGTTGAGCATTTTCTCGGTAATGTGGTCGGAGCACTGCTCTTACAAAAACTCAATTGTTTGGCTAAAAACTCTCCCCCGCGATTCTGAGCGAATGCTTGCCAAAGCAGGAGAAGAAAACGCCGGGTTAGTCGACATTGGCGATGGCCTTGCGTGTAGCTTTAAAATCGAATCACACAATCACCCTTCTGCCTTGGAACCCTACCAAGGAGCTGCAACGGGTGTTGGCGGTATCAACCGCGATATTTTTACCATGGGCGCGCGCCCAATCGCTCAATTAAACTCACTCCGTTTCGGAAACCCTGAACTCGCCAAAACAAAATGGCTCGTGAAAGGCGTCGTGAAAGGTATTGGCGACTACGGCAATGCGTTTGGTATTCCAACCGTAGGAGGTGAAGTCTTCTTTGATGAATGTTATAACACCAACCCGTTGGTAAACGCGTTCTCAGCAGGTATTGTAAAGGCGGGCGAAGTAGCGCGTGCCATTAGCTACGGAGTGGGCAACCCCGTTTTCATTGTAGGTTCAGCGACGGGCAAAGACGGTATTGGTGGAGCAAGTTTTGCTTCGGAAGATATTTCTGAAAAGTCAACTGAAAAGTTGCCAGCTGTTCAAGTGGGTGACCCTTTCATGGAGAAACTTTTATTGGAAGCTTCTCTTGAAATCATCCGTACGGGCTATGTGGTTGGTATTCAAGACATGGGAGCGGCAGGTATTATTTGCTCAACGTCTGAAATGAGTGCCAAAGGCGAACACGGGATGATTATCGACCTCGATAAAGTACCTACGCGCCAAGCCAACATGAAAGGATGGGAGATTTTACTTTCTGAATCTCAAGAGCGGATGTTGGTAGTGGTTGAAAAAGGCAAAGAAGACGTTATCAAAGGTATTTTTGATAAATGGGATTTGCACTGCGCCCAAATCGGTGAAGTAGTCGAAGGTGGTCGTTTGCATTTCTTCCAACACGGAGAATTGATTGCGGACGTTCCAGCCCACGATCTCGTACTTGGAGGTGGCGCTCCTCAAAACCACCGCGAATACCGCGAACCTGCGTATTTCCAAGAATTTAAAAAATTTGACATCAACTCAGTAGCGGATGTAAACTCGGCAGCTGAAATAGCTGCGGTAACTCGCCACTTGCTTTCTCACCCAAATATTGCCTCTAAAAAATGGGTCTATGAGCAGTATGACTCTATGGTAGGAACGGCCAACCGTTCTACCAACCGCCCTTCTGACTCGGCAGTGGTGCGTATTCGTGATGTAGAACGCCCTAATTATCAAAAAGGGATCGCTATGACGGTCGACTGTAACGCTCGTTACGTAAATGCTGACCCGTTTGTAGGTGCTCAAATCGCCGTTTCTGAGGCCGCTCGTAACCTTGTTTGTACGGGTGCAGAGCCGTTGGCTATTACCAACAACCTCAATTTCGGTAACCCATACGTCCCTGAAGTGTATTGGCAGTTTGTACATGCAGTAAAAGGAATGGGTGAAGCTTGTCGCAAATTTAGTACGCCTGTAACAGGTGGTAACGTAAGCTTCTACAATCAATCATCAGACGACGGTCCCGTTTTCCCAACTCCAACCATCGGAATGATTGGTTTGATGGAAAAGCCAGAAAATCAAATGACACTTGATTTCAAAAACGAAGGAGATTTGATTTTCTTAGTAGGTCAACCGAAAAACGACATTGCTTCTTCGGAATATTTGTACTCATACCGTGGTATTAAGGCATCACCTGCCCCAGCGTTTGATCTTGACGAAGAATTTGAGCTTCAACAAGCAGTATCACAATTGATTGCAAACCAATTAGTTGAATCTGTTCACGATGTATCTGACGGTGGCTTAATGGTCGCTTTGGCAGAATCTGCCATGCCACGCGGCTTTGGTTTTGACATTGCTACTCAAAGCCCTTACCGTGCCGATGCTTTCCTATTTGGGGAGGCTCAAAGTCGTGTGTTGGTAAGCGTTAGTCCAGCAAAACAAGAAGCTTTCCAAAAAGCGCTTGGTGCTGACCTTAAAATTACCCACGCGTTGCTTGGTAAAGTAACCAAAGAAGGGTTTGTGGTTGATAAGCAAACGGTTATTTCTGGTAGTGAAGCGAAAGACTTATACGATAACTCATTAGGTAAGTTGATGAGTTAATTTGAAAATAGTTATTATCGTCGCCGTTGGATTGGAAACAGCCCAACGGCGGCTATTCTACCAAAGGGCGAAGCAAATTTTTTACTTCACGATTCGCTCCACGCCTAAGCCAGGCTTATCCGTAAGGCGCAAGTAGCCTTCTTCCAATACAAATCCTCCCGTTACTAGGTCTTCCGCTAAATCGAAACTACCGTCTAAATCGAGGTAACGGGTGTTTGGGCAAGCAAAAGCGGCGTGAAGCGCCGCAGCGATACTTACTCTGCTTTCATCATTACACCCCCAAAACAGGCCTATGTCAGCTTGTTTGGCAATGGTGGCAATGTCGAAAGCGTTGAGGATACCCCCGCATTTCATCAATTTTATGTTAAAAACGCCAAACGGTTGCGGGGAATGCGTTAACTGTAAAGCTTTTCTCGCATCTTTCAAAGATTCATCCGCCACAAGACGCTCTCTCACACCCGAGTCTAACGAGAGTAACGTTGATTCTTCACCAACGACTAACGGTTGTTCAATCACTTCGATACCAACGTGTTGTGTGGTGCGAATAAACTTTGTTAATTCCTCAAAACCGTACCCTTGGTTTGCATCCACACGAATTGTAAACGTAATCCCGAAGCGTTCATGAAGTTTGAGTACTCGCTCACAATCTTCTTCCACATTCTCCCCCGTTTTTACCTTCAATACCCGAAACCCCAAAGCCTTGTACGCCTCCGCTTCCCGCAAAGTTTCATCGACCGACATAATTCCGATGGTAACCGACGTAGGGAGTTGGTGAATTTTTTGACCGTACAAAGCCACAATTGGTATCCCTAAATATTGGCAAAATGCGTCGTGTAAAGCGATATCTACTACCGCTTGTGTCCCAGGTAACGCAGGAAATGCTTGGCAGGTATCCGCAATGAGCGTTCGAAAATGGCGAATGTCTTTTCCCATCCACGCCTGAAAAAATTCGGCTTGGAGTTGAGTAAAGGTTTGGGAACCCGTTTCTCCCACCACCTCTTCGGCAGGACTCGCAGCTCCTAGGCCTACCATACCGTTTTCAAGCTCAATTTCTAAAAAAACATTTTCGGCATCCGTAAACGTATAACCTGCTATCGTGTAGGGCTTACTTAACGCTAATTTTTTGAGCAGAGGTCGGATGCTGACAATTTTCATTTACGCACCAATTACAGATAAAAGTTGAGTTACCACTTCATCCACCCCTTGTTCCAACGGTAAAACCACAGGTATCGTAAGACGACGGCGGTATTTTTCTTGAAAATCCAGTGCTTCTTGCTCGGTACAACCTTCGGTATTTAGCGCCAAGGCCAACACTTTTGAACCAAATTTCTCAATAATCTCAATTTCTGATTCTACGGTTGGGATTTCACCCCAATGTACCTCATTATCAAAGTATTTGCGTTTTGGAGCATGGACTAACACCACGTACTTGGCTTGCCCAGAAATCAGAAATTCTAGTCCGCAAGGCCCACTTGGATTGCGCAGAGACGATTGTCCTTCGACCAAAATGACGTCCGCTTGCGTTTCCTTCCAACACGAAACGATGGCGTGTTCCACCTCTCCCGAGACAAAATCATTGAGCGTAGAGTCAAAAATGAAACCGTATTTTCCTCCTTGTAGCCAACCCGTTTGACCCGTATAAATCATTTGGGCATTCAGGTCTTTTTGTTCACATGCTTGACGCACTAGGCGAGCGGTAGTGCGTTTGCCTAACGCACAATCCATCCCAATTACGGCTACGATGGGGCATGTTACGTCGTAAATAGCCCCCGTCCAAAAATGTAACTCTGCTCGACTCTTGGGCTTTCTAACGTCAATAAGCTGCACTTGATGTTGGGTGGCAAGCGTCACTAAATCAGGCTTTTCGGCGAGGTATTCGTGCAGCCCATTCACAATCGAAATCCCGTGCTGGATTGCTTCCACCACGATAGAAAGCATATCGGGAGGCAGGACACCGCCCACGGTAGCCACTCCAATAATTAAGTAATCAACCGAAGAAATCGCTTCAATACCCTGCGTTAGACTTTCAAAAACAGGAATTTGACGATGTTTCCCATCCAAAACTACCCCTGCGTCTTGCCCAGCCGTTGGGGGGTCGATAACGCCCACGATGGTGTAACGTTCGGTACCACGAATAAGTCCATGTGCCGTTTTGGCGTCGTTGGTTGTTAGAAGGCCATTGGTTAAAATGAGCGCATTGTTCCCCATATAATAAAGGAAGGTAAGTTTGATGATAAAGGTAGGAAAATGACTATTCGGCCGCTTTTACAAACGACTTAAGCTGTGTCGTATACTCCTCAATTTGTTGTTGTTTTTGCGCTACACTCCAGCCCAACTCTTGCGCCATCAAATCGGCTACCACAGGTAAGGCTTCTAAGGACGCTTCCCAATCCAAAATCTCAAGCCGAGTACGGCGGGCTAATACATCCCGAACCGTTCGGGCCATTTCTTCCCGCACCTGATACACTACTTCGGCCTGAATAAAAGGGTATTTATCTACCAAACGCTGCGCCCATGCGCTATTTTCTTGCGTGAGTCGAGCTACTTTGTGCGCCCGACTACCGTATTTACGAATCAAATTTTTGGCAATATCTTTGGCTAGACGATATACCGTTTGAATAATTTTCCAATCTTCAAAGGCATAATCCTCCCCACCTACCAGCAAGTGCTGCGCCGTTGAACATTCACGTTCTACCCCCAGAAGTTCACACGCTTTATCAACCGTATCTTTCGCCATGTAGCGGTAAGTTGTCCACTTTCCACCAAGTAAGCTTACCAAATTTGAGGTGGCATCGTGTTCTACCTCATGATCCCGCACGAGCTTCTTGGTAGAGGCCGACTCACTGGCCGCCAACAACGGGCGTAATCCGCCAAAACCTGCCTTCACCTGCGACTTATCAGGACGTTTTGCCAAATAACGCGTCAAAGTATCTAACAGAAATTCAACCTCTTGTTCCTCCAAGATGGGTTCTTTATCGAGGTCTTGATAGTCGGTATCGGTTGTCCCGAGGAGCAGTTGTCCCTCAAAAGGAATGGCAAAAACCACCCTGCCATCGCTAGTTTTCGGAATCAACATGGCATCATCGCTCTTGAGTACTTCGTAAGGCAGTACTACGTGTACTCCTTTGCTAGGACGAATGCGTTTGGATAATGCTGGGTTGGCCATCAAACGTACATGGTCAGCCAAGGCTCCCGTACAATTGATAAATAGCTTTGCTTTAATTCCAAATGGCGCCCCTCCCTCCGCTGGCTTTACCTGCGCTTCGGTCAACTTTCCATTGGTATCTTTTTTCAAACCCACCAATTCAGTGTAATTCGCTACTGCTACCCCTGCTTCATCGGCGGCATGAGCCAAAGCCAAACAATAACGAGCGTCGTCGAGCTGACCATCGAAGTACAAGACTGCGCTGTGTAGTTTTTTGGAATCCAACGAAGGCATCCGAAGTAACGTTTCCTTTTTACTCAACCAACGGCTTTTAGGCAAGGCATCTCCTTTCGCGAAAAAGTCGTACATCCGTAAGCCGATGGTAAAATAAAGTCCTTCGAACCAGCTAAAAACTGGCGTTAAAAGAGGCAGTGGCCGTGCCAAATGCGGTGCATTTTGGAGCACAATTTGCCGCTCTTCTAAACCGTGCCGAACTTGTTTTAATTGGGCAAAATCAAGATTTTTAAAAGCTTGTTCGAGGTAACGTACTCCCCCATGAATCAACTTGGTTGACTTTGAAGAGGTTTCTGATGCAAAGTCTTTTTTCTCAATAAGGGCTACTTTAAACCCTCTCAGAGCAGCATCCAATGCACAACCTGCGCCACTAGCCCCTCCTCCAATAATACACATATCAAAGGTTTCTTGTTGAAGGCGTTGAAGATTTTTTGAGCGATTCATGGGAGTGAAGTTTTTGTTAAAAAATGAGTTAGTTTTCCAATTTCGCCACTCCTTCCGTAATACTCACCCGATGGCAAACCAACGTTCTATTGAAATGAGCCGCATATGCGCCCTCCATTTGTTCGATAAAAGTAGCTACTTTATCCGACTCGACGATATTAATCGTGCAGCCACCGAAACCACCACCCATCAATCGTGCCCCCACCACTTCTGGTTTTGAGCGTGTTTGCTCGACTAAAAAATCTAGTTCGACACAACTTACCTCATAATCATTGCTCAATCCTTCGTGCGTTTCATACATTTTTTTGCCAAACGCCACTAAATCGCCGCGCTGAAGGTCATTACAAGCCTCTACTACGCGTTCGATTTCGCCCGTTACGTATCGGCAACGGCGATAAACATTCTCCGAAAAGTCATGCTGATGCGTCTCTACTTGCGCCAAAGACACATCACGTAGGCTTTGAATTTCTGGATAAAATTGTTGTAAAATAGCCACCCCTTGCTCACACTCCTGACGACGGGTATTGTAGGCAGAGTCGGCCAAGGTATGTTTTACGCCCGAATTGCAAAGGACGATTTGATAGTTATCAAAATCAAACGGGAAATACTCAAACGTCAAATCACGACAATCGAGGCGAATGACCGAATGCTCTTTTCCATGAATCGAAGCAAACATATCCATAATCCCACATTGAAGTCCCGCAAAACGGTGTTCAGCACGTTGTGCAATCAATGCTAATTGAAGTCGGGGCACATTAAGACCAAACAACTCACTGAGTGCCAATCCCATTCCACTTTCAACCGCCGCCGAAGATGACAGCCCTGCTCCATTGGGAACATCGCCCCCAAAAGCCACTTCAAAACCAGAAGGAAGGACATACCCATCCGTGGTGAGCTCACTAGCTACCCCAATGAGGTAATTGGCCCAGCTTTTTGGACATTTGACAAGTTGGTCGAGGCTAAATTCGAACGCATCCTCCAAATCGGCTGCGTAGACCTTACAAAGACGGTCGGTACGAGGAGCGATGGCGAAATAAATAGCCTTGTCGATAGCCGCAGGAAGAACAAATCCATTATTATAATCGGTATGTTCACCGATGAGATTGATACGACCAGGGGCTCGAACGACCAAAGTTGGAGTTTTTCCGAAGGTGTGTTGAAAATCGTCCTTAATTTTTTGTGAATACGAATACACGCTAAACAGTTGGTTTGTGGGTCTTTAGTAAGACACAAAAATAGGCAGATTCGGGAGGGATACACAATTTTTATTGAGAATGTTGTCAAAACTCACAAAAACCTTTATTTTTGCACCCGCGTTCGCAAAGAACAGGTCCCGTAGCTCAGTTGGATAGAGCAACAGATTTCTAATCTGTCGGTCTTTGGTTCGAGTCCAAACGGGATCACTGAAAACAAGGCTGACAAAGCCAAACCCAGCAAAAGCCGCTTATATGACAATATAGGCGGCTTTTGTGTTTTACTACATTTGCGTTTTGTTTCAGTAAATGTTTAAGATAATGGGCAAAAATTACGGTTTCATATGAGTTTTAGATTTTTATTTTTACTATTTCTTCTTACGAATTTAGCATTTGGTCAAAGGACACTAACAAACCCTGTCATACTCGTACATGGTTGGACTGGTAGTTATGAAACATGGGCTGGTTTTACAAACTACTTACAAAACCAAGCATCGTTAACCATTGAACGTAATTACTTGAATTATAACCTCGATTGTGATTATAATTCAAGGACTTCGTATTTGTACACAGATGTTTGCGATAATACTAGCTCACTTGGCAATAATGATATATACATAATCAATTTTAGAAGTGGGAGTAGCATGAGTAATCAGGCGGGGATTGTTAAACAAGGATACGCTCTAAAATTGGCAATAAGAAAAGTATTAAATGCAACAGGTGCCGACAATGTTATTCTTTTGGGGCATAGTATGGGAGGACTAGCAATTAGAGAATACCTGCAAAACTCATCAAATTGGCAAACTGATGGACAACATCACGTTGCTAAAGTAGCAACAATTGGTACACCACATTATGGGAGCAATATATCTGGAGGCTTTTTAACAAATGTCTTTACCGATAAAGATGAAAATTCTGAATCTGTTAGAGATTTAAGAGAGTCTTATTTTTATTCAAGTTGTACAAGGGCAGGAAAATATATACCATGCCCAGGTGTTTACCTGTGGGGAGGGCAGGAGACTCGTGCATGGATGAAGACTAATGCGCTTGGTGAAAGTAGTTTCTATAATATTGATGTAAACTGTAATGGCAGCATAGGCGACAACATTACAGGGCTAAACGAAAAGCCTATCAGTACTAATTTGGATTTTGCTTGCGTAATTGGCGGCCCAGATAATACGGATGGCATTGTCACTACTTTCAGTCAAAATCTAAACAATATTTATAGCAGTTTGGGCGCTGAACTATTTTATTTTAACTGCAATGGAGATATAATTTGTCATACTAACGAACCCAAGAAGGCATTTGTGGAGATGCTTCAAGCACTAGATGAACCTAAGAAGTATCCAGCAAACATAAAACTTGGTACATCAAACAAAGGTTTTTTTACATCACAAGCGAATGGGAGCTATACTGATAAAGACAATTATCTACTGTTTGTCCCACAAAGGGGTGTTCTTACTTTTTCAGCTGCAAGCGTCCTTGCGTCGAACGCCGTGATAAGTATTTCAGACCCATCGGGGAGTTTGATTGCAAGCGAACAAATAGGAAACAGTATTACAAAGTCAATTCAAATTTCAAAAATAGGATATTACACAATTGCCATTCAAGGGAGTTCACTTGGTACATGGTCAACTTACAATTTTTCATTTGGTTTGTGTGGAATGCCTCCTATACCTACAATAAGTACATTAGAATCGACCACTTTTTGTGCAGGGCAATCAATAACGCTTTCTACTGTCAGCGGATATGATGAGTATAAATGGTTCAAAGATGGCCAACCAGTCATAAACAACTCAAATCAACTATCTGTAAACCAAACTGGAATTTTTAGCGTCCAAGCATCGAAATGTGGAATTACAAGTAATTCCACAAATAGTATTTCGACGATTGCAAAACCTATTCCTACAAAACCTACAATTCAAAAAGAGGAACAACCTAATCAGTTCCTTTTAACTTCGAGTAGTGCAGAAAACAATCAATGGTTTTTGAATGGCAATGTAATAAAAGGGGCGACTTCCCAAACACTGATTCCGCAAGATTTAGGAAATTACACTGTGAAAGTTACAAAAGATGAGTGCTCGAATAGTTCAGACGTTTCAAGTGTTAAAATGGACAAACCAGTGCTCACTCTCTTTGGCGCAAATCCACTTTGTGAAGGGGACAGTCTAAAATTAGTTGCTCCAATGGGTTTTGGTAGATATATTTTTTCAGATGGAACAAAAGGATTCCCAAGTGATAAAAACGAACTCATAGTGAAAAATTCAGGCAAATACTATGTATCTACTGTAAGAGGTAAGTTTATCAGTGTCCTTTCAGACCCTATTTCGATTTTAGTAAACCCCAAACCTGCCAGACCAACAATCACACCAGAAAATTATGGGTTCAAATCAAGTAGTCCCGTAAATAATCAGTGGTACCTAAATCAATCTATTTTGAAGGACTCAACTGGACAATTTTTACGCAATGTTGGTGCTGGTGCATATTCAGTTCGAGTAACCATGAATGGCTGTTATGCAGAATCAGATGTTATGGTGATTACTTCAATAGCACCTAGAATAAATACCTTTGAAATTAAACTGTATCCAAATCCAAACGAGGGCACATTTTGGGTTGAGCTACCACAGGTAACTAAAAAATGGACAGTAGAAATTTTCGATGTATTTGGGAATCTAATTTTAAACAAAGAATACTCTGATTATTCGACAAATAAAGAGGAAATCCGTATAAAAAAAGTAAGTGGTACCTATCTTCTACGAATTTCAACTGACCATACAAGTCAAAGTATTCAATTCATAATTAAGTAATTTGTAATTTCAATACCTGCTATCAGTTTGCTTCATTTGGATAGAGAGCACACAACAACCGACGAGGACGATACAAAATAATGAGGGCTCCTATTGAAAACTAACTACGTTGAATGGCTTACCAAAAGAGGGTCTTTACCTCAGTTTAAAACTGTTTTTTGGGCACCAAAAGTAGGTAGTGTACTTCCTCGTAGAATTGAAATTTCCACTTGGAATATAAAACCCAAAGAACTTACCGAGAGATTTTCAGTACTTCTAGATGACGGGGTGCTGGCGAGTCTTACTCATACAGAAATTAAGTCGTACATGAGTGAAATCAACAATCATACGTAATTAACCAGACATCTTTTTTATACAATGCCGTAGAATCTTGGGCGGTGATTTTGGTAACCCTTCCTTTACCATCAAACTCATAAGTAAAATTATAAATTATCCCATCCGAGATAATGCGTTTTATAAGGTTTTTGGTTGGATTACCGTAGATTTTGCCGACATAAAACCCATTCAAAGGTGATTCCCAAAGGCCATCATCTAAAATAAACTCCATCAGCCTAGCATCATTGCGATAGTCCGAGTAGTATTCAATCGTTGTTGTGGAGTTTGTTCGGCCAACGCTGGTCACTTTTACTAAATTCTGATTTTCGTAGGTATAATTTACTACTGTTTCTTGGGCTCCGTCTCTAATAAATATTTTACTGACAAGTTGTCCACTTTTATCATACACCATTGAATTTTTAAAAACGTTGTTACCAAGTTTTACTACGTAAGAAGTAATCATTCCATTTTTGTCTACCTGAAATATGTCTAAATAATTGGGTGGAGCTGGTACCGTTCCTGGATCTCCAATGAGATGTCGGTAAGTGTAATATCCTTTGGGATCATACACAATATTCAGCACAGAAAACTTGGTTGACTCTTTGACCACTCTCCCCTTGGAGTCGTACCCATACACAAGAGCCAATGGGTCACCCACTAATAGGATGGAGTATGGCATACATGTACTGGAAGGGGTTATGGAATTATCGGACTTATTGCACCCAAAAGCCAGTAGCATCAATAAAAAGACTGTATATTTTTTCATAGTTTTTTTGAGGTAAAGTTCTAAATAAAAAACATATGAACCAATTAGTTTAAGGTCTTGGTTTTATCTTAATACCTGCTAATCAGTCTGCTTCATTTGGATTGAAATCGGTCGGCGAACAAGTTCCCAATTCGTTCTAGTCTCAATACCTGCTAATCAGTCTGCTTTATTTGGATTATGGATACTCATAACATTCCATATACCTACGAAAATGAAATGTCTCAATACCTGCTAATCAGTCTGCTTCATTTGGATACGTATGCGACTTCTGTAAAATCGTTTATTATAGCGTCTCAATACCTGCTAATCAGTCTGCTTCATTTGGATAGCCCTACGGATTTTTTAGGAAAGTTTGGAATGTCTCAATACCTGCTAATCAGTCTGCTTCATTTGGATTTTTCCTGGTTTTCGCCTCACAGCGAGGACTGGACAGTCTCAATACCTGCTAATCAGTCTGCTTCATTTGGATAATTAGATAATAGTAATGTAAAACTATTATATCAGCAAGTCTCAATACCTGCTAATCAGTCTGCTTCATTTGGATTTTAAAGATTACGAAGACTTCCTTCTTAGAGAGGAGTCTCAATACCTGCTAATCAGTCTGCTTCATTTGGATGAACCGGCAATCAAGGTCTTCAAATCACTATAAAAGTCTCAATACCTGCTAATCAGTCTGCTTCATTTGGATTGAGGAAATCATCTTTCAAGGTGATTTTCCTTTAATGTCTCAATACCTGCTAATCAGTCTGCTTCATTTGGATATCATTCTTTTTACTACAAGCAAGGAACATGTCTCAATACCTGCTAATCAGTCTGCTTCATTTGGATAACACAAATTATTACAGAAGAAGGTTATTCTATTTCGTCTCAATACCTGCTAATCAGTCTGCTTCATTTGGAGCTATCTTAGAGATTGGAAAGAAATAACAGCCCGTGTCTCAATACCTGCTAATCAGTCTGCTTCATTTGGAGGGTAACCAAGTAGTAGATACTTGGAATGCAAATGTCTCAATACCTGCTAATCAGTCTGCTTCATTTGGAGCAGAAAAAGAATTTGACCGTACGATTCAGTATATGTCTCAATACCTGCTAATCAGTCTGCTTCATTTGGAGTTATTATTGCTATAATAATTGCATTAATTTGTATTTGTCTCAATACCTGCTAATCAGTCTGCTTCATTTGGATTTCGAATTCAACTTTGAAGAGTTTCAAGAAGACGTGTCTCAATACCTGCTAATCAGTCTGCTTCATTTGGATGCAAATGTTCCAACAACTTCGTTCCAGGCATTTGTCTCAATACCTGCTAATCAGTCTGCTTCATTTGGATATGATGGGTGAGACAACTCGCAGTGCGGTAGGCGCCGGACAAGTCTCAATACCTGCTAATCAGTCTGCTTCATTTGGATATTCATTTTTTGTAACAAATTGTCAATGAACAAGTTAAATAATACTATTTTTTGTGCTTTACCCCCTAAATTATGCATCACACTTTTTTTACACAATTAATACCAACTTCTCTCCCGTCAAATACTCCCAATCTAACGGTTCAAAACCGATGTGCGTAGCATTATCCGTGCTGTATTGGTGGAGGGGTATCAGTAAAAACCCACAACCTCTGAGACCAGTAAACCATTTGTTTACCAAACCTTCTAAAATGTCTCGTTGCTCATTACTAAGCGGCCCCACAAATACCGAATACTGCACCCGCTCCAAACCCATTTTTAGGAGCTTCTCAGCCAAGCGTTGGCGCAATCGGTCATTTTCAATGTCATAACAAACCAAATATAACATACATAGGTGATTTATACAGTACTTCACAAAGTAAGAGCCGAGATTTGTTCTCTAAGATAACCAGCAAAACGATAAAGATGATTACGGCGGGAGGCTATACTACCCCTAAACTCACACCGCTCACTCATATACTGATGAAAAAGCGGTATGAGGTGTTGTTTCCCCTTTTTATTGAGAAATATACCTCCATCTTGTTGGTCAAACATCTCTTCTCTGAGCGTTTCGTCAAGCACCTGTTCCACAATAAGCGCGTCGATCCAAGGTCTAAAGGGCTCAATGAGATCATAACTAAGGGTCGGTTTATTGTACTGATCGGCGTGCCAAAGTCCAAGGTAGGGATCAAGTGCTACCGAAAAGATGGCAGTTTCTACCAGCCCGTACAACATTCCGTAGCTATAATTGAGGGCTGCATTGAAAAAATCTTGTGCGGGTTGGCGACTGCGACCTTCAAAATCAAAAGGCGATGGCATAGCTATCGCCAGTACTTGCCAATAATACCGCGCAATAAGGGCTTCTTTGATGGCAATTTGTTCCAAGCAGGTGTCCTTCAAATTGGTATCAAGCATTTCGAAGTTTTGTAGTTCGAGTTGCACTGCGGTTTGTAGAGGAGAGATTTTGTCCGCAAAGCGCGACCTACGAGACATCAGCAGGGCTATATTCTGTAGCTGTTCAGATGTTTTGAGGCTAAAAAGCTGAATGCACCATTGAAGGGCAGCCTCCAAATCTCTAAAATACACCTGCTGTCGTCGAAGTGTAGCATCGTTGCCGTAACTAGCAGCGCCTAATCGGGCTGTAACCTGCCCAAGTGAATCTAAAAAATAAATGGGAATCTGGTGACTAACCGCCAACTGAATAGCCGAAGTACTCAATAAACAATAACTGGCCACCGCAATACTACTAACCTTGAGTGGACTAATGAGCCGGGTATCGCTTTTGGTTTTCAAATAAAAACAGCCATTGCGTTTCCCTACATTGAGGCCGTGGGTGTCTAAAACAAGTTGCATAAATCAGAAGTAGTTGAAATGCAGCCAAGAAGCACTGTCATAGGATTCAGAAGGCGTGGTAGCAATCACCAAAAGTTGCTGAAGGCGACTGTATTCGGGGTGGTCATCACCCAAAATAAAAGAAGCAAAACGTAAATGCCCAGTGAGTTGTTCTTTGAATTTTTCGACCCATTGCGACTGCGCCTTGCCCGTCCTATGCTGTACTTCAAGCACCGTTTTTAGCTTAGAGATTTCAGTCTCAAACTGACCAATAAAATTAGTAGGCAATGATACTTCCTTTTCTCCAACCAGTAATCCCGTTACTGATTTTTCCACACTAGGCGAGCAAATCTTAAGTTTATTTTCATTAAAAGTGAAACCGTTGGTTGTAGATATGGCTCTTATTTCCTGAACATGAGTCTGTAATATAGGATGGTTCCCAGAAAAAGTCAGATCGTCGGCAAATCGCGTATAAGTATAACCGTTTCGGTACGCCCAGTCGAGCAGTTCGGTATCCAGTACCCGTGCAGCCCAATTCGACAACACAGGCGAGGTAGGCGCGCCCATCGGAAGGCGGCCATTGTAAGTAGTAAGTTGAGCCATAAGCATTGCCGTAGGCTCGTCAAATGAGAAATAATCCGAAAGGAATAAATTGGCTACATGGTGGGTACTCACCGAGTGAAAAAAGTCCACGTAATCCACATTCAAAAGCCAAGGTTTCCCGATGTGTTTTTGAGCATTTGTAAGGATGTTGCGAGGATCGGAATCGTCGTCGGGATTAATCAAAAATCCGTGGGCTGCGTGGGTTTTATTACAAAAGTAACTACATTGAAGCGCGTCGTTTAGGCGTTGTAGTATTTTTTTGAGTACTTTTTGAGGCTCTTCAATAATTCTATGGTCCCCATTTTTTTTCGGAATGGTAAAACAACTATATGCTGGAAACTCCGCCATAAGCGCAAGTTGGTGTGGGGCTACTCCCAAAAACTGCCCCAATTCGGCCGTAGTGGTAAGCTGGCTAAAAGCTTCTGCGAGCCTCTTGATTTTTTTTATTTCGTTGAGTTAACTCATTGTTTAGTCGTTTGGAAGTAGGTAATCCATTCAAAATTCCGTAGCCTTTTGAGCTAAACTTCCCAATACCTAACTGATTCAACGGCAAACGCACCGTGGTATTAAACTTCACATTAAAAGCCAAATGCTGAACCTCTCCTTTGTCAGTCGGAATGCTGAAATGGCCTAATTCATCTAGGTGTTCAATACATACATTCACTACGGGTAACGGGGCTATTTCAAGAGTTTTGAGTAATCCATTGAGTTGCCCTGTTAATACTCGTTCCAATAACTGCAAATGCTCAATAAGCGAACGAGTTTGCTGCCATTCCTTGTAATTGACGGGGTTAAGTGCCAACCAACGATAAAGCGAATATTGAACATGAGCTGTCTCGACTACATGGGCTTGATCCAAATCCAAGTGAGCCTTTCCAAGCTCGGCTTGAAGTAAAGGTAAAATACGCAGTAATACATTCGCTCCTTCACCAATCGCAACCAGCGCCCCAAAACCATCAATGGCACGATATTGCACCAACGGGTAGTGATGATACTCCCCCCTTTCGGGCGTGTGGTTGTGCAGGAGTGGTTCTTGCCATCCTACCACATCATTGACCACGCGTCGCCATTGGGGGATATCATGGGTTTGGACGTACTGTTTTTCAAAAACAATGGTCAAAATCGAAGCAGCCATAGCTAGTTAGGAGTTTGCGGTTTAGGAGGCCGAGCACTAGTTTGTCTCTAAGATTCCGTCAAAAAGTTTCTAATACTACTCAAGCTTGCTTTATCGCTAGATCGAATATTAGCTTCGTCAATCTCTATTGAAATCCAACCCAATAATGGAGTCTCCGTTTCCGCTACTTCTGCACGTGTAATCGGGAAGTCTTTAGCGGCCACTTCATCAGCTTTTTTAGGTTTATACATTGCTACCATTTCCAGAAAAGCTTTTTCATCAATGTGCTTAATAGCTAATGCCACCGAGTTTTGAAAAAACGTTTTGCCGCCGCCAATTCTTAAATAGGCCTTGTCTGGGTCGTTCTCAATCGTTTCTTTGAGTTTTGTATAAAACGCATAATGTGCCAAAGTTGCGTCCAATCGCTCTATTTCATATTTGATAAAGTAAAGGGATTCTTGTCGCAAAACGTCAAATATTTTTTTGATGCCTGCTCTTGTACCCATGTCATAAAAATTGACTTCAGGATCAATCTTGGCCATTTTATCTATTTGTAGTTGCACTTCAAATGTCTCATTAACAGGTATCACTTCTTGTAAGTAAGGGATATTTGCTTCTTTATCCCCCAAATGTAAGCGTTTACCCGCCAGTACTTCCCATGTGGATATAGTTGTTGAATCTGTCATGCGAAATGTATTTGCCCAATGAATATATTTTGATTGATTGGTTCGGCCAAAAAGAGTATTCTCAAAGTCTTGTATTTCCTTGTCTATTTTTTTCCCTTCTAAAATATTATCAATCAAATTGATAGTTTGTTTGATTTCTTGTCCATCTTTAAAATGAACAACATTAATTCTTCCTTGTTTTTCTTTGATAAAATGGCTCAACAATGCTCCTTTTATTGCCCCTTTTAGCGTACTCCCCGACAAATAGGGCTTATTATTCGTTTTCAGAATTTCTTTAATTATCCGTACCTCACCCTCTTTCAACCCTTTAGTCTTTACCTCTTGTGTAGCAAGCACCGCCAACGGCTCATTAAAAATACTCTGAAATAATCCCCCAAAATCATCTATTTTGTTATTATTCATTCCCTTTTCGATTCCTTCGAGTAGCCTCTCTAATTGCTCTTGGGTGTAGCTCAGTTCTTTTAATTTTGAGAAATCCAAGTAATAAAAATGCTCGCCATCGTAATGATAAATCGAAAAAGAACTATCGGGTAGTCCATTGCCAATGGCCACAGGTGACAATGTGCATAGTTTGAGCGGATATGTGTCGTGTAAATTTATCATTGGTGCTTGGTTTGATGATTTTCAATAGCGTTTTGCCAATTTTCGTGTATGGGTAGCCCCAATGATTTACCGTACCGCAAATATTTTTTTGTAGCTACGGGCGACAGATTCGGGCAATGCCCTAAATCGGGTTTGAGCATCAAACAACCTTCCCCAAAACCATTAATCTGATGCAGCCATTGGCCGTTATTGCCTAATCGCCGCCCGCCCCGTGTAATGGTTCGATAATGTTGTACTTGCTTAATTTCATCTAAATTTTGAGGAAAAATAAGCGATTGGGCTACTTGCCAGTCATTTGTTACGTTCAAATTCACAGTCTTGCGAAGCACAGTATCCACTTTACCACAGCCTACGTTCAATTCCCCACCAATACCATTGCACGCCAAAATTTCTAACAGGCTATCCGTTATCAGTTTTTTAGCGTCTTTAAGCAGAAAATAAAAGTGCGTTTGCAGATGGTTTCTCCCTTGTAGCCTTACCGATGCCTGAAAAAATAAACGCTCGGTATCCTCAGCAGTGTGAATTGTAACTTTGGGTAATATTTGCACATTAAATGGCTCAAAATCAACCATATCTAAGTAGTGGCTCCCCAAATTTGTCAATTCACTTTTAGTACATAAAAAATGTTTCCCTACCGTAGTATAGTCACTGTTAGGGTCTAATGCTTGGTCTGGTAATACTCCTGTTTCCCATACACCTTGTGATATATATTGTATATTTTTGAACCGCTTAAAATGTTTATCATTCTCAATTAGTAGGTTTAAAAATAAGGGTTTATGGAAAAACAGCAGAAACCGCCCATTTTTTTCAAAACAAAAACAGCCTGACGATGTGCTCACATTTTCTAAAAACGACTGTACAAAAGCGTCGGTTTTGTCAGACACTTGAGCATGACAATTAACCAATGCCGAAAATAAGGTATCAGAATGGAAAAAGTGTGAAGTACGGTTAATTGCCGTAGCATCAAGCCCCGCAGTTCCGAATCTATACCTCGCTTTTTGAGGTGTTTGCAAAATAATAGCTTCCATTGTTATAGGATCAGGTTACACAGGAAGTACATAATCACTGTCTTCCGTAAAGCTAAAATCATCCTCATTTTCGTCAAACTCAATCGTTTTTTTAGTAGCCTTCGTAAAGACCATTTCAACCTTGCCATAGCCCCGTGAACCACAACCACCCAAATAATCATCATTGAGCAGTTGTCTTGCAAAATCCAGCACTTTGATATGTTTCCCTATGGCATTCTCATCTTCACTGAAAATATTATAGACAATCTCAAATGTAAAGACACTATCCATAGGAATACGTTCTAGCTGTCGAGGATTTTTGGCTGCTCCAGAAGTTCTGATAATCGTATTTTCATACTTTGATTCAGTGATGATGGGTCTGCTGGGGTAACTATCTCTGAAAATCAGCTGAGTGAGTTGCTGTGCGACTGCTGCGCCATCATTGTTTCCTGCTTCACCAAAAAGCTGTTTTATAATAAGTGGGTCATTTTCGGGTTGTAAAGAACCTGCACAACGAGCCAACAACGATCTCATTTTGCCTTTGAGCGAACTACCAGGTATGAACGGTTGCTTATTGATGGTTTTGACAATAGGTAACTCGGGTGAGCCTAATTCTATATCATCTTTACCAGCTCCAATTCGTAATCCTGAAATGACCTTAATTGTCCCTTCAATCAATATTTTGCCTTTGAGTTTATTGTTTATTAGTTCCATATAACTTATGATATTTTAAGAATGATGCCGTAAAGTCTTTGATATTTTGGAGGTGTTCCTTGGTGGTTGCCTGTTTAATAATATCCATAAAAAAATTAAGCACTTCTTTTACATTATTACTGTCCTGTTTTGCTGCCACAAAAGCTAATTCTGGACGTTTTAAATGTAAGCCCTTAATATCTTCTACTTCCTGAATAATAGCGTATATAGTGCGCACTTGCCCAGCTGTAAGGTTTGAAACTTCCTTTTGCTTGACGAAGCCCTCAACATCATCTAAAAGGGTTCGCAATTCCTCAAGACCTAGACTATTGATAGATAGTATTTTATGAATATCTAGTTTGGTCATAGAATTTTGCTGTTTGTCTTTATTCTTATGTTCATTATAAGGTTTTTTTTTAGGTGGGTTAGAAGATTTAAAGCCTGTTGCTTCCCCCAACTTGCTAAGGTCATTTATTTTCGCCATTTTTATTTCTGGTTAAAAACTCCACCCAGCGAGCAGCTAAGGGGATTATGAGTGAATTTATTGCTTTATGATGAATAAAGGCCCGTGTGAGAAATTCGTTGTATGTCTGTATAAAATAAGTCACTTCAGCTTCTTTATGCTTCTGAATCTCTGTCTTAGCTTCTTTGGGCTTGTAATCACGCAAGCCATAATAAAAATCGGCAATGGCAGAAAGCTCAATAGTCCCTTTGTTCAATATTTTGTGTTGTAGTTGTTCATAAAGTTCTTTACCTGCTTTAAATCTATTGAGCATACCTTTGGAAGCATCATATTCAATCACTTCAATCAAAAGTTTTTGTTTGAGTTTTACAATCTCACTCCACTCCTCCCACGACAATACATAGCCCATAAACGAAACACTATTTTTACCTTCGGCTTTCTTAGCTTGATATAGAGCATCTTTGGCCAAATTAGCAAATTGGTTCACAGGGAAATTACTGCTAACCATCACCAACCCCGCCGAAAAAGTGAGTTGGTAAGATTCTAGTATTTTGTCTTGTTTTACATAATCATCAAATTGTTGCTTGATTATGCTTGTCAACTCCCAAATAGCGTCCCATGCACCTACTAAAAAACAATCATCTCCACCCACAAAAACTGGATAAATGGTTTTATTAAAAGGGATATTCTTTTTTGTCGACAAATATTCTCGTTTTTTATCAGGGTCTTTTTCACTTCTTTGAACTGTTTCAAAGCTTCCTGTGCTAATAATTTTCCAGAGATTATTCTCAAAAAAAGTTGTCAAAGCGTTTGAAAAAGCAACATTTTGCTCAATTGTTTCTAACCTCTCCCGTACCACATGCCCCAAACTATCAACATCGAGCGATAAAATACCGAGATTGTCTGTACCCGTTCGTTCAGCCGCAAAAAAGGCAATATGTTCAAAGGTCATGATGGCTCCCTCTTCTACTTTTTCATCGGTTAAAGTATCAGGTTCAATCAATTCCATATCTTTCCTGTCATACAGCGGTAAAAAACCATTTACAGTATTACCTAGTATCTTATCAGATACCCCATTTACAAAATTCAAGTTTTGGCTAAGTTTTGAGATACCTCTTTTTTTAGGCTTTTCCTCAAATTTACAACCAGAACTTTTGATAACCCATTCTCCTAGTTTATCAAATTCTACTGCTCCATTTTCAGTAGTTTGCACAACATTTGCCGATGACATTGGCTCAAAAAAATCGAATAAGCTACTATTCTGAAATTTGTTTAGCGACCTTAACTGTGCCTTTTTATTGAGTTCCTGTAAATTTTCCCCATACGTCAGAGTATCGTCATAGAGTTGCCAAGTCAATATCAGGGTCAATCCTTCGTTGGCTAACTCTTGCAAGTAACTTTCTTGTTTTTTTACAAGTATAGTTTCACAATGGGTAGGAATCAGCATAAAAAAATTACCACCACCATCGTAAATTACTTCAGATCCTTTGCAGGACTTTTTCAAATCATTGATTGCCAACCATGAAAGGGCTTGTACATAAAAGGATTTACCTTTGAGCGTTTTTGCCGCTTTTTTGGAGGGAATATTGAAAATAAACTCCTGTATCCCTGAAAAATCTCCTTTTAATAACAATTTACCTTGTGTATCGAAATGCGGCATAAATTAATTGTATTTTAAAAGGTTCATGATATTGCCAATAAGCTGAGAAAGTAAATTTGAGCTACCTATTTTAGCCATCAACTCTGGTGCGTCAATTTTTACATTGTGTACAAATACCTTCTTTCCCTCAATCAGCATAGATTCTATGACCTTGTAATTGTCAGATTTAATTTCTTCAATTCCATCAAACACTACTAAATCATACTTTTTCCTCTCGATTTTATCTTTAAAATCTATAAAAAATAAAGATTCATCTACGTCCGCAAAATTATTTCGGATTCGTCTGAACACACTTGAGCCTGAATTTTTTGAAACAACCAAAACTTTTTTTTCCTTTTTTAAAATTTGTTCAGCATCATATTCACTCATAATTTGCTTAATTATATCAGATTTGCCATCAAGAAGCATTTGAAGGTTTTTATTATAATGTTCATCAGCTTTTTCTTTGACCCATCTTTTAAGAGACAAAAATGTGAGACCTCCCCCTATACTAAAAGCAACTAGTAACTGCCACCATGTTTGCTTCAAATTGTAATTGTTTTCAAATTGAGTTTCTTTTGTGAGCAACTCTATATGTCTAGCTTCATAAAGCTTATCCATATTAGATTTATAGTCTTCTAATAGTTTGATTCTTTGTTTTATATTTTGAACTTCAATAGAGTCTATTTTTGCCTGTACTGCCGTGCAACAAAAAAAATGCAGTAAAAAGTAGATTAATGTTAGGTACTTCATACGTTTTTATCGAAAAATAAATATTAAATTAGAGAGAAAGTAAATATATAAACTTTTAAGGATATTGTAGTCAATAAGTAAAAAAATCTAATGACGTTTTAATACTTTTAAATCGAATTTTGTCAATAGCTTCGTTGCATGGACACCCAATAAAGGTAAAACACAATAGATTGATATGTACAATAACAAATGAAACTAAATTATCCCAAATAATCCACCTTAAGTGGAAAAAGGCTCATTTTTTGAACCACGCCTTATAAAATCTATATGTTATCCGAACCATGTAACAAAGCCTTTGTCAATTGTAAATCGTAAGTTCTTCACTTGCAATTTACTCTATTCTCTGATTTATTCCTTATTCTTGTCGATCTAAGTAAAGAATGATTCGAATAGCTTCATCACTTACTCATTCTCATCGCTGGAATATAAACTCAGTCATTTATCGCAGTAAAGTGCTTATACTAAGCTAGATAAAACTGAGGGAAGGAATTACTACTCAATAAAAAAGTTTTATCACTATCATTCTGATAATCAATTTAATGAATGCATAGCTAAAGTTAAATAGTCTTAATATTTCCAATTCAACTCATTCAGTGAGAACAACTCGACAATACATTGATAATTAACTACTTACGCCCCACACCCTAGCTTTTTATCAGAGAATAAAAAGTTGTTCGCTTCGAGAAGGTTGCATTTTCCAATCATCTTAAGGCCGTACCCACCAAGTAAGAAATGTAACATATAAATTGAAATATTATGTTTTTCTCGCTAAAAAACATATTTTCAACTAAAATAACTAAGAAATCCAAGATTAAAATTGAAAAAGGAAAAAATTGTAACTTGCTTTGAGTTACTACTGGTTCTTGTGCTTGAGTTTATCGACAAGAATACAACATAAACTGAGCAAGCTGTATACCAAGTTTAGCTACGAACTCTTACTATCTTGAAGGAAAGGAACTTACAAAGGCTACCACTAGCGAAATAGGGTTTATTGAGAGATTGTAATGGACTTAGACGTTATTTGGGTCAAAATTTGAGGGTATACCCAAATTGAGTTTTGAAGGCAAATAAGCAGATACACCTCTGCTTATTTGAGGTCAAAACTGCAGTAAGCTACCTCCTTTCGAAAAATATTAAAGTTTTTAAATTTTATTTTTACATGCTTTAATCTTCATCAAATGTCTCAGTATTGTTTCAGAGATAAAACTTAAAATTCTCTTAACTTATTAATTTATTGATAATTACACCTAATTAAAGGTAGTTCAAACGGGATCACTAAAAACAAGGCTGACAAAGCCAAACCCAGCAAAAGCCGCTTATATGACAATATAGGTGGCTTTTGTGTTTTACTACATTTGCCAACAGTACCAAAAAATATCCCTTCTGTCAATGATGTACTTCTTTAAAGAGAGTACATCATTGACAGAAGGGAATCTATTTTATACTATTACTCAAAAATATTCTACTGTACTTTCACCACTTTCAAAGTCGCCTGCTTATCGCCTGCATTGACCTTCAAGAAATACATTCCGTTGGCCATCTCGTTGACGTTAAACTCTTCATGGTGCGCGTTGGTCTCGGGTACAAAATTGCGTTGCAATATCGCTCGCCCTGATACATCTAACAAACTCACTTGTACCTTCTGGTCTTTGGCATCAGCTACTTTTAGACGCAATACACTTGAAACAGGATTCGGCATCACGGCGGCAAAAGTCCCTTTGGTCATTCTGTCGGTAGCTAAGTCCGCTGCTGTTCTAGCTGCACCTGTCCCTACACCATCTTTCGATTGGATTCTGAACCAATATTCTTGGTAAGCCAACACATTCCCTTGAGGTTTGCGCGTCGAGGGATAAATACTACCCCAACCCTTCATGTCCCAATAACGTACCCCCAATTTGTACAATCCCTTCGGGAATCCTTCGTCATAAACGTTACCCCCTGAACCATTGTCCGCATAAAAACCATACAACGGGTGGTTTTGGGCGTACAACTCCGTGTAACCCGAACGGTTAGCAAACATGAAATATGGAGCGTTGTTTTCATGCGTATTATACGAACGTACCACCCCCGTTTCGGGCGTTGCCAACAGATCGTACGTCAACGACCCATTCTCTCCCAATGAACACGCATCCACGTGTATCGTCCAGTAGCGAGGAGCCGTCTTGTTCAAATTCTCTGAATAATATACCGTCGGATTTGTTTGTGTACTCTGGTCTAGGCTTGGCCCAGCGTCGGGTGTTACAAATTGACCCGCCCAGGCACTGCGGCTATTGGTCTTTGTCCCCGATTTTGATTCGCCGATGTTAATAATCGTCAATTCAAAAGCCTTCCACATCACTTCTTTGCTCGCGCTTGCACTGCTTTGACAACCGTTGGCATACACACAACGTACCGAGTAACTCTGCTTGGTCACATTCGCAAATGACACCTTGAAGCTATTTTCAGTTACGCCTGTATTCCACAAAGCACTCGCCCCCGCAGGACAACTCGTTGATACCGTCACTTCTACTCCCGTACAAACGATGTCTGAACTCACCGTCACCACAGGAACGTCACTTACCGCCGCCACTGTGTAAGTCACCACGTTACTCTTTTCGCTCATACAACCGCTTTCGGCTTGGCATCGTGCATAATATGACGTTGTCACACTCGGTGTCTGGCTTGGTAAACCTGTGAGCACCGCGTCCGTCGAAGCATTGTACCAAAGCGTGGTCATGCTGCCACAGTTGGTTGTTCCTGAAAAACTCGTGGCCACTCCACAACCGCTTGTCACGCTCAAACTCGCTACAGGTACCATCGACATGCTCGTCAAACGAATACGCATCATCCCTGATTCGGTCTCCACACAAGACACCGTTCCGTCCGATTTGCGGCAACGAACTCGGTAATTGTGGTATTGGCCATCCACCATCTGGGTTGGGGCCACACTACTGTACTCTCCTCCATCTACCGAATAGAGAACCATTTCACCTGACGCACAGCTCGCATTGAACACTATGACATTGCCGTCGATATTGCATATCTCCTTCGTTTCACCCGCACTGACATTCACCCCATCAGCTATCAGCGATACATTTTGTGGAATGGAAGCTCGGTAGTTGAGTTTTACTTCAATTGGGCTCGTATACGTGCTTGGACAATTGGCATCACACGCCGCTTGGTAACGGTGAAGTTGGTTGTTAGACGTTTGAGATGTGGGGGCACTGCTTGACCAGTTGCTCCACGAACCATTACCCACTTGTACACGCCAAACGGGTAAACCTACCACGCACGAAGTCATCACACTGAATTGCAAACCGTTCACTGGATTGGCATCAATATCGCATAACTCTTGGCTGTTGCCTTCGTTTAATGTCACTTGTTGCGTCGACAAAGAAATTACTGGTTTGCTTTGTACCGTCACCACGGCACTACCACTTTGAGACTGTGAACAGTTGGCATCGCCTACACCTAACAATGTATAATTATAGATACCTTCTGCATTACTCGATTGGCTCAACGCCACACTCGAACTTCCACCTGTGGTCGTTATCTTTTGTACTGCCCCTCCATTTAACTGATAGCTGAACGTGTAAGGAACGGCCCCGTTGCTCCCTGTAAAGGTTATTGTCGATGCAATACCTCCTTTACAAACTACTGTACTGCCACTTATCGTTGCCAATGGCATCGTGTAATACGCCACTTGAGCAGAGCCTTTCATGCTCAATACACAGTTCGTGCTTGAATTGGTTGCTACCACCGTATAGCTACCAGGGGAAGTTTGTAAACCAAACGACAAGGCCGACCCTGTTCCTGAAAATACACTACCCACCATTGTACTTCCTAGCATGAGTTGATAATTAACCCCCGTCTCTGAACTACTCAAACCCACTACGACCCCTGTCCCACCTTGGCAATAACTACCGCCGCCTGTCATACTAAAGTCAGTAGGTAAAACGTTGACCGTTACCACAACCGAGCCTGTCATTGAGGAAGCACAACTACCTGTAGCAGTGGTGGCTTCCACCGTGTAAGTCCCCGCATCGGTCCGACTTCCAAACGAAAGCGCAGCGCCTGTCCCTGCGACCGCACTACCGACGTTGATTCCGTCTTTCTTCAATTGGTAATTTACGCCCGTTTGTGAATTTGCAAGGCCAACAGCCATTCCTGTCCCTCCTGCACAGTAAGAACCACCGCCTGTGACATTATAGGGTGTGGGCAAACTGATGACAGTTACCTCTACACTACCTGTCATGGCTTGCGTACACGTGGTAGCGTTTGGCGATGGTGCGGCAGCGGCTCCAAGGCGCGTTGGGCTTGGACCTCCGCCTACTTTCGAGGCTTCGACCGTGTAAGTGCCTGCCACCGTCTGCAAACCTAATGGTAGTGCACTGCCAGTTCCCGCTACTGCACTACCAACGTTGATCCCGTTTTTCTTGAGTTGATAACTAACCCCTGTTTCTGAACTACTTAAACTCACAGCTACCCCTGTACCACCTGCACAAAAACTACCACCCCCAGTCACGTTAAAGACTGTCGGCAGAGTCACCACGCTCACCACCACATTGCCGCTCATGGTCGCAACACAACTTCCCGTGGTCGTCGTTGCTTCTACGGTGTAAGTTCCCGCTCCCGTTTGATTACCAAACGAAATAGCACTACCCGTACCCGCTACCACACTACCAACATTGCTTCCGTCTTTTTTCAATTGATAATTTACCCCAATTTGTGAACTTGTCAAGCCAACGGCCGAACCTCCACCACCTGCACAGTAAGGGCCGCCGCCCGTGATGTTATATGATGTTGGCAAACTGATAACCGTTACTGTTGCATTGCCGCTCATGGTCGCAACACAACCTCCCGTCGCAGTGGTGGCTTCTACTGTATAAGTTCCAGCATCCGTCCGATTTCCAAACGAAAGCGCAGCGCCTGTCCCCGCTACCGCACTGCCAACATTGCTACCGTCTTTCTTCAATTGGTAATTCACGCCCGTTTGTGAATTTGATAAGCCCACGGCTACTCCACTACCCCCCGCACAGTATGAACCACCGCCAGTGACGTTGTACGCTGTTGGCAAACTGATAACCGTTACTGTTGCATTGCCGCTCATGGTCGCAACACAACTTCCCGTCGCAGTGGTGGCTTCTACTGTGTAAGTTCCCGCATCCGTCTGACTTCCAAACGAAAGCGCAGCGCCTGTCCCTGCGGCCGCACTGCCGACATTGCTACCATCTTTTTTCAATTGGTAATTTACGCCCGTTTGTGAACTCGATATGCCCACGGCTACACCACTACCCCCCGCACAGTATGAACCACCGCCCGTGACGTTGTAAGACGTTGGCAAACTGATAACCGTTACTGTCGCATTACCGCTCATAGTTTGAGTACAGCCGCCCGCTGTTCTAGTAGCTTCTACCGTGTAAGTTCCAGCCGTCGTAAAAGTTCCAAAAGCTAACATACTGCCACTACCCGATACCGCACTATTGACATTGCTGCCATCTCGCTTTAACTGATAGTTCACTCCCGTTTCTGATCCACTTAAGCCTACAACCACACCTGTGCCTCCCGAGCAAAAACTGCCACCACCCGTTAAATTAAAGGTCGTCGGGGTTACGCATGGGCAAGCAGCAAGTGCCAAGGAAAAAGTAGCATCGGGGCAACTGCCATCTTCATTGGCTCCCCATCCTGTGGTCGGAGGAATACTCGACATTGAGGGTGCCTCAAAGACAATGTCAGCAATTTGCGTAGCTCCTAACCCGCCTTTCCCTAAATACCAACTTGTTCCCGAATGAAAGATGTGCGCTGTGCCATTTGTGTAGCTTGGACGACTATTATAATCCGCTCCTTTTGTATAGTTCCCATTGTAAGCCGAACAGTCAGTCGTAACACATACGGATGCTGGCAAATCATTGTCCGTAATAGTTGCGTCAACCGAAGCTACCGTGACACCATTGTAATTGGCATCCGAACTCGTGACAGAATGTGTTATCGTCCCCGTATGATTCCCCTCAATGATAGCATCATCAACCGCCGTCACAGTCACTGTCTGTGGCACATTCCAGTTCGCAGGGGTAAAAATCACGTTCGACGCAGGGCTAGTCGTTACCTGTGTCCCTGAAGTGATGTTTATAGTTACATTGGCCGTAGGTTGCGTATTCAGTACAACTGTATAACTATCCGTAGCTCCGCCTTCGATCACACTCGTTGCCCCATCCGATTGGTTAATAGTAACACCTGCCACGTCATTGTCGGTTATGACAACATTTTGGGTCGTTGTTGTTCCTAATAAAACCCCAGAAGAAGGGTTGCTGATGGTCAATATAGCCGTTTCCGTACCCTCTGCGAGTGCGTCATTGACGACCGTGAAAGTCACCGAACCCGTGGTTTGCCCATCGGGGATGGTAATCGTTGTGTTACTCAAGCTATAATCTCCCGCCGTGATGCCCACACCTGACACTCCCACATTCACAGTCTGAGCACCCGTAACTGCCGCCGAAGCTGTTGCAGTGACTGTAACAACCGTTGCGGCGGCCTCTGTGCCTGAGTTGGTACTTACCGAAAGATTGACCGTGGGGGTAGATGAAACCGTTACCGAAACACTATTAGTGGTCGCATTGATTGATACATTGGGGTTATTGGAGTCTTCGTAAGTTGCCATAGCAATATTAAGAATTTCTTGTCCAGACGCCGCCTGATTTACTCGTCGCTGGAATGTAACTGTTCCTGAAGCACCTGGATCAATCACCCCCGATAGCGTGTTTATATATTTAGTAACATCACTCGCTGCGGTAGTACCTGTTTGTTCTCCGCCCAGAAGATTAGTAGCTGGGTTACCACTAAAATATTGAACTGTTCCCGATGCTGCACCCAAAACGTGACTGGTAAAAATTGCTCCACTATTCTCTACTGCCCAGTTATTTGAGTTTTGAGTACCATCTTCGGTGATTATCACTTTACTAACACTCAAAGTTATATTACCACTCCCCGACTGGGCTTGAGAAATGTTTTTGTATGACACAACGTACTCAATGATATTGCCAGGCGCAGGTTGTTTTGGTACTGTTGACAGCGTGCCATCTGCCCCTTGAACGGTAGGGCCAATTCCTTGCAAAATCCGTGATTGTTTCAACTGTTGAAGAAAACCAGTATACACACGGTCAATCGTGTTATTTTTTACGGCGTCATCTACCAAGCCATTAGCATTGGCATCAATAAATGCGGTAATTACGACAGGAAATCCACGTTCAATATTGGAATCTGTTGAAAGTGACGTTCCATTGGGTAAATCAATCGTAACCCCATAACTAGCAGTTGCATTGGCGGCTAATCCACTAATTTGTATGGGGTTATTTGCACTGATTGGGTTCCCCCCCACAAAGCCACTACTCGACACAAACGTAAAAGTTGTACCAGTGTAGGCATAGGTAGCAGAATTACTACCATGAGTAAGGGTTACAGTTGTACCAGTAGGCAAATCTGATGGCGTAATCGGAGCCGATGGCCTCAATGATACATTGACCAACGATGTCCCTGTATTCTTAACAGTATTTGAAAAAGCAACCGATTGAGGGTCAATGGTACTCCCTGGTACTGTATTCGATGGAACAGAAGAAGATTTATTGCTAAAATCATCATTAGTATCTGTGGGGCCAACAGCATCTGGAAAGTTATTTGGTCCATTGAAAATACTCACTACATCATTATCGGTAATGGCAATATTTTGAGTGACTGTGCTACCCAGCGCGATGCCCGACGAAGGGCTGCTGATGGTCAAAGTAGCCGTTTCTGTTCCTTCTACAAGTGCATCATCAACCACTGTAAATGTCACCGAGCCCGTGGTTTGCCCATTTGGGATGGTAATTGTTGCATTACTCAACGTATAATCTCCTGTCGTGATACCCACACCTGACACTCCCACATTTACAGTCTGCGCACCCGTAACTGCCGCCGAAGCTGTTGCAGTAACTGTGATAACCGTTGCGGCGGACTCCGTACCCGAGTTAGCACTCACTGAAAGGTCAACCGTGGGGGTAGCATTGGTACTGGCAAATTCCACCGTAACTTTCACGTCATTAAAACCAACAATACGTACTTTGTTGTTCTCTGCAATAGCCCCCCGTAGACGGCCCGTAGTACCAACATCATAAGCAGTCCACGAAACACCTCCGTCGCTTGAGACCAGCACATAGGCATTAAACGGAGTTGATTGTTGGTTTACTGCCGCCACAAATTTTCCACTGGTGTAGGCAAGTGCCCCCTGGCCAATTGTGCCTAACGCAACTCCTCCTGTGCTGGCCGTCGGGACGGTAACATTTGCCGTAAATAGACTGCTACTTGTAATATCAGATGTAGTTGTAGAAAAGAATACACGGTTGCTAGCGGTTGCATTATTGATGCGCCCAATCAGCAAATAGGTTGCGCCATTAAAAGCTATATCTTGGAAGCTTACCGTAGGGGCATAGCTATTCGTTGACCATGTTTGTCCGTCTGTTGAATAGCTGATTCGTCCTGTTCCAGTAGAAACATTGGTCCCTCCTCCAACCGCAATAAACATCCCATTGAGATAGCGAACGGAGTTATAGTTGCTCCCAGTGGCTCCATCTTTGGAAATTTGTGTCCAAGTTGTACCATTGGTAGAACGTAAGATATTTCCTTGGACCCCGACGGCTACATAAATCCCGTTGCCGTAGGCAATACTGTTGAGGTTATCGGTATAATTCGTATTTCCAACCGTCCATGTAGTGCCGTTTGGCGAGGTAGCAACGGTGCCGCCTTGACCAACCGCTACGTATTTGCTACCGTCGTAGATAACAGCAGTTAGCGAGGTGTTGGCAGTATTTTGCAGCGCTGCTGCTTGGGAAAACGAAGAGAAATTGGTGGAGTTAAAGATTACACCTTCGGGGCTAGTCCCCTGCCCCACCAAGGCATACCCAGCAGTACCATTGCTGGCTAAGCTATAGAAGCTCCCTCCAGGATAGGTATAATTTATCCCATCGGTAGAGGAAAGGGGGCCAACACCCGTTATCATGAAAAATTTGCCGTTTAAGTACGCAGCCTCATTAACAACTGGGCTAACACTTTTTGGCTCCAAGGTGAACGTTGTCGCATTGGTTGAAGTAAGTACAACGCCATTAGGAGAAGGCGCTGGTGCAGTACCCGTACTACTATAATACTGATGTGTTCCCAAAAGATAGTACCTAGTGCCATCACTTATGGCTTGCGAAAACTGAGTAGCCCCTCCCTGAAAGTTTGAGGTGCTACCGTTGGGAAGATTAATCGTGCTGGAAGTAATATCTGTCCACGAAGAGCCGTTTGTGGAAGTAAATACCGTGCTTCCTACCCCAAAAAGAAAAAAGCGGTCTTTGGCAAAATCAACACCATTGATTCCAGGGTCGGCTGTAGTGATAGACTGCGAAGTCCACGACCCTGCCGTCCCCGTGGTAGAGCGGTAGATGGAAATTCCGTATGCACCCTCGAATCCATAGGCTACCACGTATGCTCCGCCCCCGTACGCAATGTTGCTGAAACTCACGTTGCTGTTGAGTACTTCCAGCACCTTTGTCCAAGTGATGCCATCGGTGGATGAAAGCACTACATTTTCCATATTACTAAAGCTTCCTGTCTTCCCCACGGCATAGAATGCCCCATTTAAAAATTTGATATTTATCAGGTTGTAGGTCGTACCACTAGTTTGGGAAATCCACGTAGCACCATTGTCTGAGGAGGTAATGATTTTACCAGCATTACCCGCAAATACAAACACACCATTGCCATAGGCTCCACCACCAGAAAAGTACATGTCGGTTGGAATACTTGGGCTTACAATTTTGCTCCATGTCGTTCCATCAGTAGAAGAATACAAGCTACCCAAAAGTGCCGTAGAATTATTCAAACCTACGATATACGTACCATTGCCATAGGCGATACTGTTTAGTGACTGTCCAATCGGGTAGCCCTGTTGGGTCGTAATGGTGGGCGTTTGCGCTTGTGTTTTGGATGGCCCAATAACAAATAAGCATACAAGTAACATAACGGAGATAGCGAGTTTCCATCGCAACAGAGTACGTCGCCTGATAATCCGTGCAAGAAGGAATTGGCTGGGAGAGAAGTAATTCATACAAATAGTTGAGAGTAAGTGTTTAAAAGTACTTAACAGTAAGTGAGCAGAATGATAAGATACAGGATTTGAATACTTGATTGACAATTTGATTAGATGACAAAACGTTGAACATAGCCAAATGAGTTGTAAATGTGATTTACTTTTCATGGCTAACTGAGGCTAAAAATAGAGTAATAGATTTACACTTACAAGCCTATCTGCCCTAGTTCAAGGCAAAAATTAAGTTTTAAAAGAAACAAACCTCCTCTTTAACACACACATCAGCAATGATTTACAGCAGTATTAAAGTCAGTCTCAACGGCCGAATGATTAGCAATAATTTTCGACGGATTCGACGATTTTTTAGTGGTTTTGCTCTTGATTTTGAGGTAATAGCAACAGTTTTGACGTTAATAAACCCAGTGGAAGGCCCTTATAAGCTATGTTTAGATCATACCTGCTAGCAATTTTCAAGAGTAACTATAATCTATATACGATACCAAGTAAGTGAGTATCTTTCGTAGGTGACATCGCTTTAGGATTCAAGGCATAGTGAATGACTCTGTGTTACGAAAAATCAGGGAATTGCGATAGACTTGAGGAAATTCCACGTCACCACCATAGACAGCTCCTGGGCATTCCATTAAAATATAGAATTCCTATTTATTGCTACTAAGATTTAGCGTCGCTGAGGCTTTTTTTTAGATGCGTTTAACCTCTACTTGAGCCAAACCTTGAACTTTAAACATTATACGTTTAAAGTTCAATTCCAAAATGGTACGATTAGAAGTTGCATAGCGCCCATGACGATCTATATCCCATGCAGAGTTTCAATTCCAAAATGGTACGATTAGAAGTGCCGTGCAGCCAGACGCGCCTTGATGAAAGGGTGTTTCAATTCCAAAATGGTACGATTAGAAGGCGAAAGACAAAACGCACATTAACCTTGTGCATAGGTTTCAATTCCAAAATGGTACGATTAGAAGAAATACGGTTGATATTGCCTATGTGGGTCTTTCGTGGTTTCAATTCCAAAATGGTACGATTAGAAGGCGGCAGGAGCAGCAGCAACAGGGGGAGTAGGAGGTGGTTTCAATTCCAAAATGGTACGATTAGAAGCCATCAGCGAGCCTCTCAGCCAATCGACCGCCTTTGGTTTCAATTCCAAAATGGTACGATTAGAAGGTCAATTTGTACTTGTAAGTGCTCATGGAATTTATGTTTCAATTCCAAAATGGTACGATTAGAAGTGAACACTCTCAAAACCCGCTTGAGCTTGCTCGTTTAGTTTCAATTCCAAAATGGTACGATTAGAAGGCGCATGGTATCCTGTGCCTCATTACTGGCCTGAAGTTTCAACTCCAAAATGGTACGATTAGAAGTAGGCTTTATAAGCGGCAAAAGCCGAAATACTTTGTTTCAATTCCAAAATGGTACGATTAGAAGTTAGAAGCACCTACGCAAATGGTGAGTTTATTCACAGTTTCAATTCCAAAATGGTACGATTAGAAGCAAGTGAGGCTTTCAGAGAAGTAATTCGCTGTTTGATGTTTCAATTCCAAAATGGTACGATTAGAAGTTGAAGTAAAAACCGTCTTCTAAGGCTTTATTTATTTGGTTTCAATTCCAAAATGGTACGATTAGAAGAAGGTGAGCTTCCGTGTGATTGTGTAGCGAAAGATTGTTTCAATTCCAAAATGGTACGATTAGAAGCGCCGATTACGTGGAAACCACAACAGCCGTACAGGACTGTTTCAATTCCAAAATGGTACGATTAGAAGGGGATTGCGCCCATGGTGAGGAATACATGACCGTTTGTTTCAATTCCAAAATGGTACGATTAGAAGCAGCACAACGGGGGCGAGCGTAACAGCATTAACCCCTGTTTCAATTCCAAAATGGTACGATTAGAAGTGCAAAATCAGCGTGCGGTCAAAGAGTTGGAAGACGTTTCAATTCCAAAATGGTACGATTAGAAGCCACATTCTGAAGGTAGTTCTGAAGCAGCAGCTTTGTTTCAATTCCAAAATGGTACGATTAGAAGAAGCCCATAACTGGCTTTTCGCAAGTAGCCATCAACACGTTTCAATTCCAAAATGGTACGATTAGAAGTTATGAAAGAGTCTAAGCGTGTTTACCCTGTCTAAGTTTCAATTCCAAAATGGTACGATTAGAAGCTGTTACACAGGTTTTTTGTTTCCTTTTTTTACCCGTTTCAATTCCAAAATGGTACGATTAGAAGGTTAGGGATTTCGGTCGTAAGTACGTGGCTTGCCAAGTTTCAATTCCAAAATGGTACGATTAGAAGCGACCCTCGTGGAGCGCCAAACGGGGCGACTGCTATTGTTTCAATTCCAAAATGGTACGATTAGAAGCTTGCTCTTAGAAGTATGCTTTTGCACCAACAAAATGTTTCAATTCCAAAATGGTACGATTAGAAGCACTCCGCCGTCAATATGCGTGCTAAGATTAGCCTGTTTCAATTCCAAAATGGTACGATTAGAAGTACCTATCCCAATGTTACTACCATTGTCATAGATATTGTTTCAATTCCAAAATGGTACGATTAGAAGTGTCAAGACACTACGTGATGGCAGTCGTTTCAGCTCGTTTCAATTCCAAAATGGTACGATTAGAAGGACATCGTGGGGAGCATTGGCACTTACGCGGTGCTGGCGTTTCAATTCCAAAATGGTACGATTAGAAGAGTCAAAAATTAAGGCTTTCAAGCCGTAAATATGAGCGTTTCAATTCCAAAATGGTACGATTAGAAGTATTCGAGAAAGACCGATTGGCCGAAATTACTGCGTTTCAATTCCAAAATGGTACGATTAGAAGTTGAGTTCTTACAGGTTCGCAATTTAGAAGGTATGTTTCAATTCCAAAATGGTACGATTAGAAGAATAAGCGGCTCGGTAATAATTACAGGAAATGGCAAGTTTCAATTCCAAAATGGTACGATTAGAAGAAATCGAGAACTGGAAGCCTACCTTAGAGGGATTTATGTTTCAATTCCAAAATGGTACGATTAGAAGATTGTTTCCGTGTGCAACACCGTCCCGTTTGACGTTCGTTTCAATTCCAAAATGGTACGATTAGAAGAATGGCACGGAGATACTTAACAACCCTGTAAAAATGTTTCAATTCCAAAATGGTACGATTAGAAGGCAATATTTCCTCAGCCGCCCGTTTTTCAATCTGCATCGTTTCAATTCCAAAATGGTACGATTAGAAGTTCATGCTAATCAGCTTTAAATGAAGAAATAAATGTTTCAATTCCAAAATGGTACGATTAGAAGTGGCGAATAAAACGACAAGTCCGTATAACGCTTTTGTTTCAATTCCAAAATGGTACGATTAGAAGCCACTGTGTTTGTTTCCTGTATCATTGTCCTCCCATTGTTTCAATTCCAAAATGGTACGATTAGAAGACGTTATTTTTCAAGTCAAAGTAGTGGTGGTAGCAAGTTTCAATTCCAAAATGGTACGATTAGAAGTTCCAGAAATCAGACTGAGAGCCATGAACGCCGAAACCAGTTTCAATTCCAAAATGGTACGATTAGAAGATCACCCGCAACAGCTCAGAGCTAGAGCTATACCCGTTTCAATTCCAAAATGGTACGATTAGAAGCAATCTCCAGGCCATAAGTGGCATTGCCTGTGTTTTGTTTCAATTCCAAAATGGTACGATTAGAAGTCCACATGAAGGCTGATTTGTCAGAATCGCCTGAGTTTCAATTCCAAAATGGTACGATTAGAAGTGAGGGGTTTGAGTGTCCGAATTGAGGCAAATTTGGAGTTTCAATTCCAAAATGGTACGATTAGAAGAATGGGGATTTGTGCTCAGGCAAAGCGAGCATCAATACGTTTCAATTCCAAAATGGTACGATTAGAAGTTTGCAACCCATTGTTTAATTTGCTCCTGTGATAAAAGTTTCAATTCCAAAATGGTACGATTAGAAGCTAAGAGCCCTGCATAAATTAGATGTTTCATTGCTGGTTTCAATTCCAAAATGGTACGATTAGAAGAAAGAAACGTTTTTGAAGTTGGCCGAAACTGATTTGTTTCAATTCCAAAATGGTACGATTAGAAGCTTGTAGTCGGCGTTGTAAAGGGCTGTATAATAGTGTTTCAATTCCAAAATGGTACGATTAGAAGCCGTCGCAAAAACGGCTATTTTAGAGCAATTTTAAGGTTTTTTTGCCAATTTTTCAATGTAAAAGTCGTCGATGCCGAATAATTAGATTTTACCCGACCATCGACGACCTTTGATTTTCAGGCAGTTATTTCCCCTATAAGCTCTTTTTTAAACCAAGATGTCAACGAACTTTTATCGATACACTCCCATCGACGACATTTCACCTACAGAAAATTATCAATGGCGCTGCGTTCTACCCCGATAATTTCTTTATCCAACCACCGCTCATTCCTGCTTTTAAACAAGATGATACTGTCTTGCTCTTCGTTCATAATCGCCCGCACGCCCATCAACATTTCTTTCAACTTCGCGTCCGTAATCTCTCCTTCAAACACCGAATTTTGAATCCAATTCAGGTATTTACGGCAGTGTTTCAACATCTTTGCCACTCGTTTTTCGCCAATATCATACACCAATATTACATACATATAGACCCCTACCCCCCAATGGGGGAATTATTTAGTTTTACCATAACATTTTAAACGGTTTATACGCTTCAATATTCAACAGATGCTTTTGTAGTTTGTAGCACTCTAGTTTTACTAAATGCTTGTAACTCACACTCCTACCCAACGAACGATGTTTAAACGTTTCCTTGAGTCGTTCTTCAAACGCTTGAACAAATATCTTTTTGCCTCCCTCTTTCAATACACAACGGTTTATGTCTTGTCGAAAATCGTTGGCTTGGAGTTGCTTTTTATTCAGTACCGTAAAGATGGTTCGGTCGACTAGCAATGGCTTAAAAATTTCTGACAAATCCAGTGCCAATGAGTACCGTCTCGCTCCAGGTTCGTGCAAAAAACTAATGGTAGGGTTGAGCTGAGTATGATAAATCTGGTCTAAACACACGGTATAACACATCATATTGCCAAACGAAATCAGGGCGTTTACCTCATTTTGGGGTGGCTGCTTACTGCGGTTTCCCATGTCAAAATCGTTGATTATTTCCCCAAATGCCCCGTAATAGGCTTGTCGGATATTGCCTTCGATGCCCATCAACTCCGCAATGTTTCCCGCATCGGTAATCGACGGCGAATAACTTTCGATTTGTCCAAGCTGCTTGGCAACGTCTTTGCCACGCCCTTGGTAGTACTTCAGGTTTTTGGACATGTTAAAAGCCGCCCCTTCGACCAACGTCTTGGCTACAACCATCCGTTTTTTGTCGGAGAGATAATGACGCGTTTGTTCTACCTGCATTTTGCCTGCCAACAAATACTCCTTTGCCATAAACGACCCCGTATAATGTTCGTAATAGTCGAAAAAATGCACCGACACGTGGTTTTTGCCCAAAAAATTGTACATCGCGCTGTTGGCATCCAAACTTCCAAAACAATACAGGTTATCCACTCCTTCAATGGGAATGTAGCGCGGCTGTCCTTCGTTACCGTCCTCGTCAACGGGCACAAAACAGAGCGTGTTGTCTTTACGGCTCAAGCGGCCAGGGTTAAAGAGATAATAGCTTTTTTTCATTTTTTGTCTTCCAATGGTTGTTATTCGTCTCCCACCCAGCAAAATTCAAAATAGCTACACGCTTTACATTTTGAAATCGGCAACTTCGGCGGACATTGTTCTTGTTCGAGTATTTCCCTGATTTTTTCGATATTGGCTTCGATTCGTATCACGTCTTCTTCGCCAAGTGTCACCCGCTCGGTTTGGCGTAATTTGGGGTATTCGATCACGCCGTGGCTGACTTCTACGCCATTTTTTTGCAACAGGTACAAATAAAACTGCACCTGCGCCACGTGCGCCCATTCTTTGGCTGCCGACTTTTTGGTTTCGTGGACAACCCCGCGTTTGGCGTCAAAAAAGTCTATTTTGGCGGTTAGGACAACTTTTTCGTTTTCAAGAGGGAGCGTTATTTCCAATTCCTCGTTTTTTTCGGCCCGAAAAGGATAGCTCTCCTCCCCTATCAATTTACCTTCATACACCACCTCCGAGGTGTGTTCCATTCGGATGGCATGGTAGTGTAGCCACATTTCTCGCTTGCAAATGTGGAAAATGTTCATGAGGGTCGCGTTGATGTTCATCTTACATAAAATTCAAATCGTCATGTGTAAATGTAATACCTTGTATTTCATCATATTTAACATCTAAACAATATAAATCACGCTTAAAAAACTCGTTTTGCATATTCCGAATCAGGTAATTCTTGGCTATATGAAATGGTACTTTGACAATAAACTCGTTTACTTTATCAAATTTTTTATTTTCAATCAGTTGATGAACTTCTGAAAAATCTCTGTTTAAGATACAATCCACAGTGATATATCGAATTTTGCGAGAACTGATAACACTGTCCAAAATTTTCTGATCAGCAGAAAGTGTGTAAATATTTTTAACAGTTTCTCTCCAAATTTTGGCTATTAATTCTTTACCTTCTTTCAAATCCTTGTAATATTCACTATCTGCTTCTAAATTTTTCCATGTATAAACCAAATCAACAATTGTTTTGTAGTCTTTTTCTACTAGGTTTCCATTTTTAGTCTCAATAAAATCCTGCAAAAAATTTCGAGTCTCGTCTAGGAGTTTAGAGGAGTAGATATATTTTCTACTTACTTCTGTTTCTCGACAAACAAATACTTGTGCAAATTCTTCGCCTGTTCTTTTTAAGATTTCACCTTTTCGATTTACCCTACCAAGCCGTTGAATCAACGCATCAATGGGTGCATTTTCACTGTATAATACATCAAAATCAATATCTAAACTTACTTCAACTATTTGAGTACAGATAGCAACAAACCCATCTTTTAGCTCATTTATTTTATCAAGGCTATTTTCTTTTATTTTCTTATCTTTTAGGATAAATTGTGAATGATAAAGCATTTTCTGATTGTCAGGAATTTCAGCCAATAAATCAAAAACTTTTCTTGCTTCTTTTATGGTGTTGCAGACAATCAGTATCTTTTTTCTCGCCTTAAATGAGTTAAATATTTCCTCAATATATATTTCTATATTTTCATCTAAAATGGCCAAGATATGTCGTTGCTTTTCATCAAACGCTGTCTCTTGTATAATTTCATAAGTATTTGATGGTAGCACTTTTTCTATTTCCTCTTTTAATATTTCGGGTAAAGAAGCACTCATAATAGCGAATTGAGTATTGTACGGGGCTAAATGTTTGAGTGTCGTTAGAATAAGCCCAAAAGTATATCCATCATAAATGTGGATTTCATCAATAATGATTTTGGCATTAAAGGCTGCCGAACCTGTCAAAACCCAATATCCCCAGTTAAAGAAACTGTAAATCAATTGGTCAATCGTAGCAACGGTTACTGGTCTGAAAAAGGATTTATCATAAAGGTCATAGAAGCGTAAATCTTCTGATTCTTGATGGTCATTGGCTTCGTTGATAACATATTTGGCGGTACTATGCGACAATCCCGTTTGATCTTTTCCAAAAAATTTCTCCATACGTACCCACATTTTATTGGTAGTAACCATCGTAGGGAGCAAGTAAATGATTTTTTGTCCTTGATTCTGATTTACAGCCCAGAGCAATGATGCCTCAGTTTTACCCTGCCCTGTTGGTATTTGCACGAAAACATGCTGTTTGGCCTCGGAAGTTTTGATTTGAAAACTCTCCCATTTATCGAAAGTTCGCTTTTTGTTAGAAAGCTGGGTAATCATTATTTGAGTAACACTATCAATCGTCTCACTAATCGAATAATTATATTCATGTTCTTGCTTTCGTGCAGAAGCCAACCAGTCAGAATAATGTAGAACTGATTTGAAGAGCATGAACAATTCTCTAACCATTACAGAATCGGAAGGATTATCAGTCAGCCTATTTACATTTGGCAGTAATACCCTTCTTACTATGTCTAATGGGTTGATGTTTACAATTTTCTCATCATAACCAATAGGTTCCCAACTGGGAACACTCAACTGAACTGCATATTGATTGATTCTGTCGAAAAATGCGTCCAAATGTTTACGTTCTGCGTATTGGATATTCTTGGCAAAATTTTGATACCCTTCATAAATGTCTGGATGCAACTTGCTATGATGAGAGAGAATAGCAAGGGCTTCTGGGAAATATTTTAATCCTCGAATAGTAATACAATCTTGTTGCGTAAAATAATAAATGAATGGAATGGAGGCCAAAGGGTGAGATTCATGGCTACCATTGAGCGGTAAACCTCTAACTTTCAACTGAAAAAGCAAGTTATTTTTACCCGCATCGTGGAAAGCTACCGTCAGGAATAACCGTTTTATGATAAAATCGTAGTCAAGTTTATGTCTTTCACAAACGCCTTTGATAAGGTGCTGTTTCCAAGTCAGCACCTTCCCAAACCACTTCAAACAGTCTGCTGTGTGGTCTGTGAGTTCTTGTTCGGGGTCAGATTTGGCTAGTATTTTATCAAAAATCATAGGTTAAAGGTTAAATTAGCTGAAAATAGGTTGAATCTTCTTCATCAAAATAGCATTTCTCGTCGTTAGTTGGCTTCACAGGCAAATCATCTACAAACACATAAGAAGAAAAAGCTACTGCTTCTCTAACTCCTTCTTTATATGAAAACTGTCTGGGTAGTCTACTGGTAATTGGGGCTTTGGACAATAAATTCACTCCTTGATTTTGTCCTAATGAAGTACTTTCTATACTGTATTTATTGCCCTCAAAAACAGTATTTTTCAAAAATGAAACCCCTACTTCTTCACAATAAATAATTGTGATATTATTGATTTTTACCAGTTCATCTTCACGTCCCAAACTCAAAGCCCAACTTGGGTTTTGAAGTTTCTCATAGAAAAAGTCAAAGTCGCTTTCGTTCTTGAAAGTTAAATAGAGTGTAAAATGACAGTGATAAAGTAGTTCTCTCACAATGACTGCCGTTTTGTAGGGAGCATTTACTTCTCCTTTCTTGTAGGAAGCTATTGTTTTTGTATCATACTTTTTTATTTGCCATAAATCGTTGGTTTTTCCACTATTCACCCCCCAAACCCCAACTCTGAAAGCGGTATCATTACCCAAAAGCCTTGCATTTACCTCCTCTGGGTTTAGTCCTGCAGCACTTCCCAACATTCCCGCAATAGTCGATTTGGGAGGCAACGGTAATGTTTTATGATAGGTATGAAAGTCGGGTAGTCTAAACGAATTTAAGCTACCCACACATTTTATTTTTATAAATCGTTCCATTAAAAAATAGTCGTTTCGAGATTTAAATATGCAAGTGCTTCATCAAAAGTGGTTTGGATACTTTTGATTTCTAGACCTTTAATTGCAACCTCATTTTTAAATATTCCTGAACGAACACCAAGAAACTTACTTTGAATTATCGAAGTGCTATCATCTAATACTTCTTTGATAGTGCCAATGTCTAACTCTTCTGTTTCAGATACGTTGAGACTCTCCAGAAAAATAGGCGACTTAGCCGTTTGAAATGTGATAGCCAAAAACTTAGGCGACATATCCGTCATAATGCGCGACTGCTTACCCCCTCCCCAAATTTGAGAAAGTGCATTAAGCAAATGGGTAACCCTTTCTTTACGTTTAGATAACTCCACTGAAAAGTTTTTGGCATCTTTCTTTTTCTCAGTATGTAATTCTGTCGCATTAAAATTACCAACACGATCTAATTCAATTAGAATATTAACTTTAAAGTAATTGTAGTACACCTCGGTTTCAAAAATATTCCCTCCCGCAGATACATCACCGCCCGTTTGTTCTTTCGATTTTGTGCCTAAATCTCTATCGCCACGATAAGGAAAAATACCGATTGCGGCAGATGTACGCACAGGAGCTGTTCTCCGACGATTTTCACCAGATGAGGCAATCATAAAACCAAGCAAGTCATCATCTAAATAAGTTGCAGGGTCGCCAGCCGTAAAATTTACGCCTTGGGCAGCCTCAGACTGTTTTACTTCTGAAAGTTGCTCTTTCAATCCCAAATCAATCCATGCTTTTCTAATCTGATACTTCAAACTTTGTCCTGATACATAAGGCAATAAACGCCCATCGGGTAAAGTGATTTTTTTGACAGTTGAAACATTGCCCTCTGTCCAGCTTCCATTGATACTACCAAGTGAAGTTTTGAAAATATAGGCAATGTTAATACAATTAACTTTTTTTGCTGGTATTGTTTGTTCTGACATGATTTTAGCTATTTACGAGTTGTTACTTTTGATTGGTTGACGTTGATTTAGGATCATATAAAAAACTATTCATGGCAAAAATACTTACCAAAGACTTGTATTCTTCCCATTGAGGACTATCAGGTAATTCCTTGAAAAACTCCTCACTATACATTAGTTGTGTCCTAAATTGGCTATCACTTAATACTTTTAGAAAATCAATTCTGTTTCGTGAGTTACGGATTGAAAATAAAATCCCTCTATCATCGCTTTCACGACAATAACGCCCAATAGAGTTCCCAACTCTTTTACAGAGTTCTACCATTTCTGCTTTCATGTAATGTTGTGTATTTTGGATGTAAATTAAAATTAGTTTATCTAAGAAAGGTACTCCATTACCTTCTTTCATTTTTACCTCACTCAAATACTCTTCTATAGTTTTATTAATACTTTTGAAAGAAAGAATATCACAGCAAAGTTTATCTCGAAATAAAGTATCGTACTCATCTCTACCATTTTTTTTGAACTTTCGATAAAAATATCGGATAAAGTTGAAATAGTATGGAAGCAAACTGTCTTCTCGATAGGCTTCAAACAAACGGAAAAGAGTAGCCAATGAAGTGTATTCTTTGACATCTCTAAAAATATTCCCGTCATTAGTGAATGTAAAGATAGATTTTGTGAGTAAGTCATCATATTTCAATTCATCTTTTAGCTGTTCATAAACTGAAATCAAGAAATTCATCAAACCTTCCGCTTCGTATTCTGTGCCTACAATTTCTGTCTTGAAGTTGCAGTAAGTACTATTTTTTAGCTGCGTAATATCTGTTTGGATAGCTGTATAGAAATAACTGAGATTTTGTAAGTCTGAATCATACAGCACAAAATAGTGCTTATTGTCGTTTTTCAGTGAGTAATGTAGGCTCAAAAATGAGAATAGTGCTACAAAACTATATTTTGCCGAAATCTGAGGCTTACCTGTCAAGTTTGAAGCAAAATTTATTTCACCAGAATTGCCTGTCAAAAACGGGTAATCCATGCCACTTACACCTTCTACTAATTTCAATTGCTCACCACTAAAATAACATCGTTTCTTACCAGGTAGAAAAAAATTGTCTGAAAAAGCCTCTCCTATTTCATAACGAGGCTTTGTATTCTGAAATCCTTTGCCATCAAGTTTCAAGTTTCTGTCTTTCATTGTGGTAATAGCAAAATCTAAAAATTGCGCAAACTCTTCGTCTGTCATAAAGCGTCCACTCTTGCCAGTAGCATCTGGTTTTGATATTGGTACTGTATATTCCTTTTTCTGTTCTTTATCATTTTCTATAAATTGTAACTCCAAAACAATGGGAACATCTTTTTCAGGCTTTTTACTATCCTTTGGGGCTTTAATTTTATACTTAGTTGGTATCAACTTTTTAATACGCTCTTTTTCAAAAGGTACGCATAAAGCACCTTCTGTTGAAGGCGTTTTACCAGTAAAAAAAGGTTTTAAAGCCATCTTGAAGTCAGTTTTTTGATAAACTTCAAATTTTCCATCTTTCAAAATCCAACCCCTATTTACTGTTTCAACCAAGTAGTTTTCTACGGCTTTATTCTTTGCTGCATCGAGTATCGTACTTACATCCCCACTTTCAATCATAATCAATAAACCGTCGTCATTAAGCTCTGCTTCGTATTCTTGACCTAACTCACTCAGTTCGTCTTTTAAGCCCAAAAGAATTCTTCGGAGTGCAACAAGCCCGTTGTCAATCCAAAAATTACCCGTTTGTTTAAAGCTAATTTGATTACCCATAACTGTTTCTAGTTGCTTTATAAATCTAAATTATTTATTTTTATTCAATATTAATAATAAACTAAAGTGAGTTTTGGAAAAAGGAATTTAAACATATTGATAATCAACAACTTAACACAATCGAACCAACCCCAAAACTTATCAAACGGTAAACCCACATGCCCGAAACCCATTATTTCTTTATCGACGAATGTGGCGACCCAGAGTTTTATGGGAAACGAAAAAAATTGTTGGTCGGGACGGAAGGCTTCCAGCCTTTGCTTATTTTGGGTATGGTCGAAACACCAAACCGCAAAACGCTTCAAAAAGCTATCTTGGAACTCAAAGCCGAAATCTTGTCAGACCCTCTTTACAATACCATTTATTCGGTTTCGCAACCCGACTGGTATTTTCATGCCCGTACCGACCACTCCGACATTCGCCACCGTTTCTTCCAATTCCTTCGGCAATTTAACCCTTCCGAACTTCGTTTTCACGCCATTATTGGACGCAAAGATCTAGGCATTTTCAACCGTAAGCATAACAATAACCCCTCCGAATTTTATTTTGACCTCGTTTCTCATTTATTTCAAGAGAAACTAAATCCTGGGCATAGCCATTCGATATATTTAGCAGGCAGGGCCAAGTCGGCACTGAACAAACTCGCCTCTTCCATTGACCAAGCCATTGAGAACGACGCCAAGAAAAAAGGACTTGAAAAACAAGACATTCAGTATAACTGTAGTATTGAGCCCAGCTATCAAATGCCCGAATTAAGCATCGTAGATTACTTTCTGTGGGCTTTACAGCGTTATTTATTAAAGGGAGAAATCCGCTTCTGGCAAAGCATAGAGCCTTTAGCAGGTGAAATTGTCGATTTATACGGAGAAGGCCCAAAAGTATATGACGGTGAGACTCACTTACTAAGGCTCGATAAATTAAAACCGCCTTTAAATTTGTGAGGACACAAAAAAACTGATACATCTCTTCGCCCCCGTACCAGTACTGGCAACCCCCATCAGGAGATGAGTTGTGTAAGCGACCAAACGCATCAGTCAACCGCAAAGATACTAGATTTCTCATCGTCAAAACGTATTAGTGTCGAAACTTTTTCATTGATAAAACCTCATTCTACCTCCTCCACACACCCACACCCCATCGAACAATACTTCCCAAATCCACCCAAATAGCCTACCTCGATGAGTTCGGGTGGGGCTGTCAGGGCAAACGTAAAATTGTGATAACCAATTACTTTTGTTTGCTCCTTCTCTTTGCCTTCTTTGGCCAGAAATCCTCGTTTTTTTATCCGTTCGGGGTCGCTTAGTAACTCAAACTTGACCAGTCGCTCGGCAATCGTTGCGTCCATTTCCATGGAAGGTTGCACCGAACGCAGTTTATCGACCAAATTCACCGCAAAAAATCGCCCAAAATCGGCGTCCGTTGGGGGCAAGTATTGATCCAAATCGTCCACTTTTTGAGCTACAACCATCGGCGACAGCGTACGAAATGTCATTGAGCTCTGTAACGCAGGCAAGGGGGCTGTCTCAACGCGTTCTACCACAAAATCAGCCCTACATTCTCTATTATAAATACTCAGTTGCTGCTGTTGAAATAGCCCAATGATAAAATCTTCGGCTGCTTTGTCTAAGTAAAACGAAATCAACAACGTTATACTACCCGAACGTAGCGTCATATACGTATCCCCTTTCTTCACAGGCTCCGTGCGCGGAATTTGGAGCGACGAAAACGTAAAGTGCTTAAATACTTTTTTGCTCTCTGGCACCACATACCCCCGCTCGTGCAAGAAGCTCGCATACGCGGCATCGGCATTCGCCAACCGACCGTATATCCACGCTTGGAGGGGATACTGGTAATTGAACAACAACCGCTGTCGGTCTTGGATGGGGGTCAAAGTAAGCCTAAATCGCATATCAATCGCCGTTGAGGATATTTATATTGTTTTAGGAGCAAATCAGAACAATTCTTGCTCAATTAACCACAAAAGTTAGTTCAACGAAAAACTTACTTATTCCTACTAAAAATAAAAAAACAACGCCGAGGCATTCGCCTCGGCGTTGTCAATTCAATCATTGATTATTCAAACCCACCAATAATCTTTAAGTGGTATAGTCCATGGTCGATAGACGATAGTCCAGCGTGTTTTCTTTACTCTTGGCCATATTATGGGCTGTGGACTAAAGTCTGTCAACTATTGACCAACAACTAATTCGCTTGTAAGCGTGCCAATTTTGAGAACGATTGTTCCTTGTATTTTCCCGTCAGGGTAAGGGTCACAATACTTCCCGATTTTGGCGCCGCCACTCCAAACTCAGCCCACGTTTTCGTAATCGTTGCACGTCCCTTAGCGTCGGTGGTTACGTCGGCAATTTTAGTACCCGTACGCGTCGTCAACGCCAGTGCAAGACCCGTCACTGGAATGGAATCTATGCCTTTTTTATAATCCAAAATATTGGTTTTGTCTAACTCGTAAATGCGTACGCTAATGGTTGCTTGGGTATTGGTAGCTTTCGAAGTAACTGTTGGCTCTGTCGTAAAACCTCCTCCATCTCCTACTGCATTATCAAACACAAGCAATACTGGCGCCACTACTCTGTCCACAAACGGGTCATCTACTTTACAAGATGCCGCCGCCAAGGCCGTAGCCACAAAAAGGAATATTTTCAAAGTTTTCATCGTTACATCAGTTTTGTTGAAACATTATGTTAGACATCCTGAAACTGTCAAATGCAACCTATGCTTTCGACAATCGAACGGCTCTGCGCCCCAACAAGGTTGGAACTAAGCCAATCAAAATGAGCGCAATGCCCGTTATGGCAATCGTGCTCGTATGGGCAAAAAACGTTCCCGTCGATAAAATCCCCAATATCAACAAGGTCGAAAAGGGCAACGAAAACGCCATCACCAAGACCGCTAATTCGGCGTTAAATGTGCGTCTTTCTTTCGGAATATCAAGCGCTTCTTCACGCGAATTGAAGGCTGAAATGTGAGCGAAAGGCCAGAAACTTGCCGAGCTCAACGGAATCACCGTTGCCAATAAAATCATGGTTGGGTCGTGAAGGCCAAGAAGCGTAATTATAGCCGCACTGAACAACATCGTCAAACCCGCACGGAACACCAACAAAGAAGCAATAAGGCGCTTTTTACGTTGTTTTAACTGCACCGCCACTCCAATAAAAATCAACACCAGTGGAGTCATCATCGCGCTTGTCTTGTCAAAGACTTCCTGAATAATCATCGGAAGACCTTTGAATTTAAGACCCAAACTCAGCAATACGATGGCCGAAATAATAATGATGTTGATTGGTTCTTGAACAAGGTTTAGCAATAGGCTCTTAATTTTTTCACCCATTTTGGTTTCCTCCGACTTGGTATTCTTCAGGAACATGTTCATCGCTATGATGTACAAGAAAATCAATACGAAAAACTTATTACCGACATCACCAAGAGCCGCCATGGCTACGCTTTCTTCGCCTAAAAATTCGGCAATAAACGGAAAACACGAAAGGCCTGGTGCCAACGATGGCAATAACATCACCAATGTGCGTCCCATCGAACTGTCTTTTTCAATGCCAAAAAAAGGAAAGGCCAACGGCGCCGTGAAATACATAAAAAAGTTGAACAGCAACGTAAGCGCAGGAACAATGATCAGTTTTGCATCTACGTCAATTTTCATCAAGGCGATAAAAATGGTCGCGGGCAGTGCCACTGAGAGTACCATTTCCTTGATTCCGTTGGTTTGTTCTTTGTTTTTGAACTTAAAACGTAATAGTAGCCCCAACCCAATTAATGCTAACAAGGTTATTGCTTTTTGTAAAGCTTCGCTCATACCAAAATGTAAAAAAGTAACTGATAGTCAGGAGTAGGCGGCAAAATACCACCTACTCTATCCGACGTTTTATTTCTTAGCTAATTGCTTCAAGGGTGCTTACAAACTGCTTGATTTCGTCCATTGTACCCATACTCACGCGGCACCAAGGTTTACCCTGAATTTCGTAACCACGCACCATGATTCCCTTCGCCATCATTTTTTGAAGTAACTCTTTCGTTGGGATGTTGATAGGAAAAATCACAAAGTTGGTATACGATGGAACATATTTGTAGCCTAAGCGATCGAGGTTTTTGCAGAGATACATTTTCACCTCGTGGTTGAGTTTGCGTGTTGTATCTTGGAACTCTGCATCGTCCATACTTGCTACCGCCGCTGCAATCGACGTTTGGGTAATACCCATACCTCCACGCGTAATTTTTTGAATTTTATCCAACGTGGCTGGAAGCGCAGCTACATATCCTACGCGTAAGCCTGCCATCCCCATGATTTTTGAGAACGTACGTGCGATGATGACGTTTTTCTTTTGCGCCAACAACGATACCATACTCTGAGTATCAGCACCTACGGCCAACTCAAGGTACGCTTCGTCCACAAAAATGGGTACTTTTTCAGAAACGCGTGAACAGAAGTCGAGCAACTCTTTTCCTGAAGTAATGCTCCCCATTGGGTTGTTAGGATTACAGATATACACCAATTTCGTGTCTTTATCGATAGCCGCTTCCATCGCTTTCAAATCGTGCGACCAGTCGCCTTTACAAGGAACTGCCTTCCAAGTGGCGCCCGTAGCTTCGGCTACTTTTACCAATGACATGTAGGTTGGATCAGCTGAAACTACATTTCCACCTTTTTGGAATAGCACAATAGCTACTTTTTCCAACAAGTCAGATGAACCTGGACCCATCATGATGTGGTCTGGAGTAACTCCTTCCTTCTTAGCGATTTTACTTACAAGGTTTTCCAACTCTTTCCACGAATAACGGCTACCTCCCGCTACAGCATCAGCCACAGCTTTACGGGCACTCATCGGAGGGCCATACGGGTTTTCGTTAGCATTGATGCGTACAATCGTTGGAGGAGTTTTGGGCGGGTTTTCCAATACCGTTTCTCTCAATAAAGGGCTATGAAAAATATTACCGTTGGTATCTATACGTGAAGGTACATTAGCGAAGGCACCCACCGCTGGAGCGGCAGCCATACCTCCTAAGGTCATCAAACCTGACTTAAGCAAACTGCGGCGGTTGATAATCTGTGTCATGTGTCTGTGAGTTTTTTGTTGGATTGGTGGTTAGTAGTTTGGGACTAATAGTTGTGTTTCATCATTGTGACTCCAAGTTAACTATTTTATTCACAAGAACATAGCATTTTTTAAATTAAATATTTCCGTGAATAAATTTCTACTTTAAGTCCTATTTCTCGACCCACCAAAGCTTCGTTTTCATGTTATCGGCACCACCATTGAGGGCAATTCCTTTATCCAAACTTGCTTTGTTGAGTGAATATTCAGTACTAGGATACGGTAAACGCGTCGGCAAAATACCATCGTTTTCGAAAACCGCCCGTGGGTCTTTGGCGGGAAGCACAGGAAAACCAGTTCGACGATATTCTGTCCAAGCTTCTACTCCTACACCGTACAATGCAATCCACTTTTGGTCAAGCACTTTTTCACGGGTTACGCTTCCAACTTTGGTGAAATAATCGGTAGGAACTTTTAAACTATACTGCTCAAAAGAAGCCGTAATTCCTTTTTCGAAGTACGTTTTAGCATCTCCCGTAATATCCCCATCCAATACCGCTTCGGCCAAAATCAAGTTAAGTTCTGAAAACGTCATGATGACACTTGGGGTTTCGGGACGAATGAAGTAGTTTCCAATGGTAGAACTCGATGAAAGGTAGGTAGTAGCGATGGCATCGGGAAGTCCGTTGGGGTGACCTACGTATTTTCCAGCTACAGGGTTGGCATATACCGTAATCCGAGTATCACCAAGGGCATTGAGCTTATCTACCAAGGTACTGCTGATATTCCAGTCGGTACGGCTACCGCGAATCATCACTTCATGCCATTCATTGTTGCTTGGAAGTGTCGCCGTATTTTTCACCAACGCGTTGTCGTCATTGCTAGTGAAAATTGGGTACTTGGTAGCATCACTCAAAATCTCTTTCATAATTGCCCGCGATTCAGTCGCTTTTTTGGCTGCTTGACGGTTGGCCAAACGAAGACGGAGTGAATTTGCAAATTTTTTCCACTTTAAAATATTCCCTCCGTAAATGATATCACCTTGCACCCCAGGACCACCTACTACCAATTTTTCATTAGCCAATTTAAGGTCATTCAACAATCCCTCGTATATTTTTTCTTGAGAGTCATAAGCAGGTGTGTACACAGGCGACTCAGATGTGCCTTTCAAGGCTTCAGTGTACGGAATCGCCCCCCAAAGGTCGGTAGTTACGGAAAACAACCACGAACGCATCACCAACGCTACTCCTTCGTAGTTGGTATTGGGGCTTTTGCCCGTAGGAGAGCTATCCACTATGATGCGTTGAAAATTTAACAACCCTTCATTGAAAAACGACGCCCAGTTATTGTTGTAAAACGCAGGTGAAATACCGTAGTTATCGCCTTCGTTTGAATAAATATTACGGGTAAAATACTGCATCCAAAGCATCATTCCGTCGATGTTCAATCGCTCGAAACGAGTACTGCCTCCCCAAAACCTATCCACTGATTTTTCCATTGCGAATGGCAACAAGTACTGTGGACTAATGGTCGTAGGGTTGTTGGGGTCGATGTTCATCTTGTCAAATTCTTTAGTACAAGAGGAAGCCAAAAGAGCCGCCAACGTCAGAGATAGTAGTGTATATTTTTTCATAAAGATAAGTCGGTTAGAATCCAAGAGATACGTTGAAACCTACGCTACGTGAGTTGGGCAATTCACCGTAAGCAAATCCTTGACGGTTTCCACCGAAACGGTCAACTTCTGGGTCGATGTGTGGGGTATTCTTAAACAAAATAGCCAAGTTACGACCTACTACCGACACTTTTGCCGAACGAATGAACGTGCGCTTTAGAATCGCTTCTGGCACTGAATAGCCAAAGGTCATCTCACGAAGTTTCACGTAACTTCCGTCATAAATGACCGCTTCGTGGTAGCGACGTGGGTTGTTGTAACCGTACAATTGGTTGGCCGAAACAATCACATCGTTAGGAGCATACACTGCCGAACCATCGGCATTTGTGCTTACTACTTTTACTCCTTTTCCAATGATACCTTCCTCGCGACCAATGGCTGTTTCTTCGTACTGACCCGTCCAACGAGCTGTACCTGTACCTTCGTCGAAGAAATCACCACCAACTCTTACGTCAATCAAAGCCGCCAAAGAGAAGCTCTTGTAAGTGAAGGTATTAGAAAAACCTCCCGTCCAGTCAGGTTGGATATTTCCGAGCAAACGCGGCGTTGTCGATACCACTGGCAAACCGTCTTTGTAGATAATTTGACCATCGGGCGCTTTTTCAAAACCAATGCCGTACAAAGCACCGTAAGGTTGTCCTACGCGCGCCTCCGACGTCAAACCACGTTGGGTGTGCAAGGTATACGTTGTCAATCCTTCGGCAAGGGCGATTACTTTGTTGCGGTTACGGGCGAAATTAAAACCGACATCCCAAGTAAATCCACTAGCTGCTTTCAAAGGGGTACCTGTCAACATGATTTCAAGCCCTTTGTTGACAATCTCACCCGCGTTTAAGATACGGCTATTGTACCCTGATGCTTTAGAAATTTCTACCCCAAGAATCTGGTTTTTAGAAGATTGATTATAATAAGTCACATCCAATCCTAGTTTACCACGCAAGAAACGGAGGTCGAGTCCTAGCTCTATCCCTGTCGTAATTTCGGGCTTTAAGCTTGAATTTGGAATGGTCGTATTTTCGTAATATTCAGGTGTGCTACCGTCCCATGCACTGCTTGAACGATACGTTTGGTTCAATTGATATGCAGCGGCATCGTTACCTACTTGCGCCCAGCTTGCCCTTACTTTACCAAAAGTCAAAATGTTGCTTTGAAGATCCAACAAATCGGTGATGACCGCACTGGCCGATACCGACGGGTAGAAGTACGAACGTGCGCTAGAAGGTAACGTGCTTGACCAGTCGTTACGCGCCGTAAAATCGAGGAACAAAGCATTTTTCCAACCCAATTGGGCAGTTCCGAACACACTTTGCATTTCTGACTTTTCAATGCGACTTGCTACCGTGTTAAGGCTAGTGACTGAGTTTGACAAATTATACAATCCATCTACCACCAATGCCCCCACTTGGGTAAAGTTGCGTTTGTAATAATTGGTTCGCTTAATGGCCCCCGCTTGCGCACTCACCGAAATGTCATTGGTAACATTGCGGTTGAATGACAAAATGATGTCACTGTTGGTCTCTTGCGCACGAAGTACTTCTTCTGAATACGAACCTGGTGTACGGTTTCCGTTACGAACACGGTCGAAATTGATGATATTGATGCGCGTATCCGACCAGAAATCCGTTCCCGAACGAGCCATTACACTAAACGAAGGGGATATTTTGTAATTGAAAGCGATGTTGCCTACTAAGCGGTCTTTTTCGTTGGACGATGGTAAATAATCCTGCGTGTAGAACGGGTTTGTAAAGAAGGTATGCTGCCAGTTAGGGGGATCATTGTCTGGCAATTTCCCAGCCACTTTGCGTTGAATGTGAATCGAAGTGTAATCGGCGTATTTTTTCAACATCGACCAATCGGTGTGGCGGTGCGCCCAAATGAACTGCTGCCCTTCTTGGAAAGTACGGTTGTCTGAACCACTTTTTACGTATTCGGCAGAAATAGTTGCGCTAAACTTTGATGTAAAGTTATAGTTTGTGTTCAATTTGAAGTTGTTACGCCAAAAGTCGTTGTTGTACATGATTCCTTTTTGATCCATGCGACCTATCGACAAACGGAAACTACCTTTGTCATTTCCACCCGAAAGCGCTACGTTGTTGGTCGTAGTAGCCCCCGTTTCCCAGTACCCTTCCCAGTTGTTGGGTTGAGGAGTCAACGGCGCTACGTCGGTACCCGTGTACCAATGCCGCACCAACCGACCGTCCATAGGTGCTCCCCAGCTTTCATCGGTTCCTTCGGTACCCGTAAGCGGCGCGTTAGGACCGTAAGCAGCACGGTACTGTTGGATTTCGAGAGGATCTGTAATGGTTCCTGACCAACCATCGTTGTACCAAGTACGGTATCCATTTCCTCCACCGTACATGTTTTGAAACTTAGGCTTCACCAGCGGGCGTTCAAAAGTAGTATTGTGATTGAACTCAATCCCAATTCCTTTGGTACCTGAGCCGTTTTTGGTCGTAATCAAAATAACCCCGTTGGCCGCGCGAGAGCCGTAAAGTGCCGCTGCGTTTGGTCCTTTAAGAATACTAATATCTTTGATGTTGTCGGGACTAATTTCCGACAAACCACCCCCAAACTGCTTTTCACCGTTCGTCATACGGCTTGAAGTAGATTGGTCAATGGGTACGCCGTCGATGACCACCAACGGTTGGTTGTTGCCCGAAACCGAGGAACTTCCTCGAATCTGCACCGTTGAGCCGCTTCCAGGGCCTCCGTTGCTCGCCACTCTCACCCCCGCTACACGCCCCGAAAGACTGTTGACGACGTTGTTGGAGCGCGATTCAGCAATTTGATTCCCTTTTATTTCTTGAACAGTATAACCCAGTGCTTTTTTCTCCTTTTCAATCCCAAAAGCCGTTACAACCACCTCTTGAAGCGCTTTAATATCAGCGACTAGTTCAATATTGATGCTAGAACGCCCACCTACTGGGATTTCTTGAATTGAATAACCAATAAAACTATACACCAAAACAGCGTTATCGTCAGGAACACTGATTTTGTAATTGCCTTCTGCATCCGTCACAACCCCAGCTCTCGTACTTTTTACAATAACGTTAACCCCTGGTAATGCGCCTTCGTCCTTTGAAGTCACTGTACCTTTGATAAATCGCTGGGCGTGTCCAGCCCAAGCGACTATCATCAATGCTGATAAAAGTAGATATTTCTTCATCTGGTAACAGTTTGGTTTTAGGTATTCGTATGATTCCTTTCACGCATTGCACCGACTACGAAGTCAACAATTACTACTGGCCGCATTAGTAGCAACTATGAGCAGGCAGTCGGGCAAGCGTGGCCAAGCAAGAGGATTTTTCCTCCTTTATCTTTCCAGCAGAAAAACGCAACAGTTGGGTGCATGCCTACCCATGTTCTTCTAGCTTACGCCATTCCGGAATGTTAAAACTGTTTTGTATGAAACGACAAACCCACGGCTTGGGCCTATCAGCTATGCAAGAGTTGATCTACCATCGTCAGGCAGCTTATCTCTTGGTGTTATAAGCTTCTACAAGTGCGGCTAAAGAAACTTAATAACAAGCAGAAAATTGTACTATTCCTTAGTTTGTTGTTTCGAAGGTATACGATTGCAACTTAATTGCCAAATATATTTAATAATATTTTATAAAGTTTTTAATTTTTGTTATTTATATGCAATATTTTATAAAAAAACATCAATTTTATTCTATTTATAGCACAGCACTACCAATCATTAGAGCTACATACAAATTATATACTATGTTTCATTTTATACACAAAACCACTTTATTTTTGTAAATAATTCAAATATTTGTTTATATATTAAGTATTATACGTTTATTTTTTGCTATTTTACAATATTTATGTTAAAATAAACAATCATAAATTTTGTCATTAAATTATATTATTCTAATTTTGCATCATCAACAAAGAATGTTATTATCTATTTATAGTCTATAAGTAACATCATTAACTTCCTTTGTTTTCGCCGCCAAGCGAGAGTCCAGTAATTCCTTCTGGGAATTAATCTAAAACCTAATTACTGATACAACTATGTCATTTAATGTAAATCGTCGGGATTGGTTAAAGTCTGGGCTACTAGCTTCAACAGGCCTCGCATTGGGCACTTCATCTAATGTATATGCATCTTCTGCTGCCACGAGTTTTGGTTTTTTTGATGTATATGCCGAACGCGAACGAGAAATTGTTCAAGAAGCATTGTTGGCAGCCGCACCTCAAATGCGAGCTAGGCTTTCGTCGAACGAAAACCCGTGGGGGCCTGCCCCTAGCGCTATCAAAGCAATTGCCGACAATGCGCCCAAAGCGTTTTTGTACGCAGGGCCTGTCACGGCTGAACTAAAAAAGACGATTGCCGACATGCACGGAGTCACACCTGAGCAAGTAATGCTTGGGGCGGGTTCTTCGGAGTTGTTGATGGCAAGTTTACTTTTAGCTGCTACCAAAGGCAAAGTGATGATTGCTGAAACGTGCTACATTTCTGGGCGCGATGCCCGTGAAGACGGCGCAACCATGAAAATGGAAAAAGTACCTTTGACCAAGGACTATCAATACGATTTGGAAGCCATGGCAACCCGCGTAAACGGCGAAACAAGCATGATTTACGTGTGTAATCCTAACAACCCTACGGGAGTAATGCTTCCTTCCGATAAATTAAAGTCGTTTTGCGATTCGGTTTCACCCAAAGCTACCGTTTTGGTAGACGAAGCCTACATCGACTACGCTCCCAATCCAGCCACCGATAGCATGGTAGATTGTGTACGCAAAGGCCAAAATGTGCTTATCTTACGTACTTTATCTAAACTTCACGGCTTTGCTGGCTTGCGCATTGGGTACGCATTGGGACAACCTGCGTTGTTGAAAGATTTGCGTAAATTTTGCTCAGGCGGATTTACCGTTTCTACCACCTCAGCTGCTGCCGCCGTTGCCTCTTTCAAAGACAAAGCATTTCAAGACATGGTCCTTAAAAACACCATGGAATCCAAGAAGTTTTTGTGCGAAAGCCTTAAATCAATGGGATATAGTTATTTACCTTCATCAGCAAACTTCGTTTTATTTCCAATCAAAATGAAGGGGCCTATGCTCCTTCAAAAAATGATGGCAGAGGGCGTCAGTGTTAAAAGTTGGTTTTTTGATCAACAACACTGGTGCCGTGTCAGCATCGGAACCATGGACGAAATGAAAGCTTTTAAAGATGCTTTTGCCAAATCGGTCAGCTAAGTCATCATGAAGCTTTTTACACTTCTTTTCATCGCTGTTAGTTGGGCTACGTTCGCCCAACAACAGCAAGAGATGTCGCTGGCTGTCTATGAAAAAGCAAATGCTGTGAAAACCCATCGAGGTTTTTCTAAAAGTCTATTTCGGTACCAAGGACTCACTTTCCTCGCTTCTGACGCACCGTTAAGTTTTCAGCTCAACGATGGTCTAGAACGCAAGGTTACCTTTTTTGATATTTTGGAAAACCCGAATGCTGGAACATTTGGCCGCTTGGCTGTCTATTCTACCCCTAATAGACAAGTGACCGTTGTGATTCCAACTGAACAGTCACCCAAAGCGGTAAAGGATAAATATGCAGAGGATTTAAAAGCCAAATGCCTCGCCAACGACGGTCTTGGTGTTTGCGTTGCTTTTGCGTTTTCTCAAACAAATCCTGTGCAAACAGCAATAGCGTTTGAAAGTCAAGAATTCTGTTTTCCAGCCGAAACGTTTGTCAACCTCGTGGATGGCACAGAAGCACGCATTTCGACCATCAAAATTGGAGATGAAATTACGGGCCTTCGAGCCAATCGGGTCGAAAACATTATTGTTCACGAAGGGACATTCTCGCTGACGCGCCTGCTTGTTCGCTCCAACAGCCAAGCCTGGGTAAGCACACGCAACGACAGCGGCTTATTATCACTCGAAGTAACGCCTAATCACCCCGTTTTGACTCTATTTGGCAAAAAGCGCGTGGAGGAGTTGCGGAAAGGCGATTGGCTGTTTGTACGAGATGCCGTATCGGGTCGGTACCTAACGGCAGAACTTACAGGCATTGCCCCTCACAGTCGAACTGTTTCAAAAGTGTATCACTTACAAACCAACAGCGGTACGTACGAAGCCGAAAACATTGTTGTTTTGAATAAGCATTAGCATTCCGAACCCTTCTATATACAAGAACTGTCTTAAAAAGAAAGGGCGTACCACACGCCCCCTTTTTAGACAGTTTCTTTTTTTATTTTCAATTTTATAAAGCCCCTGCCGAACTTTTCTGTGGTTTCTGGGTTGAATGTATTGGCCAAGGTTTGTTAAAAGTAAGTTTATAAAGAGAAGCCAAAAGAAAATTGTTAGGATTTATCAACGACTTTCTTGTAAGATTTCAATATTTTGTACCACGTTTTCTACGAAATGTTTAACTTTCGGCCATAAATAGTTAGGTATAAACCAACCCTAGTATGTTTCTTCACCAAGTGGCTCACTACTTGCCAGAACAAGTAGTTGATAACGAACATTTTACTAAACTCAATGGGCTGTCTGATGAGTGGATTGTGCAGCGTACGGGCATTCAGCTTCGCCGTAAAGCAGCCTCGGCCGAAAACTCACACAGTATGGGGATAGAGGCAGTAAAATCTTTACTAGACAAAATTCAAGTTGATATAAAGGAAATCGATTTAATCGTTGGCGCGACTTATACTGCTTACGACACTATTGTGACCCTTGGACACGCTGTTCAGCATTTTATTGAAGTGGCCGACATCCCAGTAGTAACTATCTCTTCGGCTTGTTCTTCTTTACTAAACGCAATTGAGGTAGTGGAAGGGTACTTCGCGATGAATAAAGCCTCTAAAGCGCTCGTGATAACGTCGGAACACAACACAGGCTACTACAACGAAACGGACACCGTATCAGGTCACTTGTGGGGAGACGGTGCTGCAGCCATGCTATTGACGAAGGAACGCATCAGTGAAGAAGATATGGAAGTACGGTCTTTGGTAACAGGCGGAGCTGCTACAAGCGGCAAAGCGACCGAAGCAGTGGTATTGCGCCCCAATGAGCGGGGGGTTATTATGCCGTTTGGACGGGATGTATTTATTAATGCGTGTACTTACATGCCTAAGGCAAGTCAAACCGTTCTTGAAAAATGTGGCCTCACCATCGACGATGTGTCGTATGTCTTGCCTCACCAAGCTAACCTACGCATTAGCCTTAATGTGATGAATACACTTGGTTTGTCGGAAGATAAGCTCATTTCCAACATTCAATACCTTGGTAATACAGGTTGTGCGGGCTGCGCCATTGGCTTATCCGAACACTGGAACCGTTTCAAATCGGGCGACCATATTGTGGTCACCGTGTTTGGTGGAGGGTATTCCTACGGCGCCATGTTATTACGTAAATAAAACCGTTTTGAAGGTCAAGTGTCGACGAGATGCCCGAGCGATGCAGAACGTCGAATCAGGCTATCTCATCAAACATCTATATTCATAAAAAGGGGGGCTTTCGCCCCCTTTTTGTATTCTTTAATTTTACTCCAATGGTCGGGTTGTAAGCAACCCGACCCACTATCTTCTGAAATTGACCTTTTATTTTGTTTTCTTCTTCTTACCATATTGGCAAGTAGAATTGTCTTCTTTGACGTAGTACGACTTAAAGTTGAGGGCTTTGGGGTCCATACACCCTTTTAGATTCAACAATTCTACCTTTCTGAATTCGACAGGGTGACTTTCGCTTTGGAGGGAAATAGAGCCGTGGTCAAGGAGTTTACCGTTGACCAATAAAGCAGGGGCATGGCCACTCACGTTGCCTCCGCCTAGCTGCGGCTTGTTATACTCCAACACCTTTTCTCCGTTGGCAAAATGCTGAATGAGGGAATCGCCCAACACCAATACCTCTGCTCTTACCCACTGATCGCCGTTGTAGGTTTGCGAGGTAGAATTTATGCAGTGTTGCGTGATGAGTTTTCCGTCCATCACGACGTTGGTCCCAGGGGTACACAAATTACAGGTTGTTCTTTTCTTACCATCTCCGCCCAACAATTGAACTTCAATCGACGCTGGGAAGTCTTGGTCTTTGCCCATCGAAGCCGCCGTTTGACCGTGTACCATGATGCCGCTGTTGCGCCACGCCCAGCCCTCACCTTTGGGAGCTTGCTCGCCTACAAAGCGATATTCGACCGCGATACGGTAATAAGAAAAATCGCCTTTGTAGAAAATATGGCCGTATTTCCGTTTAAAATCATCGTACTGGTCGTAGCGAACCACCATTTTACCATCTTCTACCCGAAACGTCTGGCCAAAGTTATCGTTGAGGTCATTCCCCCTAATTTTAATGTCCCAACCGTCTAAGTTTTTCCCGTTAAAAAGTTGTTGCCATTCCTGTTGGTCAGCCTTTTTTTGTCCAAAAGCAATGCTAGCACAAAGACTAAAAAAGGCAATCACTACATATTTCATACAAAATGAGGTTAAAAGTGAGGTTACTTTTGTTGCGAAAGAAACGTTAGCAATGACGCAAATTCTTCATACGAAAGAGCGTTCACCAAGCCCGCAGGCATCATTGACGTTTCCAGTTCTTTACGACTAACGATGTCAGCAGTTTTGATGGTATACACTTGGCCCGCAATGTCTCTCAAAACGACTCGTGTCGATGATTCTTCCGTAATAAAGCCCATGTACGTTTTGTTACGTTTAGCGGTGATAGTCACCGAAGCAAACCCTTGCGAAATTGAGGCATTAGGCTTCAATATCGATTCGGCAATTTGTTCGCGGTTCATAATTGAGCCAATTTGTCCCATAAATGGCCCTTTCATCGGGTCAGTTTTCGACAAGCTATGACAAGCAATACAACCTTGCTGCGTAAAGAGGGTTTTACCCAGTGCCGCATCCCCTGGAATCTTCGCCATGGCAAGCATTACATCCTCAATCGAGGCCTCTCCTACTTGTCCTTTTTTATTACGAATTTTCTCCAAATCAATTTTCACTTCTTCTTTCACCGCAGCCACTTCTTCTACCCCAAACTCTGGAATTTCCATCCGATGACGGTTGTTGAGTTCCACAAAAAAAGGCTTGTCGTTCAATTTGTTCGCTTGCTCTACTAAAAAGTCTTTGATGGTCGTTGACGCTTCCCACGTAATTCCTTTGTAGTAAGGCCCATGCGTATCGGGACGAGTACTCCACCACCAAGACCCATCGTATGGTGCTTCTTTTTTGTACAAACGCGAAAGCGTAACGAGCAACTGCTTCTTGAGCACAGCATCATTTGATTGTTGGTAGGCATTTATCATCCCCGCAACTGCTTTCGGGTCGTGCATGTAACGGAGTGCCCAAAGCGCTAGGGTTGAGTTTTCGGTGCCGATGGCTTTGACACAGGCATCCACGGCGTTGAGCGCAATCAACGCACGCACAGCCACGTGCGGTAAAATAATGGCGGAGTTTGGAGTAGCATGTGGACCTTCCGTTCCTGCGGCTGGCGGAGCAAAACTAGCAGGGACAGGCGTTTTAAGGAGTTCTTGCGCCACTTCTGGCTGCCCAAGGCGTCCTAAACCAACCGTCGCGGCCAAACGAACGCGCGGCGAGGCATCTTTTAACCCTTGTAAAAAAGGTGCCGCCGAAACGCCTTTTGCGTACGGCTTACGATCGGCCAAGGCACGAAGCGCAAACTCCCGCATCGAAGCGTCTGACGTGAGTTTTGATAAATTTTCATTACTGTTTGCTCCTGCGGCTTGCGCATACGTATACATCGCCGCAACGCGTACCGCCAAAGGCAATTTTGCATTGGTCACCAACGCCCAAACAGGTTTTACAACTTTCTCCGCAGGACGCGTCAAAAGTTCTTGTTGAGCCGCTAAACGGGCCACGCCGCTTCCTGATTTCAGCAAATCCACTAATTTAGAAACTGAAAGCTCCTGTGGGTTTGGAAACGCCTTATACTTCCATTGTTTAGGAATGGCTCTCACTACAAACCCTTTTTTGGGGTTTCCTGAATAGCCTGCTCCGTCCCACGCCGACATATAGGCACGCCCAGAGGCATCTACGTCGACGTCAGTGATTTGGGCGAGTTTAACAAACCCTTCTTCTTTTTGGGTAAAGCTTGGACCATCGGCCGCCACGCGGTGAATGTACAGTTGACTACGACCCCAATCGGCCATCATCGGGACTTGGTTGTATTGGGCTGGCCAAGTATCATCGTCCATAAACAAGGCACCTGTTCCCGAACCACCGCCTACATCGACCAAGGCAGGAATAATTTCGTCGGTAAAGTGTTTAAAAAGTACAGGATACCCATACTCCCCTGACTGAATTTGGTTACTAAAACGAACGTTCCAGCCACCTCCGTCATTGGTATTACCGCGAGCAAAAATATTCATAAATGGATCAATCGCTACGTCATAAATATTGCGTAATCCGTGGGTATACACTTCCATTTCGGTACCATCAGGACGAACACGTACCACACCTCCACCGAGCATCGTCATTTTTTTTCCGCTGCGGTCTACGGCATCATGGAATCCAAAATCACCCACGGCAATGTAAATCCAGCCGTCAATTCCCATCCGAATTCCGTTGGTAGCATGGTCGGTTCCTCGGCTTTGAATAAATTTAGGCGAACAAATATTTTGAATCAACGGGGTTGAAGGGCCATCGGCAACACCATCGTGGTTTTTATCCTCAAAAACCACCAAATCCATGCCCGAAGCAATGCCCGTTTCTTTTGAAAAAGTAGTATAAAGTACGTAGACTTTATCTCCCATTGAAATAATACCGCGAGGGTTGTCGACAGTCGCAAATACCGTGTGAGCATCTACTTTGCCATCGTTGTTGGTGTCTACAAGGCGAACGATGCGGCCGTTGCCAGGTTTTTTCCCAAGTGAACCTATCATATCTACACCAACGTAGACTTCTCCCGTTGGGGCTACCGCTAAACAGGCAGGGCTTGGTGTCAAATCAGCACCCGCAAAGTGACTAACGGCTAGTTCGGCAGGCCAACTACTAGCATTGGGAAGCGAGTCGGCAGGGGTAACTGTTACGGCTGAAAATTGGGGAGCTTTTTTCTCCCAAAACAGTGAAAGGTTGACTAACAGAAGCAAAAAGACGGATAACGTCGCTAAATAAATTTTGGACATTGTGGGTAAATTGAGTGGATAGGAAATAGATAAAATGGAAAAAGGCGCAAGTTACGCCTTTTTTACCTTAAGCTTTAGAAGCCCGTTGAAACAAAAACCCCAAAATGGTACGTTTTAGTAGGTTCTACGGGGTCTTTGTCTACTAAAAATGAGTTTCGTAAACCGATACTAATAGGGGCAACATTTAGAAAAGTGTTGTCCAAAATAACCTCAAATCCCGCGGAGCGGTAGGTAGTTTTCTGGGCTAATGAAATACGCTCTACTACCGCTGCGTCATAAAATACATTGGCGCGGATTCGCTTGAAATACGTAATGCCAAAAACACCTGCGTCGGGGTAAAAAAGTGGTAACCCATAGTTGGCCGATATGCTCGTGACTTGGTCGTTGGCGGGGGCGTTGTACCCACGCGGGTAAATAAAGGTATCCGAGAATTGGTAGCGGTTTCGTAGCAATTCTTTTTGATACGCCCCCCGTACTTGAATCGCGTGGTTTTTACCTACACCTGGCAAAAACACGGACGCGGATGCCGTCGTTTTAGCGTTGTTATCTCCGTTGAGGGTAGAAATACTTGCCGCTTGTAAAGCCACTCCAAGACGGGTAGCCACGTTTTGGTACGCCCTTCGACGAACCGAACTAAAACTAAACCCAACATTGCTACTTAAGAAGGAATTGTCGGGAAGCGTGGCTACGCCCTCGATATTAAAATTGGTAAGATTTCGCTGAGTTACTGCAACATAAGGCGTGAATGACGTAGAAAAATTGCCTTTAAGCCAACGCAAAGGCAGCCCCACTTGCGCCGAGAGTGCTAACTCATTGAACTGCTGACTTACCACTTTGTTGTTTTGAAGCACGGCGGTGCTACGTTGTCCAAACGTAGCGGCGAAGGTAAGGTCAGGGTAGTAACGCGCAATTTTAAGCAACGCGTCAAACGACCCGCTTCCCTCTTCGTTACGATTGATGCCTCCACCCATACTTAGCGATACATCATTGAGGTAATTGTTCAACTGTACGCTTAACGAAGGGGCACTTGGGGAGGGAATAATGTTCCAGCTGTGCAGCTTAAGCCCTTTAAAAAGCCCCGAGTACGATTTTATCCCGTATTCCTTACTAGGTAGTTTCTCAAAAATCGACCCTCCTTCTTCGGGGAAATTGGAGGCTTTTAAAATGGGCAATTCAAATGGTTCTTTGACCGTAAACTCAGGTTGAGCTACTTTCATCAACGATTGCTTTGATATAACATAGCCTTGTTTGGTAAACTCCGTAAAAAAGAGCGTTTGGCCGTCTTGGCTCACTTCTGCTTCAAAAGCCCCAACGGGCACCGACGTAACTTTACTGATTCGTTTACTACCCCCCAAATCGGTACGATAGATGTTGTCAATGCTAGAGAATGAGGCGTTAAAATAAACGTCATTTTGATGTACAACGGGGGCTTCTAGGGTGTGGTGCGTCCAAGGGGTTAGAAACGTAATTCCCTTTTCTTGTACTCCGACTTTAACGAGCGCGAGTTGGCTCTTGCTTTTAGCTACACTGACCAGCGCATCCCCATTTTCAGTCCAAGCAAGGCGTGCAAAGAAATAATTGTCGGGCGTATCTATTTTTTGAATGATTTGTCCCGTAATAGCGTCCAAAACGTGAATTTCGTTTTTCAGCATGGGCGACACAAACGTTACGGCCACCTTCGTACCATCGGGTGATACTACGGGTGAAAAGTAGCGGGTTTTATGCGTCAATTGCCGCTTTTGCTTCGTTTCGAGGTCAAAAAGATACACCGAAGAAAAGTCTTGGTGAGCACGGCGGGGGTTTCGGGAAAGTTCAGCCCAAGCGACCATTTTGCCATTGGAACTCACAAAATCATCGTTAGTAAAACCGATGGTCGTCAGTACTTTTTCGCGGTCATCTGCTATTTCAACCAAATGATCGGTTTCTTTGTAACTCGACTTCCGCGCCACAATACTTCCATTTTGCACGACTCTTGGGTAACGATAATCGGTAACGGTTCGCTTGTTGAGCGGGGTAACAAGTTGCGTAGGAATCAAAGAAGTAGCCTCTAAGCGTTCTTGCCAAGCACGTTTGTGTTCCTGCCAAGCGTATTTGTACAGCCCTGTTGAGTTGTACCCAAGATTGCGTTTCAACGCTCTCGAAAACGGGTAAATAATGCCTTTGTAACGGGCTGCTTCCGCGTGTACTTTTGCCGTAATGTCATTGCCTTTCAGCTCACGGGCTTGCGAAAGCAACATGTAGCCCAAGCGATAATGGTCGGGAACGAGCGAGCGGTAGGAGCCGTTTCTATTTTTTTGGTAGGAATAATTTACCCCTGCCTGTGCCAACGAACGCTGCTCTAGGGTAAAAAAGCTCGTTCGACCGCGCCCATTGCTACTCAGAGCCGTTTCAGAAATTACCGCATCGCCTTCACTGTACCAATTTGGAATGCTTAGAGCATTTAGCAATGCCCACATTCCTTGCCCTTGAAGAATGTACCCCAACTTAACAATCCCTCGTCGTGCATTCAACGTTTGAAGTACGTGGCGGTATTCGTGGACGGAAAGACCATCTACCCAATCTTGACTTCCGAGGAGCAAATTGGTAGCGGGTGGCGTACAATAAAACTCACTTCGAAAGGGTGAAAGCGCCACATACCCGTTTGGGTTAACGGTTTGGGTTTGAAGAACGATGTTAATTCTGCCTTTTTTATCCCCTATTGAACGGCGGTTATTTTGGTCAATAAAATTGACCACGTTCGCTACTCGTTGCGCTTGTGATTCAATTCCTTTAGGAAAAATCACATTGGCCGACGGCGACGAAAGTACTTGCCAGTGTTGGCCTGTAATGTGCCCCCCAAAATCGTCTTGGGCGTAGGCATTCATACTCGCCAAACAAGCGAGTGCGGTCACGTAAAACGGTCTGAATTTCATAGAATTATTCCTCTTCTTTCAACAACTGACGGTACTGAAAAGTGTATAACACAGAGCTTGCTCCGAAGCAGATAATCATTAGGATACGTGGCACATTCCATTCTTGGAGAAAGCCCGCTACAATACTCACCAAAGCAGCAAAACCCATTCCTATTGCCGCGATTTTGGACCACTTACGGCGTTTGTCTAATTCCATACCTTAAAAATTGAAGAATCGTGTTGGTGAATAGCGTTGGTTTTTCAAGGGTTGTCAAATGCCCTGAATTTTTAATTACAAAAGTAGTAGAATTTGGGATTCGTTCTCCCATGAGGGCAGACATCCGCTGAAAGGATTCTTCTTCTTTGCTTCCTGTAATGATAAGGGTCGGTGCCTTGACAAGTGGAAGCATTTCGAGGGTGTGTGGAGGGCCAAAAAATGGATTAATACGAGGATTGATGAGGTGGTCGCCGTGGTAATCAGCCGTTAATTCACTCAGTCGTATGATGGCACGGTCTTCGGCTGAGTAGAGACGGGTAAAGGGCGTTCGCAACCAAAACTCGTGTTGTTCATCATGCCACCCTTGATTGGAAATCATCGCAATCGCTTTTTGGAGCGTCGCGCGTAGTTCAGGGGTGTAGTGATCAAACCCGTCCAATTCGGTATTGGCCGCGATAAGTCTAAGGACGCGTTGGGGGTATCGGGCGGCAAAATGAAGGGCGATATTGGCGCCCATTCCGCTCCCGATAAGGTGCACTTGCTGAACACCGAGAGAGTCTAAAAGAGCTCTCAGGTCGTCGGTGGGGTCGTGAGGATCGCGTGCGCGAGCCGATTGCCCAAACCCGCGCACGTCGTATCGAATGACTCGAAAACGTTTATTTAGTTTTTGCCATTGTAAATCCCACTGCCGATTGTCCAGGGCGAAACCATGAATAAGCACCACGGTCTCTCCTTTTCCCGCTACTTCAAAATACAGTTTAGTATCATTCACTACAACCATCCCCGAAGAGGATTTAGGTTGAGCAAATGCCCCTGTGCTGCTCACCAGCAGCCAACACAGCAAAAACCACACGAAAGGTCGTGTTTGATGGGTTGGAACAATCATCGGTTGAGGCAATTCGACTTAGTACATATCGTTGAAGTCGGTGATACTGCCAGAGCGGTAGTAATCATCTTCGTCGTTGTGGCTTTTCTTGCCTAAACCTTTGTAAGTTAATGCTTTTTTGAGGATAGAAATTTGGCCAGCATGGTACAAATCGTGCTGTAAAATTCCGTGAAGCATGGTATAATAGTCGTATTCCCGTCCTGGAACGATTTCCTCAAGGAACTCATCGTCTTCGCGTTTTTCGAGCTCCGCAATCAGTTCCTCTTGGCTAAGGCTCAACTCCATTTGAAGGGCTTCCCATTCAAACTCATCAAACATTGGGAACGTTTTCCAGTCGCGCGCTTTGGTTACTTCGTAGTCACCGTCGCCTTGTAAGCGTTTGATAACGAAGATGCGCCACGTTGTCATGTGATATACCAATTCGGCGATGCAATGGGTGTTAGGCATAATTTTTTCGGCAGCCATTTCCCACGATACGTCGCTCAACACTTCTACTACCGATGGCCCATGCCACGCTCCTTCGCTTTCGTAGATGAGGTTAAATTGATCAATAATGCGTAATAACTCTTCTTTTGCGTCCATTGTGATGTTAAGACATTCTTTAATAAAGGCCAAAGGTACTCAAATCTTGCAATTTTTTGGTCGTAGAAACAGCACTTTCCCCGACAAACCTTCATTGTTTAGGTAAACTTGAGGGTAATTTCGTAGAAAAACCAACTCGAACGTTTACTTTTGTGCTTTGATTTTCTATTGGCAGCCTCGTTCATGTATTCAAATTTGACTTATTATCATGTCTCGTAATTTCAAAATTGGCTTGTTTGTTACCGTATCGGTACTCATCACATCATTCTCATTTTACTTTTGGCAATTGGCTAAAACGCCTAATTTTCAGGTGGGTAAAGACAAAGATTTCGCGCTGTTGATTCCAGCAGGAGCCACCTACGAAACGGTGCTTGACTCGCTTAAAAAGAACGAAGTACTCAACGATGAAATGTCTTTTCGGTTTTTGGCAAAACTTCTCAAACTTCCCGAAAAAGTAAAACCCGGTCGCTATGTATTGACGCGCAAGATGGGCAACTTGGAGGCGATTCAAAAACTTCGCAACGGTAGCCAAGATGCCGTTCGGTTGACGTTTAATAATATTCGTCTAAAAGAAGACCTAGTAAAACGCATTGGTTCAAAATTTGCCTTTGGAGTTGATACGTTAGGAAAATTATTAAACGACCCGCAAGTATGCCAAAAATATGGATTCGACACGACCAACATCGTGAGCATGTTTTTGCCCAATACCTACGAAATTTTCTGGACAACCAAAGTCGATAAGTTCTTAGGACGGATGCATGATGAATACACTAAATTTTGGACGCCTGAGCGTATTGCCAAAGCCAAGGAATTGGGGTATTCTAAAGCGGAAGTATCGGTCTTGGCTTCGATTGTGGATGCAGAAACCAACCGAACCGACGAAATGCCTCGAATTGCGGGAGTGTACCTCAATCGCATCAAACAAAGTATGCCGCTGCAAGCCGACCCAACGGTTATTTTTGCTTGGAGAGACTTCAGTATTAAGCGGGTCACGAGTCGTTATTCTTCCCTTAACTCTCCCTATAATACTTATCGCGTATTAGGATTGCCTCCTGGGCCCATCAACATTCCAAGTACAGACGCTATTAATGCCGTTTTGAACGCAGAAAAGCACGATTATTTGTATTTCTGCGTAAAAATCGACCCTGATGGAAAGTTGTTAGGCTATCACGATTTTGCGGTTACCTACGAGGATCACCTCAAAAATGCCAAAATTTACCAAGAGGCTCTCAACAAATTGAACATCAAATAAGCGTCTTTTATGTTTGTCTATGAGTACAAAGGCGTTCGAGTACGCTATGCCGACACCGACCAAATGGGGTACGTGTATTACGGAAACTATGGTCGGTTTTACGAAATTGGCCGCGTAGAAGCCTTACGGAGTCTGGGATTATCGTACCGCGAAATGGAAGACAGTGGCATCATGATGCCCGTGTATGACAACTATTCGCGGTACATTCAGCCCGCCCGGTACGATGATGAACTTTCAATAAAAGTGACGATTGCCGAACTGCCCATGGCTCGAATTATTTTTGAGTACGAAATTCGTAACCAAGACGGTGTTTTATTAAATACGGGCAAAACTACCTTGTTGTTTCTAAGCAAAGCGACCAATCGCCCTACACGCGCTCCTCAGGAAATGGTGGAGCGGTTGAAAGGCTTTTTTTGACACAAAAAAACCTATGGGTCGGAACCCATAGGCTGGATCTATATACTCCAAGAAACAAAGAAACACGGGGAAGAGGAGGCAAGTTACAATTGTCTTGCCAATATAGCAATACCTTCCTCAAAAGTATGTGGATTATATCCTAAAATTTTATTCGATTTATTCAAAATGAATCCTGTACGCGCTGGACGTTTGGCAGGTTGCGTAAAATTTGAGGAGTCGGCCTCTGCTATTAAACCTTTGTTGAGCCCAAAATAATCGGCCGTCATTATGGCCATTTCGTAAGGCGTAAGCAAATCTTTACCAGAGATATTAAATATTCCTTCAGCTTCTTTATCGGCAATCAAGTAGCAGCCCATGGCTAAGTCCTCCGCAAGCGTAGGCGTACGCCACTGATCCGTTACCACTTTGATGTTTTTACCTTCTTCAAGCGATTTTTTAACCCACAAAATGATATTGGAACGGGACATATCGAAAGCTATTCCGTATACCAAAACCGTACGAGCAATCGCCCAACGAATGCCCGAATGCTGTACTACTTTTTCGGCAGCGTATTTACTCCATCCATAAAAACTCAACGGATTGGCTTCTCCTTCTTCGGTATAAGGCCCCGCTGCTCCGTCAAAAATAAAATCGGTAGAGACGTGACACAAAAAGATATTGTACTTTCGGCAAGCTTCAACGATGTACTCAACCGCTTTTACGTTTTGTGCCCAACACGCTTCTTTTTCAACTTCGCATTGGTCTACGTTGGTCATAGCGGCACCGTGTACAATGACGCTGGGTTGCGTTTTCTCAATAACTTCCGCAATTTCTTTGGGCTTGGTTATATCCATTGAGAAATACTCATAACCTTCTTTGAAGGGGAGACGGTTTTCACCGCGGGCAGTTGCAATGACCTTTATTGCAGGTTGTTGTAGTAATAATTCAACTAATTTTTGCCCTAACAAACCGTTAGAACCTGTCACAAGAATTGTTTTCATGCGCGCAAAGATAGTTTGTCATCTCATACAGCAAACAAAAAGTTTACTGTATGAGATTAAATTCAGATTAAAATGGCTTGTTAAATTATCTAAAATTACGAAGCGTATACGTGAATGTCATCATGTAATAGCGCTGCAAAACCCGCGTTTTCACGTCTTCAATGTACGTAGAAGTGATGTTGCGGCTGACGCTGTTATTCTGGCGCAATACGTCAAATGAGCTTATTTTCAACTCTCCTGCTTTGTTCTTCAGGAATTTGTACCCCACCGCGGCATTCCAGAGTGTAAAGTTGAGGTTAAAATCTTGCCCCAAGCCCGTGTAGAACGTATTGTTGACGTTAGTGTTTACAAAGAAACCACTTTTGGTCACCCAGTTGATTTTGAAGTTGCTATTTTGGTAATAGTACGTTCCATCAAGCGCGGGTTGAAGGGAGTTTTTCACGGTATTGTAATTTCCATTGACGGAGAAGGTAAAATCGAGTTGCTCGCTAATGTTACTGCTCAACACAAAGCCCCCCGTAATAGACTGCGTATTAGCAATATTTTCGGCACGGTTAATCAACCCAATGGTACGATTGAACCCCGTTCCGATGTTGAAATTCAAGTTACTTTTCAATGAGGTTAGCGGCATTCCGTACGTAATAAACGAGCGAACATTCCAGTTACCATTGACGTTGACAGGCTGTGTAAATTGAGAACCTGTCCGCAACGTAAAGCCCGCCACTACGGTGTCTTTGGTCGCAATGAACGTCGTATTGCTAATGTTGTTTTGAGTAAATGAACCGTTCAAATTGATAAAGAAGCTACGCGCCGTTTTTGCTTTCGTAATTCCGTAGCGCAACGACATATTGTGATTATACTCCTGTTTCAGATCGGGATTCCCCGTTTTCAACAACAACGGGTTGGAGTTGTCCACTACGTTTTGCAACTGACTAATCGACGGCGCGTTGGTAGAAGTACGGTAATTAATCCGTAAGCTTTGACCTTCCGTACCACGGTACATCAACATAGCCGATGGCAAAAAATTATTAAATGAGCGATTGACTTCAAACTCGGTTGGGTAGGTTTGTTTGCCCACCAATTGTGCATTTTGATAGTTCAGCTCCGCAGTTACCATTGTTTTCTTAATGCGCATACGGTAGCTACCTCCAAAACGGTTGGTGATGTAGGTGTTATCAAACTCATTGGATAATCTCAAATCAGGTGCGCTATATTCGCTCGTTGCTTGGTCGTAATTGTACGTATTTTTCTCCGAATAATTTTTGGTATACGAAGGCACATAATTCAATTGAATCTGTCCACCACGCCCTACGTTTTCGGTCAATGAAATGGTACTTGATACCGTGTATCCGTTCCCACGACTTTCAGTTTGCTGGTCGGTGATTTGCAATGAATCCGCCGTCAAACGTCCAAAATATTGGTTTCTCGATTTCAACGAAGACTCCCCTACCCGCGCATTAGAAGAGGTAGTAAGGCCCACCGAAAGGGTACGTCCAATTTTCCCAAATCGGTGACGCCACAAAATCGTATTTCCCCAGTTGTTCCCGTCGTTTTGGGTTTGGCGGTTGGTTTGGGTTTGGTTAAGTGCTCTTGCGTTTAGACTATTGGCCCCCAACAAACTACTGAAAGCGGTATTGTCTTGCAAACTAAAACGGGGGGTAATGATAATCGAGTTTTTGTTATTGAGAGTGTATTCTAAACGAGCATTGACCCGATGGTTGAAGTTATTGTTAGACGAATAGTAGTTCTCGTTGTACAGTTGTCCCGCTCCTTGGGTGGAGAAAAACGTACGCGACAAGTCAGTGGTGTTGGTATTTTTGGCATTGTTGAAAAAATAACTGCCTGTTACTTTCCATTTTTTACCCCAGTTATCAGAATAGTTTAAACCAATAGCATTGGTGGTTGTAATCCCGCTTTGCTGGCCTGCCAAGAAATTATCAGAGGCATTTCCACCCCCAAAATTTCCGCCGCCGCCGCCACCGCCCCCACGGTTGCCGCCTGCTCCGCCGCCTCCGCCACCGCGGTTACCACCTGCACCACCACCGCCCGAAGAACCAAGCACGCCTAGTAAGTCTTCAGTACCAAAGTTTTGCTGGTTGATGTTATTTGACATCCCAATGAGTGAAATCCGCGTGTCTTTCTTAAAATAGTTCGTGCTTCCACCAATCATGTAGCGGTTGTCGGTACCGTATCCTGCATAAGCTTTCCCAAACTGTCCATTATTCCGATCCGAACGCGTGACGATGTTGATGGTTTTGGTGGTTTGGCCGTCGTCAAAACCCGTAAACTGCGCTTGGTCGCTCAGGCGGTCGAAGACCTGAATTTTGTCAATGACCTCAGCAGGTAGGTTTTTGAGGGCCAACGTGGCATCATCCCCGAAAAACTCGCGCCCATCAACCGTTACTTTTTGAACATTCTCCCCTTGGGCTTTTACTTGACCGTTTTCGATGGTGATGTTGGGCATTTTTTCCAACAAATCCTGCGCGTTGGCGTCTTTGTTGACTTTGAAGGCACTGGCATTGTAGACGGTCGTATCGCCTTTTTGCTCCACGCGCTCGGCTACCCCTTTTACGATTACATCCTTTAAAAGTTGCGCATCGGGCTTTAGGATAATCGTTCCCAAATCGGGGCTAATGCGGCGAAAATTGACGCGTTGGTCGTAGGCTATGTACCCCACAAACGAAGCCACTAAACGATAGCCCGCCACTGGAATGTTTTTAAACGAAAAACGCCCCGAAGTATCGGCCACCGTACCAAAACGCGTGGTGGAGTCGGCACTGCTAATCAGAAGTACGTTGGCGCCAATCAACGGTGATTTGTCATTGGCGTCAATGAGTCGGCCTTTTACCTCAATCGTTTGGGCAAAAATCGAACTAGCTAGACAAAGAAAAAGAAGGGCAAATAGGTAACGTATTTTTGTCATGGTGTATGTTATTTCACAATTGGATAGTTGAAATAACAGAAAGTTTAGTCCCAGAAGCGGTAAAAGCGATGAAACGCCCAAGAACACCGACGATATAGTGGCTATTTACCGATAAGATTTCGCCATCTTTTGACTTTATTGTTTATAAAAGATATTTCAAAGAAATACTCGTTTTTTATGGTCTAAGGCCATAAAACCAACTTTACGCAACCTAAATCTTTACAACTTTCTCAATTTCAAACTATGAATCGTCGCGATTTTTTTCAACAAACTGCCTTGAGTGGAGCGGCTTTATCGCTTCCTACTCCTACCCCCACCGCCGCCGCCATAACTCCCTACAAATTAGGGCTATCAACGTACTCGTATTGGCATTTTAAAACCCCTAAAGTTCCGATTGAAACGGTGATTGAAGAAGCCGCTCGGCTTGAAATGGACGGAGTCGATATTTTGCACCGCCAAATGGACAGTGAAGACAATGCTTACCTCCAAAAACTCAAACGCCACGCGTTTGTGAACGGCGTGGACTTGATTTGTTTGTCGATTCACCAAAGTTTTGTGTCACCCGATGCCGCCGAACGACAAAAAAACATTGACCATACGCTGCATTGCATCGAACTTGCCTACAAACTCGGGATTCCGTCGATTCGGCTCAACTCAGGCCGTTGGAATACCATCAAATCGTTTGATGAATTGATGGCCAAACGCGGCGTAGAACCTATCTTGCCAGGTTACACCGAAGACGACGGTTTCAAATGGTGCATTGATAGCATCGAAAAATGCCTCGCCAAAGCGGCTGAATGTGGCGTAATGCTGGCCCTCGAAAACCACTGGGGACTTACCTCTACGCCCGAGGGATTGTTGCGCATTCGAAAAGCAATTGACTCGCCTTGGTTGGGCGTGTTACTCGATACGGGCAATTTCTTGGAAGACCCTTACACAAAACTCGAAAAAGTAGCCCCCGTCGCCAATTTTGTACAAGCCAAAACCTACTACGGAGGCGGCGAATGGTATTCGCTCGACTTAGATTACAAACGTATTTTTAATATACTTCGCCAAGCCAATTACAAAGGCTACGTTGCGCTTGAGTTTGAAGGCAAAGAAGCCGCCGAATCGGGCGTACGCAAAAGCGTGGCCATGCTTCGCGAAGCCATGAAAGGCTAACGCCAATCCCACACGACGATGTTCCACAAGTCGATGTGGTCTTCGTGGGTATGAATGGTACGAAAACCTACGCGCTCGTGCGCCCGCGTCGAGCGCGTATTTCGTACCGCGATTTCAGTCACGCATAAATCAAACTCGCCCGAAAGCTGGCGCTTATGCTCAGCATACAAGCCATCAAAAATCCCCTGCCCACGGTGCGATTGCGCCACGCAAATTTGGCCCATTACATAGTAACGCTGTTCGCTTAACGGTTTTCCTTCAAAGTCTAAGCCTGAAATAATATCAAACATTGGTACAAGTTCAGGAATCAATTGCCCAAAAGTACGAGGCATTACTAACGCGTACCCAACCAGCAAATCTCCGTCTTTGGCGATGATTTGGGGCAAGGCATCGTTCATTTTTTTGATAGATTCAAAAGAGTGCTCGACCGTCGTAAAACCTTGGTCTTGCTGGTATTGTGACGGGGTATTTTTGTACAAATTTTGGCGTTGAAGCTCCAACACTTTGTGCAAATCTTCGTCATTTTGGGCAGAAGTGAAAATCACTGACATTACGCTACTGGGTTAAAGAGTATGAAGGCCGTAAAAGTAACAAGAGGCTTTTAGCAACCCAAACATTCGCCGTATCTTTGTCCGTAAACACAATTCATCCAACCTAATCACTAATGAAAAAACAACCTTTACTACGGCACCTTCTGGCGATTGTTTTTTGCGTATTTGCCTCCGTTTCGTTTGCCCAAACCCCTATTTTGCCCGAACGTGACCGCGCGCGCGTCATCGACGAAATTTTAGAAGACCGCTTTACCAATCTCTTACCTCAACTCATGCGTCGGGAAGGGATTGATATGTGGATCATTATCTCGCGCGAATACAACGAAGACCCCGTGATGAAAACCATGCTGCCAAGTACGTGGCTTTCGGCGCGGCGGCGTACCATCATGGTGTTTTATGACGCTGGCGGCGACAAACCGTTAGAAAAATTGGCCATTGCCCGCTACGACGTCGGCAATTTACTCAAAGGTGAGTGGGACATCAACGTACAACCCAATCAATGGATGGCATTGGCCAAGGTTATTGACGATCGAAACCCGAAGAAAATTGGACTTAACTTTTCAAAAGACTACGGCCACGCCGACGGTCTGACGTTTACGGAACAGAAAGAATTTATGGCGGCATTGTCCGAAAAACAAAAATCGAAAATTGTCTCCGCCGACCGTCTCGCGGTTTCGTGGCTCGAAACTCGGAGCGAAAAAGAAGCAGCCATTTACCCGCTTATCTGCCGCATCTCCCACCAAATCATCGAAGAGGCTTTTTCAGAAAAAGTCATTCACCCAGGTATTACCACTACCGACGACGTGGTGTGGTGGATGCGTCAAAAAGTAACTGACTTAGGATTAGAAACATGGTTTCACCCGACAGTAGACATCCAACGCTTTGACCCTGAAAGCTTTGACCACTTGCGTACGTTTTCTAAACGCCCATCTAAACAGGTCATTATGCCAGGCGATTTAATTCACTGCGACTTTGGGATTACGTACTTGCGTCTCAATACCGATCAACAAGAGCACGCTTACATTTTGCGTCCTGGTGAAACAGACATCCCTGCCTATTTGAAGAAAGCATTTGCCCAAGGCAATCGCCTGCAAGACATTCTGACTGAACGGTTTAAAGTAGGAACAACGGGAAATAAAATGCTGTTAGAATCACTCGAACAAGCCAAAAAAGAAGGAATCACGGGAAGTATTTATTCTCACCCCATCGGTGTTCACGGTCACGCGGCGGGCCCTACGATTGGGATGTGGGACCAACAGCAGGGCGTACCTGGTACAGGCGATTACCCCTTGTTCCAAAACACGGCCTACTCCATTGAGCTCAACGCTGCGGTAGAAATTCCCGAATGGAAAAAGACCATTCGAATTATGCTCGAAGAAGATGGCTATTTTGACGCCAACGGTTTTCGCTACTTGGACGGTCGCCAAAAGGAAATGTTTACCATTCCACGAATCAACCCAAGCGTGAAATAAATTGAGAAGAATCTAAGCAATGTTAACCGTGTTGAATATCACAAGCTTAGTACACTGTTAAGTAAGTAGTTTCATTTTTACCCGCAGAAAGCCGCAGAATTATAAACGCTGATTTTCGCTGAAAAGGGCTTTATACTCTCATTAATCGGCGTAAATCAGCGGGTAATACTTAATCAAACTTCCCTAACAGTGTACTTAGCAGTAGTATTAAACTGCATAAAACAACATCAGTAAATATAACAATCAACACGATTATCGGATAACAATTAACTGTGCGCAAGTACTTAGCTAGCTTTGATTTAAAAAATCCTCGCAGCTACTTATCAAATCTGGGAAAAAGGCGCGAAAAAAAGCCTCGTAGGTACGCTCCCGCAAGGCAAGTTCATCGCCCGCTTTCTCAATCCCTTTTAAAAAAGGAAACCGCTTAGACATTCCCTGAAACGAGCGGTTCATGCCTTCAATAAACTGATAGTGGTACAACCAATCGTATTTGACCATCGAATCTACCAACGGCAATGCCTCCGCAGGCAAACTCGATCGGTATTCTGTTAAGATTTCATAGACATCCGCGACAAACATTGGAAGCGGCTGTCTATGAAACTCTTCGAAATATTTTGCCAAAAAATAATCAAAGTACATATCCATCACTACCCCACGGTATTTTCCAAACGTGGATGGCAGCTCTTGACGGAACGCCACCCCAACGGGATGCGTGTCCGTAAACGAATCAATGTGCCTGTGTAAAAGAATCCCCTGCTTGATGGGGAGCGAATACCGACTATTTCGAGGGTGGTCGAGCCTTCCTCGCACAAAATCTCCCAGCAAATTGCCAATGACCAGTGGTTTTTGGCCAAACGAGAGGTAAAAATGAGCGAGGTAGTTCATGGTCGTTCTTTAAGCCTTTACTGCCGCATGATACCGTTCGACTTGCACCCCAAACTTCCGCAAAAACTCCACGCCTTCGTCAATTCCAATTCCCTTGTAAGCGGCGTATGAATCTAGGTAAATAACCCGCTTGATTTTCATGGTATAAATCACCCGCGCACAAGCGATACAAGGCGACAAAGTCACGTAAAGGGTTGTTCCTTCTAAATTTGCCCCATTTTTTACCGCATACAAAATGGCGTTTTGCTCGGCGTGCAGTGCCAACGAACAACTTCCTTTCGAGTCGCGCGGGCAACCTACCCCTGGAAACTCTTCGTCACAGTTGTGCGTTCCTGACGGTGGGCCGTTGTAGCCGATAGAAATAATCCGTGTATCTTTGGTAAGGACGGCCCCCACTTGCGCTTTAATGCAATGCGAGCGCCTTGCTAAATTTTGGGCCAATTCCATGAAAATATCGTCGAAGGCAGGACGTTCTTGTGAAGCCATAAAGCTGTAAGTAGTGGAAAACCTCGGTTAACCGTTAAATGACAATAATATACTAACTAAAGTACGTAACTTGAGCACGTGAGAATTTGCAAAGTAACAAAAAGAAGAGGTATGAAGCATGTTTTAAAGGGAATTAAGCGCAGTCTTTTCTTAGGGTTTCTATTTCCCTACGTAATTTTGGCACAAGTTCAAACCATTGCGCTCAAGCCCGAACGATTGAGTATCAAGCCCAACGGATATTTTATTGCAGAGGTGAAAGATGAACGACCTGTTACGTCCAACATCGGAAAAATTTGGAGTCGCCCGTAACCCATCCCCGCCGTTTTACAGGGAGGAACTGCTTCCGCCATTGAGGGTTTTCTGAACAAAACCTTCAATCCTACCAAAACCGATACGCTCATTCCCATTTTTCTCGTCATAAAAGAGTTACGCATCACCGAAACCCTCACCCCCGCCAACCGCGTGAACGGCGAAATCAAGCTGGGGTTAACGTTTGAAACCTATCGCGAAGGTAAACGGGTGGCGCTAACGGGAGCCAATGCCGCCAGTACGTACACCCGCGCGGGAATCACCCCCGAAGATGTCATTGAATCGATGCTGCGAAAACTCATCGAAAATCAGCTCAAAGGCTTCAACGGCTGGTTTTCCAAAGGCATTAAAACTTCAGACGTATTTGTCAAGGAAGTAAAACTTATTTTTGAAAACGAAGACTTACCCAGTGACAGCGACACCCTCCATTACCATTCGGAGCGCCCACTCGTGTGGAAAGATTTTTTGGGAGCGCCCAGTGTCTTAAGCCGCTGGGCCGCCCAAATTTTCACCAGTTTTGGTTTTGAGGCTCGTTCCTCCGTGAGTAATCGGGTGCTTGAATTACGGGTAAAAACCAAAGTTTGGATGGATAAAACGATTTCTTGGGTTCGTCAAGACTCCAAAAATGATTACGTTTTAGACCACGAACAACTTCACTTCGACATTACCCGTTTGGTAGCTGAGCGTTTTCGTCGGCATTTGAAATCCATGCAAATTTCGTCGGAAGACTTTAGCAGCGAAATCCAGTACCAATACATCGAATTTTACAGAAAACATACGGAGCTTCAACAACAGTACGACGAAGAAACGGCGCACGGAATCAATAAACCTCAACAAGCGGAATGGGTAAAAAAAGTGCGTGATGAACTGCGGAGCTACGGCATTAAACCCGCTCGTCCTTAGCCGTTTAACGATTCACTTTATTAATCCAATTCAACACGTACTCAGCCACTTCTTCCCATCCTTTCTCTCCCGCAATGAAGTGACTCCGTCCCGCAAAAGATTGGTAGTCAACGGTGCTATTTTTATCGGTATACGATTTCGCAATTCGTTTGGTAAAAGAGGAAGCAAAAATGGCATCTTTTTCTCCCCCAATAAATAACAAAGGACGGTGAGGCTTTTTAAAGTCAATGTTAGCAAACGAAGAAAGCAGCGTATCACGGGCTATTTTACGGCTTTCTGGAACGGCAATTTGAGCGTACAATTGGTCGCTTTCTTCGCGGGTATAGTTGTTAAAAAAGGCCCGATGGTACCATTCTTTCGTTCCTAAAAAGGGCTGATTGCCTTTGAAGAAATTGACCACAGGAAGGACAATTTTAACGGTAGCCCAGGGAGCTAAGACGTTTTTTGGAGGTGCTCCGTCGATACTCACACCCGCCACGGCTTTATCCATCTCGATTAATTTCTGAACGACCAAACCTGCCAACGAATGTCCTACGACGATGGGTTTTTCGGGCAAAGTATCAATGAGCTTTACAATGTTCATCACTACCTCTTCAAAGCCCGTTTTTGTCAGGTCGGGATGAGTGCTTGCCCGTCGTTCGGCGGGAATGCCTTCGTGACCAGGATTGGCAGGCGTATACACCCGATAGCCTTGCGCTTCAAAATAGACTTTCCACTGTTCCCAGCTAGTGTTATTAACAAAAAGCCCGTGAATAAATACAATAGTTTTTGTTGGTTTCATTTTCGTAAGTGTTTGATTTTGATGACACAAAGATCTATCCCAAACACGGAAAAAATTTTAACCTGGGTTAAAATCGCATCATTTACGGGCTAATCTTTTTCGAATACGACTTAATGAAGGACCTTGAATGCCCAAATACGAAGAAATGTGGTACAATGGGACGTTGTTAAAGATATCGGGATGATGTTCTATCAATTCCAAGTACCGTTGTTCGGGAGATTTAAACAAGAAACCTTCCAAACGACTCATACTCACGTTGAAGGCTTCTTGCGCCAACAACCTTCCGAATTTTTCCCATTGGTGCGATTGCTGATACAGCGACAGCAAGTCAATGATATTGATATAGATGACGGTTGAATCAGTGAGTGCTTGCGTATGATAATCGCAGGGAGCTTGATTGATAAAGCTTTTAAAAGAAACCACAAACCCATTGGCAGAATACAAAAAAACGTTTTTCTCCTCCCCCGTCGACTCATTGATGATATACGACCGAAACACGCCCGATGTCACAAACCCTAGGTCTTTGCAAATAGTACGATGGTGGTTGTAGTACTCTCCTTTTTGATAGGACTTGTAGTTCCAATGAGGAATAGACAACTCAAATTGCTCGGCTGAGATACCTGCAAACTGTTGAAGCGCGTGTTGTAATTTTTCGATGTTGGTCATTTTTAAGGGCGTTTTGGGCGGCGCGAGGAAAGATAATGCCTACTACCCCATTTTCAAAAAAAAGACCCGTGCAAATGGAGCACAGGTCTTCTACACTTTTGGAAACCTTACTTACTTATTGAAGAATCCACATGGTTTTGTTGTAATCATCATTTCCAGCAAACTGCGACTGAATCGCCGCGTTTACGTTGGTGGTATTGTAGTCAAGTTCCTTTTGTGGGTAAATCCAACGAACTGGGAATTTATCAGCAGGAACGTTCAAGTTCGACTTAGGATTCAACGGGAACACAGGGAAACCAGTACGACGGTTTTCGAAAAACGCATCAAACGGCGCGTGGAGCATAAATGTACTCAAATAACGCTGCGTAATGATTTGCTCCAACTGAACCGCTTCGCTCGCCGTAGTTTTCAACTTCACTTTATCAGAAGCCACATACGCATCAATGTACGCGTCGGTCATTTTACGTTTGTGGTGGAAAAGCTCATTGTCGGGGGTATAGCCTGCCGTAAACTTCATACTCGCTTTGATACCATCGGTATAATGCGTACTCGCCGAGCTAGTAATCCAGCCACGAAGGGCACCTTCTGCCAACATAAACTTCACCATAGCATAGCTCAGTACGTATACAGGCTCCGCATTGGCAAGTTCGAGGTAACGGCTATTCACGTTTGAATAATCTTTTCCTCCAAAAATAGTCGACAATTCTGCATATACCATTGATGGGTCATAACCTAGGTAAGAATCCCAGCTATCAATCGCTGCTCCTTTGGTTATTTTAACAGGCGAAGGATCGGCATAGTAGAACAAGCGATAATCCTCCAACTCTTTGAGTTTATCCACGACTACGTTTGTCATCATGGTATATAAGCGCGTCGTATTACCCTGTTTGTAGAATGGATAACGCTGACCAGCCAAGTCTGAATACGTCAATTGGAAGTTATCAGCATTGGTTTCAAAAATTGGCTTTGTGGTTACAATGGTGCTGAAACGTTCTTTTACTTTCAAATCAGCTTCGCCCGTTTTACGGTACAAATTCAACAACACTTGAAGCTCAAACGAGTTGACCAATTTTCTCCATTTGGTAATATCACCATTGTAGATGGGGTCTCCGTCGAATTTTATTCCACTGGCAAACAATTTGTCGGCTTCTTCCAATTCGTTCAGCACTCCAACCATTACTTCTTTCTGGGTAGAATACTTAGGGTTCAATGTTCCTTTTTCTCCCAACAACGCCTCTGCGTACGGAATATCTCCCAATTGCATCGACAACCAGAAAAATTTGTAGGCTTTCATAAACTTCCCAAGAGCCGTATACGAATTTTTGTAGGCTCCATCGGGTGAGAGTTCAATCATCTTGTCGACGTTGTTCAACACCGCAAGTCCATCAAAACTTGCTCTTCCCAAGTAGTTGTACTGGGCGTTTTCTGGGAACTCCATCCGAATGATTGATTTCCCGTTCATCATCGAAGAAATACTCCCCAATGAGTTTTTGGTAATGTCAAGGATGAGCGTTGAAGCAATCATTGGCGCCGATGCCTTCGTTGCGGCGTTCGGGTTGGTATTGATCTCATCAAACTTTGAGCAACTGCCCAACGAGAGACCTGCCACCGCGACTAAAAAGTATTTTTTCCAAGTAAATTTCATACGTAATGCTTTTAAATGTGATGGTACTAAATCAGTTCTTAGAACGACAAGGTGATGTTTCCACCCATGTAACGAACTGATGGTGACGTCAACTGTGTATCATCTGCTTTGTCGGGATCCGCAAAACGGAATGCTTTTGTCCACATCCACACGTTTTGTCCCGTCAACGAAATCGAACCTGAACGCGCACCGAGCAATTTGGCGATGTTTGAAGGAAGGTTGTACCCAATTGACACCTCTCTCAATTTCAAGAAAGTTGCGTCAGTGATACCACGCGTTCCGTCTCCGTACGAACGTGCATAGTCTTGATAAGACACTTTCGCCTCGTTTGGTGCAAATACGCGCGTATCGTTGGTGATATTTCCGAAGCTATCAAACGTCACCGCCCCTGATTTCACCACTACTCCTTGTCCTACAAACGATTTGTTTTTGTTCACCACTTCGTCATATCTCCATTGGTTGTCTGAATCTGGGTGAGCGCCCGTATCCCACATTTTGTACGAAGTATAGTTGTTCAATACCCCACCTACACGACCGTCAAAGTTCACCATTAAGTTAAATTGCTTGTACTTGATGGTATTGGCAAAGCCCCACAAAAATTTAGGATCAGTATAGCCACGTACGTAGCTATAATCACTCAACAATGGCAAACCGTTGGTACGGTGAATCATGCTACCCGTTGCTGGGTCGGTCATCCATACACGGTCGGTGTACACGTCCATGCGCCCACCTGCCACAGTCCACGCGTTTTTCGCAGAGTTAGGAGCAATGTCTTTGTAATAACGGTGGTTGTACGAGTAGTTGGCAACGGCATCCCACTGCCAATCATTTTTCTTCAGAATTGTTGCGTCTAAGCTCACTTCTAACCCTCTTCTCACAATCGTTTCGTCCCAGTTGATAAGGGTGCTGTAGAAACCTGATGCTGAAGAAACGTTGGCTTGCGTTTGACGGTTGTAGGTATACTTGTTAAAATACGCGACGTCTAGCTTCAAGCGCTTTTTCAAGAAATACGCTGCCGTTCCGATTTCCCACGTACGGTTAGTTTCAGGCAGGATGTTTTCGGCATTACGAATCGTAGTTGGGTAAGCTGCTGAGTTGAGTGTATTCCAAGCCCCGATGGTCGTACTATAGGTTTGGTTAGTGGCATAAATATCTAAATCTGACTTCGATAAAGTCCACGAACCGCGCAATTTCCAGAAATCAAGCCATGAAGGTAGCGTGCCTAATACTTCACTGATTACGAAGCTACCACCCACCGATGGATAGAAGTATGAACGCGAGTTTTTAGGCATAGTTGAGCTCCAGTCGTTACGGCCTGTTGCATCTAAAAAGAGCATATTTTTATACGAAAGCGTTAACTTCGCATAGGCACTATTCACTTGCTTCGCACGGGTTCCTTTGCTGACATCAGTAACTCCAAGAGGCGTATAGCCAACATAAACGTTGGGTCGTTCAACCGAGTTATTCAACGAATAATAGCCTGGAATCAAAATACCACTTCGTGTTGAGCTATATAAACTGTTATTATCCATTTTATAAATAGCCGCCCCTACCAATCCGTCAACGTTGAAATCACCAAAATTTTTGTTGTAAGTTACCAAGGCATCTCCGTTGAAACTATATCCCGTACTTTTGTTAATTGAATACAATCCTGGCGTATCCCAACCACGGTTTGAAAGAATGTTTGGCGGGTTACGTTTCGTTTCGTCGTTATTATACAAATCAAAGCCAGGGCGGATAATCAAATTAGCTCCTTCAAACAATTTGTACGTAGCAGTAAGGTTGGCGTTCAAACGGTTTTCGTACACCCCCCAAACTTTTTCATACGCCATTAAATATGGGTTGTCGTACCACGCTTTGTAATGCCAGTTTTGCTGAACATCAGGAATCAACCAGTAGTTGTCTTTATAGTCGGCCAAACGGTACTCTGGTCCCATCCAAATCAAGATATTGTACATATACCCTTGATCACTGTAACCTGCACCCATAATCTGCGGAGCGTTACGTTTGTTGTACCCCATTTGGCTTGACAACTTGAAGCGATCGCCCACTTTCATTTCACCACTCAACGTAAAGTTGTAGTTGTTCGATTGTAAGTTTGGATATTGTCCTTTATTGTAAATGTGCGTTAATGACGCGCGGAAACTTCCGTTTTCTCCCGTTTGAGCTACACTCACACTGTTGTTGGTAATTAACCCAGGCACCAAGAAATCGTTGAAGTTGTCTTTCCCGCTAGAGGTAAGTTCGCGCATTTCCATTTGTTTGGTCATTGGGTTCCATTGGTTTGCTTTGATACCAATGTCCAATTTTTGTCCCCAAACGTAGTCAGTTGGGTCATATACCCCTCCAATACCTGCGCTGTAAGAACTTTGTACTTTAGGAAGCATCAAGAAGCCTGCGTTAAACATGTTGTTGGTGTTTACTGTCACCGTCAAGCCTTTGTTGGCACTTCCTTTCTTGGTAGTTACAATGATAGCACCGCTACCACCGCGTGAACCGTACAAGGCCGAAGCTGTCGGTCCTTTCAACACGTCGATACTTTCAATATCGTCTTGGGCAATGTTACTGAGGGAGATATTATTGTAAGGCACACCATCAATAACGAGAAGTGGGCTCTCTCCCCGTAAGCTAATCGAAGGCATTTGGTTAAATTCAGTACTATTACGTACCCACAAACCAGCCACTCTACCCGTAAGTGACGTACCAACACTCACCCCTTTTACCGTCTGAACGGCAGGTCCTGCTACTTTTTGAACGGCATAACCGAGTGATTTTTCTTCCCGCTTTACCCCCAATGCCGTTACCACTACCTCGTTCAAGATTTTGGTATCGGTTGTCATTTTGATGGTTAGCGACGTTTGTGTACCTACCACAATTTCTTGCGTAGCATACCCAATAAATGAAATGGAAAGAACTGATTTATCGCCCTTTACCGAAAGTTTAAACTTACCAGCCGCATCGGTAAGGGTACCATTGGTAGATCCTTTTTCAACCACGTTGACGCCAGGAAGCGGTTCGCCGTTTTCATCGGTAACGGTACCCGTAATTTCTTGTGCCGTAGCTTTTGTCACCATCTTAGTTGGTGGCGCAGCTAATGCACTCGTCATGGTTGAAGCGGTAAGGATAGAAAGTGAAAGCATCGAACCAGCTAAGTAAGCAATCCGGTTTTTGTCTTTCAGCAAATTTTGACATAGTAATTTTTTTCTCATTTGCGTTGCATTGAGGTTTGGATTTTTTAACAACAAAAGACTACCAGTCCACCCGTTAGAAACGGTGGTATAGAAGAACAGAACAGAAGTTGATTTAACCAATTAATAGGGTCATAATTGGCAAACGAATGTCAAATTAGAAACGTAAATGTGGTTTGTTGGTCTAATTAAGTTAGTTGAAAGGTGTTTAAAGTGATGAAAATGGTCTGAAATATTGATGTCGATGCCAATATACTAGTTCTTTTAGTATGTTTAGTAAAAGTGGCACAAAAATAGTTTAGGCAACCTATACCCAAAAATCCATTAGGTTATCAAAATATTAACTCTATTTGCTCAATATCGCCTTTTCGAACCAATTCTATGGTCACATTAGGGTTTAATAAGCTTAAAATTTGGGCAAATAATTAGGTAAAAATCATTCGTTTTTACCGCCATAAAAATCTTTTGTTTTGGTATACTTTTAACAAATCACAGACTTTATTGTAGGAATTCAAGAAATAGAAACATTTATAGAATTGGCGATTTTTATCCTTAACTATTCTTTATGCTTAAACATACTACTGTAATAGCAATAAATAGTACTACTACAAAAACATTATTTTTTTGTAAACATTTTACGGCTATTTTTAACATTCAACTTCAATAAATCCGAAAACCAACCTGTGAAAAATCGTTTTTTTTACCTCCTTCTTGCTACTTGTGTGCTTCAAACTGCACTATTGGCTCAAACGCTTTCCATGAAAGGACTTCAAAAACCCGTTGAAGTGATTCGAGATCGGTGGGGCATTTCGCATATTTATGCCCAAAACGAACATGATTTGTTTATGGCGCAAGGCTACGTAGCCGCTTCTGACCGCCTGTTTCAACTGGAAATCTGGCGCAGGCAAGCTACGGGAACAGTGGCCGAACTGCTCGGTGAAAAGGAAGTAAAGCGGGACATTGGTTCTCGGCTTTTTAAGTTTCGAGGAAACCTCAAAACCGAACTTGCCCATTATCACCCTCGTAGCGCCCAAATCATCACAGCGTTTGTCGAAGGCATCAATGCCTACGTGCGTGAAATGCGGCAACAGCCCGAAAAACTTCCGTTTGAGTTTAAGGTCTTGAATACCCTACCCGATTATTGGACGCCCGAAATTGTGATTAGTCGCCACCAAGGTTTGTTAAGTAACGTAAAAGACGAACTCAACAATGCGCGTATCGTCCAACTGGTTGGGGCAGAAAAGCTCCGTGAACTGCAATGGTTTCATCCTATCCGCAACGACCAAGAACCAAACCTCACCCTTGACAAAGCGGTAAAGGGTGACGCACTTTTTCTACCGATTTTAGATCTCTACGAAGCGTTTAGAGCACCATTAAAATTCACCAAAGAAGATAAACGCACGGGTCAAAACTTCGATTTTGACGCTTGGTACGAGGAGGAAAAACTTAATGTGGGCTCTAACAACTGGATTATCGACGGCAAACGCTCCCAAAGTGGGTACCCGATGCTGGCCAACGACCCCCACCGCGCCCAATCGGTACCTGGGTTACGGTATTGGATTCACCTCAACGCCCCTGGTTGGAACGTTATTGGTGCAGGTGAACCCTCGCTGCCAGGCGTTTCTATCGGACACAATGACCACGCAGCTTGGGGACTTACCATTTTTGAAACTGACAACGAAGACTTGTATGTGTACGAAACCAATCCTCAAAACCCCAACCAGTACAAATATCAAGGAAAGTGGGAAGCCATGAAAGTAATTCAGGATACAATTAAAGTAGCCAATAGTGCGCCCGTCGTGGTTTCCTTAAAATACACCCGTCACGGCCCCATCACGTTTGAAGACCCAAAAAACCGCACGGTATATGCCGTTCGGGCAGGCTGGCGGGAGGAAGGTTGTGCGCCTTATTTAGCCAGTTTGCGAATGAATCAAGCGCGGACGTGGGCCGAATTTCAACATGCGTGTACCTACAGCCGAATCCCAGGGGAAAATATGATTTATGCCGACAAAAACGGGAATATTGGCTGGCAGGCCGTTGGTATTTCGCCCATTCGTAAAAACTGGACAGGACTGGTACCCGTGGCGGGTGATGGCCGCTATGAATGGGCGGGGTATTTGCCCATTTCGCAACTTCCTCACCAAGTAAATCCCGCCGAAGGTTACGTGGTGACGGCCAATAACAACCTAACTCCCGTCGATTTCCCGTATCGGGACGCGATTGGTTGGACGTGGGCAAACCCCGTTCGCGCTCACCGTATCGAAGAGGTTATCAACCAAGGAAAGCGAATGAATCTCCACGACTTTGCCGCGCTCCAAACCGATTATCTTTCCATTTCCGCCCGTACGCTTGTTCCTCTTTTATTGAAAGCCCCCTCTTCAAACACCCCCGAAATAATTGAAGCAAAAAAACGACTTGAAAATTGGGATTGGCAATTGGCTCCCTCGTCGGTGGCCGCGGCTATTTATGCCGAATGGGAAACCCAGTTGAAACTCGCGATGCATTCGTTGTTTGTGCCCGAAAGCATTCGAACGTACTACAAAACGTTGCCCATGAAACGTATCGTGGACTGGCTCATCACCCCTCCGACTACGTTTGGAGCCAATCCCACGGCAGGCCGCGACGAACTTCTGAGTAATTCATTCAAAAAAGCCGTTGAAACGCTCCAAAAGCGCCTCGGAAATGATATGAACCAATGGCAATACGGCCAAGCTAAAAACAAACACATTGCGCTCAAACATGCTTTGAGTGACTTGGTCAGCGAAGAACAACGCGCGAAAATCAACCTTGGCCCTTTACCTCGGGGAGGGTACGGGGAAACCGTCGGCAATACGGGAGGACAACTAAACCAAGAACATGGAGCTTCGTTTAGGATATTGGTCGATACCGAAAACTGGGACAAAACCCTTGGAATAAATAACCCAGGTCAATCTGGCAATCCCGACGACCCGCACTACCGCGATTTGTTTGGGCTTTGGGCGAAAGATGGATTTTTTCCCGTCTATTTCTCAAAAGACAAAATCAAAGCCGTAGCTGACCGAACGTGGGCGCTGAAACCTGAGTAGCACTCATGAGGTGTTGAACTGTTAAGTAACTAGTTTTATTTTTTACCCGCAGAATCCCGCAGAACAATACAAACGCAGATTGTCGCCGATAAAGGACTTAATGAAGCTAGTCTCTTCGGCTCTTAATCTACGTCAATCCGCGGGTAAAACTTAAAAAACGTAGCTAACAATGTATTAAGTGCTAAAGCACAAATCAATTATTATACGTTCAAAACCAACAAATTACGCTTACTTCAACGCTACTACATATAAACGAAGGGGCTTTCCACTTGAACATGGAAAGCCCCTTCGTTTAAAATTACTCCCTACCAGTTCCTACATTCTCTCAATCGATTGCTAGTCGATTGCCTTTTTTTGGTACACCTGACCACAGCTTGCGGGAATTTGATTCGCTTCTGTTTGTGGGCCAGTTTCATACACCAGCTCATATCCATCCAACGGTACCCCTGACACCGTTGCAGACTGGTGCGCATCCATATTTGCGACAAACACCCACGACGCATCATCTTGGAACGTCCATGCTATCAGTTTTTTCTTCGCCGTGCCGTCGGGCGAAAGTAGCCATTGGATGGGCTTATCTTCGATTTTAGTCCAAATTGATTCGGCAAAAAGGCGTAGCTTCATCAACTCCGTAAACTGCTCAATGTTCTCGCCCCACTCAAATGGCCCGTGCGTTACTTTGTCCGTTTCGGCATCGTCGTGGATTTGAAACACGTACAGCTTTGTATATTCTTCGTTTCGGCCTCGCTGCAAATGCAAATTTCGTACTTCAAAGCCCAAGCTATAATAACTCGGCATATCCGTTAAAAATAGCCCTGTAAAATAGCGAACGATGTTGCCCGTTCGGTAAAATTCGTCGAAGCGCGGGTCGTCTTTATCTGCCGTAATGATGGTAAAACTTGGGGCAAAATCCCTAGAACGCAGCAATTGGTCGTAGCGACTAAAACGCTCCATAAACTCCTCTCCGCCTACCACCGATGACTGCAAATCGCCCAAAGTAGCGTCGGCTTTGATGGCTTCCAAGTGATCAAGCTCATTGCCATACCCCATGGTATTGGGGGGAACGATGAACGTTTCGGCATAAAAAGCAAAATGCTTGACTCCTCGGTTTTGAATATATTCCTTTACCGCCCGCAATGGGTCATAGTACGCATCTACCTCCGCAGGAACGCCTTCGGGGCGCATCTGTACGTGCGCCATGTCGCCCCGCATGAAGTCAAAATTATAGTCCTGTTGGCATTCAAAATACTTTCGGGTAAAGTACTCCCATGCCGAATAATTAGGCCGCTGGAAATCCAACTCCCACTGTTGATTGTCATTTTTAGCATGGTAAAAACGGTACCGTGTCAGTGGTCCAAACACCCGTGACATCTCTTGGGGAGCGTCAAAATCGTATTGGTACCAAGGCGTTCCGCGTTCATCGAGTACAAACACCTCGGGATTGATGTGTAGTCCTCGATAAGGTGGAGCCATCGTCATGGGTAAAGTTTCGTAGCCTTGGTTCACCAGCGTTTGCATCAACATCAACCGACGATGGAGTCGTTGCTGCTGATCAAAACCAAACAAAATTTCTTGCCGCTTTTTATCATTGATGAGGGGAATCGACGGGTCAAACAGCACCTCCTTGCCGAAGGTCAGCCACGAGCCATCGCCTGTTCCGTGCGTATGTAAATGTTGCCAAATAACGTCTTCGACCTGCTCCCATACCTTCTCGGAATGGTTGATCAGTCGACCACCGTCACGCTGTACCCACTCAAACAAACGCGGGTGAGTTAGGACAATTTCCGAAAAACGGTCGGTATGCGGAATGACATCTAAGCCGACTGTTTTGCCTAACGCATGGAGCAAATTAACCACTACTTTTAGCTGCTTTTCGACGGTATCGAGCCACGGAACCGCGCGCTGTAACTGCCAACTATAAAACTCCCCGTTGATGTTCCAGCTTACTTTTCCATAAAGGCTCCCCACAACGCCAGGCTCCCAAATGGGCAACAGATGAATCGAATCGTGAAACGACGGCAACGTAAGCGCATAGCCCACTACATTCCAAAAGCTACCGATGGTACGCACGTTGATACCCACCATGTTCGATTTCTTAAGCCAATGACTATTCGCCTCATTCACTCTCGGCGAAGCAATCGTCTCCGTGGGTTGAAGCGCCCTTGCGAGTACCTCCGTCCCCAATTTTCTCTGTAAAATATCAAGTACGTGAAACGCGTCAAATTTGGTTGGGATATCAGGCAGTAAACCAGATACAAACGACGTCTTGTTCCGTTCGTAACTTGTCAGTGAATGGTGATACGAATTACGCCAATCTTGCACGTACGCATCACGCGTCAGCGAAGTAGTAGAATTCAAACTGTTCATCATAGGTTTTTGTAGGTCAGCAAGGTACTACTTTTTTCTAAAAAATGGTCATATATTGTGTTGGAAAAATCACACATAACCATGCCCCAACTCTCCGTAGGCCTTGAAACACTCCACACACTCATTAACTCCATTCATCCCTTATCAGAAGAAAGCTGGCACGAATTTCAGGGCATTTGGCGACCTTTTTCAGCCAAACGAAAAGAACTCCTCACGGTAGCGGGAGAGCGCGAGCGTTATTTATACGTGGTATTGGAGGGGGTTCAGCGGATCTATTATTTTGATGATCAATTGCGAGAGGCTACGCTGGTTTTTACCTATGCACCATCATTTGGCGGTGTCATTGATGCGCTGATGCTCCAGCATCCCTCTCGGTATTTTTACGAAACACTTACGCCCTCGCTCTTTCTGCGCGCTTCCATCCACGACTTACAGCCATTGACGGAAAAACACGCTGACATTTCGTTTTTGATTCGGCAAGGCGCTACCTTGGCCCTGTCAGGGGTTTTGGAACGGCTCGTCGAACTGCAATCCTACAGTGCGGAAGAGAGATTTAAACAACTTTTGCGGAGAAGTCCGCATATTTTACAACTAGTGCCTCATAAATACCTAGCCAATTACTTAGGAATGGATGCCACCAACTTCAGTAAATTCATCAATCGAATGAGAATGTAGAAAATCTTGGTAAATACCAACTCTTTTTCTTGTGCTGAAATCGACCTTTGCGGCAGTTAATCCTACGAACAACTATGACTGCTATCCCGCATTACGAACTTATTGAACTGCTTGAAAAACGCATCGAACTGCATTTGCAACAAACTATTTATTCGCTGCAAAACCTCCCCGAGTCGGTTCTTTTACAGCCCGCTGCCGACGGTGGCTGGAGCATTGCCCAGTGCCTTGAACACCTCAATACGTACGGAGATTATTACTTACCTCAAATAAAAATAGCTTTGTCCAAAGCATCGCACTCGTCACCGTCACGGTTATTTCAAAGCTCTTGGCTCGGGGAGTATTTTATTAAAATGATGGAACCTGAGACGGGGAAGAAAAAGTACAAAGCATTTAAAGGACACATTCCTGCGGCGCGTTTGGATGCGTATGCTACCATCGCCAAGTTCATTCAACAACAAGAAGAACTTCTTTCGTACGTGAAGCAAGCGAAGGCCGTCAACTTAAATGAGGTACGTATCCCAATTTCGATTACTCGGCTTATCCGACTTAAACTTGGGGATGTATTTCAATTTATTGTCGCCCACGACGAACGTCATTTACAACAAGCATTCCGCCATTTATCCACAAATGGGTAGTCACTACAGGCAAAATTGGCAACTACCAGTCACCAGTATCCACTAACCAATCCTCCCCCAATTCCACTATTTAAAAATTCTTTTGTCTAAGGGAAACTTCTCCATTTTGGTTACTTCTATACTAGGAAAATCTCGGTGATTGGGATTAATCAAAATGTTGAAGTCGCCCTTCGTCACCACCGATGGGATTTTTAGGGCGCAGTATTTATTTTCGAGTACAAAGGTATCCCCCAATTTTTGGGTAGAAATGGGGTGGGGAAATTCGCGCCAATTGGTCGGCAATTCGGATTCATCCACCTCCTTCATGGGTACGTCGTCGGGAAGTTTGATGGTCAACATCACATAATCGTCTGGCAAAGTAGCCAGCGTAAAATGAACGGCAACTTCGGCCATGGCTAACGAACGGTTTTGCGCGGTGTAAATCAGCTCCACTCCAATGGAATTCCAGCGAGCCCCCTTCAATGCCGCTCCTTTACCCGATAATGGAAGCGCAAACTTTTCTCTTGACAGTCTGAATACCTCCATGCTACACAAGAATGCCGTAGTTAATACGGGTCAATTCGCTAATCACGAGCTCTTTTCCGTAAGAATCTTTCAGAAGTTCAATAGGTTTGAGGCTGCCTAGGGCATAATTGGGCGTATTGAGCCATAGTCTGAGTTTTTCCATGTTCCCAAAAACGTCAAGGCCCACTTTGGTCACCTCTGCCATTTCAATAATTTTTTCCGAATGAATGGATTTGAATTGGTGCTCAGAGGTCGATTTATAGCGTTGTAATGACTTGGTAGAAATATCAAGGAAATTGGCCCAATCGCTGTCTGTAAAAGGAGTATAATCTTGGATTAGCACAAAAAGGGAGTAGGGAATTCCCGTTCGAATCGCGGCAATAATCAGCATTTTATTCGACAAGAAATCCTCGTATGTAATTGCCTTAGTTAGCTCAATATGAAATTCTTTCAAGGGCGACTGCCTCAAGAATGACGTTATTTCTCGGTTAAGCTTCCCTACAATCGTTGAATTCACTGCTGCCATTTTCTTTATCTGGACATTTGTTCTCAAATATAGGACAAATTTCCATTCAACACAAATTGTTGCCCCTTTCCTCCATGAGCATAGACAAGTTCAAAATGTATCCCTCTTGCCCTGTTAAGTAGAAAGTTTTGGTTTTTGCCCGCAGAAGGCCGTTGACTACAGGTTGAACGCATTAAAATATAGAATGGCCATTCATTGCTCCAGAGGAGCTAAATCTTAGTAGAAAAATGAATCAAATCCCCTACAAAGCCCCATCGGGGCGGCCGACGTTCGGTGAAAGATGTCACCCCCATGGGGCTTTGGGATGGCCTTTACCCCTTTTTTTCTACTAAGATTTAGCCTCCCTGAGGCTACTTTTTTATGCGTTTAACCAGAAACCTTAGCAAACAGTACAGCAAGTTATTTTTCGGTTGCCACAAAAGACCCTACAGCTTCATACTCAAAGCAATACGCTTCCGTGACAAATCTACTTCCACCACTTTGACCGTAACGTGCTGTTGCAGTTTTACTACTTCATTGGGATCTTTAATGAAACGATTAGCCATTTGCGAAACGTGTACCAAACCGTCTTGTTTTACTCCAATGTCAACAAACGCCCCAAAAGCGGTGATGTTGGTCACAATTCCTGGCAAAACCATACCTTCGTGTAAGTCTTCAGGTTTGCGGACGCGGCTGTCAAATTCAAACGCCGCAATCCGTTCACGAGGGTCACGCGAAGGCTTTTCTAATTCTTTTAAAATATCTTGTAATGTCAACAAACCCGTGGAAGCGCTCACGTACTTTTGAGGATTGATTTGACGGCGTAACTCCGCTTTACGCATGAGCTCGGCCACGTTGGTTCCCAAATCTTTGGCCATTTTTTCCACTACGGGATAGCTTTCGGGATGAACCGCGCTGTTGTCGAGCGGATTATCCGCATTTTCAATCCGTAAAAAGCCTGCGGCTTGTTCAAACGCCTTACCGCCCAAACGGGGTACTTTTAGCAATTGCTGTCTCGACTTAAAATCCCCATTTTGCGCACGGTACGCCACGATATTTTTGGCCAACGAAGGCCCCAGTCCCGAAACGTACTGGAGAAGGTGCTTACTTGCGGTATTGAGATTGACCCCTACCGAGTTTACACAGCTTTCTACCACAGCATCCAACGCCCCTTTCAACATATTTTGCTCAACGTCGTGCTGGTATTGGCCTACCCCAATGGATTTAGGGTCAATTTTTACCAATTCAGCCAACGGATCCATCAAGCGGCGACCAATCGAAACGGCTCCGCGCACGGTTACGTCTTTGTCAGGAAACTCTTCCCGCGCTACTTCTGATGCCGAATAAATGGAGGCCCCTTGCTCAGAAACCATGTACACATCTACTCCACTTAGGCCTCCGTTAGGCCCCAATGGGCCATTTTTAACAAAATCTTCCGTTTCCCGACCTGCGGTTCCGTTCCCAATCGCAATGGCTTGAATTTGATTCTTTTTCACCAAATTGATGATAGTCGACTGCGCCTCTACGGGTTTATCAAACGGATATATGACCGTGTCGGCCAACAAATTACCTTGTGAGTCAAGGCATACGACTTTACAGCCCGTACGGTAGCCTGGGTCGATGGCCAACACTCTTTTTTGCCCCAGCGGTGACGCTAAAAGCAACTGACGCAGGTTTTCGGTAAAAATCTGGATGGCGTATTTATCCGCTTTTTCTTTCGACAAATTCGAAAACTCATTTTCAATACTTGGCTTCAACAAACGCTTAAACGCGTCCGAAACCGTCTGTTCTTGTTGGTCTTTACAAGCAGGTAACCCTTTGACAAACAAGCGGTCGAGGTATTCGATGGCTTGCTCTTCATCGGGTGAAATATCAACACTCAAAAACCCTTCTTCTTCCCCACGGCGAATCGCCAACAAACGGTGCGACGGGATTTTGTTGAGAGGCTCACTAAAATCAAAATAGTCGCGGTACTTCGCCCCTTCTTCTTGTTTGCCTTTTTTCACTTTTGACGAAATGATGGCCGTTCGTTCAAACGCAAAACGCATTTTGTTGCGCGCTTCGGTATTTTCCGAAATCCACTCGGCCATGATGTCCCGCGCACCTTGCAAGGCATCGTTGATTGATTCTACCTGCTCGTTGAGGTATTTCTCCGCCAAACGTTCGGGATTGGCTTCTTTCCCCGAAAAAATAACCTGAGCGAGTGGTTCAAGGCCTTTTTCAATTGCCATGGTAGCCCGCGTTTTACGTTTGGGCTTATAGGGCAAATAAATATCTTCGAGCGACTGAAGGTAGTACGTATTTTCAATCAATTTACGCAACTCAGGCGTCAGTTTTCCTTGCTCGTCAATACTTTTAAGGATGGCTTCACGGCGTTTTTCAACTTCCTGAAACTTTTGGTACTGTTCTTTGATGGCTAAAATTTGGACTTCGTCCAGCTGCCCTGTCATTTCTTTTCGATAACGTGCAATAAAAGGCACCGTTGCTCCTTCGTCGAGGAGTTGAATGGTATTTTGGGTTTGTCGTTCGCTAATGCCCACAATGGGCGCAATGAATTGAGATGCGGTCATTTACGTTATTTATACTTTTAAAAATCTTTATCGCTCTATTGCTCTCCCCAAACTATTATTTGGGGAGAAAAGGCGCTGCGTCTCTGACGCAATGCTGTTTTTACACCAGAACAGCCCGCAAATAAGCACACAGAAGCGGATTGGTGCAAACTATTTTTTCATTCTAAAATTAAAACGCTGGCACAATTGTTTTAGTCGTACCTTCGAAAATTCAATTTTAACCGCATGAAACTAGACATCACACAAGCGCAAACGCTTCAAGAATATTTGCAAAAAAAAGGCTGGCTCAAAGACTACGAACCTATTTTTAGCCTTGAAATCCCTGGTGAGGGCAACATGAACTATACGCTCCGAGTGAGAACGCACGACCAAACGTTCATTGTCAAACAGGCACGCCCTTACGTAGAAAAATTTCCCCACATTTACGCCCCCACCGAGCGGGCTAAAATGGAGGCGCTTTTCTACGAAAAAATACAAGAGTTTGAGTCGCTGCGCAGCCTCATGCCCGCCCTACTAGGGTACGATGAACTTGAAAATGTGTTGGTATTGGAAGACCTTGGCACCTCAAGCGATTATAGTTTTTTGTACCAACCTCAGCAAAAACTTTCCATGAAAGATGCCGAAGCGTTGGCCCATTATTTGGCAATGCTTCATCAACTTACGTGGAAAGAAGACATCGACGGTCGGTTTGCCAACCGTACCATGCGGGCGCTCAACCACGAGCATCTTTTTAAGTACCCACTCATGGATGACAACGGCCTTGACTTGGATACCATCAACGACGGGCTTCAAATGATTTCGATGGCCTATAAAGTTGACCCCTACCTCAAAAGAAAGGTGGAAGAACTAGGGCACGTCTATTTATCGGATGGCCATAGCTTGCTGCACGGCGATTTTTATCCAGGAAGTTGGCTACACACCGACAATGGACTCAAAGTAATTGACCCTGAATTTTGCTTTTACGGATGTCCCGAATTTGATTTGGGAGTACTCACGGCTCATTTGATGCTGGCAAAGCAAGAAGAAGACACTATTCGCAAAGTGTATCAAGCCTATGGTACGGTCAAAAATCCGCAGTTGGTTGACCAATTCACGGGCGTCGAAATCATGCGTCGTATTCTGGGATTGGCGCAACTCCCTTTATCACTTAGTTTGCTTGATAAAGAAGAACTGCTCGAAATTGCGTATGATATGATTATGAAATAAGAAGAATAAAAGCTCGGTACGCTACAACGTACCGAGTGCTTTTTTGTACCGTACATAGGCCACCAAAAACTGGTAAACGCTCGTTAAGTAGTTGGTTTCGGCATTTTGAAGGCTGTATTCTGAGTTTTTTACATCAGCCAACAAAAGGGTTCCTTTTTCGTAACGCAAACGGTCAAGCTCCAGCACTTGTTGGGCAAGTTCCAACGTTTTTTTGGTATCCCCTACGTTTGCTTTTTCTTGGCCAAGCGTCGTGGTTGTGTTTTTCACTTCGTACCCAATGTCCTCTTTCAATTTCTCAATCGTATTTCGGTTGACTTGGGTTCTCAACGCATACTCATTCCGAAGTAAGGACGTCTGTTTCCCGTCGTATAGCGGGATGTTTAACTTTAAACCGACGTAATTGTACGGAAACCACGTTCCTGAGGCAAACAGCTGAAATCGGTCGTTGAGTTGAAGCGCCGAATAATTGCCATACGCACTCACGACGGGCGCCAAACGCGATTTTTGCTTTTGTTGGTTGAGTTCATTGGTGCGCAACGCCGACTGCTCTTGCTGGAGTTCCAACCGTCCATCCGCCGTGCCATCTACCGTAAGTTCAGGCGTAGAAGCCATTACTTTCTCCAACGTTTCGGTCAAAACGAGGGTCGTTTGTTTGCTTCCAATTTGGTACTTCAAGTACTCCAGGTTGAGCTGTACATCTTGTTTTGCTTTATTGAGCGACGTTTGGGCGTTGTTCAAGTCCAGTTGAAGGCGATCAAGGTCGTTTTTCAACAAAGTCCCCTTTTCCCACTTTGTCTTGCCCGACTCTAAATAAGCCTGCGCCCTAGTCACCGACTTTTCGGCAAGTGCCATTTTTTCTTGGCTAAAAAGCACCGCAAAATACGCCTCAGTGACAGCCTGTTTGATGTCGACTTTTTGTCTTTCTAAACTAATTTTCTGGCCCTGAACGTTTTCTTTGTTGAGTAATCGATCATATTTTGTCGACGCATCATACACTTTTTGTTCCGCCGAAAGTCCGAGGGTGTTGTTAAACGGTACTCCTAACACCAGCTTTACGTCTTGGCCATTGGCAAAGGGGGCATTCTTAAAAACCGACGTTTGAAGCTGAGTATTCCAACGCATATCTGCGGCGGCGTTGACTTGCGGAAGCCATTTGGCCTTCAACTTAGCCTCTTCTCCTTCGGCAATGCGCACTTGAAGTTGTTGGTTTTTTAATTCAAAACGGTTGTCCAACGCCATTTTGAGGGCTTCTTCCAACGACAATTGCTGCGCCCAAGTACTGTGAGTACCCACCCACATTCCTAGGACTAGTATCCACTTTGTTTTCATCTCAATTAGGTTCTAAATACTTGGGCTGGTTCCATTTTCGTAATTTTTCTCATGGCAAAAAGGCTCCCTAAAATGGCAATGAATAGGGTTACGCCAATCAAAAACAACACCAAATAAGGCGTGATTTTGATGTTTAAGCTCGTTTTGGTCACGTTGACAAAGCCCCGCAAAAGCACGTAAGCCACGACAAACCCTACCGTAGAATAGATGACGGCTTGCCACAAAATTAGCCCCCGAATGACGCCATTCGTTCCTCCAATTGCTTTCAGCGTACCGTAGTCTTTGAGACGGTCGTTGACTGCCGAAAACATGGTGAGCCCCACGATGGCAAAGCCCGTGATAATTGCAAAAACAACCAACAGCCCAAACGACGCTACAATGCCGCTGTTGAGGGCAAAATATCTGAGGCTTTCTTGGGTAAATACTTCGCCATCGCGCGCTTTCACCCCAAGAATTTCTTTGTTGATATTGTTCACCACTTGCTGATGCGTGTATCCTGAGTCGGCTTCTACCAAAAATGCCGATGCTTGGTTGGTCGATATTTTACAAAGTTTCCGCGCTCGCTCCACCGTCGTAAACCCATAAGCTACCCCCAATCCTTTGGCACTGCGCGTGTTTCCACTCAAAAACACCCGCGAACCATTGAACTCAAAGTGGTCGCCTATTTTGATTTTTTTGGAAGAAATAGGGTCGTATTCATCCGTAATGATGGCTCCTTCTTGCTGTAAATCTTCTAGGTTTCCTTTGACGAAATTCCAAGGGCCTCCCGCGTGTTTGGGCGATTGCGTTCCAATCAACGTAATCGGCGTTTTGGTGCCGTCTTTGAACTTAGCACTCCCCGCCCCAACAACCATTGTGTTGACGCGCTTGACGCCCGCAATGCTCATCAGCTCCCTCGAAATACGCATATCAAGCAAGGGCAAATCGCTGACTTGCTGACTTTTATCGCTCACTACCCAAATGTATTGCTTGTTGTTTTCGGCCAACGAAATCGTTCCTCCCAACAACGCAAAACAGATGCCTAGCTGCTGTCCAATCAAAAAAACCGATAGAATGATACCAAACAAAATCCCAAACATCTTGGCTTTGTCGTACCACATAAACTTAAACGCTTCTTTAAGCATGGCCAATCGAGTTTATTTTAGAAGAATAAGACAATCGACTCGACTCCCAATCAACGGCATTTTTCCAGAATCTAGTCGAATGGACACATCCCGTACCCGCCGATCTTCTTGCTCCGTCGATTGGTCTTTAAACAACGACTTTTGCTTCAGGTAAGCGGCCGCAAAACTCACCGTTCCTTGTGCCAAGGTATCGCCCGTGGTTTGGGATAAGATGTACGCTTTCTGCCCTACTTGCACGCGTTCAGCATACAACTCATCCACTTCGGTTTTGGCGTACAAAGCCCCCGAAGGAGCAAAATCGGCTATTTGAGTATCGTTATTGACGTATTCGCCTACTTTTACCCCTACTTTTAGGATTTTCCCAGCCACCAACGCCACAATTTTTTTCTTCTCAAGCACCGTTTTATAATAATTCAAATCGGCCTTCGACTCCCCAATGCGGCTTTGCGCTTGGCGTACGTTTGCCTCGGCCGTTTCGATGTCTTTCACCAATTTATCCACGGCCGCTTTGCTATCGTCCACCACTTGTTTGGTTTGGGCGTTGCCTTTAAATAGGTCCACATTTCGAGCGTAAGTTTCTTGGGCGTTTGCCAGGCTTACTTTCAGCCCCTCTACCGTCGCTTGGTTCGCCGCCAAAGTTGCTTGAAGCGTGGCGATTTTACTTTGCGCTTGTAAAAGTTGCGCATTTTCAACGGCCACCTCTACATTGAGCAACGTCTGCCCCTTCGTTACCAAATCGTTTTCGTCCATGAGCACTTCCAGCACACGGCCCGTCGTTCCTGCCGTCAGGCTCATTAGACCGTCTTCGGGTTCAATCCTTGCTACCCCCAAAATCTGGTCTTTCGTGGAGGGAAGTTTCACCGAATCTGCTTTAACCGCCGCCGTTTCTGAGTCTTCTTTTTTGCCACAGCCCCACCACAAAGGAACCAAACAAAGAAGTATCCATTGTTTTTTAAGTCTCATAAGTACCACTTTTATAGATAGTTAGTTTGCAACACTTTTAAGATCAATTGGAACAACCATTCCGTTTTTTACTTCCACTGCTCGATCAGCATACTGCTGTAGGCGCGGGTCGTGGGTTACCACCGCCACCGATTTCCCTTGGCGGGCAAGGGCTTGTAATTCTTTCATGACCACTCCAAGCGAATCTTTATCCAACGACGCCGTCGGCTCATCGCACAGAATCATTTTAGGATTGGTCACCAATGCTCTCGCAATCGCAATGCGTTGTTGCTGTCCTCCCGAAAGTGCTTTAGGTAAGTTTTTTCGACGTTCGGTCATGCCTACCGTTTCGAGGGCTTTCTGTACTCTTTTTTTACGCTCGTTGCTGGCTATTCCCAACAATTTGAGGGGGAGCTCGACATTCTCCTCGGCGGTAAGTGGAGCTAGTAGGTTGAAGCTTTGAAAAACAAACCCAATGGTTTCTAGTCGTAGTCGGGCGAGTTTCGTCGCATTGAGAGAGGTAATGTCTTGCCCCCCCACCCACAAATCGCCAAATGTGGGATAGATGACGCACCCGAGTAACGACAGCAACGTGGTTTTCCCCGAACCAGACGGGCCAATAATCAGGGTCAGTTCCCCTTCATACAGCTGAAAGTCAGTCGGCTGCAGCGCTACGATGGTCTGGTCTCCCGTTTTGTATTCCTTTCCAGCCCCCTTTAATTCAGCAATTAGTCGTTTATCGCTCATATCAGATTAAAAAGTACGAAAATGTATTTTATTTCAAATACTACAACAAAATCGTATTTTTTACATAACACATGAGTTTTCTAATTGTTAGATTTTTTTTTACTTTTTTTCAAAAAAAAACTTCCCGAAGATGATTCGGGAAGTTTGGTGAACGAAAATCTCTAAAACACACTGTTTACATATCCATCATCAGGCGTAACTGAGCCGCGCCAGTTTGATCGTCAAGCACTTGTACTGACAAATTCGTTTCTTTAAACACGTTGCGGTCGATGGCAATCGTAAACGTATGGACTCCTTTCAGGAAGTCGGCAGAAATCCCTTGCGCAGAAAGTTTCAGCGGTTTCGCATCGGCCCAAGCAGAAATACCCGCCGTTGAATTTAAAGCTAATTCTACCATTCCTTTATTAACCACTTCTAGATTGAAACGTACAAAACTGTACTTTTTCCCTGCTCCTCCGTCCACAATTGGTAGTTCGTCCAGCGGCAAATCGCCCGCTACTTTGCTGTAAATAGGGAGTGTCAATACTTTTCCTTTGTCTTTGGCCAAGTACAATCCTCCTTCGTCCGTCACTTTTTTAGTGAGTTCTTTGCTGCCCATTGCGGTGTTCCAACGGCGCACAAAACGCGTCGTAGGCACTCGGAACTGTCCGCCCATTTTTGATAAGAACCCAATTAAGTTTATAAACTCTTTTTTGTCGAGTCCAGCCGTTAGGCTAGCGGGCATCAACGAACCTGGTGTTTTTTCGATGGTTGAGATTTGATTTTTAGCAATTGATATTTCCTGCCCTGCGACATCCCGCACCACTACTTCGGTATTGCCATTACTGACCAAATAGGCCATCATTTCACTGCCATCTTTTTTCACAATTCGCTGCAACTCATAACCTTCTTTGATGGAAAGCGTAGGATACAATACCGAACGAATGATGGTTTCTACGGGCGAACTTGTTCCCAAACTACTCAAATCGGGACCAATTCGTCCGCCAGCTCCGCCGATGGCATGACACGTTTGGCAAAGCAATTCTGACTTTCTAAATACTTTTTCGCCCAATGCCGGGTCAGCCGTTTCGGCCACTGTTTTGGCCAAAGCCGTTATTTCCTTATCATTGAGCTGTTGCGGCATTTTCTCCACTGGCAATGTTCCGCCCGAAGCCTCCAAGACCTTTTCCAGTTGCACAACATCATCGGCACGACGGCGCGTCCAAGGAATGTTGCGTCCCATCAATTGGCGACCTACTTTGGCAAAATTTTCAGGAATTTTGCGCGTATTAATCGCTTCTGACAAAGCCTCTGTCGCCGTTTTGGTCGCAAAAAATGCTTTAAACAAATCTGTTACATCCGTTTCAGCAGGTACCGACCGCATCAAGTCAGTGCCAATTTTGGCCGCTTCATTGGCATCCAGCCCCACCAGTTGCGTCGCTGACATTACCCGTAGCTCGGGAGCATTTTTAGCCCCCGTTAAGTCCACCAGCATTTTTTTCGATTTATCACTTCCCATCGCCGCTAAAGCTACCAATGCCGCTTTCTTAACGGGTTTCTCGCCTTGTTGCACCAAACTCAACAGTTGGTCACTCAGTTCTTCCATTTTCCATAGCCCCACCAACCGAATCGCCGTGGTCGAGACAGCTTCTTCGTCGCTCTTTATAAAATCCACAATTCTGCCCAATCCATTGGTAGGTTGTATTTTTCGTTGCTGTGCAGCCTCCGCCAGCGCCCCTAGCCGCGCGGCCGTTTGTTTATCGCGCGCCGCGTTACCTTGAACCGTCAAATCAAACAAGGTAGTTAAGTCAGTGGCTTTCCCCCATTTTGTAATCGCCGACAACGCATCCTTTTGATATTCTTCGGGCACTTGGCCTTTCTGATACAATTGGGTCAAACGGGCCACCGCTTCTGGGTTATTGACAGATTTTAGGGCAAAAGATGTTTTCTTAGCATCCCCCAAAAAGTTAGCCTCCGTTTTTAGACGGCTCAACCACTGAGGTTCCAATTCGCGTACGGTTTCCCACAGCGCAAAATCCAAAAATTCATCCATGGAGTTATCCAATACGGTCAAGGCCGTTTGCGCTGCTTCGGCTGATTTTAGCTTCCGCAAGGCAATGACCGCCTCCAATCGGACGCGAGGGTGGGTATCTTTTACGGCGTTGGCCAACAGCCCCGCCTCGTCTTTTACTTTGCCATGCCACAGCTGAAATGCCCGAATCGCTGCCGCACGAGCGTTGTGGTTTTCGGCTTTAAGTAAGCTCGATAACACTGACTCATTGACGGTATCCAACGTTTGGTAGGTCCACAACGCCTCCAACAACAAGTGCTCATAATTGGGATCTTTTTTATCCAGCTTACTCACCCATTGGTCAAGGGCGGGAATTACCTCTTTTGCTCCCCGACTTTTGAGGACTTGTTTGGCTTGGAGCCGCGTCCAATCTTCGGGTTGGCGAAGCGCCTCCAAGAGCTCATTTACCGAAGCTTTGGTTAATTGTGGTTTCTTGACCAACGGACGATTCTTTGCCACAATCCGCCAAATCCGTCCGTGTTCTTGGTCGCGGCGCGGGTCATGGAAATCAACTTCTCCGTGCTGAATAATCGGGTTGTACCAGTCAGCGACGTAAATAGCCCCATCGGGGCCCATCGAAATATCAACGGGACGAAAAGCGACGTGGTCAGTCCAAAGCAAATCTTCCACTTGTTTAGAAACAAACCCACTGCCTTGTTCTTCCAATTTAAAACGATTAATGCGATTTGCTCTAAAATCATTGGTAATCAATGTCCCCAACCACGACTCAGGCATGTGGCGTCCCGAAATAATATCCAAGCCGCTGTGTTTGGGTTGGCCTGGGTTCAATCCCCGCAAAATACGCTCTGCGCCTGGGGCAGTCACAAACGTTGCGCCAGGAAAGGCGTAGTTAATTCCCTCATTTCCCGCCCCATCGGTCAAGAATGACGAACCCCAACGCGAAAACTGCAAGCCCCACGGATTGATAAGTCCTTTGGCATAAATATCGAGGTCGAGTTGTTGAGGGCGCAATTGCCACACTCCTCCCCCTTCCAAGCGCTTGATGCCTGCGGGGGTTTCTACGTGGCTATATATATAAATGGATTGGTTAAAATACATGCTTCCTTCAGGCCCCCAACGGAAGGTGTGAATTAAATGGTGCGTATCGGCGGTTCCGAATCCGCTCAAGATGCGGCGTCGTTTGTCGGCTTTTCCATCTCCGTCGGTATCGGCAAAGTGCAAAATTTCGGTAGAATTGGCCACATAGACGCCACCATCTCCTGGCAAAATACCCGTGGGAGTCAGAAGTCCTTCGGCAAAAATGGTCGATTTATCCGCCTTGCCATCGCCGTCGGTATCTTCTAATACAAACACTTTGTCGTTGGCCTGTTCACCCGTTTTTAGGTGAGGATAAGCAGTACTACTTACCACCCAGAGACGCCCTTCAGCATCCCAGTTCATTTGAATAGGTTTGGCCACCAACGGCTCGGCGGCAAACAACGTTACTTCAAACCCATCGGCTACTTTGAACGATTCGAGTTCTTTTTGAACGTCGGGGTTGGGTACATCCCAGTTTTTATCTTGATTGACCAAAGCGGTCGTCACTACGACGACGGGAATGAGCAAGGTTTTTCGTAAAAAAGAAGCGGTTATGTTTAAATATGTTCGTTTCATACGCTATGAAATAGTGGAGGTTCGATTTTGAGGTTTTCGGGTTTGGGGTTTTCTGTTTCAGGTTTAGAGTTTTCTGTTTTTCCCAATAACCAATAACAGATAACAAGTAACGAGCAATACCTACTTCAACAGGGTTAATTGATACGTTACGGGTTTGGGTTGATTGGCCGTTTCTATTTGCGCTTCCAACCAAGTAATCAAGTAGTTCTGCTCTTCCAACCCTTTTTTGTGGCGGCCTTGCTCATACGAACGAAAACCAATGATGTAGGTTTGGTTCAGAGGTCGGTACTGAAAAAAGAACAATTCTTCTTTTTTCAGGATGGTTTTTCGAAGCTCTTCGGCCTGATAATAAGTAGGCCCTTGCTTGATCGTTACCCCTTCTTCCCACTCTTTGGCCGACGCCGTCACAATCACATCGTCTGCCGTTGAAAGGGTATAAAAACCTTTTTTCAAACCCTTCATTGAAAGCTTGCGGCCATTATCAACCGCAATGGCTTTACTGTCTTCCTGAGGTGCGGGCAAAGGCAAGCACGTTTCGTTGACCGTAAAACTCAAACTCATGGTCGATTTGTCAAACTGATGCAATTTTGTCGCCACCGTCGATTCTACGGCATTTTTCGCCACATCAATGACAATACTCCCATTTCGCGGCGGAAGGCCCAAACTTTTTTCCAAAGCCGTTGCCAAATAATAATAGCCCGTTCCGTTGAGATGCACTCCATTTTCGGTAATCATCGCTTGTTTACTGATTTCTAACATCGGCTTGAATACATCCAAATACCTTTTTTTGCGCTCTTTAGCGATTTGCTCAATCGCCGCAGCGTACATTTCAAGGGCGGCGTTTCTTTTCGTTGTATTGTCCGAAGCAGGCAGTAAGACAGGGATAGGCGACACTAACACCGCTCTTGCTCCCAGTTGGTCAATTTTATCCAACAAACTTACATACCCTTGTTTAAAGCGAGCAAGGCCTTCCTCTCCCTCTTGAGCTTCGATACCACCATAACCCACAAATACCACCGTCGGTTTTGCCTCCGTGATTTGTTGAATCAATAGCTCATACGGCGTTGGTGGAGTCGTCACGTAACTGCGCGCTTCACCATAGACATTGTCTCCCGACCAACCTATATTTCGGTAGGTAATGGCTCGGTTTGGCCAGCGGGTAGTTAGGGCAAGTTCTAAATAGCCAAATTGTACATCGTTTTCAAACAACGAGTTTCCGACAAAAAGTACCCTGTCCCCCTTTTCGAGCTGAAAAGCCGCATCAAGTGCCTCCACATTGGTTTTTGCGTTGGTTTGAGCGAACGTAATCGTTGCAATGCTCAAAAAAAGTAGGGATAGAATGAACGTAAGTGATTTGGACAGCTTACACATGGAAGTTTAAAAGTGTTCTAAAATGAGAAAGCAGATATAAAAAAGAGATTGGTGTGAGGGGTAAGAAAAACAAGCGATCACTGCCCTTCCTACAACCTATTATAAAGAGTCAGGAAGGGGCAAAAATTACCCACCTTCTCTCCTTACTTTTGGTAAAAAAACTAACAAAGCTTCTTTATCGGCCACAAAGCGGGTATTTTTAGCCTTTTATTGATAGACCTTTATTTTCATCAACTCATGTTTAGGTACTGGATACTTCATTTTCTTTTTGCGTTTACTGCGTATGCTCAAGAACCCTACGTGGTGGTATTGGGAACTGCCCAAGACGGTGGCTATCCGCAGGCGGGTTGTAATAAAGCGTGCTGTCGGGCGGTTTGGGAGAAAAAATTAGCCTTTGAATCTGTTTCGTGCATCGCATTGGTGGATCCAAACACTGGCCAACGCTGGATTTTTGACGCTACCCCTGATTTTAAAGTCCAATTAGAAGCGCTTAAACATACCACAAATAACGAATCAAATGACCTGTCGGGGATTTTTCTTACGCACGCCCACATTGGTCACTACACTGGCCTCATGGATTTAGGGAGAGAAGTTATGGGCGCCAAATCCGTGCCCGTGTTTGTCATGCCTCGTATGAAAGAATACCTAGAGAAAAATGGTCCGTGGAGTCAACTGGTCAGCATCGAAAACATCCAACTCCAGCCTATACATGAAAACGGATTCGTTCAATTAAATAGCCGTTTGCAGGTTCGGGCGTTCCGCGTTCCGCATCGGGATGAGTTTTCAGAAACAGTAGGGTACGAAATCAAAAGTCAAGGAAAACGCCTTGTGTTTATTCCTGACATCGACAAATGGCAAAAGTGGTCCGAATCGCTCGAAGGATTAGTAAAATCGGCTGACTATGCCTTACTCGACGGCACTTTTTACAAAGACGGCGAAATCAACCGACCCATGAGTGAAGTTCCGCATCCGTTTGTCACCGAAACGATGTCACTATTGGATACGCTACCTATATCCCAAAAATCTAAGGTTCATTTTATTCACCTTAACCATACCAACCCACTTCTCCAACCAACGTCCGAAGAGTCAAGGCTAATCCAGAAAAAGGGCTTTCAGGTAGCGCGCTCGCTGCAAATTTTTAGGCTATGAAATATATACTAAAACCTAGCTAAATACCTATCGGCCAAGAAGGTTTATAAACTTTTTTAAGTATTAGTTCACTATTTGTCATTTTTTTTAGTGTTTTTTTGACACACTTCTTGCAATTTTCACAAATATCATTTTATCTTTACACCCAAGTTCAGAGAAATCTAAGAGCCAATAAAAAAAAACACGTATCGAGAGAATCTTTTACCTCAGTCATGAATTCAGTTTTTACGAGATTTAGTACAGTAGCTGTGCTGATTTTTTTAGCTACACTTTCTCGGATTTTACCTCATCCATTTAACTTTACTCCCATTGGAGCAATCGCCTTGTTTGGTGCTGCTCAATTTAGTCGTAAAGTTTATGCTTTCATGATTCCGATGGTAGCCATGCTTTTGAGTGACGTACTCATTGGCTCACCTTCTCTCCCCACTTACGTTTCTTTTGTTCTCATTTCCGCATTTGGTCTTTTCTTTTTGAAAAAAGTAACTTTTGGACGCGTTGTCGTGGCTAGTTTGGTAGCTTCTATTTCGTTCTTTTTAATTACGAATTTCTTTGTTTGGTTTCAAGGTTCAATGTATCCACAAACGTGGACAGGGCTTGTAGCATGCTATACTGCGGGTTTAGCATTTTACCAACAAACATTTTGGGGAAACTTATTCCTCAACACCGTCATGGGTGACTTCTTTTACAATGCTGTTCTTTTTGGAAGTTACTACGGTATTCAACGATTGACATTCAAGCCTTCAATGGCATAAAAATATTTGTTTTCATGGCTGTTAATAGGTAGATAAATAGCCCCGATCTTCGGGGCTATTTTCTTTTTTAGGCGTCTAGCAATTCGCTCCGCCCCTGCAGCCCTCCCGTATGTAATGCCACAATCACGTCTCCTTCTTTAAAAAAGCCCTGCTCCGCCAACTCGGTCAACCCGTACATCATTTTTCCAGTGTATACCTGTTCGAGTGGGATATTCGTCTGATTTTCAAAGTCTTTTATAAATTCTATCAGTTGAGTTTCTGTTTTACCATACCCCCCAAAATGATACCCTTCCAACACCCTCCAAGTGCCTTTGGGTTCAGCAATGTAAGCTAACATCATTTGTTGGGCCTCTTGGCTACTAACTTTTAAGCTTGGGAAAATCAACGTTTCTTTCTCAAAGGTGGCCACAATCCCCGCAGCCGTCCCGCCAGTCCCCAATGACGTACATAAATAATCAATATTTACTCCTAACTGCTGTTTGATTTCGTCGACAACTTCTGCCACTCCTATTACTGCGAATGGATTACTGCCACCTTCGGGAATAATAAATGCTTCCTTACCATACTGTTGAGCCAATAATTCTTTATCACGATAAGCCGTTCTGTTGACAAAATACAGTTGCATTTCGCAGGCTGCCGCGTACCGAAGCGTTGGGTTGGAGCTGGGCGTAAGCTCTTCCCCTCTAATGATACCAATGGTGTCAAACCCTAACTCTTTCCCAGCGGAAGCTACCGCCGCAATATGATTAGAAAAAGCTCCTCCAAACGTAAGCAGCTTAGTAAAACCCTTCGCTTCGGCCTCCAATAAATTATACTTCAACTTGCGCCATTTGTTTCCCGAAATATGAGGATGAATTAAATCGTCGCGTTTCATAAAAACACGCAGCCCTCGCTCTATGAAAATCGGGGCTTCAACGATTTGAATGGGGGTTTGGGCGGCGTTCTCCCAAAATCTGACGACTTTACTCACAATAACAATTTGCTTTTTACGTACATTTGTTCGATTCAAAACCCAAGTTTTATCAACTTTTATCATTCCCCAAACAACTATGAAAAAAATATTTTTGAGCCTCATGATGTTCGGAGTCGTGAGTGCTGCAACAGCCCAAGAAACTCCCTCAGCGGACGCAATTATCGACAAGTACCTTACGGCCATTGGTGGCAAGGATGCACTTTCTAAAATTGAGGATATTTCAATTAGTACGATTGCCGAAACCCAACGCGGCTCGATAGAATCGGAAGTGAAGTTTAAGAAAGGAAATAAGTTTAGTAGCGTCATGTACATGATGGGCAACGAAGTAATGCGCCAAACCTGCGACGGAACGAAAGTGTCGATTACGTCTGGCTTTGGTGGCAATACCAACTCTCGCGTATTAGAAGGCAAAGATGCCACTGGCGCTATTCTTCAAGCGGCACCATTCCCTGAATTACTGTATGCTGAATTTAACGTTCAAAAAACAGTTGTCGGCAAAGAGGCAGTGAACGGCAAAGATGCTTGGAAAGTAGAATTAGCAATCCCTGAAGGCAGAAAATGGAACGAGTTTTTTGACGTCGAAACGGGTCTAAAAGTTAAAAAAGCGGGTTCAGGAGAAGGTATGAGAGGTCCTCGTCAAGAAGGACAAGGGGGCGGACAGCGTCCAGAAGGCCAGCCAGGTGGTCAACGCCCTGAAGGCGGCGGTGGACAAGGCGGTCAAGGACAAGGTGGTGGCCGCGGTGGTTTCGGAGGCGGAATGGGTGGCGGTATGATGAACGCTACACTTAGCGACTACAAAGAAATCAAAGACGCTAGCGGTGTTAAAATCCCGTACGTACGCGAACAAGGCAACGGCCAGTTTTCGTCTAAAGCGGAAGTTTCATCGGTCAAAGTCAACAAAGGAATCAAAGACAGCAACTTCGTGATTAAATAAATCACTCTTTTTTGAAGTGCAGCGTATTAATCAAGTATTCTTTTTCGGTCACTCTCATTAAAATATAGACTTGAAAAGAATTGCCATTGAGAGTTTGATACGTAGCCGTACAATAGCGAACCTTTGAAGCAGTCCCCTGAAAGCCATATTTAAAGTCTTTCGGGGGATATTTTTTAAAGAAGTTTTTCAAAATCAGCTCGGCTTGCCCATCACGCACGCGTCGAAACTCGACATGTTCGGCATCAATCACTAAATCTAAATTCTTCTCAAAATGCAACGCTAAGTTATGGGCATTTCCATTTTTGATTGAGCCTTTTATTTTTTCTGCAACCTCAATATCTCGCGCAGTTTTAGCAGCGATAAATCCACTCAATACATACCCAACGGATAACGTAAAGAAAATAATTTGCAGGGTTCTCATCGCGAAAGCGTAAATTTGTTTTTTGATTTCAAATAGTACTTGGCTAAAATTGTGCCAAACTTGTTCGTCTTACAAAAAACAGATTATTCATTTTTCGCTGTGCAAAATCCAATTCTTTCTCCCGACCAAACGTATCAAAAAATAAAGCGAATTGCGTTCGAAATTTACGAACGTAACCTCGAAGAATCCGACATTGTACTGGCAGGAATTGTGGGCGAAGGCTATACGATGGCTGGCCTCTTGACCAGTTATTTACGGGAGATTTCCCCGTTGAATATAACGTTGATGAAAATCGACCTTCACAAAGAACAGCCTCATACGAGCCCCGTTCATTTCGACATCGACAAAAAAGAACTGAATGGCAAAGTTATCATCGTTGTTGATGATGTGCTTAACACAGGGCGTACCCTTGCTTACAGCCTTTCACCATTTTTGGAGGTTTCGGTCAAACGCGTTCAGGTGGCGGTGATGGTCAATCGGGACCACCATTCTTTTCCCATTTCTGCCGACTACGTTGGGTATGCGCTCAGCACAACCCTCAACGAACACATCCGAGTGAAACTCACAGAACCCGACGCGGGCGTGTATTTGAGCTAAATAAGAGGGGATTTCCCCTCTTATTCGTAGATAATGGCCGTACCGTTGGCGCTCACCATCAGCATAGTACCGCTTCCTCCAATGGTTTGATAGTCTAAGTCAACCCCAATGATGGCGTTTGCTCCAAGTCGTTGTGCTTGCTCAATCATTTCTTTGAGCGCAATACTTTTCGCCTCTCGAAGGCCTTGTTCATACGCACCCGAACGCCCACCGACAATGTCACTAATACCTGCAAAAAAGTCTTTTACAAAATTGGCACCAATGATGGCTTCGCCGTTGACCAAACCGATGTACTGAGTAATTTTCTTACCTTCAATGTTGTTGGTAGTTGTTATGAGCATATCAATAGCGGTGAGAATGTTTAAAACGTGGGCACAATATTAGTGATAAAGGGATAAATCGGAAGTAAAATCTAGGAACAACGGTCTAGGGAATGTATCAACGACATAAAATCTATATGAATATATACAGCAAAGTTGGGGCACGATTTTTGCTGTACCCCAACACAACTTCTTCTAAATCAATCGACTGACTAAATGGTCGTTCCGCCGTCTACAGTATAGATGCCACCCGTGCAGTATCCCGAAGCGGCCGAAGCCAAATAAAGGACTAACGAAGCTACTTCTTCTACCGTTCCCATGCGCGCAATAGGCAATCGTTTGGTAAAATGAGCCAACGTTTTTTCGTCCTGCCAAAGTGCTTGACTGAACTTTGTTTTAATCAATCCTGGTGCTACTGCATTGACTCGAATGCCATCGGCACCCCATTCTTTGGCCAATACTTTGGTCAACATATTGACGGAGGCTTTACTCACACTGTAAATCCCCAACCCTGGATCTGGTGTTTCGCCCGCAATACTACTAATGTTAATAATGCTCCCCCCTCCTCTCATTTTCATCACTGGGTATACCATTTTTGATAATTGAAAAGGTGCTTTTACGTTGATGTCCATGATTTTGTCATAGGCAGCATCAGGGCAGTCAACGGTGGGGCCATAATAGGGGTTTGCGGCGGCATTATTCACCAAAATATCAATTCCCCCGTACACTTCCACAGTTTTCTCAAAAAGGTGCTTCATTTGGGCTTCGTCGCCCATTCGGGCTTCAATAGCCGTTACTTCCCCTCCCGCAGTGCGAATGTCTTCCGCTAGCTCGTCAAGGTCTGACTGACGGCGACTGCTTATGACCACTTTGGCACCAAATTGCGCAAAATAACGCGCAATTTGCTCCCCAATGCCCTTACTTGCTCCCGTAACAAGAGCGACCTTACCTGTTAAATTAAAAAGTTGATTTTCGGCCATGGTGTTTTTTTATAAAAAGTTGAAGAAGTTAGGCAGTTAACAATCCCCCGTCCAACACGAGTGTATGCCCTGTCATAAACGAAGAGGCCGAAGAAGCCGCATACACGATGGCGTCGGCAATTTCTTCGGGTTTTCCAAAGCGTTTCATCGGAATTGCATTTTGCAACGCCTCAAGGTAATTGGTATCATCGTTGACAATCGCATTTTCTAGCATTGGCGTCAGGGTAAACGCAGGGCAAATGGCATTGACCCGAATACCGTGCTTGGCAAATTCTAGGGCAGCCGAGCGCGTCATTCCGATGACAGCATGTTTACTGGCCGAATACCCAATGTGCCCCGCAAATCCACCCAAGCCCGCAACCGAAGCGATGTTGACGATATTACCTCTTTTTTTGCTCAAAAAATGGGGTAACACCGCCTGCATACAATAAAAAAGGCCATTGACATTGACGTCAAATACTTTTTTAAACTCTTCGAAGGGATAACGCTCTGTGCGTGCGCGCGGACCCACGATACCTGCGCTGTTGACTAGTACGTGAATGTCGCCAAACTGTTGGAGGCAATCCGCAATCATCCGCTGCACATCTTCTTCGTCGGTGACGTCGATTCGGGCAAAGGCCGCATCTGCTCCCAGCGCGCTGAGTTCTTCCACTAACTCATCACCTGCCTTCTCTGACAAATCGGCGACGAATAATTTAGCACCTTCACGAGCGAAGGCCAAGGCCGCGGACCTTCCAATGCCCGAACAGCCTCCCGTAACGATAACTACTTGGTCTTTAAAATTCATTGATTATAGGGTTTTGAATAATTTCTTGTTCTATTGAAACTTCGAATACGACGCTTTGAACATCTTTTTTGACTTTCTGGCCTTACTTTAAAAGAAGCTAAAAGATAAAGCCTAATTTTACGGCACGCATTTTGGTTATTTTTTTGATGTAAAGCAAATTATTCACCCATTGCCTTTATACAAACAAACGTATGTCTGACAATCCTATTCCAAACGAGACCGAAGGACTGCCCCCATTTATTAAAAGTTGGCGCCAAATGTATGGCATTGTCATTGGTACACTGGCAGTACTGATGCTTCTTTTTTATGCGATGATGCGCTATTTTGAATAACATTATAGATTCCTAAACCTTTTCCTAACCACTTAATCCCTCCCGCCAATGAGTTTTATTGACTGGATTGTCTTAATAGGTACGCTTAGTTTTATTATTATTTATGGTATCTACCGCAGTCGAGGAAAGCAAAATATTGATGACTATTTAATTGCGGGGCAATCGCTCCCTTGGTATCACGTTTGTTTTTCGGTCATGGCTACTCAAGCCAGTGCCATTACGTTTCTTTCGGCTCCAGGGCAAGGTTTTGCCGACGGAATGCGATTTGTTCAGTTTTATTTTGGGCTTCCTTTGGCCATGGTTGTTTTGAGCATTACGTTTGTGCCCATCTTCCACCGACTTAAAGTATTCACGGCTTATGAATTTTTGGAATCCCGATTTGACAGTCGGGTTCGGATTTTTACGGTGATTCTTTTCTTATTATCGCGAGGGCTTTCAACGGGCTTATCTATTTACGCTCCTTCCATCATTTTGGCCACTATCTTGGGTTGGGACCTTGCATGGACCAATGCCCTCATGGGATCGTTGGTGCTTATCTATACCGTTACGGGCGGGACAAAAGCCATTTCTCACACCCATTTACAACAAATGCTTATCGTCACGGTAGCGATGTTTGTGGCGGGTTATATGGTGGTACATCTCTTGCCCAGCGAGGTTGGTTTTGTTGATGCGCTCAAGATTGCGGGCAAAGCAGGCCGTCTCAACACCATCGACTTCCATTTTGACCCCAATAGTCGTTACAATATTTGGTCGGGGCTTATTGGGGGCTTCTTTTTGCAATTGTCGTATTTTGGCACCGACCAATCACAAGTAGGTCGCTACCTTACAGGCGAATCCATCGGGCAAAGTCGTCTGGGTTTAGTGATGAATGGATTGCTAAAAATCCCGATGCAATTCCTCATTTTGTTGGTTGGCGTGCTCGTTTTTGTCTATTATCAATACAACCCTGCGCCCCTGTTTTTCAATAAAGTAGAGACTGACAAGCTAAAAAACAGTCAGTACGCATCAGAATATCAGTCGCTGGAAGAAAAACATCAAACAGCGGTCAGCAATCAGCGCGTAGCCGTTGAAGGTTTAGCCAAAGCCTTGGATACTCACAATGAAGCTTCCATAGCTCAGTGGCAAACTGCCCTCAAAGAATCGGATGAATCGCAAAAACAACTTAAAAAAGACGCGGTTTCTTTGATTAAGAAAAACAACCCCACGGCCGACACCAGCGATGTCAACTACGTTTTCTTACGTTTTGTCCTCGACCGACTTCCGATTGGCCTCATCGGCTTGTTGATTGCGGTGATTTTCAGTGCTTCCATGGGGTCAATCGCCGCCGCTTACAATTCATTAGCGTCTACAACGGTCGTAGATTTATACAAGCGTATGTACAAGAAAGACGCGAGCGACAACCATTACCTGACCGTTACGCGTATTGCTACCATTGGCTGGGGCTTATTTTGTATCGTTGTGGCCCAATATGCGAGCAAGTTGGGAAGCATGATTGAGGCCGTCAATATCTTAGGTTCGCTATTCTATGGTGTAATTTTGGGGATATTTTTAGTGGCTTTTTATTTCAAAAATATTGGTGGAAAAGCTACGTTTTGGGGCTCTATCCTGGCGGAAATCGGCGTAGTTTTGTGCTGGTGGTACGATATTATGGCTTTTTTATGGCTCAATGTGGTCGGCTGTCTCCTCGTCATTGCGTTTGCGTGGGTGCTCCAAAAAGCTAAAATTAGCGATTAATTTTCCCCTTCTGACCTCGCGTTAAAAAGTCGTTTTAGCCAGCCCATTTTTTCTTCTTTTTCTTCCTTTTTTGCTTGGTCATCTAAGTCAAAGGAAGCAAAATCAGAAAGAATGGGCTGTCCTGCATCCACCCAACACGTAAACCAAAAATCCCCCACCATTTTTACCGATGCCCGCATTTGTCGCTCTACTTGGTGGTGGAGCATTTGATGATACTGGGTCGTAAATTCCCGAGAGTAGGTTTTCACAATGACCCCGTTTCGGTCTTCCAACACGTATTTTTGTTCAGGTCTCATTTTCCTCGAAAGCTCGCGTTCAAACCGAAGTACGCTATCCAAAGCCGCATTGGCCTTCCGTACCGCTTGCCAAGCACGGTGAGCAATTTTGGGCTCATACGCCGCTGGCCCCACAAACATATCATAGTTTTCGCCAAACATTTCAGCCACCCTCGACTCCCAAAACGCATGAATGCCTTCTTGCCCCGTCAGTTGCCCGTTGTAGTTACGGGTTGTATGGAGCGGAACGTTCGCATCCGCAATGTAATGCCCCAAATCAGCGGCAACTTTTAGAATACGGCGCGCATTTTTTTGGCGAAAAGCTTCTGTCAATTGAAATTTATACTGCTGAATTGCCCACGGAACGGTGCCATTCAAGGCCAACGTATCCTCGCCATATTTCTCAACGGCTTCTTTCCAGTAATACGGAAGTTTGTACAGCGCACTGTCGCCATACGCCTCTGCATCAATATAGTGTCGGGGGGCTTCACCAACTACCGCATACCGTCGTTTATCGGGATTAACAGCATTTTCGGTCAAGTAGCCAATTTGCTTTTTAAAAAACACTTGCATTTCGGGAGGTAAGGTAAAAACTGCCAGTCGGTTGATACGCTGATGTGCCCAAAAACCCCACTTGAGTTTACCACAAACGCCCTCTAACGGCCTGAGAAGGAGAAAAATGAGTAAAATCATTGAAAATATTTCCCGAATCAAACCTTTTTTTTTATCCATCTTGCCAAATAATATTTGGCTACCTATCTCTCCCTTTTTTTGCAATAATTGCCTTTCTAGCTTACGAAAATAAGTAGCTTGGTTTAAAATTTTGCAAAATGATTCAATATAAGTTTTAGAAAGCGCTCGTATACCAGAAAAAATATTTGATTTCATAGAAACAACCTTTAATTGCTTACTGAGACGTAGAATAAGGTTGTATCGTCACTTTATTTTGTCCCCTAATATGATTTGGCAAATTTCAAAAAATACAGAATTATTTATATTTTTAATAAAAAAAATACAATTTTTGAAATAAAATCCGTTATCTTTGTACCGTATTCAACCTCAGACGTGAAGACTACATTAAAACTGTTAATTAATTACTAAAATGAACAAGAAGAAGTTTTTCGGATATATCAAACCAGTGTTTGGCCTTTGTGTATTTATGCTTATTATTTACGGAGCGTATACCCCTAGTCAAAATGCTGAAATTCAAAAAATCGTTTGTATCAAATTTAAGGCAGGTGCAAGTGCTGCTGACATCGAACGTCACATGAATGAATTTGCACACCTTCGCCGTGAGATTCCTCAAATGGTGGCGTATTCGGGTGGTAAAACGTTGAGCGTTGCTGGCAAATCGGAGTACGATGCTATGCACTACCTAACTTTCCGCACAAAAGATGATATTATGACATTCCAAAATCACCCTAAATACCAAGAGTTTGTTAAAAACAATCAAGCTACTTGGGAAAAAGAATTGGTGATTGATGCCAACATTTTGAAGTAGTTATTATTCAAACCCCAATAAAAAAGCCTCGCAATTGCGAGGCTTTTTTATTGGGGTTATTATTGACTAACCAGCTACTTTACCCATGACGTACAACTCTTCGAGGTGAGGAGTTGGATTGCCCCCTTTCTTTTCGAGGGTAACGGCAAAGGCTTCGGCTTGGCCTGTTGTTTTCATTTTCTGAAAAGCAGTTGTTACATCAAATACACCAAGATCTACGGGTTTACCTCCTACCAATGCCCACAGCTGATACTGTTTATCGGAAGATGGTTCAGGCAATGAGAGTACACTCAACTGTACTTCCTGCGTTTTGGAATTCCAAAGTACCCGTACCGAACTGTTAGGAGATTTTTCCACTCCTTTTAAAGTTACAAACTGATTATTTGCATCATTGAGCTGAGCAATTTGTTCGGTTTGTGTTTTAATTTCAGTTTGTTGTTGAGCCACCGTTGTCGATAATGTTTCTACGCGAGCATTGAAATACACCACCGTACCAATCAACGCTGCCACTGAAGCCGCCGCTACCCATCCCCATTGGAAAGAGTTTGAACGTGAATTGAGCGGTAACACAGGCACACTGTCTTCTTCTTCTTCTGTTGCATCTTCCACTTTGGTATCTACAACATCATCAGCAAAAGCCAATTGCGCCATGATTTTACTCTTCAAAGCCGCAGGAGGCGTTACTTTATTGGCAAACGCATACCGTTCTATCGTGTCACTGAGTATATCCAACTCAGTCCTTATTTCAGGGTAAATTTTAGATAGGCATTCCACTTCCCTCCGTTCTTGCTCAGAAACGTTCCCTGAGAGAAAGTCTTCTAGGATACCTGATTCTATATATTCTTTAACGTTAATCATGCACCAAAAAATTTTCTTAAATCCCTAAGAGCACTTCGCACACGCGTTTTCACCGTCCCAAGCGGCATATCGAGCCGTTGAGCTGCCTCTTCGTGCGTGTAGCCTCCCCAATACACCATTTCAATCAGCGTTTGCTGCTCCGGTTTCAATTGCGATACGACCTCTTTCAATTCGTTACTGTTGATTTCCTCATAGATTGTTTGGCTTTGTTCTACTGTATATACGGCCGTATCTATATCTTGGATTTCGAGGCGATTAACTCGCAAATAATCTATCGACGTATTTCGTGCGATATTTAACATCCAGGTAAACAATCGCCCTTTACTTGAATCATACTGGGCAATGTTTTTCCAAATTTTTACGAAGATTTCTTGCAACAAATCTTGTGCCGTTTCTTCGGTACGAACTACCTTCAACACTACCCCGTATAATGCCTCGGAGTAATTATCATAAAGGTAACTGAAAGCTCTGCGATCTTGCCTTCGCAGCAGTTCCAATAGTTCGCTCTCGTTCAATTTAGGCGTTTTTAATCCCATATACTATAGTTAAACCACTTGAGAATGTTCGGTGCATACGTTTAACAAAAGCGAGCGTACTTCTGTTTAAGAGTTTTTCTTTTCTGCAATATCAAAAAAAAAATTGAGGAGTCGAAATCTAAACCAAGCTTCCTACACGTAGGTAGTTTCAAAAAGACGAACGACCATGAAAAAAGGACTTATCAAATTCGCAAAAATTTCACTTTATTCCTTCGCTTTGCTTTTTATTGCGTTGGTTGTGTATGCAAATCTTGAGCCCGCCCCCATGCACGCTCACGTCAAACCTATTGATATGACTATTGTTAAAGTCAGTGGGTTGCAGAAAACTACTAATGCAACGAGTATACAATCCAAAATAAGCGAACTTCCTGGCGTAACGGCCTGCACTGTTAATCCAACAAGTGAGCTAGTCAGTGTCACTTTTGACCCTGACCAAACAGATGCTGCTAAGATAAATTCTTTTGTTGGAAAGTATACCGAAAAGAGTGTATCTAAGGCTTCTTTTGCAGGAATTGAGGCAAGTGGTCCACAGTGCCCAGTTCCATTGTCGTACATTATGGCATTTGAGCGCATGAAATACGCTCTCTGTTTCCGCTAAAAACTTTACTTCCGTATAATAATTATACAAGTTTTAATTTAATCTATTTTTCCAACCAATTAAATCAATTAAAACCATGAAAAAGGCATTTTTGTCAGTATCGGTTGCACTCGTGTTCATTATGTCGTCGTGCAAAAAGGAAGAAGAAGCAGCGCCAAAGTCTTTGTATGATCGCCTAGGTGGGGTAAGCGCTATTTCGGCAGTTGTAGACCAATTCATCACGAACGTTGCCGCTGACCCCAATATGGTTCGTACCTTCACCCCTCTTTTACAAGAGGTGCAAAAAGGCAATACAGCACGTTTAACAGCATTGCGTAACAATTTGATTGATCAAATTGGGCAAGCAAGTGGCGGCCCTCAAAAATACACGGGGAAAGACATGGTGACTGCTCACAAGGGAATGAAAATCACGGATACCGAATTTAACTCACTTGTGAACGATTTAGTAGCAGCTTTGAATAAGTTTAATGTGCCTGCTACCGAGCAAAACGAGCTTTTAGGAGTATTAGGAGGCTTGAAAGGCCAGATTGTAGGCCAATAGTAGGGTTAGGCTGGTTAGTGATGATGTGCAACAGCAGGGCAAAATGCCCTGCTGTCCTTTTTTTATTCTACCCAAAGCACAAGTCCTTTGAGATAACTTCCTTCGGGATGGAAAAGATTAACTGGGTGATCAGCGGGTTGCGTTATTTGGTGTAAAACGCGTACTTGACGCCCCGCCTCAATGGCCGCTGCCACGATCGTATTGTAAAAAAGCTCTCGGTCTACCACCTGCGAGCACGAAAACGTAAATAAAATACCATTGGGCTTTAAGTGCTTTATTCCTTCCGCATTTAATCTCTTATACCCTTGAATAGCTCGGTGACGCGCCGACATACTTTTCGCGTACGCAGGCGGGTCAAGAATCATTAGGTCGTACGTACCTGTTGTCTCTTTCAAAAACTTCATCACATCCTCAGCATACGACTGGTGGTTGGTTGTTTCGCCAAAATTAGCTACCACATTCCTATCCGTCAATTCAATGGCCTTTTTTGAGGCATCTACCGAATCGACCGTCGCTGCTCCTTCTGACAAAGCATAAATGGAGAAACCTCCTGAGTAGCAAAACGCATTGAGTACATTTTTACCTTTGGCATACTGTCCCAACAAACTTCGATTGTCGCGCTGGTCGAGGAAAAAGCCCGTTTTTTGGCCCGTTTCCCAATCAATCAGAAACGTATGCCCATTCTCCAACACAGGATGAGGAACAGCGCAACTTCCCATCAAATAGCCATTTTGGGTTGATTTGGCAAATTCATCGGGTAACGTATCGGCGCTTTTGTTATAAATCGCTTTTAAACTACTTCCATAAAGCTCCTGAAGTGCCTGAGATAGGTCACTCATAACTCGAAACATCCCAATCGAATGCGCCTGAATGACTAATACTCCGTCATAAAAGTCGATAATAAGTCCAGGTAGCCCATCGCCTTCTCCGTGTACCAAACGATAACTATTGGTTGCGGGGGCATCGCTGGTCCATTGAGGAGCAAACAGCTGCTGACGCACGGTGAGTGCTTTCTGTAATTTTTGTTTCCAAAAATTAACATCGGGAATCACCTGTTCAAAACTGAATAATTTTACGGCAATATTACCATTGTGGTAGTGCCCTGTGGCCAGGTATTGGCCGCGACTGTCGCATACCTCAACGATTTCACCATCGGTAGGCTGGCCTTTAATTCGAGCGATAGCTCCCGAAAAAACCCATGGGTGAAACCGACGTACGGCTTCATCTCGGTTGGGTTTTAAATATACTAGTGGAAATGAATGCACAAAAATGAATATTAATTGGAAAGACAAAAATACTTAGCTGAATGCAAGTAGAAAGCACATTTTTCGTTTTTTTTCCTGAAACTAACCACCAATCACCAATGAATCGTCGCGATTTTTTGAAACAAACAACCGCTTTAAGCGCGGGAATTACCTTAACTCCTAGTCTCTTCACCGAAGCCAAACCTCTTAAAAACTTTGGTATTCAGCTGTATAGCGTTCGTGATTTGATGCCTAAGGATGCCAAAGGAACCATGAAAAAACTGGCCGAAATGGGGTATACTCAGTTTGAGAGCTACGGTGGACCTGATTTCTTGTGGGGAATGTCGCCTAAAGAATGTAAAACTTTTTTGGGTGATATGGGAGTCAAAATGGTAAGTACGCACTTTGACATGAACAAAGATTTGGACAAAAACATCGAGCGTGGTGCCGAAGCAGGCCTAAAATACATGCTTTGCCCTTACTTAGGGCCTCAAAAAACGATTGATGACTGGAAGAAAAAAGCGGAATTATTTAACCAAGTAGGTGAAAAAGTAACCAAAGCGGGAATGAAATTTGGCTACCATAACCACGATTATTCGTTTAAGCCCCTTGAAGGACAAATTCCCCACGAAGTACTTTTGGCCAATACTGACCCTAAAAAAGTCATGTTTGAGCTAGATTTGTGCTGGATTGTGGCGGCTGGTCAAGATGCAGTTGAGCACTTCAAAAAGTATGGAAAACGCTACGAATTGGTACACATCAAGGACATGGTGAAAGATAGCAGCGGAAAAGTGACCCAAAAGGACTTAGGCCAAGGTTCGATTGATTTTGCTACCATTTTGGCGGCAGCCAAAAAAGCTGGGGTTAAATACTACCTCGTTGAGCAGGAACAATACCCTGGAGCGTCTATTGATAGCATCAAAGTGGATGCCGAATGGATGAAGAAACTTTCTTTGTAAAGCCCTCACCCTTCCGAAAGTTCAAAACTTTCGGAAGGGTGAGATTACTCCCCTTCTCTCACCCCCGCTTCTGGCTTTAAAACATACACATCAAGCATCGCCTTTGGCCGAGCGAGGTATTCTCTCAACAATGTTTTGAACGAATAGCCATCGGGAACGTCTTGCGCGGCAAACCCAACGGCATCCAGTCCTTCGTGCTCAGCTAAATACAAGGCACGAGCATTATGGAAGTTTTGCGAAATCACCGTCACACGCTCTTGGCCGTACACTTCACGGCATCTCACTACCGAGTCAAAAGTACGGTACCCTGCCGTATCCAACAGCATCACATTTTCAGGAATCCCTAGTTTCGTGAGTGCTTGTTTCATGGCTTTGGGCTCGTCATACGTTTCGGCTTCTTTGTTTCCACTCAGAATCAAGTACTTCACTTTTCCTTCTTTAAACAAAAGTGCCGATGCTTCCATGCGGTACTTAAAAAACAGATTTTCTTTTCCTCTCGCCACGTATTTACTGGTGCCCAACACTAACCCTACGTCGTTGGAAGGAAGCGACGAGACGTCAAAAAATACCTTATGCTGCGTCGTTAGCACCACTAGCCAGTTGCACAACAATATCGCCACCACCAAACCAAACACCGACCACAAGCCTGCTTTGATGATTTTTTTCATCAAAGAGACACGCAAGCGGCGTGAATGGCGAATGGCGTTAAGGTGTAACATTGTGGTTCTCACGAGACTACTTGTTTAAAACAAACCTAACTGCCCTGTTTCGTCGGGCGAAGCAGACGGGGCTGGCAGATTGGTTGGTGTATCTTCTTCTGGTTCAGGTGTTATCTCTGGTTCAATTTCGCCAATTTCAGGCTCATTAATTTCCGCTGGAATTGACTCAAGTTGTTTTATTTCTTTGATTTTCAGCGCAGACACTCGGTTCCCAAGTGCTTTCCATCCTCTTACATCAACAAACTCATCAAGGGTGTGTTGTTCTACTTGACTCTCCGTTTTACTTTTCTCAATTATGACTTCCATCCGTGGGTGAGCATCTGTAGACACAAATACAATTTTCGAGCCTTTGTTTTCACCAATGAAAGAAAATTTCTTGTCGGTGGTGGTGGTTTCTATTTTAAAACGTTTGGCAAAGTAATTTTTTTGTACCGATTCGTAATAAACTGCGGTGATTGGCTTCTCTGGAACAAATTTTTCTAAAAGAAGCAACTCTTTAGGCTCGTAGCGGTTCGTCAAATCAAAACTCGTTAACTCGTACGTTCCTTCCTTGTAAAGCACTAAAATTAAGTCGCCGTTGTCAAAATTGCCCAAATATCGACCTCTGTCGTCGCGGTTCAAACGACCAAGTACTTCGTCGTACCACAAATCAACTCCGCCTAAGGTAGAGGCCCCCGCCGATTTGAAGGCAATTTTACGAACAGGGTACTTAGTCAATACATTCCCCATAGCCGAGCGGTTTTTAACCCCTATTTTGGCAAAATCAAAGTCAAAAATCTTGATTCGAGCGGTGCTTTGGGCCGTCAGGTTCACGGTAATAATCTCAGCTTCTCCGTTATCATTGGCACTAAAATAAGTCATTTTTGACTTGTTGGTTCCCAATGTAACATCGTAGTCTTTGTCACGCGTGATACCAGTTACCGCAAAACGTTTGGCATAACTTACCCCCGATTTGCCGTCCAAATAGGTTACGTTATAAATTTTACGTTCATCGTTTTTCTTGAATACCGACACATAAACAATGTCTTTACCCACAAAAACTTTGTCGGCCACACGAACAATTTTGTACTTTCCATCTCGACGGAAAATAATAATATCGTCGATGTCGGAACAATCCATTACGTATTCGTCCTTTTTCAAACCATAACCAATAAACCCTTCTTCACGGTTGACGTACAGTTTTTGGTTGGCAGCGGCAACTACCGTTGCAGCGATAGTATTAAACGAACGAATTTCGGTACGGCGTCCACGGTCTTTACCGTATTTTTTCAACAAATCTTTGAAGTAATTGATCGCAAAACGAGTCAAGTTCACTAAGTTATCTTCCACTTCAGACAACTCATCCTCCAAGCGTTTCATGGCCTCGTCGGCCTTGAAGGCATCGTATTTTGAAATCCGCTTGATTCTCAACTCCGTCAAACGCAAAATGTCTTCTTCAACAATCTCACGGTAAAAATCATTTTTGTACGGAGTTAAGCCTGCATCAATTGTTTGAATAACGGCCTCAAAGGTTTCGCACTCTTCGATGTCGCGGTAAATGCGGTTTTCAATAAATATTTTTTCAAGCGAGCTGTACAACAACTTCTCTTTTAGCTCAAAGCGCCTGATTTCTAATTCTCTTTTAAGTAAATGAACCGTTTGGTCGGTACAGGTTCTTAAAATTTGCGAAACCGTCACAAAGTGCGGTTTTTCGTCGATAATCACGCAAGCATTGGGCGAAATACTCACTTCACACTCCGTGAAAGCATACAACGCATCAATGGTAATATCAGGCGAAACCCCAGGGGCAAGGTGAATGACAATCTCCACGTCTCTGGCCGTGAGATCTTCTACCGCCTGCATCCCTTTTTCGGGCTTTTTAATCTTTATTTTCCCTTCCTCGCTGGCCTTGATGATAGAATCTTTGATGGAAGTCGTTGTCGTACCAAACGGAATCTCACGAATCACCAACGTTTTTTTATCCACCTCCTCAATCTTCGCTCGTACCCGAATCTTACCTCCGCGCAAGCCATCGTTGTAGTTGGTCACATCTACGTAGCCACCCGTCGGAAAATCTGGATACAAGGTAAACGGCTGCCCTTTGAGTAAAGCGATAGACGCTTCCAACAACTCCACAAAATTGTGGGGCATGATTTTGGTAGAAAGCCCTACCGCAATCCCTTCCACGCCCATCGCCAACAGCAACGGAAATTTAACAGGAAGCGTAACAGGTTCTCTCTTCCGTCCGTCGTAGCTCATTTGCCACTCGGTGGTATCTTCATTAAAGATTACATCGTTACCAAACTTCGAAAGCCGTACTTCGATGTAGCGGGCTGCTGCTGCACCATCGCCCGTTCGAATATCCCCCCAGCTACCTTGTGTATCAAACACTAGGTCTTTTTGACCCATGTTTACAATAGCTTCGTTGATAGAGGCATCGCCGTGCGGGTGAAATTGCATGGTAGCCCCGATTACGTTGGCTACTTTGTTAAAGCGCCCGTCGTCCATTTCCTTAAGCGCATGAAGAATACGGCGCTGAACAGGTTTTAGGCCATCCTCAATGTTGGGGACAGCACGCTCTAAAATTACATAAGAAGCATACTCCAAAAACCAGTTTTGATACATATCCGACACCACCAACTGGTCGTGGCGGGTGTGTTCGTTGGGGGTTTGGTCTTCGGGTAAAGTGTCGTTGATTTCGCTCATTGGTTCGTATTGAGTGCCACGTAATTTAAGAGTATTTCAAACTCTCTTACCAAAATTAGTCGCTCAATCGCTATTGGTAAATTACAATTTTTTAACACGTAAATATACAAAAAAATGTCCAAAAATCACGTTTTACACCCACTCAATGCCTTTTTTTAGCATCGAAAGTGTGTATTCTTCGCGTGATTGTGGCGCGGGCTTATAATCGTACTCCCAGCCCGCCAAAGGAGGTAAACTCATCAAAATAGATTCGGTTCTTCCACCCGTTTCTAACCCAAATTTTGTTCCTCTGTCCCACACCAAATTAAACTCTACGTAACGACCTCTCCGTACTAATTGCCATTTTTTCTCGTCCTCACTGTACGGAATATTGGCATTTTTTTTCATCAACGTTGTGTACGTAGGAGCAAAGGTTTCACCCACTGCTTTGACAAAGGCAAATAGCTGATTTTTATGCTCTTCAGAAGTGGGCTTGAGGTAATCGAAGAATATTCCGCCCACACCACGGGTTTCTTGACGGTGAGGCAAGAAGAAATAATCATCTGCCCAATTTTTAAATTTGGGATAATAGTTGACATCGTGGGCATCGCAGGTAGCTTTGAGTTGTTGGTGAAACCAGCGAGCATCTTCGTCAACGACATAATGCGGCGTCAGGTCAATCCCTCCCCCAAACCAGCTCGTGCCGTTGGACATCTCAAAGTAGCGCACGTTCATGTGAATGATAGGAACCATCGGGCTCACGGGGTGCATGACAATCGACACCCCAGTGGCAAAATAATCGGCCCGCTCAGTGAGGTTCATTTGTTTCATGAGTGCCTCAGATGTTTGTCCCTGCACCGCCGAAAAATTGACGCCTCCTTTCTCAAGGATATTTCCCGCCTGAATCAAGCGCGTTCGGCCACCGCCACCGCCGTGGTGTTGCCAAAGGTCTTCGTGAAACTTGCCCTTTCCGTCGGTTTGTTCGATGGCTGCACAAATTTGGTCTTGTAACTGTTGGAAGTAATCAGAGATTGTGTTACGCATTTTTAATTTAAAATATCAAATAATAGTCCTTTAATAAAGTACGAAAACCCTCAGAATACTTACCGTCTCCTTCGTGAATGGTAAGTTTCTCTAACTGCAATGGCTTATTTTGCCACTGGAAGGTCGTGATAAGTCGAAAAAGTGCTTTTTCTTCTCGTTGAAAAATCTGAAGTTGTTTGACAGGCCAAAGTCCTTTTCCCTGCATGAGTTCAGTCATTTTTTGGGTTTCAAAGGGCGGTAATAATACTACAAATCGGCCTTTTTTTTGCAGTAAACTAGCGACTGAATTGGCTAATTCGACCAAAGAAAGGCTTTCGGTGTGCAACGCTTGGTTTTTAATTTCGTTGGTAGAAAGCAAGTGATTTTCAAAAAATGGTGGATTACTGATAATAAAATCGTAGCCCTTTTCTTTGTTCCAATTTTGGAGGGCGGTTTTATACACCTGAATCCGTTCGGCAAAAGGACTTTGACTAACATTTTCTTGGGCTTGTTCGGCGCTTGATTGCTCAATTTCAATGGCGTCGATGTGTAAATTTTCGTTCCTTTGCGCCAGCATCAGGGCCAACACCCCCGTACCCGTGCCAATATCTAACCCTTTTTTCACCCCATCCACCGACGCATACGCCCCTAACAAACAGGCTTCTGTGCATACGCGCAATGAACTACGGTCGTGCCAGACAGTAAATTGTTTGAATTTAAAATAGGGGTTTGAGCTACGTCCCATTGTCTTACCTTTATAAAAATGATGTATGAATAATTATCTAAAACAAATCCCTTACTCCATTGCCCAGTACATAATGTACGCCCTTATTGGCTTTGGTCTGGCATTTCAACTTTGTGTTATTATTGGACTGATACCCCATAAATATGTTTGGGGTGGACGGCTCGAAAATCAAGAGCAGATGGTTGCGTTTGAGCTTATATCCATGTCCAATTTACTATTATTATTTATACTCATCCAAGTCCATGGACGAACAAAATATGCTAACTTAAAAAAAGTGGCGACCGTACTGTTATGGGTTTTTGCGGGAATTTTTGCTTTAAACACCCTCGGAAACCTCTTCGCCGTTTCGTCGCTTGAAACTTTACTTTTTACACCTATTACCGTCGTGGCGTCCATTATGTGTGGCCGAATCGCGTTGGGCAAATAAAAACTTAGCTATTTACGGCCAAAATCGGCGGGGTTTTCTCCCCAATATTCCGTTTCCCACTTCAAAATGGGGTTCGTATATTTATTGTTGGCCAACCACTCTTCTGCTCGTTGTAACATTTCAAAAAGCGCTTTGTTTCGTGGGGTTACTTCCAGTTTTGTATTAGCATGTTTTTTCTTTATCCAACTCATTGCCGTTTTGGAATCCGTGTAAATTGGCAGATTACTTTGGTGCTTTTGTAAATAAGCCAAACCGTGGACAATCGCCAAAAACTCCCCAATATTATTGGTCCCGTCCTGAAAAGGGCCTTGATGAAACAATTTTTGCCCCGTTCTGATGTACACACCTTGGTATTCCATGTCACCCGTGGCGGTGTTCCAAGCAGCATCTACCGCAATGCTCTCAGGGTTATGCTTTCCGATGTTGGCAGGTGCAGCCTTCAAGACAGGTTTCGCTTTACTTGGGGTAATAAACTCCCAATAGCTTTTACTAAGCGCCTCTTCGGCTTCTTTCAAAGAATCAAATGATTTATACTTTGCTTCTGCAAAACCCTTAATTTGGGCTTCACATTCATCCCACTCGGTAAAGACCCCCCTACGGCGGCCTTCCCAAACTACGTAAAATTTTCGTTTTTTTGCCATACTGCAAACTTAAAGAAAGTACGGGGTAAAAATGGAATCTCCATGCCTTTAGAAGGAAAATCCACTGTAAATTCTATGAAATTTCCTTTTTTAGCGGGTATGCTCGCGCTTTCTAGCCTGAGTTTTGCCCAAAAAGGGGTTGTCCTCACCCCCAATGAAACCGAAAAAAAAATTGATGTAACGATTGACGGCAAACCCTTCACTAGTTATTTCTACCCAGGTCCAGATGTCCTCAAAAAGGCCGTACTTTATCCACTCCTCAGCGCCCAAGGTACAGAAGTGACCCGCGGCTGGCCCATCAAACCTCGCACGGGCGAGCGCGTAGATCACCCGCACCACGTCGGGATGTGGCTCAACTATGAATCGGTCAATGCCCACGACTTTTGGAACAACTCCACTAAGGTGGACCACGCCAAACACACCTACGGCACCATCGTTCATACGGGAATCACCAAAATGAAAAGTGGCAAAAACGAAGGTACCCTTACCGTTACGGCCGACTGGCTCGACAAAAATGGTGGCTTGATGCTCACCGAAACCACAACGTATATTTTTAAAGGAGACGCTACCACCCGCACCGTTGACCGCATCACTACGCTAACTGCTAAAACCGAGGTAGTGTTTAAAGACGTAAAGGACGGCATGTTTGCCATCCGCGTCGCTCGTCAATTAGAACACCCTTCTACGGGGCCGTCTGAATTTACGGACGCGTACGGGGTCGTAACGAAAGTAGCCACGATGGACAACACAGGCATTACGGGCAACTACCGCACGAGCGAGGGAGTGGAAGGAGATAACGTTTGGAGTACGCGCGGACGTTGGTGTAATTTACGGGGTAAGATTGGGGACGAAACCATCAATATCGTCATCCTCGACCACCCCAAAAACGTGGGCTACCCAACTTACTGGCACGCACGTGGTTATGGACTTTTTGCCGCCAATCCGCTCGGCCAAGCCATCTTTAGCAAAGGAAAAGAAACCCTTAATTTGACCCTCAAAAAGGGGGAATCAACCACCTTCCGTTACCGTACGGTGATTGCTTCTAAAAATTTATCGGATGGCGACATCAATAAAATAGCGGCTGATTTTGATTCGGTCAGACGATAGTCAGACCAAGTTACGACGATGGTCAGACCAAGAACTACCTGAATTTGGGTTCGGTCTGACTATCGTATGCCCAAAGGTTAAGTTAAGTCCTATCAAGGGCAGCGATTGGGGGTTTATAAGCAGTTGGCAAAAGGATATTCTTCAATATATGTTCCACTCTTAAGTACCTCAACCATTGGTACACCAATATCACAGGCTCCAAAATCGTCAGCGAACCAAAACCCAGTAGCTCGTTTACTCTTTTTGGAACAACTAACATTTGGGCTTGTTTGAGAATAAAAAAACGAACAAAACCCAAATGCTTTTCATACTGACGGTACAAATCAAGGGTAAATGTACTTGACATCAGGTGGTCGCGCAGGTGCTCTTCGCGCATTTTTTCCCATTCTTCAAAAGTCGTAGGTAAGCCCCGAATGCCCATTCTAGCCCCTACCCGATAGAAAACCTCAAAAACTTCCCGTTTTTCGGCGAGTGTAAGTTTTCGTTCCAGTACTTCATAAGCCCGAATGGAATAATCAATCAACATAAAAAGCACATCACGGTACGCCCAATCGGGGATTTGTGCTCCCCTTTTTTGTTCGACTGCTCCATGAATAGCGGCAATCTTATCGATGGCGACAAGCGCTTGTTGATGTTCGGCAAAAACAATTTGTCGCGCGTACTCTACCGTAGAGAACAACCGCCCTAGCGGGTCTGACGGTAATTTCCCCGTAAAATAAAGCCAATCAACGGCCTTATTCAGCGCAAACTCCGCCGATGAGCCCGCAAAAATAAAAAGGATGGTATCGGCTTTCCCCCAAATCTGCCTAACAATCGAATCTGGTTTGACGAAGTAATTCATTTTGACGACTGTGAATAAATGGTTCTTTCTACCAAAAACACAAACAAAGCTCCTAACGTATAGGCTAATATATCGAGCCAAGAAAAGCTAGTACCCAAGACTACTCGGACGATTTTGACTTTTTCAAGGCCAATTATTGCTACGAAGTTGAGAAACTGTAAAGCTTCTATGAAAAAGCTAAAAAGTAATGTCCCAACAATAACCTGCGAAACACTAAAACGAGTAACTCCCCGCATAAATGTGTAAATCAGTATCACAACCAAAAAATCTCCTCCAAAAGGTCGCAAAAACGAATCGTGCACAAAGGTAGCGATGACTACTTCGGTCAAGAACAACCCAAGGGCGAGGAGCAAGTAGGTTTTATGGGACGCCATTTTTAAAAGTACTTTTATTTACAAAGTAAAATAAAAATACTCATTCTAACAAGAAGAGGAGTGAAGAAAAACGGAATGATAGAGAAAAACAGAAGGGAAAGCAATGGCTTATTCGTCGTTACACAAACTATTGTATTAAATCAAGATTTTTGTACTGAGTAAAAAAAAGTGTGTACTCTTTTAGTATACAAACCACTATTGTTATCATTCATATTATAGCGACAGAACGGGCTTCAGTACGACATAATTACATACTATATAACTAAATAGTATATTTTACAAAATATTAAACATTTTTAAGAGTCCATTGACAATACAAATAATAGACATCATATTTGCAAAAACATTCAATCTAATAGTTAGTAAGTTAATATACAAACACATTAATACTAAGAGTATTATCAACTGATTCAATATAAAAAACCTTCAATTGTCAATAATGTTTCACTTTTAATTTCATTTTATGCTAAAGCAAATTTTTCCTATTATCAGCATCGCCCTCTTTCCTCTTCTAAGCAACGCCCAAACGGATGCCAAATTAAACCTTACAGCCTTAACAAGTAAACGAGTTGAATTGAGCTATGAATTCCCTGCTATGCCAAATATTGGTATCGAACCTATGGTTGGGCTCAATTTTCGTAAATGGGGAGATGGCGTATCAATCAATGGCCAAGATATATCTATTAAGCGCTTTGGATGGTATGCTGGAGCTAAAAGCAATTTTTACTTCGGTCAACATGATGACTTAACAGGCTTTTATTTAAGCCCTTATCTAACTTTTCGCAGCGACAAAATTAGCACAGAAGACCCTGCGCGTCATACTCGCCTTACTACAGGCCTAATACTTGGACAAAAAGGGTTTTTCTACGAACGATTTGGCTACGTTGTCGAAGCGGGATTAGGCTATAATCTAATTTACAAATATAAAGACATCAAGACAGGAGAGACGCTTACAGATATGGAAGATAGTATGCCCATATTAGGCTCACTGACTAAAATTGCGATTCCCTTCAAGGTAACTTTAGTATATCGTATTTCTGAATAACTGTCGTTTAAGTACTTTTAATTAAAAATTCCCTTTGCGCATTTTTTGCTTATTAGGGGATTTTTAATTTTTATAAAACATCAATCTAAAACTTCTCTAAATAATTACTATTCAGCAAGTAATCTTATATTATTCACTAATAAATAATAAAGAGGTAGCTAAAAACAGTAAACGGTCTAGGTTTTTGCTCCCCCCCCTCCGTCAATGCTTCCTTGCACCAAGCTTCTTGGCTGTTTTGTGACTATGTATGTTTTTCCCTCTCACTAGTGATAGTTTTTTCCTCTTACGCTCCCCCTACAACCTGTTTTTAGTCAAAAAAAATTCCTACAGGAAGCCAAAATTCAAATCACTGAGATCTATTGTTTTCTATGTTTTAAATGTAGTAGGCGAAGGCTGAAGGGCTAAACGGCTTGTGGAGTGCTCAATACTCTATTTCAAAGGTTTCGAGCTCCTCGATGTGATTTCTTAATAACCTTGCCGTGTACGGATCTTTCGATGCATTTTTACTTCAATCCCACTCTTTCCAAGTGAGATGAAAGTGTGTAAAAAAATAAATGCACCTTAAAACCGTAAAAAAAGGAGGTAAAAACAAAAAAAGCCCAGATTTCTCTGAGCTTTCTGCTTTTTGTTGGCGGTCCGGACGGGATTTGAAAATAACCACACAAAAAGCTCTTTATCAGAGAGTTAAACAAGTTCATAAAACTTGAGTTAGCAAAAATCAAAGCAAGTTTACAAAAGCACAAAAAAATAAAACCTTACAATCGATTGATATTCAACAGCTTAACAAGAAAAGCAAGTTTGTAAGAAAAGAACAACTTTGAAAGCAAACTTGAGTTAGTTATTCTTTAGGCTTATCGAAAATGATTTCAGAACTATCTTGCAAGCCTTCGTAACCTATCCGTTTTGTATGTAATTGTCGCATTATCTCAAGTTGATACTCTCTAAATATCTCTCCTACTTTTCCCAGCAATCCTTCTGCAATTGCATAGTTTAATATGTTATTATGCCAAAGTGCTTCTATATAAAGCTTTTTCAAATTTTGTGGTTGCATTTTTGGGAGTGTTAGTTCAAGGTCAACAAGCCATTTAGTATTTGTATCTATACCATATTTTTCCTTATTATCCTGAATCCAATAGAAAATAATCAACTCTAAGTCAATCTGAAGGCATTTTTTTATGTCTTGCAATTGTTTCTCTTTCTGCTTTAGAAGTTCACTTCTCATCTCAGCCAATTCCTTCAAATGATTTACAAGTCCTTCTAACTCCTTTACTCGTTCGTCATTCTTCACTACTTGCTGTTCGCCTGTTATCAATTCTGTAACAGAGACATCCAATACCCTAGCTATCTTTTCCAGTTGTTCTACTGAAAGCTTACTGCCTCTCCTTTCAAGCTTAGCGTAATTTGATGGGTCAATTTCTAAAGCAGCTGCTATTTCCAACTGCTTAACTCGCTTTGCTTCTCTAATCGACTTTATGTTATCTGATAGGTTCATTTTGCAAAAATAATGGTATTATTTAACAAGTTGAATATTAAATATTTACGATTTTAAAGGTTTTATTTTACCTTATAAATGGTTTTAATTATTTCAAATGCGGTAAATATTTACCATTTTTACAGTAGATAATAACCTTTTTACGATGCAAACACAAAATCGCCCCCCTGTAAAGCGTCTGATAGACCGCTTTGAGGCTGAAACTATGCTTGTTTTTAAGCCTTCACGTAATTTCTATCAAGGTACTGGTATCAACCGTATTCGTTTTGCCAAACTATCAAACGGTGAGAAACAACCTACATTGGAAGAAGCCAATAAATTAACTACGTTTTTTAACCGTTTCTTTCCTGCAAGCCTCAAAGACCTTCTGAATTAATTAAAAAAGCCCTACACCGCTGGAACGGTGTAGGGCTAAAATGTTTCACCTCAAATCAAATAAAAATGAAACGTACAAAGTTACGAAATGCCCGTACAAGTCTCGCTATCAACGATTCAGAGAGTTATCAAAAGTCTAAATTCACTCTAACACGGCAGCGGTTCACGGTGTCGTTTTTTGCCAAAGGTGCGCGTAACAGCCCAAACGCCAAATGCCCCATCAAAGCAAGCCTTAATCACGGTCGAAACCGTTTGGCTTTCAGTACGGGGATAGAGTGCAAACCCACTTTTTTTGACGTTAAAACGGCCACGGTCAAAAACAATCCCAATGCCACACAGCTACTTGTACAAATCAAGACCAAGGCAGAGGAATTTTACAGTGAGTTGAAGTTTACAGGCCGTCCAATTGACCTACAAGTAATTAAAGCCTATGCCCTTGATATTCCCATCGGAAACACGCCCAATGCCCTTGAGGTACTTGATGTATTTTTAAAGGAAGATTCAGAGCAAAGATTACAGATTGGTGAACTTCAAAAGAGTACGTTCCAAAAACAAAAAGTTTGGCATCGGCACTTAAAAGAATTTACGACAAATCGGTACGGTTCAAAAGCATTGCTTCAAACCCTTGTGCCTGTCGATGCAACGGCTTGTATCCTTTGGCTAAAAAGTCAAAAAGGGGTCAGTAACGACGTTGCTATGAAGATTGTAGCCCATTGGAAACGGGTTATGAACTTTGCACTGGCTAACCACTGGATAGACAGAAACCCGTTTGCGCTCTTTCGTCGCAAAATGGAGAACAAACGGCATGAAGCCCTCACCCCTAAAGAAGTACAGGCCATCAAAGAGGCTCACTTTGCATCTGAAGTACTTAACCAAGTACGCGACATTTTTCTTTTTGGGTGTCAAACGGGATTCGCATACAAGGAATTACAGAGCCTAAAACCATCCGAAATCAAGGAGGTTGAAGGCAAAAAATACATTGTTAAGGTTCGTTCAAAAGTTAAAAACACCTCAAACGTCCCTGCCATCGTCCCACTAGGGAGCGAAGCCATAGAACTACTGGAACGATACGCACAGCACCCCCATTGCCTCAAAAAAGGCGTTTGTTTACCCGTTCAGGCTAACCAAAAAATAAACGCCTACCTCAAACAAATTCAACACGTTGCAGGCATCGAAAAACGCCTCACGACACACGTTGCACGACGTACCGCCGCCACCATTCTACTAAATGCGGGTATGCCTATAACGTCGGTTTCTGCCATGCTTGGTCATGCCGATTTAAAGACTACTACCAGGCATTATACCAGGGTGAATGAATCTACGGTAATACGTGATTTTCAGCAAGTTGAAGAGAGTTTAAAAACCCAAAAAAACAAAGGCAATGGAATCTAACAGTAATATAGATTGGAAAATGAAGTATGAGGCTCAGGAACGTATGATTTTTGACTACATGACTGATTTAGCTAACTACCGGATATTGGTTGCACAATTAAAAGCGGAGGTTAATACATTTCGGAATAGGCTAGAATATTCCGAAAACAGAGCCAAAAATTTAGAGAAAGGTTTACGTGCTACTCTTTTTGAGGAAACGATTTATGAGTACTACCATAACTTTAAAAACTAAATAAAAAACTCCCTTGGCTTGAGCAACCAAGGGAGTTTTTCAACCCCAACAAATGAAAGTTTATATCTACATTTAATTCTTAACAGCACAAATTTATGGAATTCCAAGAAAACATCGAAGTACTTGACAATGAATATTTTAACAACCTTTCAAATAAAGGTAATCAGGACGACAGTACAAGCGAAGAAGAAGAAAAAAAGCAAAAAAAACTCAAACATAATGCTAGAAGCTTCATTCGTGTAGGCGACAACTACTATAAAATAGTTTATAGACCAGACAAAGAAGGAAAACCTATTAAAGGCTATTTGAAGCTAAATAAAGGTACTATCATTGATGACTATACACACGGTATAATCAAATACATTCCAAAATACGATGATTTTTGTATGGTCGCTTCTCACGTCAATTATCAACAAGTTATAAACGGGTTTTATAACGAGTACAGCGAGCTAAAACACAAGCCCAAAGAAGGGAATTGTGATACAATTTTGGCCATTATAAATCACATTTTTGGAGAACACTATTTTGATTTTGCGCTTGATTATTTGCAGCTGCTTTACCTCAGCCCCTATCAGCGTTTGCCTATCTTACTATTGGAATCTCAAGAAAAAAACACAGGCAAATCTACCTTTGCCAATGTCGTTTATAAGATATTTCAAGACAACGCTATCAAAATAGGGAACAACGACCTACAAAGCGATTTTAATTCAGTATGGGTCAAACGATTAGCAATCATTGTTGATGAAACCTCATTGGAAAAAAAGGGCATTACGCAAATGCTTAAAAGGTTTAGTACGGAGACTGGAAAAGTCACCGTCAATGAAAAAAACAAAGCCCAAACGGAGGTAGATTTTTTTGGGAAGTTTATCTTTATTTCCAACGAAGAAGGTAAAGCCCTTTTTATCGAGCGTGGCGACCCTAGATGGGCGGTTTTCAAAGTTCCCACCTTTGCAGAAAAAGGCATCAAAGATGACCCTTTGATTGATGAAAAAATTGATGCCGAAATCCCTGCCTTTCTTCATTTTTTGAATCAAAGGCGGTACAAATACAGCCATCGAAGCCGTATGTATTTTGAACCGTCGGTTTATCAAACTGCTCAGCTCCAACTTTACTACAACAACAGCATTAGCAAAGTAGCCCGGTACATCAAAAAATTGATTATTGATACTTTCGATTTGTACCCGAAAGAGGACATAGTCAAATTGGGCATTGCCGATATTATGGAAGAGTTAAAACCCGAATTGCGAACAATCGAACGTGAGGGTGTTAGGTCAGCCCTTGAAAAAGAACTCAACAAAGCCCCCCAACCAAGAACCCACTACACGCTTTTTAGTCGAAAAAACATTGAATCAAACCACCTGCACTACCCAACAACAAACGGGCAAAATAAGGTACATTACACCTTTTCTAGGTTTGAGGCAGAAACTTGGAAAAGTACAAATGGAAATTTTTGAGTTTAGCTATTTTGGAACAAATGGAACAAACTTGGAACAAGTTTGGAACAAACAAAAGCTCTCAAAAGTGCCACTTTCAAAAACGTTTATAATATTGGAACATTTGGAACAAAGTATCATAACCTATTGATATTTATTTATTTACATTGTTCCGTTTTTTGTTCCAAGTTTGTTCCAAATGTTCCATTTTTCAGGGGCATTTCTGCTTTGTTCCAAATGTTCCATTTTTTTCGATGAAAATGTAAAAATGTGGACTTTTGACAAAACGCTAAAAACGCAGTGCAATTTTTAGTAATCACCAAAACGCGCTTCGCGCTGGAAATATGGATATACAACTTGAATCAGTAAGCAACTTTTTAGGTGTATTTGACGCTCGAAAGTTTGATGTACGCCTCATTCATTTTGACCGTAGCAATAAGCCTATCACCCGCCAATGGACTAAGCTACAAATAGTGGCAAGTATCGCATTTTTGAAAGCGAAAAATTTTGAAGGGTATAACGTTTACATCAGGCCGATTGGCTATGAGTTCATTTTAGTTGATGATGTTAAACGAGCAACATTGAAACAAGCCTCTGAACTCAATCCTGCCGCTTTGATTGAAACAAGCCCCAACAACTTCCAAGTATGGTACATATTAGAGCAAGCGCCCAACAGCAGAGAGGAGGCTAAAGCAGTTTGCCAGTACTTCGCTGAATTATTGGATGCGGACAAAGCAAGCGCCGAACCTGACCACATTGGCCGCCTTCCGGGCTTTACAAATAGAAAACCTAAATACTGTCACGAAGGCATCTTTCCTTTTGTAAAACTGCATAGGTTTGCGTTGCGATTTTCACTATTAGAACTCGACAAATTTCCCGCCAAAGGCGTTTTGGTGCCCACTAAAAACAAACAACAATGTGAAACGCGAAAGGGTACAATACACGACCATAGTAGAAGCGGCAAAGATTTTAATCTAGCCTGTATGCTTGTAAGAAAAGGATTCGATGATACTTATATCTACAACCGCTTGGAAAAGGCTTCGGAAAAAGCGAAAGAAGAAAGTAAGCCCGATAAATATTTGAAACTAACAATCGAAAATGCACGAAAGAAAGTTACAGAGACTTAATCACGATTTGTGCCCATTTTAAATAACATCGCTTAGTCAAACGAGACATTTTGAATAAATGATTTAAGAGTGGTAAACCCTAGTTTTAAAGCAAGAAATAAGGCTTTGTACAACTTTAATATGCAAAAAACACCCATTTTGCAGTCTATTTTACAAAAAACACCCTTCAACTTTCTCATTTACAGGCACTTATTTTTGTTTATACATTAATATTCTGCATTTGACACTCGAAGAATTGGCCCGCACTATGACGGAAGCGGCAATTACCACTTTACCGCTTACGAATATAAGTTCCATAATTCACTGAAAAAGGAGCATAAATTTCTTTTTAAACCTATGTGTTTAAAGAGAAATTTTATGTCCTGTTTATATCCAATTTCTCTTTGTTGTTTTGCATTAGTCAATTAACTTTAAATATTAACAGCTATGTCTAATGACAAATTGAACTTTCTTATTCTTGGTACTGGATCGCCCTCACGCCATCTCATTTCAGCCATTCAAAAGCGTGAACACACTTACGAATGGCATAACCCCAACGATTTATACCTTTTTGTGTCTGAGTCAGAGAACGGGTATGACCGTATTTACAATGGTGCTTCTAATCTTGAAAACCCTGTAAGGCTCAAAGCGAAAACCTATGACGCCATCATCAGTAGATTAGGGGGTGGGCTTAGTCATGGCACAAGCATTTTAAGGCACTTAACTGAAAACCTATCAATCTATTGCCCACAAGATGCCGACGGCCTTGAAACGGCTTCAAATAAGCTCAAGACAACTCAACGTCTCAGCTCTAACGGCTTGAGAGTGCCGCTTACTACTTACGCCTCTAATCCAGTCCATATCGACTTCCTTATCAACAAGGTTGGCGGTTTGCCTGCTATTGGTAAGTTACTCAATGGAAGTCAAGGTGTGGGCGTATTCATCCTTGAAACGCCACAAGCGGCAAATACTGCCCTTGAAAGCCTTTTTAGGCTTAATGCCAATGTCAAACTACAAAAGTTTGTCAAAGCAGGCTCAAAGGATATTAGAGCCATTGTAGTAGGTGATAAGGTTAGCGTAGCAATGGAAAGGGCTGGAAAAAAAGATTTCCGTGCCAATATATCACAAGGTGGGAGCGGTCGTAAAGTCGAGTTGTCAGATTCAGATGTAGAAATCTGTACAAAGGCAGCCAAAGCCGTAAACCTTGAGTTTGCAGGAGTTGACATCATAAAAGATGAAGAAGGTAAAACCTATGTAATTGAAGTTAATGGCAACCCTGGTACAAAGATAATCGACATCACAGGCCACAACTATTTTGAGGACTTGGTTCAATACATTGAAAGCAACGTTCACAAATCTGATAAATTCGATAACGATAACCAGTCATCAAGTGCGTCAGTCACTTTAGGGAAAAGTTGGTTAAATGCCCCTTGGAATCAATAATTAACTTCAAAAAACATCAAGTAATGGGAAGACCTAAGAAACAACCAACACGGGAAGAAAAGAAAGTTTTTAAAGATTCTCTTGCAAGACTGGTTGAGCGAGCCGAATTGCGTGAAAAGATTGACTTTACACAATTGCAACCGTTAAAGGAAGTAGAAGATAATTTGGTAAAATGGACTGTTATGTATGTCAAAGCAATGAATCATGCTACTGGAACTTGTAATATCCCTGATACAATAGAATATGTTTCTGACATGCTTGAAGATAGTGCAAGACGAATGATAAAATCAATGTTACTGCAACTTTCAAGCACTTATTCATGATGCCTAGACAAAAGGCTTTCATCCACAAAGAAAGCAATCTTGAACTTTAAAGACAGCAAAAGAGAAAGCAAAAAGCCCTCAAAACAATGAAGTTTTGAGGGCTTTTTCTAGCGGTCTGGACGGGACTCGAACCCGCGACCCCATGCGTGACAGGCATGTATTCTAACCAACTGAACTACCAGACCAATATTTTACTTAAAGAACACTTACTTTGTGTTGGCGGTCCGGACGGGACTCGAACCCGCGACCCCATGCGTGACAGGCATGTATTCTAACCAACTGAACTACCGGACCAATTATCTTTTATCTTTTGTAAACTCTGCGTGACTGGCATTTATTCTAATCAACCGCCAAACGCTTTGTGAACTACCGGACCAAATTTTAGTTTTTTGTTACTTTTTGCGTTTTGGTGTCGCTGAAAGTGGTGCAAAAGTACTATTTTTAACTTTCAATGCAATACTTTTGCCAACAAAAAAACAGACTTTTTTTTGAATTATTTTCAATTTTTAAGGCATAATTCTGATTTTTAAATAGTTACACGCTCAAAAAAAATGACAAAAATTAAGCAGATCACTCACTTTTTAGAAACCTTAGCCCCACTTCCCTATCAGGAAGCATACGATAACGCAGGACTTATTGTTGGCAACCCGTCTGTTACTGTTACCAATGTGCTTGTGTCTCTCGATTGTACAGAAGATGTGGTGGATGAAGCCATCGCTAAAGGTTGCAATCTGATTATTGCCCATCACCCCATCGTTTTTAAAGGACTAAAAAAATTTAATGGTCGTAACTACGTCGAGCGTACTGTAATCAAGGCAATCAAGAATGATATTGCGATATACGCCATTCACACCAACTTAGATCATGTCGTTGGGGGAGTCAACTTTATGATTGCAGAACGACTCGGATTAAACCAAGTACGCATTCTGAGTCCCAAAAAAGATACATTAATGAAATTAGTGTTTTTTGTGCCTGTCTCAAACGCTCAAGAGGTCATCGACGCGCTTCATGAGACAGGTGTGGGACAAATAGGCAACTATGACCACTGTAGCTTTACGGTAAACGGAACGGGCACCTTCCGTCCAAACGAAAGCGCTACTCCTTTTATCGGCACGGCCAATCAAGTAGAGCACGTTCAGGAAAGTCGCGTCGAAGTTATCTTTCCAACCTATTTGGAAGCGACCGTCATGCAGACTCTACTTCAAGTGCATCCGTACGAAGAAGTCGCACACTACATTACCCTTCTACAAAATACTAATCAGGAAGTAGGTGCGGGCGCAATTGGTCTTTTACCTGAGGCGCTACCTGCACAGGAGTTTTTGGCCTATCTGAAACAAAAAATGCAGCTCAACATCATTCGGCACACGGCCGTTTGTAACCCTAGTATTCAGAAAGTGGCGGTTTGTGGCGGTGCAGGTGGCTTTTTGTTAAATGATGCTATTCGCCAACAAGCGGATGTTTTCATTACTGCCGATTATAAATATCATGAGTTTTTTGATGCCGACAACCGCATTCTGCTTTGTGATATTGGCCACTATGAAAGCGAAGTTTTTACAAAAGAATTATTGCAACGATATTTGTCGAAAAATTTCGCTAATTTTGCGACAATTTTGTCGGAAACTATTACCAATCCAGTAAATTACTACGTGTAAGGTGTCGGTTATCAGGCTTCAAAATAAAACGCTAGCTGTAAAACCACACTTCAAACCCAACAAATATGGAACTGACCGTCGCGCAGAAATTAGACTTATTGCTCAAATTGCAGCAAATTGACTCCGAGTTGGATGACATCAAAAAAATCCGCGGCGACTTGCCCGAAGAAGTTCGTGACTTAGAAGATGACATCGCGGGGTTTGAAACCCGTATCGGAAAGTTCAACAACGAAATCAGTGTTCTTGACGAAGAAATTAGCCGTCATAAAGGCGCTAAGAAAGACGCAGAAAAGCTAATCACTCGTTATAAAGACCAGCAGATGAACGTTCGTAACAACCGTGAGTACGACGCCATCACTAAAGAAATGGAGCTTCAAACGCTCGAAATTGAACTCTCTGAGAAAAAAATTCGCGAAGCTGAGTATAAAATCAAGGCTAAAAAAGAAGAAATTTCGGCTACCGATGGCTTGCTAAAAGAACGCCGTGAAGACTTGAAAGCTAAAAAACAAGAGCTTGATACCATTACTTCGGAAAGTCATGAGGACGAAAAACAATTGTTAGACAAACGCGAAGAACAAGCTCAAAAAGTAGAAGATCGTTTGTACAAATCGTACATGAAAATCCGTACTAATTCTGGAAACGGATTGGGAGTAGTGAAAGTAAGACGTGGTGCTTGTGGTGGTTGCTTCAATGTAGTTCCTCCTCAACGTCAGGCAGATATTCGTGAAAAGAAAAAAATTATCGTTTGCGAACACTGTGGTCGTATCCTTGCTGACGTAGATACTGAGTACAAATAGTCTATTGTACTTTTCTCATAAATACAAACGCCTTGGTGTCATCGCCAAGGCGTTTGTATTTATCGAATCATCAAAACTTCACATACAGTTCAAGGCTTGTTCATAATTAGGTAATAATCGGGAAGTTACTTTGTCAAAAAGACCATGAGTACTTTCCAAAAATCTCCCCAAATATTCATTCCCCATTGGCGACTCAAATGGGGCTGGCGCAAACGCCCCTTGGCTTATTCTAAACCTACTCCGCTCAACGAACATAAAGAGTTGAAAGAATTCTTAAATACTCCAATCATCGAAGAAGTAACTTTTTGAGGTAATTTTATAGCCCAAATAATTATTTTGATTGTATTACTACGGCCGCACTAACTTTTATTTATGAAAACAACTTCATCTTTTCTATCTGTTGTCTTTGCTGGATTTTTGAGTACCCAACTTTTTGCCCAAGTTAGTTATACGAATGCTAACATCCACTCACACAACGACTATCAACAAGCAAATCCATTTTGGGGAGCGCATACGCTTCAATGTGGTTCTATAGAGGCCGACCTTTACTTGCACAATGGCGAACTTGTGGTAGCTCACTTGCCGTCTGAAGTTAAGCCTGAACAGACCTTAGCCAAGTTGTACTTGCAACCTCTCCTTCAGCAGCAAAAAGCGGGAAAAAGTTATTCTTTCCAGTTTTTAATTGACCTTAAAACTCCCGCCTCTCCCACATTAGATTCATTGGTTCAACAGCTTAGTCGCTACCCCGAGTTGTTTGGGGAAGGAAAATCGACGCGGGTTGTTATCAGTGGTAGTATGCCATCAGCTGCTCAATTTTCTAATTACCCTACCTGGATTTCGTTTGATGGACGCTTTGAACAAGCCTACGACGAAAAAGCACTCAAACGAATTGCCTTGATAAGTGCACCGTTCACGCTAGTGTCTCGCTGGGATGGGAAAGGATTATTTCCTAAAGAAGACCGTGAAAAAACGGTAGACTACGTCACTAAAGCCCACCAACAAGGAAAAAAAATTCGTTTTTGGGGGACGCCAGACAATGAAGCTGTTTGGAAAGAATTAACCGCTCTTGGCGTTGACTGGATTGGCACTGACCGCCCCCAAGTAGTCGCCGACTTTTTCAAAAATACCAAATCAGCCGACAACCAACATACCAACCCATCGGCACCCTATGCGGTGTATCAGCCTACCTACCGTAGCGATGGCTCGACAAAACTACCCAAAAACATCATTTTTTTGATTGGGGATGGCATGGGGCTCGCTCAAATGCAAACGGGTTTGGTCGCCAACCACGGCCAACTCCATTTAGCCTTGTTTAAGCGACTTGGTTTGATGCAGACCCAGCCCGCTGAAGGTTTTATTACCGACTCAGCCGCTGCGGGTACTGCGCTGGCCACAGGGCACAAAACAAAAAATGGGACCATAGGAATGGATGCAACCTTGGTTGCACGTCCGTCGTTGGCAGTAGTCGCACGTCGCAATGGCAAAAAAACGGCGGTCATCTCCTCTGGACCCATTACCGATGCCACCCCTGCCGTTTTTTATGCTCACCAGCCTAAGCGTAGTATGCAGGAAGAAATTGCAGCTGATTTCCTAAAAGAGCCCACTGACGTACTCGCAGGAGGTGGTACAAAATATTTCTTTGAACGAAAAGACAAAGCAAACTTAGGAGATTCTTTAACGGCACGTAACTACACGATTATTCGCCATTATGCTGATATTTCTTCCGAAAATAAAAACGAAAAATTTGTCGTTCTAGATGACCAAGCAGGCCTATCCATGGAAAAAGGGCGAGGAAATTTTTTACCTCTAACGGTGGGTGAGACCATAAAACACTTTAAGAAAACTGCCTCAAAAGGCTTTTTTATGATGGCTGAAGGAGCCCAAATTGATTATGCAGGACACGCCAACAGCGTTGCGTACGAAATCAACGAAGTGTTCGACTTTGATCAAGCAGTAGGTGAAGCCTTACGATTTGCTGACCAAGATGGTCAAACGCTCGTCATTGTCACCGCAGACCACGAAACGGGCGCCATGGCTCTGACGGGCGGCAGCGAAAAAGAAGGCATGATTAAAGCAAATTTTGGCTCAAAAGGGCACTCTGGCATTATGGTTCCTGTGTATGCTTACGGCCCGCAATCGCAACTTTTTGGAGGTGTGTACCAAAACACAGAGCTTTCCAATAAAATTAAATCACTTCTGGAAAAGCGATAACAACGCAAAAACTGCCTGTGATGCTTCTTTTACTCCCTGATACGCATATTCAATCGCTTCAGGGAGTAACATGGGGCGCGGTAAAATAGACCGCGCATACGAAAGCCCCAACGAATGTACCTCATCGGTTGTGAGGGTAAGAGTACCACACAACGCAATGACGGGGATTTCTTTCGCCTGTGCAGCTTTTGCAATACCTGCTATCAGTTTGCCTTGTAGCGTCTGTTCATCCATTTTCCCCTCCCCTGTCACCACCAAATCGACGCCTTCTAGCTGAGCTTCGAAATTGGTTTGTTCCATCACAATTTTTACTCCTTCTTTGAGAGTCGCTTTAAGAAAAAATAAAAGCCCAAACCCTAAACCACCTGCTGCCCCCGTCCCTGGTACGTGGGCTAAGTCCACGCCAAAGTCCCGTAAGATGATTGAAGACAAATGGCGTAAACCCTTATCTAAGATCTCAACGGCCGTCGCATTAGCCCCTTTTTGTGGCCCGTAGACGTAAGCTGCTCCAGTGGGTCCGAACAAAGGTGCCGTTACGTCACACGCTACCTCAATGTCAAGCCCAGGAGTCGTTGACGGCGGAATAATTTGATTTATTTTCGTTAAATTCTCTCCTATTGGTACCAATTCGTTGCCTGCTTCGTCCATAAAATGCCAACCCATCGCGGCCGCCATTCCAATTCCTCCGTCGGTTGTGGCGCTTCCGCCAATGCCCAAAATAATCTGTTTGGCTCCCAATTTTACGGCTTCTAAAATCAGCTGCCCCGTCCCAAATGTGCCTGTCTTTAATGGATTACGTTCACTAGCATTCAGCAACTTTAACCCCGAAGCACTGGCCATTTCAAGGTATGCTTTATGGCAGTCGGCCGATATGCCAAACGTAGCTTCCATCGTTCGCCCCAAAGGGTCAAGCACATTACACGATACCATGTGCCCTCTTGCGTCGTGGGTCAAGATTTCGGCCGTTCCTTCTCCCCCATCCGCCATCGGAATCGCAATTACTTGGGCCGCGGGACAAGCCGCCAAGATGCCTTCTTGCATGGCATTACATACCTCAAGGGCAGTCAACGAGCCTCTAAATTTATCGGGGGCTAGCACTATTTTCATAAAAACAAGTCGATTAAACTGAATATAAACCAACAAAAAGAGCAGAAGCCCAACGCCTCTGCTCTTTTTGTAAAGTGTATTTTGGTGAATGTTTACTACTTTTTTAAAACAGAATACTCTCATCGTCCGTGACGCGCGGACGCATATAGGTATTGAGTGTATCCAATTTCAGCCCGCCACACCCCAAATTAGCCTCCATCCCATCGGGTTTATAGAAGCGCTCACGTCGGTAAGGAGAACGCTCGTTTCCTGCCAAATCAGGGTCAGCAAACACTTTCTGCATGTAGAGCCCCCAAGCAGGCATGGCTATCCGCGCCCCTTGTCCCAAAGCCATTGTCGTAAAGTGGACGTGGTTATCTTCACCACCTACCCATACACCTGTAACGAGATTTGGGGTCATTCCCATAAACCATCCATCGGTATAATCTGAAGTCGTACCTGTTTTAGCGGCGATATCGTTATTTTCGGAAAGTCCGTATTGCGTACGAAGACGTTGAGCTGTTCCCCAAGGGTCTTCTACCGCACCACGCATGATAAACAACATCTGGTAAGCCATGCTTGGCGTGATTACCTCTTTCTCATCTACTGGGAACTCCGCCAACACCTGCCCGTCTTTATTTTCGATGCGAGTCACAAAGCGAGGTTGTACGTGTTTTCCACCATTGGCGAAGGTCGAGTAAGCATTCACCATTTCAAAAACAGAGACGTTGGGAGTACCCAAACAAATAGTCACTTCTTCTGGTATAGGACTTTTGATGCCCAAGCGGTGCGCGTATTCAACCACTTTTTTAGGCCCGACCATACTCATCAAACGGGCACTTACGGAGTTAACTGATTTTGCCAATGCTTGTCGTAGCGTCAATTCCTGCCCCGAAAAAGACCCCGTTGAGTTTTTAGGGCACCAATCCCCGATACACACCTGCGCATCGCGAATAGTAGTACAAGGCGTCACCAAGCTTTCGTTGATGGCTGAGCAGTATACAAAAGGTTTGAAAGTTGAACCAGGTTGACGCTTTCCTTGGTACACTTGGTCGTATTTAAAGTGTTTGAAGTTGATACCTCCTACCCACGCTTTTACATCTCCATTACGGGGATCCATCGATACCATTCCAATACGCAAAAACTTATTGTAGTATTTGATTGAATCCAACGGACTCATAATCGTATCGCGCTCACCTTGCCACGAAAAAACTTTCATTTTAATGGGCTTACGAAGTTCTTGCCAAATGCGAGTTTCATCATCGCCGTACACTTTTTTCAACTCGCGATAACGCCAGCTTCTTCTTACTGCTCTTTTCTCAAAATAGGGGTCGGGTGCGTATCCTCCATTTGTACCCTTAACCACCCAAGGATTCATCTTCAATTCTTTGAAGTGGGTAAAGAATTTAGTTTGCTGATCACGCATGTGTTGCTCGGCCGCTTGCTCGGCGTAATTTTGCATTCGTGAGTCGATGGTTGTATAAATTCGGAGACCATCGCGGTACAAATCATAATCGGTACCGTTTTCTTGGTTGTACTGCGTCAACCAAGACTTCATCCAATCGCGCAATACCTCACGAAAATAAGGAGCAGGCCCCGTATTATGATTTTCGATGTAGAAATTAAGCCCAAGCGGTTTGAGCTTGTTTTGCGCAAACTCTTCGACGGTCAAAAACCCATATTTCATCATCTGCCCCAGCACTACATTTCGGCGCTCTAATGCCCGCTCTTTAAATAAACGAGGATTATAACGGGAAGGGTTTTGGAGCATACCTACCAACAACGCCGCCTCAGGGAGTTCCAAATTCCAGGGCTCTTTCTTAAAGTACGTTTTCGCTGCCGTTTTTATCCCATCTGCATTATTACCAAAAGAAACCGTGTTAAGGTACATGGTCATAATTTCCTGTTTGGTATAATTACGTTCCAAACGCACCGACAAAATCCATTCTTTGGTTTTAGCAATGACGGTTTTAACCAATGGCAAATCGCCCAACGAACCTTTGTATTTATCGCTACGAGTCTGAAATAAGTTTTTGGCCAGCTGTTGAGTCAAGGTACTTCCACCTCCCGTAGTTCCTTGATCACTTGATACCAGCCCTTTGAAAACCCGAAACATCGAACGAGGGTCAATTCCTGAGTGTTTTACAAAACGCGCATCTTCTGTCGCAATCAATGCCTTGATGATATTGGGAGATAACTGATCGAACTCGACAGGGGTACGATTTTCAATAAAATATTTAGAGAGGGTTTGCCCATCAGCAGATATAATTTCCGAAGCAACCTGACTTTCAGGGTTTTCAATAGCTTTCAAATCGGGCATACCTCCAAAAAGCCAAAAGAAGTTAAAGTAGACCGCAACAATGTATAAAACAGCGCTACCAATAATAAAAGCAGCAAATTGCCAAAATCGAATAATAGTTTTACGGTACTTTCCGTTCAAAAATGCCATAGTAGATGCTTAAATAATACGCCTCAGAACGCAATTATACGGTTTTTAGCGGTGGAATCAAACATATTGCCCCCCTCACTACAAACCTAATGACGATTGATGTCATAATAATTATGCAAAAAACGTGCAAATCAGGGTATGTTATTTTGGAACATCTATAAAAAAATTCCTAACTCGTTTTCGCACCTTCATTTCCCTAGGCTTTTGACAGGATTTAGCCGATTTTCTCAAACCTTTTTAGACTTCTATTCGTTCTTTAAATGAGCAAAAGTAGCTCATACCAATGCCCAAAGCCAAGACAAAAACATTTCATCAAGCCATCGCTTTCATGATACCCAAAAGTTAAAAATATGGAAAAAGCAGAAAAAATCCGTAAGTCTTACATTGATTACGTCCTCGAACATGGCCAACCTCCTGCATCTTTTTATGCTTTTGCTAAAAAACTTAAAATGGCAGAGGGAGAATTGTACGAATTTTATACTTCTTTCGAAGCCATCGAAATGGATGTGTGGAAGGCTTTTTTTGAGCAAGCACTAAAAACTGCCGAAAGTGACCCTACGTTTCAAGGGTATTCAGTGCGCGAAAAACTGTTAGCCTTTTATTACACTTGGGTAGAGGTGCTGAAATCAAACCGTAGTTTTGTTACCTATAGCTACCGTAAATTACCCCAACCCGTTGCCGCTAAAAATCCCCAAGAGATTCGCTTATTTAAAGAAGCGTTTTTGATATTTGCCCATGATTTGATGTACGAAGGCCGTGAAAGCCGTGAAGTGATAGCGCGTCCCTACCTTTCCAGCCGCTATCCCGATGCCGTTTGGCTAAATACGTTGTACATTTTAGATTTTTGGGTAAAAGATACTAGCCGCAATTTTGAATTAACAGACACAGCCATCGAAAAAACAGTAAACACAGGGTTTGATTTAATGGGCCGTTCCATTGTAGATACGGTGGTTGACTTAGCTAAATTTATGTATCAAAACCGATGAAAACGCAAGATAGTATTCCCACCTCAAAAGTGGCCCGGGCCACGCAATTTTTAAAAACAGGCGCTAAAATTGGTGGTAATTACCTTAAATATAACGTTAAGAAAATTATTGACCCCACCACCAGTCGAGACGAATTGCACCAAGACAACGCCACCGATGTCTATGCTTCATTGAGCGAGCTGAAAGGTTCTGCACTTAAAGTAGCCCAAATGCTCAGCATGGACCGTAGCGTGTTGCCCCGTGCCTACGTGGACAAGTTTCAGATGTCTCAGTACTCAGCCCCGCCGTTGTCAGGGCCGTTGGTGGTCAAAACTTTTCGTAATTTTTTCGGGAAAGCACCGCACGAATTGTACGATAGCTTCGACATCAATGCCGCCAATGCCGCGTCGATTGGGCAGGTACACCAAGCCACCAAAAAAGGGCAAAAACTAGCCGTTAAAGTTCAGTACCCAGGCGTGGCAGATAGCATAAGCTCTGACTTGAAGATGGTCAAACCAATGGCGGTAACGCTCTTTGGCCTCAACGAAAAAGATGTAGAGCGCTATACCGAAGAGGTAGAAAGTAAACTACTAGAAGAAACTGATTACGAGCTTGAATTGCGTCGTTCGGTAGAGATTTCGGAGGCTTGTAAACACATCAAAGGGCTTCTTTTTCCTAAATACTACCCTGAGCTTTCGGCCAAACGGGTGCTTACGATGGATTGGCTGGATGGTTTTCACCTCAAAGATTTCCTCCAAACGAACCCTTCCCAAGAAGTAAGGAATCGAATTGGGCAATTGCTCTGGGACTTTTACGACCACCAAGTCCACCACTTACGGCAAGTACACGCCGACCCGCACCCAGGCAACTTCCTAATGCGCCCCGACGGTACGATGGGTGTTATTGATTTTGGGTGCGTAAAAGTTATCCCCGATTATTTTTACGATAACTATTTTACGCTCATCAACCCCGATACGATAGAAGACGACGCGCTCATTGAGCAGATTTTCTATAACCTTGAGTTTTTGGTCAAAGAAGATGGCCCAAATGAAAAGGCACTTTTCACCGATTTGTTCAAACAAATGATTGTGATGTTGGGCAAACCCTTTGCCGTAGACGAGTTTGATTTCGGTGACCACACGTACTTTGACTCAGTCTATGCTTTTGCCGATCAGCTTGCGAAGGTAGAAGAAATTCGCAACTCGAAAGTAGCTCGCGGGTCGAAAGACGGCTTGTACATCAACCGTACGTATTTTGGCTTGTACTCGATGCTCAATGAGCTTGGTGCAAAAATAACGACCACTCGCCCCGATTGGTTGCGTAGTAAAAAGAAAGAAGCGTTGGCTTCCTAAGTTAAAAGCCGAGTTTGCCTACCAAGTGGTCTAAAACCACGTTCAATGAGCAAGCTCGGCTTTTTCTATTCTCCTTCGGCCTCAAGGACTTTTACATCTTCAATTAACTGCTTGATTTCTAACGGCAACGTCCCGTTGTAAATACCTCGAATTCGTAAGTTTTTATCCACGAGAATAAAGTTTTCGGTGTGCAAAAAGTCATTTTCTCCCTTCTGAACCCCTAAATTTTCGTCGGCGAAGTACGATTTTCTGGCCGTTTCGTAAATGCTTTTTCGGTCGCCCGTAAGTAAATTCCACTGCGCATCCGACACTTGATGCTGCGTCGCATAGGCACGAAGTACCTGAACTGAATCGTGTTCTGGTAACACACTAAACGACATCAATGTAACGTTGGCATCGTTCCTAAAAGCCTGTTGAACTTCCTTCATGCTCTGCGTTAGCCGAGGACACAAACTAGGGCATGACGTAAAGAAAAAATTAGCAACGTGGATTTTGCCCCGCAACGTATCAGACGAAATCCATTTGTTATTCTGATTCCGAAACCGAAATGTTTGCAGGTGGTGAAGTGTATCTAACCCTTCCGAAGACGAAAACCAATGCGGGGTAAAATCAGCCGTGTGATAGTAAGGTAACGATGGCACCGATGCCTTTTCTGTCTTTGATGTACACCCACCAGACCAAGCGGCGGCTATGACGCCAACAACGAAGCCCCAACGTAGATTTTTCATTGCTTAAAGCGTTGTAGTTTTACGTTCGTTTTCACCCATACACCCTTTGGCTCCCAACAACCCAAAACGTCGCCCATTTTGAATGACATAGTTCGCTTTTAGCTGTCCCGAACTGTACCACATTTTCTGCGTACCTTCTTGTCTACCAGTGTCGTCGTAGGTATTGAGACTGTACAATTGTTTATTGGCGTACCATTCTCGGTGAGTACCTACGGCCAAATCGTTATTGAATTGGTATTCAAACCTCAATTGGCGATTGGACCACCAACCTTTGTGAACCCCCTGTTTTTGATTGTGATGGTAGGTTCTTTGTTCGGCTAATGCCCCATTCTCGTACCATTTTTGGTGCATTCCCTCCGCTTTCCCCAGCCAATATCCTTCTTTTGATTGAAGGCGATTGGATGAATAGCGTTTGACAATAAAACCTGAAAACGGCTCGTGATGATACATCAATACTCCTTGAAAGTATTGAAATGAGACGGCTTCTTTTTCTCCATCAACTACCCGATTGGGAATCGAAATTTGAGAAGATTGACACCCTATCAACCCTCCCAACACTGCGAAAAACATTATTTTTCTCATTTCGTAACCGTTCCAGGTTGGCCATAAAAACCGGAACCATTGATGTAAGGGTCTTCAGCTGTGATGTGGTAATGGTAGATACCATTTGGATATTCGGCCGTGGCATGGGTATGGCCGTGGTACGCGTCCAAATCACTATTTGTGACCTTTTTTCCATTTTCGACGGGGCCATACACGGGAAAACCGTCCAACAAAAAGCCCAAAAGAGCCCCCGTGCCTTTGGCTTTCGTTAAATAGAGCGGCTCTACGTGGTAATGGTAAGTACCACTTGGATCAGGGTGACCATTGTATTGATCAAAAGAATTAACTTCATTGGTCAACGGGGTATTTGGGCCCGCATACTGATTGTAAAACGGTACGCCATTGAGCGACACACCAATGGGGCCTAGCGGAGTCGCCTGAGCAGACGAAGCTTTCGTTGGGTTGATAGGAATCCGAAACGTGTAATTTTGAGTAGTAATTCGATTGGGATTAATTGAAAACTTCGAATTGGTGCCGTTGTAAGCTTCATAATTTGCATTACCTGTTCCAAAATAAGGACTTTTGTGGTCGGGCGTAGCGGTGCTTTTAATAATCACATAATTGCCATCCACATAGGCATTTAAACTAGAATTAAATGCTTGAAACGCCGTGGGTAAAGTCGAAGTAGTTCCAGAAGAAGAGCCTGGGGAAACACTTTCGTCCGAATTGTTGCACGCCATCATTGCTAAGATGACCATCAAAGAAATACTAATAACCTTCATTTTAAGTAGCTAGTTAAACATTAAAAACTTAATTTCGACCATCGCAAACTGCAAGGAGAGGTTATTTCATAGAGCGAGTAAAAGTTGGTAGTTGGGGTTTAGACGTAATTCATTCAAAAAGTTTGCGGTATCGCTTAATTTTTTTTCGACCCGTTCATTTTTACCTTGGTGGCGGCGGGGGCGGCATTGCTCCATCATGGGGAGGTGGCCCCGCAGGACGTTCGCCATTGGCGGCTAGTCGACGCAGCATTTCATCAATCACTTCATCAAATTTCTTTTGCTGCTGAGGCGTACACAATTTCCTGACGTCACTAAAATGTTGAAACGTGATTTTATCAATCTTAGCCATGCTTTTAGCAATCGCATTTGACTTCTGGACGATGACACTATCACCCACCTCCGCCTGACCAATGTACCGAAAGTATTCCTCTTTCATTTGGCGAATACTATCTCGAAGCATCTTGGTTTGATGGTGGTGGTCTTCGCGAAGCAGTTTGTACTGTTCTTTTTGCGACGGCGTCAGTTCCAACTGTTGTTCTAAGAAGAGGCCAGGCGTCTCCCCTCGCCCCCTTCCCGTAGGCCCCGCAGGCGACTGCCAAATCCAACCCATGAGCCCCAAGTTGAGTAAAAACAGAACCAGAGTTGCGAGCCATAGGTGTTTATACTGTGTGAATGTTTTCATCAATCAAGCTCAGTTAGTATCAAACCCACTCAAATCATTCATGCCGTATTCTTCCACCAATTGTTCAGCGTTTGCTCCTCCACTACTTCGGTGCGTCACTTTATAAATAGTCACCGCATTCAAAGTGATGATTAGAGCTAAAGCGGCATAGGCATACGCAGGACGCCACCGAAAACCCGTTTTGGCCTCAAATTCGCTTTCCATACGAGCTTGCAATCGAGTGTAAAAAAATGGCTTGGGCTCGGCGGGTTTTATTCCCTCCAGCGACTGAAGCGTACGTTCAATCTCGTCGTCTATGTTGTACATCTTCTTCATTCGTTTTGTATTCTTTTTTATGGCTATTGAGAAATATAATACGTTCGTAATAAGGTCTTCAAGTTCGTTTTTGCTCGAAACATCAACGACTCTACGGCCGAAAGCGACAACTCCATCACTTCCGTAATTTCCTGATAACTAAGCCCTTCAACGTGGTGTAGGGTAAACGCAACCTTCTGTTTATCGGCTAGTTGATCAATGGCTTTGAACAACACCGAAGCACGCTCTTTGTTTTCTAACACCACACCAGGATGCACAAAATCGGCAGGGTCGTGTACAATTTCATTGTTTTCGCCAAACAAACTACTCAAAAACCCTCCCCAACGCTTTTGGGCCTTCTTTTTCCGATACGCTTCCAAGGCTTTGGTTGTGGCAATACGATAAATCCACGAACTAACTTTGGCCTCTCCCCGAAATTTATCAATGGATTCATAGACTTCAATGAACACCTCTTGGGCTACATCTTCGGCTTCTTCGGGATGCTGAACAATGGCCAATACGGTATTGTACACTTTCGCTTGATAGTGTTCAACTAGGTATCGAAAGGCCAACGAATGGCGCGACTGTAAACCTCGAAGGAGTTCTAAATCGTTCAAATGGTATCAGGTTTGGTTTATTAGATGCACCTTCGATTAAAAACTTGCGGTCAGGTCAATTTTTTTTCGAAAAAATTTCAAACAAAGGATAAACGTCGCCAGCGGGAGTCATTAATCCAAGCTCACCGACTGTTCGTAACAAAGTCACCGACGCAACGGAAGAATGGGACAAACTTTGAAAAATCGCTGATAACCAACCTTTTGCAAAGTCTTCTTTTTGTCTAACATCAATTTGTTTGGCTATGGGAATCAGAACGTCGCCAGAAGAGGAAGCGTATGGATTGGCGCGGGCACGCAGTGATATGAAGTTGATGTGTACAGGTTTTTGGTACAAAAATTCTGCGCTTTCTACTTGGTATTGTAAGGTTTCGGCATTTTCTAAAATAGAAATAGAATCAAATGCGTGGACTTGTGGATGGTACGAAAAGGTCACAAAATCGGCTTCTTTGGCCTCAAATCGGTTTCGATTCAGCTCGGTAAAATTAAAATTAGTACCCACTCCCCACTGAGCCGTTGGGAAACTTGATTTTAAGTTTGGAATCAGTTCAATAAGGGTTTGGGAAGTAGTGACACGGCCACGGGAAAATAACATGACACGCTTGACATTCAATCTGTGGTATTGGCACAGTCCAATAAACTCGTCCAATTGATCCGATTCTTCGTCGGAGACCGTAAGCGCTACTTCCAACGGAAGCTCCAATTGGTACGCATTTTCACAGTAGGTCGAGAAATCAGTCATCCAACCTTCCGCCGCTACATCGAGGTCAATTCGATAATGGCTCAAAGCCAATGTTTTCAGTTTCTTAACAACCTCAGGAGCCAAGTCATTGGTTTCGATAGAAGCCGCAATCCCCCATTCAAACGTCGATGACGGTGCAACCGTTGGGTTTATGGGAACACTGCATGGTCTATTACCTTGAACAACAGGCGGTTGTAAGCGAACTCGTTGCCAAACCGAATCCCCTTTATGCAATTGCACGGGATACGGCTTTGATAGTGGCGTACAAAATGTTTTATACGACGCATCTCCCCAATTGCGCTGGTCTTCCGTTTCAAAGGTATCTCCCTCCACATCCATTTGATACTTAGTACCGCCCGCCATTTCCCATTTCATGGAACGAATCATTAGAAAAGGGTCGTCGGGAGCAATGTACTTAGGAAAATGCGAGGTAGATTCGGTACCATTCTCGTGGACAATAGTCACTGGCTGCCCCGCCACCCCTTCGATAGGATGGAGAATACAAAAACCCGCTCGATTTCGACGAATGTCTTGCAGGGCAGTTCCTGCTATTTCCGCCGTGATGGCTCCCGCAGCCGTTCCCTCCAGCTCAACTTTCCATTCGAAAACAGGCACTTGATTTTCTGTGACATTGATGCAGGTATATGAAATCTTGAAGCTACGTTCATCTGTTTCAACGTGTTCGTCGGAAATTATTTTGTCAAACGTTCCCCAATTGTGGTCTCGCAGCGCGAAGTAAATCATTCGCACCACTTCCACTCCTTGGTATTTGATTTTCCGAAGGCTCCCACCATCATACAGTAGCTCATAGTCCCCTGCTCGAAGTTTCATATTTTTTGTTTTATATTACCATTATAATTTCAAAAATCGCCATTTTAACATCAAAATAGCCTATAATTTTATCAAGAACTTACTGCACTCCTAGAACAACTTTTGGGGGTTATTGGCACTTCCCGCCCTCATAATTGTACTTTTCCAATTTACAATTTGGGCGATATTTGTATTATTCCGACCTTTGCAGTACATTCATCAAACAGCAATACCATGATCGCAATTAATTTTGAATACATTAAAGCCTATTTTGAGCTTGCTCAATCTAAGAACTTATTCAAACGATTTTTAACTTGGTTCTTGCGCCACCAATCGGCCTTTGAAACCATCGCCAGAACAGGGCAACCTTTTGGAGGAAATGTCTTTAAATAACCCATAAAAAAGCAAAACACCGCGCACAAACTAAAAACCAACCATTCGTTAGCATTTACTCTTTTTCGCGCGGTGTTGCTTTTATTTTAGTCGATTGTTAGTGTTTTTCCTCCCAAATTTGGCAAAGGTTGACGATTACCTCGACGGCTTTTTGCATGTCTTGGACCGAAACCCATTCCAATTTTGAGTGAAAAGCGTGCCCACCCGTGAAGATATTGGGACAAGGCAAGCCCATGAAGGAAAGTCGAGAGCCATCGGTTCCGCCTCGGATGCTTCTTTTTAACGGAGTCAGCCCTGAGCGGTGGATTGCCTCCCAAACGTATTCCGAAACCTGCGGGTGGTTATCGAGGACCTCTTTCATGTTTCGGTACTGCTCTATTACCTCAAAATCAGCCCGCGAATTGGGGTAACTGAGCAGCACTTTATCTAAAATCGCTTTTAAATAGGCTTCTTTTTCATGGAGTCCCTGAACGGTAAAGTCTCGGATAATAAACCCAACGGTCACTTTTTCTTGAATTCCTTCGATGTTTGTGGGGTGAATAAACCCTTCTTTTTCCTCGGTGGTTTCGGGCGAAAGGCTATCTTTTGGTAAGGCCGCAATGACATCGGCCGCTATTTTAAGGGCATTTTCGAGTTTTCCTTTGGCAAAACCTGGGTGAGCACTGATGCCATAAATAGTGATTTTTACGGCGTCGGCGCTAAAGGTTTCGTCTTCAAACGACCCGAGACTTTCGCCGTCGATGGTGTACCCAAAATCGGCGCCGAGTTTGACCAAATCCACTTTGTTGGTTCCTCGACCAATCTCTTCGTCGGGTGTAAAGAGGATTTTAATCGTACCGTGCTTAATTTCAGGATGTTCCAACAAATAATGTACAGCATCCATAATTTCGGAAACACCTGCTTTGTTATCAGCTCCCAATAAAGTGGTGCCGCTGGCAGTTACAATATCATTGCCAATCTGCGCCTCTAAATCAGGGTGTTCTGAACGACGAATGACCTGAGTGGGGTCATCGGGCAACACAATATCAGAGCCATCCCACGCTGGATGTACCAAAGGCTTTACACCTGCCCCAGAGCAATCAGGCGAGGTATCTACGTGCGAACAAAAGCAAATGACGGGCACATTTAGTTTATCGGTATTGGCATGAAGAGTTGCATAGACGTAGCCGTGTTCGTCGAGATGGGCATCTACGACTCCCATTTCAAAAAGTTCGTTGACCAAAATTCGACTGAGGTTTTTTTGTTTTTCGGTCGAAGGTTGCGACGAAGAATTAGGGTCGGATTGCGTATCTATTTGGACGTATCGTAAAAATCGTTCAAGCACTGTTGATGACATAGTAGTTGAGGGTGGTTGAGGGTGTAAAACAAAACCGTTTAGCCCAGATGACTAAACGGTTGCGAATTTATATAGACTTTTGGGTTTAACCCATAAAATAAAGCATCGGAGAGACGAAACCTTGGTTGAAATTACTTTTCAGTCGCGGGTTTTAAGTCGTCAACTGTAACAGTGCCTCCAGCGTGGGTAAATTTCAGCTTTTTACCTAAGCCATCTTGTGATTGCTGAACTCCAAACAATGACAACCCTTCGGTGCTGTAACGGGTGATATTCCCTTTATCTTCAATTTCTAGGATGTTTTGCGGGGCAAAATAAGCATATTTTGTTCCGTTTTGGCTTCCACTAAAAGTAGCTGGCAAGGTTTTAATCGGAGCTGCCGAAGTCGTTGGCACGGTCGCGGTTTCTTCGGGTTCGGTAGGGTGAGACTCTCTCAAAAATGACGCTAATTCAGCGCACAATGCTGATACTTTGGCTTTTAGGCCATCATTAAACATATCACCGATCATCACCATTCCCGACTGCCACTGTCCCATTCCTCCCAATTCGGCGATGTTGAATTGCACCTGATAGCCACTGCTCATTTGAAGTCCTTCCAACAACGTACGTACCGACGCTTCAGTGATTTGATATTTGGCTGCGATAGCTTGAATTTTTGACATGATAGTATCTGATTCTGGTTAGCAAATAACACTATACGTGCTATTAAACAAATCAGTAAAAAAGTATACCAACCGAATTAAAGCTGTTTCAACAACTCCCAATCCCCCACCGCTTTTAGGTAAAGATAGTTTAGTAAAATACCGTTAACGTTGTTGATTAGGCGATGACCTTCTACAAACGGCAGCACACAGGTCACAATCCGCTCGTGTTCAGACGCTTCACCCATAAATCGCTCGTCGTACGACATTATTTTATCTTTGGGGAGTTCCAACTCACAATAGAAGTAATACATCGCTTCATCACTCGTTCCCGTTGACGGAAAAACAGGCGCATCCATCAACTTAACTAACTGATTTTGTGTCACTTCAATCCCCGTCTCTTCCCATACTTCTTTGGCAGCTACTTTGTACGCGTCCGATTCACTGTCGAGCATTCCTGCGGGGTGTTCGTAAGTGAGGGAACCATCACAAATACGGCGTTGACGTACTAAAAGCAAGTATTTTTCTTTGGTTTGTTCATCAATCAAACACAACAACACACACAGCACTTCCCCTTTTAAAAAACAAATAGGAGGAATTTTATCGCCTTCAGGCGTAGTGGCATCGAGCATGAGGAGTGAAAACAATGCCTCACCTTTGTGGTTATGACGGGTAAATTTTTCATCAATTTGATGAATATTGAGGCCATTTTGCAACAATCGACCTTTCCAAAGTTTAAATTTGTGGGAGTCAAATACGTTTTCTTTCATCTGATAGCAAATTTGACCACAAAGAACGGTATTATCACTCATTCTCTCATCCTACTATTTGGTCATTTTACATGGAACTCTCTATCTCGACCCCCGCTATCTTGTTTTCAACCGTTTCGTTGATGATGATTGCTTTTACCAATCGGTATTTGGCCATTGCCAGTTTAATCCGTGAACTTCACGATAAATTCCGCCAAAATCCTGACACAAATTACGTGGACCAAATCAAGCACCTCCACCGTCGAGTGCATATTATTCGCAACATCCAGTTTATCATCGTCACGAGTTTGCTGTTAAGTGCCATTTCGATGCTGGCGATTTATTTACATTATCAAACCTTCGCTCAAGCCTTGTTTTTTGTGGCTCTTTTGATGCAGATTGTTGCCCTTATGCTTTCCATTTGGGAAATCACGATTTCGATTCACGCCCTTAAAATTGAATTGAGTGACATGGAAGCCCAACTCGGCAAACGGTTCGATTTATTTGGTCGCTCGCGAGCTAAAGAATAATTTTTGGCCCAACGATTTTGTCGCCCGATGATTTTTTATCACCCCGACTTCTTTGTCACCCCGACGAAGGAGGGGTCTAACTCAATACCTGACTAATGATGGCATTAGAAGCAGTTCAACAACTCGCAAGAGTGAAAAGCTTGCGTTATCAAATTTTTTGTACTTCGAAAACCTTTAAAAAGGTCCCTTAGTGTCCAATAAATAAACCCGAAAACTAACTAAAATACAAAGGTTTATTTTTTTAATCAAAATTTTTAGCATAATAGACGGCTAATATCTAGTTTTATCACGCAGTTTTTTTTAAAAAAACTGCAATAGCCTAACTAAAAGCGAACTATCTACTCTTCTTGACACATGCGGTTTTTATTACTACCCATACTTGTACTGGGGTTTTTGGGGCTACCCAAGGGTTTCTGTCAATACCTAATTAAGGGTAAGGTGACCGATGCCTCCACCAATGACCCCGTTCCTTTTGCGACGGTAAGCTTAAAAGGAACTCCCCTAGGGACAGTGACTGATTTTGAAGGGAATTTCACGCTCACTATTAAAAATCTTGCTGATAGTCTGGGAGTCTCGTATTTGGGCTACAAAACCAAGTGGAAAGCCGTTAACAAAACTCAAACGACTCAGACGATTGATTTTCAAATTGAGCCTACCGCTAATGTATTGGCCGAAATCATAGTACGGGCAGGCGAAAACCCTGCTTGGCCCATTATTCGAAAAGTAGTGACAAATAAAGAAAAAAATGACCGAAAAAAGCTCTCTGCTTACGAATACGAAAGTTACAATCGGATAGAGTTGAGCATGGATAAAATTTCGGAAAAAATGCAGCAACGGAAATTGATGAAGCAGCTAAGAGAAGCTGTGAATGAGCTGCAAAAAACTACTGGCGACGACGGTAAACCCATTCTTCCTGTATTTGTATCAGAAACAATTTCAAAGTTTTACTTCAAAGATAATCCGCGAAAGACAAAAGAAACGGTGCTAAACTCCCGCGTCAAAGGTATTGGAATTGCCGATGAAAGTGTCTTGAATGAATTACTTGGAGTATCATTTCAAGATTTTAACTTTTACCAAAACTGGGTTCGATTGGTGGGGAAAGATTTTCATTCGCCCATCGCCGATGGCTGGAGAAGCACCTATGACTATTTTTTGGCAGATACAACGCTCGTTGGGTTAGCTACTTGCTATGGGATTGAGTTTGAACCAAAAAACAAATTGGATTTGGCCTTTACTGGCAAAATGTGGATTGATACGGTCTCTTTTGCCATTGCCCAAATTGATGTCTTTGTGGGTAAAGAAGCAAACTTAAACTACATTGATAAAATAAAGATTAATCAAGAGTTTGAGCAAATTGATAGCACTACTGCATGGTTGCCCTCCGCCACTCGATTATTGGTGGATATCAGCGAATTGACCCGTAACACCAGTGGTTTACTCGCTAAAATATACACGCGCAATCAAAATTTTGTAGTTAATAAAGCACATGAAAATGAGTTTTATGACAAAGCATTTGTACAACCAGAACGGGTTACCAATCCCAACGAATCATTTTGGCAATCTAAGCGCCCAGAGCCTCTCAAAACAAACGAGATAAAAGCGTTTGAGCTCATTGATAGTATTAAAAATGTCCCTATTGTAAAAACCTACACCGCGCTGTCGAGGATGGTAATGAGTGCCTATATTCCTGTGTCTAAACACATTGAATTTGGTCCTTTTCCCAATAGCATTGCTGTAAATAGTATAGAAGGAGTACGAATCCAAGTAGGGTTTCGGACAAGAGAGACATTGAGTAAACGTTTTTTTATAAAAGGATACGTAGCCGATGGTACACTTGATGAGCGTTGGAAATATGGACTAGACCTTCAATATACCCTTTCCCGTAAGCCGTGGATTCAAGCAGGGATTCATTCTGGTTATGACGTAGAACGTTTAGGGATAAATCCGTCTCAACTAGGAACAAGTGTATTGAGTAACCAAGTGTTTGCTGCGTTATCTCGTTTTGGAAGCTATCACCGAGGATTCCTGCAAAATGACCAGTCGGTAAACTTGGCCCATGAGATTCTCCCAGGACTTACCCATTCGATTGGATACAGCCACCGAACCTTTACTCCCTTATTTGCTTTTCGGTATCGTACCCAACCAAAGTTAGGCGACGATTCGCCCCAAAGTAGGGATTACGAAGTGGACGAATTTCGGTACGAAATAAGGTTTGCAAAAGGGGAAGTCTTGCTCCGAAATAATAACCGACGCCCCCTCAAGCTTCGGAAAGCGCGAGAATGGCCCGTACTTACCTTTCGATATGTTGGTGGCGTAGGAGGGTCGCCTACGCGCCAGTTTAACTACCATCGTTTTAATTTACAGGTGGATAAATCGTTTCGCTTGGGCGTTTTGGGACGTATGAATACCGAAACTCAAGTAGGCTTTTCTCCCTCTACAATACCATATCCACTATTATTTAATCATCAAGGCAACCCATCGCCTATTTTCATTAGTAATGCTTACAACAGCATGAATTTTTTTGAATTTACGAGCGACCGATTTATCTCACTGGGAGCTTTTCATGATTTTGAAGGTTTTTTAACCAACCGAATTCCATTGTTTAGACGATTAAAATGGCGTTCACACGTATTTGGCAAGGTGCTCTGGGGCGATACTCAAAATGCCAACGAAAGATTGATTCCAAGAACTACTCCCGACGGAACGGTGATTTTACCCATTAACCGTTTGGATGATAAAGTACCTTATATTGAGGCGGGTTATGGCTTTGATAATATTTTCAAATTTTTAAGAGTTGATGCGATTCATCGACTAACCTACCGAGAGAAACCAAATGCTCAGAAATTTTCAATAAAGTTCTCTTTTGCGTTTAAGTTGTAAAATTGAGTAATGGAAACGTAAAGGTCAAAAATACTAAAGTTTACACTCGATAGTGCGCCTCCGATTCACGGAGTACTGGCCGTGTTTCAAGAACTCACACGAATGGGAGGCTTGCGCTATCGAATATTTTTTTCGACTACCGTGCAACCAAGCTGTGCTTTTTGGCATCTTATAAGAAAAGCCATTTTAACACTAAAAAGCACACAACCATGAAACGCCTTTCCATTTTTGTTTTCGCCTTTTGCGTATCTCTTGTCAGTTTTGCACAAAAAGAAGTTTCAGCCAAGAGCATTTTTGAGGCTATTGACAAAAAACAACAAATCCAATACGACGGCGTCGTAGTTGTAGGAACACTGGATTTAACAGAGTTATCAAACAAAAAACGCAAGAACAACAAAGCGTCTTGGGACGAATACAAAAGTACGGTCGAAGTACCCGTTGTATTCAGAAATTGTACTTTCAAGGGAGACGTCATTGCGTATAAAAACCTCTCAAAAGACGGCAAGCGTAAAAGTATCGCTGGTTTCAACATCGAGATGGGCGAAATGAGCACCACTTATTCCACTGATTTTACTGAAAACGTGGTGTTTGAAAACTGTACTTTTGAAGGAGATTCTGAGTTTAAGTATTCCAATTTTGCGCGGGTTGCCAACTTTTCGGGCACGAAATTTAGCCAGCAAGCCAATTTCAAATACGCGCATTTTAAAGGTGAGGCGTCATTTTCGGGCAATCAGTTTAGCGAATATGCCAACTTTAAGTATGCGGATTTTGACGACCAAGTGTATTTCAAAAATGCTCGTTTCCGCGACTACGCCGACTTCAAATACGCTCATTTTCACGACGGCGTATCATTCAAAAGCGGCCGTTTCCAGCGCCATGCCGATTTCAAATACACGAACTTCTCGAATGACACAGACTTCCAAAGTACCGACTTTGAAGGCTCTACCGATTTTAAATATTCCAACGGCAAACGCTACGTAAGCCGTTAGGAGACGAACATAAAGCGACAAAAAAGGGAGGTTCGACGCATTCGTGTCGAACCTCCCTTTTTTGTTATGGCGTTAAGGCCTATTTTTGTAAAAATGACTCCCGATGAACATTTCTGAAATCCCTCCTTTCTTTTCGCTGCTGTCTTTTGAAATTCAAAATTTCAAAGGTATTAAAGAGGTATCCGTTAAAGGACTTCCTGAGAATACTCGGTGGATATTTTTAACTGGCGAAAATGGGTTTGGGAAAACATCTGTATTACAAGCAATTGCAGCTGGATTATATGGAAGTAAAGACCCTAATGGAAACCAGCTTATTCCAACTGGTGCTAAAATCAGTACTTCTATGCGAAATGTTTTTTTTATTTCTGATGGTGTTCATGATCACAGTAAGTCAACAATCAATCACTTTTCGATTAAAAGAGATAGAAAGTTCACTCCAAATGAAATATTCAATATAGGACTATCAAATAAAATGACATTAGGGCCGTTCACTATCCCTACGTATGGATCTTCCCGATTACAAATTTCAGCCCGAACTACCAAAGAAGATATTGAAAAACAAAGTTCTCCTACCTATAGTCTATTCAATACCGATGCTGTTTTACTAGATATTGAACAACTATTAAAAGATACTAAGGCCTACCGACCTGCTGATTTTGAGCAGATTGTAGCCATTTTCAAAGAGTTGCTTCCCAACTTAGCCAACATTGAAATCGACGCTTCCCAAAAAAACATTCAAGTCAAATACTACGAAAAAGACGATGAAGGAAATTTGGTCAATGAAGGGGTTACGTTCACGCAATTAGCCGCAGGGTATCGTAATATCATTGCCATGGTAGGAGACATGATTTATCGACTATCAACTGCGAGCGACGAGACTAAGCTTTCTGAATTGCAAGCAATGGTTATTATCGATGAAATAGAACTGCACTTGCATCCCAAGTACCAGAAACTATTTGTTCAAAAGCTCACCAAGCTTTTTCCAAAAATTCAGTTTATTGCTTCAACGCACAGTCCAATTCCGTTACTAGGCGCTCCTCCAGAAACCGTCATTCTGCACGTGACTCGCACCGAGGAGCGAGGCATAGAAGTCGAAAAACTAGACATTGATTTTAGCGTTCTTACCCCGAATGCCATTCTAACCTCCCCTATTTTTGGTTTTCAAGAATTGATCCCCGAAAGTAAACCTGACTCAACGATGGTAAGGAGTGAGCAAACCTACCAAGAGGTTCTTTTTAATGAACAGCTTGACAAACAAATTGACGAATATCTGACGGAAGAAAACAAACAAGAACTGCTCAATTTGCTTAAAAAATAATGAGAAAGGTAGATAAAGACTTTACTGATATACCCGTCAGCCTTTCTTTACACAATACAGAAGTGCGACTTTGGGCCATTAAGGAAAACAAAAAGCTTATCGACAGCGATGTTTATAGAGGTAAAATTAAAGATGCTAATGGAAAATTAGAGCGAGAAGAGGTGGTAGAAGCTTTAGAAAAAATTTATCATGGCAAATGTGCTTATTGTGAGCAACCTACCTATACGTATATTGAGCACTATCGGCCAAAAAACCGAGTCATTAAATCCCCAAATCATGGTGGGTATTTTTGGCTGTGTTATGAATGGTCAAACCTTTTACCAACCTGCCATGAGTGTAATAAAATTGGCGGTGGAAAAGCAGACCAATTTCCAATCCTAAATGAAGCTCAAAGAGCAACTTTTACCAACTGCTTTCCCGATAATCAACTTGATTTTACCAAACTATTGGCGAATCAATCCCCCTTAATTGATGAAGCGCCCTACCTTCTTCACCCTGAGATAGATAACCCGCGTGAATATTTGAGCTTTGAAATTGATGCAAAAAAACGCGGAATTGCACTAAAAGGGATTGATGAAGTCACAAAACGCGGCGAAGAAACCATCCGAATCTGCCATCTAAACCGAGTTGAGTTGCTTCTAAAACGGCAAGAAACGGTCATTAAACCAGTCATAGACACTATTCGACGAGCTTTTGGTCGTCTATCAAAAGGAACGATTACAAGTCACATGTTTATTGAAGAACTTACAGGAATTATTGACGACCTCGCGCTAGATTCACAAAACCCAACGCATTCATTTACGCTTTTAAGAGAAATAATCGCTGGTAATAAAAATGATTTTGTAGCATTGGTTGCTTCACAACTAGAAAATTCACAACAAGAAATAGTATTTGCATTTTTAAACAATCATTCATCAAACAACTAAAACCCATGAAAAAAGCGCTATTCTTTGTCGGGTGCTTGGTCGGTTTTTCGGCCTTTGCTCAAGACAATGCGGGGTATCAGCTGCCTCCCAAAAACCTAGCTGATTTGGTCACGGCCCCTCCTACTCCTTCCGTGAGTGTTGATAGCAAAGGTCAGTGGATGCTGGTGTCGGAGCGAAACACCTCCACAACCACCATCGCAGAACTTTCACAGCCCGAACTTCGATTGGCAGGTTTACGCATCAACCCCGCCACCAGCGGCCCTAGTCGCGCCGTGTTTATCAACAACCTCAAGCTTCGCCGCGTAGCTGCCAATGCCACCGACGTGCAGGTGACTGGTTTACCCACCAACCCACAATTGTCAAACGTACAGTGGTCGCCCGACGAAACCAAGGTATCTTTTACCAACACCACCGACTCTAAAATAGAGCTTTACGTTTTAGACATCAACAGTGCTGCCGCTCGCAAAGTAAGCGACGTTGCCCTCAACGCCGTTTTGGGCGTTCCTTATCAATGGTTGTCCGACAGTCAATCGTTTATCATTCGCGGGATTCCTGCCAGCCGTGGGGCTGCGCCCGAAATCAGCCGCGTTCCGACGGGGCCTACTATTCAGGAAAACCTTGGAACGAAAGCCCAAGCCGCTACTTTCCAAGATTTGCTCAAAAACCCTTCGGACGAAAAACAATTTGAGTATTACGCCACTTCACAAGCCATGAAGCTGGGACTCGATGGCAGCATCCAACCCATTGGGAACGTTGGGATAATCGCAACCTCTTCGCCTTCGCCAGATGGCAAATATGTTTTGTTAGAAACCATTCATCGTCCGTTTTCGTATTTGGTGACGGTCAATCGTTTTCCTTCAAAAGTTGATATTTACGAAACCACTGGGACGTTTGTAAAAACACAAATTGACATTCCTTTGCTCGAAAACGTTCCTTGGGGGCCTGATGCCTCACCTGCGGGTCAACGTGGACACAACTGGAGAAACGATGCTGCCGCAACACTGTACTGGGTAGAAGCCCGCGACGGTGGCGACCCTAAAAAGAAGGTGGCGATTCGTGATGTTGTATTGACGCTTGATGCTCCATTTACGGGCGAGCCTAAAGAAATTTATGCGGCGGCGTTCCGTTTTGGCGGCGTTACTTGGGGCAATGACCAAACGGCCCTTTTCTCAGAACGCTGGTATGCCACCCGTAAAACCATCACCAAATTGGTAAATCCAAGCAATCCTGCCAACCCTGTTGTGTTGTTCGACCGTTCGTCAGAAGACCGTTACAACAATCCTGGTTCACCCGAATTAAAGAAAAACCAGTTCGGAGAGTACGTACTTGACATTACCCCAACGGGCGACATTTACCTCACGGGCCAAGGTGCTTCGCCCGAAGGAGATCGTCCTTTCGTTGACTTATTTAACTTAGCTACCAAGCAAACCAAACGTCTTTGGCGTTCGGAAGCGCCTTATTTTGAGCGCCCTATCAGCATCTTGAACGCTGAAAAAGGGCTAATTCTAACCTCACGTGAATCACAAGAAGAACAACCTAACTATTTCATCCGTAACCTAAATCCTGCACCAAAAAAAGGCAAAAAGCCCGCCGAACCCGCGCTAACGCAAGTGACGTTTTTCCCGCATCCTTATCCGCAATGGAAAGGTATTCAGAAACAACAACTTCGCTACAAGCGTTCGGATGGCGTGGATTTGACCGCAACTTTGCTTTTGCCTCCAGGCTACAAAAAAGAAGACGGGCCATTGCCTACGTTTTTGTGGGCATACCCTGCCGAATTTAAAAGCGCCGCTGCCGCAGGGCAAGTGAGTGGTTCACCGTATCAGTTTAACCGCATTAGTTACTGGACGGGTGCCGCTTTTGCCACGATGGGCTATGCCGTACTTGAAAATGCGTCTATTCCAATCGTGGGTGAAGGCGACAAAGAACCAAACGATACCTACGTAGAACAACTCGTGGCCAGTGCCAAAGCCGCCATCGACGAAGGCGTACGCTTAGGAGTAGTTGACGCCAACCGCATCGGTGTAGGTGGCCACTCGTATGGCGCCTTTATGACCGCCAACTTGCTATCCCACAGCAATTTATTCAAAGCAGGCATCGCGCGTTCGGGTGCTTACAACCGTACGCTTACTCCGTTTGGTTTCCAAAACGAACAACGTACTTACTGGCAAGCCCCCGATGTTTACAACAAAATGTCGCCGTTTATGAACGCCGACAAAATGAAGACGCCGTTGTTGCTCATTCACGGAGAAGCTGACAACAACACGGGGACATTCCCAATTCAGTCGGAACGTTATTATAATGCACTGAAAGGAATGGGCGCTACTACAAAGCTGGTTTTCTTACCGTACGAAAGTCACGGATATACCGCCAAAGAATCGCTATTGCACATGCTATTTGAAATGGGCGGCTGGCTAGATAAGTATGTAAAAAATGCCTCTGCAATCAATACAAATACCAAAACGGGCAAAATGTCAGGAGAAAAATAGCCCAATACTAACACTTTATTGAAAACCTAACCCTAGTTCGCAAGGACTAGGGTTTTTCTTTGGTACATTTGACCTCGAAATCATAAACTCACATACTTTAATGAAAACGTTACTTACTTACACGCTTATTTTGGTTGGTTTACTACTTACCACCACTGAATTTGCCCTTGCGCAACGATGGGAGCAAATTGGGAAGAAAGGGGATTGGGAAAACACCCTTGATGTCGTTGCGATGAATGGTTATCTGTACAGCATCGAGAAAAATGGGACCCTTTTTAGAACCGATAAAAACGGGAATTATGAACAAATCGGGGCCAAGGGAGAATTTGACAATGCTAATTTCTTGGTTGCCATGGACGGTGAAATTTGGACGGTTGAAGACGGGGACTTGTATCGCACCAATCCACGCGCCAGTACGTGGCAACGGGTTGGAAAACAGGGCGATTGGAAAGAAACAGCGGGCATGGTTTCTCTCAACGGAAAATTGTACAGCATTGAAACCAATGGAACGCTTTACGAAACCAATAAAGATGGCACTTGGACGCAAATCGGGGCAAATGGAGAATTTGGCGAAGCCGAAATGTTGGAATCAATGGACAATCATTTGTGGACAGTCGAAAAAGGCACACTTTATAAAACCAACATGCGCTCGCTTAGATGGCAACAAGTGGGCACCGCTGGGGATTGGGAAAATACCGTTGCGATGGTGGCTGACGGAGGTTATTTGTGGAGTGTAGAAAAAGATGGAACGCTTTTCAGAACGGATAAAAACGGAGCATACCAACAAATTGGCGAAAAAGGTTTACTCAGTGAAGTAACGCTCATCGTTGCCATGGACGGAATGCTATATGTAGTAGAAAACGGAACGCTTTACCGTACGAGAGGCTAATTAAAGTAATTGACAACGGAAGCCTCAGCGAAAGTCGCTGGGGCTTTTTGTTTGGCAAGAACTATTGTTTTGAATAAATTTGCCTTAATAAACTTCGTAATTATGTCAATTATCGCTGAAAAATATATAAATCCCTTCACAGATTTTGGGTTTAAAAAACTTTTTGGCGAAGAGCCCAATAAAGACTTACTTCTCGATTTTTTAAATGAACTTTTAAAAGAGCAAGAGGGTAAAATTAAAAACCTTACTTATCTAAAAAATGAACACCTTGGCCTAGGTGAAAGTGACCGTAAAGCTATTTTCGACCTGTACTGTGAAAACGAAAGGGGCGAAAAGTTTATCGTAGAGCTTCAAAAATCAAAACAAAATTTCTTTAAAGATCGAACACTCTATTACGCCACTTTTCCCATCCGTGAGCAGGCAAAACAGTCGGATTGGAATTATGAACTTAAAGCCGTTTATACGATTGCCATTTTAGATTTTGTTTTTGATGAGGACAAATCCGATAAAAACAAGTATCGGTACGATGTCAAACTAACGGATATTCATAGTTGTAAAGTATTTTACAACAAACTCACATTCATCTATTTAGAAATGCCAAAATTTCAAAAAAGCCTAGATGAATTAGACACAAGATTTGAGAAATGGCTCTATGTGCTACGCAATCTCAATCGTTTAGAAAAAGTCCCTGAGAAATTACAAGAAAAAATTTTTGAGCGCCTTTTTGAAGTAGCAGAAATTGCAAAGTTTAGCCAAGAAGAGATTTTATCTTATGAAGATAGTTTAAAATACTATCGTGATCTTAAAAATTCCCTCGACTTGGCGAAAGAAGAAGGAAAGCTAGAAAAGGTTAGAGAGATTCTATACAAAGGACAGCAAGAAGGCTTACCAATTTCAATCCTTTCAAAATTAGTCGGACTGTCGGAAGAAGACGTTTTAACCATTATTAATGAATCAAAATAGCACATACATGACTGCACTAGAAATCGTTCAACAGTATTACACCCACTTTAATCAAAAAAACTGGCAAGGCATGTTAGACTTGCTCCATCCCCAAGTTCGGCACGAGCCTAATCAAGGAGAAGTCCGCATCGGAAATGAGAAATTTACTGAGTTTATGCAGAAAATGGACGATGCCTACGACGAAACTTTGACCGACATGGTCTTCTTTTCATCATCAGACGAAACCCGAATTGCGGCCGAATTTGTTGTAAATGGCACCTATAAACAAGCAGAGGAGGGTCTCCCACCCGCCCACGGCCAAAAATATGTGTTGCCCGCAGGTGCATTTTTAGAAGTAAAAGAGGGAAAAATCACGCGCGTTACTACCTACTATAATTTACCACTTTGGATTAAATTAGTGTCTTAACCACCAGGTCAGACGATAGTCAGACCGTAACCACATTCGGTTTGACTATCGTCTGACCAAAACCACCACACATTCGGTCTGACTATCGTCTGACCGTAACACTATCGTCTGACCAAAAGACAAAAATGCACACAACACTTTCTTTTGACACCAAACGCGGAGCTGAAATTGCTTCGGTATTTGAAGGACTAGGGAAATTACGAATCGCCGTTTTTCGCGATTTTCCCTACCTCTACGAAGGCACCCTCGAACACGAAAAAGAATACCTTCAAACGTACGTCAATTCAGAACGTTCGTTTTTATTTTCGGTATATGACGGCTCCGAAATGGTAGGTGCGACCACCTGCATTCCATTGGCCGACGAAACTCCCGAAGTACGCCTTCCTTTTGAGGAAGCAGGATTTGACATTCATTCCATTTTTTATTTTGGGGAAAGTATTTTGCTTCCTGCTTACCGTGGAATAGGACTAGGCCACCGTTTTTTTGATGAACGTGAAGCCCACGCGCGCAGTTTTGGTACATTTACCACTACTTGCTTCTGCGCCGTTGTTCGCGAAAACCACCCCGCCCAGCCCCAAGATTACCGCCCAAACGACGCTTTTTGGACAAAACGAGGCTACGAAAAAGAACCCTCGTTACAAAGCTCCTTTGAATGGCTCGACCTTGGGGATACACAGCCCACCGTAAAGCCGATGGTGTACTGGATACATACTTTATAATTTGACTCTTCGCCCTACGAGACCGAAATCCTCCTAGGGCATTTTTTTAGCATTGAATGAAACTGACTCTCGCCACAGCACAATACCCCATCACCGAGCACCAACAGTGGTCTGACTGGCAACATCATACCGAGACTTGGGTACAACACGCCTCTCAAAAGAACGCTCAACTCCTCTTATTTCCTGAATACGGTTCGATGGAATTAGTGAGCATTTTTTCTCACGACATTCGCCAGGACATTCGGCGGCAGGTGGTAGAACTGAGTGCCTTGCAAGGAGATTTTTGTCAAGTATACGCCGACTTAGCCCGCAAATACCAAGTGACTATTGTTGCTCCTAGCCTTCCCGTGGTCGAAAATGGAAAATCGCACAATCGGGCGTTTGTATTTTCCCCAAAGGGTCTAGTGGGGTATCAGGATAAATTTTTCATGACGCGTTTTGAGGCCGAAGAATGGGGTATCCAAACAGCTCCTAAGGTGCTTACCCTTTTTGAAGCCGACTGGGGAAGTTTTGGCATTCAAATCTGCTACGACGTCGAATTTGCCATTGGTTCACACTTGCTTTGCACAGCTGGAGCCTCCCTTATTTTAGCCCCCAGTTGCACCGAAACCATCCGCGGTGCTACGCGAGTACACGTAGGCGCGCGAGCGCGGGCTTTAGAAAACCAAGCGTTTGTAGCCGTTTCTCAGACCATAGGTGCTGCCGAATGGTCGCCAGCGGTAGACATCAATTATGGCTTCGCCGCCCTGTATTGTACTCCCGATAAAAATATGCCCGAGGAAGGAATTGTGGCCCAACAAGTTCCCCAACAAGCAGGTTGGTTAGTCGAAACAATTGATTTTGAACTGATTAATGCCGTACGCGCCGACGGGCAAGTTTTCAATTATAAAGACCACCAGCGGCTTCAAACTCAATTTGCTCAAGAATCCATTGAGGTAATCAAACGACAATTGTAATCACGCAGGGAATCTATTTATTGTTTGATTTTTTTACCCGCAGAAAGCCGCAGATTTATCAATCGCAGAGTTTCGCTAAAAAGGCTTCAAGTAGTCTACCATCTGCGTTTATCTGCGTCAATAAATCGGCGCAATCGGTGGGTAAAATTTAATAATTTACCTAACAATGCACTAACTCTTCATGGCATTTGATTGATCTGAAATAGTTATTTGTGAAATTTAATTTATAAATAAACAAACGTTCATTTATATTTGTAGTCATTATGAGAACTCGTGACGAAAATAAAGAACAAATTGTTCGCCAAAAGGCGATTGAATTGGTGGTGCAAGATGGTTTAGAAGGCTTTAGTATGCAAAAACTCGCAAAAGCCGCAGGTGTTTCTCCCGCTACGTTGTACATTTATTATAAAGATAAAGAGGACCTGATTACCCGCATAGGCTCTGAAATTGGGCAACGATTTAGTCTGGAAGTATTGAAAGATTTCGACCCGAATTCATCTTTTGCCGACGGTATGAGAATTCAATGGCGAAATCGCGCTCACTATAGCTTTGAAAACGCACTAGAAGTGGCATTTTATGAGCAAGTCAGAAGCTCTTCTTTTCGCGAAAAAGTAGCCAATAGTTTTGTAGATAATTTTAAAGTAGCCATGGAGGTTTTTGTCCACCATGCCATCGAACGCGGAGAACTGAGTCCCATGCCACTTGAAGTTTTTTGGTCGATTGCCTACGCTCCGCTTTACAATTTAATTCGTTTCCACAACGAAGGGCGCAGTATAGGAGGGCATACTTTTTCGATCACTGACACAGTACTCGACCAAACCCTCGAATTAGTTTTAAAAGCACTTAAGCCATAGTCTATCAACCCCTATTAAGCCATGTTAACAATTGCCAATCAACGACTTATTAATCAAAAAATTTTCAACCGAGAATTTCCAATACCAGAAGACGCGGTGCATCATCTGGGCGCAGTTCAAGCACAAGATTACTCAATGGCTAAATGGGCAGTGGGCGTGCGTACCAAAAATGCAACCGACGCTTTGGTGGAGCAAGCACTAGAAGAAGGTCGTATTTTACGCACCCATATCTTACGTCCAACTTGGCATTTAGTTTCTCCTAAAGACATTCGATGGATGCTCGCCCTTAGTGCTCCACACATTCATCCTTTGAATGCGCATTACTGCCGAAAATTAGAATTAACGGATCAGTTACTCCAAAAAATAGATGAATTGATTACCAGAATTTTGGAAGGAGAGAAGCATTTAACAAAAGCAGAAATAATGGACGAATTGACTAAAAATGGTATCAATACGTCCGATTCGAGAGGTACGCATATCTTGATACATGCCGAGTTGAATGGTGTCATTTGTAACGGCAAGCGACAAGGTAATCAAATCACGTATGCCCTTCTCGATGAACGCGCCCTTCCTACTCCCACGTATTCGCGCGAAGAATCGCTAGGGTTATTGGCACGACGCTATTTTCAAAGTCATGGACCTGCTACTTTACAAGATTTTATCTGGTGGTCGGGATTAAAAACAAGTGATGCAAGAATGGCGCTGGAATCGGTTAAAAAGGAACTCAATCAACTTACTGTCAATGATATAACGTACTGGTGTCCCGATACCTCTACCCAACCCATGCCTCCTTGTACTTTTTTATTACCTGCTTTCGATGAATTTATGGTAAGTTATAAAGATAGAAAAGCTTCCCTCGATTCGAATAATAACGCCTCAGCTATTACCGCCAATGGCATTTTTAAACCGATTATTGTGGTTAATGGCAAAGTAGAAGGCCTTTGGAATCGAACAATTAAAAAAGACAAAGTTGCCATCGAAACTCATTTCTTTCAACCTCATTTTGAAGCACCTCAGCTCGAAGAGGCCCTTCAAACGTATGCTACTTTTTTAGAAAAAGAGATAGCTAACTAACCTAAACAACATTTTTCATTTCCCATTCTATTCTCATGCAACCACTTCAAAAAACAACGTTTACCACCTACCAAAAGACAGTTATTGCCCTTTTAGCGTTAACCCAATTTACGGTAGTTTTAGACTTTATGGTCATGTCTCCTTTGGGGGATTTATTGATGAAGTCGATGAAAATTACTCCTACTCAATTTGGTTTTGTCGTTTCAAGTTATGCCTTTAGTGCTGGTATTTCTGGATTATTAACGGCTGGTTTTGCCGATAAATTTGACCGAAAAAATCTGTTATTATTTTTCTACACGGGTTTCATTTTAGGCACACTTTTCTGTGGTTTAGCTCCTACGTACGAAACCATCATTGCGGCACGTATCATCACTGGATTATTTGGCGGTGTCATTGGCTCAATAAGCATGGCCATCATCACCGATTTATTTACCTTAGAACAACGCGGCCGAGTGATGGGATTTGTACAAATGGGTTTTGGAACAAGTCAGGTGCTAGGAATTCCAATTAGTTTATACTTAGCCAATAGCTGGGGTTGGCAAGCACCGTTTCTAATGGTAGTGGGGCTAAGCCTGCTTTTAGCATTGGTTATTTTTAGAGTCCTTCAGCCAATCACTCAACATTTGCTTATGCAATCTGATCGAAATGCCATTTCTCATTTATGGCATACTGTCGCTAAGCGTGAGTATAGAATTGGTTTTATGGCTACTTCTTTATTGGCCATTGGTGGCTATATGATGATGCCCTTTGGAAGTGTATACGCCATCAACAATTTAAAAGTTAGCACTCAACAATTACCCATTATTTTTATGGTTTCTGGAATTAGCACCTTGATTACGATGCCATTTATCGGCCGTTTAAGCGACCGAATGAATAAATTCAAGTTGTTTACCATTGCCTCCGTTTGGATGGTTATCATGGTACTTATTTATACCCGTTTGCCCGTTATTCCTTTGTGGTTAATCATCATTTTTAATGTGTCAATGATGACTGGAATTATGAGTAGAATGGTGCCTGCCACTACAATGACCTCGGCGATTCCTGTACCGCAAGATCGTGGTGCTTTTATGAGCGTTAACTCTTCTTTGCAACAAATTGCAGGCGGAGTAGCTTCTTTTTTAGCGGGTTTAATTGTGGTACAGCCCACCAATTTCAGTCCACTAGAACATTATGATACATTGGGCATGGTTACCTCAAGTATTACAGTTTTATGTATCTTTATGATGTATCGAGTCAAAAAATTATTAGAAAATCGGGCATAAAAAAGGCGCCAATTTTTCGAAATTGGCGCCTTTTTTAATAAATATTTAATACTAATTATTCATCGTCTCCTGCGTCGTCTTTCTTAGTACGAGGACCTTCAGACACTAATTTCGCAAAATATCCTTCACCGATTCCATCCAATTCCACTTTCTTAATCGTGAAGTTATACTCTGTTGTTCTGTACGCCAAACCAAGTTTAATAAAGATACCCTTCAACAACAAAGAGAACCCACGGCCGATTTTTACGAGTTCAAATGCCGTTGGATCACTTTCGTCAGAAGGAATAAGGTAAAGGCCAACAAAACCTTTTTTGTTTTGGTCTACACCTACTTTAAAACGAGCTGTCAAAGTTGATTGTACTCCTAAAAAATCAAGTGTCGCTAACGGCAAGCTCAATTTCCCATTTGAAGTAATGTGGGCTTCAGGAATGTACACTTCTTCTTTAACGGCCTTTACTTTTTCTACCACATTATCTTCTTGTGTGAAGAATTTGATTTCTTTCTTTTTCATTATTCTCTAGTTTTAAATGAAGGTTGAAACTTGTTTGAGTACAAAGGTAAATAAATAACTTTTCAAAGCAAGTTCCCCTATTTTTGAAGCAAATTTTAATTAATCGAATGAAGCATACAAGATTGATAAAAATTGCTCCCTTGATGCTTCCAAAACAACCTCCATATTAGGTTCTTTTTTAAGAATATTGGTATGGTCAACGACCGTTTGGCCGCGGGTCAATCCTTCTCCCAAAACCACTTCAACGTAGAGATTTTTACTCACTGTTGCAACGTCTCTATTCAAAGCTACTGCCACTGTTATTGGATCTGGTAAATCAAACCCAACTTCGCCAGTTGTTTCGGAAGTAAATCTTGCTTTTGCGCCTTGAATATCAACTACAAAATCGGCCAAAGGTTTTTGAATATCTCGAAGTTCTTGCGTCGCTTTTTTATCAAACGCTGCATACTTAATTGAAATATCCCAACCCACCATTGTCATTTTCATTCCCGATTGAAAAACCATTTGTGCAGCTTCTGGGTCTACCCAAATATTATATTCAGAAACAGGCGTAATATTTCCAACCCCAAAACCTACCCCTCCCATGATAACACATGATTTAATTTTCGAGGCAATATCGGGAGCTTTGGCCAATGCTAATGCCATGTTGGTCAATGGACCTAACGTTATGATTTCTATTTCATTAGGAAATTTATTTACAGTTTCAATAATAACATCTACGGCGTGCCCATCCAACGGCTTTCGCCCTTTTAAATCCAATCCAATATCTCCCATACCATCGTCTCCATGTACAAATTGCGCAGTAAATAAAGGGCGAATCAACGGCTTTTCAGCCCCCAAATAAACCTTGGTTTTGTACCCACATAAATCTACCATGTAAAGAGCATTTTGGAGTGCTTTATCAGCTGGAACATTTCCTGCAACGACCGTTATGGCTTCCACCTTTACTTCAGGTGATTTCATTGCCATCAACAAGGCTACCGCATCGTCCGAACCTGTATCAGTATCAATTAATAGATGTCTCATATATTTCAATTATCCTTGTAATTCACTTTCTCCTACTTGTTGGCGCCACATTGCATAATACAATCCTTTTTGCACCAATAAATTATCGTGATTGCCCGCTTCCACGATTTTGCCTTTTTCCAAGACAAAGATGCGGTCCGCGTGCATTATCGTACTCAAACGGTGTGCTATTAGAACGGTAATATGTTGTTGATTATTCGATAAATCACGAATTGTTTGAGTAATTTCCTCTTCAGTGAGCGAATCTAAGGCCGACGTCGCTTCATCAAAAATCAACAAATTCGGATTCCGTAGCAATGCTCTAGCGATTGATAAACGTTGTTTTTCACCCCCAGAAACCTTCATTCCTCCTTCACCGATAACGGTGTCCAAGCCATTATCTGCTCGGTTTAAAAGCGAGTAAGCTGCCGCTTTTTGTAATACATCCAAGCACTCTGCATCCGTAGCTGATGGCTTGACAAATTGCAAATTCTCTCGAATTGTCCCCGAAAATAATTGGGCATCCTGCGCGACAAAACCAATCTGTTCGCGTAATTCGTCTTTATCAATTTCTCGGCTATTGATACCATTGTAGACGATTTCTCCCTCTTCTGGGTCATAAAGGCCAACTAGTAGTTTTATGAGTGTAGTTTTACCACTTCCTGACGGTCCTGCAAACGCAATTGTTTCACCTTTTGTTACTCCAAAATTCACATGTCTAAGTGCCGCTCGAGCAGCAGTTAAGTGTTTGAAGGAAACATTGTTAAAATCAATGTTTTCAATTTTCGTTAAAGTAGCTGGTTTAGCAGGTTTAGCCTCAATAGGGCGGCTTAAAATATCTCTGAAATTATTGAGTGATACTTCCGCTTCTCGATACAATTGAATGACATTTCCTAATTCTTGCAGTGGTCCAAAAATAAAAAATGAGTACAAAAGCAATGAGAAATACTGCCCAATGGTGAGAACTTCTTTAAAAATAAGCCACAACATCAATGCCACTATACAGCTTCGAAGAAAGTTGATTGTTGTACCTTGAACAAATCCTAAGGTTCTCACAAACTTCACTTTACGAAGTTCTAATGCCAAAATCTTTTCAGTATTTCCATTTAATCGTTTAATCTCCTGATCAGTTAAGCCCAAACTTTTGACCAATTCAATATTTCGTAATGATTCCGTCGTACTTCCTGCCAAAGCGGTCGTTTCGGCTACAATTTTTGTTTGAATTTTTTTAATTCGTTTACTCAAAACGGAGCTTAACCACGCAATTATTGGAATGGTTAAAAAGTAAACAGGAGCAATGGGCCAATAAACGCTTAAAGCGTAGAAAATCACAAATGTGATACCAATTAGGGATTGAAAAACGACATTTACCACGGAGGTAATCATACGTTCTGTGTCGGTTTTTACCTTTTGCAGTACTCCCAGTGTTTGGCCACTTCTTTGGTCTTCAAATACTTGGTACGGTAGCGCCAACGAGTGCTTGATACCATCCGTATAAATTTGGGTACCAACACGTTGGGTAATCACACTAATAAAATAATCTTGGAAATTTTTAGCAATACGAGACACCATTGCAGCGCCGATTGCCATACCTACATATTTCAATATTCCCCAAATGTATTCGCTTTCGCTAAAATCCTTAAAGTGCGTGGCATAGCGATCTATAACCAAGCGATAAATATAAGGATCGAGCAGGGAAAAAATTTGGTTAACAGCAGCCAATGATAAGGCCACAAAAATAAGTTTCCAGTAAGGTCGGAGGTAGCGATAAAGTATATCCATGGGAGTGAAACACGAAGCTTGTCGATTATGTTCCTAATGAATTATACTTATAAAATGAACGAGTACTGTCGGTATTCAACCGTTTTTAGCCAAAACGAACCTATTTTTCAAAAAAATGACCACTAGATAATTTACAGCATTTTTTAATACCCAAAATTTACAAATACCAACTTGATCCGTTTTCATTGTAGAAAAAACAGCTTCTATTATGAAAATATCAGCAGTATTGAGCGTCTTTTTTCTCTCTATTTTAATAGCATGTTCTCCAACATCAGAAGGCCCTTCGCCTACTCAACCTACTTATATTAGTGCTTTATTGGGTAGATGGGAAGTAAGCACAGCGACCGTTTGGAAAAATCGAAAAACGGAAGGAGTCATTCCATTAGGTCGTTTTAAAGAAGGGTTGGCATACATTTTTTACAATGGTACCTACGATGGTTGTATTCAATCGGGCTCCGACTGGGATAATTCTGGACAATCGGGCACGTTGGGCCAATGGAATTGTAGCACCAATAAAGCTGGCAAATGGCAGATTGAGGTGGGTGGCAAAAATGGAGACTACCTCACCGCGGGTAGTTACATCATTTTGGATGCCCCTGGCGGTACAAAATTAATATATCAGTTTCTTGAACAAACTGACAAAACACTCCTCCTAGAGGAAGCACGAACCTTCAATAGCGACGGAGATGAAGTATTTACCTCTCTTAGACTCGTAAAAAAATAGCCTTAAAAAAAGAGAATTCACTTACGGAATCAGGTTAAACGCATTAAATTCATTACACTAGAGGAGCGACATTCTAGTAGAAAAATGCCCCCTTTTTTCTACTTAGACAGCCTCGCTGAAGCTACTTTTTTCGATGTATTTAAGTAGTATGATAAAAGTTTTCGTGTACGTTTAATCAAGGAGTTTATACTCACTCCTTGATTAAAATTCTATTGGCTCCCGAATATACATTAAAACGCCCGTCGCGCGTAAAACCGACGAGAGTCTGGCCAAAACGCTCGGCCGTTTCAATTGCCAAACTTGACGGTGCACCTACCGCCACAACAACGGGGATATTCATGGCCAATGCCTTGTGTAGCAATTCAAAACAAGCCCTTCCGCTCAATACCAATACGTGAGGACGAAAGGCTGAATCGGGGTTCAAAAAAGCTTTACCAGCAATTTTATCCACCGCATTATGACGCCCTACATCTTCGGCATAAAATTGCACGTTGCCTTCAGTATCAAACACGGCCGCCGCATGAATTCCTCCCGTTTGGTCAAAAAGGCGTTGAAACGTACTCAACTTTTCGGGGAGCGAAGTTATTACACTTGCCTTGATACTTACTTTCTCAAAATCAATAGCATCATACGAATACCCCAACGCATCCAGCGATGACTTTCCGCAAACTCCACAACTCGATGTAGCATAAAAATTCCGCTGGAGTTTCTGTAGATCAGGCCGAATGTGAGGCTTGAGCTTGACCGTCACGGTGTTGTCCAAGTGAGCCGTTACAGAATCTACATCGTCCGCTTTTAAAAGTCCTTCGGTAAACAAAAAACCAGCCGCCAGCGCTTCATCTTCTCCTGGCGTACGCATGGTAATTGACACAGGTTTTTCGACCCAACCGTTCACCACATCCCAGTATTCAATTCGGATTTCGACAGGTTCTTCTACAACGACAACGTCTTTGATGGATTCTGAACTTAAAACAGAAGAATTAACTTTTAAAACGGGGACTTTTTTAATATTCATGCAGGTCTGGGTTACAAAATCGTTTTCTTTCAAACGTATTTGAGTTTAAAACATTACCGAAAATACAGCAAAAATCATTCCGAATAGGTACCAAAACTAAGTAAATATGTACAAAAAAAGCCTCCACTTACGTGAAGGCTTTGAGGTATTTTATGTAAAAATTAGCGGCTTAAATAAAGATTACGCTCACCGTATACTTTTTGGAAGAAGTCATCTTCAAGACTATCAATGAAATAGATACCTTCGCCCGTTGATTTCATTTCAGGACCGAGTTCTTTATTTACGTTCGGGAATTTATTGAACGAGAATACAGGAATCTTGATTGCCCACCCTTTTTTAACGGGGTTAAACTGAATATCCGAAACTTTTTTATCGCCCAACATAAACTTCGTTGCGTAGTTTACGTAAGGTTCTTGGTAAGCTTTACAGATAAACGGTACTGTACGCGAAGCGCGTGGATTAGCTTCGATTACATACACTACACCATTTTTCACAGCAAACTGCATATTAATCAAGCCCTTTACTTTCATTGCTTTCGCTACTTTTAAAGTAATTTCCTCAATTTGGCGAATCTCATCTTCGGTAAGGTGGAACGGGGGCAACGTTGCATGTGAGTCTCCAGAGTGGATTCCCGCAGGCTCGATGTGTTCCATCACTCCAATAATGTATGCATCTTCACCATCACAAATCGCGTCTGATTCGGCCTCAATCGCATTTTCAAGGTAGTGATCAAGCAAGATATTATTATCTGGAATATCGTTCAAGATTTTAACAACGTGCTGTTCTAATTCCTGTTCGTTCAACACAATCTTCATGCTTTGTCCACCCAATACGTAGCTTGGACGAACGAGCAATGGGAAGCCAAGATTTTTACCAATTTCAACGGCAGCGTCGGACGTACGAACGGTGTCAAATTTTGGATAAGGAATGTTCAAATCACGCAATAGTGACGAGAAACGGCCACGATCCTCAGCTAAGTCGAGAGTGTCGAAGCTACTTCCAATGATTTTGATGCCGTACTGGTGTAATTTTTCAGCAATTTTCAAGGCAGTTTGTCCACCCAACTGCACGATAACTCCTTCAGGTTTTTCGTGCTGGATAATCGCGTGAACATGCTCCCAAAAAACAGGTTCAAAGTACAGTTTATCCGCAATATCAGGGTCAGTGGAAACCGTCTCAGGGTTACAGTTAATCATCACTGTTTCGTAGCCAGCTTCTTTGGCCGCCAACACCCCGTGAACACACGAGTAGTCAAACTCAATCCCTTGTCCGATACGGTTGGGTCCCGAACCAAGTACTACCACTTTCTTGCGATCCGACACTGTTGATTCGTTTTCAGGCACATCTTGTGATACGCTGAACGTTGAGTAATAGTAAGGGGTTTTAGCCTCAAACTCAGCCGCGCAGGTATCAACGCACTTAAACACGCGCTTGATGTTGTGCTCTTGACGGAATTTATAAATGCGGCTTTCTTTTACACCCAACAAGTGAGCGATTTGACGGTCAGCATACCCTTTTTGTTTGGCCGTCAATACCAAGCTCGCTGGAATATCTTCGAGGTCGTATTTCTGAATTTCTTTTTCAAGCTCAACGAGTTCCTCTACTTGGTGCAAAAACCAAGGGTCAATTTTGGTTAAGTTTTGAATCGTCTTAAACGAAAGACCAAGCTTGAAAGCGTCATAAATGTGGAACAAACGGTTCCAACTTGGATGCGCAAGGCTATCTTTGATTGCCTCAACGTCGGTCAATTCTTTCCCGTCAGCCCCTAAACCGTTACGACGAATTTCGAGCGACTGACACGCTTTTTGAAGGGCTTCTTGGAAGTTACGTCCGATACCCATCGCTTCTCCTACCGACTTCATTTGTAAGCCCAATGAGCGGTCAGCACCTGGGAATTTATCAAAGTTCCAACGTGGTACTTTTACGATAACGTAGTCGATAGTAGGCTCAAAGAACGCCGAAGTACTTCCTGTAATTGGGTTAATCAATTCGTCGAGGTTATAACCAATCGACATTTTGGCTGAAATCTTCGCAATCGGGTAACCTGTTGCTTTCGACGCCAACGCCGATGAACGCGATACCCGTGGGTTGATTTCAATTACGATAATATCATCCGTTTCAGGATTTACCGAGAACTGAATGTTACAACCACCTGCAAACTTACCGATACCGTTCATAGTCAAAATCGCCAAGTCACGCATCCGCTGATAAAGTGTATCAGGAAGCGTCATGGCAGGAGCTACGGTTACGCTGTCTCCCGTGTGGATACCCATTGGGTCGAAGTTCTCAATCGAACACACAATGATGAGGTTTCCGAGGCCGTCGCGCAAAAGCTCCAACTCGTATTCTTTCCAGCCCATTACGCTTTGCTCAATCAACACCTCGTGTACAGGTGAAGCCAACAAACCGTGTTGTAGTGCTTTGTCAAAATCTTTAGCGTCATTGACAAAACCACCACCTGTACCCCCTAAAGTAAATGAAGGGCGAATTACGAGTGGGAAGCCAATTTCTTGGGCAATTTCTTTGCCTTCCAAAAACGACTTGGCCGTGCGTCCCTTACAAACGCCAGCACCCAGCTCAAGCATTTTGAGACGGAATTTTTCACGGTCTTCGGTCGTTTCAATCGCTTTGATGTCTACCCCGATGATTTGTACACCGTACTTTTTCCAGATACCCGCTTTGTCGCAGTCGATAGCTAAATTTAACGCCGTCTGACCACCCATAGTTGGCAAAACGGCGTCGACTTTATGTTTCTCTAAAATTTCAACAATGTACTTTTTCTCTAATGGCTTCAGATATACGTGGTCGGCATTGAGAGGGTCAGTCATGATTGTCGCCGGATTGGAGTTAATCAAAATGACCTCAATTCCTTCTTCCCGAAGAGAACGCGCCGCTTGTGAACCAGAGTAGTCAAATTCGCAAGCTTGACCAATAATAATGGGGCCTGAACCAATGATGAGGACTGAGTTGATGTTGGGATTTTTAGGCATTTTTTTGTTTTGTGGGGTTATTAGGCTGTACCGCCAGCTCAAAAATTGTGCAAAATTAGGACATGAATCGCTTAGTCGGTTATTAAAAAGTAAAAAAATATGTATCAAGTCTAGTAGGAGTAGCAAGAACACACCATAAAATAACATACAACCATTTGAATATCAATTTATTACTCCAAAGTTTAAATTCTTTTAATACTACGATTAATTTGTATCCTACGATAAATAACTGGATTTTATGTTCTGAAAAAATTGCCCCATCTTTGATGATATGAACCCTTTATCTGAAATTCTGAATCAGTGGCAATCGCAAGGCATTATTACGCCTACTCAGCAAGAACTGCTAGAACAAGTCCACAAAAACCGCCCTGTTTCGCTGCATACATTGCTACGAAATTTACTGTATTTAGGAGTGCTTCTTTTTACAACGGGGGCGGGAATGCTCATTTACTTACATATCGACACGATTGGGCACGATGCGCTCATCATTGCTCTAGCTCTCCTGACATTGGGGTGTTTTTACTACACCTACCGTCATTCTCCGCCATTTTCTTTGCAGGAAATCACGGCTGAAGGCAAATTCGTCGATCTTGTATTGTTGCTCGGGGCTATGCTTTTTTTGTCTCTAGAAGGGTATTTGCATTGGCGCTACGCCATTTTTGGCACCCGTTTTGGGTTAGCGACTTTTTTACCATCCGTCGTTTTTTTGTTCTGTGCGTACCGTTTCGATCATCGCGGGGTGCTGTCGATGGGACTGACGGCCTTAGCTTCGTGGGTAGGGCTGAGTATTACCCCATTTGACGTCTTAACGGGCAATAATTTTGGAAGCCAACAAGTCATCCATACAGGAATTGGCTTTTCTATCATCGTTGGCGGTATCAGCCTTTGGCTTGCCAGCCGTGACGTTAAAAAGCATTTTACGACCACTTACCTTGTCTTCACTGGTAATTTATTTTTTGTAGCTGCATTGGCGGGGGTATTTACTTCAGGCATTTCGTTTTTATACACTTTGTTAATCCTCGCTGGTAGTGCCTTTTTTATTTGGTACGCACGGCAGCATCAGTCGTTTGTCTTTCTATTAATGGCCGTTTTGTACGGCTATATCGCATTTACCTACTTGCTTTTTAGTAGCATCGATGCCCCCAATTTTTGGATTACCTTTGGTAGCTTCTATTTTCTAGCCAGTGCCGCAGCAGTAATTACCTTTGTCATAAACTATAAAAAGTGGTTGAAAAAATAACGTTATGAAAGCCTATCAAGAATCATGGTTAAAAAACCGTTATGCCCTCCGTTTGGCAAAACAGTTTCAACAAGACGGGCACCTAACCTCTGACCAGCTCGAAGCAATCCAGCAAAGCCACACCGACCTCCCCTATTCACCCAATATATTTATTAAGCTTTTACTTTTTATTTTTGGGCTTATTGGTTTCAGTTTTGGCGGGGCCTTTTTTGCCATTTTTTTGGTTGGAGATACTAAATGGGGTATTCCCATCACCTATTTTGTGTACGGAATCATCACGTTGGTCGTACTTATCCAACTCATCAAAAACCGTAAACTGTACAATGCAGGCATTGATAATGCGCTTATCTATTGCATTCTCGGCTCTTTAATCCCGCTATTTTTCAAGATTTCAGAAATCAATAATTTTAAAGAACCTTGGGTATTGGGGCTTCTATTCCTTCCTTTTTTGGCATCAATCACCTACGCCTTTGGCGAACCTGTTGTGGCCCTTGGGTTACTGTTTGACCTTATGTTTATCTTTTCGTCGTTACTCATTAAACACCCCATCGGAAAGACATTTTTACCGTTTATTCTGCTTGGGCTGCTGATGCTTTTATACTTAGTCGTGCGAAAATTTTCGGAGAAAAAATCCGCCTTTTATTGGCAATTAGCCCTCAGTTGGGTATCGCCCGTCATCCTTATTTTGGGATATGCGTCCATCAACTACATGGTCGTTCGCTACGCCAATGCCTCACTCAATAATTTGCCACTGCCCGCACCTGAAATCCGTTTTTCGTGGCTTTTTTGGGGGCTTACCTTTTTGATTCCTTTACTGCAACTTTGGTTAGGTATTCGTTGGCGCGACCGCATGATGTTGGTCGTTGCGTTTCTATGTTCTATCTCTTCCATCTTCACCTACCGCCATTATCATTCGGTACTTCCTACCGAATGGGGCTTGATTTTGGGTGGGGCTATTCTTGGACTTGGCGCTTATTTCCTTTACAATTACCTTAAACAACCCAAAGGGGGCTTTAGTGTCACACCCGAAGAAAGCACTCATACATTGCTTCATTCGTTTGTACTTTCCCAATTAACGAAATCAAATCAAGCTATAACACCCCAAGAACTTAAGATGGGAGGTGGCGACTTTGGCGGTGGTGGTGCAGGTGAAAACTACTGACCATTGACAGATTTATGTACCTTTGTGGGGTGATTAACCTCATTCCTCTCCCTTCTCCTGCTAGGAGAAGGGGATAAAATTTAAGTCTCTCTTGTCAGGAGCGACGTCGACCATGAGGTTGAAGGAACGTAATACACAAATTATCAGTACTCAATAAAATCGTCCTCTAACGCTCCTCACAATTCAATTTTTGATGAAAACCTCCAAATCTACCCAAACATTTAACGTCTCCGAAGCCGCCGAATTGATGTCGTTTTTGATAGCAAAAATGCCGCACCAAAGCCGAACTAACATAAAATCGCTTCTTCGTGACGGACAAATTTACGTAGAAGGAAAAGTAGTAACGCAGTTCAATCACCCACTTACGTCGGGACAAAAAGTAGAAATCAGCTCAGTAAAAGCTAGTAAACTCCCCGTACGGACTACAGGTGTTCGTATTTTGTTTGAAGATGCCTACTTGTTGATTGTGGAAAAAGAAGCAGGCTTACTTTCCATTGCCACCGACAAAGGAAACGAACCTACCGCGTACCGAATCTTGAGTGAGCACGTGAAGCGGCAAGACCCCAAAAACAAAATTTTCATCGTCCATCGCCTCGACCGAGACACGTCGGGCGTGATGGTGTTTGCCAAAAGTGAAGACATTAAAAATAAACTCCAGTCCAGCTGGGGGCCTGACACCAAAGAACGAACGTACGTCGCTTTAGTAGAAAGAAAACCTACCGCTGCGGAGGGTACCATTCGGTCGTATTTACAGGAAAGTAAAGCGACGATTGTGTATTCGTCCCAACAGCCTGAACGCGGTCAATTGGCCATTACACATTACGAAACATTGCGTTCTAACGCTCATTTTTCACTGTTGAAGGTAGCGTTAGAAACGGGCCGAAAAAATCAAATTAGGGTTCATATGCAAGACATTGGGCACCCTGTTGTGGGAGATAAAAAATATGGGGCGACCCAAAATCCAATCCAACGACTCGGATTGCACGCTTGGGTGCTGGGCTTTGCTCACCCCATTACCCAAAACTACCTCCGCTACGAAAGCAAAATACCCCCAAAATTCTTGGGGGTATTCGAAAAGCGATAGCTTTTTATTGAAAGTTATTTTTCTTCTTCCTCATAATATGACAGCACGTATTCGCGCATGGTAGCGTAGAGCGGAGTCATGGTCGCTATCTCGCAAGAAGTGGGAGTTAAGGTATATGTTGTCTCAAAGTCTTCGTGCGTGGCCGCTCGCCAGATCCTACCATGAGGGTCTATTACCAACGAAAAGCCAATTCCTCCCCTAAAAATTCGAGAGCCATCAGTGCCCGTGTGTACGTGATAATCCCACGTTTTGTAAACATCGTCAAAAACGGCACTTTGATGTATGTATTTTACTAATGCTTCAAACAACGCAATTCGCTCTTCTGGCTGTGCTTTTAACGTCAACAAAATGGCATTTCTAAACATGAACGTGCCATCGCCGACGGGAAGCAATTCTTGAAGAGTTTCTAGGTGCATCGGATTTTTTTGTAAAAAAAGCGTTTTTTTACACTCATTTACCCCAACTATTGTTCAAAATACTGTACCGCATTCACCCCTTCAATGTAATCGGCACCTACTTTGATATGTGCTTGATGCTCAGGGGAAGCACCGTAGGTATCGAGGTCTTTTTTGTCAGAAAAAGTAAAAATGTACACGTGTTTGGAGTGGGTCTTATCGGTTGCGTCATCGACCACGCCCCACTCGTACGAGCGAACCATTTTCAACTTGGCTAAACCTTTAAATGAATTATCAACCGTAGCCATTTGGGCTGCAGTCGTTCCGTTTTTGAACGTAACAGTGACAGCATGTTTGTAGTGCTTCCCCGACTGTTGGTAAGAAGCAAAGCCATAAAGCCCCAGCAACAATGCCAAACTTAAGGCAAAAGCAATGGTTTGAAAGCGAGACGGTTTCATTAGAGTAGAGTAAACTATGGGTTAGAACTAAAAAAACTCAAAATTGCCAAGTGACGCTCAGCTTGGCATTGAATGGAGTGCCTGGCGTAAAGTGAATCTCTTCGACAGGTTCTGCTTCGTTTTTGAGTCGGCTTTCGGTAGCAAATTGCGTTTCTTTCCATTGGGTATTGAAGAGATTTTGTACCGATATGCCTACAGAAAAACGATTTTGGGAATAATTGACCAACGCATCCGTAACAAAATATCCGTTTGCGACAATGCTATAGTCTTCATTGGCAGGGCGATTGCCCACATACCGATAACGTAAACTTCCACTAAAACCTTGTTCGCTTTTAAGAGTTAATCCACCGACACTGGTAAAATTGACCGCCAACGGCAAATAATTTTGCCCTTCGGCTTCACCCACGGCGCGCGGTTTGGCCCAATTGGCGTCAAAATCAAAGAACAACTTCTTGGTCAGCTGATACCGCATCGAAACATCGATACCCTGCCGAACTGATTTTCCCGAAGGCTCTACCACCCCCGCATCCCCCACGTACACAAACTCCTGATTGAGCCACAAATACCAATATGACGCGTTCAATAGCATTCTTGGGAAGGGCTTCCAAATCGCTCCAAGGTCTGAGCCATAGGCTGCTGGCAAAATCTCCAAGCCGTTTTGCGCCACCACCGCGCGGGTATCGTTAGAGTGAAATCCTTTTCCCAAATTTAGGTACAACTGCACGTTGGGGTTATAAGTATAATATACGTTCAATTTGGGCGAAACGATGGCGGCATTCGCCTTAAATTTTGTATTATTTTGAAGTTTATCTAGGTATTGGTTCTTGAAATAGTCAACACGAACCCCCGCCGTTGCGGACAATCGTGGACTTAGCTGAATGCTTTCATCGACGTACACCCCAACGTTCGCTTCATTGACATCGCCAAGTTTAATGGCTTCCAATAACTGTGTGCGGTCTTTAGTCCGCGACAACTCCGACCCGTTGGTTAGGTCATGGCGGTAATTTAGACCCGCATTGAATGTGGCCTGTTTCTCCCCCACCGCGTGGCCAATCGAATAATTTGAATTATACCCCCACAAATTCCGCCCTTCTTTTTGACGGATTTGGTCGCCGTTGACGGGGTCCACCAAAAAGAATGTGAAGTTGGAATACAGTTCGAAGTTGTAGTTTGAATAGAACAGTTGATTCTTCCAAACGTGATTTTTTTTCGTCAACGTCACAAATTCGGCATTTACATTGGTACGACTCGTTTCTCCGCCTTCGTTAGGGTCAATCGCGCCGAAAAAGCCGATAGAACCATCCGCCACCGAACGGTCAGGAATTTGCCCCGAGGCATTCCATTTGCTCCAAAAAGTAGAGGCCGTCAAGGTCAAATTGGTATTTTTGGCCAAATGCCCATGGTATTTGCCGACGAGATTGAGTCGGTTAAAGTTTTGAGGAGCTTCAAAATACGCATCCGAATAACTGTACTCTCCAGCGAGGTATGCACTGTGATCGTCTGTTTTTAACACATTTACCCCCGACACCAATCGGTAGGTGTTAAATTGACCTACTTCGGCTTTGGTAAAACTTTTTTCTAACGTGGTTTTGGTACGAAAATTAGCCCAGCCCGCCGTGGCAAAATTACCCTTATCGGTATCGTACAATCCTTTTTTAAAATCCACTCCTTCAATCAATTCGGGAATGATAAAGTGCGCATCGGCGTAGCCTTGTCCGTGGGCGTGCGAGACCATGTTGATGGGTACTCCGTCGACCGTCAGGCGAATATCAGTTCCATGATCAATGTCAAATCCACGCAAAAAAATCTGTTCGGCTTTTCCTCCCCCCGCGTGTTGTCCAATGACCAGCCCTGGCACAATGCGCAACACCTCTTGCGAGTTATTGATGGGACGAGTTTTTATATCTAAGCTCGAAATTAACTGTTGGTGTTGCGGATTGGCCGCCGACACTTTCACCTCGCTCAACTGCACTTGAGTTTCGGCCATCATAAACACCAAGTTGGTCGTTTCATCTTCTTTGACCGTTATCAACTGATTCTGTCCAACATAACCCACAAACGAAACCTCAATTCGGTAGGTATTGGGTTCTAAATTATTGATTTGAAAAAAACCTGTAGCGTCGGTAATGCCCCCTTTTTTATAATCGGCTACGACGATGGTAGCCCCAACAATGGGCTGTTTGGTAGCCTTGTCAATGACTCTTCCAACCACACTACCCAAGTGAGCCAGTGCGGTGTAAATACATAAATGAAGAATAACAAGTGTGGAAATGATTCTTTTCATTTTTACGATGAAGAAATGGCAGTTAGTATATTTTAATTGAATTGGGCGATAAAATCATCCCATTAGGTCTGACAAAGGTACTACATTGGCACCTGATTTTTGGTAACCCGTCTTTGTATTAGAAAATATTTTCTAATACAAAGACAAATTCTGTACAACTTCACTAGTACACTGTAAGCTAAGTTACTATTACCCGCAGATTGACGCCGATTGAAAGACGCAGATTAATGACACTATAAAGCCCTTTTTCTGCGAAAATCAGCGTTGGTAATTCTGCGGCTTTCTGCGGGTAAAAAATAAAGCTAGTTAGTTTACACCGTACTAGGTAAGTGCACTAGGTCAACCATTGAGTTATAAAATTGGAAGTTTCTTGAATTCGTTCTAGCAACCACGCACTTGCCAAGACCATCATTGCAACGGCTCCAATCGTCCGAAACCAACGGTAATACGGCGTTTTAGCCACTAAAAACAACAACGGAAAAGCCACCGCGATGAGCACTAACTGCATCCACTCAATACCGAGATTGAAGCCTACGATGCTCACTACCATTTGGGTGGTTGATAAATCGAGGTTGGTCAATGTTTCGGCAAAAGCCAAACCGTGAACGAGCCCAAATAAACCCGCAATCAAGACTTCTTTGTGAGGATATAATGGACGTAACGCATGGAATGCCGAAATGAGAATAGTAACTGCAATAAACACTTCAATAGGTTTGGAGGGTAAGTGTACCCATTGTAATGCCCCCAATAACAGCGTAAGTGAGTGTCCAACCGTAAACGCAGTAACTATTTTGAGTAGGTTTAGTAAACTTGCCCGCAACGCTAATCGCTTAGACCAGCGGCCTTCACTGGAAACCAGCATGGCAGGAAATAGGAGCGTCAGCACAAAAAGCATGTGGTCGGTTCCTTCGATAATGTGGTCTACCCCCAAGTTGACCATATTTTTAAACCCTTCCCAAACGCTACCTTGCTGCAAACTCACCATAAAAGGATGCAATTTACCATTGACCATGTCCCACTCAATCACCCCAATCTGTTGGGTGAGGGTGTCTTCCCGTACCATCCCCCTGGCCCAATCTTGTTTGACATGAATGAGCGCTTTGTGACTAGCCACTTGGTGCAGAATGACATCATAATCAAAGAAAAAATTGCGCACATCATAGTTTTTCGGTGGAGTCATCTCAAACTCTACCGTCAATTCTTTGTACTTTCCTACCAATGGGTCGGTACTTTCCACGAGTTTCATCGTCCCGATTTTGACCGCCCAAGGCACACCTTCAAAGCTTTTGGGGCGAATGTGCTGCAATAAATAGCGCTGCAATTTGCTACCCAAACGCTCCACTAATCGGTCAGAATGCGCATTGACGTCCATTCCAACCGCCGATTGTAACTCGCTCAATGGCAACAGGACTTGACCCGAAATGTGTCTTTCGTGGATATTCAACACCACCATTGAGTTGGGCATAGGGTGGGCATAAAGGTAGCCCCTTTGCCCCCAATGGGAAAAAAAAAGTAAGGCTACCAAAACAATTTTTACACCGATTTTAAGTATCCCCCTCCCCCATTGGGGGTTGGGGGGCTGAACTTTAGTTTCCACCATAATCGTTTGTTCTATCTCTCCAAACGGAGTGAGGGTGATTGGCATTTTTTACGATAATACCACCTTGCATTGAAAATTCAATCCATACATTCGGGCCGTCAATGAGGATATAGTCGCCCGATGACGTAAGGTCGGTTGTTCCATAATACGACACGTAGGTTTGATCAATATCTGCTTTGTACTTGGCATACACTGCGGCGGCGGCTTTATCGTCCAAATCATCGGTGTACGTCTTAATAGCGGCCAGTATTAGGTCTTTTTGGGCTTGGGTCAAATTGCCTACTTTAACACCCGACTTCGTTGTAGGAAAACTATTGTCTTTTTGCGGGCCTGCAATCAAGTCATTTTGCGCCGATGAACGTTTTGCGGTTGTTAATTCAGCCGAACTTAAACTTTTTAATGCTGCCGATAAAGCCGTTAGTTCTTGCTGGAGAGGATTATAGTTGACCCCATTCCACGTGTAGGTAGGGAAGGGTTCGGTTGAACGGAACGAAGGTGTCCCGCCCGTCATTTTTCCACCGTTGTAGGTATATATAATCGTGCCGTGGTGGCCCCCAATTTGCAAGCACCACAAGCCCGTCGTACTAGGAGTTCCAATAAACGCAATGTAATAGTTACCTTTTCCGTAGCCTGAGCCGCCTCCGTTAGCACCTAGCCACTCATCCGCCGCCAAAATACCTACGTACTCCGCATTTCCTTCGTTGGTTACGGTACTGGTAGTTACTTTCAACAAGGCGTAAAAAGCCGTCCACTGTGCATCGGAAAACGTAGAGGATTGCAAGCCCGAGCGTCCTTTGTACAACGACTCAGGTAAATTTGACCACTTTTGAGCGTGGGTTTTGTTATAGGTATCTTGAAGCGACGTAACCTGCGTTGATGACAATGAGGCTTTGAAGGCATCGGCCGCCGCGACGATAGCCGCAATATCGGTATCAACGGCCCAAGCCGTTCCTGAACCCGTCGAGGTGCTTGCTGCGTTTACGGTAAGCGACAATGTACACGATTGCCCCCCCAACGAAATGGCAAAAGAGGCCGTTCCACTTGCCGATGGAGTTCCTGTGATGGCGTAAGTGACCGAACCCGCCCCTGAGGCTAAGGTACCTGCGGCCAAGGTAGCCGTCAGCCCCGTTACGCCAGTAGATGCAATCCCTGTTCCTGCTGAGTAGGCCACGCCATTTCCACCCGTGTAGGGCACGGTGGCAGTTCCCGTAAATGCTGCGCTTGCTTGCGGGGTGCCTGAATACGTCACCGAAGCACACGTTAGGGCTGTGACGGTAGCCGACGAGGTCGTTGGCGTTGGGTCATCCGTCGACTTGCTGCACGCAATCAAAAGTACGATGGTGCTGACAAACACGCTTGCGAGAAAATTGTTGATTTTCATACTAATAAATTGAAGTTGGTTTCAATTTGTTAGACGCAACGTTTCTCGTGGGTGTTGAGTAAAAAGGGCGGTTTAGAAGTGAAACGGAAAAAACGGCACGTGAATCGTCGTTGATTTAATTTTGCTCAAACCAACGTTTAAAGGAAGTTACTTTTTCTTTGCTGATAATGATTGCCTCTCCCGCCTTTGGGTGAACCCTAACATTCACCCGACTATTGAAGTGAGATTCGATTTCCAGAATACATTCCCGCGAAAGGATAAACTGTCGGTTGGCGCGGACAAATTGTACGGGGTCAAGTTGGCTCTCTAAATCTTCCAATTTAAAATCAACTACCCATTTTCGGCCGTCAAACAGCTGACCAAATACCAGCCCATTCTCAATAAAAAAATACGCAAACTCCTCTGTTTTAATGGGCAATAACTTATCTCGAAATTTTACCAAAAAACTTTTACGATACGATTTTTGAACAAACGTATGACTGGAAATGAGCTCATTTAACCGCTCTTGCTTCAACAATTGCTGATTTTGAAATTTTTCAAAGGCAAATCTAAGCGACTCTCCGTCAATGGGTTTGAGCAAATAGTCCACGCTGTTTAGTTTAAACGCCCGAATGGCATATTCATCAAAAGCAGTCGTAAAAATAATGGGCGTTTGAAGGTGTATCTGTTCAAATATTTCAAATGAAATGCCGTCGGCGAGCTGTATATCCGAAAAAATTAAATCGGGGTTTGGGTGGGAGGTAAACCACTTTACTCCCTCTACCACACTTTCAATCACGACCTCAACGGTTTTCGTACTCTCGAGTTCGTTAAGTAAGTATTTTAGATGACTTGCCGCGGCAGGCTCGTCTTCAATGATAACAATTTTCATGGTAATAATGGTAAAATGACACAAAATTCAGTGCCTTGTTTAATCTCAATTTCCTGATTTAAAAGGAGTTTAAAACGCTGGTTCAGATTGGCTAAACCAATCCCTGTCCCTTCGGAATGAGGGCGCAGATTCAACGAATTACAGACCGTTATTTTGTTGAGACTAGGCTGATAATCAATCATTATTTTCAGCGGGCTAGTCGACGAAATAACGTTATGTTTGATCGCATTTTCAATCAGAAGTTGAATCGAAAGGGGTGGAATTTTAACGGGTTTCATCCAGACCACGTTCGTTGAAATTTGTAAATTATTCCCAAACCGCATCTGTAAAAGATAAATATAATTATCAACCAATTCCATTTCTTCTTTTAGGCTCACCAACGATTGTTCCTGAATCGTCAACGTAAATCGAAGTACTTGAGAAAGCTTTTGTAAATACCGCTGACTTTTTGCTTTATCATCGTTGATAAGCCAACTCAAGGTATTCAATGAATTAAACAAAAAGTGAGGGTTGAGCTGGTTTTTTAACGAATTGAGTTGCACCAATACGTTTTCGTGTTTTAGTTGTTCATTCTCCAACAACACCTCGTTTTTTCGCTCAGTTTCAATCATAAAGCGGCTAAAAAAGTAAGCAATAACGGCCATGAGTATTCCCCGAATCAGAACGGTACCGCCCGTTTTGAATGGTAATCCAATAAAATAATGATTCGCTAGCGTCAGGCCGACGGTATACACCACAAGCAAAGCAAACGCCCCAACCCATTGAACCCTTGCTTTCTTATTTGTTCTATTCGTTTGGTAAATCCACTGGATAAACGCCAACGCATAAACGAGGCTGAATGCCACTTGCAAAAAAATATCGAATTGAACCAAAGGTCGATTCAAACGAGGGAGGTTAATGAATACGATGGGGAAATTGACAAAAGCTGCCACAAAGAGGGCAATTCCCCACACAAATCTTTTATTGGTCATACAAAGCCGAAAAAAATAATGACACGTATTGTTACCACTAAAACTCAAATGTACCTATATGTATTTGAGTGTTTCACTAGAAAAGAGGTGAAAAGGAAAAATTCGTCGGTGAACGTAGTAAACAAAAGACGCTCAGTCTGAAAATAGTCAAACTGAGCGTCTAAGGCACTTACGTAGAAGGTTATTTCTTAAATTGTTTTACCCGATTATCTTTGATTACCCCTTTCCAGTTCAATCCAAAGCCAAAATCGTACACATTTCCTTCGGTATCTTTGTGGCACGTCAGGTCGTAAGGCACGTCTTCGGCCTGGGTTTCTACCGTTTTCATGTCCAACGGCATTTGCATTGGCAACAACGCCGATGGCTCTGATTTACCCGCAATGGTTTCGATAATTGCTTGGTCTTGTACGCCAAAACTTAGCAAAATGGCAGTTGCCGCAGGCTCAATCTCCGAAAACACCATCGGATTACTTGTATTAATAGAAACAACCACAGGCTTTCCTTTCATTTTGGCTTTGGTATCTTGTACCAATTTCATGTCAGTGTTGTTGGGCGTTTTGGTTGTTTTTCCCTTGTACGACCGATTCGTAAAATTTTCTAACGCATCGCCTCCCGCAATACTCACTTCGCGAGCGTCGGTAGCCGTATAGTCATTGTACTGCAAACTGATTGGGACATAGCCATTACCTCCCTTGGTTACATCTTCTTTGTCATAACCAATGTTTGATTTTGGGTTTTCGATAAAAACAAGGGCAAAATCGGCCTCGTCGGCATTATCGGTGACATTAAAGTGCTTTTTAACAATCTCCATGTTCACAGGATAATCCTCAGAAGCGGGCGTTTCCATTCCTAAGAAATTGCGGCTCGCGGCCACAAAACGTTTGGGTACATACACTGTCTTTTTGGAGGTAATCGGCAATGCTTGTCCGTGGTTTTTCAACAAAACAATGGATTTTAACTGTGCTTCGTAGCCTGCTTTCATAAACTCTGGCTTTCCGACGGTGGCTTTTGTTTGTTCGGGATTGAGGTAAGGGTTTTCAAACACCCCTACTTGAAAAATATTTCTCAACAAACGCACCGCCGATTGCTCCATCCGTGCCTTGATTTTGGCCTCACCGTGTTCTTTTATACCCAATTGGTACGCCTCCAAAATGGGTTTCATGTCGTTGACCCCGCCGTATTGGTCAACGCCCGCCATCAAGGCTTTGTAGTGCAGTTCGCCCAACGTTAGGTTTTCAACGCCCCATGCTTTACCGTCCATAAACGAGTCCATCGACGTGTGCAGTTTGGTTACATTCCAGTCGGTACACACCACGCCATCGTAGCCATATTTGGTACGAAGCAAGTCGGTAATGAGGTATTTATTGTAATTATTGGCGACGTTTTCGTGGTTTTTCTTGTCTTGGTTCCACGAAATGGTGTAATAAGGCATGACCGCCGACGCCATTTTGGTTTTACCTTTCAACTTAAACGCTCCCTCCGTAAACGGTATCAAATGGGCGTCGAAGTTATTGCCAGGATACACCGCAAATTTACCATTGGCGTAGTGCGCATCGCGACCTGCTTCGCCCGAACCTCCTCCTGGCCAGTGCTTTACCATGGCATTGACGCTCATCAAGCCCCAATCGGCCGACTGAAAACCTTCGCAGTACGCTTGTCCCAAAGCAGCAGAAAGTAAAGGACTTTCCCCAAAAGTGCCGTTGAAACGCGACCAGCGAGGCTCTGTTGCAATATCGACTTGCGGTGAAAGGGCGGTGGTAATGCCCAAAGCACGGTATTCGGCCGCCGCGATTTTACCAAATTTTTCTACCAACATCGGGTCAAACGTAGCCGCCATTCCTAACGAACTTGGCCACATCGAAATCTCTCCCCCCGATGCCGCGTCGTACTCAGCGCGCGAACGGGTATTGTGGCGCGGGTCAGAGCTGTTGTTGGCAGGAATCCCCAGTCCAACACTTTCGCAAAACGCCTGCATTTTATTGTTCCATTTTGCTGCAATTTCAGGACTTTGGACGGTCGTAATCAGCACGTGTCGGAGGTTATCGTCGGCCAAAAATTTCTTTTGTTGGTCGGTCAGGTCAGTTGGGTCAGTTTCGCCCGCTTTAAACGGCTTTCCGTTGTACGTCCCCGAAAAATACCCACCAGCACGCGCTGGAATTGATTGATGAGAAGAGTATAGCATCAATCCCGCAATTTGCTCTACGGTGAGTTTTGAGGCCAAATCTTTGGCGCGTTCGGCGTACGACAACCGCCAATCTTCGTAAGCATCAAGCTTACCATTTTTGTTTAAATCTTTAAAGGCAAAACCATTAACTGTCAACAGCTTTACCCCCGACGTCGGAGAATAACCAAGGGTTTGACCACCCTGATTTTTTACAATCGTTACTCCGTCTTGTGTAGTTTCCGTCCACTTTTGTTGGGCAAAAACCACGGAAAACAGCCCCCAAACGAGGCTACTTGTAAGCACAACTTTCTTCATGTTAACTTTGGTAAATTTGTATGTATCATTCTGATACAATGTTACTTCTTGTTCTACAAATAACACAATCGCACACGGTGACAATCCACCAATCAGGCGTATTATTCGTCAAATTGCAGCGATTTATCGCCCAATCGGCTTACAGGACTTTCCATACTTGGATAGAAACACTATCGGGGTTGCGGAGGGCTTTACAAATGAAAATGGCATTGTTGAGCCACTCGTATTTACTACCAAAAGGAGCTTCAAATTTTGGAACAGCTCGAAAATAATATTCATTAGGGTCGACCTGCTCACCTTTGGCGATTCGGGCGGCTACCTCGGGCGTCGCGGCTCGTATCCCTACGTTTTTGATGTACACAAGCACTCCGTCGTCGGTTTTAAATTGATAATGAGCTTCTAATTCGGCCACACCATCTTTGCGTACCACTTGCCAATCGGCACCCCCACTCAAAATTTCCCCTTTCATTTTCGGCCCCTGCACCGTTCCACCGATGATGGGAATAATGCGCCGAACTCCGTGGCCTGTTTCACCTACTACTAAAGCGGGGTTAAGTTTCACTTTCAGTTCACACACAAATTCTAACCCAGGGGCTTCGGGAGGAGCCTGCGCGTACGAAATGACCGAAGCGATGATGAGAACGATAAAAAGGAAGGATACTTTTTTCATAGTAAGTCGAAAGGTAGTTTAGTTGAACATGGTTTTAAATGGTGACAATTATTTTGCTTTCACTCCCTTTAGCCGCCTTCTCCAGCGCCGTTTGAAGTGTGCTTAACGGGGCAAAACTTGAGATGATTTTACTGGGGGAAAGTACCTTCCGTTGAATCAATTGAAGCGTACGTTTGAAGTCGGTAGGGTGGTCGTAAATAATGGACGGAACGAAAGTAATCCCTTCCCTAGCAATTCGTAACGGGGTAAATTCCGCCGATTTTTCCGAAAGACCTACCAGCACCACTTCTGCCCCGCGCGGGGCGGCGGCGGCAGCTAGTGTTGCGGTCAGTGCCGAGCCTGCACATTCAAACACCGCCACCACTTCGTTGGCAAGCCATGCTGTATGAAGTGCTTGAGTATCGCCATTGGCAACAATTGCCCCTTCTTCCGTCGCTTTCCGAAGTTTTTCTTCGTTAATTTCGGTTACTAACACTTTGTATCCCAAGCGTATGGCAAGGTGATTGAGGAGTAAACCTATCGCGCCTAATCCGATAATGGCAATAGAATCTCCTGGTTTAGCCGAAGATACAAACAAAGCATGAACTGCGACAGCCATGGGCTCAATACACACTGCATCAAGGTCCGAAATATCGTCGGGCACAGGCCAGGCAAATTCGGATGGAATACATACATATTCGGCAAAACACCCATTTTCGAGTAATCCCACGACCCGCTTGTTAATACAAATATTCCCCCTACCGCTTTGACAATATCGACACCGATGGCACGGGATGTTGGGCTCTACTACGACCCGTTCTCCTACTTGACGGCCTTCTACTCCCTCGCCAATTTTATCAATATATCCTAGCCCTTCGTGTCCAATTACGGTGGGTTTGGCCAACGTCCGATGCCCCATAAACAAGTGAACGTCGGAGCCACAAATCCCTACTTTGGAGAGTTTAATTCGAACTTCCCCCGCTTTCGGCTCAGGAATCGCTATCGTTTGAAAGGTTATTTTATGGGGTTCTTCTAAAAATGCTGCTTTCATTCATCAATAATGATCTATTGCTTTCCCTCGCAGAGTCGCAAAAGTGATTGAAGTAAAAAGGGGCTAAAGTTTTTCTGATTTGATAGACCAAATACATCCACCCATGACTAGCAAAGGGATTGAAAACGCGACAAACAACGAGTTAATGCTCAAACCAAGGTCCGAAAAATAGCCAAAAAGAAGTGGCCCTAAAATGGCACCTATTCGTCCAATACCTACTGTATATCCAACGCCCGTGGCGCGAATACGGGTATCGTACAAGCGCGACAAGGTAGGCCAAATGCCGTTAAAACCACCTTGCACGAAGAATCCGATTAGCAACACTAACCCAAAAATCAAACTCGTGGTCAGGGGGATAAAAGCATACGTTTGCATGACGGCAAAGGCCACCAACATAAACGTCAGAATCGTTTGGCGAAGCCCAAAGCGGCTCCCAATTCCCCCTACGGAAGTCGACCCCATCGCGGCGCCAATGTTAAGCATAACCCCCACCCAAGTAGCCAATTCGAATGGCAAACCCGATTCTTTGGCGATGGTAGGCACCCAACTCATCAGCGTATACAGGGTTAAAAATCCAAAGAAAGCAGCCACCCATACTTTTAGCGTGATTGGTCTGTAAGTGGGTGTAAATAATGCTCGCACTCCCACTGTTTCATGATTTTTGGAAACGACTGGCAAGGCATTCAACACGGGCAAATTCATTCGTTGCAACAGCTTATTTACCGATGAAAGCGTGTTGGAGTTCGGATTTTGTAGCATATAATCCATGGAATCGGTCATAAAAAAATATACCAATAGCCACATCATCAATGATATTCCACCTGCCACCAAAAAAGCAGATTGCCAACTATAGATGGGGATGTATTTTGCACAAAAAAGTCCCGTCAAAATTGCCCCAATGGGCCATCCAGCTTGCACCAATCCTACGTTAAAATCGCGGTATTTTTTATTGGAAAACTCGGCGGCCGTAGCAGCCATGGTGGGCAAAATACCTCCAATGCCCAACCCCGTTATGAAGCGAAACAGGAGCATAAGGCCATATTGATGCCCCAGCCCTACCCCAAACATACCAATCGTTATCATCCCTACCGAAAGTAGAAAAATCAGGCGGCGTCCGTGTTTATCAGCCAAGGGAGCAATCAAAAAGCAACCCAGCGTCATCCCTGCCAAACCCGCGCTAAAGATATACCCCATTTCGACTTTAGAAAGTCCCCATTCTTTGATGATTTCGGTACTTGAAAACGATACGATAAGTACGTCGATACCATCATTGAAATTTAAAATAAAACAAATCGCCACCATCAGCCACTGGAAAGAGGACATAGGACGAAAAGAAAGCTCCTGACTTGGATTCATATCATTCATTTATGGAGGCAAGCGACTGCGTAGCCTACTCTATATAACCTGCTTTTGCTTTTTGACCCGTTTTAACCCAGCCTCTTAGCTCATCAAACGCTTGCCCTGTTTGCTTATCGGTAAAATTACAGTGACCTTGTCCATTGGTATATTTTACGGTAAAGTAAGCCTGTTTTCCCTGCTTTTGAAGCATGTTTTCGTAACTCACAATCGCCAAATCAGCAGGAATCAATTGGTCGTACATGGTATGCAACGCCAAGGCAGGCTTGTTGATGTTGCCCGTTCGGTCGTATTTATCAAACAACGTATTCTGGCTCACGGTAGCGGCTAATCGTTCCGCTTTTTGATTGACTTCTAACGCATTAGGAAAACGACCGTAGACCGTATTGGTATTATCGTATGGGTTTCCGCCTGCTTTTTGAGCAACGTCCCGCAAAACCCCTTCACCAAACGCCAAGGCAAAGGCAAGGTCGTCGGGCTTCATGTCAAAGTGTTTGGCAAATTCCACCGCAAGCAATGAATCCTTCGCGAAAATGGCTTTTTTCATCATGGCTGCTTTCCGAAATGCCGCAAACATGGGCATCGGTTCCTTCGGTTTTGAGACATCAAAAATTTCGTTCAATGAGGTAGCAATACCAGGAAAAAGGCCGTTGAACGTCGCAAACATATCAAACTCTTTGCGGGTTTGGAGGTAAATTCGACCTGCCAACGGGCACATGGGCAGTCCTCCGTTGTAGTTTTGTCCAAAATTTTCGAGCGTCGCCAGCGTAATCCCACCACCCATCGAGTGCCCCGTCATAAAAGTTGAATCAGGCTGTCCGTACGTTTTGACAAAATACTGACGCAAGGCTTCGGTATCGTCCACCCCTTGAGCCAACGCCAACCCCTGAATTTTATAATCAGAAGCCGCAACTGCATAGCCACGTTCTAAAAAAGGAGTCATTCGCTTGAGCCACGCAGGGTCTTGGCTTTGGCGAGGTTTTGAGCCCATAAATTCGTAACCATGGGCGTACATGACGAGTTTCCCTTTCCAGTTTTCGGGAAAAATAATGCGGTAACGCGCACCGTCGATGGCGCCTGAGTCGATTTTAGAGATGTTTTGAGCCCCCAAAACTCCCGATAAAAGAAGTATGAAGGGAAGGAATAGTTTTTTCATTTTGGTAAATAGTTTTGGGACACAACCTTTGCGTTACTCCGTGTCTAGTCTATTTGATAACAAACCCAGCATTTTTATTGCATTTTCTTTGAGAATCAGCGGCTTTACTTCTTCTTTAAAACCCGCATCTGCAAAATCTTTCATCCAACGTTCGGGCGTAATCAACGGAAAATCTGTTCCAAACAACATTCGGTCTTTCAACAAGGTATTGGCGTACTGAATGAGTTGTTTTGGAAAATATTTGGGCGACCAGCCGCTCAAATCAATATAAACTTTGGGCTTGTGCATGGCTACCGACAAGGCTTCGTCTTGCCAAGGCCAACTCGGATGCGCAATGATGATGGGACAATCGGGGAAATCAATGGCCACGTCGTCGAGGTGCATCGGGTTTGAATACTCCAAACGCAACCCTCCTCCTCCACGTACCCCACTTCCAAAACCTGAATGACCGCTGTGAAAAAGCATCGGAAGTTTGTATTCAGCGATCACTTCGTATAGGTGATACGCCATTTTGTCTTGGGGATAAAAACCCTGCACCGTTGGGTGAAACTTAAAGCCTTTGACGCCATAGTTTTCAATTAACTCACGCGCTTCGCGGGCTCCCATGCGCCCTTTGTGCGGGTCGATGCTCGCAAAAGCAATCATAACATCATCGTTTTTGAGCGCAGCTTCCGCCACCTCAATATTAGGAATGCGCCGTTTACCCACATTGTGTTCTGAGTCAACCGTAAACATTACAAACGCCAAGTTATTGTCCCGATAAAAATCGGCCGTTTCCTGAATCGTCGGACGTTTGTCTGACTTAAAATACTTTGCAAATGCTTCGTCCAACTCAGGTCGATAGTCATCATGCGGCTGACAACACGACACTTCAGCGTGCGTGTGCACATCAATTGCGATTACTTTTTGAATATCTATCATACAGCCCACTAGCCCCATGGGGCATTTTTTTAATTTAGGTTTATCTCCTCAACGCTGTCCCCCAATTCAAATTGGGGGACGCACTGGATTCGCGTCTCTGACGCCTTTATTCATTCAGGTTTATATCACCAAAAACTCTTCATAGTTAAGCGGATGAATGACCTTTAGACTTGAGTCAGCGTAAGCATCGGTAAATGTTTTAGGAAATTTTACTTTCGTTTGAGGATTCCATTTAAACTCAAATGCTTCAATGCTACCATCGCGTTCTTCCAAATAATCAACCTCTTGTTTCTGAGTTGTTCTCCAAAAAAATCGGCTACCATACATTTGGGTATATTTGAGCATTTTCAGTCGCTCCGCAATCAAGTAATTTTCCCATAATGCGCCAGCATCCGTTCTCAATCCGATAGATTTGAAATTATTAATAATTGCATTCCGAACGCCATTGTCGTAAAAATAGATTTTGCGCGATTTTTTAAGTTCATTCCTCACATTACGACTAAAAGCATTGAGTCGGAAAATCACAAAAGCTTGCTCTAATAAGTCAATGTATTTTTCTACCGTATTTTTATCTGCCCCCACCAATTGCCCTATTTCATTATACGAAACTTCACTTCCTAGCTGTAAGGCCAAAGCTGTTAAAATCTTGCTTAACAACGATGACCTTTTTATTCCTTCGTACAGAAACAAATCTTTATACAAATAACTGTCTGTCAACAATATAATCACCTCTTTTTCATTCCCGACCTGATTAATAATTTCAGGATATGTGCCATAAACAAGCCTGCTTTCGAGTAATCTTTTTTCAGTTAATAAACCTTGATGCTGCACCAGCTCCCCAAATGACAATGGGTACAAGTAAAACTCATATTTACGACCTGTCAGGGGTTCATTTAGTTTGTTAGCAAGCTCAAATGCGGACGAACCTGTCGCTATTATTTGGACTTCTGGAAAATTATCGACGGCTAGTTTTAAAGTCAGACCAATATTTTCAATCCGTTGTGCCTCATCAATAACCACTATTTTAGCCTGACCAATCAAATTTTTAAATTGGGTTGAAGTGGTATTTCCCAAAGCCAAACGCACATCAGGTTCATCTCCACTGAGCCAACTTACAGGAAGACCAATTTCGGTGGCAATTTTTTTTACTAAAGTCGTCTTCCCTACTTGTCTTGGGCCAAAAATTAAAATCGCTTTTCCTTTAAAAATTCTCGCTTTGATTTCTGTTTCAATGGCTCTATTTATCATAATTTTCGGTTTAATTCACTAATTTATATAATATTTCTTGAATTAAATCGAAAATTATGATAAAAATACCCTTCAACGCAGTTGAACGCTGTCCCCCAACTCAAATTAGGGGACGCACTGGCCTCGCGTCTCTGACGCCTTTAGGCCATTCCCCACACTTTAATTGCCGTATTGACAACCAACTCCATTTTTCGCCACTGATCATCATGGGTCATGTCGTTGCCGTGGTGGGTTGACGAAAATCCACACTGTGGACTCACGCACATCTGCTCCAACGGCATGTATTGCGCCGCTTCGTCGATACGTTTGGCAAGGTCATCAATGTCTTCTAATGCCTTTACTTTTGAAGAAATAATGCCCAAAACCACCATTTTATCTTTTGGCACAAAACGCAGCGGGGCAAAATCGCCCGAACGTTCGTCGTCGTACTCCAAGAAATAGGCGTCCACGTTGATACTGTTAAATAAAATATCGGCCACAGGCTCATAACCTCCTTCGGCAAACCACGTACTACGATAATTCCCACGACAAAGGTGAATACCTACCGTCAAATCATCGGGGCGACCATCAATCACCGAGTTTATCAACGCAGCGTACGTACGGGGCAATTCGTCGGGGTCTTCTCCTCTTTCTACGGCAGCTGCCCGCATTTTAGGATCGCAGAGGTAAGCCAAGTTGGTATCATCCAACTGCAAATAGCGCAATCCTGCTTTGTACAAATGGTCGATTTCTTGGCGATAGGCTTGGGCCAAGTCATGAAAAAATTCGTCCATATCGGGATACGAATTAATATCTATCGACTTGCGTCCTCCCCGAAAATGCACCATCGTTGGTGAAGGGATTGAAACTTTTGGCGTCTGGCTTACGACCGATTTGAGGTAGTTAAAATCCGCTACTTGAATGTCTCTAACGTGCTTCAATTTACCCGTTACACTCAGTTTCGGCGGGGTAAAACCATCTTCGGCTACTTTGGCGTTTGGATTTGCTTCAATTCCACCCGTTACGGTAACACCGTCCAGCTCTTTCAAAAAATCGAGGTGAAAATAATCGCGACGAAACTCACCGTCAGTAATGGCTTTCATGCCTGTCGCTTCCAATTTTTTCACCGTCTCGGCAATCCCCGCGTCTTCAATAGCACGGAGTTCTTCGGCCGAAATTTCGCCTTTTTTCCATTTAAGACGGTTTTCTTTTACTGCTGGCGTACGCAACAAACTACCGACGTGATCGGCTCTAAAAGGAGGGTTCATAGTTGTATAGCCCCCCACCCCCAATGGGGGAGTCTTAGTGTTTGTTTATCCCCCCGTTGGGGGTTAGGGGGCTTGTTATTTTGCTGCCATGCGAATGGCACCGTCGAGGCGAATCACCTCTCCGTTAAGCATTTGATTTTCAATAATGTGTTTTGCCAAAGCAGCGTACTCATGCGGCTGGCCCAAACGCGAAGGAAAAGGCACTTGTTGGCCCAGCGACGCTTTTACATCATCAGGCATTCCCATCAACAGTGGCGTTTCAAAGATGCCAGGCGCAATGGTCATCACGCGAATACCCATTTTAGCAAATTCACGAGCAATCGGCAAAGTCATTCCGACAATGCCACCCTTGGAAGCCGAATACGCCGCTTGCCCGATTTGCCCGTCAAAAGCAGCGACAGAAGCCGTATTGATAATGACTCCCCGCTCGCCGCTTTCGCCAGGTTCGTTTTGTTGCATCGCCGCCGCCGCCAATCGGATGACATTGAAGGTACCAACTAGGTTGATTTGAATAACTTTTGAAAATAGATCAAGTGTATGTGGGCCGTTTTTTCCTACCACTCGCTGGGCTGGCCCAATTCCTGCGCAGTTCGCTACTCCATTAATACTTCCGAAAGTCTTTATAGCCAATGCAATGGCCGCTTGTACTTGTTCTTCATTGCTGACATCGGTTTTGGCAAAGCGAGCTTGCGCTCCCAATTCGCTTTCTGCCTGCTGTCCTGCTTCTTCGTTTACATCTAGTAAAACAGCATTACCACCGTTTTCAATAATCATGGTTGCCGTGGCCAATCCAAGCCCCGAAGCTCCACCTGTTACGAGAAAAGTTTTTTGTTGTATGTTCATGGTTATACAATTTTTTGGAACGCGAATAACGCGGATTCTTACGAAACGCAGATCTGCACAGATACTTATCCTTATTTCAATTATCAATTCGTTTCAATTTCTTTCTAGAATTTTCAAAAACCTTCCTTCTAAATTCAGGCTTTTTCCCAAAATTCAATAAAAGACCAACTTCTTTATCCGTTCCTTTCAAATAGTTGATTAGCTGAAATTCAAACTCCTCTATTACATTTTCTGCCGCTTTTAGCTCTAAGATTATTAAATTATTCACCAATAAATCAGCATAATATTCTCCAACTTCAACTCCTTTGAAATGGACTTTTATTTGCTTTTGAGCCTCAACATGAAAACCTCTTGATTTCAATTCTATGTACAATGAATTTTGATACACTTTTTCAAGAAATCCATACCCAAGTTCATTATATACATCGTAAAAAGCCTTAATAATTGCATCCGTTACATCCTTGTAAAGCAATTCCATACACTTTTGTATTTTAAAAATCAGTGATAAATCCGCGCTACTTGTATCTGCGTCATCAGCGTTCTAACCTTTATGACTAATACAATTTTTCCACCAAGTTAGCTCGATATTTCAAAACTGCGCGCTGATTTAATGACCCTTTATCGGTGATTTCGCCCAAATCAATCGAGGGTGGGTCAAGGGCGATGATGTACTTAACTACGCGACTAGCACTACCCGTTGCCTGATGTGCAAGACGGACGAGCATTTCATCCAAATAATTCCGAACACTCACATGCGTAAAAGCCTCTTCATTGTTAGACGTTGGCGATAGGCCCGCTAACCCACGACAAGCCTCTGGATTTAAAAACAAAATAGCTCCTACATATTCTCTATCCAAGCCCGTTAATACAACATCCTGAACGATGGGCGAGCCTGCCGTCAACACTTTTGCTTTTAAAACACCTACATTCACCCACGTTCCTGTCGAGAGCTTGAAATCTTCAGCGATACGTCCGTCAAAAATGAGTCCTTTGTCGGGATTATTTTCATCTAAAAATTTAACGGCATCCCCCGTTTTGTAATACCCTTCTTCATCAAATGCTTTTTCGGTCAAATCAGGCTGACGCCAATACCCCAAGGTAACGTTGGGGGCTTTGTATCGCGCCTCCATTTTATCACCGTCGGGGACTAATTTCACTTCCATTCCTGCCACTGGCACTCCCAACAAGCCCGAAAAGCTCCCTGCCCAATTGGCAAACATCGCCGAAGGCCCCGACTCCGTACAACCCAACCCCGTGATGATAGGTACTCGCTCGCCCGTTGTTTCTTCGGCTAGTTCTTCTAAACGGTTCCAGACGGGCTGCGCCAAGGAAGCGCCCGCGTAAAACAAAATGTGTAATCGCTTAAAAAACTTCTCACGCAAGGCAGGTTCTTTTTCAAAATAAGGAATCAACATTTCAAATCCCTTGGGGACATTGAAATAAGCCGTAGGCGAAATCTCTCGCAGGTTTTGCACCGTTATTTCAATCCCTTTTGGGGTTGGTTTTCCGTCGTCAATGTAGAGTGTTCCACCATTGTAAAGTGTCAAGCCAAAATTATGATTTCCGCCAAAGGTGTGGTTCCACGGCAGCCAATCGACAAAAACAGGCGGCTCAGTTTCCATAAATGGAAAGACCTGCGTAATCTGCTGTAAATTAGCGCACCACATCCGTTGGGTATTAATGACTCCTTTAGGCAAACCCGTTGACCCTGAGGTAAAAAGCACTTTAGCCACCGTATCGGGCGTAACATCGGCATGGGCAATTTCCACGGCTTCGGTAGGTTCTGCCGATAGCAAGGTGGCAAAATCTACGTCATTTGTTTCATCTACCGTAACAATTGTGACTTCTGGAAAAAGTCGTTTGGCCAGTTTCAACGCTTCCGCATATACTCTTCCATTTTGAGCAAAAACCACTTTGGGCGTCATTAATTCCAAACAATGTTTCAATTTACCAAAGTCGTCCGAAACCAATGAATACGGAGGTGATATGGGGGCATAAGGTATGCCAATGTGCACCGCCGCCAAGGCCAAAAGGGCGTGTTCGAGGCTATTTTCGGAAAGAATAACGAGGGTTTCTTCCGCAGCAAAATTCAAGTCAAGAAGGTATTGAGCGATAGAACGTACTTTTTGGAGCGTTCCCGCATACGAAAGCTCTTCCCAGTTGTTGGTAACCGAGTGACGGCGAGCCATAAAGACCTTATTCGGCGCTTTGTCAGCCCAATAGCTCAGTTTCTGGGTCAGTTTATCTGGAAACGCCCCCAAAGGCTGTAGCAATTGGTAACGAATGGTACCGTCAGCTTGCGCTGTTTTCTGGGTTTCGTTGGGGCCAAAAGCTGTATTTTTATACATAGCTCTCATCTCGTACGGTTGGGTTAAATCACCTTTTTAGCTCGTCCTTCTAAGAAATCCTGCAATCGTTTTTGCGCCTCTGGACTTGCGGACGAAATAGCCGCCATCAATGATTCCAACATCAACCCTTCGGTCTGAGCCGAATCCACAATTTTGGGCAAAACGTGCATCAAAGCATAGTTGGTTATTTCAGCGTTAGAGGCAATTTTTTTAGCCAATTCCACGGCCTTTTCCAAGCCTTGCCCTTCCTCAACTACATACTGCGAGAGGCCGTAAGTAACCCCTTCCTCAGCCGTAAGCACCCGCCCCGTCAGCATCATATCCGTCATGCGCGCCATCCCAATAAGCTTGGGTAAACGTACAGACGCCCCTCCTCCCACAAATATTCCTCGCTGCCCCTCAGGAAGCGCATAAAACGTACTTTTTTCGGCCACTCGAACATGACACGCCGCCGCAATTTCCAATCCTCCCCCCACACACGCCCCGTGTAGTACGGCGATGACGGGCACTGTTCCAAATTGAATTCGATCCGTTACTCGATGCCACATCCGCGAATGATGTAACCCCTCCACCACACTTCTTTCCCGCAACGCCGAAAGGTCAAGCCCCGCGCTGAAATGAGCACCTTCACCGTAAATGATGGCGCATTTTATTCCCGTAGGTAGGTTGGAAAAAACAGCCTCAATGGTCAAAAGCAATTCATCATTAATGGCGTTGCGTTTTTCAGGTCGATTGATTTTGACGAACAGAATCTCTTCTTTTATTTCGGTTTGTAACATGGTCGTGCGTTTATTTATATTCCTGTACCGCCAAACGGTAAGGCTTCAATGATAACCAACTAAATAGCAATCCAAACCCTCCACCGATGAGGTACAAAAACATAATGGAGTAGCGAATCATGGATTCATCTTTGAACACAAAATCCGTAAAAAAGGCCACTAACAACGGCCCTAAACCGATACCAATGAGATTAAGAATGAAAAGAAAAATAGAGGACGCCAACGCCCGAACTTGGTTGGGCATAATTTCTTGAATGGCGGCCGTTGCTGCCCCAAAAGGGGCTGCTAACCCAAAAACAGGAATGGAAACGGCTACTAAAGCCCATTCCGCTTTGGGTAAAAGGGGGATAAAAAAGGTAAAAAACGCCATTGAAATACCTAATACTCCCACGCGCAAACGCCCATCCAAAATGCCTTGTTTGGTAAGTTTGTCGGCATACCAGCCTCCGAACAGCACCCCCAAAAGCGAAGATACTACGACGACCGCGCCGTAAAATGCGCCTGCTTTGGGGGCTTCCCAACCAAAAGTACGGACAACAAATGTGGGAATCCAGGCATTACTGCCGTAATTAATCAATGCTTGACACGAAGTAGCAAAACAAATCAACAGGTACGCTTTTCGGTGTTTAAAAATAATTTTTAATGACTCCGAAAGCGAAAGCTTAATTGCTTGATTTTTAACCAGCAATGTATTCGTACGAATTGGTTCTTTAACCGTTAAAAGCAGCAAAGCAATGACCAATCCTGGTAATCCAATGTACAGAAATATCAATTGCCAAGGGAAAATCTCCCCAAATACTGGCACCGAAACCATTCCTTCGGCGGGCAATTTAGCCACAATACCCGAGCCGATGAGCATCGCTAAACCCGACCCAAGAAAAACGCCCATCGAAAAAACGCTCATGGCCGTAGCCAAACGATTTTTTGGAAATAAGTCGGCAATCAAAGAAAATGCCGACGGCGACAACGTAGACTCTCCTACTCCTACGCCCATGCGTGCCATAAAAAATTGGAAGTAGTTACCAATGCCCGCACACAATGCCGTCATAGCCGACCAGATGGTAATTCCTACCATGATGATATTTCGACGACTACTTCGGTCGGCAAGTCGTCCGATAAACATCCCAAACAAAGTATAAAAGATGGCAAAACTAAGCCCCATCAACAGGCTCATTTCGGTATCCGAAAGATGCAAATCTCGCTTGATGGGCTTCACCAGTAAGCTCAAAATCTGACGGTCGATAAAGGAAGAAATATTGGCTAACGTAAGTACAAAAACGGCATACCACGAAGCCCGCGTAGAGGGTTGCATTGTTTAATTTTAATTGAAATTTTGCAAAATTTTATTAAAATATCACAACACAAAGTTCTGCTTTATTTAGGTTCTGAGTTAGGCAAAAAAAAGTAATAAATAAGCAAAAACAATCAATTTTCAAAAAACCCCTTTAAAAACAGCCACAAAGAGAATCAATAGGTCAGTTTTTTGATGTTGTCCATGTAGCCTCGACTGACTCTCACGAGATCGCCGTTTTGCATGATAACGTCGTAGCTACTGAGTTGCTTTTGAATTTCTCTTACAAACTCTAAATGAATGATGGAAGAACGGTGAACGCGGATAAATTGCTGCGGATTGAGTTTTGTTTCTAAATGGCTAATGCCATAATTACTCAAAAAGTTACCTCGGTTGGTTATGATTTTTGAGTAATCGCCGTCGGCCTCAATCCAAATGATGTCTCGTACGTTGACCGTCACCAATTTTTGGTTTTGTTGAATAAGAATCTTCTCAGGAAACGGTAACGGATTAATAATACTCTCGGCCAAAGGTTGAACAGGCGTCAGGTTTTGGCTCTGATTAAAGCGAAGTTTTTGAATAGCCGCCTTAAAGCGTCCTCCCGTGTAAGGCTTTAATAAATAATCTACGGCGTGGACTTCAAACGCTTGCAGCGCATATTGGTCATAAGCCGTTGAGAAGATAATTTGGGGGATTTCTTCTAAATGTTTTAGCACCTCAAAACCTGTCAAACCAGGCATTTGAATATCCAAAAACACCACATCTGGTTTAAATTCATTAATTACTTTGACGGCATCGACGCCATTATTCACTTCCCCTACCACAATCAGCGTGGGGTATTCGGCCAAATACTGCTTTATCAGCGTGCGTCCCGCCGCTTCGTCGTCGGCAATAACTACTTTTTGCATCTTTATTGAAGTGGTATCTCAAACCAAACCCGAAAACCGCTTGGTTGGTTGGGCTGAAAGTAAACAGTTTTTCCAAACATTTTTTCTAAACGAAGTTTGGTATTGGTCAACCCTAGCCCTTTACCGATTATCGCTTGCTTTTCCGCCAGCCCCACCCCCGTATCCGTGACCTCAAATCGCAGTTCATTCCCCATGCGGTCGATTTTGATTTTCACTTCTCCCCCTTCGATTTTGGGCGAAATCCCGTGTTTTATGGCATTTTCTACAATGGGTTGGAGAATCATCGGCGGAATCCTTTCTTTCAAAATAGCATCGTCAAGTTCAATCGACGTTTGCAAGCGATGGCCAAAACGGTCTTTTTCCAAAGCCAGGTATTTTTCGATAAATTCTAGCTCATCTTCCAGCTTTACTAAATCCACTCGGGAAACTTTCAACTGGTAGCGAAACAAATCGGCCAATTTGGCAATCATCTCACGCGTATCCTCCATTTCGGGCGGAACCGAGGCGCTGATTGTGTTAAATACATTGTACAAAAAGTGGGGGTTCAGCTGTGCTTTAAGCGCCGAAAGCTCACTTTCAAGCGATGCCTGCCGAAAGGCATTTTCGGTCTCTTTTTGCCGTTGGTAATGCAAATGGTATTCGTAGGCATGAAAAAAACCAAACTGAATAATGTAAATAAGGGCAGGAATATAAATATCCCACACTTCGCTTGGGCCTCGTAAATGTCCCCGTCCTAACGCATCCATGGTGTAATAAAATGCCTTTTGCCAAGCAAACACAAAAAGCAATAAAGTAACAACGTGGAACACCATTTTGACGGAAAGTTTCCAGTGCGAAATCACCCGAAAGTAGAAGTACCACAACGGTATCGTTAGCGCAAACTTTAGGGCATAATCAATAAACTGGCTAACCGCATAGTAGCGTAAAAGCTCCCAATACGTAATTTTCACGTAGGCGGCTTCATTAAAAGTCAATGTCAAGCAGTAGAGAGAATATAACACAAAGTAGATTCCTACCAATGCCATCAATTCCCCGAGTTTGATTCTCCAAATGAGTTGTTTCTGCCAATCTATCATTTTACCCTGTCGCTTTCTACGTTCTAGCTTTACCAAATCTCCCACAAATTGTTTGAATCTACTACAATTTTCCGACGAATTGCACTATAGCCCGTTCAACTGCATCACCGATCATTCAACGGGTTATTTGTCGACTCATCGAATCTCTGTTGGAAGGCCTCCTACTGCGCTGCAACTTTGCTTTAACAAATCACGAACATCCATGAAAGCACAGTTATTTTTTACTTTTTGTTTATTTGTTGCCTTTACAGCCACCGCACAACGTTTTTCCATCACAGGATTGGCCAAAAACGAGCAAAACGAAGGTATTCCTTTTGCTACTGTCACCTTATTTCGAACCCATGACTCGACCCTCGTAAAAGTTGAAAGCTGCACCGAAAACGGTCATTTTAAGATGAACGGCATCGCACCTCAACACTATTATTTGGTCATCAGCAGTGTAGGTTTTCAGAAATACCGCTCGGGTAACTTCCAACTCATCGACTCGAATGTCGATTTTGATTCATTCGTTTTACGGAGTGATAATCAGCTATCGGAGGTAAAGGTAAAAGCCCAAAAGCCACTGGTTGAGGTTCTTGCTGACAAAACGGTTTTTAACGTTCAAGGCTCTCTCAGCGCGACGGGCACCACAGGTTTAGAATTACTTCGTAAATCGCCAGGAGTTGTGCTGGACAACAACGAAAATATCATTTTGGAGGGCAAAACGGGCGTTCGTATTTTTATTGACGGCAAACCCTCCGTCCTACAAGGCAACGACCTGAACCAATACCTAAAATCACTCCAAGCCTCCGACATCGAAGCCATTGAGATTATCACACAACCTTCTGCACGCTTCGATGCGTCTGGAAACGCAGGGATTATCAACATTAAGCTCAAAAAAGATAAACGGTTTGGGACAAACGGTTCCGTGTCGTTAGGGTATGGCTACGGACGCTACGGTAAAATCAACGGTGCCCTGTCATTTAATCATCGAACTCGTAAAACCAACTTGTTTGGCACGTACAGCAACCGAACGAGCCGAAACTGGTCATTTTTAAATTTTTATCGCGAACAGGTAAATACCGTTTTTGACCAAAAATCCGAAACAATCAACGAAAACCAAAGCAACAACATCAAACTCGGATTGGATTATTTTGCATCCACCAAAAGCACCTTTGGGTTTATTTTAACAACAAATTTTAACGCCAACGATAATACCACCTTTAGCCGCACCCCTATCTTCCCTCAATACAGTCCACTCCCGACGCAAGTGCTGATTGCAGATAATACTTCCCAACAAAACAGTAATAACGTATACCTTAACACCAATTACCGTTTTGCCGATTCGCTGGGGCACGTCCTCAATGTTGATGTAGATTGGGGTATTTACAACGGCGACCGCCAAAGTTTTCAGCCCAATATTTACAAAAACGGCTCGGAGACCCAAACGCTTTTCAGCCAAACATACCGCATGAAAACGCCCACGGATATAGCCATTTTCTCTGCGAAAGCCGATTACGAACAGCCTTTTCTCAACGGAAAAATCGGGGTAGGTGCCAAATTATCGGTGGTAAAAACCAACAATACCTTCAACTTTTTCAATGTCATTGATGGCGCTGATGTCTATAACACAAGCCGCTCCAATAATTTTGTTTATACCGAACAAATCAACGCAGCCTACCTAACGTACAGTAAAAACACTAAAAAAATAGACGTTCAATTGGGCATTAGGGCAGAACAGACCATCTCGGAAGGCAAACTAAGCAGCGCTCAAACCAACGCCGATGCACAAGTCCGCCGAAACTACACCAATTTGTTTCCCAGCGGAGGGATTACCTACAAGGCCAACCCCAACAATAGCCTTGCCCTCACCTACAGCCGACGCATTGAACGCCCTACTTATCAATCGCTTAACCCTTTCGAGTGGCAATTGGATGAACTCACGTACCAAAAAGGCAACGCGTTTTTACAACCTCAATACGTAGATAACCTTAAGTTGGCGCATACGTACAAATACACCTTGACTACTTCGCTTAGTTACAGTTACGTGCGCGATTTTTTTGCCCAAATTACCGATACCACGGGCTATAACCGCAATTTTATGATGGAACGGAACATCGCGAATCAGCGCGTTATCAATCTGGGCGTTTCGTACCCTTTTCAAGCGGCCAAATGGTGGAATGTCTATGCCAGTCTCAATGCTTATCATACGGCATTCGAGTCGGATGACGCCAAGTTTAAGAATGTGCAAGCCAATGTGTTAAGCTTCTATGGACAAAATACGTTTAGCTTACCCCAAAAATGGAATTTAGAAGTATCGGGCTGGTACAGTTCGCCAGGTATTTGGGGAGGCACGTACGTAACGCGTAGTCAAGGTTCGCTCGACTTAGCTCTTCAAAAACGAATACTCAACGAGAAAGTATCCTTCCGTTTAGCAGTCAGCGACTTATTTTTTACATCGCCTTGGCGGGGTACTACCCAATTCGGGGGGCTGCGCATCACGGGCTCGGGCGGCTGGGAAAGTCGAACCATCAGAATCAACTTGAGTTACAATTTCGGCAACAAACAAGTAAAATCAGCCCGCCAGCGCCAAACGGGTGTCGAAGACGAAAAGAATAGAATTAATTAACTCCTCAAACCTATAAGGTTTCGGAAACCTTATAGGTTTTGTTTTTAAATCAGCTTCTCCGTAATCGCCAACTTAATCAACTGAGCGGTATTCTGAACATCATATTTGGAGAGCATATTTTTGCGGTGGCTACTCACGGTACTGACATCCACAAAAAGTAAATCAGCTATTTGCTGATTGGTAAGACCATCTGCTATTTTGAGCAAAATCTCTTTTTCGCGACGCGTAAGGGCAGGCATCTTTCGTTCATCAGGCGTTTTCAACGTGTTAGATGCCGAAATACTAAAGTAGGTTTTTCGCTGAATGACTGTTTTTACCGCCTCCACAATTTCATACTTGGCGGCGTCTTTGAGAATGTACCCGCTAGCGCCATTTTCAATCATCTTTTTGATAATACCTTTTTCGTTATTGATACTCAACGCAATGATAAACACACGCGGGTACTTTTCCTTGACCATTTTGCAAAGGTCAATTCCGTTCACGTCAGGTAAATTAATATCCATCACGATGACATCAGGCTGGTGAAAAGGTAGTTTGGCTAGCAAATCTTTTCCATGATCAAAACTATGGGTACACGCCATGTCCTTCTCTTTCTCAAAAATCGCTTTTATTCCTTCGGTCACCAGTGGATGGTCTTCCACTAAATATATCTCAGTCATTTTCGCTGTTTGTCATCTGTGAGTACTAATTCTGTGTCAACGGTATCTCAATATAATACGAACAGCCACCATGGGGAACGGTTTGTAAATCGACTTTTCCCTTTAAGTATTCAATTCGATTGTATAAATTCTGGAGCCCCATGCTTTTTTGTTTGTTCACCTGTTGTGGGTCAAACCCTACCCCATCGTCCTCGATGGTGATGTTGATTTGATTTTCTTTCACCATCAACTGCACCAACGCCTCCTTCGCTGCTGAGTGACGAATGATATTGGTCGTTAGTTCCTGAATCACTCTAAATATCGTGGTTTTGTATATATTTTCTAACTCAATCTCCTCTAAACCAAAACTTTGATACGTAAAACCTATCTCTGAATTTTCGTCAATGGTCTGGATATAATTTTTTAACGCTTCTTCCAGCCCCAATTTCGCCAAACTCTCAGGCATCATATTGTGCGAAACTCGGCGCAACTCAGCCAACGATTCGTCCAAAAGGCTCATGCTCCGCTCAAAAGCCAACGCGTGTTCATGTTGTAAAATAAATGACTGTTTCATGTGTTGAAATGAATATTTAACGCTTGACAATATCCCGCCCAGCCCATCGTGTAAATCCTTGGCCAATCGACTCCGTTCTTCGTCTTGCCCTTGCAATACTGCCCGCCCTGCCAGCAATTGTTTTTCGCTTTCCAACTGCTTTAGCGCTTGCTCGTGCAACTTCACCTCTTGTTTACGAAGCCGATTTCGGTTGCGCATCCAAAGCGCAAAAAATAGGAATGCCCCCGACAACACAACCACCGAGAAGAAGAGCAAAGTAACCTGGCGTTTACGACTCTGGTTTTCCTCAGAAAGCCGTTGAAAGGCCAATTCTTTCTTTTCGGTTTCGTATTTGGTTTCTAGCTCTTTGGTCGTTTTGAGAATGCTCTGATTAAGGCTCAATTGTTGAAGTGAGTCAGCCAAAATCGTGTATTTTTCGGCCTCGGCAGGTGCCACCCCAGCTGCCAAAAGTACCTTGGCATAGTGAGCGTAGAACTGCTGTAAATGCTCGTTATTTTCTACTTTTTTAGCATCTAGCAGTGCATTTTCAATAAATCGACGGGCTTCTGCGTGGTTATTAAGGTAAAAATGCGCCACTGAAAGCCAATACAACGCCCGCGCAGTACGGTCTGCTGATTGAAGCTGAGGGTTTAATTTTTGCAATGCCAGCGCATGTTCAAGCAGCTTTTTGTATTGACCTCTTTCTTCGTCGTGATGACATTGATTTTGCAACGCATCCGCCAACGCCACCGTATCATTTAGCTTTTTGGCCAATTCAACGATTTGGTTATTTACCGCCTCTGCCTCTTGAGAGCGCCTCAGTTTCCACAGAATATTTTCCTTATTGATTAGGTGGCTCAGGTAGAAACCATCCTCAAACGTTTTGCTGATACCAATCGCCTGATTGATGTAGCGAAGGGCCGTTTCTTGTTTATCGGTTTGGGTAAACACATTGGCCAAATCGCTATACACGTTGGCCATTTTGACGCTATCTCGGTAACTTTCAAAAATTGGTAGCGCTTTAAAGTAATAGGTAGCCGCCGAATCTACCTTTTGCATCATTTGGAAGGTATTTCCCATGTTTTCGTACATGATTCCTTCCCGCATTTTATCTTTTTTTTCTCTACTCAGTCGCACCCCTTCGCGGAGCAAAACCATTGTTTGCGTATATTTTCCTTCCAAATTGAGCAATTCACCTTCACTTGAAAAGTAGCGAATTTTCCCTCTCAGAAAATCCAATTTTAGGCTCAAATCATACCCTTCTTTGTAATATTTTCGGGCTGTTTTGATGTCGTTGTAGGCATATTCATCGCCTATTTTATTGAGGAGTTTTACTTTATTGGTATCAGGCTTTGACGTTTTTAAGTTTTCCAAAAGCAGCGGCAAATCACCCGTTTGGGCATTCGATATATTACTTAACAAAGCAAAAATCACTAATAACCCGTATAAATCTGTCAAAATCCGTGTCATCTGTGTGCAAATTATTACTTCCCAAAAGTAGGCATTAGCATTCGAACAAAATTCCCCCTTTTGGTGGAAAAAAAACATTTCTTTACCCACTACTTTTGGGACATAAAATCAATTTCAACAATCACTCAAACCAACCCATTGTTAATGCTTTGGCGGTCAGTTCGGCCATGTTTTTAACCCCACATTTTACAAACATATTGGTGCGGTGGTGCTTGACCGTATTTTCGCTGATGCCAAGCTCAGCGGCAATCACTTTAATACTTTTTCCTTGGGCGATGAGCTCAAGTACTCGTTTTTCGGCAGGGCTAACGGGAAGCAATTGGGTTTTACGAATAATCCCTTCGTGTATAGGAATATTTTTCATGTGTTCAGGATTATTCGTGTCGAGCAGAAAAAAACGAAGTTTAGGAACAGCGTCAAGGTGCGTAATGTCCGTAATGAGGTCAAATTGAAAGACACCGTTGCCCAAGTTATCAAAAAACAACGTTGAACTTTGTTGAAGCGCATGAAATGAAGTACCGTTTTTACGCAAAAACTGATACGTATGAGACGATTTAACATTTTTACGAAAATCGACGGGTTGCGCATAAAAATACTGCCAGAAAAGTTCCGCCGATTGAACCGTCGCCATGAGTTGTTCGGGGGTAGTAAAGCGCGCAGCTTGAATAAAAGGAGCATTTGTAAGTTCTTCCTTCGTATATCCCGTCAATTGTTCGATGGCCCCACCCACCTTTACCCACTTCGCATTTTTCATGTCCGAAATAAACCAACAATATGGCCCAACAGCATAGATACGTTCCAACGTTTCAGCAAACGAGAACTGATTTATATACGAGTCTAATTCCGAATCTCTCGGAAGGTATTCATAAAAGCTCTTTAGTTTTCGATAAATCTGCTTTATCTCTTTCCGAATACGAATTAAATCGCTCATAATCATGATGTTTTACGAAATATACATATTTCTGCCCAATCCAATGGCACAATTGTGCCATTGACAGTAGGACTGGCTTTTTATAGTTTTAGAACGACGTTTAAACATCTCCTTTTTCCTATGAAAATAGCCATTTTTTTCGCATTAATCCTGTTTTATGCCCATTCCTACGCGCAAGTTTCTGAAAAAGCCTACGCAAAATTTGATTTTGTCCCTGGTGACAAAATACTTTTTGAAGATAATTTCACCAACGAAAGCACCGATGAACTTCCCTCCCATTGGGTAGTAAGTAGTGGAAAAGTCGAAATCGCCAAAATTAACGGCGAATTGGTAATGGGCTTCTTGGATGCTTCTCCCAAAGCCTACCCGCGCATGGCCAAAAATAAAAACCTTATCGGCACCAACCGATTCACGGTTGAGTTCGATTATTTGTGGCGACACAATACCAAACCTTTTGCGCAAGCCATCGGCGATGGCAATAGCGGTGGCGACAAATTACTGATTCAGTTTGCTACCGACAAAGAGTGGGATAGCGTACGAGAAAAACTCGGCGATTTTGAAGAAAGCATCTACCTCTATTCCATTGGTAATGTTGAGTTTAAATCTTTCAAAGGGCAATACAAGGGTGGTAAAAAAATAGCGGATAGCGAGTATATATACGAAGACCTCTGCGACAAATGGGTACACGTTTCGATGGCGGTCACCGAAAAATCCTTGAAAGTTTATATGAACAGCGAGCGCGTTCTGAACGCACCTATCGAAAGTGGACAAGCCTTTAACATCGAGATAGTGGCCGACGGAAGTACGTACGAAATGAGTTCACAGTTGTTTTTGAAAAATTTTCGCATCGCCGCAGGAGGCGTTGATCCTTACAAAACAGTAACGACCGATGGGAGATTTATCGCACGGGGCATCAATTTTGACGTTGCCAAGGCGACCATCAAGCCCGAAAGCATGGGAACGCTCAATACGATGGTTGCGATGATGAAGGAACATCCCGAACTAAAATTTGAAATTGGAGGACATACCGATGCCGACGGCAACGAGGCGGCCAATTTAAAACTATCCCAAGAAAGAGCCGACGCCGTCAAAGAAAAGCTGATCTCGCTCGGGGCAGATGGCACCAAACTTACCACCAAAGGGTACGGCAAAACCAAACCCATTAGCGACAATATTACTTTTGAGGGAAAAGCCGAAAATCGTCGAGTAGAATTTGTAAAACTTTAAAAATCAACCCTAATCATGAAAAACTTCGTCTATACCATCAGCGTTTTGGTTACTCTATCCGCCTTTCGCTTTTGGGATGATTTGTCAAAATACAAAGTCAATGTTCCCGAATTTAAGGAAAAAATGGTGGAGCTTGCTGCCATGAACACCTTCCCCAGTTTCAGGTTTTACATCCCAAAAGAAGTGAAAGACCTTGGAAGTAAATTGCCCGCCGCCGAACAAGCCGCTATGGCTCGTGCAGTCGGGGCATTTGCCAAAAGTTATGTCAACTCGTCCGTTTTTGTCACCGATTTAGGAAAAAGTTTGGATGCTCAAAAACAAAGTACCGACCCAAATTCGTCCGAACTAAAAGAACTCTACACCGACAAATACAACGAGGCCCTTAACGAAACCACCGAAATGGTTAAGGCTGGAATCCTAAATGACGACTATTTTAAGACCCAACAACAGATACTGGATGGACTAAAACCTGCCTTAGAAAAACCCAATCCGTACGGCGATACACCCGATGGCAAAGCTACTTATACGGCTGAGATGAAAGGCATTAAACAAATGGTGGGAGATTTAGAAGCGATGCTTGCGATTAAGCCGTTGCTTCAAACCAACAAAACAGAGTTTTCCAAAAAATACGCAGCTATTCGAGCCAAATCGGCGGTGAATCAACAAATCGACAATATCGTTGCTAAAAATGCTGAAATAGACGCCAAGAAAAATTACAAAGCAAATATCAAAGCGCAGCTTCAGCAGTTTTTGGACGAATCGGCCGACGTGGATTTTGAGGCTAAAATTGAGCAAAAAAATGGCCTACGTGAATTTGTAAACGAAGACTACCGACGTAAATCATATGTCTGGAAACAATGTTTTCGTATGGGTAAGCCTGCCACAACGGAATTACGTAAACTAGCCGAGGATTGGCTTAAGGAGCTGTAATTCAATTTTTTATGAAAAACTTTTTTGTTTATTGGTTCCTATTGATTGGAATAAACGCTCATGCACAATACGGCTGGGATACGGTCAAAGAAAGCGAAGATCGACCGCTCAAAGAAAATAGTAGCGTGCATTACGACCAAATCAAAATTCCTACGGAGGAAGTGCTCACAAAAGTACTCGCCCAAGCCAAAGGGCTAGCTATGGAGTTTTTGGACAAGAAAAACAGAAATTTCAGAATTGAATTGGACCGAAAAATCAGCGGTGCCAACGGAAATGAATTAACCGATTTAGCAACCCTATTTTTTCTAAAAGGGAGTTCTAATACAGCCGTTTACTTATATGCAATAGCTGCCGAAAGAAACAGAATCGACACAACCATTTACCGCAATTTGGGGGTTTGCCTCAAAAACATTGATGCCTACTTATTGTCGTACAGAATTTTGTTGTATGCTCAAAAACAAACACCTCAAAACCCTACATTGCTGGCCAATCTCGGTTGGGTTGCTACTTCGGTGGGTGATTTTACGACGGGGAAAAAGCACTTTGAAAGCGTATTGCTAGTATCCCCAAACCACTACCATGCCATGAATGGTTTAGCGGCGATTGCCACAGCACGTGGCCAAAATGCGGAAGCAGAGCGCTGGCGTAAATTGGCTTGGTCAAAAAAAATAACGTTTGCGGGGGCTATACAAAAGAAGGAAGAACAATCAGAAAAAATAGCGAAAGTCAATAAAAGTGAAGGGATGAACGAAAGCACAACCTTGCCCGCCGTCAACGACGTGCTTCCCCTCATAGATTACGAAGAGCGACCTTTCGGCGGAAATGCAGTGAATGGACTTCATTTTCCCGAACCTCCCACCGAATACAGTAGTAGCTTGCTCAAAACAATGCAAAATCAACGGGTTATTGAAGATTTTCATACCTCATTGGTGGACGAAAACCACCAACGTATTGAGCGCATCATGGTGACATTGAATACCCTCGAAACGAAGTGGCAAGAGCAATCCAAAGTAAAAGTAATTGATAATCAAATTATTGTACCCTACCCCTACACCAAAGAACTGGCAGCTCTTGATTATTATGAGCAGCTCTTCAGCAACCGTTCCATCGCCTTCACGCGTCGATTTAACAGCGAAACAAAGGGGCATTACTTACAAATGAATGACCAGTTTCTGTCTGTCAAACGAGCTTACGAAACCAGTGCCCAGCAATGCGGCGATAATGAAGATTGTCAAGAGCGAGAACGCAATAAGTATTGTCAAAATGTTCAAAAGTTGTTGAACAATTATCACCAGTATTTTTATGAAGCATGGTTAAATTTGTATAAAAATGCCACCAACGATATACGGGCGTACGAGTCCAAGACCAATCGCTATCTAATGGCGCTCAAAAACCCTCACCTACATCAATTAGGCAATACACGCCGCAAAGAAGCCGCCCAAATGATGTATCAGTATGGGTTGGCACATGCCAGTTGGGCTACTTGGGCCAGCAATGCGGCCAATACGTTTTGCGAAGTGGAGGAAAGAATTGAGGAAGATTCGGTCATCTCAGAAAAAGTACAAAGGCTAATAAAAACCAATAAGCTTGAACTTTGGGAAGATGACGACGAATGCCCCTTACCTACGTGGAACATCGACGCGGGTGTGATAGAAACTGAGGCCAATTGCGAAAAAATCAACTTCTCAATCAATACTCCCAGTCCAGGTGTCAAAGGAACGCTCGGGTTAGAGCTAACGTGGGGAAACGATTGGGGTGAAGATGAACTTGAGCTACAAGCGGGATTGAAAGCTGAAAAAGAGGTGGGAGGCCTGACTGTAGGAGGAAAGGTTGTCGAATTTATTACCATTACGGGAAATAAAGGAATTGTGGACGCGGGTTTAAAAGGAGAGGCCACCGCTTCAATATCGGGCACAATTTCGGGCAAAAGCGGCGATTTAGGCTTAAAAAGTGAAGGAAAAGTTGAATTTGGCATCTCTGCTGCCAAAGGGATTTCATCACTCACACCTTCACACGCATGGAAATTTGCCCCAGGCGTTGAGTAAGATTTTTTAACCTCCGAACGGTAAACTTCCCCCTTTTGGTGGAAAAAAAGTAATTTTTGACCCACTACTTTTGGTCTGTCAAATTAGCCAAACCGAGTATGAGACCCCTGCTTTACTTATTCGCCTGTCTATTTTTCGCCAGCCTTTCTTTTGGGCAGGAAGGTCGCCCAGCTTTGGCAGTCGAAACGGCTGAGAGTGAGCGAGTAAAAACTACGATAAAAAAAGCGCTCCCGCACGATTTAGAAAATTGGGCGATTGAACGAGAATCGGATACTGATGGGGATCTTTCGTTTCACAATGGTAGCGTAGGTTACACCTCGTACTTCTCGCACGAGTTCGCCATTCGGTACGTCCGAAAAAATGTCTCGGAAGAAGAAAAACAAAAATGGAGAGCCATCGCCGTTGATGAAGCGGGGATTCAAAAAATGATTGACGAAACCGAGTGCGAAATCAACGTGTATGTCAATACGTTCGAAAATGAGTTTACCACTGCGGGGAAACCGGAATCCAAAACCATTTCTCCCTTTACGTTTGCTTTGGTTGGGGCACACGGGGCAAGGCTGTGCTTGGGAAATGGCTGGAAAACTGCCCAAAAAACTCCCTTGGAGGATGGGAAAAAATTAATTCGGATTTTGATGCCTCCCAACGATAACCTTCCAAAAACTCAGATTCAAAGTATCTTGATTACGGTCAAAGGCTCACCAACGGTGCTGGATTTTTTCCTCAAAAACACCGACCTAAAAGCCCTTCAAGCGTTAATTGGCCAAAACAAAATTAACACCGCCACAACGGCGTCGATGCCCCCTGCCGAAACACCGCTGGCCAAGCCCGCTGCCGGAGCGAACGAAATTGAGTTTACCCTCAACGGGGGTGATTTTAACCAACGAACCGTTCATTTGAAACCTTCGGTGGACAATCAATTCGGGTATTTGAGAAACAACCACCCCAACCGCGCCCTCACCGAAAACGCCGTCACCCGTATTCTGATTTCTGAAGACTCTGATTTTAAAACGTACAATAAGACTGGTTTTCTGGACATTACCATTCCATTTATTCGCCAAACGGGTCAATTTGAAGTGTTTCCCGGGAGTGAAAAATCGAGCTTCAGCGGGGGCATTAATTGTTGGAATGGATGTGAGTATAGTTTTGATGCCAATGGATTGACCGTCAAAATCGTCAAGTACGACCCCGTTGGGGGATTTATTGAGGGCACCTTTGAAGGAGACGTAAAAGTGGGCTACAAAATCAACGAACCCATTGATACTGACCAACAAAAACGCCCCGACGCGCACATCAAAGGTCGATTTAAAGTACGAAGACAAAAAGATAGGTATTAACTAAGTAGTCTTATTTTTACCCGCAGAAAGCTGCAGAATTAAAAACGCTGATTTTCGCTGAAAAGGGTTTTACACTCTCATTAATCAGCGTCATCTGCGACTTTCAATCGGCGTCAATCTGCGGGTAATACTTAAAGAAACTTCCCTAACAACCAATCAAGATTTTAAAACTAAATACAATCAACTCACATGAAAAAAGTAGTTCTTTTGCTTCTACTCACCATCCCCGCATTGGGGATTAGGGGGCTATTCGCCCAGGACCTGCGCGCTTATCAAAACTATGACTTCGTCGCAGGCGATAAAATCATCTTTGCCGATGATTTTGCCGATAGCCAAGAGGGGGAATTTGGCACCCATTGGAGGCTAAAGGAAGGACAAGCCGTTGTGAATAAATCGGGTGATGAAAAGGCTTTTTTTATCACAAAATTTTACACCAAACTGGCTCCTAGAGTAAAAACTCCCGCTTATTTACCGAAAGATTTTACCATCGAATTTGACGCGTACCTCGATGCTGGGTATGACAGTAACCCTGGCATTCGTATCCTACTAATGAATGGGGAAGAAGCAAGCATTACCGTAGAAACGTCACGGCAATATACTACTTTTTACGGCCCAGGCACTCAGCTCAATGGTGATAACCCTAAAGACCTTCTTGACGATAATTATTTCAACAAATGGATTCATTATGCCATCGCAGTCAAAGGAAGTCAAATTAAAATATACGCCAATCAAACCAGGGTATTGACGGTTCCCGAAGTAACTTTCAAAGCGACCACCCTACTCGTTAGTGGAGATTACAGCGATGGTAAACCCATGGCTTTCAAAAACTTCAAGTTGGCAGCAGGGGGTGACCAAAATGTGATTGGCAAAGCGTTTACGGACGGGAAATACATCTCTCATGGCATCAATTTTGACGTTAATAAAGCCACGTTAAAACCCGAATCAATGGGAGAAATCAACGCCATTGCGAAGATTTTGAAGGAAAACGCCGCGTTAAAAGTAGAAATCGGTGGACATACGGATGCCGATGGCGAGGATGCCAGCAACCTCAAACTCTCAGAAGCACGCGCCACGGCGGTCAAAAATCAGCTCGTTTCGATGGGGATTGACAGTAATCGTTTGACGACCAAAGGCTACGGAGAAACCAAACCCATTGGCGACAATAAAACTTTTGAAGGAAAGGCCGAAAATCGTCGGGTTGAGTTTGTGAAAGTAAACTGAGTACTATTCGGCCTTCCCTTTTTGGGAATGTTTATTCTACCAATTGGGCAAAAAGTTGGTTCAATTTATCAAGCGGATTTTGGCACAAACCAGGGTGTACAGGAGAAGTTTGAATCACGGTACTTCGGGTGGAAGTAAGCCACCTAAAGCGCTCTGCGATAGACAACTGACCAATTCGCCCTCCTTCTTTTCGACCCGTACAGATACGTTCAAACGTACGAAGGCGTTCGGTAATTTCTACACAACACAGCGTAGAACCGAATACCTTCGTACGCTCTTCGTTGAGGAGGAATTTTGTTTGTAAAAACCCTTGGGATGGACAATATAAAATCACTCCCACATTGAGAAATTCTTCACGCTCGACCCGCGGAACGAGGCGAATGACGGCATACTCAAACAAGTAATTTTCTGGCATTTTGAGCTTCTTTGACAAAAATTTCTGACGCTGCAAGGCGTGTTTCTAAAAACTGAATATACACTTGGCGACGCTCTTCGGCAGTCAATGAACTGGAAGCGTCGTTGAGCCACTCGTCGGGTACAAGGTTGACAATCTCCCGAATACGTTCAGAAGTAAGTTTCGAACGAAACTCCGTATCAACAACCTCCAAGTCAGCCGCTTGCGGGAGAAGTACATGATCTTTAATGGGGACAAACGGGCGTTTTGCCTGTTGTTCCCAATTATCCCACGAGTGGTGAAAATACAAAGCCGCGCCGTGGTCGATGAGCCACAATTCTTTGTGCCACATCAACATATTGGTATTTCGAGAGGTTCGGTCTACGTTCGTGATGAAGCAGTCAAACCACACCACTTGTGAAGCGAGGCGCGGTTCGATAGTCGTGATGAGAGCGTCGTACGTAATTGCTCCCGATAAAAAATGCAACGCTAAGTTTAAGCCTACACTTCCTTTTAACAAATCTTGGATTTCTTCGTCGGGCTCAGCGCGGCTAAAAGCGATGTCCAATTCCGTAAAAACGATTTCTGGAATTTTAAAACCCAGCGTTCGAGCCAGCTCTCCTGCAATCAGCTCGGCAATGAGCGCCTTGGGGCCTTGGCCTGCTCCCCTAAATTTCATCACGTACAAAAACCCATCATCAGCTTCGACAATGGCAGGCAGCGAACCACCCTCGCGCAGTGGTGTCACATAACGCGTAACGGCAACGGTTCGAAGCGAAGAAAGAGATGTACTCATTCGAATGTATAAAATAACTCCCGATTTGGGCAGTTGTTGATTTGAACGCGAAAGTTAGGAGGTTTTTAAGACATTTAGTAATAGTTTATTCCCAAACTCTTGCAACTTCATCCCTACTTTTACTAGCTTTATCACTTCGTTTTTGTTACAAAAAGGCATGATACTAGTTTTGACCCGTCCATCAAGTAACATTTTCACCTTCCTACCTAAAACGACCATGTCAGCCAACAACAGCCAACAACAAACATTGAAGCAAATCGCCCAAGAAATATGGGAATATGTCAAAAACCCGACCTACATTCCAGAAAACACTAATTTGGCAGTCGGGGTGAAGCTACGATATACTCTCAAAGCTTGCCTTATCAACTTTGCATTAATCCCATTCATTGCCCCTTTGTACGCGTTGGTTCAGCACTTGACGAAGGCAGAACATATCCTCGACAAAGAATCATGGCTTCTTTTATTTTCAGCCATCATACTGGCCCCCATCATCGAAGAGGCTTTATTTCGGGGAGGGCTACGGTATAATCCATGGGTTATTTCAATTTGGGGAGCCATACTCATTGGTACAATTGGATGGGCTAGCCTACCCGTTCCTTACAACAAAATAGCCATCTTTTTTGCCTTTATATCCATTGGAGTTCTTTATTTATACTCCGATAAAAATAAAAGAAAATATAAAGTTTATTGGAAAAAACAGTTTCCTATTATCTTTTATATAGTAACTCTTAGTTTTGCTTTAGTGCATTTAATGAATTACAAAAACGTTTCCAATTACTTAGTTGCCATACCCTTAACCAGTTTTCAATTCATAATGGGTTTATTTCTAGGGTTTATCCGAATGAAATTTGGATTAAGATATAGTATTTTTTTTCACATGTTTTGGAACTTTACTGTAACTTTTGGAATGCTCATCAGCCTTATTATGGAGTCTGACGTTACCATATAAATCGTATTTTTTCCCATGAAACCAACTCGTTATTATTTTTCTATTTTTTTCGGCTTTGGACTTGGTGTTTTTATTTACAGCACCCTTTTTGGAGAATTTTATCCTTTCATCGAAAGTTTATTTGACTCCCAAACCTCGTCACCCCAGCTTTTTGAGCAGATTGTCAGTACCACTCAATGGCCAAATACGCTCATCAAACCCACGGCCATTGCTAGCTTTGCCACTGTTTTTCAGTGGATTGCTGATAAAACAAAATCTAGTAAGCAGTCGAAAAAAATTTAGAAAAAGCTAAACACAAGCGATATAACATATCATTCAGGTTGAACGTATTAAAAAAAGTAGCCCCAGTGAGGCTAAATCTTAGTAGAAAAAAAGGGTAAAGGCCATCTAAAAGCCCCATTGGAGTGACATCTTTCCCCGAACGTCGACCGCCCAGATGGGGATTTTTTGGGGGGGATTTGATTCATTTTTCTACTAAGAGGTAGCTCCTCTGGAGCAATCAATAGCCACTCTGGATTTTAATGCGTTCAACCTGCATATCATTGAAGGTGTTTAACCAACTCCTCTTTTTCAATGTAGCCCACATTTTTCCATACCATTGATTTATTTTTGAATACCAAAATAGTAGGGAGACCTTCAATGCTCAGTTGTGATGCAAGCTCCGCACTATCATCGGCATTGATGCGGACTACTTCTACTTTATCTCCCATTTCTGTTTTGATTTCTTCGAGGTAAGGAGCCATTTTTTTACAAGGAGCACACCAATCGGCGTAAAAATCTACCAAAACCAACTTGGGTGAAGAAAGGGCCGCCTCAAATTGATCGCGGTTCATTCCAGCGGGTTTGGACATACTTGCCGTCGTTTCGGGGAGTTGAGCAGCGCGCCAAGCCATCATTCCCTTTTCAAGTTCAATGACATTTTTAAAGCCAAAACTGCGCATTTTTTCGGCTGCTACCGCACTTCTAGCCCCGCTTAGGCAATACACCAACACAGGTTTGTCGCGCTCGTAAGCATCTATTAAATTTTCAAAACTGTTGGCATTCCAATCAACGTTATGAGCATTTTCGAGGTGGCCTTGGGCAAACTCCTCTGGTGTCCGAACGTCAACAATCGTTATCGAGGGATTTGCGTTAATGAGTTTTTGAACTTCAACGGCTGCTAATGGGCCATTTTCAGCCGAGGACTGCTCGCTGGAACGATGACTGCACGAGCTAAACAATCCAAGTAATAAAATAGCGAGAATGAGTGAGTACTTTTTCATGAATTTTTGGTAAATATTTGGCAAAACCTGTGATTAGGCCTCTACCTCTTCGTTAATAACTTCAATTTCGGGCTGAAAAATAATTCGCGATTTAACAGAATTGCTAATCAAACAAGCTGCTTCTGATTTTTGCAAGACTTTGAGCGCACGTTCGCGCTGCTCTTCCGAAACAATGGTCAGCGTTGGCGTCAAAGTTACTTCACTTATCATGTATTTTCCTTCGACAATTTCGAGTTTTCCAACTGCTTTTGAGGTAAAACAATCAAAAACGAGCTTTGAATTATCGGCAATGGCCAAAAAAGTCGTCATCAAACAACTATTAACTGCCGCCACCAATAAGTGCTCGGGCGACCAAATACCAGCCACGCCTTTGGGAAACTCAGGCGGAGTAGCTACCTCAATTTGAGTGCCTAATACGGTAGAACTCATGGTTCCTTTGCGGTCGTTTTCCCAACGAACCGTTACGTCATAAAAATGTTGCTGTGCCATACTATTGATGTTTAATCCAAATGGTGGCACAAAGTTGAGGGTGAAAAAGTCGTTTTTCCGCGACATTTGTCACACAATAAAAAGACCTTCCAAGTTTTTACCACTTAGAAGGTCTATGGCCAAACGACGAAATTTTCTAGCCTGTTTTTTTACGCGCCGCCGACGCAATATCGTCAAGGGCATGTACGAGTCGATCGAGGTCTTTGGGAGAGTGATAAACGTGTGGCGTCACGCGTACCCCTTTGATGTTTTCCCATTCGATACCCGTCGTATGTATTTTGAATTTATTGTAAAGCTGTCCATCCAACTCCGACGTTTTGAGGCCATCTACCGACACCAGCGCTATGGCACAAGCATATTTGGGATTGGGCGACGTATGGATTTTTACTCCTGGAATTTTGCGGGCTTGGTCTGTCCAGTATCGTTGCAAGTAATGCGCCCGCGCTTGTTTACGTGCCGTTCCAACGGAAAGTTGAAAATCAACCGCCGAGCCAATCGCCATTTCAGACGCAAACGAACGGGTGCCTAAACTTTCAAATTTACGAATATCGGGGCCGTCGGGTTCATTGTTGGAAAGCAACGCCCACACTTTAGAAATTTTGTCTTTTTTGACATACATCATCCCGCTCCCAAACGGTGCACAAAGCCACTTGTGCAAGCTAGTAGCGTAGTAATCGCAACCCAAATCGGGGATTTTAAAATCCAACAAGGCAAACGTATGTGCCCCATCAGCAATCACTTCGATACCCCGCTTATGGGCTTCGTCGGCAATTTTACGTACGGGCTGAATTTGACCCACCCAGTTAATCATGTGCGTAATATGGACCACTTTCGTTTTAGGAGTAAACGCACTTACAAACTTATCGACAAAATAAGAATCGTTCTCTTGGGGCAAATCAAGATTAATCCAAACGAGCTTAATGCCATCGCGTTTTTCCCGTTGCTTCCACGCATTTATCATGTTGGGGTAATCATGCTTGGTCAGCACCACTTCGTCGCCAGGTTTCAGATCTAAGCCAAAAATCACTGTATTTAGTCCTTCAGTAGCATTGCGATTGATGGCAATTTCTTCGGCATCGCAGCCAGCGAGATCGGCAAGTTTACTACGAAGAGCTTCACGACCTTGATCCAAAATCCGCCACATATAATAGCTGGGCGCTTCGTTGCAGTATTGATAAAAGCGAATGTGAGCATCTTGCACCGAACGAGGCTGCGGGCATACGCCGCCGTTGTTGAGATTAAGTAAGTTGGGCGAAACGGTGTATTCTGTTTTTACCCAGGCCCAAAAATCCTCGTTTTGAGCAGCCTCCAAAGGAGAAACATTGGCAACTTGACGGTTGAAGGCTTCTAAATTATTAGCTTCTACGGGTGTAAGAAAAGGAGGAAGTGAAAGTGCACTGGCAGTAGCGCCAAGCGACCCCAAAAATTGACGACGGTTTAGCATTCGTTTAGGATGTTTTGAAATGTAATGCGGCCTTACAATACTACAAAAAAGTAGCCAAAAAGGCTATTCTAACGCAGGTTATTAATTCCTGAGCCGCCAAAGATTTTTATCCGTTAAATAAATGCGTTGGCTAATTGTGTATTAATCAATATACGTTTCCCTATCTTTGTCCCAAGACTTGTGTCCGTTTAACCATTACTAACATTTAATCATCTTACTCATTCATGAAACAGCTCCGTTTAACCTCCGCTCTTTTAATGCTTTTGATGGCTTTTGTTGTTACCTCATGTAGCAAAAAAGACGAACCAGAACCGTCCATGGGCGACCAAGTCGCAGGTACTTACACGTTAACCAAGTTTGGTTTTAGTGGCTTTACTGCAGACATGCCTTTTACAAATACCTCGACAGGAGTAACGATTTCAGGTAAAATCGTTGTGACAAAAGTAGCTGATGACAAAGCTTCTGCCGTCTTAACGCTCACGGATAAAGACAAGGCAGGCAAGGTAACTGATGACGTTTCTACTTTAGGGGAAGTAACGTTGAAAAAAGCCACTACGGGTGAAATTGAAGCATACAGCGGAACTACCAAAGTGGGCACGTATACAGGAGGCACTATTACTATTTCGGCGGTAGATGCTGACTTAGGCGCGGTATCGTTTGTTGGCAAGAAAAACTAAAACGTGCCGTTGGTTTCTCAAAACCAACGTAAGAGGTTTCTCAAAACCTCGTTATTTCGGCTTTGAGAAACCACCTAGTCAGATTTGAGAATCTGACTGCACACGTAGAATCGACTTCACGCGGCTGGCCTCCCATTCCTCACATTACTTCCTTTTTAGAAGGTATAGACACCGCACCACCTGCTCGGGTGACACAAATGGCTGATGCTTTTGTGGCATTTTCCAAACACTCCAGTATCTCGTTGCCAGCAGCCCAATTGGCTAAAAAATAACCTATAAAAGTATCTCCTGCAGCCGTCGTATCTACGGCTTTTACTTTTTTAGCCTCCACGGTTAAGTGTTGGTGAGCAGCATCTTCATACACCGCCCCTTTCTCGCCTAAAGTAAGCAATGTCGCTGCGTTAGGGTATTGTGAGCGCATTTTGGACAAGATAGCTTCTGGCATTTTTTTCTGTGTGAGTTCTTCTCCCTCCACTTCATTGATGATAAAAACGTCGATTTTATCCAAAGGAAGATCAAAAACCGACGGAGTCATAGGTGCGGGGTTAAAGAATATTTTCAACCCTTTCTCCGACGCAGCGTTAATTAGTTTATCCAGCCCATTGATTTCGTTTTGGATTAATAATACATCACCCGCCTCAAAAAACCGAATGACATTTTCTACGTGAGAAAACGGAATCGCTTGGTTGGCCCCACCGTGAATAATGATAGCATTTTGGCCATTGGGCGTTACTTGAATAATCGCGTGCCCCGTTGGGCCGTCGGAGATTGGCAAAAAATCAACATTTACGCCCCATTCCTTCAATTGATTCTTTATCCAAACACCGTCTTCGCCAATTAAGCCTGCGTGGTAGACGGTGGCTCCCGCTTTTGCCAAAGCGACACTTTGGTTACACCCTTTTCCTCCAATGTAGACCTGGTAGGAAGTGCTAGCTATGGTTTCGGCGGGTTTCACAAAGTGGGGAACTCCATATACGTAATCAATGTTGATAGAACCAAAATTTAGAATTTTCATGGATTTTTGGGAAATTTAGTGACGTCCAAGTTGGTTTGAAAATTCGCTGATTTCATTAACTTTACCAAATCCACAACGCACTCATCGCATGATTCAAGAAAATTTACTCATTATTGTTTCTCTTTTAGTGGCAGTTTCGATGTTATCGATGCTGAGTCAAAAACTAAAAGTTCCCTACCCCATTTTCTTAGTAATAGCGGGCTTAGTGATAAGTTTTATCCCAGGCATCCCCGTTGTTACCCTACACCCCGACATGGTTTTCTTGTTGTTTTTACCGCCATTGCTATACGCGGCGGCTTGGTACACTTCATGGAAAGACTTTTGGGCGGCGCGCCGAACGATAAGTATGATGGCTTTTGGACTGGTCATTTTTACTTCAACCGCCGTGGCGTTCATTTCTCAACTACTCATCCCTGATTTTCCGCTTGCGTTAGGTTTTTTACTCGGTGGAATTATTTCCCCACCCGACGCCGTAGCGGCCGCTTCGGTATTGCAAACGGTGAAAGTACCTAAACGAGTAGTAACCATCCTTGAGGGAGAAAGTTTAATCAACGACGCATCTTCACTCATCGTTTTTCGTTTTGCACTTGCCGCTGTCCTGACGGGTCAGTTTACGATGTCAAAAGCGGCAACCGATTTTTTTGTTGTGACGGGGGTTGGGATTGCGATTGGACTATTGCTCGGATTAGTCCTATTTTACATTCATAAATACTTACCTACAACACCTAGCATCGACACCTCACTGACCATTATTTCCCCTTACCTCATGTATATCGTCGCTGAACACTATCACGTTTCGGGAGTAATGGCCGTGGTGAGCGGGGGACTGTTTTTGAGTTATCGTTCGCACGAAATATTTTCGTATAACACTCGTATTCAGGCCTATCCTTTTTGGGAAGTATTAATTTTTATCCTCAATGGGCTAGTATTTATTTTGATAGGATTACAACTTCCCCACATTTTCTCTGCCCTACAGCTTTACACGTTTCCCGAACTTATTTTGTACGGATTAGTAATTAGTATCGTCGTGGTCATCATCCGAATTTTATGGGTTTTCGCGGGGGCTTATTTGTCGTGTTACCTGCACAAAAAAGAGCGAAAACTGAGTTGGAGAAATGAGTTTTTGATTGCGTGGAGCGGCATGAGAGGCGTCGTCTCGCTGGCCTCGGCATTGGCCATTCCTCTAACGTTACCCGACAATTCTCCATTTCCTCATCGCGATTTACTGCTCTTCATTACGTTTGTCGTCATTTTATTTACCCTTGTTTTTCAGGGCTTAAGTTTGTCGCCCGTTATACGATTTCTCAAAATTGGAGAAGATGAAAGTGGAGAAAAAGAGCAAGAAACCATCATACGCTTACGCTTGGCCGAAGCAGCTTTAACCCATTTACAAACCCATTATTCCGATGAGTTGGACACTATCGAAGCCTACACCCGCATCAAAGATCGGTACGAGCGAATGGTTGAAATTGCCAATCGAAAACTTTTAAAAGAAGAAACCGACATGGCGGTTCCGCTCTTTTTACCCAAATACCGCCGAATGCTCCTAGAACTAGTCACGGTTCGGCGGGGTGAGCTGTATAAATTGAGAAGTGAAAAGAATTACTCGCACGAATTACTTCGCCGCAAAGAGCATGAATTGGACTTAGAAGAAGCAAGGCTGAACGAATGATTTGTATTACTTTCCCTGCATTGCTTCTTTGATACTGATGAGTTTGATACCGCGTTCGGCTATTATTTTTTTCACCGCTACGCTAGTAAATGCACGCGTCACGCCTTCGCGGTCGTAGGCCACATTTTCGTACCCCACGTGGCCTACCCCTTTCATATCGCCTGAATCATACCCTGGGTGTTCGACCAAAAAATGAGTACCTGCGGATAGATTTTTTAGGATTTCGACCAAATCTTTCTCTTTTTGTTCGGGCGATTTGTCAGATCCACTAAACCCACGCACGGGTATCACGTCTTTGGGCATCTGAATCGGCAAATTGTATTCCTTTGCCAACCGATCTACCATCGCTTTAACGTCCGCATTGGCATTAGTACATCCCATGTGGGCCGATAAATGACTTGCCCACGGCAAATGTTTTTTCACGAGTTCGATTTGGGCACGAAATTCTTTTTCAACCTCCGCAAGGTTGATACTTTTTTGCAACAAATAAGGGCTGTCTTTGAGCTTTTTGTTTTCCCAAATAAACTGCGGAAAATACCCATCGGCATCTGTCAGCGAAGGTGCGGTCGTCAGCGGGCGCCATTTTAAATTTTCCCATTCACTGGTGAGGCATAAATGAACGCCTACGTCGTAGTTTGGCTGCGTTTTAAGCATTTTAACGGCTTCCATGAACCACGGGGAAATTGCCAAAATCTCTACTGAACGGCTGATGCCATCGGTATATACTTTCATACAAGCGTCGTTGGCAGTATGGCAAAAACCAATATCGTCCGAACGGATAATTAAGCGAATTTCGTTGGAATTTTGGGCCAAAAGGCCATTGGCAAAAAATACCAAGACTACCAGTATATTTTTCATGCGTCGTGAATTTTATAATTATTCCGTGATTACTCCTTCTTTCGCCGACCAATACGTCCACGTTTGGCCTTGTGGTAACTTCCACGTGTTTAAATCAAAACTACCCTCCCCCGTGGGTGTTGCCATTATTTTGCACACTTTTACGGCTTTACCGCCACGATCCCACGTTAGTTTTTGTCCAGACGCACAGCGTTCGGGCTTTTTTTTGTGACCAACAATGAAGTAGGCAGCCTGACTACCAAAGACACGAGCGATTCCTTTTTCATCAATACACACCGACGTTTTTTCATCTACTCCAATGCCTTTCGCGTTCATGTTCCAATCGTGTTTCATTCGTGCCAAAAAAGCCAAGTGCCGTCCGTGTCGACTGCGGTTGCTGTAGTGGGTATCGGTGATGATGTTTTTGAGAATTGGAATGTCGATAAAACCACCATTCAGCAGGGTCATTTTTGAATGAAAAGGGTTTGCTAACGCTTCTTCCGAATTGATGCCATCGTTAAGAGCCGCGAAACCCACTTCTCCCAAAATAGCACAGCCCGCGCTCGTACCTCCGATAGGGGCTTTTTTTACGTGAATCAAATAATTGATGGCTTCTTCGACGGGGGTATCTTGCCAAAATTTCACATAATTGCCTTGGTCACCTCCCGCGATGAACAACATTTCGGCTTGTCTGATTCGTTGGCCAACCGCAGGATCGAGGGCCAGTTCTCGGTTGTTAATCAGCAGCGTTTCTACCGAATTGACACCTCCCAAGCCATAAATAAAATCATTGTACCCCGTTGCACCACTCGCTCGAATGATGACGACGTCGCCTCCTTTGGCACGGCCAATCATCCACTGCAATGCTTCTTTAACATCGGTACTTCCTCCGCCCAATACAAAGCCCGTTTGGGTTGGTACAGTCACATCGGCGGTATCACCAACTATACCAATGGAAGCAGGCGTTGTCCCTTTGAGTTGGGCAAAACCAACGTTGACCCCAAATAAAACTAGAAAAATGAAGAAGCGCATACGAAAAGGTGAGTTTGAGATGAAGGTTACAAATAAAAGAGATATTTCAACGTTTTTTGACTGCCCATCGAAAATTTAAGACCTTTGGGTTCTAATTTTTCCAATCAATTTCATCTTTCTATGAATGTTTTTCGTTCGCTAGTCGTCATCGTTGCGACCGTTGCCGTAGTGACAAGTTGTACGCCAGGGTACACACCCATTACCAATCAAAGCCCCCATTTAGTGCTTGGAAATCCAAGTAATGCCCAAACGAACCCATCATCGTACGATAATTATTTGTTGACCAAGCCTCAGTATGCACTTTCTTATAATCGCTCAAAAGGTCACGCCAACTGGGTGGCGTGGGAATTATCTCCCAAATGGTTAGGAACAATCGACCGCCAAAATGATTTCCGTCCCGATGAAGCATTGCCGCAAGATTGGCCTAAGGTAAAACCGAGCGATTACACAAGTTCGGGGTTTGACCGTGGGCATTTGTGTCCTTCGGCCGACCGAACCAATTCTACCACGAACAATTCGAGTACGTTTTTGATGACCAATATGATTCCCCAAGCTCCTGATCTCAATCGAGAAGCATGGGAGCATTTAGAACAGTTTAGCCGAGAATTGGTAGAAAAAGGATACAAATTGTACGTAACAGCGGGTGCCTATGGAACAGGCGGTGAAGGAAGCAAAGGCACCGCAACCAAGCTCGACGATGCCGTCAATGTACCTGCTCGGGTGTACAAAATCATTGTGGTTTTACCAGGAAATGCGTCGGTCAACGAAATTAACAGCACCACCCCCGTCATAGCCGTTGACTTTCCGAATAAAAATAGCACGGTAAAGAATACGAGTTGGATTCGGTACATCACGACCGTGAGTGAATTGGAGAAAAAAACGGGCATGGATTTCTTTAGTAATCTCCCTTCTTCTACTCAAAATGCGCTTCAAAATGCCCGTTTCGACTATCGTAGTACGTCCATCAATGTTGATACCAAATGCAGTGTTTACAACGGAAACGCTCTTTATATTGGTAAAAGCGGAGGCTGCTACTACCTGACGGCAAGTGGTAAGAAAACGTACGTTGACCGCGACTTATGCGACTGTAAATAAAACAATTATACGCCCCAAGCAGTAATCATCACGGTGCGAGCACCTCCATAATTGCGGTGTTCGCACAAATAAATTCCTTGCCAAGTCCCCAACGCTAGTTGTCCGTGGGTGACAGGAATCATCACCGAAGCCCCCAACATAGACGCTTTCAAATGCGCAGGCATATCGTCGGAACCTTCGTAATCGTGGCGATAATCGGGGTCGTTTTCAGGAACTGCTTTATTGAAATACGTCTCAAAATCTTGCCGAACGGTAGGGTCAGCGTTTTCATTGATGGTCAAAGCCGCCGAGGTATGCTGGATAAACACTTGACACATCCCGACGGAGATTTCGCGCAGCTGCGGAAAAGCCTGGAGGATTTCTGTCGTAATCAGATGAAAGCCGCGTTCGCGGGGTTTGAGCTGTAAGCGTTGTTGAAATAATTTCATTCGTGGATGTTTGGTTTGTGGAAACAGCTAACCACATAAGTACATTGTTAGCCAAGTTTTTTTAAGTTTTACCCGCGGATTGTCGCAGATTACGAACCGCAGATATTCGCAGATAAGTATAGCCTCATTAAGTCATTTATCAGCGAAAATCTGCGTTTGTTTTGCTCTGCGGGATTCTGCGGGTAAAAAATAAAGCTATTTGCTTAACAGTGTATTTAGGTTTTCCACCTAGAAAACATAGCTTTTATCTCCATTTCTTATGCCCGAAAGGCCGTCGGTGTCATTCCCGTGTGTTTTTTAAAAAAGTGATTGAAATGGGCAGGTTCTTCAAATCCCAACGAATAACTAATTTCAGATACATTATAACGAGAATGCTTTAGCAGTGCTTTCGCTTCTCCCATCACCCGTTCGGCAATGTGCTCGGTGGTGGTTTTCCCCGTACTCAACTTGATGGCCCGATTAAGGTGGTTTACGTGTACATTCAATTGCTTCGCAAAATCTTTGGCCGAACGCAGCTCAAACTTGTGGGTTTCGGGCTCTACGGGAAATTGTCGTTCTAACAATTCCATAAATACCGCCGTAATTCGCGCATTGGCGTCAATACTTTTGTAGAGTTTTTCGGAAGGTTGAATTTTAAGGGCGTTGTGGATAATCTCCATGATATAGTTTCGAATCAGGTCGTTTTTAAACCGATAATCCGACGCTCTTTCGCTTATCATTTTCTCGTAAATCACCCCAAAATTATCAAATTGTGCCTCCGAAAGCATATAAGCTGGTTTTCCACCTGGCGCATACATAGGTAGTTCGCGAAGGCTATTTCGCAAGTGGTCGCTAAAAAATTCGCCTCTGAAAATACAAAAATAACCTGAGCGTTCAGTTCCTAAATGCTCCATGGTGTAAGGAACATCAGGGTTAAAAAACAGCAACGTCGCCCCGTTTACCTCCAAACTTTTATCGGCATAGTGGTACACAAAATGCCCCTTTATGAGCGATATTTTGTAAAACTCCCGACGCGCATACTTCAGCGGTGCTTTTTGGGTAGGAGCATGATCTTCCACCCGAAATACGTTAAAGTGTCCTCCTTCTTTGGGAATAAGCTCAGGCACTTTGGCGTATTTTTGTTGATAAAACTCTTCGAGGGTTTCGACGGTTGACATTGCTGTTTTCGTTGATTAATTCACGCAAAAGCGTTAAATTTTTATCGGCGATCCATACTTTGACGCTCAATCATCCAGCCAGGGTATTCCATGGGGAGTTTGCTAATTTTATTCAACTGACTTAGCTCCTCAGCGGTTAGTTTCACTTCCGTCGATTTTATGTTATCGGCCAATTGCTCTGGTTTTTTAGCCCCAATGATAACAGTTGATACAACAGGTTGGTGTAGCAACCATGCCAAGGCAACTTGTGCCACCGTAACGCCTTTTGTCACCGCTATTTCACGCATGACTTCGATAACGTCGTAGGCTTTTTCTTTGTTGACGGGAGGAAAATCAAAATTGGCTCGACGAGCATCCTCGGGTGTTTCGTGGCGACCATATTTTCCACTCAACAAACCTCCTGCCAGCGGGCTCCACACCATCAATCCTACTTTTTGGTCTTGCAATAACGGAACAATTTCGCGTTCCAAATCACGGCCTGCAATGGTATAGTACGCTTGTAATGAAACAAACTTTTGCCATTGGTTACGCTCCGAAATACCGAGTGATTTCATAATATGCCAAGCCGCCAAGTTGCTGCAACCAATGTAACGAACTTTACCGCTCTGCACCAACGAATCCAAAGCAGACAGCGTTTCTTCCAAAGGGGTAACGGGGTCAAAACCGTGGATTTGGTACAAGTCGATGTAGTCTAGTTGGAGACGTTTGAGGCTTTCGTCGGCTTGTTGCAAAATGTGCTTGCGGGTCAAACCCGTTTGGTTCGGCCCGGCGCCCATGCGTCCTCGTACTTTGGTAGCAATGACTAACTCATCGCGATCCAAACCAAGGTCGCGAATGGCCTTGCCCGTCATTTCTTCGCTAAGACCCTCGCTGTACACATTGGCGGTATCAATAAAGTTGATTCCCGCATCTACTGAGGCTTTCACCAACGCATTCACTTCATCTTGAGGCAGCGTGCCGATAGCCATCCACATGCCTTTCCCACCAAAAGTCATGGTTCCAAGGCACAATTCCGAGACTTTCAGTCCCGTGTTTCCTAACAAATTGTACTTCATAGCTTCTTGTATTTACGTTTGTTTTGAGTGTCGATCGACAATGCAAAAGTAGAAGAAGCCTAAAAAAGCACACTTGTTTGAATCAAACGAATACTTGTAAAATTCAAACAGTCGGCTGGTTGTGATTGGGTGAGGCTGGTTGCTTACAACCAGCCCCCTCATTATTCAACCACTCGTACACCTACGTAAGAAGACGCATTTCCTGAACAAAATACTTTGTGAACTGCTTTTTGAAAATCGCTGGCGTCGGCTTTGTAGATATTCAAAAACTTTTGGGGGTTACGGTCAACCAACGGGAACCAAGTACTTTGGATTTGCACCATGATTTTGTGCCCTTTTTTGAAACGGTGCGCCGCGTCTTGCATATCAAATTTGACGTGCTCAATTTTCCCAGGCTTCATCGGTTCGGGAGTCGTAAAACTATTACGAAACTTTGCACGCATCACTTCTCCACGAACCAATAGTTGAAAACCGCCCATCGCTTTACGCGGATTTTCGGGACTGTCGTTAGGGGCATTGCCAGGGTACACATCAATTAGTTTTACCACAAAATCAGCGTCCGTACCCGTGGTTGACACAAAAAGGTCTGCAAAAACATTACCAGAAATTGTCACATCCTCCGTTAACACCTCCGATTCATATACCAACACATCAGGTCGCTGAGCCGCAAAACGCTGGTCTTCGTACATAAAATCACTTCCTCTAATAACGCGGATTTCGGAGGTATATGGCACTGGCCGCGACGGGTCACTGGTATATTCATTAAAAGCGGGTTCTTTGCTTTTTTGTGCGCTTACAGGCGTGGGTTCAAACGACAATTTCCCGTCGGGATGAAGGTATAGTTTTTTCTCTACCGAATTTTTAGGAGGCCATTGGTCGTAGGTACGCCATTCGTTAGCTCCTGTTTCAAAAATATACGCTTCGGGTAATTCAGGGTCAGGGGCGTCCTTCAAATGGTGATTAAAGAAAGGCAACTCAATGTTTTTTTGATAAAACTCACTGGTAGCCGAGCCAAAACGAATGTGGCCAAGCGACTCCCCTTTTCCACGCGCCCATCCCCCGTGAATCCAAGGCCCCATCACAAGGCGGTTGGACGAAGACGGACTATTCTTCTCGATTCCTTCGTAAGCCTTCAATGGGCCATATAAGTCTTCTTGGTCGAACCATCCACCTACCACCATCACGGCAGGTTTTACATTTTTAAAATGCGGTACAGGCGTGCGTGACTGCCAAAACTCATTGTAGGTTTCATTTTCCATCAATTGGTTCCAAATGCGGTTTTCACCCTTAAAAATGCGTTCATTGACATTTTTCAAGGGTCCCAATTTCATGTAAAATTCGTAGCCATCGGGCGTGCCATAAGCCGAAAAGCCGGGGCGCGCTTTCGCAGAAGGAACGGGGCGAGGAGCGCCAAACCCCGAAATAAAAGCAAACGTACCCATCAAAAAAAATGCACCGTTATGGTGGCGGTCGTCGCCCATAAACCAGTCGGTAACAGGCGCTTGCGGGGAGGCTGCTTTCAATGCAGGATGCGACTCTATGGTGGTCATCGTTGAATAGTATCCTGGCGAAGAAATTCCCCACGTACCTACTTTGCCGTTGTTCCCTTCAATATTTTTGACAATCCAGTCGATGGTATCGTACGCATCCGAACTTTCATCGTTGTCGGTCGCATTTTTCTTATTTGGGATAAACGGACGATACGCCTCAAAGTCGCCTTCTGACATGTATTTACCTCTAACATCCTGATATACAAAAATATACCCGTCACGCGCAAAGAGCATCGACGGTCCTAACGATGTTTTGTATAACGTATCTCCATACGGAGCCACGCTGTAAGGAGTACGATTAAGCATGACAGGAAATTTTTTCCCGTTAGCAACTTCTTTTGGAACATAAATAGAAGTGAATAGCTTTACTCCATCCCTCATCGGAATCATTCGTTCCATTTTGAGGTAATTTTTCCGAATATAAACGGAATCTTCGTTGATTTTTGGGGCTTGTGCCAGCGATACCCGCACCAAGCTTAACATCAACAGGCAATAGAATAGTCTCATGTAGTTATGATTGTGGTGAAGTGAAAAATCTTCGAGTTACTTTCCAATGCAGAAAATAACTAAGCTTGATAATCAATAAGTTACAATTTAAAGATACAAATAAGGTACATTTCTCAACATAAGATACAAAAAATAGACACAATGTAGGGTTCAAGCTGAGGAATTTGTATTTACACGTCCATTAAGTCTACAAACCAATTGCCGATTAATGAGCAGAATTGTTTTATACGTTATTTAAACGTCGATAATTGTGTGTACTAAAATACCGCATTCAAAGAAATATTTCTCCGAAAATTTGGAGAAACAAAAAATCATTTCTGATGAGTCTGTCTTATTTTTTTCGATTAAGACTATCGAGTTGCTTAATTTTTGACTTGGGTTGATTTGTAATTATGGCGTTACTCGGCTTTGCAATAGGCTCTTTTGTTGACTCTTTTTCTTGTCTAGGTATAAAACACCAATATTCGATAATAAGTAAAACGACACCGATAATTATCTCATTTTTGATTTTTATGACAAAGTGAGAAATACCTGAAATTATCCTTTTAACAACACTTGCAATGTGTATCGGTTTCGTAGCAGGGGTACTACTATTTATCGCTTCTATTCGTCGAGATTCCTCTAAGTAGCCACGCAACGACCCATATCTTTCCATTATATCAATAGATTTTGGGGTCAGTTGTACAAGATAGTATCCTCTATCTATTTTATAATTAGCAAGGTCTAATTCTTCTAATTTTAGACATAAATATTTGTGATAAGTGTGGTCGGTGAATAATACTGATAACGCATGAGTTAGATGCAAATACTCCAATCTACCTGTTTTAAGTCGTTCATCGTTAAGGTATCTTAAAACATTCTCAATGTCATCTCCAAGGTCATTCATTCGGCTTAGGTATTAAGGGCGTTTCTACGGCAAATATCATAAATTAAAATCCATGATTGATAGTCATGGATTTTATTTGTTTACTTTTCACCCTTCATCTACGGTAGTACAGCCAAAAGGTTATTGAGGCTTTTCTCAAAATCTATTTAGTGTAAAGTCGTTTATCATTACCTCACATTAATACTTTCATGTTTTTTAGGAACTCATGATTTTTAATGAACGTACTGATTATTTACGGCCTAGGTATCTTAGTTAAGTAACCAACTTCCCTAATTTTGGTCATTTGAGTACGTGGAGGGTGGGCTTGGGTCAAGCCTGACAAAGCCACAAGGTTTTAACCCTCCCCCTAGTCTTTCTTTAGAGTTCAATAACGCCCTCCCCTAACGGTCGGTCGATTTCTTCCATCATAGTTATAGACTGAAACTTTGGTAAAGTGTACCCTAAAAGTTTTTCAAGAAACTGTAAACGCTCTTTTGGCTCTAATTGGTCAAAATCGGTTTGTAGAGTAGTTAGGTTTGCACTCACAAACTTTGACACAAAGTCCCTCATTTCAACTGTACTTTTGTTCGGAGTACCTTTTCTTCTTCCTCCAGTTTTCATACCTACTGCCATAGCTGTCTATTAATCTCTATTTTAGATGAATCAATATTGTTAAAAACTACCTCGCGCGCGCGTACTTTTCTTTTTTTGCAACTTATTAAGCCCTATGAAGTACCTAAAAACAGTGCTGTAAGTGTATCAAACATCCCACACTTTTGGGCGTGTGTACTACGCATTGCGGTAAATACCCCGTAGTTATAGGTTCATCCCATTCTTTCGGATAACCTAGTTGAAAATCTTTATAGTGGTACTGCGGCAAATAGTCGGCCAAATCAAGCCCTTTACGTCGTTCCTCATCGGTGGCTACTTGCTCCAAAAAGTCCGATACCTGCCAACGACCAGCACTTAATTTGTCGGCTCGTTCTTTCCAAAGGTTGTAACCGTTGAGGTCAGGCCAAAGAATCACTTTACGGCCTTCCAATGCTTTGCAGCGGTCAGCGGTTAAGTAAGTCAATGAACCCACGGCCAGCCAAACGAAGTTAGGAAAGTATAGGCTTGCAATAATGGCAGTTTTCGGGGCTTCTACGATACAAACTATTTTGGTGGTTTCCTGCATCAAAAGTTGTTCCCCAAACAATACACCTACTTTATTTTCTTGTTTGAGGTAGTCAGCTAACCAAACGGGCGTTGGTTGCTTTCGCTGAAAAACCGAATGTACCCACGTGGTGTGGCTTTTGGTTTTACCGTCTGCCAGTACGTCTTTGATAGTGTGGCCTTCTTCGTCAAACTGTTTAATTTGTCCAGCCCTCACGTTTCCGTTTACGTCAATGTACCAAAACACGCTTGCTCCCTGCCAACGGCTCGACGTTCCTATCTGATAACGATTTACTACGGCCTCCACGTCGGACGCATCAAAAAGCGTATGCAAGTACTTCACAAAGTTGTTTTGGTGGTATGCCTTCAAACTTGCTTGTTTTATCTCACTTGGAATAAATACGGGCGGCTTTGGTGGTGGTGGCTGTCGCTTAACAAATGGCTGTGGCTTCCAATCCGTCGGACGGTTTGCGCGTTCTTGCTCCCTCATCATTTTGGCGTAACCGTCGGTGTAAGGGTTCAACTCATAGCCGCAATTATTACGACGTTCACATTTTCCGTACTGTGGTGGTAGTAGTTCGCCTGTGACGGTATCAACATAGGGCGTAAACGTTCGCCTGTGGTCACAACTCGGACACGTCACGCGGTCGGACGGGCTTTTGTATCTTTTAAATTGATAGCGATAGTCTGACATGATGAAAAATAATGTTTTTTTCAGACTCAAATCACTCAAAACACTCAAAACATTTTACAGAATTGAGTCTTTTGAGCCATTTGAGTCACCAAACAAAAACTTTTTTACACAGGTAAACCCTTAGACATAGCGAAAAAGGGTAAACGCCCATACTCACCAACGGCAAAACCTAAACCCTCTAAGCGTTTTCGTACCTTCTTACTCGACAATGGCATAAAATCATTTTGTTTGCAAAACGTCCGATACTGTGGGTAAATCTCTTTTAGAAATGTACGTGCTAGGGTATCATGTACAAAACCTTCTTCTTCTATAAACATAGCCACTGAGTCGGATTCTTTGCGGTAAATCTCCAACGCGTCGCGGCTTGCATCGGCAGCGGTAAAACGCCCGTTTTTGAGTAGTCTATCGAGTCCAGCCAGTACCCAATTAAAAACGCCCGAAAGTTCGTTATCAATGATTTTTGAAGCTAGTAACGGGTCGCGTTCTGTGGCGGGTATGGTTTGATTGAATGGCACGATTAAGAAACGACGAAAAAAGGCTTCGTTAATTTCCCGCGTTGGTGGCAGTTCATTGGCATTAAATGCCAATTTGCAATGTATTTTCACGGTAAACGGGTTTCCGTACTTTCGTCTGATTCTGCTTTGCTCGTTTGATACAATGGTTTTAAAGCCGTCGTTTTCCATGCCATTCGCTCCAATCTCTGAACCATAACAAAGCAACTTATCTACCATCAAAGCGCGGTTGTGTTCCTCTCTCAAATCACTTATTGACATTGTAGTAACATTGTCACTACCCATCAGCGCGTTAATGATTTCAAACATCACGCTTTTACCATTTGCGCCCTCCCCGTAAAGAAATAGAGCTTTTTCGAGTTTCAAATGTTTGGTAAATGTCCAGCCGAAAAATTCAACAAGTACCCGCTGCAAATCTTGGTCAGGTAAACAGCGGTTGAGGTACTTATCGAACATCGGGGCTTTGGCCTGTGGGTCATACACGAACGGTAATTGGTAGGTCAAAAAGGCTTTGGGGTCAGGTGGCCGCAACGCATACCCATTGGCCGATATTTCAAGCGTGCCGTTTTTGACATTCACCAAAACCGTTTTATCGTCAGTGGTAGGTTCAGGCAAATAGGCCGCTGCTAAAAATTGTTCCCTCAACTTTTTCCGAAACTCAAAATGTTCGGCTTCCAGCGTTGGCGTTCCCATTTTGGCCGCTGCTTCTCCTAAAAACCGTTCCAAAGCTTTGCGGTCAATCTCACGCCAAAACGCTCCATTGTATAAGTAAACCCCATCTAAACGAACACACAACGCCCAGCCGTACATTTTGGCAGAACGCAACACTTCACGCACTACCAAAACGACATAGTGCTTTTGTTTTATTTCTTCGATGTTTCGGCTTTCTAATTCGGCAGCCAACGCCCAAAAATCAACGGGTTTTACTTGCGCCAGTAGTCGCTCCAAAAGTTGTTGGTGTGGTACGGCTTCAAAAAGCTGTGTTTCCAACGCCTCCACGTGATTGTGGAGGGCGTCAGCATTAAATGTGCTTTGGGTCATAGCTGTTTAAATAAAAGTTGAAGTTGGGCAGGATTTAGTTATATGGCAAAATTCTTTTTTTACGCCTTCTATATTCTTCGATTTACGTAACTTGCCCACGTACCTACAAATATTTGCGCGCGCGATTCTCAAAAACTTTGTTGCTTGTAACATCGCCAATGGTTCTGCTTCAAACACTTTAAATGTCTGATTGAGTTGGCCAATACGCTTTTTAGTTGTCATAAGAAGCCCCTCCCTTAGCTGCGACATTAAGAAGTAAAGCAAGCATTTCAGGGCTAAGTGCGAAGCGTTGCGCCAATAGCAAAACCGTCGAGTAATTCAACTTTTCTAAAAGGGGAACAGTTTTTAAAAATGCCAAAACATTCGTATCTTTGGCATAGCTTCGTTGGGGGTGGAGTGGATTAGCGGCCATTTTTCACCCCCTTTCTTTTTACAAAACTTTCCGCTTCTGCTACGGTTTCCGCATACGTCTTTTTACGACCCTCTTTTAACCAAAGGTCAATTTCAGATTTTAAGAAGTAGAGTTTTTTCCCTCGCTTGTGTACGGGGATTATGCCATTATGTACCCAGCCGTAAACGGTGGGCTTTGTGGCCTTTTCAGGTAAGTAGGCGCACAACTCTGAGAGGTCAAACCAGCGGTCGGTTTCTTCGGGTTGCGATTTTTGAAGCAATAGTACCTTTAGTGCTTCTACCTCTTTGGTAAGTTGCCATACTGCATTTGGCAGTTGGTCAAAAGTTAAAACTTCCATGTGCTATTTATTTTTTAATCAAATAATAGCACAATAGTATCTGTGGGTTTTACGGGTAAAAAGGTGGGTTTTACGGGTTTTTATATTTTTTATATTTTACCTCGTAATTGCTTTGTATATTTCATCATAAGTACCTGTATTAAAGCAATTTAGCACTCTAATTGTATTAAAAAAATCTATATCTTTTTTTAGTTTTATATTCAGCGAACTATGCTTATTATAAATAGCCCGCAAAATTGGGGCGAATCTTGTTTTACAATTGGGTTGAAGTGGTATTGTTTCTTGTAGTGGTGTGTAAGTTTTTTTTTCAAAGTACAAGCAAAGTAATTCTACAAACCTATTAAAATCTGTTTCTGACCTAAATACATACTCCCAGCCGTTCGTGTCTACTGAATTAATTAGCTGTTTGATAGAGTTTCGCATCTCCGAATCACCTATCAAATTATCAGGTTCTTCAATTGATTTTTGAGTTTCTGCTAGCGAAAGTTCCTTATCTAAGAATATAGGCTCTTTATGTTTATCGGTTGTCGTGATTGATTCAGCCATTTCTGCACCATACCCTCGGCGGCAAAATTCTTTTTCAAAAGTTTTATCTTCATACCTTAAAAAGGCTTCTTCTATCAGTATCAATACCATTCTGTAATTATCACTATCCGCTAAATTTGTAAGGTTTTTATCTATTGGGTAGCCTCCATGTAGCTTTAAAAATAGGCCAAAGAAAACGTGCTTTACTTCGCTGTTTAATGGTAGGCTATCAAAGTGCTGAAATACTCCGTATGGGTTCTTGGGATAGTTTTCTTTCATAAATTGGTACTGTTTCCAAAATAGATTCATAAATGCCAAAGGCTCAATAAAGCCAGCCCTATGCCCACTTTGAAAATACTTTTTGGGAGTCAATACCCAATATTCTTGATTAGGTATGTTTTCGACATTATGGTAATAGTCCCAATCATTATCCAATGCTATACCCTCAAAACTATCTCTATCATATTGGTAATGGGTAGGCAAAGTATTAATAGAAATTAAGTCGTAATTCGTGTCTGCACTCAGTAAAGTGTTATGACAATATTTCTTTTCAGGTGTATCACCTTTATACTTCAAAAAGGCTTCCTCTACTAGCAAAAGGGCAATTTCTGCTTGCGATGGAGTACAGTCCTTTATTCGTATAGGATAGCCCCAACCCAAATCCCTAGGATATTTTAACAAAAACCCATACAAAACATGCCTTTGTTCCTTTGTAAGTGGTAAGGATTCAAAGTATTGCAATGTACTGTTAGGTCTTTCTAAGTTAGCTTTTAAATACTCTCTTTGCTTCCAAAACAAATTCATAAACGCCAGCGAATTAATGAAGCCTTTTCTTTCACCTGTCTCAAAATACGCTTTGGTTTCTCTTACAAAGGTTAAATTGGCATTTAGTGCATTTAGGTAAAAACCCCAATCATTCGTCGCGGAAAATCCTTTAAATTCTTCTGTAAAGCTATTCTTTCTTGATACGTCTTGAATCAGTACCGTTTCAAAAGATAAATCTCCCATCTCTTCAAGTTCCTTCATTTTTTCTAACAAAAAAGGTTTTTCATAATAGAATAAAACAAGTTGACGTACGTACCTCTCTTCTGCATAACTTGTTTTAGTATTATCACTTATTGGCTCAAACAACTTCTCAATTTCAGTTATTCTTTCTTTTAAATAGTATCGCTTATGCTCTTTAGGTAAATGATTTTGTAAATATTTTTCGTGATTGTGTTTAATTTCCTCAAAAAGAAATTTAGCATTTTCATTGGCTTTCCATTCAACTACTCTTATTCTCATAGCCAAATTTGCAAACAATTTTGTAAATGGGTCAGGGTGGATACCTACATCCAATACTGAATTTCTATAAAGAATATGAGTCCCCCAAAAATCAATTGCCTTCTCTTCACATTCTATGTTACTGAGATATGGCACATTAGGGGTAATATTCTCGCTCCAGTATTTTAGAAACTTTATAGCAGCTTCAAAATCACCCAATGGATTCTCCATTTTATTTATTTCGGCTTGAACTTGTTCTATTCGAGTCATACCTACATTTCAAGTTTAATTTTATTAGCAGCTTGTCTTTTGGTTGCATCAATGACCTTTGCGTAAACCTGCGTTGTTTTCAAATCACGGTGTCCAAGTAGCTTTGATACCGTGTAGATGTCTGTTCCGTTTGATAGCTGCAAAGTGGCAAACGTATGTCTAAAGCAATGGAAAGTAATATCCTTTGTTATCCCCGCTGCTACAATCCATTGAAATAGGTGCTTGTTTTCGTATGCAGAGTATTTAAGCCCTTTAAAAACTTTATCGGAAATTTCGCCACGTTCTCCAAGCAAATCGTACGCCTGTTCCGAAATAGGTAACATTTCAGCCCCTTGGGTTTTCTGTTGTTTGAACTGGATAAAATACCCATTGCCTTCGATGTATTCCAGTTCCCCCCATACAAGCTTCTGTATATCTGAAAACCTTAATCCTGTAAGGGCTGAAAAAAGCGCGGCACGTTTCAGTATAGGGTTATTACATTCCGTTTTTACAAGAGCATTGAGTTCTTCTAAAGTTAAAAAGTTCCTTTGGGTTTCTTCTTGCTTTACAGGTTCAATCTTTGCATTTAGGTCGCCTTGTAAATACCCGTCCTTAAAGGCTTGTTTAAGGCTTGCTTTTAGCTTATTAAAATAGGTTACTACCGAATTTTTCGACAGTTGCGTTTTGCTACTTTTACTACTTTTTGTAGAGAGTAAATACTCTTTGAACTCATTACAAAACCTTTCGTTTAAATCGCCAAACTTTAGAGTACCATTAGTAAATGTTTCTAGGTAATTAAATGTAGCAAGCCAGTTATCTCGGTTGGAATCTTTACGTTTGTTCGCAAGACGTTTAAAATACTCGACAAAGTTTTGGTCAGCTAGTTCTTTGATTTTTAACTGTTGCTTTTCGTATTCAGTATAAATTTCGGGCTTATTCAGGCAATTTTCCTGTTTCAGCCTTATTTGTTCACCAAGGGAAATCGTCTCTTTGTTGTGTTTCTTTTGAATAGCATCTTTGGGATTATCCCAAAGGTACATATTCAAAAACTGCCTGCGTGTGGGTTGCCCAGTTTCAGGATGAGGTATTGCCGGGTAAAAGTCCAAATACAAACTTTGCCTATTTCCCGAAATTGGCTTCTGTCTTAGTTTCACTTTTATTACCATCGTATTCTATACTGTTTTTGCTTTTCTTAATAGTTCATCAATTACCATTTTTGGAACGTAAACGTACCATCCCTTCTTTATTTTTGGTATTTCGTTCCGTTTAATGAGGTCATGTAGAGTCTTTTCCGAAATATTGTATTTGTCCTGCACCTCAGTAAGTGTGTAACAGTCTGCAATATCAAATGCACCTGCTTGCAACCATTCCTTTATTTCCTGTATTTGGCTTTGGGGTATCGCTTTCGGTTGGTTAGTTGGCTCGGCAAACAATTCGTCGAGGTCGGAACGCCTAATAATGGTTTTCTTTAGCAAGATGTTTGTCGCCCTCAATTTTCCAGTATTGATAAGACTATACACGTTTTGACGGGAACACCCTATAAGTTTGGAAACCTGCGTAACACTCAAAAACTCTTTTGCCTTTAGTTCCTCAATAGGCTGGGCTTTTATTCGTTGGGTCTGCTTGTTACTTTCCTCAACCTTTCCTACCCTGACTTTAGCCTTGTATGCTGCGCTATTGCAACGATGAGAACAGTACTTTGTGGTAGTGGTTCGAGCCGTGAACTCATTACCGCAATGTTGGCAAACACGTTGTATCTTTATATTGCTACTCATTTGTACTAACTTGTACGAAAGTGTTTAAAAGTGTAAAATTTGTAAATATTTTGAGGTACAAATTTACCTCAAAAAAACACCGTCTGCGAAAACGGTACAAATAAGGTACAAATCTACACAAAACAAACCAATAATAAAACTAGATAAACACAAGGTCAATAAATAGTAAAAGCCCTATTTACAGGGCTTTAGTAATAATTTATAGGAATTTGTTATTTACTTGTTTTGGTCGGTTACTTTCCAATGCAAAATTTACTAAAAATATTGGCTAATAAATCATCTGTGGCGATTTGTCCCGTAATTTCCCCTAAATGATGTAAGGCTAGGCGAATATCTTGGGCTAAAAAGTCGCCAGTGATGCCAATAGCTAGGCCATTGAGCACATCATCCAGTGCCTGTTGGGTTTTGACCAAATGTTCGTAATGGCGCAGGTTAGTCACAACCGTATCGTCGGCGGCTTTTGCACCTACCGCAACGGCTACCAATGCTTTTTTAAGCTCTTCGATGCCTGTACCTGTTTTGGCAGAGATAGGGATTTCAACCTCATCGCGCGGCGAACCATCCCCTTTCTCTTTCCTGTCTGGAGAGGAGAGTAATTTAGAGTCCGCTTCAGAAAGGAGAGGGTTGGGTAAGGTTAACCTTATAATCTCTTTTAATACCTCATCAATCTTCTCTAATACTTGCTCATTTGTAAAACGCAGGATCGTTATACCATAAATTTTGTTTAGTTCTTCTGAGCGTAACTCATCGTACTCCTTTTGTTCTGAGACAGTATGAATACCTCCGTCAACTTCGATAGCTAAACGATGTTCGGCGCAATAAAAATCTAACACAAAGCCCTCTTGTACAGGATGCTGTCTTCTAAACTTTAGGTTATTTAACTTTCTGTTTCGCAAAATTTGCCAAAGAAATTGTTCTGCATCCGTTTCTTTTTGTCGCAAATTCCGTGCATTCTCTAAGACTTCGGACGGAATTTTATAGTTCATTGGCTTATATCCTTCTTCAATAAGAAGTTGTGCTTTTGATTTAACCTCACCCCCTGCCCCTCTCCTTTCTGGAGAGGGGAGTAATTTAGAGCCCTCTCCAGAAAGGAGAGGGTTGGGTGAGGTCAAATCTGCCTTATTTCGCACCCAGAGTACTTTTTTATCCTCCTCTATCCCCTCTGCCAATGCTTCAACCTCCGCATACGTTTCATCGCTATCAAACAACAACAGCACCACTTCTGCTTGATTCATGGCCTTTTTAGAACGTTCAATCCCAATCGACTCCACGACATCCACTGTGTCTCGGATACCTGCCGTGTCAATGATTCGAAATTTAATACCATCTATGTACAAAATATCCTCGATGACGTCGCGAGTTGTACCTGCAATGGCCGTTACAATTGCTTTTTCTTCATTCAGAAGCGCGTTCAACAACGTAGATTTACCCACGTTGGGCGCCCCAATAATGGCCACAGGAATGCCCTCTTTCAGCGCATTGCCGTGGTCGAATGAATCAATGAGAGGCGTGATAGTTTTCTTTAAGTTCTGAATCAGCGCACGTAAATCATCCCGATCTGCAAATTCTACATCCTCTTCACCAAAATCTAGCTCCAATTCAACCATGCTTGCAAAGTGAATCAGATCCTCACGCAGTGAAGCTAGTTTTTTGGAAAAACCACCTCGAAGTTGATTTAAGGCAGTACGATGACTTGCGGCCGAGTCGGCCGCAATCAAATCAGCGACGGCTTCGGCTTGCACCAAGTCAAATTGCCCATTCAAAAAGGCGCGTTGAGTAAACTCCCCTGGGCGTGCCAACCGTGCTCCATTTTGAACGAGGAGTTTGATTATTTGGCGAATAATAAAATCAGAGCCGTGGCAAGAAATTTCAACGGTATCTTCTTTCGTAAACGATTTGGGAGTTTTAAAAACCGCAATCAATACCTCATCAATGATCTCGTTTCCACTGCGAATCGTACCAAAATGAACCGTATGAGAATCGACTTCGTTTAAGTTTTTACCCCGAAATAATTTATTGACCACATCAAATGTCCCTTCACCTGACACACGAATAACGCCAATAGCACCCACGCCCGACGGAGTAGCCAAGGCGCAAATAGGTTCTTGTTGAAAAACCATCAGAAGTTTTTTGGGCGTTTAAATATGAAAACAATCTTTGAAGTCATTCCTTCGTAAGCATTCATATCCAAGGAATTCACCAGCTCCCATCCTTCGGTTGCCATGCTATTAAGCTTATCTTCAATAACTTGTGGATCAAGACGTGTTCCCCAAAAACCACCTGGCTTTACCTCAATCACTTTGTATTCGTACGTTTGCATCGTTTGAAATTTTATCGGTTCTGTTTTTTTAAAACGCAACTAAAATTAACTAACGCAAAGGTAATGCTTTCGGGTTTCTTTGTCCTAGAAGAATTCCAATACTAAGTCCTGCGGAGATTGAGGGGATCGTTTCGTACCTACCGGGGCGAAGCGTACGAAAATTAAATAGACTCCGGTTCCATATCCATGCATTGATAGCATCCTCGGCGGCGTCATTTGTTACGAGTAATCGGCGCAATCCGCCCCCAAGGTACACATCAATCACAAAACGCTTCGGAACTAGTACCTGATACCCTATTTTAAGATGACCTGCGGAGACTCGTCGCCGAGTTTTCAAATACCCTTCTTCAAAGTACGCGCATGACCACGTTTGGGAGTTACAGCCTCTGCCCAATGCTCGGTATTCGGTAATAAAAACTTCTTTTCGGTAATATTCCGCAGCGATGTACCAACTTCCTCGTTCGGTAAAAGGGTCGTCAAAATAGAAACGACCTTGGGTTCGGAATCGAAAATTATTCTTATTGGTATACATGGTGTCTTCTCCCCAGACGTTTAGGGCTCCGTTGCCCCACCCTAACTCTTGAGATAAGCTCCAACGCTTTTTTATTGGAATTTCGACCCCTAAAGTCAACGTATTATCAGGGTCGAGAAGCGTGGTTGGGATTGTTTTTAGAATCACTTTTGGACGTAATGTATCTTGTCCGCATACTGAAACCGTACTTATCCCCATTAACATCACAAAAAGAAGTTTCTTCATAATTGCCTAAGGTTCAATGGCCAGTTTGCTCAACACTTCCAATTTACCTTGCTCCGATAAAGTATACTGCATCAGGCCTCCGTCCCCCGTCACTAACAAACTTTTATTGGTTAGAATCACATCATACGCCTTAATATCCCCTACGATCTGTTTCAATTGAGGTTGTTTAGGGTCTTTGATGTCAAAAATTTTCATGCCCCGATCACCTTCACATACAAACAGCTGCTCGCCACTTACCCCCAACCCATAAGGCGATTCCATGGTTTGGCTGTGGATTAGTCGCGGGCTTCTTAAATCTGTTACATCTACCACATCTAAAGTACTCGCCGTCGCCATGCGTCGACAGCCTGAACCACCACGCAACGTCACGTAAGCATAATTTCCCTGAACAACGACAGGGTCACAACTTTGAACGTGAAAATACTGCGACAACATTACGGGAGAATCTGGCTGTTGATTGTCAAAGATGTACATTCCGTCGTTGGCCCCGATAAATAGCGCATTTTTATACGGGAAAATTGTTTCCAAACCCACCGTAAGGGGTACCGTTTTCTTTGAAATAGGGCTTGTTGGGGTCGATATATCGTAGACTTGCAGTTTACTGGGTAACACACAATAAAGCACATCGCCAACGATGGCAAAACGCGCCATTGAGCCCCCCGTTCCCGTTTGAACACTCGGACTCACGTCAGAATTTTTGTCAGCGGCACATCCAAGTAGTAGCGTAAAACCCAACGCAATGAGCGAAGAAAGTAAACTATTTTTCATAACGATTTGCTTAACGAAAACATTTTGGACGACTCATTTTCACTTTTTCCCACCCAATTACGATGCCCTTGGTGGCATCTACGCATTCAAAATACGTCTGTGTATACGGCGGGTACGAAGGAGAGGGAAACGCATTAGCGATTCGTTTATCTACCTTGACTTGCGTGGGGTCTGAGATGTTGAGCACGACAAAATCTAGGCCGTTATCGGCGTACAGATAATTTCCTTTCACGGCAATGTCCACATTTCCCAAAATCTTGATAAAAGATACTTTTTGAGGCTTTCGTGGGTCGGTATTATCGACCAAATGAATACCCTTGCCTTGTTCGTTGATAAATAGGTAATTACCCCGCACGTAAATTTTGCCAGGCTTTCGAAGAGGCTGTGGCGGTTCGGTAGTTACTTGCGCTAGGTCAGTGGCGGAAGCATACATAGGGCGATACCCTTCACCGTTGAAACTGGGAGCACCCGCTGGCGGCGCACTTACATCCACTCTCGAATCACAACCAACCAATACGCCCAGGCAAATGAGCCAAAAGTAAGCGATAGCTTTCATTGTATATACGTTTAGAATTCATTCGTTACTACTTCCACTATTCCATTTTCACTCCTAAAATTCTCTTTGTAAACAATCGTATCCTCCACGTCTCGGTATTCAATTGTGAGGTTTTGTTGGTCAAAAGTTAACCAAGCGAATCCATTATAGCCGACGTCAATACGCCGTAAGGTAGTACGTTTTCGTTGGTCATAAAAGGCAATCAACTCTTTGTTATTTTTCGGTAAATCAATTTCGGCTGGCATTCCTCCGTGCCCAATACACCGACCGCTAATCATCAAGTTATCAAGTTGTTTGGGATGGTAAACTACCATTCGATGTTCATGCCCCCATATCCATATAACAGGACGCACCGCATCGCCTAAAAGTTGGGAAAGCTGCTTAGCTGGTTGAGGAAAAGACATACGAAACGAAGAAAAAGGGGGATGATGACTCAAAAAAACCAAACTGCGTTTATCATCGGCGTTTCCAAGTTGGAGTTGATTCTTTAACCATTCCACTTGCTCCTCTCTCAAATGACAATCGGGGGGCGATAGTACTTCCCAGAAAGGACGTTCGACGGAGGTATAACCCGTATCTAACCCAATAACGCGCCAGTAATCGTTTTCTAAGCAAAAAAAGCCAGCCTTCTGCACCCGTATGGATGCTCCTTCCCGAACCCCCATCGTTGGCAACAAATACTTAAAAAAAGCGGCACCGTTGGAGTACATTTCGTGATTGCCCGACAAAGCCAAACTTCCCCATCTCCCACGCGGCCAAGAGGCAGTAGGGTTTGTAAAGTTGGCGGCTACTTCGCTGGGTGTTCCTACAAAATAAATGTCTCCCAAATGAATCGAATAATCGGGCGAGTGCGAGGCCACCACCGCCCCCACTTCATCTGACTCAGGGGTATCCGAGGCCCAATCCGACAGTAAAGCGAGGTGGGTTACCCCGTTTTTTTCCTCCATTCGAAAAATGCCATTATCGTCGCCCTGAGGGTAGCTTTGATAAGGATGTCGTTTACCAAAACGACTTTTGAGATAGTGATAAGCAAAACCAAAAACGTTATACCACAAAAATTCTGAAAGCGTTCGGGTAGAATCGGATGAAGAAATTTGCTTTTTGGCTTGAGACTGCTGGGTGCGAAAGTGATTTTCTGCTTCGGTGTGCCCTACGGCTAGGTATTCTTTTAAATCGCGTTTGGGTGGCTGAGACATGAAGAACAAATTACAAATTGAATGAAGTACGAATATTGTATTTTTAAACAAAAAAGTGTCAGAGGCGCCCATTCATATCCATCCCGACTGGATGTCGGGACGTGCAAAAACAAAAAAAGCGTCAGAGACGCTCATCCATATCCGCCCCGACTGGATGTCGGGACGTGCAAAATAGCCGTATTTTATTCGACATTCTCCCCTCTGCACTCGACACTCTAACACTTTCTTATACCTTCAAAATCGTAAATTCTACCCGACGGTTTTTCTTTCGAGTATCTTCTACCTCATTACTAGAAACAGGCTTTGTAGAACCCCAGCCTTTGGTTTGAATACGATTTTCGGTAATACCTTTCCCCACCAAATATTTTTTCACTTCTTTCACTCGATTTTCGGAAAGCTCCATGTTCAGGTTAAAATCGCCCTGATTATCCGTATGCCCTTCTACCAAAATTTCCATGTTGGCATACTTAGTCATCATTTCAGCAATTCGATCTAAATCAGGGTAAGACTGTTGCGTTATTTCAAATTTACTTTGTTCAAACACAACCGTACTCAACGTAATCTTCTTCCCTTCTTTGATTGGCACCAACAAAATATTGCGTTTTATATCACGATACCGCTTATCTTTTGAAAGGTCTACAATTTCGTCTAAGGGAAAAAAGCCGTCCTTAACTGCACTCAAACGATATGATTCTTGTACAGGCAGCAAAATTTTATACTCACCTGTTTCAGGGTCGTATTCTACTTTTGAAACATTGGAGTTGTCCTTAAGAAGATTGGTAACCACTTCGGTTGTTACTGGTTTTTTGGTATCGGCATCCAAGACACTACCAGAAATCATGGCAACAGGTTCGGGACGAATAGCCGAATAAACTTTAAACCTAAAAATATCTTCACCCCCCAATGAATTTTGCATTGAACTAACGTACGCATAATCTCCCGAGGCAGGGATACTCAAAAAGCCATCCCATTGGGGGGTGTTAATCGAAGGCCCTAGGTTCTCGGGCTGCGACCATTTAGTCCAGCTTTCATCCAACCGACGCGTTATAAAAATGTCACCTCCTCCATAGCCAGCGTGCCCGTACGAGGTGAAGTAAAGTGTTTTATTATCAGTCGCAATAAAAGGAGCACTCTCTACGTCCGCGGTGTTGATGACGCTTCCCATGTTCAGGGGTTTACTCCACGTTCCATCACCTTTCAAAAACGAAACGTACAAGTCACGGTCTCCGTTGGTATCTTGGCGCTTCACTGACATCACCAATACATTACCTTTGGGTGAAAGTGCAAACTCAGTGTTATTTCGTTTATCGAGATTATAAATATCTTCAATTTTACACTCAACGGGCGTATTCCACCCCGTTTTGGTTCGCGTGGATTTTGATAAACCGAACGTCATTGTACCATCTGGACGGTAGACGTTCATGAGATATAAGGTTTTGCCATCAGGCGAAATACTCACAATCGCATTGTTATCAGCGTTGTTGATGGGCGAGCCCATATTTTGAGCTTCTCCCCAAAGTTCACCTTGACGAGTTGAATACCAAACATCTTGGTTTTCAGAGCCTCCTACGTTTTTTTCATATTTTCCCCGCGTAAAAAAAATCGTTTTACCATCGGGTGAAATGACGGGTGCTACCTCTTGCGCTTTTGAGTTAACACCTGCCCCCAAATTTTCTTTTATAATCTCTTTAGGCGCGTCTTTGTAGACGTTGATTTTGAGCTCGAAAGGTTTAGAAGAAGCATTAAGACCAATTGCATCAATTTGGTTATAGCCTTTTACTCGAATGGGGTTCAGTACTACTTTCACCGCACTAATAAGAAACGTTGTGTCGGGAACTGATAACGCTAAAATTCGTCCCACATCCGAAACTACAGGCATTCCATTATCTAATATTGAAAGCTCTTTACCAACCGCATCGTAAGCAAAGACCCGCGTAATGCAACCTTGATTAAAATTTTCAACTATTAGTACTTGGCGTGCTTTTTGTGGGCGCTCAAAAGCCACTTTTATCCACTCTTCTACGTTCGAATCTGCATTGTAAGGCGACCAAGCACAAGCCGTTTCACCAAATGGTGTGATAGTATTGGGATATCCCAGCGCCTGTACAGCTCGGTATTCTTTGCCCGTAGTCTCCTTGATATATTCAGAAGAAAAACCCAATAGTTTACTGGCCCACTGCACTTCCTGTGCGTGGCTACTACTCACAAAACCCAAAATACAACATAACCAACACGTTATCTTGGTCATTACGGGGACGAATATAGAGTTTAATTTATGCGTTTTATACTGGTAAAAATAAGCAAAAATCGTTCCAAAAACACCTTTTTGAGCTTTAATAAGCATTATTTACGACCTACATTTCCTAACAACAACAGCCAGTCTTCATCCAATGTAGGAGGCGTTAGCTCTCTGATTCCCTGTGGTTTAAAATATCCACCAATAAATCTTTTGTTGGTACGTGGGTTTATCCAAAGTGCCCGAATATTTGTCCCATTTATTTTTCCAACATTGACTTTGAGGGTGCGACTTGTAGGCACATAAATAGCAGCCATTCGGTTATTGGGCAAAACAGCAACTACGCCATAATCATCTTTGCCAAATGTACCACGGCCTTCGACTAAAATTTCGTCGGTAGTATCTGGCCGAAAAAGATACCATGGTAGGCCGCTAAATATTTTAAAGTAGAGCTCCATGTCTTCGGCTCCAGTCAAATGGATTTTATCCCGCCAATTGTCCTGAAACTCCGCCACCGAGCTTCCGTAGCAGTGCCCGCTCCCTCCACTTAAAAGCGCCCAATACGCTTGCCGTCTACTCATTTGGGCATTTCCCACGTTTTCGTCTTCGTATTGTGACTCTCCTAACACAAATACCTTTCTCGTGGCCTTTTTGTTTTCATTTAGCGCAATTTCATACACCTGAGGCATATCTTTTGTCCAAGCCCCCTCTTTTCCTCTAAAATACGTATGCAACATACACACATCCAACCAATTCTCATTTCCAACAACATCGGTGCTCGAATGTGAGCTTGCCGCGTGATAGGTAATCAGGTGATGAGGTGCTTCGGTTTTGATTCCTTCCGCCATTGCTCTCTGAACACTTTCTTGTTTTTTAGGGTCACGATCTCCCCCCATAATCCAAACAATATTCGAAAACTTTTTAAAGCGTTCGCCCAAATACGTTCCATACGAGCGGCATTTATCCACACCATTTTTGCTTTGTACTTCACTCCAATTATCTTTATCTCCGCCTAACCAAGCAGGAGCCAAAGCCACTACAATTTGCAAATAAGACGCATACCGAACCACCTCTTCAACGTACTGAAAATACTTTTCGTTGGGGTGCGTAAAATCATCTTTGGGCGAAAAAGGATACTGCCCATACGCGTTGGTCTCGTCTGATTCTGAAGGCAAGAGTTGAAGAAACACCGCGTTAAACTGTTGAGCATTTCGAGCTGAAAGGTAGATGCGCGCTTCTTCTATTTTAAGTTTTTGAAGTAACTTCCAACCCGCATCCGCATTTAATAAAAAAGGACGATTGAGCTTGTCCGTCAAATAACGACCATTTTTGCTCACTTTCAACGGAAATATTCCTTGCGTAACTACGGTAACGACAGCCTTTTTTTTGCGCGAAGAGGATCTTCTTTTTTTCTTTTGGGCAAAGAGCGTAGTCGTTGCCAAAAGCAACAACAAAATCACACGTAACGTTTGGGGCATAACAAAAGAGTCCAAGAGGTTAGGAAAGGGGCAAAGCTAATAAAAAACGTGTTGTTTCCGCAAATGAAGCCCGTACGAATGGCGAAATAGCCCGAAGAATGGAAGTAGAAAGAAAATTCGTAAGAAGTGCTTTTGCAAGCAGGCTATTGTCGGATCACGGATGACCCGACAATAGACTTCATTATTTTTATGAAGTATGCGCTTTTACTCCAACGTCAAATCTTCCAACACCTGACGGAGTTCAAACATGGATTTTACGTCGGTACACGTAACAAGTAGCTTGTTTTTGAGGTCTTTGAGGGCAAAACGCTTTGGATTGCGCTGAACGTGATTAATAATGTGCCCAAATTTCGGAGATTGGAAAAACGAGTCGTTACCCGTTGAAATAATGTAGCCTTTGAGCGTATTATTCTTGAGGGTCAACTTATCCATAAAAAGCGCTTCGGCCATCCACCTGATTCTCACCATCTCAATCAACCACGTTACTTCTTCAGGTAGAGGACCGAAGCGGTCTGCAACCTCACTACCAAAAGCTCTCAACTCATCTTCGCTCTTGAGGTTGTCCAGACGAGTATATAACGACAAACGTTCAGAAATATTTTTCACATAATAATCTGGAATCAAAATGGCCAAGTCGGTTTCAATCTGACAATCGACTTTCAGCGCTTGTACAGCTTGTCCCAAATCGAACAAATCTTTGAACGTGGTTTGTTTCAGTTCTTGAACGGCTTCATCCAAAATTTTGTGGTACATTTCGTAGCCAAGGTCATTGACAAACCCGCTTTGTTCGGCTCCCAACAAGTTTCCTGCCCCACGAATATCCAAGTCGCGCATGGACACTTTAAACCCATCGCCCAGCTCAGAAAACTCTTCCAACGTTTGAAGTCGTTTACGGGCATCGGTGGTAAGGTGTGAAATCGGTGGGGTCAACAAATAACAAAACGCTTTTCGGTTGGAACGCCCCACACGTCCACGCATCTGATGAAGGTCTGACATCCCAAAATAATGCGCCGAATTGATGATAATGGTGTTGGCATTAGGGATGTCGATTCCTGACTCGATGATATTGGTACTTACCAAAATATCGTACTCGCCCTCGATGAAACGCATCATTACTTTTTCGAGTTTGTCGCCTTCCATTTGGCCGTGCGCAACTCCAATGCGTGCTTCTGGCACCAATCGTAAAATCAGGTTGGCTATCGACTCAATATCATTCACACGGTTATGAACAAAAAACACTTGACCGCCACGGTTGAGCTCAAAACTAACTGCATCACGAATAAATACTTCGCTAAATACCTGCACTTCCGTCGTAACTGGCTGACGGTTGGGCGGTGGAGTAGCAATGACCGACAAATCGCGCGCGCCCATGAGCGAGAAGTGTAAGGTACGCGGAATCGGTGTAGCTGTTAAGGTAAGCACGTCGATATTAACGCGCATTTCTTTGAGGCGGTCTTTTACTTTTACCCCAAATTTTTGCTCTTCGTCAATAATCAATAAACCTAAGTCTTTGAATTTGATATCTTTATTGACGATTCGGTGGGTACCCACTAAAATATCCACTTTCCCCGCTTCGACATCTTTCAAAATCTCTTTAATCTGTTTTTCGGACTTAAAACGATTGATATACTCCACCCGCGCAGGAAAATCGGCCAAGCGTTCACTAAACGTTTTATAATGCTGCATAGCCAAAATGGTCGTAGGCACTAAAATGGCCACTTGTTTGCTGTCCGTCACGGCCTTAAACGCCGCCCGCACCGCAATTTCTGTTTTTCCAAATCCTACATCGCCGCACACCAAACGGTCCATGGGGTGTGGTTTCTCCATATCTTCTTTCACATCGGCCGTGGCTTTGGCCTGGTCTGGCGTATCTTCATACAAAAACGACGACTCAAGTTCTGCCTGTAAATAAGTATCCCTCGAAAACGAAAACCCATCCGCATTTCGGCGTTTGGCATACAGCCCAATCAACTCTTGGGCGATGTCTTTGAGTTGTCGTTTTACTTTTGATTTTTTATTTTCCCATTCTGGCGACCCAAGTTTACTCATGGTCACCACGCCACCCTCTTTTCCTGTATACTTGGCGATTTTGTGCAAGCTGTGGATACTGACAAAAAGAATGTCGTTATCTCGATAAATCAAGCGAATAGCTTCCTGCTCTTTTCCACCTACGTCTACTTTTTCTAACCCCGCAAAGCGACCAATTCCGTAATCGACGTGCGTTACAAAATCACCCGTCTTTAGCGACTTCAATTCCTTCAACGTCAGCGCCTTCGATTTACTAAACTTCTCTTTGACATGGTATTTGTGAAAACGAGAAAAGATTTGGTGGTCGGTGTAACAAATCACCTTCAACTGCTCATCGACAAACCCTTCACGTAACGAGATGTTCATGGGTCGGAACGTAACGTAAGGGTCGAGTTCATTGAAAATTTTATCCAAACGCTCCAACTGTTTTGCCGATTCGGCCACGATGACGTTGGTATAACCTTGATGTTGGCGTTCTGATAAATCGTCAATCAAACGTTTAAAATCTTTATTGAACGACGGTTGAGGCTTGGAAGTGTATTGAATTCGTGACGACTCTTCCGATTTATCTTTAAAGTAAAAGCGTTTTCCAAACTCAATGGTCTTAAACGTCTTGATTTGATTTAGGAAACCACGACGGGTTTCAAAAATCTCGCTTGGGTCCGACACGAGCTGAATATCTCCACTTTTGACCCCTGTTAAAGCTTTCTCCGCCTTTTCAAAACATTCTTCTATCACTTCAAGAGTAAGCTCTACGTCCTTAAACCACAAAAGGGCATTGGTTGGAAAAAAACTCAAAAACGATTCGCGGGTTTCGAGCGTAAGTTTGTTCTGAATATCAGGGATAATATTGATTTGGCTCGCCGCTTCCACCGACAACTGCGAGTCTGGATTAAAGGACCGAATGCTTTCTACCTCATCTCCAAAGAGTTCGATACGGTACGGGTATTCACTGGCGTACGAGAAGACGTCGATAATCCCTCCACGTACCGAAAATTGACCTGCCTCAAAGACAAAATCGGTTATTTCGAAATCATAACTCAACAAAAACTCTCGGAGAAACTGAGCGTCCAGCTTTTCACCAACTTTCACCGTAAAGGTATTGGTCAACAACGAACGCTTATTGATTACCTTTTCAAACAATGCCTCTGGGTAGGTAACAATCAAAAAATGATCAGGCACCGAAACGTTGAGTTTATTCAAAATCTCGGCCCGCATGAGCACGTTGGCATTCTCGATTTCTTCGTAATGATAGGGGCGTTTGTAAGACGTAGGATAATATAAAACCTCTTTCCCAAGCAAATTTTGTAAGTCATTTTGCAAATATGCCGCCTCTTCACGGTCATTGGCTACAAAGAGGTTCAAACGTGGTAAACTATGATAAACCGCCGCACCAATGACCGCATCCAAGCTTCCCGCTAAGCCTTTTATTTGGACGTGCGATTGAGCACCAGCTATTTGATTTACAATGACTTGAACGAGGCTATCGTTGGCGTATAATTGAAGAAAATCCTGGGTTAAAAGCATTTGTATATTCTCAAAAAGCAAGATTTAACGCTATTGCGTTGTTTCTAAATAGGAATCGAACAGAACAACAAAAGGCCGACGAGAGATGCTCATCGGCTTTATTTAGACAACAAAATTAGAAAGAAATTGATTTAAACTTTTCGAAATTCTTTAGGGCTAGTTGGCGTGTAATATCAGATGCAAGAAATACAAGGCGTTGGTTAGGAGTAACCAACGGCACAAACTAGATTCTCCACAGGTATTGCCAGATTCTCAAAACGTTGGTTAGGAGTAACCAACGGCACAAACTAGATTCTCCACAGGTATTGCCAGATTCTCAAATCTGGCACGCAAGGTTTCTCAAAACCTTGTGCTTGCATGGTTTTCAGAAACCAATGGCACACCTTATTAGCCTCATTGTAAGTAAGTTTACCACAATTTCCCCCTTTATAAATAAACTTGCTAGGAGTACCCATTGGAAACACTTTAGCCCATGACATCCCGCCTCAGAACCCCTCTATTATTAGTATGCCAACTTGTACTTCTGTATGCTTGTGTCGAAACCTATGATGTGAAATTTGATTTAAACGCTGAGCTAGTGACCGTCGATGGATTTATAACTGATTTGGGAGGAGATGTTATCACCATTAGTATCTCTCGCAGTAAAAACGGCGATAGCTACGCTATACCACTCACAAAATGCCGCGGGGAACTGCTCATGGGCGATGGAACGAGTATTCCATTATCTGAAATAAGTGAAGGACAATATAGTCCACCAGTTACGTTTAAGGGCATCGTTGGTCAAACATATCAGTTGCGTTTTACGACTCCCAAAGGCGACAACTATGAATCGAGTGTAGAAGAGCTTCGCTCTACGCCAAGTATTGACAAATTTTATGAATCGTTTAACTTAAATGGATTGGTGGACAAAACAGGCACAAAGGTTTTAGGCTCTACGCTCGATATTTTTGTTGATTTTAAGGACTCTCCCCTACCTAATGACCACTATTTATGGCGTTGGAAACTTTTTGAAAACCAATTTATTTGTAAAACCTGCAACGGCGGGCGATTAGTCGGTGGAACTTGCAGTATTGACCGTTCTCCCACGCCCACTACCTACGATTATCCATGTTCATCTGCCTGTTGGGAAATTTTCTATAATGAGCAAACCAACATTTTATCGGACGAGTTTATCAATGGGAAATCAGTGCAAGGGCGATTAGTAGCGCAAATTCCTTTTTATTCTTCAACGGGTGCCCTTTTAGAAGTTGAGCAAGTTGCCCTTACTCAATCCGCTTTTGAGTATTTCACCTTGTTGAATCAACAAACTCAGACCAACGGTACACTCATTGATACACCGCCTGCGCCCATCATCGGCAATATTCGAAATAGTAAAAATGAAAATGAGAAGGTAGTAGGGTATTTTGGGGCAGGAGGAAGTCGAAAAGTGCGTTATTGGCTTGACAGAACAAAATATACGTCGGCAAAACTAACCTCCCTACTCGGACGCTCAATGCTTTTAGAACCCACTTCCCCCTCTCCTACTTTTCCTTGTGAAGCAAGCCGTACTCGAACCCCCATCCGCCCCGACGGTTGGCAATAAAGAAGGGGGTAAATTGCTTTTTCTAGCTTTTTACCCCCTCCATAGCTTCAATTAGGTCGTAAGTTTGAAATAAATTCCGCGATACTTATTGGGTCTTTTTTCTGGAGCAAAAAGCGAATAAACGCCGAACCTACAATCGCTCCTTGGCTAAACTGATGTGCAAATTTCACGTCTTCGGACTTACTGATGTTAAAACCAATGGCCGTGGGGTTGCGTAACGGGAACGTTTTTATGCGTTCAAAATACGCATAACTATCGGCTAATCCTCTTGCGTTTCCAGTCGTTGAATTTGAGGACATTACGTACAAAAATCCCTCACCCTCCTCATCAATTTCTTCAAGGCGTGCTTGGGTTGTTCGAGGCGTAATCATGAAAATCGGAGCCAGATTATACTTCCGAAAACGTTCCTTCAATACCCTTTTATAATCGGTTAAGGGCAAATCGGGAATCAACACCCCATCAATCCCTACTTCGTGGCAAAGTTGACAAAAGCGCTCGGTTCCAAATTGAATGATTGGATTCAATGCCCCCATAAACACCAAAGGCATGGTTATTTCTGAACGAATTGATTTCAACTGCTCAAACAACACCTCCAGCGTCATTCCGTTTTCAAGTGCGACCTGATGACTGTGTTGAATAACGGGACCATCCATGAGCGAATCAGAGAAAGGAAGGCCAATTTCAACAAAGTCAACGTTTGATGCTTGGAGCGCCCTCAACAACGGCACCGTATCTGTTAAGTTAGGAAAACCTGCCGTTATATAAAGGCTAAGCAAATTCTTGGGCGCTTCAAAAGCGGCTTTCAGTCGATTGGTGGTTACTATTTCCATCTGAATTACTTGTTTTGTGTTGAACGATACTTAAAATAGGCATCCAAGTCCTTATCACCCCTTCCTGATAAACAAACAACGACTACGTGATCAGGTTGCAACGACAATTGACCCAAAGCTGCCACGGCATGAGCTGATTCCAATGCGGGAATGATTCCCTCAGTTTTGGTCAACATCAGCGCCGCCTCCAAGGCCTCATCATCGGTAACAGCGACAAACTGAGCTCGATTTTGGTGATGTAAATAGGCTAATTGTGGCCCAATACCAGGGTAGTCTAACCCTGCCGACACAGAATGAGCTTCCACTACCTGACCGTCGGGAGTTTGCATGAAAAGCGTCTGGGTTCCGTGTAAAACCCCTGGTTTTCCCAAGTAAGTAGCCGCCGCTGAATAGCCCGAATCAATGCCTTTTCCTGCTGCTTCCGCTGCCACTAAGCGAACCGACGGTTTATCCAAAAAATGGTAAAAACTTCCGATGGCATTGCTACCTCCTCCCACGCAGGCAACAACATAGTCAGGTAACGGTTGCCCTGTTTCCTCAGGAACTTGGCGGAGTAACTCCTGACTAATCACTGACTGTAGCTGACCCACCATATCAGGGTAAGGATGAGGACCAAATACCGAGCCTATTACATAAAACGTATCCTCAGGCTCATTTATCCAAGCCCTAAACGCCTCATTTACGGCATCTTTGAGTGTCCGACTACCCGATGTTGCTGGAACAACGTTGGCTCCAAGCAGCCTCATGCGCTCTACATTTGCGCGTTGTCGTTGCATATCCACTTCACCCATGTGGACCTCACATTGAAGGTTGAGCAAAGCACACACGGTGGCAGTCGCTACCCCGTGCGAACCCGCTCCCGTTTCGGCAATGATTTTGGTTTTTCCTAACTGTTTTGCCAAAAGTACCTGTCCAAGGGTATTGTTAAGTTTATGCGAACCCGTATGACACAAATCTTCTCGCTTTAAGAAAACACGGGCTCCTACCCATTGCGAGAGTCGGCGGGCTTCGTACAGTGGTGTTGCTCTTCCGACGTACTGTTTTAGTAGTTTCCTGTACTCGTTTTGGAAACTTGCAGCATTTAAAATTCCTTGGTAATGCAGCTTTAACTCTTCTAAATTAGGGTATAAAACCTCTGGGACATAGGCCCCTCCGTAAGGGCCATAAAAACCATGTTGATCTACTTGATACGACATAATGGAAAAAATTGGTTTGACATAGGAGTAAAAATGGAATCGGCAGAAAACAAAAAAGCCACCTGCGAACAGGTGGCTCCTTGTTTAAAAGTATATTTCCCTTTTTATAGGAAATGCCATGACTGCTCACACTCTCCAGAATGGATAGTGCGCCACCAGCAAATCGTATATAGGGTAGAAGAATTCATACCGTAGATCTAGGTAATTTTAATTAAATTCTAAGCGTATTTTTTGAACTACTTCAACCGTAACATCGGCTAAAGCGGCAATTTTAGCATTATCAAAATCAGTTGAAGTAATCAAGTTTCGAACAAAAGTCAACTTTTGTTCTCTAGCTTTTTTTTCACCAATTCGGCGTTCCCTGTCCAAAACAAGCTCTACAATACCCATTGTTTTATTTGGTTTATTTAATAACCGTTCCAGCGATGAATCAAATCTAATATCATTTTCTGGATTACCAAAACGCACGTACAGTTTTCAGTTAGAATTAAGCTTAAAATGACAAACGGATGCCTCCTGTCACATTCACCACTCCAACGTTTTGAGTTATATCGACCGTTTGAGTAACCGAAGGAAAACCAGTCGTGGTAACTGTATTTTTTACTCCTTTGAAGGTAGTGCTTATCAGGCTTGCGTCGGCATTGACCACCAACGCCAAGCCTCCAAATAACCCAACGTGAAACGTAGCCCCAGCACCGTAGGCTAAATTTGAGGCATTTTGGCTGGCGGTTTCTACTTTTATATTGTAATTCTGAAAAGTACCTGTCGTTACAAACATCGGGCTATTCACTTTGGCATATCCTATCAACAACCTTCCTTCCAGTCCCAAGCGATCGCCCCCTAAACGCAAACTCGGCCCTATCATCGCACTCATTACATCCCAATCCTTGGCTTCCACTACCGTAGGGTTAATGATGTTATATTGATTCGCGGCTATTTTCTGAATACCTTCTTCACGCGTTTTATTTTTGTTGTAAGATAGCCGTGCGGCTAGGCCAATACGCTTGGTTGGATAGAACGTAGCCACGAGCTGCGCACTCACCCCATCCCCTGCGATTTCCCCGCGAGTTTCGCCAAAAACTTTTGTGGCCAATTCGCGTACCGATAAACTTTTACCCGCCGCAATATTCAAGGTAAAACGATCATAATCCTGCGCAAATGTGCTTGATATACTAATTACCAATAAGAAAAATCCTAAAAAGCAAGTACGTAACATGGAGGATGAATAAAGTTAAAAGATGAGGATGAGAATAAGCTGCTAATTACGGTGGAATGTGTCAAAAAACGAAATACTACGCCCTTTGATTATTTTTCGGAGGTATTTTTTCAGGTTCTGCTACTTTATAGAGCATATCATTTGGATAACGTATGGCACTGATTCCCGCATTTCAGAAAGACGAAGCTCTAGTGGCTGATATTAAAAAAAGTCAAACTCGAATGGAAGGATTCAGAGTTTGGTGGCTAGGTCAAAGTGGTTTTTTGATACAATGGTGCGGCAAACACCTACTTTTTGACCCATATCTATCAGATTCACTCACGCTAAAGTACGCTCACACCGATAAACCTCACGTTCGGATGAGTGAGCGAGCCGTAGCTCCTCAGCTACTTGAAAATATTGACATTGTTACATCTTCGCATACGCATACCGACCACCTTGATAAGGAGACGCTTTGGCCGCTATTTGCGAATAACCCTGACTTAAAAATGGTTATTCCTGAAGCCAATCGTGCCTTTGTTTGTGAACGCCTCCGCTGCCCTATCGACTGGCCGCTGGGCCTCAACGACGGCCAGCAACTTACTATCGATGGTTTTACTATGTATGGAATCCCAGCGGCACACAATACCATCGAACGCGATGCTAAAGGTCAGTGTAAATTCATGGGTTTTGTTGCAGAATTTGGTCCGTTTCGCGTATATCATTCGGGCGATACGCTCTGGTTTGACGGACTTGAGGAACTACTTGCCCCTTTTGCCGTCGACATTGCTTTTCTACCCATCAACGGTAATAAACCTGAACGACGAGTAGCTGGCAACTTAAATGCCGAAGAAGCAGCGCGATTGGGAAAAGCGATAGGAGCAAAAATGGTTATTCCCCATCACTATCATCTATTTGAGTTTAATACGGCCGAACCAAGTGAGTTTGAGTATTATGCTCGTCGGTACCAAACCCCTTATAAAGTTCTCCAGATTGGGGAAGGAGTCGAGTTTAAGTAATTCGTAGCCACCGTTTTAAAAAAATACGAAGGCTTACAAAAAATGTGTTTCTTCTGTAAACCTCCGTACCTAATTCATTTTGATGATATCTAAGCGCGAACCAATTCGACCATGGTAATTTCGGGTAAAATACCCACTCGCCCTGGATATCCTAAATACCCAAATCCACGGTTGACATACAAATGCTGGTCACCTTCAGTGTATAGCCCACCCCATTGTTTGTACCGATACTGCACTGGACTCCACTGAAATCCGCCTACTTCAACCCCAAATTGCATCCCGTGGGTGTGACCTGCAAAGGCTACGTCAATGTCTTTAAATTGGGCGGTCACTTGGGCATTCCAGTGGCTTGGGTCGTGCGAAAGTAACAATTTCACTGGGAAGTCATCGGTCTGTTGATGTGCCTTTTCTAGGCTTCCGTACTTGGCGAAACCGCCCATTCCCCAATTTTGGATACCCAACAACCCGATTTGTTCATTACCTACTTTGATGACACGGTGTTCATCCAGCAACAAATCCCAGCCCAACAAACGGTGCGCGTCTTTCAAGTCATTCAAGTTTTTCACTTTTGCTTCCATGCTAGGCCACTGGTAATAATCCCCGTAATCGTGATTTCCTAACACGGAAAACTGTCCTAGCGGTGCTTTTACTTTCTTAAAAATATCAATGTAGTTTTTTACCTCATCGGCCGTATTATTCACCAAGTCCCCCGTAAAGAAAAACAAATCAGGCTTCTCGGCCATCAGCATATCAACACCGCCTTGAACCGCCGTTTTATTAAAAAAGCTACCCGAGTGAATATCCGACAACTGCGCGATTTTAATTCCTTCAAACGCTTTTGGGAGATTTTTGACGGGGATTTTAACGCGGCGAATCCGATAATCGTGCGCTCCTGAAATAATGCCATACGTAAAGCCAGCCACCGTCGTTCCTGCTACCGCGAGGGCCGATTTCATCAAAAACTCGGAACGAGGGATAGTAGACGTATCTACAGATGGTGCAGGGGAAGAAACTGTGGGCTGGGACTGAAAAAAGCTTACTACCCATTTCCCCAATCGAATGACATCGTCAATCAATAAGATAAACAGCGAAAAGAACTTAGCGAAGTATGGAATGAGTAAGGCACTCCAAATAAGTTGTCGGGTATTTCGAGAAAGTGCGTCGGCTGGAATGATGAATTGGGTAACAATCCACACGACCAAACTGACAATAGGTATGGCCCAATATATGGTTGAAACTAATCTTCGTGTATCTAAAGAACTGGCACGAGTCAGGGTTTTAACGGCTTGAAACACGTACAAATCAAGCATAAAAAAGACGCCAATGGTCAGGAGAATGGCAGGTAAACGACTCATAAAGTAAGAAGAGAAAAAGTATGTTTTATTGCAATGGATGGGTAACAAACTACGCTCAAAAAAAGTGTTTTTGTAAGGTAGTTTTGTGGGAAACGGCAAATAGTTGGGATGAACTGACTATTTTTGAGGGCGAGTAATTTTAACCATCACAACGATAATGATTGACATCCAACTGACTGAAGCGCCCCTCTCTCTACAAACGTGTTATGATTATGTGCTTTCTGACGATGTGGGGGGGATTGTTACTTTTGTAGGTACGGTTAGAAATCAAACCAAAGGGAAGCGAGTAGTACGTTTGGAGTTTGAATCGTACGCACCCATGGCCATTAAGGAAATGCAAAAAATCGCTGAAGAAGCGATTCGTCGTTGGCCTGTGTTAAAAATTTCTATTCATCATCGCGTTGGGGTACTAGCCATTGGTGAAGTACCTGTGGTCATTGCCGTAGCTTGCGCCCACCGAAAAGCTGCTTTTGAAGCGTGCCAATTTACCATCGACACGTTAAAAGAAACAGTTCCCATTTGGAAAAAGGAGTTCTTTGAAGACGGCGAAGTTTGGGTAGCGGCCCACCCTTAATTATAGGTTTTGAAAGTCAGAGACTTTAAGCCGTTTCCGCCCCGACGAGACGTCGGGGCGGGCTTATTCGACATTTTGTCATCCCTTCTACATTCCCTTCAACACTTTCCACATTTCGTCAGCTACTAGCTGATTGCCTATATCATTGAGGTGAACGCGGTCAGTCGTGAGGATATTTTTTTCGTCGTTGTTGGGATTATTTTTCAAATTATAGCCCAAAAATGCTTTACGAAGGTCAATCAACGGCAAACCTTGTTTTTGAGCTAAATCGCGAATTAGCTGTGAATACCGATTCAAATCACCATCTTGTTGGTTAGAAAAGTCAGTGCGTTCGCCAATGACTGCGGGTGTACACATCGCCACCCGGATATTGGCCGCTTTAAACTTCTTCAACAAAGCTTCGTAGAAACGAACAAATTTATCGGGGTCAGTGCCCGTGCCCGAAGAGGCTTTGTGCCAAACGTCGTTTACGCCTACATAAATCACTACAATGTTAGGCTGTTTGGCCAATACATCCTCTTCCAACCGCAAATAGAGGTCATATACTTTATTTCCACCAATACCCGCCCCAATTAGCTCATATTTATCCTTCAACCCTTGTTTTTCAAGCATTTCGCCCATTTTGACGATATATCCGCCAGGTTTCACCGCTGCTTGCGTAATAGAGTCCCCAAAAAATATAATACGAAGTGGTTTGTCTTGTTGAAATGCCAACAATGGAATGGCCACAAAGGCTAACTTAAGGTAATGGATGATTGATTTCATTGATTATTTTATAAAATTGATTTCATCAATAAAGGAACAATGACCCAAATCCTACCCTGAAATACTAAATGGGAATGTCGAGTTTAGACGGGTCACCCGCGCGATGCAGAATTTCGAATAAGAACCCTTATTCGAAATTCTGCACTTTAAACTCGACACTTGTGCTTTATGCCCCTAAAAGATTGTTTTTATCCTTCTAACTACTTCTTCTAATGTTGCTTTGGGGCAAGCAAAATTTAGGCGAATAAACCCTGCTCCATCAAATTGAACCCCATCCGACACGCCAACTCCAACTTCTTCTAGCTTTTGGGCAAAATTTTCAATCCCTGACTCCCGTGCATCAATCCATGCCAAGTACGTGGCCTCCAAAGGAAGCATGGTAAGCCCCTGTATCTGATTGATTTCACTCAACAAGAACTGGTGATTTTGGCGAAGGTACTCCAGCAATTCTTGATGCCACTCTTCCCCATCTCGATAAGCCGCCAGCGCCGCTTCATAGGCATAAGACGACAACATAGGCATAAGACCCGCTTTGGTTTTTATAAAACGAGCTCTTAGTTCATCGTTTGGAATGATGGCCATAGAGCAACCCAAGCCCGCGATGTTGAACGTTTTACTTGGTGCCAACAGCGTTATTGTATTTTGCGCGGCCTCTGGACTCAACGTGGCCATTGAAACATGGCTCTTTGAGTCATCCAACAGCAAATCGCAGTGGATTTCGTCAGAACAAATAATGATATGATGTTTCAAACATAGTTCCACGAGACGTTCCTGCTCTTCTTTGGTAAAAACAGTCCCCCCTGGATTATGCGGGTTACAAAGTAGAAACAACTTCGACTGCGGTGTAATGGTCGCTTCTAACAACTCAAAATCTATCGTCCAACGATTCGCTACGAGTTGTAAAGGCACTTTTTGAAGTGTTCGTTCTGCGGCTTTGGTTTCCAACATGAATGGGTGATACACTGGCGTCGTCACCATGACAGCATCGTCTTCGGCCGTCACTGTTCGTATTGCAAGGCCAATGCCTGGCACCAACCCTGGCAACCACACAATCCACTCTTTTTTCACCTCCCACTGATGGCGGTCACGAAGGCGCGCTATAACTACATCGTAGAGTTCGTCGGGGCATTTCGAATAACCAAAAACACCATGTTCAGTCACTTTCTGTAATGCAGCTAAGATAGGTGGAGCTGCCTTAAAATCCATATCTGCTACCCAAACTGGAATGATATTTGGGTCGGTATATTTATCCCACTTATAACTATTCGTATTTTGTCGGTCGATGATTTGGTCAAAAATGCTCATTTAGTATTGTTTTGTTTAATGGGTCGGTTTATCTTGTGCTGGTGCCGAAGCGTGATAATCGTTGCGAATCATTTCTGCATATTTATCCATCAATTCCAACACTCGGGCACGGCTGGGTGATTGTACGATTAGACCTACGTGGTATTCTTCATGCATTCGCCACACAATTTCCGCATCATTGAAAGGGCTTAAGTCGGGCCACTGCTGACGGGCTAATGAGATGATAATTCCACTGTATAAATTTTGTACTTCGGGCAACACATAGTCTACCTTTAACGCTTTGGCGTTTTCAATGTTCGCCCATTCTTTCCATAAATTTACCCCTGAAGAAAAGTCAACCATTTCGGCCAAGTGAGCTCCTCCTACCCTTGATGCTGTTTCCAAAAAGTAAAATTCGCCATCCTCATAACATTTGATTACTTCGGTATGCGAAGCACTGTAATTCATGTTGAATGCCTTAAGCACTTGTTCGTTTACTTTTTTGAGTGCTTTAGCATCTTTACTACCAAATTCTACCGTCACAGAACGAAAAATCCCGCCTCCGTGGGCCACCTCAAAGGGCGTGTTGAGGTACTGGCTACTTCGTTCAAAGATGACTTTCTTATCCAGCGTCAACGCGTCCACGTGGTAGACATCACCAGGTTTAAATTGTTCAATCAAAAACATGTGACGTTCGTCGCCTAAACTATGAATAGTATTCCACGCTTCGTCAAAACTGTAGACTTTTTTAATCCCCGCTGCTGAGGCTTCCGCGCGTGGTTTTATGACCCACGGTGCTTGCGTCGAACGCAGGTATTCCGTGATTTCAACGTCGTTGAACAAGCCCGTAAAAGCGGGTACTTTTATCCCAGCATCTTTAGCTTGGGCGCGCATGGCTAGTTTATCTCTAAAAAAACGAGCAGTCGTCTGCCCCATGCCAGGAATCCGAAAGTGTTCTCGTAAAATGGCGGCTTTTTCTACATCAAAATCATCTAATGCCACCACACGATCTATTTTTCGGGTACGCATCATATACGCCATTCCTTTGATCATATTTTCAAAGTTGGGAAGTGTATTGGAGTCATCTTCGAGATAGAAGATGTCATCAATCGACTCATAAGGCCATTCTTTTCCTTCCGTACGGCGGGCGGTAAGGAGATAAACGGTGTTTCCAGCAGCTTTACAAGCTTGTAAAAAATCGCCCCCTTTGAAATAACACGTAATACATAAAAACGTTAAACTCATGGGTAGTTAAGGTTTATTCATTATAGGATTTCTCTCTAACCACAGAAAGCATTAGTATTGTGGTAACTTTCCAAACTTACAAACAACTATCAAACATTCAAACAAAGACTACTTGTGAATTTCCCTATTTTCGTAGCCCGTCGCATCAGAGAACCACAGCAAGCCACTTTCTCGGCCACCGTATCCCGCGTTGGCGTGGCTACTATTGCCCTTGGCATTGCGGTTGGTATCATCGCCTTGGCTGTTTTGTTTGGTTATAAAGGGGCTATTTACCAGAAAGTCTTCTTATTTGGTTCCCATTTACAAGTTAGCAAACTTTCCCTCAATCAGTCCTTCGAAAGTGCGCCACTTCCTTTACATACACGGCCTTATGACCAATGGCAACAAATCAAAGGCCTTCGACACCGTCAGGCGGTAGCACATAAAGCAGGAATTCTAAAAACACCCGACGAATTACAGGGAGCAGTCATCAAAGGAGTAGGGCGCGATTATGATTGGAAACTGCTGTCAGAAAGTTTGATTGAGGGACGTCCCATTCAATTTTCGGACACGAGTTATGTTAATGAGCTCATTATCAGCCATACCATTTCCAAAAAGCTAAATTTAAAGCTTCACGACGAGGTCTTGATGTATTTTGTCCAGAACCCTCCTCGGGTGCGAAAACTTAAAATTGTTGGTATCTACGAAACCAACCTTGAGGAATTTGATAATCAATTGGTGTTGGGAGATATAGGATTAGTCCAACGCCTCAATGGTTGGGGAGCAGATTCGGTAGGTGCGTACGAGTATTTTGTCAAGGATTTTTCTCAAATTGAGCCTATTTCTAAAGAATTGTACGCGCAATTACCAAGTTATATGCGTCTCGAGCGAGTTACTGATAAGTATCGCCCTCTGTTTGAATGGCTTCAACTTCTCGACCAAAACACCATGGTACTGCTTGGGCTCGTTTTTTTTGTGACTTGTTTCAATATTGCTTCTGTACTGTTGGTAATGATGATGGAGCGTACCCCCATGGTAGGTCTTCTAAAAACCCTCGGTAGCCCCAATGGTCAAATTCGGCGCATTTTTTTCTTTGTCGGCCTCCAACTCGCCCTGAAAGGATTACTGATTGGCAATTTGACGGGCCTAGGTCTTTGTTGGCTTCAAGTGCAGTTTCATCTCATCCCTCTCGACCCTGTCAATTACTTCATGAATACCGTACCAATAGTATTTGAATGGAAGTCGATTATTTTTTTGAACTTGGGTATTCTGAGCCTCATCGCCATCATTCTTTTGCTCCCTACTCTCATTATCAGCCGAATCCGCCCTGCCCAAGCATTAATGTTTAAGAAATAAGAAGAAGCCGTTTTACGTCCTAAAGCACAAGTTATTTGTTAAAAACCAATCAATAGGTTGAACGCATCAAAATATAGAGTGGCTATCTTGTCATTTTGGATGGCCTTTATCCCTTTTTTTCTACTAAGATTTAGCCTCGCTGAGGCTACTTTTTTAATGCGTTTAACATGACCAATCAATTACACATATACAAGTACACGAAGACTTTTCCTCTACTAATTATGTAATAATACGATGTTAACCGTCTTGTATTAGTCAGTACGAATAACATTACGTAATTACTTGATATAGAGTCACAAAGAAAGAAAATAGGTAAGCAAAATTAGCTTTGACACGATACAAAAAAATCCTCGTTCGACCGAACGAGGATTTTTTTGTATCGTGTGCTTGTTATTTTCTACTAGAAAAATTTAGCGCGATTATCAACTACTTTTGCATTTTCGCGAATAGCTTCATTCAACAAATAGCTTGCTTGAAGGTTCTTCGACTGCAAATTTGCTTTGTACATTGAGTAATCAGCAATGGCAGGTGCAGGAGTATCAGAAATTTTCTCCATGATAAACACGCCATTTTCACCCGTAAAGACTTTCGATTTTTTACCTGCTTTCAAACCAAAACCTTTACCAATCGCAATTGGGTCAAGACCAGCGCTAGTTAAGAAACCTGTTGCCAATGAAATTTCGTTAGCCGTTTCAACCAAAGCACCTGCTCCGTATTTTTGAGCAATAGCCTCGAGCGTTGGGCCTTGGACACCACTCAACTTCTTAGCGATTTGTTCCGCCTTGATTTCGTTACGAACTTTCAACGTCAACTCATCGCGGAAATCGTTGATAGATGGGCTGCTCTTAGATGATTTTCCAGTAAGGATAGCCACTACATACTGCTCATCAGTCTCAAATACTGGCGATACCTGCTCCATTTTAGTATCGTCGTTGAATGCCCAACGTACAATCTCACGAGCATTTTGGATGGTATTAACATTGCTTGCTGATTCAGGGATACGGTTTGCCGTTTGAACTAGCAAGTTTTTATCTTTTTTCACATTCTCATCAAAGGCCGTTTTTGACTTAGATTCGATAGAGAATTGATCCGCTTTAGCGTAGATTGCATCGCGAGTTCCTTGGCTTGGCGTCATTGTTTTACCAATCGCTGCAATTTTGTAAAGAACGTTGGTTTTAGGCTCAGTTACTTTAATAATGTGGAAACCGTAGTCCGATTCAATCAAACGACCAATCAAACCTGTTCCGCTCATTGCAAAAACGGCGTCGTTGAACGGTTTCACCATGGCACCTTCGCTAAAGAAGCCCAAGTCTCCACCACGCTGTGCCGAACCTGGGTCAGCACTATTTGCTGTAGCCAATTGCTCGAAATTAGCACCACCTTGCAATTGCTTCAATAAATCCGCTGCTTTTGTACGAGCTACTGCTTTAGCAGAGTCACCTGTACCTTGCGTACGAATCAAAATGTGGCTTGCACGCGCAGTGTAAGCAGTGTCAATTTTGGTGCCACCGTACTTATAAATGAAATACGTGTTTCCTTCGCGGTAAGGTCCATTCACACTACCAGGGATAAACGACTTAACGGCAGCCTTCAATTGGTCAGTCATATCTGAGTAAGACCAGTAAAGTTTCGTAGGAACATCCGAATTTACACGAGCGTACGTTGAATCGCTAGTTGCAGTCGCCAATCCACGCGCCAACTCTTTAATCTTATTGTACATTTCCACGCTATCCTCTTTAGTAGGAATAATTGGGAAAGTTACATACTGAATAGTGCGCGAATCAAAACCTTTATATTCGTCTTTATGCTTAGCCAAATAATCTTCTAACTGCGAATCAGTTACTTTGATTGTCGTATCTACCACTGAGTAGAAAGGAACGTACAAGTAACGAAGTGAAGCTTTAGCTGTTTGTCCTTGGTATTCTTTTTCAGCTTCAGCACGAGTTACATAGCTTCCAAGACGGAGCAAGTTCTCATATTTTTGACGGAGACGATCTTGCGCTAAGCTCTTCTCGAAATTTTCCCAAGCTTGTTGTTGCTCAACTGGTAAATTCTTCAAGTTTTTGAGGTAGCTAATTACCTGAGTTTTGTCAAATACGCCCGTCTGAGGATTAGTAAATGATTGTTGAACGGCAGGGCTAACGTTGTTACCTTGTACCATGTCCACCAATTCATCGCTGCTAACCTTAAGTCCCAACGCATCGAACTCTTTTTTGTATGCGAAGTCGATGATGTACTGGTTCCAAACTTGCTCACGAAGGCTTTGTTGTTCTGCCTCAGAAGCGGCACGACCGCTTTGCGCTTCAAACGCTTGGCGTGCTTGATCTAACTTCAATTGGAAATCCTTGTAACTAATGGTTTCGCCTGCGATTTCACCGACGTTTTGGTTATTACCAAACAAGGCCTGTGAACCTAAGATGTCACCTCCGACAATAAATAGAATCAAACTGGCGGCAATAACTACTACCGCAATACCTGATCGCTCCCTGATTTTGTTGATTAACGCCATAGTTGCTTGCGCGTTATTAAGTTTAAAGTTAATTGTTTAATTAAATGCACTAAGGAAAAGAAAGGGTTTCCAAAAATTGACCCGCAAAATAACATCATTTACTGGTACATTCCAACATTGATTCATTCTTTGTCAATTTTCGTGCCAACGTTTTGCCTATTTTAGGGCAAAACAAGTAGCTTTTTAATAATAACGTTCCTTCCTGTACTGTAAATCCTTAAAATATATGTACCAGGAGGTACCCCAGTAAGTTTCAAAGGTTCAGAAATCGAAAGTAAGGGAGTAGATTGTTCCAAAATGAGTTTTCCGCTTACATCGACCACCTTCAACTTTACCTCCGACAAATCCTCAAAGCTTTCAACCAGAAAGTTTCCATCTGTACTAGGATTGGGATAAATATTTACGCCATTTCCCGATACGTCTAACACAAAATCGAAGGAATCAGAGGTAATGGATGAGCATGCTCTCCCTGGCTCCAAATAATAAAATGCCGTGACGGTGTACGCACCTGTTTTTTGCGCTTTTAAATAATTGACTTCTGTAATGGTTTGTTCGCCCGCATAATCCCAACGAAACTGAATGTCTGACAAGTAGTTGCCTTTTACATTCAAAACATAATTTCCCGTCTTTTCTATACTTGGTTGAGCAGGAATTGGACTCACTTCTACCTCGACATCTTTTGAATCAGGAGAGGCACATCCAAACTCGTTGATTGCTTTAACTCTGTATGTACCCGATTGCCGAACCAATAAGTTAGGAGTTGTATCACCTGTATTCCAAAGGGCCGATGCTGTTGAATTTGAGTATAACGTGACCGCTTCGCGTTCACAGAATCGAATTTGACCACTCGGTGATATGACTGGAGTTTCGGGAGTTGGATAGACTGTCACCGTAACGGGTACTGAAAACTGAGAATAGCAATTAAACTGATTTACAGTCCTAACCGAATACCTCCCTGGTTCTTTGACCGTTATTGAGGCACTTATTTGGCCTGAATTCCAAAGTAATCCGTTTGATGTAGAAAGGACACCCCCATTTTCTACCTCAAGTGTCACGCTTTTGTCTGAACAAAACTCTAATGGCCCCTTGGCAATGATAGTAGGTATGGCTGGAAGTGGGTTTTTAACAGTCGATACCACCTGAGAAGGAAACGACCAGCAATCACTTCCATTTTTTACTTTCACTGAATATTGTCCTGACTCTGCCACCGAAATGGATTGTGCGTTTGAGCCGTTGCTCCATTGGTACTCTGCGGCATCAGGAACCGATAAAGTAATGGAAGTCCCATCACAAAAAGAGAGTCCCTTGGTGGAAGTGATAATGGGGGTACTCGGTCGTGGCAATGCCTCAAACGTCTGCTGATTGATTTCGATTTGGGGTGAGTACAAAAAATTACCGTTAAAATCTTTCACTTTTACCTTAAACACGCCATTATCCGTAACGATTTCTCGCGAACCTCCCCCTACTTGGTTCCAACTAACCTCAGGATAATTATTGGCTTGAATTGTCACTTTTACCCGTGTTTCTCCCGCACAAGCTATTTTAAATGTAGGCACTGGAAGCGGATTACGAGGTTGAGATTGTTGAAAAAACGCATCTGTTAACGAACTGTTCCAAGCCTCCGCTAACTGCGTCAACCCTGTTCCTTGTATATGAACTCCGTCGGGGCGGGGAACTTGAATGTTATCGGTTTGAGGCCCAGCGAATACGTTGTACACGGAGCCAATTACCCGATTTTGAGCATTTATAACTGAATTACTTATAGTTTCCTTGATAAATGATACTCTTGAAACCACCCAACTCAAATTATGCCCAAAATCGTTGCGGCTCTGTCCAATCAATTGTTGAAGATTTGAAACAATTTCATCTTCAGGCACCCTAAACTCATTATCAGCTTCTCCCTGATGCCAAAGAATGGCTCGAATTCCTGTAAGTGAGGCAAACTCTCTCAACGAAACCCGAAGTTGCGAATAGGGTAATTGGTTAGGATAAAACCCTTCTACATAAGGATTGTTGGCATTGCCGTACAAACTTTCGCGCCATGAACGACTCGTTGTCCCTTCAAATGCGGCATTGTAAAAAAGAACGGGTACATTAAAACGTTTTACCAACATATCCCCTAAACCTCCCCATGACCATGCCGAATATCCGTACGGGGCGATGTAACTATCGGCATTTAAGTGCGAGAAAGTGGGCTGGGGTAGTTCATTGGGTTCATAACTGCGATTCACATAATTGAAACAACTTACTCGGTCGTCAAAGGCCCCAGATGCTCCATAGTTCTGAATCCCACGGGCGTTGGATTGTCCTGCTATCACAAATACTTCCCCAATTCCAACGCGATCTACCTCAGTAGTTTCGGCCACTTGGCCATTTCGAATGAGGCGTACTTCCAATTTATACCATCCACCATCAGCGGTCAATTCCCCCGAATAGATTCCCCCTACTGGCGCATTTTCCAGTACTTGCCATCCCGTAGCATTTCCTTGTCCAGCATTTACGGGTGTCAATGCTGCTTCAACACGGTCAGGCATTGATTGTTTATAAGTTCCCGTCACAACAAACGTTGCTTTATTTGCTTGTGAACGTTGAAATACGATGCGAGATGTGGGAAAACTAACAGTTACTTGAGAAATTGCTGACAGTGAAGTGAAACAAATAAGGGCCAACACTGTACAGTTATATTTCAATTTCTCAGCTACCGCATTAAAGTAGGGCTTTGGCATTCGATGGTGAATAGGTTACTACTTAAAAGACCGCAAAATTAGTCATTTGACGCATCAAGGCCAAACATGACACTGCTCTATGCGATGTTTTAATAGATTTTCAATGTCACTACTTATTTTTCGGTAAGGCTATTCCTCTTTTCTTTTGTCAAATGTTCCCTTATTTATCCCCATTTCATAACCTCCTGATTTTAAAGTAGGTTAGCTTTTTGAGCACAATTTTCTGTTTGAATTGACCGTGTCTCTTACTAACTTGCGGCCATGGCAGACAATTTTGTAGTATCAGCACGTAAATACCGACCCATTACTTTTGACACGGTTGTAGGGCAGTCGCACATTACGACTACGCTCAAAAACGCCATTCGCACCCATCACCTTGCTCAGGCATTTTTATTTTGTGGGCCACGCGGAGTTGGAAAAACTACCAATGCGCGTATTTTGGCTAAAACAATTAATTGTCAGAGCCTTACCGACGAAGTAGAACCCTGTGGCGAATGTGAAAGCTGCGTTGCGTTTCAAAACAATGCTTCATTTAACGTTCATGAGTTGGATGCTGCCTCCAACAACTCAGTGGACGATATTCGTAATTTGATTGACCAAGTACGTTATCCTCCCCAAACGGGTAAGTACAAAATCTATATCATTGACGAGGTACACATGCTCTCGTCAGCGGCTTTTAATGCTTTCCTCAAAACGCTGGAGGAACCTCCAAGCTATGCCATCTTTATTTTGGCCACCACGGAAAAGCATAAAATCCTTCCAACGATTCTGTCGCGTTGTCAGATTTTCGATTTTAATCGAATTCAGCCCCGTGACATCGCGGATCACATTGAGCGAATTGCCCAGAAAGAAGGCATCAATACCGAACGCGAGGCCCTTGAACTCATTGCTCAAAAAGCGGATGGGGGTCTTCGTGATGCCCTTTCTATGTTCGACTTGAATGTTACGTTTTCGACCGATGGAACCGTCCGATACAAAGACGTTCTCGAAAACCTGCACATTTTAGATTACGATTACTATTTCCGCCTCACGGATGCCCTCATTGCTAGCGACATCACTCAAACCTTATTGATTTTTAACGACGTCATCAAAAAAGGGTTCGATGGTCACTTATTTGTGGTTGGAATGCTGGAACACTTCCGCAATCTACTCGTAGCAAAAGACCCCGCCACGATTCAACTCTTAGAAGTATCCGAAACGGCAAAAAACAAGTACCTCGACCAATCAGCTCGGGCGTCAGCACCGTTTTTGTTATCTGCCTTAAGCGTTGGAAGTCAGTGCGATATAAATTATAAAGCCGCCAAACAGCAACGACTGCACGTGGAAATTTGCTTGATGAAACTAGCAAAAATCCCCGAAGTACTGGACTTGAATACGCTAGCTGGCGACGAAAAAAAAAAGCCTAATGTAGCCGATACGCCTTCCGCAGTAGCAACTTCGCCTGCTCCGTCGAAGCAAGTTTCAACACTCCCAACTCCTAGTGTTACCACTGAACCTGCCCCAAACTATTCAACCAATAGTTCCACGGGGACACTGGGAAAATTGCGTTCCACCATTAATTTAGCCGCTCAACCTCAGGCTGCTCCTGAGCCCAAGCAAACAACTCAGACTCCTTCTACGCCCGTAGTTTCTGCCGAAAACCAACCTGTTTGGGAAGACCAGCCTTTTACATTTGAAGAGTTGCAACAAACTTGGGATGCGTTTGCCAGACTTCGCGAGCAAAACGGTGGGGCAGTAAGCGAGCAAGTTATGCTGAACCGTGAAATTAAATTGGTGGGAATGGAAATTGAATTAATTTTAGATAATCTGCACCAAGAAGTATTGCTAAATGACGTCAAGCCTGAGCTATTGGGCTACTTACGCCGTCATCTGAAAAACAAACAATTGCAAATCTCGCACCGAATTGCGCCCAACGAAGTAAAGCGCAACCCGTATACCCCGCTCGAAAAATTCAATGCGTTAGCCGAGAAAAACCCTTCTCTTTTTGAACTCCAGCGATTACTTGGGCTGGATGTTGATTTTTAGTTTCTTCCTTTGGAGAGCCAATTGGTGAATCTTTTTTGACCAGTAAATAAGTTTTTAAACGTAATTTTTAATTTAAAATATCGTTTATAACTAAATTTTGCTATACTAGCTGTTATTTTCACCATTTTACGTTTTCTTCGTATGAACAAGTTGACAATTGCGGTTTCCCTTCTATTCTTTTCGTTTCACTTATTCGCCCAAACTACTAAAGTTTCTTTTGGAGATGTACCCATGGAAGAATTAGCCATGAAGGGGTATGCGTTAGATTCGACCGCCGAAGCGGTTGTTCTTTATGATTTTGGGGAAACTTCCTTTGACTATCGTAATCAAAATTTTTACGTCACCCTCAAGTACCACGGTCGAATCAAAATTCTCAAAAAATCAGCCCTCAGTCGGGCTACAATAAGTATCCCTTTTTATAAAGGAGACAGAGCTTCCTACGAGGAAAATATCACTCAAGTGAAAGGCTTCACCCATAACCTCGAAGATGGAAAAGTAATCAAAGAAAAGTTGACGAAGGAAATGATATTCAACGAAAAGCTGAGTGACAACTATCATCAAGTAAAATTTAGCCTTCCTAAAGTGAAAGAAGGTTCAGTCATCGAATATTCGTACGAAATATCAACGCCAATGACCGTATCGCACAATCCAAAAACGTGGATTTTTCAAAGTAGTTTACCCGTTAAATGGAGCGAATACCGAATCACCATCCCCAATGTTTTATTTTATCGGATGATTATGTCTGGTTATCTACCGTTGGCAGTCAACGATTTCAAAGAGACCAACTGTATGTTTGCAGGTACTGCTATGAATGCAATTTCTTATCAGTTTGTGATCAAAGATGCGCCTGCTTTTCGCAATGAATCATTTATCACTACCCTTGCCGATTACGTTTCGAAAATTGATTTTGAACTCGCCAGTATCAATTGGCCTGACGTACTCAATAAGAACTTTTCATTGGACTATCCCAGCCTGAATCAAACTCTTTTGGCTGACGAAGATTTTGGAGGGGTCTATCAAAAAACTGCTTTTTTAAAGGATATCGCCAAAAAAATTAAAGCAGAAACAAAAGATACGTTAACGCAATGGGCAGCGGCTAAAAACTATATTCAGTCCAATGTCAAATGGAATGAAAACAATAGTCTCTATGCGTCTAACTTAAAAAAAGTGTTGGAGAAAAAAGAAGGAACTTCTGCCGACTTAAATTTTCTATATATATGCCTGCTTAGGGAACTAGGCTATGATGCTAATCCACTGATTCTGAGTACAAGATCAAACGGCCGTATTAACCCTACCTATGCCCTACTCAAGAAATTCAATTACGTTGTTGCCCATCTTTACATTGATGGCAAAGACATTCTCTTGGATGCTACCGATAAATTCCTCTCTCCTACCCAATTACCTGTAGAATGCCTTTCAGAACAAGGATGGTTAGTACACAAAGACCAAGCTCGTTTTGTCGCCATTTTACCCCAAGAAACGCAACGTGAATACCAAAAAGTTGATATGACCATCAACGAAGAAGGCGAACTCACTGGGACCTTACTCAAATCATTCGGTGGCTATAATGCGTCCAGTGCAAAGAAAGTTTTTCAGGAATTAGGAAAAGATAAGTTTCTGGAAGAGGTGAAAAAGTCAAAACCTGTCTGGAACATCAGCAAGGCTGATTTTTCAAATACTGACGGTTTTGACAAATCGATGGATGTGACGTTTGAATTATCTATGGCTGATTTTGTCAACGTAGCAGGTCCAATGATTTATTTAAAACCCATGCTGTCAGAAGGCTACGCAGAAAATCCTTTTAAGGAAAGCCACCGCATCTATCCTGTTGATTTTGAAACACCTTCCGAAAAAACATACATGGCTACGTACACGCTCCCCGCAGGTTATCAGATTACCGAACTTCCCAAGTCTGTTGCTATTTCACTACCTGAAGGTGGAGGGCGGTTTGTCTATTCCGTTTCTCAAAATGGCAATAAGGTGGTACTAAGTAGCCGATTATCCATTCGTAAGGCGAGTTTTATGTCGACGGAATACGTAATTTTAAAGGAATTTTATGAGCAAGTTATCGCTAAGCATAACGAGCAAATTGTACTAAAAAAGAGTAATTAACAGCGCTAGTTTGTTGAATAACCTACCTACATTGCCATGAAAACAGCGACTATTTTTCATCTTTCAAAACGTTTGTCAAGTTTTACTTTGGGGCTACTATGTTGTTTTTCCTCAGTGAAAGCGCAAGATTATGCGTTCAACAGTATTCCAGAAAACCTCAAAACTAAAGCAGATGCCGTCGTTCGCACGCACAAAACCGAGTTTATCATCAAAGACATAGGTTTGGCCACGACCAAAGTTCAGGGAGCCATCACGGTGCTGAATGAAAAAGGCGAAGCCCAAGCGTCGATTGTCGTTCCGTACAACAAATTCACAAAAGTCAACGACATCGAGGCGCAACTGTTTGATGCGAACGGAGAAAAGGTAAAACGACTAAAACGTGCTGACATTGAGAACTTTGCTACAAACACGGGTGAAATTTCTGTCGATGATAGTTACGCAAAGGTGGCGGTTCTGAAACACACGTCCTATCCTTACACCGTCGCGTTTTCGTACGAGTATACGACCAAAAATATGATGTTTTATCCCACTTGGCGGGCCATCATTAACAACTTAGAACGAACGGCCGTCGAACAAAGTGAATTTGTCATTACTGCTCCTAAAGACTTCTCCTTTCGGTATTTAGAGAGAAATATGCCGACCAAAGTTAACCTCGCTCATTTGCCCGACAAAGATGTATACAGCTGGAAAGTCACGCAACTTTCAGCCGTAGAAATTGAACCCTTTGCTCCTGATTTGGACAACTATTTACCGATGGTTTATACGGCTCCCAACGCCTTTGAGGTTGAAAATTATCAGGGAAAGCTTACCTCTTGGGCTGATTTAGGAACTTTCTATTACGAACTGAATAAAGACCGTTTCCAACTCACTCCCCAAACCAGCGAGCTCGTAAAAGAGAAGGTCAAGGGTATTTCGTCTATCTCGGAAAAAGTCAAAAAAGTGTATGAGTACCTACAAGCCCACACTCGGTACATGAATGTAAGTTTGGGGATTGGGGGCTGGCAATCTATGAAAGCCGCCGACGTGGCTGCTAAAGGCTACGGTGACTGTAAAGCCCTCACTTCGTACATGAAAGCCATGCTCAAGGAAGTAGGAATCACCTCCTACCCTGTCTTAATTAATGCAGGGGAAAATGAAGCGGATGTGATTACGTCCTTTCCTTCTTTCCAATTCAATCACGTTTTCTTGTGTGTCCCCAACAACAAAGATACCCTGTGGCTGGAATGTACCAGCCAAATCAATCCGTTTGGCTACCTTGGTAGTTTTACCGAGGATCGTCATGCGGTATTAGTGACCGAAACGGGCGGAGTACTGATAAAAACCCCCACCTACTCCGCCCAACAAAATCAATTACAAAGGCACGCTAACGTTACAATTGAAAATGGTAGCGATGGCATTATTACGATGACGACTTTTTACACGGGTCTTCAACAAGAAACGCCTCAGTACGTGGCTCACTCCCTAAACCACGACGACCAAAAACGTTGGCTACAAACCAATCTATCTCTGGCCAGCGCCGAAATCACTCATTTTGAATTAAAGGAGCAAAAAACGACAGTACCTAAAGTTGAGGAGAAGATTTCGCTGCGCGTGCGAAATATGTGTACCAAAAGTGGCTCAAGATTGTTTTTAACCCCTAACTTACTCAACAAAAGTAGCAGTACTCCTTTGCCAAACACTACTCGCCTATACGAGTTTCAAACGGCCTTAAATTATGCCGACAGCGACAGTATCGTGTTTGAGGTTCCTCAAAACTACACTGTCGAATTTTTGCCCAACGAAAATCGCTTTAGCTCTAAATTTGGCACCTACTATTCAAGCATAAAAATGATTGGAAATCAAATCATTTACCTCCGAAAAATGAACGCGTCCAAGGAGCGCTTCCCCGCCGCTGAATACAACGCTTGGGTTGAGTTTCGGCGTAAAATTGCCAAATTTGACAAAGCGCAAATTGTACTCGTTGCCAAACAATGATGCGCTGACGACTTCAAGAAGGAAAGGTTTGAAAAAATAGCCCCTTAGTATTGATTTGATAGAGTATATTTTTCTCCAAAACTCATATTATTTGCAAATACAACGCTAACATTGTATTCAACCGTTTTACCTCAAAACCCAAACCTTCAATTTTTATGTTCACTCGTCGTGATTTCCTTAAAACTACGGCCTTGGGCGGAGCTTCTTCGCTGATTTCGGTCAATCCTCTATTGGCAGCAACCCGTCCCAAAAAAGATAAACTTGGCATCGCTCTCGTCGGCCTTGGGTATTACAGTACCGACCTCCTCGCTCCCGCGCTTCAACTCACCAAAAACTGCGAATTGGTGGGAATTGTAACGGGCACTCCAGCCAAGGCTGAGACTTGGCAAAAGAAACATAACCTGAAGGATAAAAACATTTATAACTACCAAAACTTCGACCAAATTGCCAATAATCCTGACATAGATGTGGTTTACGTGGTACTTCCGCCGAGTATGCATCGTGAGTTTGTGGTAAGAGCGGCGAAAGCAGGTAAGCAAGTTTTTTGCGAAAAACCCATGGCGCCGAGTGTGGCAGATTGCGAAGCCATGATCAAGGCTTGTGCCGACAATAAAGTAAAATTAGCCATCGGCTACCGCTGTCAGCACGACCCCAACACCCAAGCCTACATGAAGTTTGCGAAAGAAAAAACGTTTGGCAAAGTACGCATGGTAACTTGCGGCGCAGGGTATTTTGATGCCCGCACAACGCACTGGAAGCAAAATAAAGCCTTGGGAGGCGGAGTGATGGGAGACATGGGTGTGTACGCTATTCAAGGCGCTAGATTGGCCGTGGGAGAAGAACCCGTGTCTGTGTCTGCCCAATTTCACACCACTCGTCCCGATATTTACAAAGAGGTAGAAGAAACCGCTACTTTTCAATTGGAGTTTCCGAGCGGTGCCTTAGCCGCTTGCCACACTAGTTTCGGAATCAACATGAATTACCTCCAAGCTAACTGCGAAAAAGGGTGGTTTAAAATGGAGCCTTTTTCAAGTTACAGCGGAAACAAAGGAAGTAGTCCGTTAGGAATGATTGATTTTCCGCTGCAAAGCCAGCAAGCAAAGCAGTTGGACGACGACACCGAAGCACTCATGAAAGGGACTTCGCTCATTGCTCCAGGAGAAGAAGGCTTACGTGATATCCGAATCGTTGAAGCCGTGTACAAATCTGTACTAAACGGCGGAAAAAAAATAACTATCTGATGATTATGCCCTCGGGTAAGCCCTGATTTAGAAATACTAAATCAGGGTTACTCGGGGGCATTAATCCGATAATTTCCCCAGTAAATTTACCCCAACTAACAAAAAAAGAATTCCTACCAAAAACGGCACAATCGTTTCCCATTTAGTTAGGGTGAATCCTAAAACTGCTTTATCCGACATAAAAGCGATAGAAGCAAAAAGAATAAAAATAACTCCAATTCCAGTTAAAATACTACCAAACGTGCGTTTCATGTGAGCGTGAAGGTTTATTTCGGTTACAAAACTATCAATTTCTAGCAATTGCTTTCTTAATCTTCTGGACGGATTTTTAAGCCCTCCTGATGCACTATGTACTCTGATAGGTAATAATTTCGGGCAAAAAGCCAAGTTCCTACTCCCCAACTTACCACCGCTAAGACTAGCGGAGGAACTTTAAACATGATGAGAAAGAAACCAACAAAAAATGCGTAAAACCCTTGGCGAAGTAAGGTATCCATGATGTAGTGCTGTTGTAAAAATCGCCCAAACAACAAGAATAACATACCAATCAGCAGCAGGCACCACAAACACGCGTACTCCAAGCTTATGTCTTCTGGTAAATACCTGAAAAGAAAAAGTACTTCAGGAAGAATCAGTACACTAAAAAGCACGCCGTATTGAAGTAAACGTTGTTCTATTTTTAACGGTAGGTTTCTCAGCATGGGCAGTTGAAGGTGCTCAAATTCGTACAAATGTAATATCAACACCGAGTGTACCATACCAATTGTTAAAGCTCCAAGCGTAAACAAACGCTCATCATAACTATCTGTGGGATATATTTTGCACAAACCAACCACCACAAAACAGGTAAATCCTTTGGTGAGAAATAACAAAACTGGATTTTCTGAGAATAGATAAAAGATGAAATAAGACCACTGAGGTTTGGTAAATCGGCGATTAAAGTACGTGCTCAGCGTACTCAGTCTGGCGTCAGGATTCGGGCGTGCCAGTCGATATTCATAAGCAACTACCCCCGTAATCGGGACGATAACAAGGTAAATAACCGTTGCTATTACCGAAAGATGTTGCCCAGTCCACCACCCGTAGTACCCCACAAAAGCTACGTACAATGCCACAGGCAACCACAACATCCATTGGACGTACAGCCACGCGGCCCAGCGTTGTGAAGTATCAATTAGTCGTAAATGATACAAAAAATCATGTGAATCCCACAGAAGGCGTTGTCGAACAAAATACACGGTTTTGAAGTGATACAACCCAAATACTCCCCCCATCAGTACCAACAAGAAAGGGGAAGCAAACACGTACGAGGCCAAAGCAATGTGGTCTTCGGGGCGTAATATACCAAAGGCAAACATCGCGACTAAAAACAAGAAGCCTGTGTTGAGTCGATAATATTCAGAAATGAGGGTTTTGCGGAGAATAGTAAGTACGGCAAGCATTAGCGGAGTTCGTTTTCGGCTCCAGGAGGCGGGAGTTCCGTAATTTTTTTGTCTTTGACTTCAAATAAATGTTTGATGGGTAATGCCTCAAATCGAAAGTCTTGGTGGGAAGAAAGCAAAAAAGTAACCCCTTGGGTATGATATTGTTGTACCAAATCATACACTTTTTGAACCGTTGCATCATCAATCGTAATGAGGGGTTCATCCAAGATAATGACTTTAGGCTTTCCCAAAAACGCAATCGCTAACGACGTTTTTTTCAACATTCCACTCGAATACGTACCTGTAGGTTGATACAAAAAAGGCTCGATTCCCAAGACATCTATCAACTCATCTACTTGCGTTGGGGTAGCTTTTTTGGCTTTTGCAATAAACTGAATGAGGTCGTTGGCTGTCAAAAATTCGGGATAATCAGGTTCTGCTTCCCCGTAGTTGATGTGTAAACGAAAGGCTATGGCATCTTTTCGAATGTCCCACGCTCCCATCTGAATTTCACCCTCAAACGGCAACATTCCCGCCAACGTTCTAAAAAAGGTTGTTTTTCCAGAACCATTTGCTCCTTTGAACCAATGAATGCCTTCTTCTAAAAAAAGAGAGGGCACCTGTAGTACCAGATGCCCTCCGTATGATTTTTGTAAATTGGTAATTCGAAGCATACCTACGTTACAACTTATTTTCTTGTTTTAGCCACGCTAAGTACGTGCTGGCCGATTTTCGTCCCTGCTTTATTTCCTTCATCACAACCCGAGCGATAGTGAATACCCCCATAAAGTCGGCTAATATTAACACTTTGAGCCGCTTCTCTAAACGACTTGAAAGAAAGAACACCGTGTCCATGCTTGTATTCGGTGGAATCCGTAAATGCGATGTTATCACCGTGTACAAACGTAAGCACCTCTGCGGAGGCCGCCGAAATAGTGCTGTGTCCACTGGTATATTCTGGGAACGGAGGCGTCTGTAAAAAGGGCTGCCATTTAGGGTCAATATCCGAGTTAATGACGGTTTCGGGGCGAACCTTACGGCTACGGTATTTTTCCTCCCAACAACCAATGAACCCATCCAATAACGCAATTGAAGTCAACGAATATCCTTCAACACATTTTTCAAAAGGTGCTTTTTCATTACGACAAATAGTCGCATTGATGGCCAGCCAGTGTCCACCAGGAGTCATTTTTTTATTGGCAAACATTACGTGACCCACTACATTCATTACAAACGGATTATCATCCCAGAACCACGCAATTCGTTTTTCTTCTTCAGTAAGTTTTTTACCAATTTCATACACTTCGCGCGTTTCGTCCCAAAACTTGCTGTCTTTGTTTTTAGTCCACATAGGTGGCGGAGGTGGCGAAAATTGCCGAGACGAATCAAGCGTCAACGAACGGATTTTGTGCCATTCTGGCTCACACGCATCTGCATACGCAGGAGGAGTAGGCACCCACGTTCCAGGCTCGTTAGTGACCGTAAAACGAATCCCACGCGTTTGTTTGTACTTATCGCCCGTCGAATACTTAATTACGTGAGCAGCTACGCTATCACCGTAAGCCATTGAACGCTCAATGACATCCGATGGCACACCCATTTCTTCGTATTTTTTATAGAACGTCTTTTCATATTCGTCAAAAAAACTAGCCGAAAAAGTTAATGTTCTTGCTACTTTCAAAAAAGCCCTAGTACTCGCCAACGGAAAACAGTATTCTTGTCCCGCTTCTGGCTGACGCGGCGTTTTAAAACCGTTTAATTTCCCGCCCAATGACTCATACTTAGAAAACCCAGGTACCATGGCTTCATACCCCGCCAAATTGGAATAGGCATAAATCCGACTAGCAACAGGTGGTTTGAAAATATCATGAATGATTACCTCCGTCAATAATTCTACTGATTTATGGTATAATTCAGGATCAGCAGCCTTCGCATTATACTCTTCAGGTTTAGCTTTAGGTTTACAAGAAACCATCCAGACTGAAAAACTAGCTGCTACGACAAAGAGAATTTTCTTTTTCAGCATACGTGTCAAATTTGAAAAACAATTGTAGAAATATCCTAAGGGCCTACTTACTTGATGGGAACTTCTCTCCTCAAAATAAAAACCAGAAAGCAGAATTCTCTCATAGCGTAAGTAACTAATAAGGTGCAAATGTAAAAAACCCCTCCGTCAAAAAATTGATTTACATCAGTTATTTTCCATTTATTAGAACCTTCATTAGTTATGTAAACGTTATATAGGTAAGAGAGGAATTTTTCGAAAGTAGTTTTTACAACTATTTCAAAATCAAAGTTTCGATGGCTATATTGCATATAAACTAGTACAAAACCTTGTAAAATCGAAAGATTTCGCTTATTTTTCCAAAAACTTAAACATTTTAAAGCATTTGGTCGAAAAAGTAATTTCCTTAGAAAATGTGTCGCTCTTAGACTTTTTGGGCGTTGAAAACAACCACATTAGAGAAGTAGCTGCGGCCTTTCCGATGAGCAAAATCATCTCTCGCGGCAACGAAATTAGGGTGATGGGTACTCCCCCCGAAATTCTCCGTATCAGCGACATCCTTGAGTCGCTCATTCAGCATTATCAAAAATACGGTAAAATCACCCACGAAAATGTACGCCATTATTTGACCGCCAACGGTGGTTCAATCGCCCCTCCTCATGTGCTTCAAGATGAGAAAGACGTGATTGTATACGGAACGAGAGGAATTGTAGTTAGGGCTAAAACCGCCAACCAACAACTTATGGTGGAGAAGGCTGCCCAGCACGACCTCATGTTTGCCGTTGGGCCAGCGGGTACGGGTAAAACCTACACAGCAGTAGCACTTGCGGTACAGGCACTGAAAGAAAAAAAGGTCAAAAAGCTCATTATCACGCGTCCTGCGGTAGAGGCGGGCGAAAACCTCGGGTTTCTTCCTGGTGACTTGAAAGAGAAAATAGACCCTTATTTGCGGCCTATTTATGACGCATTGGAAGACATGATTCAAACGGAGAAACTCAAGTTCTACTTAGAAAACAATATCATTGAAATTGCTCCGTTAGCCTACATGAGGGGTCGCACGCTCAACAATGCGTTTATCCTATTGGACGAAGCCCAAAATACGACGCCTTCGCAGATGAAAATGTTCTTGACGCGTATGGGACCCAACTCAAAGGTGATCATTACGGGTGACAAAACGCAGGTAGACCTTCCCAAAAACCAGCAATCGGGCCTTCGGGATGCACTCGAAACCCTTCGTAACGTGAAAGATATCGCTTTTGTCGAATTGGATGGCCGCGATGTCATTCGTCACCGTTTGGTCAAAGACATTTTGGATGCGTACGAAAAGAAAGAAAAATAGCTGTTTGATTAAATCACTATGGTTCGACATTTACGGTGGGTATTTCTTCCAGCCTTCCTTTTATTAAGTTTTGGATTCATTGATGGATATGCCCAACGTTGTTCGGCAGTTCAGTATGATTCTGTGATGGCTAAACGTTATCCTTATTGGCGCCTAAAACGCCAGATGATGGAGGACTCTATCCAAACGTTCTTACGTACACCCAATCGAGCAGCTCGAACCAGTGCTATTTGTTCCCAAATTAGAATTCCTGTCGTGGTACACGTAGTCCATTCCAATGCGGCAGGTACCATTGGAGGTTCAGGAAATGGCAACATTTCGGATGAACAAATTAAAGAACAAATTCGAGTGTTAAACGAAGACTATCGCCGTAAATCAGGAACGCGTGGCTTTAATACCAATGCCGTGGGAGCCGATACGGGTATTGAGTTTTACTTAGCGACTATTGACCCCGATGGCAAAACAACCACAGGCATTACTCGGCATTACTACGCTCAAAAAACAAACTTTGACGTATTTAATGACGACCAATTGTTAGCCGACATCACAACCAAAGAAAAGGAGTGGCCTACTGACCGTTATCTTAATATTTGGGTAACGAGGTTTGCCAACAATTACCTTGGTATCGCCCAATTCCCTGCCGTCACGGGGGTAAATGGCCTTGATAACAGCACCGAACTACAAGTCCGTACCGATGGAGTTTTTATTGATTACCGCGTTTTTGGTATTGGTGCTGCTGTAACGAGTCGATTGTATGGCATGGGGCGCACTACCACCCACGAGATTGGTCACTGGCTTGGTCTGATTCACACGTGGGGAGACGATAATTGTGGAAATGACTACTGTGCCGACACGCCTCAATGCGAAAACGGGAATCAATCTTCTGTTTGTGGACCCGTTTATTCTTATTGTACGGGGGTAAAGTCGCAGAATATGACCGAAAACTACATGGATTACTCACCTGATTCGTGTATGAATATTTTTACAAAAAATCAGGCCGAACGGATGCTAGCGGTCATCGAAAAGTCACCTCGCCGAAATAGCCTCGTGAAATATTGGTGCTCACGACTGCCTTTTGGCTCTAACTTATCGATTGAAATTGCCCCCAACCCTGCCCAAAACGTTGACGTTACGTACGTAAGAGTGACGTTAAAAGAATTTAGCACGTTTACGACGGAGCTGTTTACACTTACGGGTCAATTATTGCAGCAAAAAACATTTGAAAATTACCCGAGTTGGGATGTCCCGATTTCTACGGTTGATATACCACCAGGAACATACCTAATACGAGTCAAAACCAAAGACGAAACCGTCACCCAACGGCTAGTCATCATACGATAATCCCTAAAAGAGTCAGGTTGGAAACAATCTGGCTCTTTTGCTTTTAAACGTAACCTACTTCGTCATGAATCCCTTGTTGCGCTACACTTTGGCATTTGCTTTTGGTATTCTTATACTAAACCAATGGCCAGTTCCCTCTTCTACTCTCTTTATTTCTGGTATTCTTCTGGCTATTTTTTGGCTGTTGGTTTTCGTACGTTTTCGGCATCGTTTCTTACTAGGAGGAATTACTTTGATCGTATTTATTTATTTAGGCGGGCTCGCTACGGTGGTTAAAAATGCGTCCCTCTCTCCAAATCACTTGACCCAAATTACCCCCAGTAGTATTACAGCCTATCGAGGGCTGGTGGAATCGTTTCCCGAAACTCGCGCCAAAACACATCGAATTGTCTTAAGGGTAACCCACGTACAAACGAAGGAGCAGTGGATTGAGGCAACGGGCAAAGTTCAACTGTACATTGACAAACAAGCCCAACGGCCCGCATTTGGGGCAAAAATGATTGTGCTTGGTGCTCCTAAGGCAGTAGAAGCACCTACCAACCCCAATCAATTTGATTTTCGACAGTTTTTGGCCTACAAACAGATTTACCATCAACATTATTTGCGAAGTAGCGATTTTGGAACAACTGGCAAAAACGCGGCGCCTTGGTACATGCTGTTGCCTTATCATTTGAGTGAATGGAGCGATCACACGCTAAAAAAAGCTATTCCGTATGAGCGTGAATACGCCATAGCAAAAGCAATGCTTTTGGGGCTTCGCGATGATATGGAACCTGAGCTTACGCAGGCTTATTCGGCGGCGGGAGCCATCCACGTTCTCTCAGTCTCAGGGTTTCACATTGGGGTTTTTGTAGCGATTATCGCTTTTTTGCTGCAAAAACTCAAAACAGACCGACGAGGGCGATGGCTATACCTCGGATTAACTTTTGGGATACTTTGGTTCTACGCTATCCTAACGGGATTATCCGCCCCCGTTGTTCGTTCGGCATTGATGTTTAGTTTGTTTCTTTTAGCCGAACCCCTCGGTAAAAAGCCCAATGGCGAAAACGCCCTTTTCGGCTCTGCCTTGGTATTACTTGCTTACGACCCTTTGCTTATTTATTCGGTAAGTTTTCAACTATCCTACGCTGCTTTAGCAGGCATTATTTTTTGGCAACCCACTGTTTATCAATGGTTTTCTTTCAACGATTGGTTAGTTGATAAACTATGGGGGCTTACCGCAGTCGCTCTTACGGCTCAGTTGGCTACCTTCCCCCTTACGGTGTACTATTTTCACCAATTCCCTACTTATTTTTTACTTGCCAATCCTATCGTTGTCGCTCTATCTACGGCCCTCATTCCCATTGCTTTAGCCGCTTTAGCCCTCACCAATGTACCGTTCCTGGGAGCCGTCTTCGGGTGGATTATCACGGGTGTTACTTGGTTATTAAACCAATCCGTCGTTTGGATTGAACAACTTCCCCATTCTACTTTAAACGGACTTTCTTTTACTCCAGTTGAGGTAGGAATCGTGTACGGGATTATAGGAACGCTCATCATCGGTTGGTACCAAAGGGAGCTTTTTTGGCTTCGCGCTGCTTTTACTTTAAGTATTGTTTTTGCTATTGTACAAGGCATAAATGTATACCAGCATCAAACCCAAAAATGGCTCGTCATTCATGATATTCCCAAACAAACGGTGATTAGTCTCATTGATGGGCCTACTGCAACGATTTTGGCCGATTCTTCCTTTTTTTCAGCCCAAACTTCTTCGTATTCCTTTTATCTTAAAAACTTTTACGACGTCTACGGCATTCGCCACGTCAAGTACCTTCCTTTGGAAACATCCCCCGACGACGCTAGGATTCATCGGTTGTCATTTGGGAAGGTAATGGTCTGGAACGGTCAAAAAATGTTACTACTTGACCAGCCTACACAAGCCATTCCACCCCAACTTTTTAATCAGGTTATCGTCCGAAAAGGGGTTCTCAAAAGCCTGATAGCTAACACTACTTTACATTCATTGCCGTTGGTATTCGACGGTTCGTCTCCCCGTTTCTATCTTGATAAGCTTAGGAATAATTCCCACCCTACTTGGTACTTTACTCATGAAAACGGGGCTCTTATACGTTCTTTCTAAATTAAAACGCTGAGTTTTCAGCTTCTTTAATCCGAAAATAACGATTTCTTAGCACTTTGTTTTTCGGTTTTGAGAAACCGTTTCCGTTGGTTTTGAGAAACCAACGGAACCTATGACAAATCAACAACACTTATGAGTAACCAACGGAACACCAACGGAACCAAAACTATGTCAACAACATCACGAAAACTAGGTACCAAACAAGCAAATCAAATCTCGGTTTTGTAAATTATTTCTTATTTTCGTTTGGAATATTGGTAATGAATCCACTACATTTGCATAGTTATTCAATAGACATAAAAGTTTTTTAAACAAAGCCACTTCGAGTGGATTATTTTTAAAGTGAATTATCTATATATTCCATAGTTTTAAATAACAAACAAAAATGGCAAATTTTCCCAATACTCAACTAGAAATTCTTGGATTCGACCGGGTCGGGTTTGTAGAAGAAGTTACCCGATTTATTTCTGACTATGGCCATATTGTCAGCGCGCACTTTGAAGCTGATGGAGTTCGTTCTCAAGGATTGCTCAAGATTAAATTGCATCAACTCGACCGAATTGAAAGCCTCGTCGTACGACTTAAAGCCATTTCTGGCCTGGTCAGGGTGAAGCGAACCGAAATCTAATACCCCAAAACTAATCCGTTAACATCATCTAGCTCATTATGAAGTCATTTGTCAAAATCATTGGTGAAGATTATTTCTTCACGGCAATTCCTAAGAATCACCCTAAAATTGCGCCTTTAGCCATAAAAGAGTTGTTCCCTTTGTGCCGCGTTCATAGCGAGGCAGGTATTTGGCAAAAGTTACCCTTAGAACTTGAAAACGCTAGTTCTTTTTACTTACACCAGTTACTACAGGAAGGGCCGTTGGTTATAAGTACGTACAGTCCAGCGTGGAATGAATACGGCGAAAGGCACTTAAAAGCACTGAATAGGCTGTATCCCCAACTTTGCAAAAACGGAGCCAATTTAGTTCTTCTTTCCACTGAATATATTAAAAGTAGTATCTATGCCATTCAGGAGCATGGCCTTATGTTCAATGTACTCCAAGACACCAACCTCCGAATCAGCGAAGCGTTGGGTGTCTATTCTGAATACGAACCTGTTTGGGATTTAGTGGCAGGCATTACCGAAGATGTACCCTACCCTGCTACTTTTATCATCGGTACTGATCGGCGAGTGCTTTACCATTTTATCAGTAAAGATTTTGAGTACATCGTACCCACCAAAGAAATAGCCCAAGTGGTTAAGGCAACAAAAGCGGTTTCGGCGAAATAACTATTTCGCCGAAACTAGCTCAATTTCAAACAATAAGGGAGAATAGCCTGGAATGTCAGCACCTGCACCACGGGAGCCGTACCCAAGCGAAGAAGGAAAAATAAGCGTAGCTTTTTCCCCTACTTTCATTTTGGCGATGCCTTCGTCGAAGCCCGCAATCACTTGCCCTCCTCCCAAATAAAAGCTAAACGAACCTGCATCAAACGTGCGGTCGGTCAAGAGCTTGCCCGTGTACTTTACGGTCGCCAATTGCCCTGCCTTTATAGCAGCACCCGATGCGTTGGCCTTTGTCAAAATATAACGTAAACCTGTTGCTGTTTTTTCAGTGACAACAAGGCTATTGTTTTTAATATAATTCTCAATTTGTTGTTCTTCTGTCCCCGACAATTCTTCTCGATTACAGCCAAAAACAATCATTGTTAGCAGTAGGATGCCAGCTAAACGTCCAATAATTTTCATAAAAATTGCTTAATTCTCCGCAAAGGTAACTCTTGACCGCGACAATTGATAGTCGTAAATCAATAGCTTCCTCGGTTTCGCTCCATTTCTTCCATTTTTTTTCGCAACGACAAAGGACGCATGTCGATCCAAATCTCCTTAATTCGTTCTAAACAAGCTTCTTTCAAGCCTCTTGTGCCTTCATCCTGCCACCCTAGTGGATTTTCACGGTCTGCGGGCCAAATGCTGTACTGTTCTTCATGATTGACAACTACTTTGTAGATGGTATTGTCGCTTGATTCCATTGTAGTAAACGAGTTTTAGTTGAGTAATTGATTTAAAATGGCCTTTTGTAGGCATTCGAGCCGAAAAATACGTAAAATACTAAAACTCAAAAAAAATAGCCCAAAATATTCCCACAACTCCTTGATAATCTGAATCTTTCTTTTAATTTTGTTTTGACATTTACCCTATTTTGGTTATCCACGCCATTTTTTTGTAAATGTTCCGATTTCCACCCACTCCTTGCCTTTCAACGTATGTATTCTGTTTCGACCAAAGAACAACTTTTTTGCAGAGTTGAATTTGCTTCTCGTTCGTCCTATTTGGTAGCTTTTTTGCTGCTCATGAGTCTATTTTGCTCGCGAGTTTACGCCAACTCTATCCTTATTGCCATGGACGACAAACAAACGAATCACCTTAAAGCCTACGGCGTTGCTTATTGGGAGTTGAAAGCCGACCGCGAGGTAGATTGGCTTTTAAATTACCGAGGGGGCAGTTTTATGATGAATTATTCCACCGTCTTGGAACGCGAATGTCGTTTGCGTGGCGTGTCGTATGACGTTATTTCGGATGCTAATTCGAAAGCCATCGTCAATCAGATTTCTCACCCTGACGTCAACATGGATGTGGTGAAGCTACACAAAGCCGCCAAGATTGTCGTTTACAGTCCCGTCAAAGTTAGTACCTCTTCTTTTGAAGATACCGATGCGGTTTTGTTAGTCCTGAAGTACGCCGAAATTCCCTTTGAAATCGTCTATGATGAAGAAATCTTGAAAGGTGACCTTGCCAAATATGATTGGCTGCACCTTCACCATGAAGATTTTACGGGGCAATTTGGCCGCAATCGCCGCCGCATGACCATTGCGGATGTCCAAGCCCAAGAAAATATTGCAAAAAAATACGGCTACAAAAAGGTATCTCAGCTCAAACTCGATGTAGCTCGAAGCATCAAAGGATTTTGTGCGGGCGGTGGTTATTTATTTGCCATGTGTTCGGGAGCCGAATCGTTGGACGTAGCACTGGCCGCCGAAGGAGTTGACATTGTTCCCTCAGTTTTTGACGGCGACGGTGTAGATCCCAACGCTCAATCCAAACTTGATTTCAACAAAACCATCGCTTTCGAAAACTTCGTCTTAGAACTAAACCAAGACGATGACTACCGAGGCGGTGGTATGTCGTTTTCGAACATCAATTCATCGGCAGGACAAGGTTGGGGAAACGAAGAGAATAGCTATTTTTCGCTCTTTGATTTTTCGGCCAAATGGGACGTCATTCCGTCGATGTTGGTGCAAAACCACGAAAACTTGATTCGGGAGTTTTTTGGACAAACCACTGCTTTCAACAAAAAAACGGTAAAATCAAGTGCTTTGGTTATGGGACAAAGTAAGTCGTCGGACCGCTATATTTATGGTGAATTAGGACGTGGGCAGTGGACTTTTTACGGTGGTCACGACCCCGAAGGACAACGTGGTTTTCATCGGATGCCAACCGACCTCAACCTCCACCCGCACTCGCCTGGGTATCGGCTCATTCTCAACAATGTGTTGTTTCCATCGGCTAAAAAGAAAAAGCGGAAGACGTAAATGACTTGAAAATGAGTCAATTTGTAAACCCGATGATAGGCGGGGTCTAATCCGACGATTTAGATGCTCGCAATCGTTGGGGTGACAAAGAAAAGTCTATTTATTTCTTAAGCTCGACGGTGTACAAACCAAAGACGTCGAGGACTATTTTGGTACAGGTGTTTTCTTTGACTTTGAACGTAAACGACACTGTCGAAATGGGAGCACTATTGGTAGAGAATGTCGTTTCTACATCTCCGCCTACTACCTTCCACGTGGATTTGGCAACGGGGCTGCCCAAAAATATATTCCCAGGATCGTTGATAGTGCCATCGGCATTGAAAGTGAGCGTGCCCGTACCCGACTCCTCACTATCCTCGATGACCACGGCTTTCCACGTACCTACCAGATTTTTTTCAATGGTGGGGGCAACGCACTCCTCGGATTTGGAGCTACAGCCGACAAATAAAACAGTAATAATGAAAAAAGCAGCAAGGTGTTTGAACATAAATAAATGGTTAAATGAAATAAATTATTGAATGTGTTTGGGGGGCATGAAATGTTGAAGAACTCGGAGTAGTTACAAACACGGTACGCCTCACGGGTTATTTATTTTGGGTGAGCACTGGTCTTTGAATGCCACGCAGAACGGGTTGATGTTTTGAGTATTTGCTATTTTAAACAAAAATCAATAATGGCTTGATACTCCTTCGCTACTCGACCGTTATCATCATATATAAAAGCATCTTTACTTGCTTGCTTTAACAAGTTACCAATTTTTAATCTTTGGCTTTGTGTAATCACTGATAGTTCTTTTAAAATAATATTAAATGGATTATCTGTATAATGATAGAGCAATAGATTAATGATATTACAATACCATTCAGTTGCATGAGGAAGAAATATATCAATATTGTTAATTAATTGATTTATAATATACTGCTCATCAAAAAATGCAAATTCTGGTAATTTAGTATAGTAAAATACTGACTCAAAAAAACTAAAAATAGTTGAATCATCTTGTGTATCATCATCAAACCCATAAAAATAAGTTGTTAATGGAAAGTGTTTTTTTTTATGGTACAATTCGTTTTGTAATTGTTCATATGTTTCAAAATCTTCTACATTTTCTAATTTTCGTGCAGAAATAAGTCGGGAGATTACAGTCGAAAGTTCCATTATGTTAATCAAATAAAGGTTTAAAACGATATTTTGTAATTGATTTAAAACGAGCAATTTGAGCACTCACTTCGGGAGTTAATAGTCCGTCTTGCCTATAAATTTCATATAAGTTTTCTATTTCTTCCTCGAAAATTAATTTAGGTGACTTTTGCAATCGGGGTGGGTCACCAGCATTTTTCCATTTATAGGTGAGAGTACGGGCGTGTCTTGATGCAGCTTCCGCTCCTTTTGTTTCTTCAATCATAATAGTATGAACATCATTTTTTGTCCATTTTTTTAAGGAATTGATCTGTTCTTGGCTCAAATTGAATGTATTTTGATTATTTGCTAACTCACGTTGTAGTTTTTCCATGTATTTTGTTGAAGGTATATGGTGTCCTGTTAAATTGTCTCCAATTTGAGTTTTTATATTTGTATATACAACTATCCCAAGTTCTCCATATTCTTTTGAGCCATTGGGTATCAAAGGCTTCGCTCCACAATTGGTATTATGCACCCAAATACTCTGGTTACCTACAAAATAGGTATGGAAATCTGAGACTTCAAAATTGTAAACTGCAACGGTAGTGTGCTTTGTAAAATCTCTATGTCATCCGAACCACGAACCATACAACAAAGCCCAATATTACTGTCATTTAAATGATTTCTTTCTAATGCAATTTGGGTTGATTATGAAGTAATAGAATTTATGTAGTTCAAATTTGCAAATGGGTTTAAATTATTTATGAAGCTGTTGAAATCTTCTTCTACAGGAATAAAATCAATATCCTCAAAAAAACCTTGCCATAGTTTGATTTTCCAATGCCTATACACCATGAATTTCCATTACCTGTTTCTGCTATAATTAGCATTTTATTTTTATTGTATTTTTCCCAGTTTTTAGATTTTTTCATTTCATTTAAAAAATATTTAATACTATCAAAATCAAAGAAACCACTTATCCATATTGGGATACCATTAACCATTACGTAAAATGACATTTCAGCTTGAATAAATTTATTTTCAGATACCTCAATTTCAAAATTAAACTTTGGAAATATCATCTGATTTTTTGAAATGTTATGACTTAAGAATAACCTGTACGGTTCTGGGAACAAAAATGAGTAATCTTCTTCGACTCGTCGAATTTCCTCTTCTGACACTTCAAATAGTTGGTTAAAATATTGCATGATATGTGTATGTATTTGTATTGGTGAAGGGTACACAAGAATAGGTTGATTAGTAATCAGTTGCTGGCTGTTATGTTCAATTACTGCACAAGGTTGTGCGTAGTGTTCAGCAGAACACTGCGTACTAAACATAAGAGGCCGTCCGCGTGGGCGGTCTCATGTAACGGCACTTCCAAGCCTGATAAACTCTCTCAATAGCTTAATTTCATGATATTTCGAGCCTGCAAATACCATTGATTTTTACGGTTATTTGGTTAATATTCCAAGTTGGTCGGGCAGTTAAAAACTGCCATCTATTCTTAGTACGCAGTGTTCTATCGAACACTACGCACAACTGGGGGCTTGTCCACTAAGTTTGCCTTCAACCCCCAGTAATCAAACCATTGGATGTATAGCTTTTATATTTATTACCTGTTAGAAGAGATTTTCTATTAAAAGCATATGAAATTTCTTCAAGTACCTTGTTTTGACTCCATTTATCTGGGAAAAAAGTAGATTTTCCTCCTTTGTTATATTTTACTTTCCAGCCTGTGCCATTGATAGGAATCAGATCTGGATGATATATTTCAACTTTAGCTTGATAAATACCATTAGCATCGACAGGTGTTATGTTACTTATTCTTACATCCCCTTCTACAAAACCAGCCGTTCTATTTGATATAGCTAACTTATGATGGACCCCTATTGCTTTGAAACTAGGTTGTGTTTGTCCCTCTGAGGGCGGGATTTTTGAAATTTTTCCTTTGAAAATTTCGTCAATAGTTTCTTGGGTAATTTCTGCTACAAATTTACCTTTTCCCAAAGCTTTTTTAACAACTTCCGTTAAATCAGCAGATTTGTTATTTATCCATTTTCTAAAATCAGCCGTTTTGAGGTTTGTTTTGGTTAGAATCGTTTTTCCATTTACAACCAAAGCTTCTACTTTTCGGATAGATTTTTTAGCAATACTTGCGGCCCTTACTGCCAACCAAGTAGAAGCAGCACCTCCTGTCAATATTTCTTCCAGAACAGCAGAGGCTACAAATCCTGTTATTTGCCCCCTAATATGGGCACATTCTACGGAGGCTGCCGCACCGTTTTGATCCCAACAGGCACAACTATAGGCTTCCCCAACCGATGTACTGACAACGTCGTAGAGTCCTTTCGTCATTTGAAAAGCGTCAACCGTAGGTTTAATCAGAATAGGCTCATTCAATAAGCAATTTTCAAAGTAGCTTTGCCCTGTAACAGAGGAATTAGAGCAATTTTTAATGTATTCTAAAAAGCCTTTTAATTTGTCCACTCCGACTTTCGCAATAGCTTCTGAAAGGCCAATGGCATCTAGGTTGCCAAAAAATTGATGGACAAAGCCTTCTACAAAGAGCAAATTGCACTTGGTATCTCCCGTTACACCAGCTGAGTTGACCCGTAAAAGAGATTTTTTATACTCTGTTTCCTGAACAATTAAATTGATAAGTTGAGGAAAGTTAGACTTATCAATCACGCACATCAAAACAGGGGTAAGCAACCTTTCAGCCCACGAAGTAAGGTATTTTGTGATAGGGTTGTCGGCATTGGTGGCGGCCAGTCGTGCATTACGGGACTGGGCATAAGCAACCATCTCATTGTACTCTCTTAAAATAGAGTCTTTAAAGGCTTGAGTACGACAATCATCAGCCAAAAGGGAATCAATAGTGGGTTTGAGTTTGGCCAATTCGTCGAGTATGGCCTGTTTGTTTGCTGTCGCGTTTTTATTCAGGGCTAAAATTTTATCAATGGAGGTTTGGGCAGTTTCAATGCGAGCCTCGGTTTGAGCCAATAAATCTTGCATTCCTTCCCAAGCATCATCGACATCAAGTAGTTGCTTATTAGGGTCAACGACGAGTTCAATTTTGCCATTAACGAGTTCGTAGCAGTCGTTGATGGCAATGTTGTCGAAAGTCACGGCCACGTTTTGGGTAACGCTCATGGGCAGCAGCACACTTACGTAGCCTTTGCTTAGGCTCGATTCACACTTTCGTGTTTCTCAAAATGTCAATGAACGGTATATGCTATTTATTTTAGGTACTCAGTGTCCAAAGAACACCACGCACAACTGAGGAAATATATTTGGACAAATATCACTCATATGTATTAGGTTTTTCTTGAAATATTGAAGCTGCATAAATACTTGGGTACTCATCTTCTATTAATGTACTATATAAATATGCAATATAGTCTTCGTTTTCGTACCCATATTTTGAGACAACAATAGGAATCCATGTCTTACCATCATCGTTCAATTTCATTTTCCAATGACCACCATTTCTATAGATATATGATTGTCCTGTATAGGCAACTAATCCTAAAATAATGTCATTGATATACTTTTTATCAATAATTGGCTTTTTTTCAATAAAATATACATCAAAAAGAGACAAGCTATCTGTAGACATGTCTAATTCGGCTTTATTAAATTGAAATTTTTGAGTTAAATCATCAATAATTTCATCAATATAATTTGGAAACTTAATACCGTAAGGGTTTAAGTTTTTTAAAATGTGATTCCCTGACATAACTATTAGTGTTTTATTTACTAAAATCTATTAAAGACGCTCCTCCTGCATAAGTACCTATTAATCGTACTTTGTTCCTCAAATATGCATCATTTTTAAGTGTGGAAGTAGAAACTTTCAAGTAAACATCCTTTCCTTTTTTAAAATATTGACAATCAGATTGTAGTACAGCAATATTTCTACTACCAGCTTCTCTTAGAATTTTATCCTCTAAATTTACACCTACTGGGGTTACTATCACTAAATAAGAAGCGTTTGCTTCTGTAGCACTTTTTTTAATAGGTGTTCCTATTCCAAATAAAGTGCCTAACCAACTTGTAGTATAAAAGGCATTATTTTCTTTCATTAGTACATTTAAAAAACCCTCAATTTGATCTTCATTTTTTGGATTATTCCCTTTGAAATATATCTTTTTTCAGCCCTTAATGTAAATTTTGCATCTATAAATACGCCATTTGGCCACCAATAATATACCCTTGTTTTTTTTTCACTAACCATTTTTTCTTGTATAGTACCTGATTCAGCAATAGCATCGGGTATTACTGATTTAGGGTTAAGATTTGGGTTTTGAACAGGATAAGATGCTCCATTTTTAGGTCTATCTAATGATTTTAAAACCGCATTCTCAAATATTACACCGATTCTTACAGGGAAAAGTTCATTTACATAAGGAGCTGTCTTAGGGTTTTGAAGAACTTTTGCTTTAACCCCAGCATCAAGGCACAAATCTCTCATCTTTTCTGGCGTTAAATCTTCCCAATGTTCACTGTCAGCTACATATTCTTTTAGACCTAACTGTACGCTCTCATCAATGATAGGTTCTTCTAAATACTCATTGGGGATAAAGTTTTTTACTACAGCATCACAGTTGATAGCTCCTATCCGTTTATTTGTATTACTATTAGTCTGCCTTTCACAAAGAAGTAAATCGTTAATATTATTAACCACAAAGTCCTTTGTTTCATCATTTATGGTATTACTACTACTTAATTTTACTTTGTCTTTTTCAATATCCTTCAAAATAGCATTATATTGAGTAGTATCTCCAATGGCTTTGGCATCTAATAAGGCTTGCGCCTTGTATTTCAAATCGTCTATTATACCTAAAGCATCATCGACATCAAGAAGTTGCTTATTAGGGTCAACGACGAGTTCAATTTTTCCATTAACGAGTTCGTAGCAGTCGTTGATGGCAATGTTGTCAAAAGTCACGGCCACGTTTTGGGTAACGCCCATGGGCAGCAGCACGCTTACGTAGCCACGGCCTGTAAAGCCCCCATTGGGGGTTTGGGGGCTTACCTCGGTCACAGTTACGGTATAGTCAGCAGCATTGAAGCTATCGCCTACGGCTAAGTTACTCAAAGTGTTGCCTTGGGTAGGGGCATTAATGCTGATGTTTTGGCAAGTGGCGGTGCTGTAGTCTCTTACTACACAAGGTGTACCGCTGAGGGTAAAGAACACCTCACAACTATCGTTCCCGCTCTTAACCACCACTTTATAATCACCAATTTTAGAGGCAGCCCCCCCTGTACCTGATAGGGCTGTTTGCCCCGTTGGGGTGGTCCAGCGGTAAGTTAGGTTAGGGAAGTTGAGCAGGGTAGTATCGGCTAATCCTACCAAGGAGAGCGTAACGGGCTGGAAACCACCGCCCGCAGCGCGAGTAAGTTTAGAAACTTCCTGTCCTTGTGCATTGGTAGCTTTGATGTAAATGTCACAGATAGACGCTGTTCGGGCTACTGGCACAGTGGCACAACTTTGTTTTTTGACCACTTTCACGGTTGTGGAGGCACATAACTTTTGCTTGTTGAGAGGCTACTATTGTATTGGAGTAGCCTCTCAACAAGCAAAAGCCTTGGACCCGACTCACACTTTCGTGTTTCTCAAAATGTCAATGAACGAGGGTTATACATTTTATTTTTTTAGAAATATTTATAACGTATTTCTAAAAAAAATATACACATTAAATTGGTTCTATTTTAAGCGATTTAATAGGCAATGAAGATTCATTAATTTTTTTTACAACAAATTCTAATCCATCGATGATAGCATCACGAAAATCAAAAGAAAATTGAATTTTGT